>OASZ01000001.1_pt1 | contig 503723 bp, 477 predicted proteins | sample 1501241 | NCBI WGS metagenome assembly OASZ01 (sample SAMEA2579926, study PRJEB22360) | human gut metagenome | biome: human gut; feature: human-associated habitat; material: faeces | place: Denmark | collected 2008/2010 | reverse complement strand
TAACGGAGCGCACGATTTTTCTGATTTTGTCAAGCCTAAATAAAAAAGACACCTAAACTTTTTGTATAAATGTCTCTCATCTATTTTTCTTTAACTTAATGACATTGTGTGCATCACTGCTTTTCATTGCAAAGGGCTTTTCCACCAAAATATGCTTTCCGGCCTTCAAAGCCATTTCTGCATAGCTTACATGTGTGTGATTTGGTGAATTAATACAAATGACATCAATTTCAGTATCCTATAAATTAACCTGTTCATATACCTCTTTTTAAGAAACGCAGGAAATCATCAGCGCCTTTAGAACCTGTATCACTTTAATGACCTGCTGTTCCAGATCACTGTTATCTGTCCGTTTTTCTATTTTCAGTGATACGCATCCATTATCGCAGCTGCCGGACGTTAACAAAATATCCCCATATGCATGCTTATCCTCTGCCAAATCATGCCATTCCGCATGCTCTGCTAGTTTCTCATGAAGCCCCTCCAGTATATGCCTGTCAGCAAATCCCTGCAGCTTTCCGACATTCCCGATGGAATCCAGATACACCCGCTGAATACGCTTCTTCCCTATATACTCCTGCAGCATGCGCAGACCATACTCAGAACGTGTGCCCTCATCAATCATAGCAAAGGCTACGTGCTGCTTTTCCTGTTCAGATAGATCACAGGCCAAAGCAAACAGGGCAATCAGACTTGAAGAATTGCGCACCATTGTATTTCCTGCCGCTATTCCTCCACGCATATGCCGAATCCCATAAAAACCGAACAAACATACGAGTACAAGCACCGCTCCCCATAGACTCACAAATCCGTGCTTCTGAAGACTGGGAATCACTGTAATGTATAAAAATGCAGCAATCGCAATCATACAGCATAGAAACAGCAAGGTATGGAGAAGGAAATTTCCCCTTGACCAGTTCGCATCAAAGGCTTTCTGCTCTTTGGGGTAAAACTGCCACAGCGGCGTATCATAATACGTGATGAAGACCACATCCGCTTTTTTGAAATCACCAGCGTAAAGATTATACATATTTACAGACTCCCGCCTCATGAGCGAAGCGGATACACAGGTGATATCCACAGGAAATCCGGCCTGCTCCAGCTGTTTCTGAGCCGCTCTCAAAAAATCCGTTTTCTGTCTTTCCGTATTTCTTTTTCCAAGAAGCACGCCATAACGCAGAAATACATCCTTTACGCTTTCCTTCTCCATCTTCGTCACCTCACGTATTCAGTTGTTCCAGCATTGCTCGCACACACGACAGATTTTCAGCGCAGACAACATCCGATGCCGTATCCTCCACATCAATAAAACGATGATCCGGTATCCGCACGGTTTGAATTCCTGCCGCAACCGCCGCCTGTACACCTGTCAGGGAATCCTCAAAGGCTGCCGCATGCTCACAGGGAACCTGTGCCCGTCTTAAAACCTCCAGATACAAATCCGGATGAGGCTTCAGCTTTGTTACATCATCTGCAAACACGGGAATGTCAAGATAGGATAGCAGGCCCAGATGTGCGAGTATGGCAGTCGAACGCTTTTTCAGAGAGGAGGTCGCAAGCCCTGTCCGGTATCCGTATTCCCGAGCTGCCTGCAAAGCATCCCGTGCATAGGGCATAGCAGACAGCGTACCATTCTCCAGACACTGATAGATATACTGTTCCCGATCCTTACGAATCCTTGCGCACAATGCTTCCTCATGGCATACCTGCATCAGATATGCATGTGTATCATGAAAGCTTTTTCCCACCCAGCTTTTCACCACGGCTTCCGCAATAGCAACCTGCTGCTTGTTCAAGGCATACAGCCAGCCCTCCAGATAGACGCGCTCTGTATCCACAAGCAGACCATCCATATCAAAAATAAGAAGCTCTGTTTTATCGCTGATCATATGCACGGACAATATTCACCAGCTTCTCCGCCTCCAGGCGTACAGCTTCAAAATCTCCTGCTTTAGCTCCCTTCGTGAGGCTTCCACCGGTTCCAACCGCAACTGCCCCGTTGTCCAGCCACTCCGTCAGATTGGCAGCACTCACCCCTCCGGTCGGCATGAAATCCGCCTGTGGAAGAGGTCCCTTAAAGGCTCTGACAGCCTTCGGACCAAAGGTATCACCCGGGAACAGCTTGATCACATCTGCCCCATAGCGCAGACATTCCAGCATATCCTTTACATTGGCAGCCCCAGGAAAACAGGGCACACGATAGCTGTTGCACAGCTTCATGACCTCTGTATCCAGATGCGGACAGACCACAAACTGTGCGCCCGCAGAAATTGCCATGCGTGCAGATACGATATCCAGACAGGTACCTGCTCCGATAATGATATCATCACAATGCTCATATGCCTTGCATAAATGCGCAATCACCTGTTCTGCCTGTGGTATTGTATATGTGATTTCCATGAAATGTATTCCACCGCGATATACAGCATCCACAATGTTTGTTACTTCCTCTTCATCCTTACCGCGAATGACTGCTACCAGCCTCTGTTTTTTCAGCTCAGCCAGCAAAGTTGTCTTATCCATATGCTCCTCCTTATCCTGTAATCGATACGTATCTCTATGCCTCCAGCGAACAAATCAGATTTTCCACCGCCATACGGCTCATGGCGTTAATAGCCTCCTGTGTGGAAGCGGCCGTATGCGAACTCACAATCACATTGGGAAGTGTCAGGAGCTTGGAGTTCTGCGGCGGCTCCTGCTCAAAAACATCCAGCCCCAGACCGTAAAGCTTCCTTTCCTTCAACAGTTCATACAGCGCATCCTCATCCAGCAGTCCTCCTCTGGCCGTATTGACGATAATCAGATTGCTTTTCGCACGCTTCAGATTTTCCTTATTCAGGATATGACGTGTTTCCTGCGTCAGTGGAAGGTGTAGAGAAATGAAGTCACATTCCCGTATGATTGTATCCACATCTGTAAAGCATACATTATATTTATTCAAGAAGGCATCATCCCTCATGATGTCATATCCATAGATACGCATGTCAAAGCCGCTGGCACGCTGCACGACTCCCTTCCCTATAGCCCCCAGTCCGAGTACACCGATCGTTTTTCCGTAGATATCCAATGCTTCCTTTTTGGACCAGTCATTGTGATGACAGCCCTCATCAATTTCCACAACACGCCGTGCCACACTCATCAACAGAGTCATGGCGTAATCCGCAACCGCATTGGCATTCGCATTCACAGTGCGGCTTATGGCGATGTCGTTTTCTTGCGCATATGCACAGGCGATGTTATCGATACCGACTCCGTACTTTGCGATAGCCCGCAGTCTGGGTGCCTGCCTCAGAGCCTCTTCACTCACCGGATCAACACCGACAATCAGTCCGTCCATATCCTGAAGTGCACTGCGCATCTGCTGCTCATTCATAATTGTGCCGTAAGGATTGAAGACGGGTTCAATTCCATGCTGTAGAAGCTTTTCTATCAGCTCCTCGCGATTATATTTTCCAAAGGAACGCGGAGTAATCAAAACCTTTTTCATCAGTAGTCCTCCCCGTTTTCTTCTTCCTTCACCACCAACGGCTCACTGATGCCATCCCGACCAGCCGCCTCCGCAATCGCAACAAGCTCCTGCAGGGAGGAGGATGCCCGCATTGCCGCGGTTTCCAGCAGCATTGCCAGATTCATACCGGCAAGCACACGGACACTTATTCCCTCCTGCGCCATTCGGGCCACTGCATAAACAGACGCATTAAACGGAGAAGCTCCGTAAAGATCGACAAATACCAGTACACCATCTCCACTGTCCAGCTGTCGTATAGCCTCCATGACCTTTACACGAAAGCTTTCAAAATCCTCACCTGCGCAAAGAGAAACCGTGTGCATCCGGTCACAGCTTCCCATAATCAGCTCCAGGCTGTCCAGCATTCCTTCCGCCATTCTTCCATGGCTGACCAGCAGCATCCCAATCATGCGGAATGCTCCTCAAACAGGCGTGCAGCCTCTTTTAAAGATACACGGCGTGAGGATGGAATCGCCTGAAAATATACATCAATGCCATAGTCTTTTTCCAGCTCCTGCAAAATCTTTAGCTGTTCTTTGTTGATTGCGACCTCCTTAATGATTGAGGTCAGTCCCGGCTTCTGTGGAATACCGCCAAGATTCAGCTCTTTCATCGGCACTCCTCCCCGTATGATATCTGCCATCACCTCGATGCTCTTGGTCAGCAGAATGACATGATAGTCATCGTACTGCCGGTCATTCCAGTATCGTACAGCACCGTCCTCCTTCAAAACCCGTACCTTCAGGCCGGTGCGTGAGCCTGCACCGAGAATGATGTTCTTTGTAAACGGATCGTGTGCCGCTGGATCATCTGCGACAAATATCGCAGTTGCCCCAGCGGATTTTGACAGACTCGTCATAACCTGTCCGTGAATCAGTCTTGCATCTACACGTGCCAACACTACCTTACCCATAACAGTTCCTCCTTAATGTTACAGAATGCCAAAGCCGGCCAGTACGCCGAGGATAATCGTCAGACCGATCAGTGCCTTCGTGACATTCAAACCCTTTTTAGTGAAATAGAAATATACCAGCCCCACAGTCAACAGTGGCAAAATGCCCGGCATCACACCGTCAAGGATTTCCTGAATTACGAATTTCTTACCGGACAGGGTAAAGGCCAGCGTAGAGGATACCTTGACATAGTTGGCTGCCAGAATCCCCATCATGAACAGTCCCAGAATCGAGAGTGCTTCAATAATGATCTGCATCTTCGTACCGACGACCTCCGTGGCAGCTGTGCGACCCAGCTTGAAGCCCAGCTGCGCGAAGTAATAGCCGATAACCAGCTGATACAAGGAGAACATGACGAACGGAAACAAGGCGCCGATTGCGTTTCCCTGCTGTGCCCACGGCAATGCGATGGCGATAAAGATATATTGAATCGTACCGGAGTCAATGGAATCCCCGATACCAGCCAGTGCTCCCATCAAACCGGCCTTCGTGTTGTAAATCAGATCATCGTCAATTGTGACGGGTGTATCCATATACACCTCCTGCGCACGAGCTGCCTCCAGGGAAGCCATGATTCCTGTTATGGTACCTCCACCCCACGATATCTGTGTATTGAAGAACAGCAGATGACGCTGGTAGGCCTCAGATAAATCCTTTTTGTCCTTATACAGCTTTTTCAGAATCGGCATCAGCGCCCACATCAGAGACGGTGCAATATATTTATCAAAGGAATGCGGAATCTCATTGGCGAAATAGAAGCGCAGCCATGCAAGGCTGACATCCCTTTTCGTTATTGCTTCCGGTTCCAGATTCACGCTTTTCTGCAGCATTTCACTCATAATTGTATCCACCTTTCCATAACTTCATCCTAATAGTCATCCTCTTCCTCGTTGTCTGCAGTATTGATTCCGGAAGCGGAGAACATGCTCACAGCCTCTGTTTTAGACAGAACGAAGATAAAGGCGATGATGGTACCAATGATTGCATACGTAATCATTGTGATATTCAGACTCTTTAATACGACAGCGACAAAGTAGGCAAGCAGGAAGAAAGCAATATAATTCTTTTTTCCGATTACATAAATCGTAACAGCGATACCGATGGATGCCAGTCCGCCTCCGATTACCTCCAGAATATGGAAGAGGATGCTTCCGGATGTGGATTGTACGATATCCGCGATAACCGGTGCTCCATAATACAGAGATACGAACATGAAAGGAACAAAAATCAGAAAGGCCACCAAGATCGGAATGAAAATGATAGATATTGTAAGCATTTTATCGTTGGCACTTTTTGCGTATTTATCCGTGAATTTCTGCATAACGAAGGTGTTGACGAAAAAGCGGAACTGATACAGATAGGAACCGAGCAGTCCAACCGGTACAGCAACGGCGATAGCTGCCTCCGGCTTCATATCTCCAAGCAATGCCACCGGTACAGCAATGGCTGCGGCAATGGCAGGCTCGGAGGGCATCTGACCTCCCGGAGAAAAGACCCCCATATAGATCAGCTGAATCGCTGCGGTGATAATCATCGCTTCAGCGACACGGCCGAATACGAGACCGACGATCAGTCCGGTCATCATTGGGGTAAAGCGCAGTGTCGTTGTGGCACCTCCCAAAAATGAACGTGACATAACCAGACCGATCCAGATGGAAATAACTACTGCCTGTACAATCGTGATTTGCATATTTCTGCCTCCTTGAACGTGTACATCATTCTGCGGTTTTGTGACCGCCAAATCCCTTTCTCAGTGATGCGACGACTTTCCCTGTGAAGGTATCCTCATACAACGAGCGATAGCGCATCATCAGGGCTGTGGATATTACCGGAACGCTGACATTACAGCGCATTGCCTCCTCCACTGTCCATTGTCCTTCTCCGGATGCATACATGATTCCCTTCACGGCATCCAGCTTTTCATCCTCTCTGAATGCCTCCTCAGCCAGCTTCATGAGCCAGCTTCGAATAACAGAGCCGTGATTCCACAATCTTGCGACCTGTGCATTATCATAGGGATAGGGGCTGTGCTGTAATAGCTCAAAGCCCTCTCCTATGGCCTGCATCATGCCATATTCGATTCCATTGTGCACCATTTTCAGATAATGACCGCTTCCCGCATCACCGGCATACAGATACCCCTGATCCGAAGCAATGCGTTGAAACAGCTCTTCGATAACTGCAAAGTGCTCACGTTCACCCCCAATCATAAAGTTGGCTCCCTCAAGGGCACCGCGAATACCGCCGGAGGTTCCTGCATCATAGAAATGTATCTTTTTCTTTTTTAGAAATTCATAATTACGTAGCGAATCTCTGTAAAATGAATTTCCCCCGTCGATCACGTAATCCCCTTCCTCCAGCAACTCTGCAAGTTGGTGTACCATGCTTTCGGTTATGTCCCCTGCCGGAAGCATCAGCCAGATTATACGCGGTTTCTGCAGAGCAGCAATCAGCTCCTGCAGCGTTTGTACAACCGGAATTCCCTTCGCTTTTGCCTGCTTTCGGGGACCTGTCTGTATGTCATACCCATAGGCACGAATTCCACTGCTCTGCATGTTCATAGCAATATGAAGACCCATTTTCCCCAAACCGATTATACCTGTTTCCATTCCTTCATCTCCTTTCCGTGCACTCAATCCGCATCAGCAGATAGCGCTTACACCATCTATTATAAAAATAATTTCCATATTGTCAATCATATTTTGCAAATAATTTCCAATTTATGAAATGTTTATATCCGTGTAAACGCAAGTTGGGATGCGTTGGTGACAGCTTGGGGATAAAGCTTCATATATCCCATTATATTCAGGTTTATTTTCATTTATGTTGAAAAAAAATCATATCGTTTATTTTCACATTTCATTCGTAATCCGGGATAATCCACTGTTAATCAGACAGGTAATATTTTCATATTTGGATTTAATATATAAAATAATTTTTCAATAGCTGAAAATAATTTCCAATATAACACCACATTTCGCAATATCTGTTATAATATAAGTATCAGAAACGGGGTGTATGTATGAGTATGGAATTTGCAGGACGGGTGAAGGGTCATTATTACGGTTTGAGTAAAACGGAGAAAAAAATTGCCGATTATCTGCTGGAGCATGCAACGACCGCCAGACACTTATCCATTCAGGAACTGGCAGAGGATATTGATGTATCCATGTCTGCTATCTCCCGATTCACCAAAAAGGTCGGCTATAGCAACTATCAGGAAATGCGGCTGCAGCTGAGTGAACCATTTGATCATCTGAGCGAATCGTTTTTTGCGTCCCTTGATGAGAACGACACAGCAATGAATATCGCAAAGGCTACCTTTCAAAGCGGTATTACCTCGCTTTCCTCAACAATGGCGGTATTGAATCAGGATTCTCTTGAACAGGCCGTACATCTGCTTGGAAGAGCAAAAACCTGCGGACTGTTTGGAATGGGAGCTTCCTCCGTCATTGTACACAGTGCCTATCAGCGGTTTCTGCGAACCTCCTTAAACTGCCAGTTTTCACTGGATTACCATATGCAACTGATGTATGCAGGAAGGCTGAGTGAAAAGGACTGTGCCCTAATCGTATCGCATACCGGAAGAAACAAGGATGTTCTGCGTATTGTGGATATCCTGAAGGAGCACGGTGTCCCAATCATATCTGTCACCAGCAACGCCGCATCCCCTCTTGCCCGGAAAAGTGATGTTTTTCTATTTTCCATTTCAGAGGAGACAAAATTTCGTCCGGAGGCGATTTCCTCCAGTGTTTCCCAACTGATGCTGATGGATACCCTCTTCACACTGTACGCCATCAAAGAGGATAATGATCCGGAGTACTTCAACAGAATTCGCCGAATCGTAAACACGACCAGAATTCCATAAGAATATGCTGGAATGAACATCTTTCATATGCCCTGATGCTGGAAACATAAAAGAAAGAAGCTCTTATACGTTTATACAGTCAGATTTTCCTGTTCATCTGTGTTTAAAAGGAGAGAGATATCAGGCAGGCTATTGCGATTCACCTTTGTTCCATCATCCTCTCCCTATGTTCATGCAAACCAATTTTGTATATTCCAGAACTCTTTTTCTGTAAATATTAACATAAATAAATACAAATCGTATAAATATCAAGCTTATTCATTTTCAGTAAAATTTCGTGGTATTATTAACTATAAAATTTTAGGAGATATAAGTATGAAAAGAAGAAAAAGAGTCAAACGAAAAGTAAAAATCGCAGCCGTCATTGTGCTGCTTATATGTATAGCTGTCAGTCTGATAATCATAAACCGAACTCGTATTCAGCTGGCTTTTAAAGGGTATGACAGGGATGAACGCAATATTATAATGACATTAAGTGCACAGGAGATCGATGAGTATGTATCCTTTGCGTCAGACATTGATATATCGAAATGGAACCGGATGAAAAACAATAAGCATTATCTGGATTATGAACTATATGCAGAGAATGGCGCTGATAAAAAAGAAGCTGTCGCTTATGTTGATCAGTTTTATGCAGACTATTATCAAGCCTTACGCAGCCAGGGGTTTGATCAGCCAACCCTTCGTACACTGATGAAAAAGACCAGTCTTGCTGATTTTAAAACAATAAAGGATAAGAAGCTGACCTGGAAACAGATTCAACCTTATATCCATATAAACGGACGTATACTGGAGGATGTCCCTGACTATCTGAAATCAGGCTTAAAGCCTCTTGAAGCAGTAATGCGTATTTCATATGCGTCCATAAATTCTTCAGCACCAATCACAATTCAGCGATCCTATTCACTTGATGACCCAAAACATCTATTACTGATGATCAAAAGAGGCTTTTATGTACCGAAAACCTACGTTCCTGAAAATTTAACAGCTGTTCAAATCCCCGTAGCTCACAATGACGGAAACAATCTAATGCGAAAGGATGCGGCAGACGCTTTGGAAAGCATGTATAAGGATGCGAAAAAGCAGGGGCTTATTCTAGCTATTAACAGTGCGTATCGGCCTTATAACGAACAGCAGCAAGTGTATGATGAATATATGGTGACCTATGGTGTACAGACAGCTGTGAAGCTGGTAGCAGAGCCCGGCTGTAGTGAGCATCAGCTCGGATTGAGTGTGGATTTAACCAGTCAAAGTGTCATGGACGGCACATATGCGGTATTCGGAGACACACCGGAATACCAATGGGTAATTAAAAATGCTCACAAATACGGATTCATTTTACGTTATCCCGAGAATAAAACAAATATAACAGGGACAGCAAATGAACCGTGGCATTTCCGTTATGTAGGAACTGAAGCCGCTACAGAAATATACCGTAAAAATCTGTGTCTGGAAGAATATACACTGCAGCATGGTTTCTCATATCCCGTTTCAATAAAGCGCTGATAGCAAATGGATGATATTCATTATGAACCGTCCAGTTATTTTCCTATGAGGTCAATACGATTTTTATTTCATACTGGAATGTATCCTTTTTATGTATTCGGAGTTTTTTCTGTTATAATACTAGTAGATGGTTATCCCATTAAATAATCCAGCGCGAACCATTAGCTCACATGAATTCCCTGGGAGGTTCGCGCATCATTTTGTTCAAATTCGCACAAATGTAACAATTTCAACGCAATTTTCATTAACCAAAGTTTTATAATTGTGTAAATTTGTTTCATTTAGGGGATTTCATGGGATTTTTCACGGTCTAGCCTCCCTGAGGCTAGTGGATCTAAATATGTCTTCTGTTGAATCAATAAGCTTAATTGTTGCGAGTCTAGCCTCCCTGAGGCTAGTGGATCTAAATGGTTTGTATATCTCCATTTTATACCCCCTTACCATGGTCTAGCCTCCCTGAGGCTAGTGGATCTAAATTCCTATCGGTGTATTTAAGAAAACAGCAGAAGTAAAGTCTAGCCTCCCTGAGGCTAGTGGATCTAAATAAAAATAGTCAAGTAACAGAACGAAAAAGTGTTGACAAGTCTAGCCTCCCTGAGGCTAGTGGATCTAAATTATTAACGGCTAAGACATTAGACGTATAATCATCCCGTCTAGCCTCCCTGAGGCTAGTGGATCTAAATCGTCAATCCCACCATTAGATACGGATGACTTATGTCTAGCCTCCCTGAGGCTAGTGGATCTAAATATCATGCGTAAAACTAAAGCATACATAACCTATCCCGTCTAGCCTCCCTGAGGCTAGTGGATCTAAATTACATTTGGACAGATTGGACAGATTATCAATTCTAGTCTAGCCTCCCTGAGGCTAGTGGATCTAAATTTTAACCGTTAACCCAGAAATGGCTAAACGTGCATTGTCTAGCCTCCCTGAGGCTAGTGGATCTAAATAACTTCTTTTAAAATTGAGTTTCCGTCGTTAAGGTCTAGCCTCCCTGAGGCTAGTGGATCTAAATCACTTTCCAACAATCTAGGTGCGTATCATGTATGTCTAGCCTCCCTGAGGCTAGTGGATCTAAATGTCTATATACTCATCAATTTTACTATGCTCAAGGTCTAGCCTCCCTGAGGCTAGTGGATCTAAATTACAGCCACCATGCAACTCGACATTCGAATTTCCGTCTAGCCTCCCTGAGGCTAGTGGATCTAAATATTAAGATGCTTTTTCACAAGTGTGTTGTCATCGTCTAGCCTCCCTGAGGCTAGTGGATCTAAATTAAGCGTTGTGTTATAGTCAAATGCTCCCGTCGTTATGTCTAGCCTCCCTGAGGCTAGTGAATCTAAATTTATTATAAGATTTCCCATTATCCTATGAAAAAATACGATTTCCTTTTGCCTGACAGTAACGCAAGATCATTACAGGCTTAAGAACATCGTATTTTTTAATTCATTTTATTTATCCGCTCTTCTTTTCATATGTGCGCTTTAGCTGTTCCATAAAAACAGCAAGGACTGCAATATCCGCAGGATTCACACCTGAAATACGGGAGGCCTGTCCCATCGTCAGAGGCTGTACCTTATTCAGCTTCTGTCTTGCCTCCAGTGACAGATTCACCACCTGATTATAGTCAAACCGCTCAGGCAGGCATACCTTGTCCATCGCCCGCAGATGTTCCGCATCACGCTTGGCTTTTTTTATGTATCCCTCGTAGCGAATCTCGATTTCCACAAGCTTCGCAATCGCAGGATCAAATTCGCGTTCCAGATAAGGCTCTAAAAGCGCGATGGTAATTCCCGGTCGCTTCAGCAGCTCTGCAGCACTGATCCCCTCCTTCAGCACATCCAGTCCTAGCCGTTCCAGCAATCCATTAACTGTTGATTTTGGTGTAAACCGAACACTTGCAAGATAGGAAATCATTTCTTCGATATTTTGCATTTTCTTCTGATATCGTGCATAACGCTCATCGCTGATCAGACCTGTCTCATACCCATATTCGCTTAGTCTTGCGTCTGCATTATCATGACGCAGCAGCAGCCGATATTCAGCACGGGAAGTAAGCAGACGATACGGCTCCTTTGTCCCCTTTGTCACCAGATCATCAATCATGACACCGATATAGGCTTCATCACGATGCAGGATTAAAGGTTCCTTGTGATCCAGCTTGCGAACTGCATTGATTCCTGCCATCAGCCCCTGTGCCGCAGCTTCCTCATATCCACTAGTACCGTTGATCTGTCCAGCAGTATATAAATTCTCAATGATTTTATTTTCCAAGGTCGGCTTGCATTGCAGCGGATCTATGGCATCATATTCAATCGCATAGGCATATTTTTCAATAGTGCAGTTTTCCAGACCAGGCAGAGAATGCAGCATAGCCTCTTGTACATCGTACGGCATAGAGGTAGAGAAGCCCTGTACGTAGGTCGTATCCAGCGACTCGCTTTCTGGCTCCAGAAAAATCTGATGACGCTCTTTATCCGCAAAACGTACCAGCTTATCCTCAATACTGGGACAATAACGCGGTCCCACTCCCTTCACCAATCCGGAATACATGGCAGAGCGTTTCAGATTGCTGTTGATAATGTCGTGCGTCTTTGCCGTCGTGTAGGTAAGATAACAGACAGCCTGCTGATCAAATGGACGAATTTCCTTTGTATCCTCAGAGAAGCAGATAAATTCATCCGTTCCCGGCTGTACTGCGGTTTTTGAAAAATCAATGGACGCCGTTCGTACACGGGCAGGTGTTCCAGTTTTCAATCGAAAGGTTTCAATCCCCAGATTACGAAGACTCTGTGACAAATTCTCCGTTGTTGGCTCATCCTCAGGACCGCTTAAGGTAGAAGTATGCCCAACCAGAACCGTACTGCTCATAAATGTACCCGTTGTCATAATCAAAGCACGACAGTTCACAACGGTTCCATCCTTTTGACGAACGCCGCTTATCCTGCCATCCTTAGCCAGCACCTCTTCCACACACATTTCACGGATTTCCAGATGCTCCTGTTGTAATAGCTTGTCTTGCATATAGCGCTTATATTCCAGCTTATCCGATTGTACGCGAAGACACTGAACACCCGGTCCCTTCGTTGTATTCAGCATTTTAAACTGCAATGCAGTCGCATCGGCAGCTTTTCCCATTTCACCGCCAAGTGCGTCAATCTCTCTCACGACGATTCCCTTTGCAGGACCTCCAACACTCGGATTGCATGGCATGGATGCAATCATATCAATATGCATAGAGTATAGAATTGTCGTTTTCTTCAAACGGGCACAGGCCAACGCAGCCTCAACTCCTGCATGACCCCCGCCAATTACGATAACATCAACCATACGATTTCCTTTCCTAATGTCCCTTATAGCCACATTTTGCACAGGTATTTCCCGATCCCATCAGGGCCCCGCAGTGTGGACACATATGCTCCTTTTTACGTATTTCCTTATCGAACTCACTTACAAATTCCCGCTGAATTCGTTTTCTTCTCATATTCAGACGAAGCAGGAAAATTGCTATGAATAGCATAATTGCGCAGACGAGCAGACTGCATGCACTCGTCCAGAATGGATATGCTTCTATATATGAATAGAGTGCAAATATGCCAGCTAGCAGTGCTATAAGAATACAGAGCGCAAATGACAGCCAGCGCTGTTTCAAGCTGAGACGTGAATTGTTATATTTCATGATGATTCCTTCCTTCATTTCCAATGCATCCCACAGCCTATAATCTCATGAGAAACCCAATCCCGAATATGTCCTCATTCGGGTTATATTATAGAATATTTTCAAACGTATGAACAGGGATTTTTTTATATTTTGCGTTTGTATTCGTTCTAGTGAGCACTGTAAGCGCTCCGTTTTACCGATTCTTCTGCATAAGGTAATCCTTGTTTCCAGAAAACAGATTTTCTTTTATTACACACAGATTTTCGTATAGATTCAATAGGATTCACTTACGTATTCTGCTTGCTTACTGCAATTATTAGCCAGTTGTTTTATAAGAAAATACAGTCCAGATTAAGACATTGAAAATCAACACATGGAACTTCATATTATACATATTAAAAAATAGCAGAGATTTGAATAGTCCTGTGCCTGCCATCGTACTCAAAGCTGAATACACTAATTCCAAAATACACTTATAGAAAGCAAGGAAAGGCATTGACTTTTTATTCATTTTTTTCTATACTTTAGGTACTGAGACAGAAAGCCTTTAAAGGCTGAAAAGAGAGTGTAGCCGCCAAGCAAGCACTCTCTTTTTTACAGAGGTCTGAGACAGAAGGGGTGTGCAAGATTTCCACATGCAGGATAAGGACTGCCACAGAAATCGATCATTTACTTCACTGCGTTACCGGCGGCTCTGCCGTTCGATCATATAGATCAGCTTCAGAAACATCAGGTACGCTACGATCTGATCCGTATGTACTTCCCCTTCATTTCAGCACACATGTCCTTGTGTCCATACTGTTACCTCCACTATTACATACGGTTTCTTTTTTTAAAACTCCTAAATTTTTTGACATTTCTCTGAAATAACCTATAGTTAATTACAAAATCATCGTACCTTTTATAGCTGTAGTACATCCATCTTTTCATGCAGTTCCTATACATCCCCTACGACCTTACCGCATTTGCGTACTGATTAACCACAGGTGAAAAAATACGTATCTGTGGACAATTTATGTTCAAGTTAATCATAAGAGTCTAGTGTAAGGCATTGAAAATCAACACATGGAACTTCATAATAAAAAAAATAAATCTGAATAGTCCTGTGCCTGCCATCGTACTCAAAGCTGAATACACTAATTCCAAAATACACTTATAGAAAGCAAGGAAAGGCATTGACTTTTTATTCATTTTTTTCTATACTTTAGGTACTGAGACAGAAAGCCTTTAAAGGCTGAAAAGAGAGTGTAGCCGCCAAGCAAGCACTCTCTTTTTTACAGAGGTCTGAGACAGAAGGGGTGTGCAAGATTTCCACATGCAGGATAAGGACTGCCACAGAAATCGATCATTTACTTCACTGCGTTACCGGCGGCTCTGCCGTTCGATCATATAGATCAGCTTCAGAAACATCAGGTACGCTACGATCTGATCCGTATGTACTTCCCCTTCATTTCAGCACACATGTCCTTGTGTCCATACTGTTACCTCCACTATTACATACGGTTTCTTTTTTTAAAACTCCTAAATTTTTTGACATTTCTCTGAAATAACCTATAGTTAATTATAAAATCACACAATGCTCCTATAGCGGCAGCCCTGAAATCTTATCTCCTCCACTTTATGCAATTCATGTCATTCCTGGAAATAAACCTCCCTTGCCATATCAAATAGAATGACATGAGCTCCCTGCAGTGTCTTGATGCAGAAGCTTTCATCAATTTCCACAGCATCGCGCAGCTGTAAGCAAATATCATTACACTCCACCTCACCTTCTATAACAATAAGATATACCTGACGGGAAGGCTCTACCGGAATATCCAGCTCCTTTCTGGAAGATAAAGCACTGACATAAATATCCATATCCTGATGGATTTTCACATAAGCTGTATTCTTATGACCACTTACGATATGCAGCAAACGGTTTTCGCGAGCCTCCCATGGAATGCGTGCTTCACCATACTGTGGAGTATAACCGCTTCGATCAGGCAAAATCCAGATTTGAAGCAGACGTAATATTTCCTCCCCGTCGTTTTTCTCACTGTGGAAAACTCCGGTACCCGCACTCATGTACTGTATTTCCCCACGTTTCAGTGTTGATACATTTTGCATGCTGTCGGCGTGGGTCAGCTCCCCCTCAATCACATAGGTTATGATTTCCATATCCCGATGCGGATGGGTTTCAAAGCCGGTATGAGGCTGTATCGTATCATCATTAACTACCCGCAGCACACCGTAATGCATATTTTTCGGATTGTAATATTCCGCAAAGGAAAAGTGAAACCAGCTGTCCAGCCAGCCGAGACAGCTTCTTCCCATTTTGCGGTGATCAATCTTTTTCATCATTGTATATACCTCCATATCCAGTATGTACATGTATAACACTTCCATGCATACGCAGTTACACTGAACATCACTGAGATAAGAAAAAACTCTCAGATGCCGCGTGATTCATAATACATGGGCTGCTTTTTCTGGCATGCACCTTATCCGGAACGTTCGCATCTTGTTGTCCGCCATCATGATTTATAAACGCTCTTGTCTGCGGCTATATGCTGTAACAGTCATTCCGCAGTGCTGTACCACAGGCATTCAGACGAAAACAGCAAAAAGAAAGGATACTCTTTCAAGTACCCTCAGTGTTCCATATTCAAATAAACAAACAGCATCCGGTTTTTACCGGACATATCCTTAAGAACCTCAATTCTTGCATTTGGAAAATATTTCTTCGCCTCTTCACTTAGCGCTTCCTTCTGGTTATAGCCCATTTCAAACGCCATCATAGCACGTTCCTTCAACACCTTTGCGGCATTTTCAAAGATAATGCGATAGAATTTCAAGCCGTCCTCTCCTCCAAATAGTGCCACGTGCGGTTCATAGTCCACAACACTGTGCTCCATTTCCTCCTCACGCGGTATGTAGGGAGGATTACTAATTAGAATATCCACCTTCAGATTGCGGTCAATCAGCGGCTGTAACATATCTCCAACCATGAAATTGACGATTGCTTCATTGTCATCAGCATTCTTTTTCGCAACAGCTACAGCCTGTTCACTGATATCCGTTGCCATCATATGCAAATTCGGTTCTTCCTTTTTCAAAGAAACCGCAATCGCTCCGCTGCCGGTTCCGATATCCACCGCCATCACATTATCCTGACTGGAAAAATGCTCATCATAGGCTGCCAGAATATTTGCGACCAGCTCTTCCGTTTCCGGGCGCGGAATCAAAACATCCTCATTCACGGTAAAGCGATAGCCGTAAAACCATTCAAAACCAAGAACATGTCCGAGAGGAATACCGGTGAGAAGGCGCTGAATACCTTCTTCATAGAGTTCTTCCAGCTCCGGCTGCATTTCCTCATCGAATTCCATATACAGATTGTGCGCTTCTTTATTCGTCAGCTCCAGCATATACAGCAGGGCAGACTGTTCGCCATAGCCGGCTTCCTCCATACGCGCCTGGGCATTCTTCAGCACGGAATGATAGCTGCTCATTATTTCTCCCCTGCCAGCTTTGCCTGCTGATCCGCACTTAGTAATGCATCCAGCAGATCCTGCATTCTGCCTTCCATAATGCGATCCAGCTGATTCACGGTATATCCGATACGATGATCAGTTACACGATTCTGCGGATAATTATAAGTACGGATTTTTTCTGCACGATCTCCGGTGCCGATCTTGTTCCGGCGTTCGATACCCTGCTCTTCTTCCAGCTTGCGCTGATGCTCCTCATACACACGGGAACGGATTGTCATCAATGCAGTTGCACGGTTTTCATGCTGTGAACGTCCGTCCTGACACTTAACCGTAATTCCGGTAGGCTTATGCACAATACGAACTGCGGAATCGGTCTTATTGATATGCTGACCTCCGGCTCCGCTGGCGCGCATGGTTTCCATTTCCAGATCATTCATATCAATATCAAAATCCTCCGGTTCAATTTCCGGTGTTACCAGAACGGTTGCTGTAGAGGTATGGATACGCCCCTGACTTTCTGTCTTGGGAACGCGCTGTACACGATGACTTCCGGATTCAAACTTCAGTTTCCCATAAACGCCATCCCCCTTGACCATAAAGGAGACAAGGGAGAAGCCGCCTGCTTCACAGTCATCCATTTCTACGATTTCTATCTTCCAGCCCTGACTCTCTGCAAATTTGCTGTACATCCGGTACAGGTCACCTGCGAAGATATTTCCTTCATCTCCACCGGCTGCCCCGCGAATCTCCACGATGGCATTATGAGAATCATTGGGATCCTTTGGTATCAGTAGAATTTCCAGCTTTTCCAGATATTCCTCAATCTTAGGCTCCAGCTCCTCAATTTCCATTTTCGCCATTTCCTTGATTTCCTTGTCATCCTCCAGCAAAAGCGCCTTGGCATCCTCCAGAGCACTCACACTGTTTTTATATTCCGTATAGGTTTCCACCACCTGAGTCAGATCGGCCTGCTCACGTCCCAGCTTGGCCAGCATCCTGCTGTCGGTTACGATTTCCGGTGACATCATCATTTCATTGATTTCATGATAACGGTTCACCATTCCTTCAAGGCGTTCTATCATTACACTCATACTATACCTCCTACGAGTTCTTTCTCTCATTATGCCTGAAAAACGCATAAATATCCTTATATACTATATCATTGAACGGCTGAATTGCAAAGAATAAAATGTAGGAATAGATGCTTTCCCTTCGAATATATGCGTTGCTGAGTGAATGAGAGCAATCGTAAAAAATACGGCAAGTGCTTTTGCGAGTGCTGCAGATGATACCATGAGATACCCGATCACGAAGAGAAACCTTAAAATCCGTTAACAGCTTTTCCTTGTCAATTCACAGGCAAGCACGAAAACCGTTACGCCTTCGGTTAAAGCACAGGTTATCAATCACTTCATAAACAGCTCTTTCAGCTCTTTGCGGCTGTGAACCTTTATTTTGCGATATAGCCTTTTCATATACGATGCGACCGTATTCTCCTTTAATCCGCTGGCCTCAGCCATCTCCCTTCTACTATATCCCTTTAACACATAGTTTACCAGCTCCAGCTCTCTTTCTGTCAGCCCATAGCTGTTATAATCGCGATGCTCCTCCAGCAGCTGTTTCAGCTTTCTCCATCTCCAGCTGTCGCTGCATGAAAGAAATACATCCTTTCCAATTTTCAGTATGACTGTCATAATGCCATCCGGCTGGCAGATTTCGATTATGTGATGAACAGCCTCTACGATCTGTTCCTGATGATTTTCCTCCTCCAGCAATATGCAATAGAACAACAGCGCATATATCGTTCCAAACATCTGCTTTCTTTCATGCGCCTGACTTTCCAGCAGGGATGCCACAACACGCAGCTTTGCATAATTACGAATCTTTATCAGATACATGCCGTAAACAATAGAAGAATACAGGGTAGCTCCCTGAAGCAGATTTCCTTTTCTCCCCTCCTGGATCCATTCAGCAACTTTTTCATATTCACCGGATAAAATATATAAATAGGCCTGTGCAAGATCGATTTCCGAAAGAAGCGGCGGCAGAATCACCTTTTCCCGCAGAACAGCCAGCTGTTGATGAACAAATTGCAGTAATGTATGATCACGAAGATGATATGCGGCTCTTCCAATTGTAAACAGCGAGGATACACAGATCCATTTCTGACGGTAATGCTCGGCAATGTAGTATGCTTCCCATGCTGTATGTATGCTTTCCGCAAAGCGGGCGCTTTCCAGCTGCTGTTCAGCGGATGCCTGTTCCATTAAACCACCATTTGAGTTATTGGTGATTTCAAAGTAGTAATGCAGGTCCTTATGTAGGATATTGACGATTCTCTGGATATCTCCCGGTTTTCGATGATATAAAAACAGATTGTGCGGACTGCCGAAGGTTGATATGATTTCCGGATTGCTGATTCGTGAGGTCTGATTACGCAGCAGAGTTTTTGACCGCTTAAAATAGCGGCTCATCTCATGTAGATTGTTATAGCGGGAATATGCCAGAATCAGCTCCACCTCCCCCTGCAGCAGCTTCTCATCCTCATGCAGGCTTCCGCTATGCAGCGCATGTAGAAAGCCCTCCAGCAGCTGCTTTCCATAAAATATATCCTGCAGATTATTGAAATTATCCATAATGGCATGCAGCCATGCATATGGATAATCCACGTACAGCTCCATTGGTACCATCTGATAGATATTCCGCATTAACTCAGTATCATAATCTGCAAAGTTTTTGCTTTCGTATAATTCCAGCAGCTGCAGTATTTTTTTATAATCCTTCAAAAGATAAAGCTGACGCAGACAATTGAGGATATCACCGCTGCTTTCGTAATAATCGGCAATTTTGCGATAGAGATGACTCGGATTTTTTTCATACATAAGGAATTTATCATACAGGAATTCACGAAATACAGGAGAGTAGGTAAAGAGGCGGGTAATTCTGTCCACCTGCACAAACCAGTGGAAATTCATCATCCAGGTCAATATTTTCATGATTCCGGTATCCACGCATAAAGCCTCAATGAGCTGGATATTAAAGTGCTCAAGAACAGACAGCACAGCCAGACTCTGCCGCTGTGCCTGATTCAGCTGCCGGTATATATATACGTCAAATAACGGATACAGCTGCAAATCCGGATTCAAAGTGCGTACGGCTCCATATTCCTCCAGCAGTGCATGCACACCGATGGTCCATCCGCAGGTAACTCTTAGAATTTCCCGCACTTCCCGTTCATCAATGCAAATCTGATTCACAGCTGCCAGCTTCTGAATATCGGCAAACTGAAATCGCAGCATTGTCGTAGGGATCAGCAGCGTCCATCTATACAGCTCTGAATTAAAAAAAGAGGGAATTCCTGATGCAAGAAGTATAATCCTGCAGCTATGTTCCCTCCGTTCGTACACCTTCATGATATGTCTGTCCAGTATATGATTGCGATATTGATCCAGTATGATGATATCATAGCTGCCGCTATCTATACTTTTCTCAAAAATTTCCCCAAGCTGTTTACGATTTTTCTTATGCATATGAATCCAGCAGCACCTTTCCTTTCGATTATGCAGAAAGGCAGCAACTGCTGTTGTCTTGCCAAAGCCATCCGGTCCGTAAATGCAAATCAGCGGATAGGAAACCATATGCTTCAGCATTGAATTAAATTGTTTTCTGGCAATCTGTCTCATATTCCTTCACCTATACCATTATAGCGTATATTACAAGGAATTCAAAAGCGAATTATTACCATTTTATGTATATTCCAAAAAAATCTACAGCTCCTGAATTACGCAGAAGCCCCCATGTATTGTAACAGTATTTTTTACATCCATTTTCTGCCTGAATATCAGATACAGGATATGCCTGCTTCAAATCCCATACATCAATCAGATGAGGATCGCATGCAGCATCTCTTCAAATATTTGTGAAGCAGAATACTTTCACTACAGTTGTTTCATGGCAGCCATCTGCAGTGCTCTGCCATTTCGTTTTTGTATCGTAAGAAATTCATTCACTCGCTTTCTTAAACAAGCGCTGTATAAGCGTTATCACAAATTGAAAAACAGCGGCTCCCACATCACCAGGAACCGCTGTACAGCTAACGAATAGAGAAATAGATACCAAACACGAGAGAGATGAAGAGTATCAGTACAAGTGCTGTTACAATCAGTACAGACAGCTGTCCTTCTTTTCTTATTTCCTTCAGTGCATTCTTTACAGAAAAGGTATTCCACTGGAAATATTTTCTCAGTGATAGCATCATCAGGACTGCCGAGATGAAGTTCATCAGAATGAATTGTCCAATCGTCATCAGCAGCAGATTTACACGTATGCTTTCCACATGCTGAGGAACCGCAAGATCCTTCAGAAAATGCTTCAGTACATACCAGACATACAGATTGGCCGTACAGATCATAAAGCCGGTAATCACGATCGGACTTTTACTGATCAGATCTTCGTAGGATTTACCACTCAGGTTTGACAGACCGCCTACATATACCAGAAACAATACGACCATGGCAACACACGCATACTTCGCATACCGGATATAACGGAAACCGCCTGTTTTTGCGAGCTTGTTTTTCTGTCGGATAAGATCTCTTCTTTTCATACTGACTCCTCCTGCAATGGTTGCCATTTTCTCATCTCCTCTATTATGGTTAGTCTAAATGCAGATAATCCTTTACTTTTGTTGTAATATTTACTACACGAACACCATATATTACCTGAACAGAGTTCTTTCCGCGTACAACGCCGATAGCCTCCAGATAATTTTTCCAGCTTGTATCCGGTGCAATCAGGGAATCATCCTTGACTGTAACACGAAGACGGCTGGCACAGCAGGTTACGGTTTCAATATTGTCCGCTCCCCCAAGAGCTTCAATAATACGAACCTCGAGTGCATCCTCAGGTGCGGAAGAGACATTCGCTTCGTCCTTACCGCTGTTTTTGATTTCATTGTATTCTTTTTTGCTCATCAGCTTGATTTCACCCTCGTCATCACGACCAGGTGTTTTGAGGTTGAATTTCGTAATTGCGAATTTGAATGCAAAGTAGTATACGATAAAGGTTACAGGAAGCAGCCACAATGCGCTCATGGCATGTACCTTCTGCGGCTGGAACAGGTTTGGAATCATGAAGAACAGCGCAGTTCCATTGATGGAAATATTTGTGATTTCCGCTGCGACATAGCACAGACCGCACAATGGAGCGTATACCAGCCAGTACAGTGCAGGTGCAACAAACAGGAAGGTATACTCAATCGGTTCTGAAATACCAACCATTGCCAGCGTGAAGACAGACGGCACCAGCAGTGATGCTACCTTCTTCTTATTTTCCGGTTTTGCACAGCGATACATAGCAAACGCGGCACCCGGCAGACCAGCCAGCTGGAACAGCAGACGTCCGTTGGTGAAGTTTCTTGTGATATAGCCGGTTGCACTTGCGCTTGCAGCCTGACCGTTGATAATGTTTTTAACACCCTCATACATCACACCGTCGATCATCATCGTACCGCCGACCTTTGTATATTCGATCGGGAATGCAATCAGATGGTGAATACCGAATGGCAGCAGCATCTTATCCAGTGTACCGAACACGAAGGTTCCCAGCAGACCACTTGTACGGATGAAGCCGGTGATACTCTGCAGAGCACCTGCGACATACGGCCATACATAATAGAATGCGATTGCCAGTGGAATAGAAGCAAGAGCGACCATAATAATAACGAATTTTGTTCCTGCGAAGAATCCGAACATTGCCGGCAGCTTTGTATCAACGAATTTGTTGTGCAGTCCTGCAGCAATCAGACCGGTAACAATACCGGAGAAGATTCCCATGTTGTATGAATAAATCCCCAAAGAGCTTGACCATAAAGCATTGAAGTTCAAGGCAGCCTGCTGTGTATAACCGCTTTTTACCAGTGCGTCAACAGTCGTGGTTTCAGCGGTCCATCCTTCCAGCGCAGCCCAGCCTTCAATTCCTCTCATAAAGCAGAAGAATAAGATCAGTCCCGCAAATGCTGCCCATCCTTTCTCCTTCTTGGCAAGAGTGAAGGCAATTGCCACGGCGAACCATAGCTGCAGATTGTTCATAAACATGAATCCCAGATTGGTGATCATGGTGAACAGATTGTACAGGATGTTTCCTTCCGGCAGGATGTAGTTTGTAAATGCACTACCGATACCCACGAAGAAACCAACGAGCACAAGCAGGATGATTGGAACCATCATTGCCCCGGCAAATGTCTGAAGTTTTGCCTGAATGTTTTTCATAGCTTGTTCCTCCTTTGTTTACGCTTTCATTTTAGCATGTCCGCCAATTTGAAAAAGAATGCAATGAGTTACGGTAATTCATTATTATTGTGGTAATTTTTCATCACCTTTTTGTACATGCCAGTTCCACAAGTGCCTCATAGTAGATGTCACTCGCTTTTAACAGCGACTTCACAGGCATACATTCGTTGGGCATATGAGGGCGGGGATCCTCATCAGGAAAGGTCGCACCAAATGCCACCCCGTGCTCCAGAACGCGGGCATAGGAGGCTCCCCCCTTGGTAAACACCGCAGCATCTTCCTTCATAACCCTGTGATATGCTGTTTTCAGACTCTGAATCAAAGTGCTGTCCTCTGCGACGTAGAGCAGACGCTTATGGCGTAAAACCTCAAGCTCACAGCCATAATGCTGTGCCGTTTTGCGTAAAGTATGAAGAAGGCTTTGCTCATCCGTTGACCGCACATAACGCACATCGACACACAGCTCCAGCTGTCCATCCTGCGTATTCAGCGACATCAAACAAACAGAGCCGCAGCCCATGGCAGCATCCTCATGATACAAACCGCTTTTCTTACCGTAAAAATCATCAAGAAAATTCTCGTATATCATATTCACCATCGGATACAGAGAGCCTGCTTGATCGAGGTGTCCGTGAAAATCCTTAACAAATTTGAAAATAGCATTATCCCCGCGCTGCGGATTGCGGGAAAGTGCACGTACACCACGATAGGTGATTTTTATGCCATCTTGCATAACCTCAATCAGATTGGTACGCTCAACAAAGCTGACATCACTGCCCTTGGGAACAATCACCTGTAAATCATCACAGACGATATGCAGACGCTCCTTGCAGTGCAGGCTGATATCCGAATCTGCATTCAGCAGGAAGCGTACCTGCAAAATCCCCTTTTCTCCATTGACAATAGGAAAGTTGCCATCCGGTGAAAAGCCGAAGATTGGTTGCGGGTTATGCTTGAAATAATGCTCCATGCATTCCCATGTTGTTTCCTCAGCCCCTCCGGCAATGAGGCGGATCGGATGATACAGTGTACGACCTTCCTGCCTGATACGGGCCATTGCATATAAAGCTGCCAGCAGCGGTCCCTTGTCATCATTGACTCCCCGGCCGTACAGCATACCGTCTATCTCCTGCATTTGAAAGGGATCGCCGTGCCAGTGAGAGCGTTCTCCTGCTTCCACCACATCCAGATGAGCCAGCACGCCGATATAATCATCTCCCTCACCAAGTTGGGCATCTACAGCATAGCCGTCAAAATCATGGACGCTAAAGCCCTCCCGCTGAGCAATCTGCAGGAAAACATCCATTGCATTCCGTATCTCTTTGCCAAACGGGGCAGATGAACCTGCAGTGCGCTCATCACGGACGGAAGGAATTTCCACCAGCTGCTTTAAATCCTGCAGCAGCTCACTCGTTCTTTTTCCTGTATCATAGATAGTTTTCATTATGTTATACCTCCTTATATGGTTATAAATTCCACATGAAATTGCCGCTGTCATTCTTGACAGAACAGCGTTTCACACGTATAGTTGCAAGTGAAAGCGAGGGTGCACGCTTATGAATAAACGAATCATGAAAATTGTGGATGTTCTGTTGAAGCAGGACTCCTATATCACGATTGATAAAATCTCCGAAGAGCTTGCCGTATCCAACAAGACGATTCGCAATGACCTCCAGATCGTGGATCAGTATCTCGAGGAAAACAACCTCAAGCTGATTAAAAAAACCGGCGTCGGTATCCGTATTGACGGTAAAGTCAGGGACAAGCTGCACGTATTGGAAAGTGTACGGGAGAAAAATAAAACGCTTGCCGATTATTCCCCACAGGCACGTAAAATTTTTATCGGGATGCAGCTGAGTGCCTTTGACAGCTGCCGCATCTATGAGCTGAGTGAACAGCTGTTTGTATCCCGTGCCACCATTCACAAGGACATTCTCTCCTTGACAAAGGATCTGGAAACCTTCAAAATCGCATTGCATCGCAAGAACAACAACGGAATCAGTATGGAAGGCAAGGAAAAGAATATACGTAATTTTCTGCTGGAGCTGATGCTGCGTGACAATGGCTATCAAATGTTTATTGATATCATACGGCGGGATGATTACCGCTGTGACGGCTCCTATGTATTTCCCGGGCTGGAGGTTACCGATGACGAGGTCAAGGACTTTACCGGCTGTATTCTCCGCTGGGGCAATCCGTATATCAATTCCCTGACCTTTCCCTCCATGGTGCTTGTCCTGCTGCGAGCATTTGTCACCTATCTGCGCATTCAAGATCGCCATATTGTCCATCTTTCGACTTCCTTCATCGAGGATTTGCGAAAGGAGCCATTCTATAAAGAAGCACGCGAGCTGTGCGACCGGCTGGCCAATCATTACCGGCTGCAGATTCCGGATGTGGAAATACGCTATCTGCAGGTCTATTTTCTCGCCCTGCAAAACAGCCGCGATCTCAGTGAACAGGAACAACAGGAAGCGCGTATGCTGAGTGATGCTCTGCTTACCTCCTGGAGCGAACAGCTGCATCTGCCCTTTGACCGGGATGAAGCACTGTGCCAGTCTGTATATGACCACCTGTGTCCTGCCATTATCCGTTTTCGTCACGGCATCCCCAATGAAAACCCGTTGATGCAGGAAATACATACGCTTTATGAACGTACCTTTCAGGTGGCAAGAAACAGCGTTTCCGTTATAGAAGAGCATTTCCACTGTAATGTGAGTGACGATGAGGTCGGCTTTCTCGCCTTACACTTGGCAGCCTCTTTGGAAAATATGAAGCAGCCGCTGAAAACCATATTAGTTGCTCACGGCGGTGTGGGAGCCGGAAATCTGCTGCGTAGAAAGCTCAGTGCCCAGATACCGGAAATCGACATCATCTCCCAGGAAACCTTCTTTTCCATTTATGAGTGCGATATCAGTGATATTGATCTGATCATCAGCACACTGGAGCTCAATCTGCATACAGATGTCACCATACTGCAGGTCAATTCCCTGCTGCATGACTACGACATTCTGCGCCTAAAGGATGTGATTCGCGAATATTACAAGGTGAAAAACGATCCTTATAATTTTAAATCGGCAGCACAGGAATAAATCATATTCCCTTGCCCGCAGGAGCTTATGCATAGGAAGCACAGAAACGATATCCTCTGTTTTCAGGTGCATTTCCGATGAAACGAAAAAGCCCTGTAAACGCTAAATGGAATACAGCACAAGGGCTGTACAGCTGTTGAATAACACTATCTGTGTAAATGAAAATCGGGAAGCTGTGATTCTATTGATATACAATAAAATCATACTTCCCTTTTTATGTCCCCTGAAGTGATACCGTCTACAAGCCGCCACGCTTTTATGGCAGTGTATAGGTTACTGCGACGCTTTCTCCACCCTTAACTTCGACAGGCTCCTCTCTGCGGAATTCCGCATAGCTGTCTTTATTTGTGAAAATGACGATAACACTCAGATCATATCCCTTTGATAACAGATATTCACGATCCATTTTCAACAGCGGCTCACCTTTTTTCACGTGCTTCCCCTGCTCACACAGACAGGTGAAGCCGTTTCCGTTTTCGTTTACCGTATCGATTCCGACATGAATCAGAATTTCCATACCGTTTTTCAAAGTAAGACCGACTGCGTGGTTGCTGGGAAACAGCATGGTTATATCTGCATCGGCACATGCATATACGGTATCACCTGTAGAAGCGATGGCAAAGCCGTCTCCCATCATCTTCTGAGAAAATACAGGATCCTTTACATCTTCAATCGGAATCAGTGTTCCGTCCACAACAGCAAGAAGCTCCTCCCTGCTCTTTTCTTTCTTTCTAAATCCGAACATATGTCATACCTCCTGATGAAATATTTATTACAAGTATATCTTACCTGTTTCCTGCATGTATTACAATCATTTCACTGTTATTTTCGCAGCCTTTTCTATGTGGTAATTTCTTACAGCAATGTTTATAAATTGCCTTATTGATACGGATGGCGTTTCCACATCCTGCGATTGCGGAAGTTCAGCGAAGTAGCGTACAATAAGGGTGCGAAAAGAAGGAGGAACTTACTTATGAAACATATCAAAATTGCAGCTGGTCTTGCACACGTTAATTATGGAAGAATTGCGGATCTGGTTAAGGAAGTCAGTGATGCCGGAGTTGACTATATTCACTCTGACGCAGCTGACATGCACGATCTTCAAAACATGAAGCTGATGGGTGGTCATCAGATTATCGCGGGTATTCGTCCGGAGACAGACAAGCCGATCGAATGTCACATTTATACAGTTAGTATGGACAGAATGTTCATCGAACAGATTGACGAGGCGGGAGCAGATATGCTGATCATTCCTGCGGAGCACTTTATCGGCGCACAACTGGCTTATATCATCAACTGGTGCCGTGAACGCCACATCAAGGTTGGTCTGACACTGGGCTGCTATACACCGTTATGCTTCGTTGAGGAAAGCATTTATGATATTGACCGTTTGCACATCGTAACACACGGTGTAGATGAAACCGATGGAAAAGACAACTGGGGATGGAGAAAGAGTGCCATTGATCTTGTACAGCGTGCACGCAAGATGATTGACGAGAAAAATCCAAAATGTGAGCTGGCGGTTGACGGTGGTCTTCGTGCCGATAATATGGACAAGCTGATTGAATGCAATCCGGATGTCATCGTTCTGTCCAGTGCTATTTTCAAGGATCCAGATGGAGCAGCAGCTGGTGTGAAGAAATGCAGAGCCGCAATCGATGCAGCAGCAGAAAAATACGGTCTTGAATAATACAAAGAACTCTCCCGCTGAGAGTTCTTTTAAAGAAAGCTCCATCCTGACACTGGTGAAGGATTACGGATGGATCACGTTTGCTGCTGCCATTACCGCTGTTGCGGTTAATTTCTTCTTCACCTCGACCGGACTGGCACCGGGGGGTATTACCGGTCTTTCCCTGGTTTGCTCCACCGTATTCGGTATTCCGGTTTCCACGATGTCTCTTTGTATCTCCATACCGCTGCTGATCTTATCCACCATCGTACTGGGGAAAAGCTTTGGTATCAAAACGTTGTATATTACACTGGCAACACCGCTGTTTATGAAATTAATTCCCTCCATTCATACAACACAGTTCCTTCTGGATATCCATCCGCTTCTGGAATTGGCGGTTGCCGGTCTTCTCGGGGGACTGCTGGTTGGGGCTGCCATCGGTATCGCCTTAAACCACGCCTGTGCAACCGGAGGTACGGATGTCATAGCGCTGTTGATTCAGTATGTTTTTAAATTCCTAAAGGTCAGTGTGATTCTGTTCTTCCTGGATGGCTCTGTTGTGATTGCCTCCGGTGTGATTACACAGAATGCATTGATCTCCGTATTCAGCTTCCTGTCTCTGATGGTCATCATCCAGACGATCAGCTTTGTGACAAAGCATAAGCTGAGTGCGTGAACTACCGCCAGCTAAAGAGCAGGGGCTTCTAATGAATGCTTACACATCCATCAAAACGTTTTGTTCGTGTTCAGATACACGTAACTGGCACGTTCACCGTACCTCTACTCCATCGCTCTCGCTCTGGCATACATGGATATACTTTTCGTATGATATTGCTTGCTCCATTGATATCGGCATTCATTAGAATGCCGTTTTTGCTTCTGTACAATCCTCGATTGATTCTTTTTCCTGTGAAGGTATGCGCTACATCGTTTCCATAGACTGGTATTTGATCCTCGTCAATGGAACTAGCCTTCGATTGTATTGCTTCTTCACAGACCACGACTCTGATTCCTGCCGCTTCTCCTTTGTATTTGATCATTTCGATCAGCGTATGAAACGGTATCTGAACAAATGTCTGATTGTTCTTCTTCCCCATATGGATACGCTTCTTCCAACCCGCATGATTCCCTACGACGATAACTTCGATTCCTTCCTTCACACATAGATCTATTATTTTTCTTGATGCTTTGTGCAGGATATCCTTTACACGTCGATTTCGCTTTTCGCTGATACGTTTCATTCGTTTTGTTTGATGGATGCCTTTGCTATCCTTCTTTCCAGTTCTTAGCAGTGAGCGATAATGTGCGATCTGTTTGTTAAAGTATTGATTGACTGCTTTTATTTCATTTCCTTTTATCAGCACAGGGCGGTGTCCGCTCGTAAACGCAATTGCTGTCAGATTATCGACACCAATATCTATGCCGGCTACTCTTCTATATCTGTATAAAGCAGCCGATATTCTTTAAACTACGTAATTTTATAACCTGTAATGTATGGCTGATATAAGATGTGACTATGGACTGCTTGACATTCTCCAGAATACTTTTACACTAAGAGTAAGAATTTGTCACAATGTGCACACACTTCCGTCTAATTATAGGAAGAGTAAAGGAGGCTGATATTATGCAGCAGGAGGAATTAAACAAACGAATTGATCAGGCGGTTCAGGGGGATCGCCTTGCACTGGAGGAGGTTCTGACAGAAATACAGGATATGGTATTCAATCTGTCACTGCGTATGCTGGGAACCATAGCGGATGCACAGGATGCCGCTCAGGAAATCCTCATTAAGGTTATGACCAGTATTTCCACCTTTCGCAAAGAAAGCAGATTTCAAACCTGGGTGTATCGTATCGCTGTGAATTATCTGATGGATGTAAAAAGAAGCATGTTCGCAGCGCATCCCCTGGATTTTGATTTTTATGCAAATGATCTGCGGGCAAGCTATGTGCCGGATGAAGAAGAAGCCCTGACGGGATGTACGAGGGAGGAGGCCGCAAGAGAGCTGAAGCTCTCCTGTACCAATGTCATGCTGCAATGCCTGAAGCCGCAGGATCGCTGCATTTACATTCTCGGGACTATGTTTCACATTGACAGTAAAAGTGCCGCAGAAATTCTGGATATGACTCCGGAAGCATACCGGCAGCGCTTATCTCGGGCAAGAAAGCGCATGGCTTCTTTTTTAAGCACCTATTGCGGAGCAGTATCCAATGGATTCTGTCAGTGTGATAAGCGGATTCCCTACGCAGTTATGACACACCGTCTTGAGCCGCAGAATCTGGAATACAGCAGACTGAAAACACTGGATAAGCGGATTCTGAATGAATTCTGTGATCATATGGAGGAGCTGGAGGAGATTATGGACAGCTTCGATCAGCTGCCTGCCTTTCGCTGTACAATGGACGCCAAACAGCTGTTAAGGGAGCTGGTGGATTCAGAGGTCATGAAAAAGGTACAGAATGCAAAGGAGGTGGCCTGATATGTCTATTATGATGGAATACTTGCGCCAGCTACAGAAAAACAACCAGCGGGACTGGTTTCAAAGTCACAAGGAGCTGCGGAAGGAAGCAGAAGCGGAGTTTGAGGAGCTTTTACAGGAGCTGATGGAGCGCATTGCATGCTTCGATTCCTCCATTAACGGCTTTGCGCCGAAAGAGCTGACCTTCAAACAGGTGCGCGACACCCGTTTCAGTAAAGATAAAACTCCGTATCTGCCTGCATTTCGCGCACATATTTCCGCAAAGGGGAAGCTTCCCATACCGGTTGGATATTATATTCATCTAATGCCGGATAATCAAAGCTTTCTGGGAGGAGGATTGTTCGCGGATATGTTCAAGGACGCAACAGCCATGATGCGTGATGCGATTGCCGCAAAGCCGGAAGAGTTTTCCGCCATTATCGAAGCTCCTTCGTTTAAGGATCACTTCACAATTACAGGGACAAAGCTGAAGCGTGTTCCCAAGGGGTATGATCCTGACCACAGCATGGCCTCCTATCTCTGCCACAAAAGCTGGTGTCTTGAATATCCGCTCATGGATAATGAGGTGGAAGACCGCGAGAAGTTTCTCACACTGGCCTGCACCCTGTTTCATGCAATGAAGCCGTTTCATGATTTTATGAATACGGCATTGCAGGATTTTCAGTTCCCGCAGCGATAGAGATATGTATGGATATCAGAAAGAAACATGCTTATAGATGGCTATGGAAAGGTGCTGCTGTCATGATGCTGTATATATGACATTGCACTCATTCATTTTTCACAGCATACATATCTGTGCAAGACGAAGCTGTAAATGACTTTATAAATGATACTACAGAATAAGCAGAAGCTCCCATTTTACATGGATGCCTCTGCTTATTTTGCCTGCATGCTGACTTTATGACAGTCTGCCTCTACAGCTGTTTTCGCAAATGCTGAGTTTTATCTATTTCCCCATGAAACTGCGCAAGCATTTTTTCCCATGCCGCATGCAAATTATCGTCAAGCTGAAACAGACCGGAATTTCCCACGATGAATACTTCCACCCCTGCCTGACGCAGCTCCTGAAAGGTTGCTGCATTGCAGGAGCCATCCACTTCGATTAGATACCGATAGCCATGCTGCAGCTTAAGCGCCTTCGCTTCTTTTATCTTATCCAGCATTTCGCGAATAAAAGCCTGTCCGGCAAAGCCCGGATCAACACTCATAATGGTGATTTTGTCAAGTAAATGAAGATAATGCCGGATATAGGACAGGGGAGTTGCCGGATTCAAAACAATACCGGTCCTGCATCCAAGCTCATGAATCTTATGAAGAATACGAAAGGCATCCGTGTTGATGGTTTCTGCATGCGGCGAAAGAAAGGTGGCTCCTGCCTGGGCAAGCATGGTGATATAGTCATCCGGATGCGTTACCATTAAATGACAGTCCAGCGGTACCCTGCTGACGCGGGCTACTGCTTTGACAAAATCCGGAGATAATGTAATATTCTTTACGAAATGACCATCCATAATGTCAATATGATAAAAATCCGCATGCAGATTCAGAACTTGAATCTGTTCTCTGATTTTCAATAAATCCATACACATGAGAGACGGACTGAACATAGGCTTCATACGTATATCCCCTTCAAGTAAACGTTTACGTATCCTCTTTTTTTAAAGCTCACCTACGTGAGCTCAGGTTGATTCCCTTACACAAAGAGAAACCGGTATGATAAATTCCTGCTTATCCAGCTCATGATGAATCCGCTTCAACAGCGCGTCTCCTGCCGCCTCCGCCATCAGCTCTGTATTTTGTGTAATCGTAGTCAGTGCCGGGTGACAGAACTGTGAAATGGAGACATTGTCAAAGCCGACGATTTTCACCTGATCGGGAACCTGAATATGCTGTGCATGCAATGCGTGCAGACAGGCCAGTGCCATATTGTCATTAGTCGCAAACACGCCGTCAAAGAAGCAGCCTTTCTGCATAAGCAGGTTAGTGACTGTTTTGAATACACTGGCATAATCGCTTTTCGTCATGATTTCCCAAGATTCCTGAAACGCTATCCCCGCTTCTTCCAGCGCTTCCAGGTAGCCGCTTCTTCTCTGCCGAATCGTGGACGCTTTCTTCTGATCTCTTAAAAACAGAATGCTGCGGCACTGCTTTTCGATCAATTCTCTGGCAGCAAGATATCCTCCCTGCCGATTATCGGAATGTACAAAGATGTGCACATCCTCCGGCTTTCGGTCAATATAGACGATCGGTATGGAAAATGCGGATTCCTGTATCGGATTTGCATTCCTTCCTGAGATATAAATGATACCCTCTACCTGCTGCTCCTTCAGATTGCGGATATGCAGCTGTTCGATTTCAATATCCTCATGGGAATCACATATCAAAACAGAATACTGATGTTTGAGAAAGAACAGTTCCAGGTAACGGATGATTCTCGCAAAAAATTCATTGGTGATATCCGGCACGATAACACCGATATTCCTGCTTTTCTGCGTCCGCAAGCCCTGTGCATTTTTATTAAGCTGAAAACCGCATTCCGCAATGACTCTGCGCACACGGGTCTCCGTTTCCTTGGAATAACCGCCCTTTTCATGCAGCACACGGGAAACTGTAGCGGTGGACACCTGCGCCAGACGTGCGATATCAATAATATTATATTTATGCTGTTCCACATCGACACCTCCTTTACGTAAACGTTTAACTAACACATGTATATCATAGCTAAAATAATAGTGGATGTCAATACAGAAGCAGCAGGAGAATGACGAAAGTACACCGCCATTATGCTATGCGGACATATCATAAGGAAAACCGTTATATAAGAGATCATATAAACAAGGGAAGAAATGAGAGCGTGCAATATTGAGGCGTGTTTATTTCACAGCAGTATAGCCGTCGGGATAACAAAATAGACCTGACAGACAGGATTCATCATTTTCAGCAATATGATTAACCATAGAATATCCTGTATGGTTTTATTTCTTGGGCTGTTTTACATGCAGTGTTTTCTATACGAAAAACAGTGCCATCAATTCTTTTTAAATGGACAGTCCGTATCATCATGAGAGCAAAAAGGAATCAGTGCATCACCAAGGATGAAACTGATCCTTTTGTCTTTGATGAAAAACAAGGTAAATAAGAACCGGAAATTGACAATAATACGGTCATGGATTTTGATGGTTAAATCTATTGCACAAAGCAGGAGCTGATTACAGTTAACACATTATACCTACTCCCGCTATTGTGTGTAGTTCAGCTCCTCTTTCTCTGCATATGCCCGGTATCCTTTATGCAGACAGCATGCATTGTTCTGCTTTCCAAGCAAAGACAGTATATTACATGAAGCAGACATATCACAGCTGCCATCAGTATCAGTAAATTCAGGCTTATCATGAACCATGCCAGGAAAAAGAGAAGCAATGCAAAAGAGAAGGCATGCAGCTTTATGCTTACCTCAATAACAGCGCACCTCTTCCAGTAGGAACGGCTGTGTGTGTCACATTTGCGAAAGATAAATTGCAAAAGCCGATCTGCACCCTTCCGGTATTGCATCAGCATCAGCTGTCCCGGAGTGAATTTCAGATTGGGAAACAGATTGCTCAAAACCATTTCCTGATGCAGCTTACGCCGCATGCATACCGGAAGGAGAATCCATAATCCGATGATGACACTCAGACAGAACAGCAATATCAACGGCCACAGAATGGCAAACGCCGCACTCCACGCTTTACCATTCAACATACAGAAGATGATAAAAACAGGAACAAGTCGCTTCGTAACATTGATAATCGTGATGGTCCCCATGGCTGCCAGATAGCCCTGTGAGGTTTTATAGCAGCCATAAAGAAAGCCTGTCAGATACAGCAGCTGTATACAGAGCAGAAAGGTGAGAAAAGGCGATGCGATTGTTTTCTGTATCACTGCATAAACACCAATACCGATAGCAGCGGCAGGGAGCTGGAACAGCAATAGTATACACAATTTGCAGAGATAGCTTTTACGGCAGGTAAGGGGAAAAGCCAGAAGCACCTGCCAGGAAAGCGGTGGTTCTTCTTCCCATGCAATCTGATAAACAATGCTGAGAAACAGAAAGGATACCAAGCATGCTGCAGCCTGTATCTGCTGATCCTGATATATACTGCCCTCTGTCACCGTAAAGCTGCTTACTCCACTGATGTAGATATAGGCAAGCAAAGCGGCAGGAATCAGATACTTCCATTTTCGGTTGCGAAGCATACGAAGCAGCTCATAGCGAATCATACAGCATCCTCCTCCGGCTGGAAATATTGCATGATTTTCCTATGGTCTTTCGTATCCAGAACCAGATGGTGACCATCCAATGCCAGCAGCCGATTCACAACAGGCAAAATGCCGGATGAGGTATGACTGGTAATCAGGAATACCGTGTTCTCACACTTTTTTGAAATCAGCTCACACAGACCTTCACTGCTTTTCGCATCTATGGCAACAAACGGCTCATCCATGATAATCATATCCGCATTGCTGAGCAGAATACAGGCAATCCCCGCCTTCTGTTCCTGTCCGGAGCTGCACTGGTCCATGCGCTGGTTTAGATAATCAATCGACAGTGCCTGCAGAACCTCCTGTACAGCTGCGTCCTGCACATCCAGATTTTTGCCATGAAAGCAGCGGTAAAAATATCGCAGATTTTCCAATACGGTTAAATGGCGATACAGAGGATGTTCATATGGCAGATATCCAATTGTCATTCCACCACGTGAAAGGTTCCCGTAATCCGGCGGCAGAAAACCGCAGACCACATTTAACAGCGTACTCTTTCCTGCTCCGTTTTTCCCGGTCAGCAGTATACACCCGTCTCCCTGCTGTATCGTCAGATTCAAATCCTCTAAAATCCATTCCGTATCATAGGCATAGCCTACCTTATTCAGTGTGATCTGTTTCATTGCACACTCTCCTTTTTGTATACAGGGTACGTACCCTCCGTATCCCCATATAAAGCAAATAGTCCAGTGGACTTTCCAGACAGGAGGAAGCTTTCCCAATAACATAAAACACATGAACTAGCAGCATGGCACCAATCACGGCATATAACATATTTCCATTATCAAGCAGAAGCGTCGCAAGCATGACCTCCACAACAATAAATGAAGAAACATTGCGCTTATCGGGCTGCGGTTCCTGAACCTCTTCCCATGCTTCCTCCATTTCCCGATCCGCAGACTGAAGCAGCTCTGTATGTTCTTCCTCCAGTAAGGCTGCAATTCTTTGCATATAAAGATTTTGCAGCTCACACTGCGCAAGCTTTTTCTCCAGCTGTTCCTTCTGCATATCCAGCAGCTGCATATTTTTCTCCTGCAGCAGTTGTTCGATATCCGCAAGCGAAACATCCATTCTTCGCAATATTTTTATCCGCATTAGAATACGGACATGCTCCTGTGTGTAACAGCGATAGCCGTTCTCATCCCGTATAACCTGCAGCAATCCCTTTTTCTCATACAGATTGATTGCTTTTTTACTTAATCCGGTTGTATCCGCAATCTCCTGAATTCTCATATTCTATCACCTCATGTTTGAGGCTATTGTACAGCAGTCCCCAGGGGAACGGTCAATAGCTTATGCTTAATTTATACAAATTTAATAAAGTTTGCCTGAATAATTACAGAAAACAGGCATAACACCAATAGACAGAGCGGCATCATGCAAGAATACAAAAATGTCTGTAAAAGAATCATCTCTTACAGACAACTGTGTGTTTCTCTTATAATACCAGAGAAGGTGCGCTGTATGCACGGCCAGCCATTTCATTATCCAGCATGTACAAACTCTTAGGATCTGTGCCGAATAATTCGAATTTCTTCACCATATCCTCTGCATTCTTTTCTTCCTCACCCTGTTCCTTTACAAACCAGTCCAGAAACTGCATCGTGCGATAGTCCTTCACCTCATGTGCAGCATCATAAATTGTATGAATCAGGCTGGTTACATAGCGCTCATGCTCCAACGCAAATTCCAGCGGATCCTTTAAGGCACCGCATACTTTATCCGGCTTATCCACCTGTTTCAGTGTGATGTGTTCCCCGTTATTCTGCAAATACTGCAGAAGCAGCATTGCATGATCGCGTTCCTCCTGCGTCTGAATCATGTACCAGTTGGCAAAGCCATCCAGCCCCTGCTCCTGATAATAGAGAGAGAAATCAAGATACAGATATGCGGAGTACAGCTCCTTGTTAATCTGATCATTCAGCAATTCGGATACTTTTTTATCAAGCATAATCATACCTCCTGTGTATTATAGTATAAGTATACTCTGTATGGTTTGAATCCGGAAGTACCTTTTTACATTTTTTTACAATTTGTGACAGCTGTATGACTACTCCTTTGCGCGCTCCACCTTCAGCTTTTTGCCCTTGATGGTTTTCTGACGCAGCGCACGCAGCACCTGCAAGCCCTTACCATGCAGTATATCCACATAGGACTGATAATCCTGTACCTGGATGACGCCGATATCATCCCCGCAGACCCCTTCTATTTCGCAAATGGCACCAACGATATCCCCGGGGCGGATTTTCTTTGTCTTCCCTCCGCCAAGATACAGCTTCATCATATCCTTGCGCAGCTCCTTCCCTTTTTCCTCTTTTTGAGATTTCGGAATTCCCAGCTTTCTCAATGTCTCAGCGTCCGCAATAACAGCTTCAAGCTCACTGCTGTCATGAAACTCCAGTGCATTCCCCAGATATTCTTCCAGCTCCTGAAGGCGGAAATCATCATATTGTGAAACAAAGGATATCGCGGTACCGCTTCGATCCAGTCTTGCAGAACGGCCGATACGGTGTATGTAGGTCTCTTTTTTATTTGGCATATCGTAATTGATAATATGCGTAACATCCTGTATATCAATGCCTCTTGCGGCAACATCCGTAGCGGTTAGAATACGAAGCTTCCCTAAACGAAAGTCCTTCATATTTTCCAGTCGATCCTCCTGCAGCATACCGCCGTGCAGCTGATCGACACTGATGCCCTTATCATACAGCATACGGCATATTTCGCGAACATGCTCCTGTGTCTTTGCGAAGATGATACAGGATTCGGGAAGCTCCCTGCATAACAGCTTCAGCAGTGCCTGCGGCTTTTCGTGTTCCTTCAAACGGTATGCATAATGATGCATCTGCTCACTGACGGAGGTCTGCGACTCGATTTCCACAACTTCCGCCTGCTTCAGAAAGTCATGTGCAAGCTCCTGTATTTCCTGTGGCAGTGTTGCGGAGAACATGCAGACAGACGCGTTTTTTGGAAGACGAAAGAATATCTTCTGGACAGTTTCAATAAACCCCATATTCAGCATTTCATCCGCTTCATCGATAATGATATAGCGGATTTTATCTGTTCGAAGGGTTCCCTGCTCCAGATGGTCAAGCACTCTTCCCGGTGTTCCTGCGACAACATGGGTCCGCTGCTTTACATCCTGTGCCTGAAAACGGAAGGGCTGTTTCCCGAATACGGCAGCCGTCTTAATGCGCTTATAGGCACCGATGTTATCAAATTCTCCCTTGATCTGCAGGGCAAGCTCTCTGGTCGGACTCAGTACCAAAGCCTGAGGTGAGCGTTCCTCCCAGATCAGGTCCTGTATGATAGGTATCGCAAAGGATGCGGTCTTTCCGCTTCCGGTTCTGGATTTCACCAGAATATCCTTCTTTTCCAGCATGAGCGGTATGACAGCCTCCTGTACCGGCAGCGGACTTTGATAGCCCAGTGTATGCAGAGCCTCACAGATGGAGGCATCCAGCTTATAATCTTCAAATTTCATGTTTATCACCTATATGTTTCAGCTTTCCTACCTATTATACGGGATAACGTATGGAAACGCAAAGACAGTCTGCAGGAAATATTACAAAACTGTAATCTTGCTGTAAGCAGAAACACACGACAAACCAGTGTGCATACGATATAATGCAGATAGAAAAAAGGAGGAGATGGAGATGAAAAAGCTGTTGAGCTGGATTGGCACTGCACTCTGTTTGGCATTCTTTGGATATCATGCCTGAACATCAGATTTGACATCTTTCCTTTTTCATTGCAATAGGCGCCAAGAGGCGCTTTTTTTGCTTACCTGTTTTCAGCCTTAATCAAATGAAACAACAACCACGGCAGCTATGTAAAAGGAGAATGGCTGCGGATACTCATGTTGCTTTTCTGATTCTGAATGAAATGCACAGGATTTTATATAGGATGTAAGGAACAGTATGATTACTGGTATTTGCTTAACAATAAAATCAGAATATGATGTTGTCTGTATGCGACGTTATACAGAACGAAATAAACGATTAGCCTGTCATTCAGCTAACAGGATTGTAAGCAAAGTGTAAGTAAATTCACACGACGAAGTAAAGTGCTTCCGGTATACTATAGGTGTAAGACAGGAGGGACGCTACCATGAAAAAATTCATAGAAATTGCAGAAGCAATCGCATGTATCCTGTTTCTGGGATACCGTGAGGAAAACTTTATCCGATAACTTCCCACAGCAGTATCGCGCTGTGTAATATAGATCAGGCACCCTGCTGTTGCATGGGTGCCCTTTATATTTCTTTTACAGTTTCTTCTGAAGGCTGTATCTTTTCTGTTTCTGTAAGAATCGCGGAGTGCTCCCAGCGATGTCTGAGATAAATGGCTTGTGCCAGTATACATTCAAAGATATTGCTGAGCAGCATTGCCAGCCATATTCCTGTAATGCCAAGGCTCGTAAAGCGATGAAACAGCAGAATCATCGGAATGCGGAATGCCCAAAGACGCATCATGGATAAGATAAAGGTATAATTCGTATGACCGGAGCCATTGAACACGCCATCATTCAGGTTGATATACCATCCCATGAAAACACCGCACAGCAAGGCAAAAAATGCATATTCCTGTGTTAGCTCCATAAGCTGCGTAGATGCGTTTGGTACAAACAAGTGTATAAACGGTGTGATTACGAGCATTCCGATAATGGTCAGAGTAGATGAGAAAAGTGTTGACAGCTTCATCGCTGTATGAAATGCCTTTCGTGCACGCTCTGTATTGCCGGCTCCCAGATTCTGACCGACAAAGGTTGCCAGTACAGCTCCGATCGACATGACGGGAATATAGGCAAGCGTCACCATTTTTGCGCCGACACCGTATGCCGATATGGCAACAGCACCATAGTAGACGATATATTTGTTCATGATGACAAAGCCCAGATTTTCAAGAAACTGACCGCTTGCGGCAGGTATACAAAGCTTCAGTATGATTTTTCCATCCGCTGCATGAAACGGATATGCCCGAAAATCGATATGTACAGGAAAGGCTTTATCATGCAGACGCCGCCATGCAATCGGTACCATAACCAGCTTGGATACAACCGTGGCAATCGCAGCACCAAGGATACCGAAGTGAAAAACAAAAATGAATATCGGATCCATAATAGCATTCAGCAGGGAAGCGCACATATTCAGCTTTACACCGGATCGGCTGTCCCCCGCACTCTGTCGCATTGCCATATAGAGGTTCAGCATAAGAAGGCCGATATAGTCAAAGGAAATTCCGAGCAGATATTGATAACTGGCATCATAAATTTCCTTCGGGGTATCCAGCCAGCTTAGAATCGGATGCAGCAGAAGCAGTGTTCCTATGCTCAGTACAATGGCAAAGCCTATCGCAAAGTATAGAAGAGCAGTAGCGAAACGACAGGCGTCCCCCTTTTGATTGGCCCCAAGCCGCGTGGATAGTAAAGCAATCGCAGCCGCACTAAGCCCCATGGCAACACTTTGTGCACACCACATAATAGGACCGACAAGCGAAACGGCGCCAACCTGAAGCTCACCAAGCTGTCCGACCCAGAAGGTATCAATGATATTGTAGAGGGAGTTGACCAGATTCAGCACGAACAGCGGTACAGCCATGCGCAGCAATGCCTTTGTCAGATTTCCCTGTAATATACCCTTTTCCTGCATCGGTATCTCCCCTTTCTGTATTGTTATATCATAGCATATTTTCTACCCTTCGCCTATAGATATAGAGGGGTGAAAAAATAAGAAGACGGTGTGTTTCATTCTTTTTCATAAATAAATGTTAAACAGTATGCTGCATGTGATATCCTTATAATGCGAGGTGAGTATATGAAAAAGGGTTATAGAAATAAGATAACGGATGTTAAAGGCGTCCGTGTCGGACATAAAACAATAGCGGCGGGTAACGTACAGACCGGTGTTACGGTAATCCTGCCGACAGAGGGTGATATTTTTCGTGAGAAGCTGACAGCTTCATGCCATGTGATCAATGGCTTTGGAAAGACCGGCGGATTGATACAGCTGGAGGAGCTTGGTGTACTGGAAAGTCCGATCGCATTGACAAATACGCTGTGTGTGGGGACTGTTCAGCAGGCATTGGTGCGCTATATGCTGCAGGATCATCCGGAAATCGGTACGACGAGCGGCACTGTGAATGTAGTGGTTGGGGAATGCAATGACGGATATCTGAATGATATACGGGCATGCAGCATTCAGGAGTCAAATGTATATGAGGCGATTGCGGATGCAGGGAAGGATTTTGCACTTGGGGCTGTGGGAGCAGGTCGCGGTATGAGTTGCTTCGAAATGAAGGGAGGTATCGGTTCCGCGTCAAGAGTGCTGGAATTGAATGGAGAAGAATATACGGTGGGGCTTCTCGTCTTATCTAATTTCGGATTAAAGAATGATTATATCAAGGAAAACGTATCCTTTCATGATTCTGTGAAGGAACAGGTGGAGCAGGGCAGTATTATAATAATCCTGGCAACAGATATACCAATGTCCGACAGACAGCTGAAGCGTGTATGCAAACGTATGCCGGTGGCACTCGCCCGCCTTGGTTCACATCTGGGAAATGGCAGTGGCGATATTGCGATTGCCTTTTCCACAGCAAATAAAATTCCTCATTCCGCTGATTGCTCATTTATATCGCAAACTATTCTTCATGAGCAGCAGATTGACAAGGTTTTCCGTGCTGGCATCGAAGCCTGTGAGGAAGCGATACAAAGCTCTCTGGACGCTGCGGAAACGGTAGTCGGAAGAGAGGGCCATTGCAGGTATAGCTTAAAGGATACTGTAGCAGAAATGAAGAAAGGATGAGACTGTTAGTGAACAGTATCAAGAATGAGAAAGGGTGATGCTTGAAATTGCTTAACCCTTTTTGACTATGCATCTGCTATTGACATTTTGATGTACTTTTGCAGTTCTGAATCACAGCAATAGATATAGCACCCCTTCATTCCTCTTGTCATCAACGTGTAATACGTATTCAGTATAATCTGTCGTTCAATATGTTTTGCCTTCTCCGGATTCTCACGATACAGCTTTTTCAGCCCCTTTACAGAAGAATCCGTTTTCGCTCTTTGCCTGTAGTCAGTCACAAGCTCATTGTTTTCATAACGAAGATCTTCACCAATAATAACTCCTACATAATCAAATTCAAGCCCCTGTGTAGTATGAATGCACCCTACTTGATGAACAGATCCCTGACTTATTGCATATGGATCACCAGCATCCAGATTCCAGCTCATTTTGAAATCACCAATTACAATGTCATCGTGATTCGGATCACTTCTACCGGCTTTTTCCCACTCCCAGCAGTATCCCGCCAATATTCTGGCTTTCCCTGATTCATCATTTTTTTCACAAATCATAGCTCTTAATTCATTTGGATCATCAATGACACGAAAATCAAAGCTGATATCCTTGAAATTGAAATTTGCTGTTTCTTCCAGCTGCAGCATATTTCTTATCCAGGCAAGATATCCATCCGATCCGTTACAGCGAAACTGTGAATGTAATTCATATTGTATAACCTCTGCATTTTGTAGCTGTGCCTGTTTCTGAAACTCGGAGATACTTCCAAAATCACGAAAATGAACACGCTGATAGGGATCGATAAAGAAAACGGTAAAGAGTGATGAACTTATCAGCTCCTGTATCTGGTTTTCACCTTTTTGAAACATACCTGATTTTTCTCGTAATCTATGCGCTTCATCCACAATCAAAAAATCATAATCATTTGGTTGCTGCTGATAAAATTTATCCGGTGCAGCGAACAGTGATTTGATTTTGTTTTTCTTCATTTTACCAGCAAGTCTATCTATATACACGTTGCGTGGAGCCGCATTCTTTGTTATATATTGTCCAAACATGTCTTCCTTCAGCAGATTCACCATCGCATTTACAGCAATCACGGACTTCCCTGTTCCTGAGCCGCCTTTTGCAATCATTACCCGTTTCCTTTTATCCTTTTGACACAATTTAGCCATATAAAGGATTTCTTCATAGACCACTTTCTGTGTATCTAGCATCGTAAATACCTGATTACCATCCAGCATAGAAGAAATGCAGTCCTGAAGGCTCTTGGAGGGTCGAATTCTGCCATTCTCTATTAGAAACAGCACCTCCTTACGATCCCCTTGTTTTAAATGCTTTTTGATAAATTCCCGCAGTCTAGGAATTTCTCCCTGTGTGAATAATGGTGATTTCTCAATACATGTATTGTAAATTGGATTTATGATATTTTGCTCTTTCTTTAAATCATAGTTATGCAGATATGCACAAGGGTACAGCTGTATGTCTTTTTTCCCTACTTCTTCGATATAATCATTCATATGCTGTACATAGGACCAGGCCTGATAACAGGGATGTACAACACGATGCACTCCTTTTCCCAGCGCTGTCATTACCTCGGTATTTATCAAATCCTCGCGGTTGAATACCGTTTCCACACGCTCCCATTGCTTTAGCTCGATGATAATAGCACTTGCCTTCCCATCATGATTATATCCGGACATAATAAAATCCACACGCTTGTTTGTTTTTGGAATATTATATTCAATAGCTACTCCGCAGGTATCCGGTATAGTAGGGTCATTCAATACCTTGTACATATATTGAAGTGAATTTTTCCACGAGGTTACTTCTTTTTTACTCGTATGGATGTGCATACGCTCATAAAGCTTTTCCTCTAAAAGATGAGGTATTTTATCAAGGTCCATATCCATTTTGAAATCATATTTTGTCCCTTCGTATATTAACATATTTAATTACCTCCATAAGTACAGGCTATTCTACCATTCTCTTACATTATACCTTAGTTATCAATTTATTCAATGAAACATTGATATTGACACGCCTTCATGTAAGCGCTATTATGGAATAGACAGGGGTGGGAGCATGAACATATTGGCACATATAAATAGCAATCAGGAAATGCAGTCATTACAGGAGCACAGCGAACATACCTTTACAGCGATTAAAGAATATGCAGCTGCAAGAGGTCTGACAAATTGCATGAAGCTGACTGCTTTTTTGCATGATTGCGGCAAGGCTTCCAGGGAATTTCAGAAGTACATAACAAAAGCAGCAATGGAATATATATTTCTTCCCAAGGTTAATCATTCATCAGCCGGCGCGCAGATTCTGCTTGAGGTGTGCAGATCTTACAGTGATATGAGTGAGTGTCTGGTAAAACTCATGTTAGCAAATGCAATTGTTTCTCATCATGGGTTATGTGATTTCATAAATGTGCATGGTGATAATGCCTTGCGCAGCCGGTGTTATCCGAAAAAAGCATTGGATATGGAACACATTACCGCCTTTATGAATGACTTTATTTCCACAGAGGAATTGGAAAATCTTTTCCGTGCAGCGCATAAGGAACTTTCGGTCTATCTTGCAAATTTCATGAAGCAAAAAACGGCTCAAGATGCGAAGGACTATTATTTTTATATTGGAGCTTTACAACGACTTCTCATGTCTTTACTAATTCATGGAGATCGTGAAGATACTCGCAATTTCATGGAACACACACAAACAATCGTTTATACAGAAGATACTATATGGCAAGCAGCAACAGATAAGCTTGAGAGTCATTTAGCTGAGATAACTGCAAATTCCTCTTTCAATCCAATCAATGAATTGCGTGCCAGTATCTCTGATCAGTGTAAAGCATTTAGCAGCCATTCTCCTGGTATTTATCGTCTGTCCTGTCCAACTGGCTCAGGTAAAACGCTCGCATCACTTCGTTATGCTCTACATCATGCGAAAAAATACCATAAGAAGCATATCATTTATGTTGCACCCTTTAAGACCATATTAGAACAAAATGCGGAAGTGATGAAGCAATTTTTCAATGAAGATCTTGTTTTGGAGCATCATTCCAATATTATCCCATCTCAATATACAGATTATGATTACTACAGTTCCTCCTGGAATAAGCCCGTAATTTTGACGACAGCAGTTCGTCTGTTCGATGTGATGTTTAAAGATCGAACAACGGATGTACGCAGGTTTCATCAGTTAGCCGACTCTGTACTCATTATAGATGAAGCTCAGAAAATACCAGTTCAAACAATATCGATGTTTAATGAAATGATGAACTTTCTTGCTTATAATTGTAATACTACGGTGGTATTATGTACGGCAACACAGCCATTATTGGAAACTACCACCTATCCTATCAAGTTGGCTTCAGAATCTGAAATTGTAAAACAGACAAAGGAAATGCAGGAACAATTTAAGCGTGTCCATATAGAAGATGCCTGTCGCAGGGGCGGCTATTCAATTGCTGATTTATCAGATTTTATATTTCAAAAGCTGCAGCCCGGCTGCAGCATGCTGGTGATTGTCAATACAAAAGCAGAGGCACTAAATTTATATCGAGCTTGTGAGCAGCATCATGAAATAGACGGACTTCATCTATATCATTTATCTACTAGCATGTGTCCGGAGCATCGCCATCTTACATTGGAGGATTTAAAAGAGCATATGGAACAAAAAGATACTGTGTTGTGTATAGCGACTAATCTGATCGAAGCAGGAGTCGATATAGATTGTGATGTTGTCATACGTTCCCTATGCGGACTTGATAGTATTCTTCAGGCTGCTGGCAGATGCAATAGAAATGGTAAAAATTCAGAGTTAGGGACTGTCTATCTCATCAATTCCAATGAAGAACATATCGAAAAACTTAAGGATGTAAGAAAAGGACAGAATGAAACAGATATTTTATTATCACAACTACATGCTTCCAAAGAGGGAAACCGTGTGGATGAGCTTTTAACACTCCCCTTCATACGTCAGTATTATGATTCCTATTTGTTTGATCGCAGACAGGATACGGAATATTCAACAAAGATTGAGAATCGTAAAGTTTCCTTATTTGATCTATTTTCGCGAATAGGGAGTAAAAAGGAATCTGATGATCTTGCTCATCCTTGTCTGGGGCACGCATTAAAGAGTGCGGGAGAAAAATTTGAAATGATTGATTCTCAGAGTATTGGTGTTTTGGTTCCGTACAAAGATGGCGAGAAATTGATTAATCAGCTGAATAGTTCCATTAGCAATGCAGAAAAGTATGGACTGCTTGATAAGACACAGCGCTTTATGGTGAATGTTTATGAACACAAGTATAAGGAGCTGGAGAAGGAAGATATGATTTATCAGCTTGAGTTTAACGGCATGCTGGTTTTGAGGGATGGGTTTTATAAGAAGGATACAGGGTTGGAGGTTAGGAAGGAGTTAGAGGATATGTTTGTGTAAATAGAAAAAGGCATTTAGCCTTTCCTAAAACATAAATCATAAATACACAAATAAATTTAAATCCACAGTTTATAACTGACATACTTATTATATGGTCAATAATTTAATAAGTCAAAGAAAATAAAAACATAACAACATATCAAAAAATTACGAATCATTTCATATTTTCTTACATATATTTTCATCTTCTTATTTGTATAATTATTTGTCATAATAATGCCATAGGAAGCATGTAAGGGCTTTCTATATCCTGTGTTCAATCAAGATTTTTATTACAAATTAGGAGGTGTGAATCGTAAATCATGAAGAACTCTTGTAAAAGAAGAGATGAAGATGATGGCTATGTGCTACTACATAAAGGTTTTATGAATATAACCTTTAGAATCATTTATTGTTTAGTTGTTGCTCTCATCTACGTACTTTTTAAACTGCTTTAGATTTTAAATACAATATGATGTTATTTCATACATCATATTGTATTTAAAATAAATTTATTAGAAAGAAGGTGAAAAAAATGGAAAAGAAAAACGAAATCACATTTTGCGTAAAAAGTAAATATGCTCTTTATTCTGATCCTCTCAATCGTGTATCAGGAGAAAAGTTTTCTTATCAAATCCCAACATATGAAGCCTTAAAGGGAGTGGTTAAAAGTATTTACTTTAAGCCGACAATCAGCTGGTTTATTGATGAAGTTCGCATTATGAATGAGATTCAATTCACAACACAAGGTATTCGACCAATCAATTACCACGGAGGTAATACTCTCTCCTACTACACCTATTTAACAGATGTTGAATATCAGGTAAAAGCACACTTTGAATGGAATCTACACCATGAAGAATTAGAACAAGATCGTAATGAGAATAAACATTGGTTAATCGCAAAGCGCATGGTAAATCGTGGTGGACGAAGGGATATATTTCTTGGTACGCGTGAATGTCAGGCGTATGTAGAACCATGTGAATTTGGTGAAGGAAAAGGTTTTTATGATGACCATACCATAGTGCCTTTCAGTACTATGGTTCATGGATTTATCTACCCAGACGAATGGGTTTGTGAAGAAGAAAAAGGCAAACTGATTGCGACTTTTTGGACACCAGTCATGAAAAAAGGTATTATTACATTCATCCGACCTGAACAATGTGCAATCAGGCGTATTGTAGGAACCGGCGATATCAAGAGATTTGAAAAAGATATCAATTTTAAGAGTGTTGAACATGAGGAAGGAGGTGAATTGTATGAGTTGGGCGAGTAAATTACTAGAAACCTATGATATATGTCAGAGTGAAGTGGGCAAGGAAAGTGAAACAGGGATGTTATTACCGCTTAGCCACCTAACTACAAAAGCACAGATTGAAGTTGTTTTGGATGAAAACGGAAAATTTATCCATGCAATAGAAATCCCTAATGATGATGCCGTCACTGTCATTCCTGTGACTGAGGATTCAGCGAGTAGATCAAGCGGTATTACGCCTCATCCTTTACACGATAAGCTAATTTATATCTCAAAAGATTATGCAGAATATACTGGAAAACGAAACGATCCGCATGTTCTTGCACACCAAAGTCTTCTAAAACAATGGATAGATTCTTCTTACACCCACTCTAGCATTATACCAATCTATCAATATCTTGAACAAGGTACACTCATCTCTGACTTGATCTCCTGCGATATCTTAAAATTGAATGGAGAACAATTGGATAAGAAATATAAAATCCAGAAAACAGTTGTTCAAACAGAAGCTTTTGTCCGCTTTAAAATCAGAGGTATACAAAAACGAATTGTTGAACCATGGTGTGACAAAATGTTATTCGATGCCTACCACAATTTCTATACCAGTCAACATACCGACGAGGATCTCTGCTATATAACTGGTAAAATGATGTATTGCACAGAAAAACATCCTGCTAAACTTCGTCAAGGAAAAGATAAAGCTAAGTTAATTTCTACTAATGATGCAAACGGTTTTACATATCGCGGCAGGTTCGTTTCTAAAAAAGAAGCGATTTCCGTTGGATATGAAACATCTCAGAAAATTCATAATGCTTTGCGATGGTTGATACAAAAACAGGCATATAAGCAAAATGGACAAACGATTTTGGTATGGAATGCACACTGTGATAACATTATGACGGCATTCGCATTAGACGAAAGCTTATTTCCTGCTTTACCGGACAAAGTAGATACAGAAGAAGATTACGCACAACGTGTAAACAAAGCAATTGACGGTTATAGGCAGAATATCAGCGATCATAATGATAACATCGTCATCATGGCAATGGACGCTGCTACGATTGGTAGATTTTCAATAACCTATTATCAGGAGATAGATGCTTCTACATACTACAAACATCTACAGAACTGGTTCACATATTGTAGCTGGCCTCAATACTCAAAAGCTGATCATATGAGCGATGTAATGACTCCAATTCCCAGAGAAATCATTTCTTGTGCATATGGTACACTGCGTGGTGCATTCTTTGAAGTGGATGATCAGTTGATGACGCTGCAAATGGGACGCCTACTGCCATGTATTTCTGAAGGGAAACCTATTCCGGATGATTTTATCATTCGACTTAACAATCAGATAAAGACCATGTCAACGAATACGAAGTATAACTGGAATAAATGTATCGGTATACTGTGTGCAGTATTCAAAAAATACTGTTACGATAGAGAAGGAGTGAATTGGAGTGTGAATATTATGGAAAACAAAAAATTAGCTAAATCAAATATCCCCTATTTATTAGGAAGAATTCTTGCAATATATGATGCAATTGAACAATATGCTTTAAACATTCAAAAGGAAGATCGTCCAACAAATGCAATGCGTTTATACGCACCATTTCAAGAGCATCCGTTTGTAACGCTTACTACGCTAGATAAGAAAATCAGACCTTATGTTGAGAAACTAGGGAGAAAATGTGATTATCTTCTTTCAATGAAACAGGACTTAATGGAAGAGTTATATACAGAAATGGATATAGAAGCTGTAGAACACATCCAAAACTTAAATGCATATTTTGTCATTGGTTTTGATTGTCAGAGAAATGAAATCAAACGAATCAATACTGAAAGAAAAGAAAAAAATAAACAAAAGGAGGAGTCTAAATTATGACAGCATTCACAAACAAAGTAGATTTCGCAGTTATTTTCACAGTTAACAAAGCTAACCCGAATGGTGATCCACTTTCTGGCAATCAACCTAGAATTGATTTTAAGGGATTTGGAGAAGTATCTGACGTATGCATTAAACGGAAAATTAGAAACCGTCTGCAGGATATGGGAGAAAATATCTTCGTCCAATCTGATGAAAGAAGCAATGATGGATTCAAGAGCTTAAGTGAACGTGCTTCCAATAATAAGGAATTAAAAGCGGTTTTAAAGGATCGTGAAGCTTATGCTTCAGCTGCCTGTAAACAATGGACTGATGTCAGAGCATTTGGGCAGGTCTTCGCATTTAAAGCGAATAATGTTTCTGTAGGTGTAAGAGGTCCTGTTTCTATAAGAACTGCAGAAAGTATCAATCCAGTTGTAACAACCGATATGCAGATAACAAAGAGTGTAAATAGTGAGCCATCCGAAAAGCGTTCCTCTGACACTATGGGAATGAAGCACCGTGTTGATTTTGGTTTATATGTATGTAAAGGAAGTATCAATCACCAGCTGGCAGAAAAAACAGGCTTCAGTGAAGAGGATGCTGAGAAAATCAAAGAAGCTTTATGTTCCCTGTTCATGAACGATGCCTCCAGTGCAAGACCGGAAGGAAGCATGGAAGTTTGTAAGGTATATTGGTGGAAGCATAATTGTTTAGCAGGACAATACAGTTCAGCTAAAGTACACAATTCTTTAAAGGTTGAGGTAAAAAATGATGTGGATACGCCAAATTGCTTTGAAGATTTCACAATCACGTTATCTCCATTAGAAGATCTAGAACCAGAAATTTATGACGGAATATAGTGAAGACGAATTTTTAATGCTTTCAGGTATACAACATTTTGCGTTTTGCCGCCGTCAATGGGCACTCATACATATTGAACAACAGTGGGCAGAGAATTACCGTACGATAGATGGTCAGATTTTTCATGAGAATGCACATAATGGTGCATTCTCTGAAACAAGAAATGGAATACTCATTCGTAGAGGACTCTCTGTATTTTCAAGGACTATGGGTATTAGTGGTAATTGTGATATTGTAGAATTTCATCCATCAGAAGAAGGCATTTCTATTTCAAAAGATTCTAAGCGCTATCTCCCTGTTCCTATTGAATATAAAAGAGGAGAGCCTAAACAATATCAAGCTGATGACTTACAGTTATGTGCACAGGCAATGTGTTTAGAAGAAATGCTTTTGTGTAAGATTGAAAAGGGCTATCTATTTTATGGAGAAACAAGACGAAGAACTGAAGTGTTATTTTCTTCTGACATGCGCAGTACAGTCAAAGCATTTTGTGAAGAAATGCATAAACTGTATTTAAAGCAATATACTCCTAAAGTAAAAATATCTAAAAAATGCAATGCATGTTCTTTAAAAGATATCTGTCTTCCTAAACTGAATCAAAATCCTTCTGTTGATAAATACTTTGATAAATATTTAGGAGATAAAGGTATATGAAAAAACTTTTGAACACATTGTATATAACAACACCTAGGACTTATTTATCATTGGATGGTGAAAACATTATCGCCGCAAAAGAAGATAAATCTGTGTCGAGGTTTCCCTTACATAACATTGAAGGGATTGTTGGATTTGGTTTTACAGGCGTAAGTCCTGCTCTTATGGGTAAATGTGCAGATATGGGAATATCGTTAACATTTATGACGATGCATGGAAGATTTCTTGCTAGAGTTGTTGGAGAGGAACGTGGAAACGTCCTGTTGCGGAAAGAACAATTCAGAATATCTGAATCAAGCGACAAACGTCTTGCATATGCAAAAAACATGATAACAGCAAAGCTAATCAATTCCAGAAATATATTACTTCGTGCCAAACGAGATTATGGTATGAGAATAGATGTTGAAAAAATCGAAACAGCAGCTGAAGCGATCAGATTATCTGCAAATGAAGCTAGAAAAGCGGATTCTGCAGACTCTTTAAGAGGAATCGAAGGCAATGCAGCAAATTGTTACTTCCATGTATTTGATGATTTAGTTCTCCAACAGAAAAATGATTTCTATTTTCATGGTAGAAATAAACGACCTCCGCTAGATAATGTTAATGCTCTTCTTTCCTTTACCTATACACTTTTAGCAAAGGATGTCACATCAGCGCTTGAATCTGTTGGCTTAGATCCTTATGTTGGATTTTTACATACTGATCTTCCTGGACGCACCTCTTTAGCATTAGATTTAATGGAAGAATTACGCTCAATCCTGGCTGATCGTTTTGTTTTATCACTTATAAATATGAATATAGTAACTGCTGATGGATTTACAAAAACCGATAGTGGTGCTGTTTATATGGATGATACGACTAGAAAAGCGGTTCTGTCTTCATGGCAAAAGAAAAAACAGGAAACGATAAAGCATCCATTCCTTGATCAAAAGATAGAGTGGGGTTTGGTTCCTTACGTTCAGGCGCTATTACTTGCTAGAACAATTCGTGGTGATTTACCTGAATATCCACCGTTTTTATGGAAGTGATGAGAAATGCTTGTTATAATAACTTATGATGTCAACACCCAAAACAGCGCAGGTAAAAAAAGATTAAGGAACGTTGCTAAAGTATGTGTGAATTATGGTCAAAGGGTTCAAAATTCAGTTTTTGAATGTGTTATGGATCAAGCGAAATGCAGAGAGGTTAAACACAAGCTTACTGGATTAATTGATAAAGAACATGATAGTTTAAGATTTTACTATTTAGGTAACAATTACAAAAATAAAGTAGAACATATAGGAGTTAAGCCTAGCTTCAATGTTGAAGAAGATGTATTGTTTATATGAATTATTTTGCGCGAACCGTAAGCTCACATGAAACCCTTGGGAGGTTCGCGCCTTAAAATTGCGTTTTATCGCATTTTGTAACAGCTTTTTCATTTTCATAACATTCAATAGTTATGAAAAGAAATGATTTTGTTACAAACGTCTTAAAATGCAATAATTTTCACTGTCTAGCCTCCCTGAGGCTAGTGGATTTAAATTTGCTGATGTGTGCAAGTGCAACCACACGCACACGTCTAGCCTCCCTGAGGCTAGTGGATTTAAATAACATTATGCTCCATCTCTTTAAGCATCTGCAAGGTCTAGCCTCCCTGAGGCTAGTGGATTTAAATCTGGTCCTCCAGAAGTTGGAAGTGGTCTGTCAGGGGTCTAGCCTCCCTGAGGCTAGTGGATTTAAATCGCTTACCATGTCATAATTATCATTGTCATATACGTCTAGCCTCCCTGAGGCTAGTGGATTTAAATCTAGTTTTGTTTGTGATTTAAACGTTATATATTCGTCTAGCCTCCCTGAGGCTAGTGGATTTAAATATATAGATATGCGTAATTGTATCCATCATATTTGGTCTAGCCTCCCTGAGGCTAGTGGATTTAAATTACTTTTAGCAATCGTACAGATACCTGAATAATCTGAGTCTAGCCTCCCTGAGGCTAGACATTTTAAGCTTAGACAAAAAAAGCAAAGCACTCCTTCTAATGCTATATTTTATAAAATCCTACTTATTCTTCATATATGGTATGACTTTAGTAAATCATTGAAACCTCCAAAAAACCTTTATTTATCGTACTTTCGCAAGTTTTAAAAAGTATATACCATTGAATTTATCGTTTTCACGGAAAATTTAGTCTTTTATATGTGCCTATCTGTGAGGTGTAGTGTACCTGTATGTAATTGTATCGGATTACGAGTAAACCAACGAGGAAACGATAGAAATGAGACACTGTACATAAAGTTCCATCAATTACTGTTTTGCAAGTGAATCAGCGTTACTGCAAATTTATTAGCCATTTAAATCTGGATATTTTATTCTATAACGCATACAGTGATGAAGTACATGAAGGTTACATAAAAATATGTACAGAAAAAGAATATATTGATGTGTGTCTTCCTTTTTAAGTGCTTAAAAACTTAATGAGTGCAAAGCAGCATAAAGCTCCAATTGTACTTAATAATGTTCCTATTAAGTACTTTTCTTGAAAATGATTTTTATTATTATTGATATCCTTATATCTAACTAAAGTTTTTGCAGCAATAATAAAACCTATGGTAGAAATAGAATCAAAGATACATAATAAAAAAATTATAATTCTCTCTAAATATGCTATATACGTACCAATTTTTAACTCATGATTACTTTTCTCTTCTTTGAAGATAACTTTAAAGGCCAATGAAATCAATACGCCAGTTGGTTTCACTAATATTAATATCGCTAAAATTGATATTAAAGCCATATTGGATAATATGATTGTTAAATTCATATATGACGAACATAAATAAATAATGAATATATGTATAAACTGGTCACTGCAAAATATTAAGCACTCTTTTTCTTTGTATTTATTTTTCAGTTTAACAGAGCAAACATCGATTAACAGATGAGATAATGTGATTATTATCAATAAGGATACATTTATTTTAAAATAGATAAAAAGTAAAACAAAAGGTATTGAATAAATAATTGAATGTATCAGCATAAAAGTGTTTAAGTTTTCTTTATTCTTTGCTACTTCATCACTTTGCAAATAAAAATCTCCAACAACATGGAAAATAATAAATAATAACATATTATGCATTATCAAGTTCCTCAATCAGCCAACAAGCAACAGAAAAATCAATTTTTCTATTTTCATTTATATTTCCTAAGCGAATATGTTTATCAATATTTTGACGTGTAGTTCCTAATATATCTGAAATCTTTGTAGACATTCCCTTCTTCCATGTATTTTCCACTAACATATTACTATCCTCTAAAAGTTTGCGTAATGGCATAAAATATACTTGACCAATATCATTTGAAATAACTATGTTGTTTTTCAATTCTCCCTTAGGAGAACTTCCGATTCTTGCATAACTCAAAGACTGCACAGGTACTATATTAGCTTTCATCTCTAATATAAAATTTAATTGGTCTTTAAATTCAATGTACGAAACCATAATGTTTTCATCAAAAATTGGATATAATAATTCGGCAATTAATTTAACATTTTGTACATTCACCGATTGTTGTCTTTGAAGCAGCTGTGACGAGTATAACATTGCATTCAAATATTTATCCTTTTTTGTTTTCGTATTTATTCTAATTCCAAAACTATTTTTACCAGAAAAGCTTTCTATAGCATATCTAGCATTATGATATACTTCACCGTCTAATTCGGATGATTTCCAATTTTCATTATCAAATGCTAATTCTCCATATCCAATTCCTGCCCTAATTTTTACTGGATAACAAATCATCATGCAAAACCGAACACATAAATACGCTGCCAATGGTTCATAAAACAAGCCTTGAATTTCATCCCCTGCACTAAACATTAATGGTTTCTTTAAAGATTTATAAAATATTTTATTCAAGTACACAATAATACATTTCATAAATTCTTGGATTTCATTACGATTTTTATATTTCCTAGAATCAACTATGTCAATCATAATAGAACCATACTTTTTATTTGACAATGTCTTCACCTCTTAAATCAAGTATATAGTAAATAGACAAACAACGCAACCCAAATAGGTTGCGTTACTTTATTTATTAAGACGCATATGTGGGAACAGCAACACTTCCCGTATCGTCTGTGAATTTGTCAACAGCATCACCAGTCGGTCAATTCCCAATCCAACACCACCGGTTGGCGGCAGACCATACTCCAATGCCTCCACATAATCCGTATCCATCTCATTTGCTTCATCATCCCCCAGATCACGCAGCTTCAGCTGATTCTCAAAACGCTCTCTTTGATCAATCGGATCATTCAGCTCAGAGAATGCATTCGCATACTCATGCCCGTCAATAAACAGCTCATAGCGATCCGCAAATCTAGGATCCTGCGCATTCTTCTTCGCAAGCGGACTGATTTCCACCGGATGCCCATATACATATGTTGGCTGAATCAGCGTTTCCTCAACATACTTCTCAAAAAACAGATTGATAATATGTCCGACACTGTTATGCTTCTTCTCAACCTCAATATCATGCTCCTTCGCAATTGCACATGCATCCGCAAAGCTCATTTCCTGCCAGAAATCAACACCGCATGCTTCCTTGATACCATCCACCATATGTAATCTCTTAAACGGTGCCTTCAAAGAAATCGTCTTATCCTGCCACTCGATTTCTGTCGTTCCGCATACCGTCTCTGCCACATGATTCAACAGACCTTCCACCAGATCCATCATCCCGCTCAGATCAGAATATGCCACATAGGCCTCCACCGTTGTAAACTCCGGATTGTGTGTAGCATCCATTCCCTCATTACGGAATAATCTGCCAATCTCATATACACCCTCAAGGCCACCGACGATCAGTCTCTTCAAAGGCAGCTCTGTTGCGATACGCAGATAAAACGGCATATCCAAAGTATTGTGATGCGTCACAAACGGTCTTGCACTCGCTCCACCCAGAATCGGCTGCAGCACCGGTGTCTCCACCTCAACCAATCCTTCACCGTCCAGATAATTTTGAATAGCACGGATAATTCTAGGTCTTGTCAATGCGATACGCTTGCTGTTTTCATTGGTAATCAAGTCCACATAACGGCGACGGAAACGCTCCTCCACATCCTGTAAGCCATGATACTTCTCAGGCAGTGGGCGCAGTGCCTTCGTCAGATGCGTATACACCTCGGCCTTTACAGAAAGCTCTCCATGATTTGTCTTCATGACCTTTCCTTCAATTCCTACAATATCTCCAAGATCCGACTTTTTGAACACCTCATAGGCCTCTTCACCGATGACATCCTTACGAACATAAATCTGAATCTGTCCGTCGATATCCTGAATATGCATGAAGCCGGCCTTTCCCTGACGTCTCTTCGTCATGATACGTCCCGCAATTTTCACTGTCAGATCTTTTTCTTCCAGCTCTTCCTTCGTACAGTCTTCATATGCTGCACGTATTTCTCCGGATTTGTGTGTTCTCTGATATGCATGCCCGAACGGCTCGATGCCCATGGCACGCAGATCTTCCATTTTCTGTCGACGGATAACTTCCTGTTCAGTTAACTTTTCCATAATCTGCTCCTTTTCTATTTCCATATAAAAAGCTCTCTTCCAACATAGGGACGAGAGCTTCATCGTGGTACCACCCTAATTCGCCGGCAGGTTTCCCCGCGCAGCCTTAGTGACTGTGTTTCAAGTCTCTTCGTAACGTGAAGGAAACGTCCTGATCGGAAAGCTCCAAGTCTTTATTTCCTGCAGGTTCCACTGCTGCACTCTCACCAAACGTGCATACTCTCTGAAAGCTTTCACAAACAGTACTCTCTTATCACAGCCATATTTACGATTATGATTATATAGACAAACCCTGCCTTTGTCAATCGAAAACTCCTTAAAATTACCGATAAAACAAGGCTTTCCATGATTCCTTCCTTATGGTGAAAGGTTTACGAATACCATGTGGATGACAAGCCCTTCAAATGCTTCAGCACTTCATACAAGCCCTTCAGCTATCGCTGTCGGCACGCCATTTCAAGAATATGCAGCTTCCCCGTTACCGGCATCAAAGTGCTTTGTCATCCACCTGATCCAGATAGCTGCGCACTGCCTTCATGACATCCTTTAAGCACCCATCCGCAAATGGAACCTTCAGATTCGCTGCCGCAACGATTTGCGTGAATGTCTTCGTTCCACCAATCTGACAGATGCGATAATAATCCTCAAATGCGTTTTCATCCTTCTGATACAGACGATACCAGAACTGCAATGCACACACCTGTGCCAGTGTATAATCAATATAATAGAACGGTGTCATAAAGATATGACTCTGACGGAACCACCATCCTCCATTCTCCAGAAATTCACAGTCCGTATAATCCTTATGCGGCAGATACTGTTTTTCCAATCTTCTCCAGGTCTGCCGTCTTTCCGCCGGTGTCATTTCCGGATGCTCATACACCTCATGCTGGAAATGATCCACCAGAACGCCGTAAGGGATGAACTTAGCGGCTCCGCCAAGATGAAGGAATCGATACTTGTCCGCATCCTCCTCAAAGAAGGTCTCCATCCACGGCCATGTAAAGAATTCCATACTCATAGAGTGAATTTCACAGCTCTCATAGGTTGGCCAGATACACTCCACCGGTCGGATTCCCATGGAAGTAAACACCTGGAAGGCATGCCCTGCCTCATGAGTGAGAACCTCCGCATCATGGCTTGTCTTATTAAAATTACTGAAAATAAACGGAGAGCGATCTTCGGCAAACACGGTGCAATAGCCTCCGCCTGCCTTTCCCTTTTTACTGTCAAGATCCAGCAGGTCATGCTCCACCATGAAATCAAAGAACGTTCCACAGCGTTCATCCAGCTCATGATACATTGTGTTTGCGCGTGCAATCATTTCCTGTGTATCGTATTTCGGTGTCGGGTTGCCGCTTGCAAATTCGTATTTTTCATCGTATACGTGCAGCCTGTCATAGCCTAAACGTTCCCGCTGCCGTTCATATAATGCATTGCATAACGGTACAACATCCTCCAGAACCTGCCGGCGGTAATTTGCCACATCCTCCTGCTTGTAATCAAAGCGGCACTGCAGCATATATGCCAGCTCAACATAATTCTTATAGCCCAGCTTTTTCGCCATGCGATCGCGTACCTTAACCATGCGGTCATATAAATCATCAATCTCATCCTGGTGTGACTGCATCCATCCCCAGTATGCCTGGGTGGCACGTTTACGAATGTCACGATCATCACATTCCATCTTTACACCAAGCTCTGATAGAGTATAGATATCACCATCGAAGGGAATCTGTGCACTGGCTATCAGCTTCTGATAACTGCTCTGCAAACGGTTTTCCTCCTGCAGCTCTTCGATTATTTCATCACAAAAGCTCTTCTGTGCAAACTCCGCAAGCAGGAAATAGGTTTCCGGAACATCCTTTTTCAATTCCTCCGCAAACGGTGAAGCCAGCACCTCTTTGTCAAACGCCGTTGTCAGGGACTTCATCTTCGGCATTGCCTCGTCCCAGTAATCGTTTTCCTTCTGATAAAAGGCATCGTTTGTATTGATCGTATAGCGGACATAACAGATATTATACATCGTATCCAGATGCTCAAATGCCCGTTTCCCCTCATCAAATGCTTTCTTGAAGCTTTGATAGTCCTTTGCTTCCTTCAGCCTGGTGCCTGCCTGCTGCATTGCCTCTGCATAAGCCTCATAGCTGTAACGCTCATAGTTATAATCCTTAAATTTCATGCTATCACCTCATCAATCATTATACGAGATATTTCATCTAAAAGATATCCAAACAATGTGAAAATATGTCTCTTTCCTTTTGTTTATTGGATATGTACACACATATACTGATTCCTTCGTGCAAATAAAGAGCGTATTGACCATGGAAAACCACGGCGGTTTTCAACAGAAAAACAGGAATACATGCTGGGACATTATTCCCATATACCTCCTGATGATAAAATTGTCAGTAACTAAGGTATATGGATAAAAGATCTGATTCTTCCATACCGCAATGTAAAAAGAAAAACCGTCTGAAACGGATGGCATAACAAAGCACAGCGATATCTGCCCGGCTATGAAGCACCACCTCAACGGTTCCCCTGTTTATACTGTTCCTGTATTCTTGCATACTCTGCTTCATATGCGGATAATATGCTTTGCATTTCCTCGTAGGTTTCGATTTTGCTCAGCTGATCCTTGAGCTGATGGCTCTTTGGCAGCCCCTTCACATACCATGCAGCATGTCCGCGCATTTCTCGAATACCGACGAATTCACCCTTCAGATTACACAGGCGTTTTGCGTGGAGTCTGGCCATTGCGAACGTTTCCTCCAGCGTTACCTCCGGCATATGCTTACCGCATTCCAGATAATGGGCAATATCCTTGATCAGCCAGGGATCCCCCAAAACACCGCGGCCGATCATGACAGCATCACAGCCGGTTTCCTTCAGCATCCTCTCTGCATCCTCACCGCTTCGCACATCCCCGTTCCCCATTACGGGAATGGATACGGCTTCCTTCACCTTTTTAATATAGGACCAGTCTGCACAGCCCTCATACATCTGTTTTCTGGTTCGTCCATGCACAGCAAGTGCCTGCACTCCGACAGACTCCAGACCGCGGGCAAGCTCAAGACAAGTAATCTGATCCATATCCCAGCCAATCCGCATTTTTACGGTAACCGGTTTTTTCACACTCTGAACAACCGCCCTGCTCATTTCCACAGCATGATCAACATCCTTCATCAGGGCGCTTCCCGCAAAGGATTTCACAATTTTTGTGACAGGACATCCCATATTGATATCAATGATATCACAATCGGTTTTTTCATCCAGAAATTTTGCGGCATATACCATTATCTCTATATCATGTCCGAAAATCTGCATGGCCAAAGGATGCTCCTGTTCCTCGACATCCGTCATACCTACTGTTTTTTCATTATCATAATACAGCGCCTTATCCGAAACCATCTCTGTATAAATAAGACCGGCACCAAATTCCTTGCAGATTACACGAAAGGCAGGATTGGATATCCCTGCCATCGGTGCGATTACCACCTGATTCGGTATTACAATATCTCTGATTTTCCAGCTGTTATTTGGCATGTGCATCCATAAACCTTTCCAGCTCCAGAAGCTCTTCCTCGCTGAATTGATATTTCTCTCCACAGAAATTGCAGGTAATCTCACAGCCGTGATCCTCTTCGATCATCTGCTGGCGTTCCTCCTTTGGAAGGGTTGTCAGAACACGCTTCATGGTTGCACGATCACATTTACAGCGGAATTCAATATCCTGTCCTGTCAGGATTCTGACATCGTCAAACAGATCACGGAGAATATCCTCCAGACTTTCATATTCCTGAATCATCGTGGACATATGCCTTAGATTTGCTACAATCTGTTCCACCTTTACGATATCCTCTTCCTCTGCATCCGGAAGCATCTGGATAATCATGCCGCCTGCGGAAAGAATGGAATTATCGGTATCAACCAGTACACCGACACTGACTGCGGACGGTGTCTGTTCACTTGCGGTAAAATAGTAGGCAAAGTCATCACCGATTTCACCACTCTGCAGAGCAACGGTACCGCTCCAGTTTTCCTTCATGTTCATATCCTTCACAACTTCCAGATATCCGTCTTTTCCCACAGCAGCTCCGACCGCCAGTTTTCCGGTATCATTGTATTGCAGCATGATATGCGGGTCACTCACAAAGCCGCGCACATGACCGTCACTGTAGGCATCTACCAGAATGGTACCGATGGGACCTCCGCCGTTGATGCGAATCGTAATCTGTTCCTGTGCTGTTTTCAGCATGCTTCCCATCATGGAACCCACAGTTAATACACGTCCCAGGGTAGCCGCACTAGTCGGCCATAAATCAAAACGTTTTCTTGCTTCCTCCACCATATGCGTAGAAGAGCATATATAGATTCTCACATGCTCATTGCACGCAAGCGCCTTTACTAAATAATCTTTCATCATAGAAATCACTCCCTGCCTTACAGGCAACTGTAGTATACCACAAAAACCTGCAGAATGAGAAGAAAATCGACTTCGTTATACTGTTGTGTACGTTGAATGCTGCAGGCAAGGAAAAAGAGGGTGAATGTATCTGATATATAGAAAAAGGTACAGTATTATCTAATCCTGTACCCGTCGTATGCATACGTTAATCGTACGGCTTGATTTCCACTGTCTTTTTATCAAAGTCTAGGAAGATCTGAAACGCATTGCGGTTCTCATCCTCATCCCATATTTCCACGAATCGCGGGGTTACCTCAATCAGAATCTCCGTATCCTCATGGCTGTATGCATTATAGCTCTGCCACAGATATTTCTTATACAAGGCTTCAAACCTTCTTCCCGGCTCGTCCACGACAAGCCCCTTGTTTACGGCGATTCCCTCTACCTGAACGCCACCTGTGCAGAGTGCCACCTGCGGGTTTCGATACAGCTGCTGTGTCTTGCGGAAATTCTTATCGGTCTTGAAATAGATTTTTCCATCATAAAACAGACAGCTTACATTACGCACCATGACGTAATCATTAACGCTGGAGCCAAGTGCCATAATTTTGGAATCTCCCAGCTTGTGAAACAGCAATGCTACTCCTTCTTCAAATGTCATCTTCTTTTCCTCCTTACTGACGATTTGCGAATCGGTGAATCATCGGACTTATTTTCTTGTATACGGCAAAGGTAATCAGGCAGCTGATACCGTATTTTATCAGGTTAAACGGTACGATGCCCAGTATCACCATGGTAGTGACAGAATTCATCATCGGATTGACCTTGGAACAGGAAAGGATAATCTGGTCCATATTCATATCATACAGGGCAACATAGAACGGAATAATCAAATACAGATTGGTCAGCACTGCAACAAAGGTACTAACCAGAGTCCCTGCTGTCATTCCCAGCAGTGCTTCCTTTCGTGTCTTCTTGTGACGGTACAGCAAAGACGCAGGCAGTACCAGGGCAACTCCCAGCAAAAAGCTCTGCAGCTCTCCGGTAAACATGGAATTGGATCCGGAAATCACCATCTGAACCATAACACGAATAAAGACAATCAGAACACCTGCCACCGGTCCCAGAGCGAAGGCTCCGATCAGCTCCGGAATTGCGGCCAGATCAAAGCTTAGAAAGGGCGGCATAAACGGAATGGGAAAGCGAAACATCATCAGTATCGCTCCCAGTGCACCAAGCATACCGATCAGGGCAAGCCGTTTTGCACTCATGTTGTTTTTCAATTCACATCTCCTCCATTTCAAAAAAACACCTGACTACGAAAAAACTCGTCTTCAGGTGTGCGTTTACAGAAAATGTCTTTTCTCATCCGGACTTTACCGTCGGTGCCAGAATTTCGCTGGCTCAGCCGCTCATTACGCGGGTCATGGACTATCACCATCGGTAGGGAATTTCACCCTGCCACAAAGACTTGTTATTCAATTTTGAATGCAGGTCATGCGTCAACACAATCTGTATATTCATTATAGCTCATGAAACAGCATGTGTAAATAAGAAACAGAAATGTAAATTTTTTCATGTATCTGATGTAATACGCATCGCCAAGTAGAAAACAGTACAGAAAAGAAACACCGGGTTCTAGCCTGTTGCTGATAAAATATGTGAGCAACCTGCTGTTTTGTAAGGTGCTTTTCCTTTCATTCGTCTTTAGTGTATGTAGATTCCAATAAATATCAATAATTCGTGGATTATTTAGGAATTCAGCATCTTCCATACGTATATAGGGGTGTAAGGAACCCTTACAGAATGGAGGACATATAAATGTCAAATGCAATGAATCAGCTAAACTACAGTAACGATCTTTTTTTTAAGTACACCCTTTCCCGTGAGGATGAAGGCTCTGTGTACGCCCGCAACACCATTATTGAACGCGTTACCGGAATCCGGGTAAAGGAAAGCACTGTGCTCAATCCCAATCTGGATCCGGGCATTATCGGAAAGAAGCGCATCATTCTGGATGTTCATGTGAAGGATGAACAAAACCGTCATTTCAATATCGAGATGCAGACCACCTACAAGGGATTAGCGGAAATGATGCGTTTTGAATTTTACGGTGCCAGGGCACTGAACGATCAGCTGAACAGTGGTAAGAAGTATAAGGATTTAAAGCCGGTATATCAGATTATTTTCATTGACGAGTATGCATGGAACAATAGAAATCTGATCAATCAGTATCAGATGCGCAATGAGCAGGGAGAGAAGGAAAGCTACTACCCACTCATCCTCCGCACCTATATTCATATGCCGGCAATCAATGACATCGTAAGGGAGAAGGAAATACAGAGGCTGAATGACTTTGAACAGCTGGTGTATCTGTTTGAAAACAATGGAAAAAATGATATACTGAAGTCAAAGGAAAGGCTGGTGAAGGTATTCATGGACAAGTACGAGGAAATGCAGAAGGATGATGAGCTGTGGTCAACCGCAATGGCGATTCAGATGGGGGAGGCACGTTACCGCTATGGCTTGGAGGACAGCTTTGAAGAAGGAAAAAAGGAAGGAGAAGCATTGCTGTTAATAAAGCAGCTTAAAAGTAAGTATCATGAGGATTGCTCAGCCTGGCTGCTCTCTTTGAATGATGAACAGTTTGAAGCCGTATCCAACTTGATACTGGTCTGCAACACTTATCAGGAGCTGAAGAATCAGGTTATGTCAATGTAGTAATACATACAATCCCAAATAAGAAAACTGTTTTATAAGCATAAGACTTTATAAAACAGTTTTTTCATCCAACTTTCTGCCGCATCCGTATCACAGGTATTAAAAATATTGTTAAAATTACATGATGGGATGCTGCATATTTTTAACAGGTATCAGGCGCTCTGCGTTAATGCATGGAATGCTCATAGATAAGGAAATCATACACCTAAAACTCAGCGCAGAATTTGATAACATCCTTTAGGGATATGCTTTCCTTCAGCAACCCATACACTTCCTTCAGCTTATCCGCGGAGTGAAAATTCTCATACATCTTCATAAGAGTATCCGGATTGCTGTTTTCCTTCACCACAGCATACCGCATAGCCGCAGCTGCCGCAAGTAGGATATACCCGCATTTCTGTCCATATTTTTCAGCAAGCCGAAGAGGCTCATACAGCCGCTCTTCTTTGTTCAGCTTCCGTTGTGCCTGCCGCGCATTCCGATACACCGTATCATAGATTTCCCGATTACGGAATTTATGCACTGCTCGCATGGTAAAGGCAAGCTGCACATCCTGTTCCACTGCATATTCTCTTGCGATGATTGTACTGACAACCGGTACTGCTCGATCCATCAGCTCCATAATCTGCGGATCATTTGCGGCTTCTCCGTAAACCTCATATTGCAGATAATCCCCAAGATACGCAACAATCGCACTCATGAAATTATACGTATAAATTTTTCTTTGAATCAGGGATGGAAAATCTGCTTCCAGCGGCATTCCCACAATGTCTGGAATCATCCCCTTTACACTGCCGTCCACTGGCAGCTCTGCGACATCCTCGCTGATCAGTGCCAGACTTTTTTCCTTTGGCTGCAGTGTTGTACAGAAGATCACACCCTCGGAAATGCTGTCGGATATATTCGCATCCACAAGCGGCTGTTTTACGTGGACACCGTTTTCACAGCATACGATCCGCAACTGCTTTTCACCACACAGTTCAGCCGCAGCACTCAGTAGCCCTACCAGCTTCTTTATATTGCCTGCGAATACACTTGTCGTAATCAAATCTGAGTGTGCCAGCTTCTCTATGACTTCCTCATCCGCTGTCGTATAAGCATCATAGCCGGTAACAGTAACCGGCTCCTTCCCATCACCGAAGTAGTGAACGGTATAGGATTTTTCCGCATTCAGCCGGTCGATAAGCTCTTTATTTTTATCAATAAACGTAATATGATATGCATTTGTCTGCAGGATGGGTGCGATAAAGCCGCGCCCTGTCTGTCCTGCACCAATAAGTACTGCCTCTTTCATGTTCCTCCAATCTCCCATTTCTCCATGGGTCCATATCGCAAGGCGGTTGACATCTTTTTAACATGTAGAACTTGCTTTTCTACATTGCTTTTTCTACAGCCCATGCTATAGAAAAGCAAAATACCTTATGGAAAGCGGCCTGCGCTGCAGACCGCTGTACTCTTATACAAGTGGTTACATTTAACCCTTGTGCTTTCTATCCCTTGCTTTTTCCTCCGGATACCGGAATGGTGACACCGGTAATATAGCTGGCATGATCAGAAATCAGATAACAGATCAGATCCGCTACCTCATACAGATGGCCCGGTCTTCCCAGCGGTATAGAGGATTTGTAGTTTTTAAAGAACTCCTCCGGTCTGGTGTTGACATCCCAGCCGCGACCGTATGCCTGTGCTCTATATTTTTCATCATTATTGGCAGGAGTACGGTCCAGAATATCCGGTGCCACACCGACAACACGAATATTATACGGTCCCAGCTCCTTTGCCCAGGAAATTGTAAAGGCATGAATCGCAGCCTTTGTGGCAGAATAGCAGCTATGTCCTCTGGAGCCCATCAATCCTGCACAGGAGGATAGGTTGATGATAACACCCTCCTTTTTTCCATACAATACGCGTGTTACCGCCTGTGATACCAGAAAGGTTCCCTTCTGATTGACACCAACCATAAAATCAAAATCCTCTTCGCTCAGCTCATACTGCGGTTCGCTGCCATAGTAATCCACAAGGATCCTCGGTCTGGTCACACCGGCATCGTTTACCAGAGCATCCACCGTGCCGAATTTCTGTACAACGGCATCAACAGCAGCCTCAACCTCTTTTTTGTTTCGGATATCCAGATGCACATACATCCTGCGATCATCCTCAGAAAAATCCTTCGGCTTTGCCAGATCGAAGATTGCGACTCTGGCATTGCAGGCAAGCAGATCCTTTACCATGGCTTCTCCGATTCCCATCGCACCACCGGTAACTATCACAACCTTGTTATTCAAGTCAATCCATTGCTTTTGTTCCATACATGCTCCTCCTTATACGATACCGAAGAAGGAAAGTACCACAGACAGCACCAGGATGGATACCAGAATGCGCACATACTTCGGACCGCTTTTCTTAATATAGAAATAAATGCCAAACACGACGAGCAGCGGCAGAATATTCGGGAAAATCTTATTCAAAACATCCTGCAGCAGCTGTTTTTCACCAACTGCATTTGCCCATGATATCGGTGTAACAAGCTTTACATAGGTGGAAGACAATGCCCCCATCATAAACAGACCAAGCACGCTGGCTGTCTTGATAAACTGATTCAGCTTACCGGATTTCAGAATGGATACCACTGATTTTCTACCCAGTGTATAGCCCTTTGTGACAAGTGTATACGCAAGAAATGTTATGGCAACACCCCAGATCAGCAGCGGTCCGACACCTGCCAGCCAGTTCCCCTCTGCGGCCAGTGGAATAAACATGGATAGCAGCAGCGGACGAAGCATTCCGTGATTGATGGTGTCTCCAATTCCTGCCAGCGGTCCCATCAGACCAACCTTCAGGTTGCTGATCATATCAGCGGAGGCCTCCAGTTCTTCACTGCCCGCCCCTTCCTGCAGCATAATCGCACGCTCCTCCTCCAAAGCACAGGTCATACCGAAAATAACGGAGCCCCAGGTTGCCTCAGAGTTGTAGAACATTAAATGACGCTGTAATGCTTTTTTGTATTCCTCCTCATCCTCCTTATACAGCTTCGCAAGAATAGCACTCATACCATAGGAGAATGCCGGAGCCGTCAAACGCTCAAAGCCGGAATTTACCTCGGCGGTAAGATAATATTTTGCCCAGCCCTTGATTACCTCATTTTTCTTCAGATTAAGTTCGCTCATATCAGAAATCTCCTTCATCATCATCCACAGCGACTGTGCTGCCTGTACTGTTGGTAAACTGCGATTGAAGAATTGCAATACAGATTGCAATTACCGCAATTCCAATCGTATTCATTCCTGTATAGGCATACATCGCAAAGCCAAGAATAAAGTATGGGATAAGCTCCTTTTTCCCAATGACCATGATAGTTACCGCAAAGCCAAGTGCAGGAAGCAGACCGCCTGCCACACTCAGACCGTTCATCGCCCATGCAGGAATCGCATTCAGGAACGCGGATACGGCATCGGTTCCAAACAGCAGTGCCAGTGTTGTCGGAAGAACACGCAGCGGAATGGAACAGAAGAACGGATACCAGAATTCCGCTCTGCCCATTGCCTTCATATCACCTTTTTCAGCTGCCTTGTCCGCAAGGTGGACAAAGTAGGAATGATAGGTACGCTTCAGATTATCCAGCAGAACTCCCAGAAGTCCTACCGGAACAGCAATGGTTACAGCGATATCCGGCTCTAATCCGGCTGCCAGTGCCACCGGAATCGTAATGCAGGATGCCAGCGCCTCATCCGCAGGCAGTGTACCTCCCGGAGCTATTGCGCCTAAATAAATCATCTGCAGAGATGCGCCGATTTTCATCGCATCCCCCAGGTTTCCCATAATAAGTCCAATCGGAACCGCCAGCACCAGTGGCTGACGGACGAGATGCAGTGTACCATACCAGAGTTTATTGGTTGCCAGCCAGTAGAGTACACCAAATACCAGGGCTAATCCTATGTTCATAAATATCTCCTTTTCATTTCATTTTATAATTCCTGAAATATGCTTTTTAATGCTCCCTCTTTGCTGTACCATGCGGTTTAAACCCTCGTTTTCACCGCATGTCAGCATTATTTCCCTCGTACTTCCTTCAAAGCGTCGTGGAGTGTGAAGGCCGGATCCTTCGGCGTTACCTGCAGCGTTACCGCTACTCCCTCATTCTGCATAGCCTCCAGCATTTCCGCTTCCTGTTCGCTTAACGACAACTCATTTGAAATCATGACCTTGTTTGTCCCGTTGCCAAGACCACCTACCTGCAGTGCCTTCATCGGAAATCCCAGATCAAAGGCCTTCTTTGCATTTTCCACAGATTTAAACAAAATCAGCAGCTTCTTATCCTTGAATACATCCTTTTTAAATGCAGCTACCGCTTTTTCAATCGGACGTATTGCCACCTTTACTCCCGGAGGCGCCGCCATCAGGAATACCTGTGCCAAAAACTTGTCTGCCGCCAGCTTATCATCCACAATCAGGATGGAATCTGCGGATACCTGCTTGATCCAGTTCGTGACAACCTGTCCGTGCATCAGTCGAAAGTCGATTCGTATCAGTTTGATTTCTGTCATGCTCTTCACCCTCTTTCTTCATCGAATGCAATTGGATTCGGCTGTATGATGGACGCTCTGGCCGCCTCAAGACCAGCCTCCATTAACTCCTGGATCGTGCATTCTTCATTGTTGCGCTTCAAGATCAGCTCTATCAGCATCGGCAGATTGATACCGCACACTACATGGAGTGAAAACTCCCGCTGCAGCATCATGCCCACATTGGAGGGAGTTCCTCCATACAGATCCGCCAACACAAGGATTTCTCCCTGAACGCCTGTTAGATAGTCTCTGACCTCCTCGTAATACTCCTCTATTGACATTCCGGACAATAGAGAAACTGCATGAATATGCTCTGTCTTTCCTGCAATCAGCTCTGCGCTTTTGATCAGCTCCTCTCCAAATCTACCATGATTCAGTATCACATACGTTATCGGCTCTATCACTTCTTCACTTCCTTTACCTAATGTTCAACGGCCTTTGAACTACACCCTTACTTTACCATTGCACGAGCCTTTTATTTTTTCTTTTATTGCACCAGCAATCGTGCAGCTTTTCCGAAGGATTGCTTTTTCCATTCTGCACGGATGCTCGTGCAATAAGATTAAAATATTTTTGAAATGGATTGGGGTATACTAGAAAATGAAACAGAGGGGGTAAGGATTGCAGGTGATAAAATGCTGACAAAGAGACAATACTCGATATTATCTTTTTATGTGGAAAACCGGGGAACGTATGTTTCATCCAATGAACTCGCTGCTATGTTTGATATCAGTGTACGGACAGTAAAAAACGAGCTGAAGATCGTCCGTGATTTTTGCGATTCCTATTCCTCATTTGTACTGGATACACTTGCAGGAAAGGGAACCAGATTATGTGTACTGGATGATGCGGCATTTGAAAAGGACATGGAGATTCTGCGCAAGAAAACGCTGCAGCTTTCCTGTAATACAAAAAACCGAGTTCACTCCGTTATGAAAATGCTGATGGATGCGACCGGCTATGTATCGAAATACACACTGACAGAGACCTTCTATATCAGTGAATCCACACTGTATCACGCACTGAACGAAATCAAAAAGCTGTTAAAGCAATACGATCTTGCACTGGTACATAAAACAAATCTCGGCTATAAGATCGAGGGCAGAGAAATTGACAAGCGGATGTGCATCGCAAAAAATGAAATCAATGATGAATCCACCGATCACTTTGCATTATCCGAGGATGTATCGAATATATACAATGTAGTGGCTGATGTGTTTTTCAAATACCATTATCAGATCAATGAACAGACCATTCAGAATATTACTGCGCATATCGCACTCACACTGCGCAGAGTCAGAAAGGGACATTTCATTGAACAGCAAATGGAACAGGATATGCCGGATTCCACAGAATATCAGATTTCCACGGAAATACTGACGCGCTTTCTTACCAGATACCGCATCAAGAAGCAATACATGATGAACGAGATCAATCTGTTGACGCAGACCATTCTGGGAAAGCTTGATTACTCCAGAAATGATCATCTACAAAAGGAGGTCAATGATTTTATCAACGATTCCTTTTTGTATATTCGCAACAAGTTCTGTGTCAACTTTGAGCCTGCGGAAAGCCTGAAGCTGTTTCTTGCACTGCATCTGGTACCGCTCATTTACCGTATCAAATCCGGAACACAGCTTAATAATATGATGGCACCGGAAATCAAACAGTCCTTTCCGCTTGCTTATGATATCGCCCTATACTTTACGCTGCTGATCAAGGAACGGTTTCATCTGAATGTTTCTGCGGATGAAATTTCCTATCTGTCCCTGTATTTCAATTACGGGCTGGAAAATATTCATCTGGGAAATTCCGCAAAGAAAATCTTGATTATCACATCGCTTCGCAAGTCGGAAACAGTCCTGCTGCGTCATAAGATTTTAACCTGGTTTCCCAATCAGATTGCAGAGATTACCTTTATCACCGGAGACAATGACGATTTCGATACCGAGGATTATGATGCTATTTTCTCCACCGATAGAAACAGTGAGAAATATAAGGGTGGTATTACACTGATCAGTATTTTCCCGGATGAGAAGGATTTTGAAAAAATCAATCTGGCAATCAACGGCTATACAGACACGGATTCCATACTGGAGAAGTTCAGTGAGGATTGTTATTTCTATGGTGAGGTGAAGGATAAGGAAGAAATTCTGGATATTATCTGTCGCAATGCCATTGAAAAATATAAGCTGGATGATGAGTTTCTGGAGGTCATTAAGGCAAGGGAACAGATTACCAGCTCTTACTTCGGTAACTGCATTGCCGTACCGCATCCGCTCACACCGTTTTCGGATGAAACCTTTGTATCTCTGGGGGTATTGAAAAAGCCCATCGCATGGGATAAGAATCACAATGTTCGTGTAGTTATGCTGGTATCCATTGAAAAGAATAATCCGAAGGCATTTCAGTTCTGGTATTATATGAGCACCTTTGTGCGCAATGAGGAGCTGCTGCAGAATTTTTTCAAAAAACCCAGCTTTCTGCGTTTTACGGAAATATTGAAAATATCACTGGAAAAGGATTTTGACTAGCCTGCTGGTTGGAATTCTTTTTTCATATAGCTGCCTTCGTTTTTACAGCTTCTGTTTCATAAAAAGACAAGCTTTAAGCTATCGATTCGATCCTGCTTACGGGGATACCTGTTTTTATTTTTGTACAGCTTTGCCGTTGCATTAGTAAAAATGACATCTGCAATCCTGTGCAAATGCCATTGTTTTGGTTATGGTAATTCAATTTTTTGATATGCTTCCATCGTATGCATCTCCAGCTGCTGTTCCTTTCTTTTGAGATCACGATAGAAAAACACCATCAGACACGGTCCCATGAGCGACCATGCAATCGGTTCCGCAAGGCACACACCGGTATAGCCGGTAAACGGGATCAAGGCAAAGGTTGCCGCTATTTTCACCGCCATTTCGATACAGCTGGAAATGATCGGACCCCTGCCGTTGCCCAGACCCTGCAAACCGTTTCGATAAATAAACAAGACAGCCAGGATGAAATAGAAGACACTGCTGATGCGGGTATAATAAGCCGCCAGAGAGATCACCTCCGTCTGCTTTGCATTGACAAGAAAGCCGATGAAGAAGTCAATGCAGGTAAAGGATAAGAGAACCACAATACACACCCACAGAAAGCTGATCCATACACTGGATTTCATACCTGCACGGATTCTGGAAAACCGCTGTGCACCGAGGTTCTGAGAAACAAAGGTCGTATCGGCAATCGCAATGCTGATCAGCGGCTGCATAAACATTTCCACTACCTTGCGGGCTGCGGTATGTGCTGCAATCGTTACTTCTCCCAGACTGTTTACCGCACTTTGCAATATGACAGAGCCTAGAGAAACGATGGAATTCATCAAGCCCATGGAAATTCCCATGGATAACTGCTTTCTCAGAATTTCACGCTCGACATGGAAATCCTCTTTTTTAACGATGAACATCGGATATTTCTTACGCATATAAAGAAAGCAGAGGATAACGCTTACCAGCTGTGCAATAACAGTAGCATATGCTGCACCAGCCACCCCCAGCTGGATGATTGCGATAAATATATAGTCAAGAGCCACGTTGAGAATGGATGCTATGATTAGAAAATACAGAGGTGTCCGACTGTCTCCGATGGAACGCATCATACTCGCCATCATATTGTATGCCATGGTCACAAACAGTCCAACGATAATAATGGTCAGATAGGAATCCGCCATCCCCAGAATGGAGGATGGTGTCTGTAACAGATACAGCAGCGGCTTTTTCAACAGGATTGCGACTACAAAGATCACAACAACACTGATCATGCAAAGCTTGATACATCCTGCCGTGGCTTTTTTCATGCCCTCTTCATCACGCGCTCCGTAATATTGAGCAATCATGATGGAAACACCCATGGAAACACCAGTGCAAAGTCCAATAACCAGATTGGAAAGCGACGCACTCGCACCGATAGCCGCAAGGGAATTTACCCCCAGAATCTGACCAACCATCATGGTATCCGCCATGGTATAGAATTGCTGAAATACATTACCAAGTAAAACAGGTATCGCAAATGCCATAATCAGCTTTGTGACATTGCCCTGTGTCATATTTTTCATTTTATCACCTACAAGGCTTCATTTTATCATATTTTTCACAATAGGAATACAGGAATAGAAAAAAAATACGGATGACAGCCTGATTCTTTTAAATCGCTAAAGTGAAATATAAAAAATGCCAGAACTATACAGAATCCGGCATTGTGTTGATTTCTTTCACAAGACTGTGTTTTATGAAAATGCTGCTTCATAGCATCAGATATGAGCATACGCAGCTTCGCACACCTCTGTTTACCTATATCCGTTTTTTACAGTTATACAATCGATTAAGAAATCTAATCTCCCCTGTATGAGCAGCGCTGCTTCCTTGTTTCAGCACAATGGTATCACCTGTACAAAGAATTCAATGATTTTCGGCAGTGATTCTCTGGACAGGTATTCCTGAAACTGCAGGTATTCCTGCGAATCCAGAAAGCAGGTATTGGAGGAGCGCAGATGGTATACGATATCCCCAACCGGATTTGTCCCCATCGCAATCTCACCATATGCAAGAGCGCCGATGGCAAATTTAAACCCGATGGAAATCGCACCGATACTGTATACACCGATAGCAATCGCACCGATGCTGATGTAGCCGATAGCCAGACAGCCAATGGCAAAGTAGGATAATGCAAGCGGACCGATGGCGAACAATAGCCCCAGTGTGAGCAGACCCAGACTGCATAGTCCCACACTTAAAAGTCCGATGGAAATCACGCCGACGGAAACATTTCCAATCGCAATAATTCCCTTGGCAACCCGCCAATAGCCTTCCTCCGTACGTCCTCTTCCAACATTGATATCCACAAGGGGAATTCCACAGATTGACAGCTTGGAGCGATACCGCTTTTCATATGTATAGCGGTTATGCACATAAATAACTTCCTTTTCCTTAACAACCTCTTTTTCCAGGGGGATTTTATTTCCCAGCAGCTCATCAATGCTGACCCGCAAGCTTCTGGAGAGTGTTTTCAGATTCTCCATATCCGGATTGGCAGTACCATTTTCCCACTTGGATATCGCCTGCCGCGATACATCACACAGTGCTGCAAGCTCTTCCTGCGACATTCCTTTTTCTTTTCTTATTCGATATAAATTGTCTTTGAATTCCATACATTTTCCTCATTTCCTGATGACTGTATTCTATCAGTTTCTATGCTGTTTTACCATACTTCATACATTCCAAATCCGCAACCACTGGTAGCAGAACCGCCTTTTGCAGTTTTTTTGGATTATAATCACCTGAAAACTTAAAGCTTTATACAAAAAGCAGACCTTCATTTTATCTTCATCCGGCCTGCTTTTCTGCATTATCTTTTCTATCCTATATCTGCATTTATCATATCTGCTACAAGGCACCTTGCTTACTGTTTGAATTATTCGATATGATATCCAATCCTCTTTCTACAGTTATCAATACCTGTGAAGAATGCCGTCGTCTTCTATTTGTCAGCCTTAAAGCGTTCAAATGACTCATGAATTCCATATAGTCTTTTTTCTACCACTTGGCCAGCTTCAACAATCCCATGCATACCGCAAGTGTGGAGGCGATATATTGATGCCGGTTCCGTACTGCTCTCATTTTCTCATTTCTACCCATAAATACCTATGTGTGTCAATTTCCATCTATCATGTATATAAGGTGCAAATTTTTGCATTACCGGTACAGCGGCAGGCTTCCGCATAATCTGTTGATTTTCTTTTTATCACCATACAGGCCTATACCGAGGTAATGAAACTGATTCTCCGGCAGATTTTTTGCCTTCACAATCCAGTCCTCATACACATTGCAGGTTTGTGCTGCATCACTGAAATCAACGATAATGACATCTTTATATTCCTGATCAAACAGCTGCCGACGCAACTCCTGAAGCTTTTCTGTTTCCATCTTCAGAATCGGAAGCGGTATTTGCAGAATGCCCATATGTATATTTCCATCCGCATCCTGAACATCACATCCGATGGCTTCCTTCCCCTTACTACCCAGCGTCATCCCCAGCAGTGCCGCGGTATTTGCGGCAATTCCCGGTGCCAGTGATGCATCCATCACCATGACGCATTTTCTGTTTTTCTCCATACACGTTCTCCTTTACGATTCTGCGACAGCAGAAGACCCAATACAATCATCACGATACCAAGCACACCGACGATAGTGACCGTTTCCTTCAAAATCCATACCAATGCCAGCGTAGTGACAACCGGCACAGCATAGATATACACACTTGTCTGTACAGTACCCAGAATACGTACGGCACTGTTCCAGGAAACAAAGCACATCGCACTGGCTCCCAGTCCCAGAAACAGTATATTGGCAATATTTAATCCCGTAAGCTGTTCCACCTTCGGCAGTTCCATACCGGATAGCATAATAACCGGAAGCATGCACAGCAAACCGTAAAAGAAGATTCTGCGGGTCATCGGGATGGTTGTGTATTCAAAGTTGCTTATTTTCTTTGTTATCGTAGAATATAGTGCCCATACGATGGCAGCTCCCAGCGCAAGCAGATCACCCTTTGGATTTAATGCCAAATTCTGACTTCCCTCCAGGGAAATACAGAGAATTCCAGTCATGGCAATCAAAAAACCAATGAAAAAGCGTACTCCGGGACGCGTTTGTTTTAACAGCCAGATTCCGAAAAACATAGTGAAAAACGGTGAAACAGCCACGATGATACCAACATTGCTTGCCTGTGTGTAGGTAAGTGCTATATTCTCCATAAGAAAATACAGGGTAACTCCACAGAGTCCTGCCGCAAGAAAATACAGCTCTTCCTTTTTCTCTTTAACTCTGGTCAGCCTTGGAGCGACAGCCCATAAAGCCAGATAACCGATCATAAACCGAGTGAACAGTATCTGCAAAGGTGTAAAATCCCGCAGCAGCACCTTGGTTGAAATAAAGGTGGTTCCCCATATAAGAATAGTCATACACGCAAGCATATGACCCTTGATCCGCTCATTCATCCAATTCGCTCCTTTTCTGTGTGAATATACTCTGATACTGCTTTGGTGTTATACCGATAAAGCTTTTAAAGTAGTTTGTAAAATGGCTCTGATCGGAAAACCCGCAATCCAGCGCAAGCTTACCGATTGCTTCACCCTGTTCCAGCAGACGCTTTGCTTTTGCGATCCGAATGGATTGCAGATAACGATATGGAGAAACACCAACCTCTCTGGTGAACAGACGCAGCAGCTGATAGCGGCTCATCTTGCTAATCTTTGAAAGTGTATCAAGAGAAATGGATTCTTCATAATGCGTATCCAGATATTCCTTCATAGCCTTCACCGCTTCCGTAAGCTCTCTGCTTGCCTCTACTGGAACCATATGTTCTTCCAGCAGCTGTTCAATCAGAAAGTAAAAGGCCTCCTCACGTACCAGCAGACTGCTCTGTGATACGATAACATCATACAGCTCACGAATGGACAGTGCCAGCTCTGCCTGTGGAATCAGCGTATCCTTAAACTGAAGATGGATGTGTTTCCCGGTTATCTCCTTTACTGCCTTATCCATGACATCTACAGGAACATTGATTGCACGATAATCCAGAACCTCTCCGGCTACCGGCGCACAATTATGTGTTTCACGCGGATTGAATAAAATAACATCTCCGCGCTGTGTATCATATTCCTGATTTCGACACCAGAGATGACGTTTTCCACCCTCCATAAATCCGATTACATAAAATTCATGAAAGTGAACAGGAAATTTCTGTACGATTCCACTTAAATTATACGCCTCGATCTGAAGGTCTTTATCATAATAGATGTGTCGCTGCTCCTGCAATGCTGCCATGCCCATTCCTTCTTTCTGTCGCTGTATGTATGGTAACATAAAAAAAATGATATTCTCTTGTAAGATATTGCATCCGGATAAGCGCTGTAAAAGCTGTTCGTGTGCTGAAAAGGCAGAAGTAGGATGAAACCTGTGTCCTGCATCTTGCATGATGACTTGAAAGTTTGTGTGCCAATTGCCGCAGTACCTTACGAAAAGGTTTTGCATTTATACAGACGCACTTCGCATGGTCAAAGACATTTCACTGTCCTTAAATGCTCATTGTGATTTATCAAAAGCTGTAACCTTACTATTCTCTTTTTGCGCATCTATAGTATAGCATGGCTGCGGACGCAGAAACAGCGCAATTTGCACGCAGCCATTCTGCACACTGTGAAGCTGAAATATAAAAGCATCATTATGAAAATTCCAGCGTGCTCAAAAAAACTTTTGTGAATAAAAAGGAGGAAATTCTGACAATCTCCTTCCTGTTCCTTATTCTGCCAATCCCCTACGCTGCCGGTAATGCGCAAGCGCCCCCAGCAGATTGGCATCCTGCCGATACGTACAGCATTCCAAACGCGGTGTCAGTGTTGCAAAATCCAGCCCCTTCTGCAGCTTCTCATACGCTTCCATGATTCGCTGTGTAAAATCCCTTCGTGCACTGATTGCACCCCCAAACAGAATCATTTCCGGATCCAGCATATGCTGCACATTGAAGACACCAAAGGCAAGCTCCTCATAAAAGGTCTGAATAACCTTGCTGCACAGTTCATATCCCTGCTGTGCTTCTTCAAAAATCCGCACACCATTCCATTCTTCCGCTGTCAAAGCCTCCATTTTGCGCACCATACTCGAGGTAGAGGCACACAGACTGAAATTTTGGACACTGCCGTCCGGCTGCTTTACCAGCATCATGCCAAATTCACCGCCATAGCGATGCGCTCCATGGCAAATGTTACGATTTCTTACGATTGCACCACCCACACCGGTTCCAATCACCAGAAACGCCATATCCTGTATGTTCTTCGCCTTGCCGTAAAACAATTCCGATAATGCAGCACAGTTCGCATCATTCTCTATTTCACAGCACAGTCCCAGCTCCCTCTGTATCCTTTCCTTCCACGAAAAGCCGTGGATAAAGGGAACTGCACTGCTTCCGCCAATCACGCCGCTGTCACAATTCACTGCCCCGCAGGAGCTGATTGCCACACCGGACAACGTACCCCCCTGCATGGTGATATCCTTCTTATATGCTTTCATATATGCGAGCAGTCCCTCTATGTCTGCGCTCATAGGATAGGATCTGGTATGGAAAAGCCTTCCTTCCTCATCTGCCGCTGCACATTTCAGAGAGCTTCCTCCGATGTCAAAACAAAGATACGTATCCATTAGAACCCCCGTTTCTCTGCCAGCTCGCGGAACCAGCAGCCACTTTTCTTTATCGTACGCTTTCCGGTTTCCAAATCAATAGAAATCAGTCCGTAGCGGTTTTTATATGCATTCAGCCAGCTCCAGCAGTCAATGCCCGTCCATACATGGTAGCCGATACAGTTACTGCCTTCCTCAATTCCCTTATGCAGCCAGGTAAGGTGCTCCTTATAGAAATCAATTCGGTAGTCATCCTCAATTCTGCCATCCTTGATAAACCGTGCTTCGTTTTCAACGCCCATTCCGTTTTCCGTTATCATCCATTCGATATTATCGTATTTGGTACGAATGTTGGTTGCAATATCATACATCCCCTTCGGATAGATTTCCCATCCGCGATAGGGATTGATTCTTCGGTTTGGCATTTCATAGAAATCATAGAAGCTCTCCGGCGTTATCATCGCTGCAGGGTCCATCGGTGTTTCCTTCGCTTTGACACGGATCGGCTGATAATAATTCACTCCGAGAAAATCCACGGTATTTTCCTTTATGACTGCAAGCTCTTGTTCCTCATAGTCCGGCAAAAGCGTATGCTCCTTCAACAGCTCCACCAGCTCCTTCGGATATACTCCAAGAACAGCGGGGTCAAGAAAGCTTCGAGCAGAAAACAGCTCTGCAATGCGGGATGCCTCGACATCCTCCTTTGCCTGACTGCGTGGATAATTCGGGGTCAGGTTTAAGATAATGCCGATTTTCCCATCACACATCGCATGGAAGGCCTGCACTGCTCTGGCACTGGCAAGTGCCGTATGATAAGCCACCTGTACAGCAGCCTTCATATCATGGCGGCATGGATAATGAAAGCCGTTCAGATACCCGCACTCCACATGAACGATCGGTTCATTGAAGGTGAACCAGCGCCGTACCTTTTTCCCATAGAGAGAAAAGCAGGTACGTGCATATTCCACATAGGCATCCACAACATGATCGCTTTCCCAGCCCCCCTGCTTTTGCAATTCCGCCGGCATATCAAAATGAAACAGATTGATCATGACCTCAATGCCTTCCTCATGAAAGGCATCAATGACATTATGATAATGTGCTGCGGCAAGCGGATTCAGCTCACCATCCCCTCTTGGAAACATACGGCTCCAGCTAATGGAAATCCGGCAGGAATTGTGTCCTGTTTCCTTCAAGAGTCGAATATCTTCCCGATACTGTGTATAGAATCCGGAAGCCTCCTTCGGCCCGATTCTGTCATGAAATTTCTCGGGCTCCTGTTCAAACCAGATATCCCATATATTTTTTCCTTTGCCATCAATGGCTGATGCCCCCTCGCTCTGTGTTGCGCTGGTGGCACTTCCAAAATAGAATCCTTTCGGAAATTGTAGCATAAGCTTCCTCCTTATAAAGTTATTTCTATAAAGCACTACGGCATGCGCTTCCTATATCGTAAAATTCGTTCGCTTCATAATGCGGCAATACTATGCTTCCATACCGAGAATTATCTGCATGGCATGCGATATTCCTATGTGAAAAATGCCGACTGCATCGAAGGCCCTCTCCATGGGAGAGAGCCTTTCTATGTGAAGCTGTAACAACTGCATATCTGCAGCTTTTCTATGTCTATTCCTTTCGATCCTTTAAAATCTCCTCTGTACTTGCCCAGTTTGTCAAAGCGTCGCTGTAGGTGCGTACATAATGGTAGTACAGCATATCGATCATGATTAAAATCGGTATCTGACCGGATATCATCCCGGTGGACTCCTCCCCGGACAGCGATGAGGTATACAGAACAACATCACTGAGCTTTTTCAGGCGGCTGTTCTGATTTCCCAGAATGCTTACCACAAGAATTCCCCGTAATGTCAGCTCTGCGGCAAGCTCCTCCAGATAGGTATTCCCGCGCAGGGTGAAGATAAAAACCAGATCCTGCTTCTGCAATACCCGCGAGCTCATTTTGATGGCATCCTTATCATGAATGACCTCTATAAATTTACCGAGGCGGGAAAAACGGAAACGAAAGTCCTCTGCTGCAGTAGCACTCAGTCCGAATGCAAAGATGTTGATAATGCGATGCTCATAAATATATCTGCATACCTGCTCCATCGCCTTGGCATCAAAGTTTTGATCCACCAGATGAAAGATGCGGAAATATTCACTCTGTAAATCCAATGAAATATTAGAAATCTGCGGCGCATTCTGCATATTCAGATGCTGCTCATACAGATACATCAGCTCCTTGAAATTGTTCAGTCCGATTTTCTTACAGAAGCGTGTAATGGAGGAGCTGGAAATAGAAAGCTCTCTTGCGAGCTCGTGAATCGTGAGCGGTTTTCTCCCGTCTGTGAAATATTGTGCAATCGTTTCTTCCACATAGGTGAAATTAACCTTTGCCAGATTGATTCTTAAAAGAATTTCCTTTTCCATATGCATTCCTCCATCGCTACCGGTATTATACTCTATTTCACGATGATTTTATAGGTTCTGATTTCCTCCGGCTGTATGTTTGACAGCGTCACAGGGTGTTGTTCAGCTTCACAGTCAGCGATCGGCTCATGCAGCATATTCGTCTGCTGTATGGTTTCTCCTGTATAACACAGTGAATCTTCCTTTACCATCTCATTGCGACTGTTATATACCCGCAGAATCGCCTGTTTATCATCCAGCGGATACAGGGAAGAAAATTGCAGGCAGTCACTTTTATCCATATTGAGAATAGCGCTATGCAGAGGTTTTACCGCATTCGGATACGGGTGAGTTACAAAGTATTTCTGTGTATTCACAAAGCGGTTGACCTCCTGCAGCTGATAAAACAGGACATCATTCGCATAGCGCAGCCATGTTTTCTGCACTTCCATAGCATCGTATCCATTCCGCAGGCACAGGGCAAAGGAGAAGCTCATGGTCTGCCGCAGCTCTGATTTCGGTGTCGGTATATATTTAAATTCATTTCCGCTCGCAATTCCAGGACGGCGGTTCAAATCCGGACGTCCAAGCAATGGTACGCTGCGAAACAGTGTCAGTGCGATATCGGTATGCTTCAGGATTTCATATTCCTTTATTCCCTTACAGAAACAAGTCAGCACCTGGTTTGTTCCATTCGATACATGGTGCAGCATCGGATAAATCGGCGTAGGCTCCTCACGATAGCCAGCCTCCTTCCAGTCCTCCATGTGCTTGGGATCATGTGCTCTTTGAATGGTACCGAACGGGGTGTCCGCAATACTGCAGGATGAGCTGCTTAAACCACGTAAAATCACACGCATGCGATGCTCCATCGCCGTGTTGTCAATGGTCATTTCACATTGTAATACATCTGAGGCCTGATGCAGCTGTATACAAAGCGTATATGCGATATCCTGACTGCATTTCCCATCAACACGCTCCTGCAAATTCTCGGGAAGCTGCCATGCTCCATGCAATACCAGCGTATCCGCAAGTGCTCCATGCTTCCATTCTGCCTGTGCATCCTGAAAGTGAAGCGTATAGATATGGTCATGCGCCGGCCAGGAGTAATCATAGGTATCTCCCTCATCTCCGCTGTCCTCTACATACAGGAAATCCTCAACAACTTTCCCGTTTGCTTTGTTCAGCAGTCGCAGACTGCCGTTTTCCATGGTAATCTTATAAAATGTATTTTCAAGAGCACTGCATTCCTGCAGCTGTTCCGTGTGCTCACATGCTTCCAGATGCAGTATACGCATACTCATTGGCTTCATCGTCATGGCAATACGGATATCACTCTGATAATAATACAAATCCTCATCGTATACAGACGGATCCCTGCGTATGCTTCCGCTGTATACACGCTGTGTCCCAAGACAGTCATAAACAACCTCACAGCCGGCTTCATCCACAATACGGAAGTGCCTTGCTTTCGTGGATACAGACACTTGGTATACATCATCTCTAGTATATGGCAGCGTATTATAGAACACCAGATCCTGTTCACGGATTCCCTCGATGGATTCACTCAGCTTGCGTACCTGATAATCCAAAAGCATCGAGCTCATCTGATCACAGTCCCTTAATCTTTGCAGGATGGCATCGTTGGTAGCATCACTGTTACAGCCGCAGGCACTGTCATGCGCATGGTTTAAAAGCACCTTCTTCCACAGCTTCCTCAGGAGTGAGGTTTTGGGTTTGATCCTCATCTGCATCTGCATAACCATAAATGGCTCCAGCTGATAAATCATGCGTCGTTCAATTATATCATTCAGCTGTTTATGATCATAGCGTGAGGAATAAATGGAGTGGTGAATCTTGGAAACGGAGGCATCAATAAACTCGCCCGTAATCTGCGGCAGTCCTTCCTCCTCTCGCAGCTCTTTAAAGAAGCTTTCCAAATCGCTTTCAAAATATTGAATATCATGTGTGGAGCGTTCGTTGTAATAGTTCAGACGCTCCTGCAGATTGAAATCCACATAACGCTGATCCCCTCCCAGAGGAAGCAGCTGATGGGTTGTGGAGGCACCGTTCAAAACACGGTTTTCCACCTTATCCACATCATCGGTGTAAATCAGATTTCCACCATAGAAGTATCCGTCCCGGATATGATAGCACAGCACTTCACTTCCATCAGTATTGTGCCAGTAAAATTCTCTTTGTTTACATACATCATTGGGAACTCCTCTCCAGAACAGAGCTTCGCGAATATCAAAGCCGTTATACAGCTTGGGCATATCCTTGCTTTGTCCAAAGGAATCCGGCAGATAACCGATCATCATACAGTTACCCAGTTCTCTTGCATAGCTTATCCCATACCACAGATTTCTCGCAAGGCTTTCTCCACTGATGATCAGTTCATCGCTCTGGGTATACCAGGGTCCGATCATCAGCTTTCCTTCTTCTACCAGCTTGCGTATCACAGGCTCTTTTTCAGGCATCATATGCAGATATTCCTCCAGAATACTCACCTGAGAATCCAGTAAATAGGTCTTCAGTGTTCCGCTTTCCAGTGCGGAAATCACCTCATCCATGTGATAAATCAGCTGTATGATGGATTCACTTGCGGTAAAATACCATTCATAATCCCAATGTGTATGAGAATACACATGCATTTTCTTCATAGCTATCTATCGCTTACAGCTCCACTGCAGCGATCACCTCATACAGCGCATCAACATCAGTTCCGGTTTTCAGTGCCGTTCGGAATTCCTCACTGATCATTTTGCGTGCCAGCTTGCTCAGGATACGCAGATGCACATCACCGCCATCCTCTGGAATCGTAAGCCCCAGTGCCACCTGTACAGGCTCACCATCCAGCGCATTCCATGCAATCGGGTGTTCAAATTTCACAAGGAAGATTCCCGGCTTTATGCAGGTCGCATGCTTGCTGTGCGGTATAGCGATCCCATCCTGAAAGCCGGTTGTCGCCTCTTTTTCACGCTCACACATACCTTCAAAATAAGCATTCTCATCCTTTACATAGCCTGCTTCATATGCTGCGTGTGCAATAACATGAAAGGCTTCCTTTTGTGTTTTCGCTTCTGTATCAAACTGAATATGATGCCTGTCAAATACACTCTTATCCATAACTGCCTCCTGTTACTCGTTTTCTTCTACAACCGGTTTTCGCCAGAAGCCGATAATCAATGCCGTTACCACAATCCCTGCAAGTACACAGAGAATCCAGGTGATAAAGGGTATCGGCTGTTCGATATATCCGATAAAGGTTCCCAGCGGTGATCCGATACCACCATAAAATTTACAGCCTGTCAAAGCTACCAGACCTCCTGCCAGTGCAGAGCCTGCCACACTTGCGGTAATCATCTGTAACGGATTGGCTGCAGCGAAGGGAATCGCCCCTTCTGTTACACCGACCATTCCCATGCCGAAGGCGCTTGTCGCAGAAATCTTTTCAGTTTTAGAGAATTTGTTTTTGAAAATCACAGATGCCAGCCAGATACCAAGCGGCGCAACGGAAATCGCTGCCTGTGTGGCACTCTGCGGCACGAAGTTGGCACCCTGTACACCGTATTTGGTCATTGTATCCGTAAATACGGCTGTTCCGAAAATCAATGCCGTCTTATTTACCGGACCGCCGAAGTCAAAGCCGACCATTGCCCCAATGATTGCCCCGATTATGAATGGAGCTGCCGCATATTGTTCATTCAGTGTTGTCAGTCCGCTGTATAATGCATCCATTGCGAATGCAATCGGCTGACCGATCAAAAACAGAACGATAATCATAATCACCAGAGTGGATACGAACGGAATAATCATAATACCGGTAAGTGGCTGCACGATTTTCGGCCAGGGAATACGCTTCATCCCCTTTACAAAATATCCTACGATGAATGCAACCAGAATCGCAGACAGGAAACCACCGCCTGTCTGTGTTCCCAGAAATTCAGGATCATTGGCAATATAGGCACCGATCATAGCCGGAGCGATTGCCGGTTTGTCTGCGATGGATTTCGCAACAAAGCCTGCGAACAGTGGAATCATCAGCTTGAAGCCTGTCTGTCCCACCATGAACAGCTTCTGCATAAAGTAGCCCATCGCTGTTTTGTTATCAAAGCCCCAGTTTACAATTCTACCCAGATCGTCCTTCTGAAATGCAAATACATTCGCAATCGCCAGCAGTAAACCTGCGGCAATACACATCGGGACCATGTAGGAAATACCGCTCATAATGTGTTTGATAATCGGATTTTCCGTTTTCCCCAGTGTGATGTTTCCCGCCTTGCTTCCTTTTTCGCCATACAGCGTTGCCTCGTTTAATGCACGTTCAATCAATGCGTTGGCATCCTTGATTGCATCCACGCTTCTTACCTTCATGACACGTTTTCCAGCAAAGCGGGCACAATCAATATCAATATCAGCTGCCACGATGACAACGTCTGCCTGTTTGATTTCCTGTTCACTCAGAACGTTTTCCGCTCCAATGGACCCCTGTGTTTCTACACGTACAGAATCCCCACGTTTCTTCCCTGCCTGCTCCAGAGATTCCGCAGCCATGTACGTATGTGCAATACCTGCTGCACATGCTGTAATTGCTACAATATGCTTACTCATAAGTTTTCCTCCTATCAAGTTCTCGTATAGTATATCCTGTACCTTTTTTAATGTAAACACTTACAGTCCATTCAGGGTGCAGTATCCTTTTTTCGTAAACTGATGAAACTAATTTCACTGTAAACGGTTGTATTTTGTGATTTTTCATGTAAAATATCAGATAATTTGCTCAATAGAATAATTTTATGAAATTTTTGTCCATTTATTTCTACTATATGAATTTTCATTTTAATAAGTAAGGGCTATGCATACATCCTAAAGCATAGTCTGTTTCATCATTCACCATAATGTTGACGATACCGATTTTCATGCCTGCTATTTCGGGTATATCTAATTGATTGCGGGGATAAAGTTCCCCTTTCCATTCATTGGATTACCATATAATGCTAAATATAGCTTTGATTCATTGAAAAAAGTCATGGAACGTTTACCCGCTCGCATGACTCTGTTTTACTATTCCTTATGTTCGTCGTAATCGTTTTTAGTCAGCTCTTTTAAGGCTGCATCAAAATCAATATCCGGCTCCTTTGAATCCTGTACGTCTTCGTGCACTTCCTCAGCAGTATCTTCCTGTGTAATGCCTGCCTCCAGATCCTTCAGCTTCTGCTCGGCCGCTTTGGCTTTTGCTTCCGCTGCACGTACTTCATCCTCAGGAGAAATCAGCTTACCATAATTCATCAGATTGTAAATCTGTTCGCTGGTGATGGTTTCTTCCTCAATCAGCGTTTCTGCAATCAATGTCAGCAAATCCTTGTTATCCTCAATAATCTGTTTTGCACGATCGTAGCATTCATTGATAATCTTACGGATTTCCTTGTCGATTTCATATGCAATCTCACCGGAATAATTGCTTCCGCTGCCATAATCTCTGCCCAGGAATACATTTCCGGTACCATCATCATACTGAATCGGTCCCAGAGAGGACATACCCCAGCTTCGAACCATAGCCTTTGCAATTTTTGTAGCCTTCTGAATATCATTGCTTGCTCCGGCAGATACTTCATCAAACATAACCTCTTCAGCAACACGTCCACCCATTAAGCCGGTGATCTGTGCCATGAAGTCTGCCTTTGTCGGCATCATTTTTTCTTCCTTCGGTGTCATCAGGTTATAGCCGCCTGCTTCACCACGCGGAATAATCGTAACCTTTTCCACCTTGTCTGCGTCATCCAGCTTCAAGCCGATAACAGCGTGCCCTGCCTCATGGAAGGCTACCAGGCGTTTTTCTCTGTCTGTATATTTCTTGGATTTCTTGGCAGGCCCCATCATAACACGGTCAATAGCCTCGTCAAGATCCTCCATTGTAATTACCTTACGTTTATCACGTACAGCTAATATAGCACCCTCATTCAACACGTTTTCCAAATCGGCACCTGAGAAGCCCGGTGTCCGCTTTGCCAGACCCTCCAGATTTGCATTCGGCGCCAGCTTTTTGTTTCTTGCGTGTACCTTCAAAATTTCATAGCGTCCACGCTTATCCGGCAGGTTCACTGTAATCTGGCGATCAAATCGTCCGCTTCGCAGCAACGCAGGGTCCAAAACATCCGGACGGTTGGTAGCCGCAATGATTACAATACCCTTATTCTCACCCATACCATCCATTTCAACAAGCAGCTGGTTCAGGGTTTGTTCACGCTCATCGTTTCCACCGCCCATACCGGCTCCACGCTGTCTTCCGACGGCGTCAATCTCATCAATAAAGACGATACACGGTGCAGTCTGCTGTGCTTTTTTAAACATGTCACGGACACGGCTCGCACCGGTACCGACAAACATTTCAACGAAATCAGAACCGGAAATAGAGAAGAACGGTACATCTGCCTCTCCTGCTACTGCCTTGGCAAGCAGCGTCTTACCGGTACCTGGAGGACCTACCATCAGCATGCCCTTCGGAATACGGGCACCCATATCTGTGAACCGCTTTGGATCCTTCAGATAGTCGATGATTTCCTTAACCTCTTCTTTTTCCTCATCACAGCCCGCAACATCCTTGAAGCGAACCTTGATATTTCCTTCGATCTTTGCACGGGATTTACTGAATTCAAATGCCTTATTGTTTCCTCCCGCGTTCATTTTAGAGAACATGAAGAACGCCACACCTGCAATCAGCAGGAACGGGAACACATTCATCAGGAATTTCATTAACAGGCTTTCCCTGTTTGGATCGCTTACTGTTAAATTGGTACTCTTGCTTTTTTTGAATACGTCTGTCAGATAGGAAACATTCTTTTCCGTATTTGGCACACGAACGGTGAAGTTTACATCTTTGCCTTTCTCACTATACGACCCTTTTACATCAATAACGGTAGTTCCCATTGACATTTCCGCTTTGGTGAATGTCATGGTATTTGCCTTTGTCATAAATTCGTTATAGTTAAAGTTTTTTGTATTACCCTCTGATCCATAGGAAATCAGAAGCAGCATAATACCAAGGACTAAGATATAAGGTAGAAAGCTTATAAACTTTTTATTGTTCATTCAATCGTCCTCCTAACGTTTTATTTGTATACTTCAGGTTTCAGTACTCCTATATAAGGCAGATTGCGGTAATGCTGGTCATAATCAAGACCGAAGCCCACAACAAATTCGTTGGGAATCTCAAAACCTACATAATCTGCAGTTATATCTACAACACGACGATCCGGTTTATCTAACAGAGAAACGACTTTTACATCGCTTGCCCCTTTGTTTTTCAACAGACGTGTCACTTCCTTCAGCGTGCGTCCGGTATCAACGATATCCTCCACAAGCAGAATCGGTACGCCCTTTACTGAACAGTCCAGATCCTTGACAATTTTAATATCTCCGATGGACTCTGTTCCTTCATAGCTTGATACATCCATGAAGTCAAACTGGATATCCAAATCTATATGCTTAATCAGCTCTGCAAGAAAAGGAACACTTCCCTTCAGTAAGGCTACCAGCAGCGGTGCCTTCCCTGTTTTGCGGTAATCATCACTGATTTGTTTTCCTAATTCCATACTTCTTTTTACGATGTCTTCCTCGGACACCAATACTTTTTCAACTACGTCGTGCATGCAAAATCCTCCTAATACAGCTATCTACTATTTTAACACAAATAGCGTAGGATTGTTAGAAAAATGTGCAATATCACAGCCAATTTTAGGCACCAGAATCACATTTCCCGCAGCATTCACAACAACCGGCCATAATTTGCGTTCCTTTTTGGGAATTTTGCGGTCTATGAACCAGCGGTTCAGCTTTTTTACGCCGAATCGAAGCTGTATGGCGTCCTGCGGCTGTGCATTTCTTATGGTTATCGGCCAGTCTGTTGCCTGCAGAGTAACCGCCTCAACCCCTGTTCCGTGAGGAGCTGTTTCAAAGTACGGGGTTTTCTCAAATACTGCATGATCGTATACATAGGAATAGCTGATTTCCTCACTGGTATCAATTACCAGCTTTCCGTATTCACTGTATATATCATACCCGCCGGCGATATCGCGTGTCCAATAGTTTGCATTGTTCATAATCAGCTCCCGCAGCACCTGAATTTCATGCATGGACAGATAACAGCTGCATGTATCATGAATCCAGGTGATCAGCACCTGTTCCAGAAAATAGCTGTCCAGTACCCGCAGTTTATTCAGACTTCCGTCCCAGCTGTTTAAAAACGCACGGCAATCCGCACGCAGCTGCTGCATGCGCATGTTTTCCCGGGAAATGGTTTCCATCAGCGCTTCTTTTTCCTTTTCCGACATTCTATCCACAATCTCATGCCGGATTCTGTTTCTTGCATAGTGATCCGTAAGGTTGCTTTCGTCAATTCCAAAAGGCACGGCATTCTCTCTACAGTATGCTTCCAGTTCCCGTTTGCTATACGCCATTAGCGGACGGATGATGGTACAGCCCATGATGCATGCTTCCTCCTGTATACCGAGATATTCCTTCATACTGCCGCGCTCTTTTGCCATGAGATAGGTTTCCAGATGGTCATCCAAATGATGTGCCAGCAATACGGCAGCCGCCTGATACTTCTGTAAAAGCTCGCGATACATACGATAGCGCTCTTCTCTGGCAAACGCCTGAAAGTTGCCCACACAGGGCTTTGTCTGCAGTCTCGCTTCAAAGGGAATATGAAAACGTGCACAATAGCTGCGCACCAGTTCCATATCCCGATCCGCCGTATCACGCTTCTTATAATTCATATGCGCGACTACCAGCTGGAATCCTTCTTTTCTGCACATATCCAGCAATGCCATAGAGTCCGGGCCTCCGCTGACACCGATGATATAGGTTCCTTTTTCCAGTTTCTTCATTTGTTTCATGCGGCTATTATACGGTAAATACGATCATTAGGCAATATGAAAAATAAATAGCCACGTGAATTTATCATATCACTGGTAGAAAACGAACACGTTGTCTATGAAAAAACAGATGAGGGATATTCATCATCCAACACCTGCTTTTATATCCTGAAATCTCAGACAGACTGCTATTCTGCTTTTACAATCAGACAGGATTTCTTACAAAAGACGATTCCGTATGCGACGATATCTGTATAGCCTTTCTTATACAGACCTTCCAGATACTTCCTATCTTTTATCTGCCGGCATGCCTGTTCTGCGGCTATTTCCATATGTTCCATATTTTTTACCACCTTTACTTCAAACAACAGGCCTCTTTCTTTGGCATATGCCGGAAGAACAGCAAGATCAAACCTGCCTTCTCCTGATTCCTGATTAGACACTACCTGATAGTCATTTAACATGCCTATTAAAACACCATGATAGAACCTTTCATTGTAATCAAAATAGCTGATTGACTGAAATAAAACATCGTTCAGTACTTTATTAGCCGCTTTCACATCTTCTACCATCAGCGCTTCTGCAAATTTTATACTGTTTTGCATTACCTGCTGTTCAAACCATTCACGGAAGATCATCGTATAAATCCGATTGATTTCCTTGTTTGGAATCATCAACTGGTAGATTCCCTTCTCTTGATCCGTGCATTGAACAGCTTTCAGATAACCGGTAAACAGTAAAAAGCTGTAAATATTATTAACTTGATCCAATTCCCTATACGTTATATTATCCTTGATTGTTTTTTCAATAACTCCGCCTGATGCCAGTATATCGAATTCTTCTCTCATTTTAGAGCTTGCTTCTTTTACGTAGCGATAGATAATATCATTTCCACTCGTATTCGCCCAAAAAGACTCCGGTGTTTGTTTATCCGTTTTCATCAATTTATCAAGATACATCAAAACACTCCACGGGTTAGACTCTGTCCGCTAGTAGCGTAAATTTCACAGTTTCCAAACTGATAGCCATCGCGCCATGGGCGGGCAGCGCCTACCATTCCTTCACCTGCCCCTGATATTCATTTGCCTGATAATCAAGCAACAAGGAATCGATTTCATTCTGCGTGAAGCCAAATCGCTGTTTGGAGGTTTCATCAAAAATAGAAAGTACCTTAAAATTATTCAGTCCGGTAAAAAGGCTAAAGCCCGCCTGTGGTGTCGATTCTTTCGCAATCCTTAAACAGCCTGTCAGTATCCCTTTCTCTAAGGCATCGTTTGTTTTTAAAGCAGCACTGAATACATTTCCAAGGAAAGCAACCATATCATCATAATAACCGTTCAAGTAGGCATTCTGTAAAGGGACATCACGCCATGGGCGGGCAGCGCCTATTCATCGATGAGTATGATTACCTGCTTTTGATAATGTTGTTCCAGACATCCCGAAATGAATCTTAAAGCATTTTGCAGCTCCACTTCATTTTGTGCACCACGGTATAAACTTTTCATTCGCTCCTTGTCAAATTCATTGATCCGCTCACTTGTTAGCAATTCATGATTATTTCTAATGATTTCCTGCATCAGATAGGAAAACATTGTCAGTTGTTTTTCAAAGGTATTATTTTTCATATCTTTTAAAGTAAGAAAAATAACCGGATACTGATTCTGTAGTTTCATAACCTGCGCATCTTTTGTGATATCCAATCCCTCAAACAGATAAGCGCTTTCCTTTTGTTTGATCGAAAAGAAATAATACAGCACGCCTGGGCGGGCAGCGCCTACTCATATTCAAGGTTTTTCCCGCTACTAGCGCGCCTCTTGTCGGATACCAAAGGTATCGACACTATTTCGGTGAAATCGCCTCGGTCTTGTATATAACGCTACTTTTTCATTGCATACATCTTTGATAAAGTTCGTTTTATCGACATAATAATATTGATGATCAATCATTTCTTTGAAATTTTCTATACCGATTGGCAAAGCTTTCATATTATCAGCTCCTGTCTGCATAGCTTTATTATATCATACTCTTTCTACATTATATCATGCAGGTGGGTATGAATTTCATGTATGATGAAGCCTGATACAAATGCCCTTACAACAAAGCAAAGAAGTAGATATGAAATTCAGATAGGATCAAATTCTGCATGATTTGCGTTCAGAATAGCTAAGAAAAGGAATGCCCTATTATAAGCACTCCCATACTAATTCTTTATCACGCTATGCCATGGTCACTTCAGTTATTTCGATATGGTAAGTTCCCTTATTCTGCTTCACAGCAAGTGTCATATGCTCCAGATAATGAAATATAACATCTCCATCAGGATCGTCATAGTGTACTGTGGTTATCAGCAACAAGGTATTTTCATCCTGTATCGTCAGGTTACTATCTATATTGGCGATTCCAATGTGTTTGGTATCATTCGCCAGCACGGTATTCTCCTTCATGATGGATGTAAAAACGGTGACTTCATTCTCACGATCAAGTGTTCCATCTGCGTTTATGACACAATTTCCTTCATAAGCAACACTGTATCCCTCACTCACCGGCTGCGTTAGCGAAAATGACAGTATCTGTTTATCTAATAATGCTTTCGTATGGGACTCCATTACGACAGGTTGTTGCGTTACTTCTATTTTTAGTTTCTCACCTGCACTAGAGCATCCGCATAAGCAGACCATACATATCACAGAAACCCATATTCGGAATTTTAAGTGTTTTTCTTTGTCTTCAAGCATCTTCATGCTCCTGTGCTTCAAAGCGTGAAGGTTATGTATAACCATTACTACCAACCCCTATCGTTCCTCTTACACCTATATACTATCATATAAATTTTAAAGGAAACAGGCTGGTAATATAACATTTTCGTTGTTATGATTACTTTATACAGTATTCTATAAATACAGCACTGAGCTTTAATTATCGCAAACGTAATTTCACGGAGTTTCTAATATCTTTAAGCTGGCACAGTTTCCTATACCTCATCCACTCTGGCCAGTACAATCGTAGAATCGTCCTTACGTCTTGTCTTTTTTAACAGCTCCGTAAAGCTTTCCACATCCGCCTTCACACTTGTCTGTGTCCTCTGATTGAGCCATTTATAAATCTCATTCATATATATGCCATCGGATATCATAAGGTATTCATCCCCTGCCTTTACATCAACCTGGAAGCAGTCCGGCTGCATCTGACTGATGATTCCCACAGGCAACGCACTGCCGTTAATTTCATATATCTGATCATCCCGCAGCAGAAATGTCGGACAGGCTGCGGATTTTGATATGTAGGCAACCCCCTGTGAACGGTTAAAGCAGATGACATCCAGCGTTGCATAGGTATCGCTTTGAATCAGCTTGTTTATACATTTGATGGCGCTGTCCTGTGGAATTCCACTGACCATCATACGTTGGAAAATATTCGTAATCAGGCGTGAGCTTTGGGCAGCACGCTCTCCGTTTCCCATACCATCCGAAATCATGCACACCACACTCTGACGGAACCTGAAGATGGAAAAGGTGTCCCCGCTGGAGGTGTAGGAGTTTTTTACACTGTCCGCATAGGCATCAATGGCAAAGGGAATATCATCACAGACGGTGATGGAATGATAGCCGCGCATGAATTTTCGATTGCGAATGTCCGCAATCTGCAGATTGCGGTGAAGCAGGACTTCAAGCAGCGGAAGCAGCGTAGTTCGTATTTCTCCGCGTTTGATATTTGCTATTTCCACACAAACCTGTATACAGCCCTCCTTCGGTTCTTCAATACTCAGCTCACGCACATCATATTGATAGCCTTCCAGCGCCTTGGCGACACGTACCGTATCCTTTTCGTAGCCGTCTATTTTTCGTATGGCGTCTGCATTATATTGCAAAGCATTGGACATATTGGCAAGCAGTTCAGCCTGCACATCACTGATCTGTGCATAATATTCCGACAGGGATTGAAAGATATTGGCATAATTCTGCATCTGCCGCTTTAGCATACTCGTCTGAGAAAGCCGGTACTCCTGTTCATTTTGAAGCTCCGTACTCATATGCAGGGAAGCTGCATTCGCCGGTACAAGCAGAACACCGCTCATACACAGCAGCAGATATATCAAATCCTCTGTATTATCCGGATACAGGAAGCATGCCCCCAGCAACAGCAGCATGGCACTCTTGCGATCCTTTTTCAAAACACTTAAAAGAACCGTAAGGACAAGTGCCGGCAGCACACGGATATCCAGCAGGAAATATATCATCAGCGCCACAGTCACTGTGATCCATGCATTGCTTGATAAAGCAATCAGCAGCATGGTAATCATAATGACCTCCTGTGCATATACTGGTAACAGCTCCACCCCCAATAAGCCGATGGTAAACAGCAGGATCCCCCGCATGCAGGCATTATGCAGCATCCCCTTCTGAATCCACTGATAATCCGCAAACAGCTCCTGCATCAACACAAAGCTCAGTACCGGCAGAATCACAGCCGTATTGTGCAGTCCATACTGCTGGACACTGAACGCCGCACTTAACAGTGCTGTCAGATACGGCATCCACTGGTATAAATTCTGATTCATCACCTTAACCATATGAATAATCACAAAGTAACAGGCAAAGCCAAGCGCATAGCTGTACGCCGGCAGAATTCCTCTGGTTAACGAGCACAGAAGAATAAAAAATACGCTGATCATCGCTTCCCGGATTGTACGCATATAGGAATAGGATACATACAGAAATGCAAGTGTATAACTAAGCGGAGAAGCCAGTGTACCAAGAATAATTGAAATTCCGGCACAGGCCAAATCCTCCGCATGAATGGAAAATTTCCCCTTCAGTCTCTTGTTCATCACCTTTTCCAAACAAAACCACCTCTTTCATGCGTTATTGTAGAAGACATTTCGCATGGATTCTGTCATATTTTGTCTGTTCTGCAAAATTGCCTGCTTTTCCACAGCATTCTTCATCATCCTGACATTCCCTAGCTTTTCAAATTGCATTTCCCCGTCAAACAAGCGCCTTGCATTAGTCCAGACAGTTTTTCACACGGTCCTTTATTTCACGGAACAGCTCACTGTCACGCCTTAAATGTGCTTTGACATCAATAATTCTGGCAGTATTGATCCATTTTGCATCATTGATGAACAAAACCGATTCCTTATTCATTCCCTTGATTTTCCCCAGGCGCATCAAATGACGCTTCCCTTTCGGATTCTCCTTGCTGTAGGCCTGCAGATAAGCCGTATGATTCCCGCTCATCGGCACAACGAATGCCTTGTTATGAAAAATTGTTATAATCAGACCAAAATGCTGATAACCAATTTCTGAAATATATGCTTCACCAAAATCTATGTAACAGATATCACCAACACGGATATCCACACCAAGCTCACCACAGCTTCCCGCATGACGGCGTTCTCTCAGATTCTGTTCCGACACCAGCCGCGGTATCGCCTCCTTCACACTCAAAGATGCATAATCCATGCTCTTCTCCTCGATGTAGCATTCCCACAGATCCTTCCAATACGCCTTCTCTCCAAGGGAACCCTCCTTCTGATCCTCATCGACCATTTCGTATAATTTTTTAACTTCCATTTTTCTCACCTCACTATATACATACGATAGAAAAAGGGCCAATTCCTAAAAAATCCTGAAATTGCGGATATTTTTTTTACTAAAATCCACAAAGTCTTCATAATTAGGGAAAATGCCGTAAATGTCCCATAAAAACAATTCTTACAATATGGAGTCATTCACAGCAGCATTCCTACAGCTGTTTCCTGTTAGAAGAAAGGAAAATGTAAAAATAATACAAAATATACCCCCCTCTGTAATGGCTTTGCCTATAGTAAAAACAACAGCCATGTCTGACATCGCAGCTATGAAATCGGTGTTGCTTTAACGCTATGGCAAACAAAGATATGATTTTCATCACACGAGAATCAAATACAAAATGTAAAAAAGAGAATCCAAGCACTGCAATCATGGTTGCAGCTCTGAATTCTCATATTTTTTATTTTCATCCTGAATGCCAAGGATTTCTACAGCATTAGATTTGCTATTTTTCCTGTTTCGTATCCGGACTTTTCTTTGAAAATTTCCGATACAGCTTTCTGGCACGCTTCTGAATGGTATTTGCTATCGACAGCAACGGGTGATACTGCTTGGATATCATCCCGGAAAACTCGATAAACAGCTCAACAACCAGTGCGATGATAAACAAAACAAGAAATCCTGTCGCTTTATTTATCAGATAGATGTACGCTGTAAAGCCGAACAGCGCAGTCACCACATACAAAATAATGACCGTATTGCGATGTCCGAACCGCTGCATCAGCAGATGGTGCAGATGGTTCTTGTCGGCTTCCGAAAATTTATGCCCACTCAGCTTTCTTCTCAAAATTGCCCCAATGGTATCCACAATGGGAACCGCCAGCAGCAGAATCGGAAGTGCCAGTGTCATAATCGTGGAGCTCTTGAAGCCCAGCAATGAGATAGCGGATATAATAAAGCCCAGAAACAAGGCTCCGCAGTCCCCCATGAAAATACTTGCCGGATGTGAATTATACAGCAGAAACCCCATGGTTGCCCCTGCCAGAATCAAAGACATCGTCTGGATATCCAGACGTCCCTCGATCACGGAAAGACATGCAATGACAACCAGAATAATCGCAGAGATTCCCCCTGCCAGACCATCCAGTCCGTCAATCAGGTTCACCGCATTGGTGATACCGATAATCCACACAAAGGTTACAATAAAGGATACCAGTCCCATATCGATGGAAATTCCCATCGGCAGACGGATCACATCGAGTGAAACCTTTCCCACTGTCATTAAAACGATGGCGGCAGCAACTTCAAATGCAAGCTTATACTTCGGTTTCAGATTGACCATATCATCGATCAGACCGCCTATGAACATGATTGTCCCACCAATCAGAATACCGTTGATGGTCATATCCGTCTTCATAAAAACCGCCATGCACACGACAAAGGATATATAAATGGCTACACCGCCAATACGTGCAATTTTTCCCTTATGTACGGTTCGCTCATTCACCTGTGCATAAATATCCAGCCGGTAGGCGACGATTTTCAGAAAAGGAGTAATCAGTGCGGATAAGGCCAATGGAATAATCAGATATTTCAGCCAATCCATATAGATACCTCGCTTTTATTTTCTATTGTACAAGATGCAGATTCTCGAGCAGAATTCCCGTACCTTCGGCCACACAGCGAAGTGCATTCTCCGCAACATATACCGGAATGTGCAGTTCATTACGCAGCAGCTCGTCAATACCGTGCAGCAGCGCACCGCCACCGGTCAGTACGATACCTCTTGTCACAATATCACTTGCTAGCTCGGGAGGTGTCTGTTCCAGAACCGTTTTGCAGGCACGAACAACATCCTGCAGACTTTCCGCCATACTGCCCTGAATTTCCTCACTGGACAGGGTAATGGTTGTCGGCAGACCGGTTACCAGGTCACGTCCACTTACTTCAATCGTTTCATGCATGCTGCCCTTCCATGCAGTTCCGATCTGTTTCTTCACTTCCTCTGCTGTACGATCACCAATCAGCAGCTTTTTATTTTCTTTAACAAATTTGATAATATCACGATCCAGCGTATCCCCTGCAATCTTCAGGGAGGTACTGCTTACGATTTCACCTAAAGAAATCACCGCAACGTCAGTCGTACCACCACCGATATCCAGAACCATGCATCCGCTTGGCTTTCCGATATCCAGTCCGGCACCGACAGCAGCCACCTTCGGCTCCTCCTCGATATACACTTTTTTCGCACCTGCACGATAAGCTGCATCACGAATGGCATTTCTTTCCACACTGGTGATGTTGCTTGGACAGCAGATCAGAATGGTAGGACGCTTAAACATCCCCTTGATAGCCAGCTTCTTGAAAAAGAAGTTCAGCATGATTTCCGTTACCTCGAAATCCGCAATAACCCCATCCTTCAGAGGACGGATTGCCAGTACTCTGCCCGGTGTTCTTCCAAGCATGTCCTTCGCATCCTGCCCGGCAGCCAGACATTTCTTTGTTTCTGCATCTATCGCAACTACACTAGGCTCGTCAATTACGATGCCTTCACCTTTTACATACATCAGTAAGTTTGCTGTTCCTAAGTCGATTCCTACTTCTTTTGAAAACATAGTCCTTCATTCCTTTCGTGCGTTCATATTTCTTCCATAAGAATTTGATCCGCATTTTTTACAGTAGTCCGCACAGATTCTGAAATAGATAAGAAATATCCGTTTCCAGACATACCATGCGCTATTTATACTCAATTTCAAGCAATTACCATTATAACACAAAATCCGAAATGTAAAAGTGTTAATATGCCTTTCCTTTTCTTAAAATTCCGTAATATGTATGGATGGGCTTTCACATATGAAAATAGTACCGCAAGGGTACTATTTGATCTCAGCGTTCGTTTTGCCGTACATCAGCTCCGGATCTATAATCTTGCCGTTTTTCTCTACGACGATATGCAGATGATTGCCCAGCTCCTTGTTGTAAATATTGCTTCCGGCCTTTGCAATGGGATCCTTCTGATTGACCTTATCGCCCTTTTTCACAGTGATATCGGACAGGCTCTGATAGGTTATGCTCAGATCCTTGCTGGTGATTGTAACACTTTTGCCGAAGATATTATCTTCCTTCACATCACTCACCTCGCCGCTGAAGCTTGCCAGAACATCGAAAGCCTCTTTGTTGAAGGAATAGTCCATGCCCTGATTGGCTCGGTAGACACCTTCAAACTTCGTCATACTGTCAACCTTGCTGTCCTTTCCATCAAAATAATCAAGAACGACCTCTGCCTTGACCGCAAACGGCTGGATGCCTTTTTCTTCCTCAGCTGAGCTGGGAAGCGAGAGCACCGGCGTGGTGTCTTCCTTAAACACGGAAGTGTCCTTTGCAGGATTCTTCATGGAATATTCATAAGTCAGAAAGGCAGCTGCGGCAATCAGCAGGCAGCTTAAGGAAACAATCAGTCTGCGTTTTGGAAATTTCTTTTCCTTTGTATAGCTATACATTTCATCACCTCTAGTGATGATTATGCCCGCCCCTTTTTTATTTATACATCATTCTTTTACAATCTGTACACCGGTATAATAATGCTTCAGTATTTCCTTGTAATTCTTTTTCTCCAGCGCCATTCCCTGCGCCCCGTACTGACTCATGCCGAGACCATGACCAAAGCCTCTGGTTGTTACCGCATAACCGCCGCTTGTTTTCTTTATGGAAAAGCAGGAGGAGCGAAGATTCAGCTTTTCACGAATCTCTCTGCCACTGAAGACAATGCGGTCAATCGTTATGGATTTTACATAGCCGGAAGCGTAATGGGAAGGCTTACCCACTTCCTTCACCGGATTCTCAAAGCCGAGCATCGTATGAAAATCTTCCTCTGAAATAACAGCTGTTTTTTCATAGCCGTCTTCCTCTTTATCCCAATGTGAATCCACACTGCGCAGATACGGCGTCCTGCTGTCCCAGTATTCCTCACTGTTGGCTGTTTTCCCACATGATCCACTGAAAAACACAGCAGAAATCGGTTCGCCCTGATAGGTCATGATTTCCCCTTCTGTCTCCTGCAGCGCCTTAACAACCCTGGCATGCATCTTATCATAGGAACTCCCCCAGATCTGACGCATCTGCTTATCGTCGTGATAAACCTGCGTCCGTGTGGTATCATCCACCTCAAAGCCGCGCTTCGTCACAAAGGTCCTGGCAGCTACACATTGAGCCTTCAGCGCCTCCATCTCAAAGGAAGCCGGCATCTCCGAGCCAATCACTCCCTCCAGATATGTTTCCAGCGGCAGCTTCAGGCTGGTTCCGTCCTGTCTTGTAATATGTACGGTCTGTTCTTTGTCCTTCGCTTTTTCCTTATCCTTCTTTTCCTGCTCCTGCACCGATTCCTTACCTGTATTCCATAAAATCGGTGAGGATGTGCCCATATTCAGCCAGAGAAAAAAAGAGACAAGAATTATGGAGAGTACAAGGAGAAACTTCACAGCTATCTTCAAAAAAATCACACCCTCTCTACACTGTATGAAAGGGTGTGTGCACTTATTCCTCGGTATCCGGATGCAGCTTCTTTTTAAACTCACTTGGCGATACATTATAGTATTTCTTGAATACCTTGTTGAAATAGAGCTGGTCATCCATACCGACCGCCGCTGCGACATCCTTGATCATGCTGGACTCCCCGCGCAGCAGCTCCATCGCTTTTTTCATTTTCTTCTCATTGATATAGTAATTCAGATTCACGCCGGTTTCATTTTTAAACAAGCGGCTCAAAGAGCTTTCATTCATACCGATGCTGTCTGCGATTTCCTTTAGTGTCAGCTTGCGGTTCAGGTTTGCATCAATATATTCCATAACCTCCAGAATTTTGCGGCGATAGCGTCTGTTTGATTGATCCTTCATCCATGCCTCAATCTGATCAAACGAGGAGGAGACAATTTCCTCCAGCTTGTCTGCTGTTTCACACAGTCGCAGCTTTGCTGTTATCGTATCAAACGGAAAGGCCTGCCGAATCCCCCGTGCCATTTCATTTCCCTCTATATTATGGAAAATGAAGATGAAATACTCCAGTACCGCATGCGGATCAATTTCATGAAATTTCATATACTCCAGAGTTTCCTTCAGCTTGTGCTGTACCGTATTAAAATCCTTAGCAGCAACCGCGTCCAGCAGCTCCAGATGAAAGGTCACCTCATTCATATCCAGCTCCTGAAACGCGTCATGCTCCTCGCTTTGAATCAGACATCCCTCACCCACATAAAACCTTCGCTCATGTGATTTCAGAAGCAGCTCGAACTGATCGTAATATTCATCCAGTGATGCAATGATATCCGACAATGTAATGGACAGATGTATATCCAGATACTGTGTGATATTTCGAATGATGCTGTTGCATATATTCAGAATACGAAGCTTTTCTCTGCTTTCAAACATCAGGATGCCGGAATGGTTGCTCATAAAAATCAGGTGATGATGCACGGCAAGCGGCATGGATTCCCGTATTAAATCCTGCAGATGCTTATGCAGTGCCGCATGGTCCTTCAGCTTGGTTCGATACAGATGATTGATGTTATCCACGCGAAAATATGCCATCTGAAATCCCTTTTGATAGGGCTCAAACACCGGCTGTGACAGTGCTTCCTGAAATTCCTTACGGCTCAGAATATGCTCGTTCTTGGTAAGAATCAGACATTGCTGCAGCTCCTTTAACGCAGATTCATATTCCACATGGTCATTCAAACTGCTTTCCACACAGGATTCCTTCACCTGCGTGATAATGCGTTCCAGCTCCTTCTTTTCCAGCGTAACCTTTAAAAGATAATCAAACGCACCGGCCTTCATGGCATCCCGCACATATTCAAAATCGGAATAATTGCTGAGTGCAATCACCTGTGTGTTTTTATTGACCTCCTTGATTTTGGATATCAGATCAATTCCATCCATACCCGGCATTTTCAAATCCGTAATAACGATTTCCGGCTGAATATCCGTGAAAATGTGAAATGCTTCCTCCCCATCCTTTGCTGTAGCGATTACCTCACAGTCAAGTGCCTTCCAATCAATCATGTTTTTTAATGTGATCCGGATTAAGCGCTCATCATCTGCTATCAGTACCTTGTACATGAGGCCTACCTCCCCTCTGTTTTTTTAAACGGCAGCAGCAGTGTCACAATCGTACCGGTGCCTACCACGCTTTGTATATCCATCGAATAGTCTTCTCCATACATGAGACGAATACGCTCCTGAATATTTCCAATGCCGATACCACTCAGCTTCTTATTGCGGTTTTCCTGCATATCCAAAGCGAAGCCCTTGCCGTTGTCACCAATCTCTATTTTCAGATATTTTCCCTCCGCCTTGGCGCGAATTGTCAGAATCTGATGCTCCCTGTCCTCCTCAAAGGCATGAAGAATGCTGTTCTCTGCAATCGGCTGCAGCAGAAATTTCAAAATAGCACAGCTGCGCACGTTATCATCTATATTATATACGGTTTCAAACACATCACCATAGCGAAGCTTCTGAATGATGATATAATTTTTCAGATTTTCGATTTCCTCTTCCACCGTAACAACTTCCTTGCTGTCCACAATGGTGTTGCGCAGCAGTCTGGCAAGGGCGGTGATTCCCTCACTGACCGGCTTATCCTCATTCAGGATGGCAAGGTAATGCAGTGTGTTCAGGGTATTGAACAGGAAATGCGGGTTGATCTGTGCCTGCAGCAGCTGAAACTGGGTTTCTCTTTTCTGTTCCTGCTCCTGGTGCACAGTATGCAGCAGCTCCTGTACCCGATCCAGCAGGTCATTGAAGTTGATACTCAGTTCATGAATTTCATCACGACCATCATCCTCCACACGATTCATTGCCAGATTATTCTCATCCAGTGTCCGCATGGAATACAGAATGTTATGAACCGGGTCATAGATGCTGTGATATACGAAGTAGGCAATGGCAGCCAGAAGGACAAAGAAGACGATTCCATATGCCACCAGCATATTGCGGAAATTATGGATTTCCTCCAGCACATAGTTTTCATCATTCAGATAAACCACATACCAGGGCGTTCCCTCAATTTTTTTATCAGACATATAATAGGAATGCTGATCGATCTCTACGGTGGATGCCTGTAAATCAATGATTTCCTTTATATCATCCGGATTGCTTCCAAACAGAACCTGTCCGTTTGCATCAACGACAAGCATATGGCTTCCTGCCTGCGTGGATTGTGAGAGGGATGCGTTGAAGGCTTCCTGCGCAAAGCTGCAAAATACATAACCCAGCGGCTGATCATACAGATCCCGAATTTCCCTTGTCAGCATAATCATCTGCGCTTCGTTATCATATAGCCAGTAGCCGCCCTGCTTCTGTGCCTGAATTTCTGCTTTATATGCTTTTAAATCTACGGGAAAGAGGGTTCCCTCCTCATAGAGCAGCTTCCCTGTTTCATCATACAGCTGCAGCCCCTTTCTGCCGGCAAGCAGGTCATTGTCGTGCAGATTATGAGAGAAGGCACGCCGCATTGCGGTATCTGCAGGATAGTATAAATAATTCCGCAAGTAGGTGGACGCCGCAAGATTATCGATTTGTTCATTTAATGCATTCGCATTCAAATGGAAGATTTCCTCGGACATGGTCACCATCTGTGCAGACGCCTGTTCATTTTTATCCCGTATAACAGTTGTGCTAAAGGAATAATAGATAAGAAAAAACACAATCATCAGACAAAGCGGTACAAAGATAAATGCCAGCGTCAGTCTTGTTTTAATATCCGTTCTGCGCAGCAGATTTCTGTTTCCTCTCAGCATAGCAACCAGCACCTTTCATCATGTATCAGCTGTAGGTCCTTTTCTATCTATAGATAAAGCCTCTACAGTCCGTTGTATACGGAAATAGCAAGCAAAAACTGCGCTACGAGATATCCCAGACCCAGAGACAGCAGCAACAGCAGCAGACGCACCTGACCAGGCTTTCTCACATTTGTAAAGGTTTCAAAACGTACACAGCTCAATGCCCAGAAGCTCAGTGTAAAGGATAGTACATGAACAGCCAGATTCATTAGAAAATATTGCATATATAACCTCCATAAGTTTATTATACCTGTTTCCACATTTATAAAAGCGTGCCTGACATCCATGAGATGGCGGTCGCAGTACGCGTTTACATAGCAAGTGCTTATCCATATATCCTACAGACAATACCGGTGCAGGCTTCTCACTCCTGTTTTTTTATCCCGGATTTTTCACAGATGATTACTATTACAAGCTGTAATACTGCAATCATACAAATGCTGTGAATACGAGGGCTTCGCTTACTCAAGCCGCGCCGTCTTTAGCACCTGGTTCAAATACTCCATCCATTTGTAAAGGGAAGGATAGAAAAGAAAAGACATAAGCCGTCTTGGAAATGCTTGCTGCTCATCTGTATAATTCGCCTATTTCATTCTGGTTACATTATACCATAAGATGAAATGCTCCGGCAGTTTTTCCTTATAAAATATAAGACAAGCTCCTGTCAGTTTTCAGATGATATTGTAATGTGCTATACCTGTAGGGATAAGCGTGAAAGAATAAACGAAAGGTATGAAATAATCTAATTTTCATAAAACTTTATGTTCGCGAATGGTAGAGAAATCTATGGCATATCGTTGGAAAGGCTGCCCATAGAAAGCTGCATTTTCACAGAAAATTTGTGTAATTCGCAAGTCATGTCAAGTATTTCCTATATCTTTCCCTTATAATAGAAGCAGTATATAAATGAGGTGAAGCAAAATGTATGAGTGGCAGAAGCAGATTCAGATTATTGTCGATGAAATTGACAGCTGCATAAAAAGCTATCAGGATGAAGCACTGACACTGCGAACCCTTTCACAAAAGCTGGGCTATTCTGAATATTATACAACGAGAAAGTTCAAGGAGATATCCGGTATGAAGCTTCGGGAATATCTCCGACAGCGAAAGCTGGCCTTCGCCCTGAAGGAAATCCGTGACAGTGAGAAAAGCATATTGAAGATTGCTCTTGATTATGGCTTTTCTTCTCATGAGGCGTTTACCAGAGCATTTAAAGCTGCATACGGAAGGACACCGAGTGCGTACCGGAAACAGCCCAGTCCTGTTGTTCTACGTACCAAAATCAATCCGTTTGACCGCTATCTTCTAGGTCTGGATGAGCTTGGAGAAATAAATTCAGCGAAAGCTGTAAAGACCTACTTCGTGACCATTCCCGCACATAAGTTCCTGTTTATCGAAAACCGGGAGAGTAACGGCTACTGGGATTTCTGGCAGAAGCAGAATCAGATTCCCGGCCAGGATATGGATACGGTTTGCGGACTACTGGACAGCATCAAAGGAAAGCTCGATGATAGTGGCGGGAGTGACATCAACAGCGGAGGCGGTCAGATTATGGCCTATCGCAATGATCGAAACGGCAGATTGTGTGACTGGGGATACCTGCGGACAGAGTGTTATGGTGTCCGTCTTCCTGTTCATTATACCGGAGATGTTCCACATGATATGCAGCTGCTTGATATTGCGGAAGCAGAGTATCTTGTATTTGAACACGGACCATTTGATTATGAGCAGGAGAATCGAAGTGTTGAGCATAGGATGGAGGATGCAATGACTGCATTTGATTTTACAAATACCGGCTACTGCTTTGATGATACCCCCGGCAGAATGCTGTACTTTTACTTTCAGCCGGAGCGCTGCTGGAAGTATATATGTCCGGTGAAAAAAAGGATGCAATAAACTGTGCTGTTATTTTACTTTTTCTGAAAGCTTAGAACATTTCTTATTTTGTTTAAATCAGTTAGCAGTTTTTATTCTCCTGCTGCAAATATAAAATATCTTTATTCTTTTGATAGTATACAAACAGAACCACATTTTATTTCATCATAAAACAAAAATGCTCTACTGTTCCTATTGCCATACGCTGATTCGGAAGCCTTAATAAAAAGTTATGAGAAGTGCTCTCTCCTTTTTATAGGCTGGTATGCGATAGGAGTTTTTGGCCTATGCTATACGCAAGCAGAATTCTTTTATTTCCTTTCCACATTAGAAAAGGTATAATAAATATGAAAATCATTTAAAGGTGGGTGAAAAAATGCTTTCAGAGAAAGAATTATTAAATATATTAGATAATAAAGAAAAAGTAAATGTTGAATTTAAAGAAGCTAAAAGAGGAGTACCTAAAAGTATATATGAAACTTATTATTCTTTTGCAAATACCAATGGCGGTATGATTATTTTAGGAGTAAAAGAAATAAAAACAGGTACAGCTGTAAATTATGAAATTAGTGGAGTAGAAAATGCAAATTCTATTATTTCTGACTTTTGGAATACGATAAATTCCGGTAAAGTAAATAGAAACATTTTAAAGGATGCAGATGTTTATTCATTAACAGTCCAGGGCTTAGAGCTTGTTATTCTGCATATACCAAGAGCCTTGTACAATCAGAAACCTATCTATATCGGCAGTAATCCTTATGCCGGTACGTTTAAAAGAAATTTTGAAGGAGATTATAGATGTACGAAGGAATCTGTAAATTCAATGATACGTGACTCTTTTCAGAATGCTGGCGATAATGAGATTCTCGAATGGTTAAATATTGGCGATCTTGATAAAAACACAATTGCAGTATACAGGACACGATTTAGAAATAATAATGAAGGGCATATTTATGAAGAATTATCAGATAAAGACTTTCTAACAAAGATGGGTGCATACCGCTTTGATAAGAAAAGAAATATTGAGGGAGTTACATCTGCAGGTGTTTTGATGTTTGGGAAAACTGAAACATTTAACGAAATTTATCATAATGTCAATCTGGATTATGGAGATGAAACCAATTTGTTTGGTGATATGCGTTGGAGTGATCGAATAATAGAAAATGGTTTATGGGAGAAAAATTTATATAATTTCATTACAAAAGTGTATCCTAAACTTATTTCTGAATTCCCTGTACCATTTCAAATGAAAGATTCATTGCAAAGAAATGATGAAACAAAATTGCAGGTAGCTGCTAGAGAAGCATTAGTTAATTCAGTTATACATGCTGATTTTAAGGAAGAAAGCTGCTCAATATTGGTTATTAAAAAAGACAATTACATTTCTTATTCTAATCCAGGGTTACTAAGAATTCCTATTGAACAGATTTATCAAGGTGGAGTATCTGTTCCTAGAAATATCACATTACAAAAACTTTTCAGGTTTATTGGATTTGGAGAAAGTGCAGGATCTGGATATGACAAAATATTAGCTCCCTCCAGAGCTGAAGGCTTTCAAGTGCCTGAGTTGTATGAAAATCAAGACATGAGAATTACGAATCTTAAGTTATGGATTGTAAAGAAAGAGCATGGGGCATTAAGTGGGGCATTAAGTGGGGCATTAAGTGGGGCATTAGAAAAGCCAAATCATATATTAAATGAAAAAGAACAGATTGTTTTAAATGTTATAAGAGAATTTCCTAATCTAAATAGAAAGAAAATCTTTGAAAAAACAAAGATTCCTCTAACTAGCTTGGATCGGTATTTAGATAAACTAATAGCTTTAGATTTAATTCAGAAGAAAGGTTCACGTAAGACAGTCAGTTATAATGTCAAAAATACTGATATATAATAAAGCTTCATACATATCATGGAATCGATTCTTTGATTTATAACTGTGTAATGGACTCAACATACTATGAAACATGTAACTGATGATAACTGCGGACATCATGAAGAACAGACAGGAATTGATCCTAAAGGAAGGTATCTATAAGAAATTTAAATTCATGATAATCATGCACTGTTAAAGATTTCCAGTATAGAAAAAGGAGTGAAAGATCTATAAATCTTCACTCCTTTGTTTTACCTATATCTCAAAGTCAATTGTAATCAATTCGAAAGTGACTTACAACTGCCCCTCCTCAATCATCTGTTTAAAAGCCTCCATGGCAATTTTATAGCTGTGCTTACCCATTCCTGCAATTTGACCCAGACATTCGGATGCCGTCACAGAGATATGACGGAAATCATCCCGTCCATGGATATTGGACATGTGAACTTCAATTGCCGGTATCAGCGTATGTACGGACTCCAATGCATCCTTAATTGCATAGCTGTAATGCGTGAATGCTCCCGGGTTTAGTACCAGCGGAATCTTGCATCCACTTTTCTCCGCTTCAAAATATAAGCTCTGGAAGTAATCGATAAGTGCCCCTTCCCCATTGCTCTGAAATGCCTCAACCTCAAATCCGATGGATGCACCATATTCCTTCAGCTCTTCGATCAAATCAGCGTATAACTGATTTCCGTACTGCCCTTTGTTTCGTATTCCATAGAAATTATTATTTGGTCCGTTTACAATTACTAATTTTCGCATATTCTCTCTCCTAATCTACCCACGGCTTCTGACTTATGATCGTATGAAGTACCTCGTTGTTTCCTCTTTTTAACTCGATAACAATGCCATTCGGCATTTTCAGCCAGTTATCCCCTGTAGGAAGAACTGTGCAGCCCCATGCAAGACACTTCTCATGAACATTGTCGTAATCTGTTGTCATAAGAGCTATGTGATCCAGTCTGCCTTCCTTTTCGTCAAAGGTGATATCCTCATTCAGTTGAATCCCGGCATGCAGCCAGATTTTACGATTCGGTTTCTCACCCAGAGAAAGTCTGATCGGCATATCAAATACCTCAGTAAAGAATTTCACACACCAGTCCAGATCCTTCACCTTACATGCTGTATGCTCTACATATGTTGCCATAGCACTACCCCTTTTTCAATGACGGTTCATACTTTAAAATATACTTTTCGATTCCTTTTACGCAGGCTACCAGCGTCTGGTTCACCGGTGTTGCAATACCGTATTTTTTCCCCCATTCCACAATGGAGCCGTTGATGAAATCAATTTCTGTGGGACGCTTTAATTCCAGAGACTGCAGAATAGAGGTTTTAAACGTTCCCGGTAGTCCCTCACTTGCGGCAACCCATGGGTATTGCGGATCTTCACTCTTCAATACGACACCGGCTGCCTTTGCGACCTGAATTCCTTCCTGAATTGCGGCTACCGCTACATCCTTAATATAATCCTCTTCATACAGCGGACCGTAAGGTAAACGCGTAATTCCACACAATGCTCCTGCCGCAACATTGATCAGCAGTTTATCCCAGATCAGACCCTTGATATTATCACTTACCTCACACAGCAGCCCTGCATCATTGAATACGTTGCATACCGTTTGAATGCGGTCCGTGATTTCTCCGTTCAATTCACCGATATAGGTCCATTTCCCCTGTACTCCTGCGGAGATATAGCCCGCCTGAATCAGTCTGCCGCCAACATATGTCTTGCCGCTGATGACATTTTCAGAGCCGATGACAGAAGCAATCGTTTCTTCATTGCCCAAACCGTTTTGTAAGGACATGACCAGGGTGTTCTTTCCGATAACATTCGTCTGCTTTAACTGCTCCACTGCCTGCTTTGTCGCAAAGGATTTCACAAGGACAATGACCAGATCCGCCTCACCGATCGTATCGGCAGTTGTTCTTGCGTCCACCCTGACATACCAGTCTTCTTTTTCATTTGTCATATGCAGACCGTCTTTGTTGATCAGATCCACATGCTCCTGCCACATATCAACGAAATGGACATCGTTTCCGCCCATCGCCAGAGTTCCGCCAATCGTACTACCCAAAGCACCGGCACCTAACATTACTATTTTCATATTCCGCCTCCCGGTTTACTTTTCTTCCAAAGGGAAGAACTTCAGAATATGGATGGCAAAGACAACGATTTCTCCCTTTTGGTTAAAGATTTCCAATTTTGAATACGTTTTATTTGTTTCTTCTTCGATTCTGTCAACGGTATATCTGCAGGTCAGCGTATCTCCGAAATATACCGGATTGATAAAACGCAGCTTATCGTATCCGTAGGATGCGGAAGGAACTGGTGATTTTACCTGTTCCTGAATTTTTGTGGATGCTGTACATCCGATTGCAAATGTTAAGATACCGTGTGCGATTCTAGTGCCGTACATTGTTTTCTTCATGTATTCCTCATTGAAATGCATCTGACTGTAATCGCCCGTCAAGCCACCGAACAGTACGACATCTGTTTCCGTAATCGTTTTTTCAAATACTGCACTGTCCCCTATCTTTAAAGGGATATCCACTTTTGTGATTTCTTTTTTTTCTGCCATGTTTTTTCTCCTTTGTAATTTGTTATGTAATCAAAAACTGACTCCATCCTATGCATACCAGGCATAGAACCCTACTATGACCTCATATGACTTATGTACAGCCCATTCATATTTACTGATTGATAAATTCGTTATAGATATTCATTTTTTCTTCCCTGAAAATACGTGCATCCATTTCCTTCAGATCCTCTGCAATCTCAGGTACAAAGCCCATCTGATCGATGACATCCTTCTGTACATCAATTCCCGGAGCGATTTCTGTAAGAACCACCTTACCATTCATCAGCTTGAACACAGCTCGTTCTGTAATGTAGATAACTTCCTGTTTCTGCTTTTCCGCCTGCTTCGCAGAGAAGGTCACGGAGCTGACCTTCTTTATCAGCTTTTCAAACCTGCCTTCCTGCTGTATTGTTATTTTTCCATCTTTGATTTCCGTTAACAGCTTACCGGCACGCAGGGTTCCGCACAGTACCACTTTTTTACTTCCTGCAACAATATTGACAAAGCCGCCGGTTCCCATAATTTTGCCATTGAAATGATGAACATTCACATCCCCGTTCTCATCCAGTTCAGCAAAGGACAGGAATGCCACATCCAGACCACCGCCGTCATAGAAGTCAAACTGTGCAGGCATATCCATCACCGCTCTTGCATTGACTGTTGCGCCAAAGAAGATTCCCTGTGCCGTAGCACCACCGACCGGCCCGGTTTCCACGGTTAACGTAAAGGCATCCTGAACACCCTCTTCACGTGCAACATTTCCGATTCCATCCGCAATTCCGACACCGACATTTCCAACATATCCCGGACGAACCTCCATCAGTGCTCTTCTTGCGACAACCTTTCGCTGGTCAAGCGGCAGCATCGTCACCGCACTGTCATCGGCGATATAATCTCCCGAAAAGAACCTGTCAGAACCGTTATATAACTGTTCCTGCTTCTCCTCCACAACGATTGCATCCACCAGGAAGCCTGGAATTTTTACGCTTTTCGGATGCAGGGTACCTGCTTTTACCAGCCGTTTTACCTGCAGGATAACCGTTCCTCCGTTATTGTGAACCGCCTGTGCAAGCTGGAGAACATCGATATAGGTGATTTCCTCCTCCATGGATGCATAGCCTTCTGTATCCGCAGTCGTTGCACGTATCAGGCAAACATCCAACGGAACAACCGGATAATACAGCCATTCCTTTCCATCTACGTTCATGACCCTGATCAGGTCTTCCTGCGATACTTCATTCAGCTTACCGCCACTTACTCGGGGATCGATAAATGTCCCAAGACCCACATGGCTGAGAATTCCCGGCTGTCCTGCCGCAGCGGTTCTTGCCAGCTGTGCCATGATGCCCTGTGGAAAATTATACGCTTCAATCTTGTTCTCACTTGCCATTTCCGCAAGTCTTGGTGACTGTCCCCAATGTCCTCCGATCACACGCTTCACCAGACCTTCCAGGGCGAGTGGTGACATGCCGCGGTCATTTCGATCCCCCAATCCGGTAGAATGCCACAGCGTTAAATTTTTCGGACAGCCAGTTTCCACATACCGCTCATGCAGGGCATTGATCAGTGCATAGGGATCAACGATTCCACCGCCTGCACCGGAAACTGCCACCGTATCCTGATCCGCAATATACTCCACTGCTTCTCTGGCAGACAATACTTGCGGCTTTGTTCCATTCCTCTTGATTTTTGACATATCCTTATCCTTTCCTTTATATAGAAATTATAGGAATTGTAGGAAAAAAAAGAAACTGTCTATTCCGTTGAAATCAAAAATTATCTTGCTTGTTTTCATTCGTTTTTCTATAATAAAAGGGTAATACAGGTAACTATCCTGCTTTTTCAAAAAATTATATTGCTAAATTTGGAGGTGTCCTATGTTCTTATCTGATATTTTGAACGAAAAAAAACAATCCACCCCAGTCTTTACGAAGGAGCCGATCATATCCAGATTGTCCCATAGCTTCAATGATGCACACTGGTCCTATCCCTACCATGTACATAAACAGGAAACCGAGCTGATATATTTTTCACAGGGAAAAGCAAGCTACCAGATTAACAACGAGATTTTTCATGTTTCCGAAGGCGATCTGCTGATTGTGAATAAGGGCTGTATCCATTCCATTACATCCGATTATGAGGATCCGATTTCCTGCTGGACGTGCGCCATTACCGATTTTACAATGGCAAATGCAAAAGCTGCGGACTGTTTCCTATCACTGGATAAAAAGCCGTATGCACATGCCGGAGAACATAAAAAAATCATTGCGGATATCTTTGAAACACTGGAAATGTTTTCACAACAGAAAACACAGTCCTCTGCGGCAATTTGTAACGCTTTGGCAAACGCTCTGGCACATATTTACTTTCATATCTTTCAAAATGCAGTTACGGACAGGAAGAAAAAGAAGTCAACCTTTGCCCAGGATATCCTATTCTATATAAATGAAAACTATGCTTCCGATATCACGTTAAAGGAACTGACAGAGCATTTTCACATCAGCAGTGATTATATTTCCCATAAATTCAAGGAAACCTATGGAATCTCACCAATCAATTATGTGATTGACCGACGAATCAGTGAAGCGAAATGGATGCTGATCAATACGAGTGATTCCCTGATTTCCATTTCCTCTCAGGTGGGATATGACAATACGACTCATTTTGCAAAGCTGTTTCTAAAAAGAGTCGGCTATCCCCCTCTGGAATACCGGAAGCGCTTTGGCATGAAGATAAGCAGTGAGGAATAGAAGGGCTGTTTCCTTTCGTTTTGTGGTTTATCAGAAAAGACCTTTTCTCAGATGGAAGGGAACAGGATTGGAAAAAAGATAGTATGTTCTGTTATTACTCCCATGGTGGTGAATGGCGCAATTACACACAAGAAAGCTTCATCCTAATCGTGACAGCAATCGCATGTGCCAGGGAATAGACCACGCAGTGTTCAAATATTTACATACAAAAACGGATAAGCTCCTCTACCTGTTTCTTTCTTACTTTAGGATGTTTGCAAAAGGGAGACTTCAACTTCTATTGATAATACAATCGTGTTGAAGTCTCCCTGTTTTATGTTTACCCATAATCGGGAAAAAACCGGCGTCCCTACCTTATTCGTTTTTTATTTATGCAGCTTCTGTATGTGCTTTCTGTGCTATCGTGTTCTGTAATCATACATATCCCCGGACTGGATGTATGCACACGGGATATCTGCTTTGACAGCGGTTGGCAGATACGTTATCATATATTCCATACCCGGTTCCTCCAGATTAAAGTGTCCCATACCGATAATCGCTTTATCCATGCCCAGCATACTGCTGTCCCGAATGTATTCCGCCAGTGTAAAATCCACTACTTCCATGGTGAGATAACAGTTGATATTTTCCTGATCAGCTTCCTGAATGGAATCTCTGGCATCTCCCAGTATATGAAAGGGAATCCTTATTTTTTCTACTGTGCTGTTCTTGTTTCCTATGATTTTTACACCGTTTAGCTGCAGTTTCTGAATCAGAAAATCCGCAAGCTCTTTGACTGTTGTTTTTGGTATTGTGAAATGCAATGGATGATGAATATCCTTTGTAATATATTGCGTCCAGCCCAGTTTATCCGCCACACCATAAAAAATACCATCAGTATAGCTGCCATCTTCCATCGGTATGCCGGAATGAATATAGTCATGATCTCTCCAGACAACGATTCCCGCCTCATCGAGCAGCTTCTTCTTTGCGAGAAAGGACTGGTTGTTCTCTTCCTGCAGCCAGTCTGTATGATCTCCGTGATTCCAAAACAAGGCTTCATGTGCAATGATTAGATTTGCGCCGCGCTTTGCCGCTTCTCTTATGACATCCACACTTGCCCAGCAGGTGGTGATGATGCCTGTACATTCCTGATGAGGGTTTCCATACAGAACCTTATCCCTTGTTGTCTGCTCATCAATCTGCTTCCCTTCAAATACTCCTTTATGATACTCTTTTATATGATCAATTACCGTTTGTATCAGCATAAAATCACTCCTTTTCTATGTTTATGGTTCCAGATAACGCTTTTTTAAATTCCTGATTCTTTTCTCACTCATACCGTATTCAGCTTCAAAAAATTCCTCCCAGCCCGGATACCGCTTTTCCACCTCATCAAAGGAGGAGCGCAACAGCGATTCATGTACACTGCAGCAATGCACCAGCATATCTCTGGTATCTCCCTGAAATCCAAGCTCTTTCGCATGACGCAGAGTATCCGGTAGAATATACGCATTACTCAACAGATATTCCTGCATAATCACATCCTCTTTTACACCAAGCATTTTCTGAAGAAGTGCCGCGAGTACACCGGTACGGTCCTTGCCGGAGCTGCAATGAAGCAAAACAGCTCCATCATCCGCTTCCATCAGATTTAGCAGAAGTGCCAATGCAGGATTGTGAAACGGCAGAATCCGATATCCTTCATGTATAAAGGAAGCTGCCCTTTTTATATCCTCGACAGTTGAGTTTTTATCAATCAGCATAAAAAAATAAAAATTCTCCAGTCCGTCCCTTGTCTTTAACGCAGACATATGATGTGATACAAACGCATCGCTAAGCTGATAGGCATGGGCACAGCACTCCTCATCACTTCGCAGGTCAACGATATGACGAATACCGCATTCTCTCATTCCGTTTATATCCTGCACCGTGATCGGTATTGGAGCACCGCTTCGATACAGCATGTGATTCCTGATGTTTCTGCCATCCGCTGTTTTTCCCGCTACTCTGCGAAAATTCGGTATCGTGATCCTGTTCGCTTCCATCTGGTCAACACCCAACCTTATTCATATAATAATGAATATGAAAACCGTCATGTAACCAGACAGCTTCCGCATCCTTCATGCGCTCCTGCAGCCAGGGCACCATGGCTTTCAGTCCGGCGCGCTCCACTGCCGCATGGTTAACAACTACCATTCCAATACCATGATCCAGTGCATACTGCGCCGCATCATAGCTTGTAATCCCATCATCGCTGACAATGACCGCATCCGGGTGAAGCGGCAGCAATTCATACAAATCGGTGGCAGCACCTGTTCCGATGGCAATACGCCTTATATGCATATCCGTATTCCCGAATACATATAAACCATCCTCATGATCACAATGCAATACACGGCAGGTATGCCTTGCCAGATCCTCCAGACGCATTTCAGGAATATCCGCAGCCTGATAATAGGAAGCCTGTGGACGCTGTTCAAACGGGAAGCCAAGCAGGGCCGCCCACTGATCCGCAACACCGTAGGTACGGATACAGTCCCATACATCATGACAGCGGTATACACTGATCCCGTACTGATCCAGCAGCCTGCGCTTGCTTTTTGCCGCTTCATATGCAGCTGTATGCATTTGCGTTGAGCATTGATAAAACGGGTTTTCATGCGTAATGATCATATCCGCCTTATGCCTTGCGGCTTCCTGAATCGCCTGCATGGTCGCCACCCAGCACACGCCAACGGTATGAATCTGTGCATCTTCTCTTCCATGCAGCAGGTGATCCCGTGTTTTAAAATCAGATCTTATCCATGTTCCTTCCTTCTCCAGCAGTTGTATAACATCCATTACCTTCATAACAAACCTCCTTTCTGAAGCCTTTCACCGTTTACCGCCCTTTTGAACAAACGCCATAACGGAAATAAAGACTCTGAAGCAGAACCTCAGAGCCGCCGGATGCTATTCATCATCACCATCCATAGTGGAAGCACAACGTAAGGCATTTACATAAACGATCTGGTTTTTGCATTCCTCAAGTATCTCGCTTATACGCTTTTCACTAAACGGCACATCCTCCTGCGCCAGAACCATGCTCATCGCCATGGGCAGATTCATCCCGCATAAAACATGCACCCGTTCACTGATATAGGGATAAAATTTCTGATACACACTTCCCCCCAGCAAATCCGTTAACACAATGACCTCATCCTGAGGATCAAATGTATCAAACAGCTCCTTTACCCTGCTTTCCAGATTCTGTTCCTTATCCTCTGCATATGCATTGATATCGTAGATCGTCTTTGCCTTATTCGTAAGAAAATCCACGGTATCCTTTAGTCCGTATGCCAGATAATGATGTGATGCAAAAATAAACCTTCTCATAATAAATCTCCTATCTCGCCAGCAATCCGTTCACTTTCCCCAACCGGTGTATTGCTTGCTTTTGTTTCGTATGTTTTTCCATATTCCTGTGCTTCCATAAAGTATCCCTGATAATCATTCGCATAGCCAATCAACAGAAAATGCTTTGTTTTACATTTTCTTCTCAGCTGCAAGCCAAAGGTGGACGCCAGCTCTCCGGGAAAGGTGACGATCGTAAGATCACCAAGATGGAGAACAACTCCACGCACATGAAATTCCACTTTCTCACATTGCAGCTTCTTTTCCAGCAGTGTTTTTTCCGAGGTGGCAAGCTTCCATTCATCCAGTGAAATATTCTTACGCGATAATACCTCTTCTGCATCCCGTATACCCTTTTGATACTCTTTAAAATACCATGTGTTATCATAGGAGACAGTGTGATCATAGCTTACTGTCTGCACATGATGCAGCCCCAGCTTTTCATATGGCCCCATATTGCGCAGAATTTCTGCAATACCGCTTCCTACACGGTCCAGCTCCGCAAAGTCATTTCCCTGCCGGTACTGACGGTTACTGATGTCTCCGCTGGCGCCGGTAAAGGTATAAGGGGTAACGCCCAGATCCTCTTTCATCAGGGAGCGCACCTTTCCCACAAGATCTGAACTCACAAGCATATTCTCCACACCCAGAACGGTTGCATGGCAGTTGAAATTGCACATGGCAGCGACAACCGTATCTCCATGTATAAATGTAATGATGGCCGCATGGTCTTCAAAGGGCAGATGTTTATCCGTCCGTTTACTGTAGTATCCGTGTACCTTTCCTGTTGTAATGTATGCCTGCACCTCACACAGCTGCTGTTCCAGATGCTGGATACTATCAGTAATTTGCTCACAGACATATGCAAAGTATTCCGGATTATCCGGTGTGCCGAACACCGTCATATCATCCAGTCCGTTTGCGCCGGAATGGGTATGAATTGCACTGATAATGATATGATCATTTTCAATTGTGAGTATTTTTTGTATCTTATCTTTTATAACTGCCGCTTTTTCTCCACCCAATGTGATGACATCAATACTGATAAAGAGTAGTCGGACACCGTCAATTTCCAGCAACAGAGAAACCGCAAGGGGATGATCATGAATCCCCTTTGCAGTATATTTCCTGGCTTCTCCGACATAACCGCATAAATGAACGGCACATTTGGGTGTGATATCAGCGACACAGGTCGCAGCCTTCAATATCAGTCCCTTCTTTCTAGGCTGTGAAGATGCCGGTGGCAGCTCCGATCATGGATGCCACGATGATGAACAGAATCATCCAGGTCATTTTCACCTTCTTCACCTTCATGAAGTAATATATAATTCCTACAGCAGCTACCGGTAAAAGTGCCGGCATAACACCGTCAATCAGCTCCTGAACCTTCATGACGACATCTCCGTTTTTAAACTGCAAACCGGTGCTGAGCTTTACGACGGTCGCAACCAGAGAGCCGACCACGGTCAGACCGAGAACGGAACAGGCTTCGGTAAAGACCGTTATCTGTTTACCGAACTTGGTGATAACATTGACACCCATACCGTATCCCCACTCATACTGAAGAATACGGACTACCAGGAACACAAAGGTAAATGCCGCCCATAGGAAGATTCCCAGTGGATTTCCCTCCATTCCCATGCTTGCCGCAATGGATCCGAAAATTGTAGGTATCATTGCCCAGCCAATGGTATCGCCGATACCGGCCAGCGGTCCCATCAGACCAACCTTGAAGTCGTTGACTGCATCCAGTGAGGAAATACCGCCTTCATCCTCAATACCCAGAGCTGCACCGATCACAAACGGTGAAATCCACGGCATGGTGTTGTAGTAACGCATATAATTCAGACAGGATTTCTTCAAATCCTCATCATCCGGATACATCTTCCGTAAGCACGGATATACGGAAAACAATGTGGAAGGTGCCAGCTGTGTTTCATAGTTGAATGTGGAAATACCAATCAGCCATCTCCATGCTGCCTTACGCAAATCCTTTTTTGTTAAAACCTTTTCCTTACTCATCTTCCAATCCTCCTGCGACAGCACCTGCAGCTGCAGTTCCCGCCTTCATCTGATTCTTGTAAATTTCATATGCCCCTGCAAGTCCGATTGCCGCAATACCAAGCACCGGAACCTTCAGATAAGCTGCCAGCACAAAGCCGACCAGCAGGAAGGACCAGTATTTTCCAAGCGGCATATACATTAACAGCATCGCCATACCGACACCGGGAAGAACACCGCCGGCGATCGTTAAGCCGGTGGTAAACCAGGCAGGCATGAAATCCAGTATCGCATTGACAACTGTAGGTCCTGCGACAATACAAACCAGAACCGGAACAGCGGAGCACAGACCGTAGAAGACCGGTGAAATTTTAATCATATTCAGCGCTGACTGGAACTTACCTTCTTCGATTAGAGATGTTTCCTTTCTCATCAGGAAGCCGTTGAAAATTTTGTAAATAACGTCAAAGTTTACCCCAAGCATGGCAACCGGAAGACCGATGGCAAGACCTGCCTCCATGCCTTTTCCTGTTGTAACCGCAATCGTTGTCGCGATGATGGCCGCAATCGGATAATCCGGCATGGAGGATCCGCCTACTGCCACAACCCCCATAGACATCAGCTGCATGGTAGCTCCGATGCTCAACCCTGTTGTCGGATCTCCCACAACCAGACCGGTGAGCCAGCCGCAGATAATCGTATTGAATGCAAACAGCTGTGTTGTTACGGTATCTGTCATTTTCAGATACGCAATCAGTGTGATAAAGACAATCTGTAGTATTGATAATTCCATCCTTTTTCTCCTCCTACAATTCCATTGCGTGTGACAGCTTTACAGCTTTATCCGTTGTTGTGAACTGCACATCCACTTCGCATCCGTTTTCCATCAGCTTCTTATAAATTGGCTTTTCCTCATCCTTCACAGAAGCTCTGGAGCTGACCTTCGTTCCGCTATCGCGATCACGGGTAATACCGATGACGATTCTCGGAATCTTCTGTCCGGCTTCCTGAAGTCTTAGAAACACCCCCGGATCCTCACATACCACAAATACCTTGTGATCATCATACTTCCCTGCCTTGAAATTCTTCATGGCTGTTTCCTCTGTGATGATCGAGCATGCCATGCCGGCAGGCTTTCCAAGGCGCATGCTTTCCTTGATGATCGGATCATTTGCCGTACGGTCATCGATCACCATCACCCGCTGAGCGCCGGACTGCGGTGCCCACATGGTTGCCACAATACCATGCAGCAGGCGGTAATCCACTCTGCCCAATACAATACTCATTACATTTCCTCCTTCGCATGTCAGAATCCGACGCATGATGAGTTCTGCGTCTGTTCTGCTTCACCATTCCTCTAGCAATTCCCATGCCAACCTTCCAAAAGCCTTTGTTTACAGGCTTTTTCAACAATTAAGGACACTATATTTTAAAACTTAACACTAGGAGTTATCAGTAATCGCCCATGTAGGAATCAATGAAAACGGATGGAATTATCGGGACGATTACCCCTGGCGCCTACTGCATGTTTCGAATATAGATACTGATATACTCAATTTCCTCAATCGGAATGGAAACACTATAATACTTTTCCACTTTTTCAAATGCGGCTTTTATACAAAGAATAAACTCCTGCATTTCACGACTGCATTCCGCATAGCTTTTCACATAATCCTCAGCCCCCTCACGGGTTACCAGGCGTTCAATCAGACAGCAGACATGCACATAAAGACCAAAGCACATATTATAGCTGAACATCCTGTTCATTTCCTTCTGCAGTCGGTCAATCGCATCTGCGACATGCCGGAGCAGCTTATCCGGATTCAGGATGGTCAGATTTCCGATGATATTGGACAGGGAAAAATTTTTCAGGAGATTTCTTCGAAACTGCTCCATTGCTTCCTCATTGAGCAGGTCTTTGAAATGAATCGTTAAAACATCAAACGAATTGTTCATAATCAGCTCTTCCACCGGTATGAATTTTATGTTGTCAATGTTGGGATTCAGTGTACCGACAATGCATACGACCTCATAGCGGTCAAAGAAATCATCCTCCATGCGGTTCTCCAGCAATGTTGAATAATCATAGGTAAGCACACGTACAGGAAGATTTTTCGGAAGGGAATCCTCCAGTATCGTTTTCAGCTTTTCCGCAGTTCCGATACCGGTGGCACAGGAACATAAAATTGCTTTTTCCCGTACCTTGCTTTCCAAAATCTCTACATGCATGTCACACGTTTCCCGGTATGCCTCAAAAATTTTCTTCAAAGGTACATCCTTACGGAGTGCGTCTCCAATCTGCAGTGCCATCCTTGTACTGACATCACTGGCGATGGCGACATTTGCCCGCGATATATCCGAAACTCCCCTGTGTATCTCCTTTAAACTGCCCATATCAACCAGCAATACGAGATCGCGATATTCTCCCCGCTTTCTCAGAAAATCATTCAGCTTTTTCACGATGGTTTCCGTAGTCGTATCCAGCGGCATATCAATGGCATCATACACATACTGATCCAGCATCTGATTTACTGCATTCGCTATGGAGGAGGCAGTCGCATAACCATGTGCCAGAATGATGCCGATGCGTTTATTGATGTCTTTGCTGCGGTGATACATATGCATGATTAAGGTGAAAATCGCCGCAATAAAAGGGCGCAGTTCAATGTCAAGATGCAGCTTCAGCACCTCGCTGATTTCCGAGACAATGGCATATTCCCGCATGAATTTCTTTTCTATGATACCGGTAAAATTATCACATTCCTCAGAAAAGGTATCAAAATATTCCTCCATCTCTCTATAGGACTGCATACAGTCACGGATCATAAGGGACATGGAATATATCTCGTTCGTCTGAAAGGAATACCCGTATTTTTCCGAAATCATTTCCACAATAGCCTTCAGTGACTTCATAATATACGTATTCGTCGGGTCTTTGATATTCTGATTATCAAAAAGAACCGAATTAAAATAATGCTCCACATCCACGGTGCATTTCTCGATAAACTTCGGCATCAGAATACGGTTATTCTGTAGATCCCTGAGGTGTCCGAGCAGTGTCGCAAACAATGTGGTCTGCGGCAGACTGTCGGATGCATGCTGCTTCAGCTGATCCAGTGAAAGCATCTGATGCCTGTCGAATAAAATGCTGTTTCGATCAATGTGATGATTGGAAATAATCTTACCCGGCAGGTTCAGCGTATGAATCTCCAGCACTCCTTCTTTTTTGTTGTGAAACAGTGAATTCATACACGTTGCCTGTACAACATTAAACAGCTCACCGACATTCCCTGTATATCTGGCATTCAATAGTGCATTGAAGGCAGTATTGCTGATGGTGATATTCCTGCGCATTTTCTTCGCTTCGATATCCAGTGCCTCGACAAGGATTGAGGTTTTTTCTTTGATGCCGCGGTCCTCCAGCGACGGTATTTCTATACGTACGGGAATCCTTCGCAGCAGCGTTTTTAACAGCACCGTTTCCGGATCCTCGGTTGTCGCAAATACCAGAAGCACCGTACTGTGATACTGATGCTCGTTGTCTCCAAGCATGCGGTAATTGCCGTTATCCATAAACAGGAACAGCTTTTCCTGACATTCCGGACGCAGACAGTGAACCTCATCCAGAAACAGGACACCACCCTCCGCAGCCTTGATCATCCCTACATTATCACTTTCCGCACCGGTAAAGGCTCCCTTCTTATAACCAAACAGGTTTGCGGTTATCAGCTCCGGATTGTTTGCATATTCGCTGCAGTTCACATGAAGAAAGGCAGCGTTGTCCTTGAGGATTTTATGATTGATACCATATTCGTACATCATTGCCGCAATGCTGCTTTTTCCTGTTCCGGTCGGTCCATACAGCAGTGTCGGAAGTCCGTGCGGCGGATAGGATATACTGGCTTTGCATTTGTCCACAACATCACGCAGAGAGCCCTTCTGACCGATCAGTTTTTCAAAATCGGCTGTATTCTGTCCCTGAATGATTGTTCTTAGCTCATCAAAAGAGGTCAGCAGGTTCTTATCCACCCGTATGGAATATTTTTCTTCAAGTGCCTCCCGGTCAAGAAACACAACCGGACGGGTATTTATTTTGATAAATGTTCCATCATTATAGTATTCATTCAGATACTGTGATATCCAGTTTCTGCTGAGTCCCAGCTGTGTCCCCAGCTGAGAAGCATTGTTCAGCTTATACTTTTCATGTATCGTATTCTCTTTCACAAGCTTACGCAAATTGTCTTCCATGTTATCTACAGCTCCTTAAATGACAACAATGTATGTTGTTTCAGATATTCTTTAACTTCAGCATCACAAAGTAAGGCAGTATCCAGACAGCGGTTTACAGTCAGCGATGATGTACGGATCACATCATAATCCAGATAGCCCGGATGAAAGACAATCAAACTGATACGGTCACTGTAGTTCAGATAGGATTTAAAAAATTGCACAAAGGGCAGCTTCTGCTTATAAAACTCTGTGTTGGTGTAATCTGTCTGTATCCCCTGCCAGCGGGTATCCTCAATATGTCCTTTTATATCGATTCCATAAGCATCCGCAATATCGCAGATGGCTTTTTCTGTTGTCCCTGTGCATACCGCATGAGCATCTATATAATCCGGTAATCTGCCGCAGATGGACAAAAACTGTTCCACCTGTGCTTTCACTTCCACAACGGTATCCTCATATACGAAGTTATCTATTCCCTCTTCCATTTCTCTTCTTCTGACGCGGGAGGATAGGAACTTCCCATCCATATTCAAAAGTGAGGGAATCTGTTCCGGTCTGGCACAGGGGCTTCCCAGAATCAGATTGACATGAAGTCCTAACGTGACAATTTCTTCTCTGATCATATCGAAGGCTTGTTTCGCATAAGGCATATTGCTCATCAGCCCGATGTTTTTCACAAGACCTCCCTGGAATGCCTTCAAAATACCGTAGTTTACAGCTTCACTAAATCCAAAATCATCCGCACGTATTATCATTTTCATATCCAACACCTACTTCTCTATATTAAAAATAACGCAATCCTGCATGGTTGTAAATGAAAACGAGATGGATAGATATGGAAAAATGTAGAATAGTGTTAAGCAGAGTATTGATAGTGTCGTTTTAAAATACATAGTGTCTTTATGCCTACTGTTAATCGTTAGGTACTGGTGAAATTATTGATTTTATATTAAATAAATTAACGATTAGCATCATAAAATCAGCGATAAATTGTCTATTATCAGCGATACATAGCGGTAATCTGCGATATATATAGAAATCGACGATAAATGTCGATAATCAATGATAAATTGCCAATACATTCCATATAAATGAGGCTCGGGCACGGCAGATACTGAAAGAAATGACAGATAAGAAGCTTATTGTATCGCTCGGCTCTAATCGCAACCGGATATATCCGTTATACGAATAAAGAATGTGTCCATTCCATCATTTGCTGTATCTTATAATTTATAAAATAAGTATGTATAAACATTAGAGATGTCATACAGATATTTAAAGTCAAATACCTTTGCCATCTCTTTTCACTATTCCTACTTAGAAATAATGGGTTTCAAACTTAATGCCGGAAATTCAGAATAGCCATATAAGAAAAGATGGAAAATTCGTTTAATAATTAAATGGAAAGCGAGCCCAAACAAATGATGGATATAAAAAAGAGGAATCAATGTTCCTCGTGTATATCATATGGCTGTTCCTTGTGAAAATACATACTGGATGCAGATAAAACTATCAAAAACATCAGACCGGTTTGTACCCAGTAAACCGTGTAATCCAGAATACCGTGAATCAGTATGGTAAGTATGAATGCAGATATTAAAGAAAACAGTCGTAAGTCAATTCTTCGCTTTAACAATAAATATACTTCTTTCAGATTACCTGCAAAGTAGATACCTGCCAGAATGACACCGATAATACCATGGCTTAAAATCGGATCCAGATAGATGCTGTGCGCATGCTGGGTTGGATGTCCGTGATACTGCTTATATATATGGAAGTAGGTCAGCGGTCCCTCTCCAAGCAGCGGATGCGCCTGGATACCCTTGATTGCCGTTTCCCATATATTACTGCGTTTTGCGAAATCCTGAAAAATCGTTGCCCGCTGCATCAGCTTTGGTTCCAGCAGCAACAGCAGACCGGCACCGCCAATTCCCGCCATGGATGTGGTGAAATAGATAAACCGCTTATTGATCAAAAACATAAACGGAATGGTCACCACGAAGGGAATCCATGCTGTTCTGGAGCCGCTCAGATATAGGGCGAACAGGTTGCATACGATGGTAACAACGTAAAATACAATACGGCGCAGAGTCTTCACCTGCATCATTTTATAAACACAGATCAATACAATAAATTCAATCATCATCGCATAATAATTTGCATTGAAAAAGGTTGAATTGATACGGTCCTTCGGACTGTTTTCCACCTTCAGCTGAAGAAAGCTGTAATTTAAACGGTCTATGATTCTGCAATATTCCATCATCGCCCAGCCAAAACAGAAAAGGGAAATGATACAGCAGGCGTCCATCAGCAACTCGAATAAGCGCTTATTGATAACAGTGCGGAAATAAAATATAAACAGCATCAGCAGCAGGATTCCGATACCGCAGACACCGCCCAGCAGATTACCGCTGATAAATGCAATTGCAGAGGTCAGTAAGCAGAATACTATCATAAATCCTGATTTTGGCACTGCCTGAATGATTCCCTTCATCCTTCCTGTTGCACACAGGTAAAGAAGCACACCGGCAATCGCCAGCAATGGGAATTCAAACGGCAGGAATATGGAACACACAACGAACATAATAATATATTCATCCAGTGTGAAGTTATCAAGTTTACGGTGCAGAAAAGCGGAAATTCTCTCCATCTGTTTCCCTCCATTCCTAAACAAAGTAAACCTATTATAGCATTGCGGCAAAAAAATGACAATTTAATAATGACTACCTTACAAAACTGGTAGAGAAAACCGGCTTATTCCGCCGGTTAATTGTATTCATTCAGTTTTGTAGTCGTATCGGCTATTTTAGATTCCAGCTCTAATTTTCTGTTTTCCAGTGAGCTGATACTGCTTTCCGCAGCACTTTTTTTCTGTTCAGCAGCCTGTGTCTTGGTATTGTAATTAGAATTAGCTGCATCTGCAGCGGATTGCAATTCCTCATAAGAAGTGAAATTTGTCCCTGCTAATGCACTTTTTAAGGCATTCAGAGCATTATCATATTGTGCTTTCTTATCATTATCTTCACTTGATTCATAATCCTTTACATTATTAAAAGCTTCAGCATATCGTTTTACAGTATTAGCTTGACCAGTTAATTTTGATGCTTCATCACCAAGTGATTTATATGAGTCTAATTCTGCCTGTGCATCAGCTCTCTCCTTATTCGCAGCCGCCAGATCTTTTTCCACATCCTTCAGCTGAGATTCATACTGATCCAGCTGTTTCTGCAGCTGAGCCGCTTCTGCCTGATTGGTCTTGATTTCATTCTTTTTCTCTTCATCCTCGTCATCACCCGGATTGGTATTCGTTTGCTTATTGCCTTCGTTCTGTTCCTTATCCTTTGAACCAGTACCGCTTTTATCCGTTGTCTTTTCCTTATCATCACTTCCGCCAAGGAAATTTGACAAGGCATATTTCACACCGAAAAATGCGCCGGCAATGATACAGATTCCCACGATACCGATAATTACGTAGGTGATGATTTTATTCATTTTCGCACTTTTCCCAGGATCGTCTTCATCTTCTTCCTCATCGTCATCCTGTTCCAGCTTGCGTTTTGCTTCCTCTTTGCGCTGTTTTTTCTCTTTTATGCGGGCCAACAGATTATCATCGTCATCCTCTTCATAAATTTCTTCCTCTGCATCCTCTTCCTCCACATCACTGTCATCATATTCCTGTGCGTCCATTGTGTGGAACACAGCAGTACGGTCTTCACCGAAAATCTGTGTCTGATCTGCGGAAGATGCCTTGTTTCTGTTATTCATGATAACCAGTGTTTTATCATAGGCAGGATCGTCATCAAAGCCTACCCTCGTCTGATCAAGCTGTGTGTCATCCACACGGATATCCGGAATCCCACCCTGCTTTACCGCTTCCGGCCGTTTAAAGGTACCAGTTTCGCTGATACTGTCAAAGATGCTGCTGCCTGCTGCTGAGGACTCCTGCTTGGAAGCATAGATCCTTTTCTCCTCTTCCTTCTGTTTTTTCAGCTCCTCAATCTTCTTTCTCAATTCATTATCCTGACTGTATTCATTGATCATACCGGATAAATCAATATCTTCATCATTTCCGGCTGTTCTTCTTTTATCATCCATATTTAAACCTCCAACGTACTTGTATCATTGTATATAATCTATGCGCACCGTTTTGTCGTTTTTCCTTATTTTAATGAAAGAGTGCTCATAGTTCTCCTACGAACACTCCGAATCGAATTTCTGCTACTCAAAGGAGGAGAGAGAAATTTCGCTACGTAAGTCACATATCCTTATTTCATTGGCTAGATGAATATATGCAATCTTACGGCATAATTATAACACCTAATCACATAAACTGTCATTTTAAATCTTAAAATTAACTTAATTTTACATATTTTAAGACTATACTTTTCCACTACGTGATATTTCTATTATATGTAATATATCATACAGAAAAAAAGCAGCGCTCTGCTGCCTATGCGTGCTTAACGCGATCATGCTCCTCTGCGCGCTTTCCATTATTAAAGCGATCGACTGTCCCCACCAGGTAACCGGTAATGCGTCTTATTTTTTCAAAGCCCTCCGGCTGCAGGTGATAGCCCAATCCTACTTCCTCACCATCAAAGCTCAGCTCAACGGATGATATCTCCTTCTTTGGATTATTCTTGCGTATATAGCTGATATACGCGCGGGCTTCCTTTTCATTCACCTGTTCATTTGACTGAATTTCAATTCCATCAACCATAATCTGATATTCCATATGTAAGCTCCTCCTCATAATTTTCTGATACCATTATAACGAAGCAGATGCTTCCTTACAATTATTACGCCTGACAAGTTCTTTCTTTAGATCTTGCACATAGGTCTGCTGCAGCTTGTTTAGATTCCAAGCCATGCCTGCCACCAGGCGCATAAGCGGATTATGTATCTCAATACGCTCCTCCAGGATCAAACGGCATCCTCCATGCGCAAGCTCCTCCAGAGTACCAGTCCATTCACCGCTGAAGCGTTTGTTTTCCATATGGAAAGCATATCGCGTAAACGGCTTTTTTTCTGTTATTGTAAATACTGTTTCATTACCATTCGGATAGATTTCACGAAAAACCGTATCACTATCGGTTTCTATACATTTTAAGTCACTTCTCCATGCATACTGCGTTGTATCTGTCATAACCGCCCAGACAGACTCTGTGCTGTATGGCAGCTCTGTTCGAAATACGGAAGTTTTCATTCTGCTCCTCCATTGCGTACCATTTTTATTTTATTAAACGGAAACAGGACATAGACATCCTTTCCCCGTATATCCTCCCGCTTGAATGGTCCGACACGGCGGGAGTCATAGGAAACAATACGGTTATCCCCCATCAGGAAATATTCATTATCCTTCAGTGTCCGCTTTGGAAAGTCCTCTGTAAAATTATTGCCATGCCTGCGAATCTGATTTGCATAAGCATTGTCAAGATAAGGCTCCTCTATCGGCATGCCATTCACATAGACCACATCATCCTTTGCATAAATCGTATCACCCGGCAGACCGATGACACGCTTTACCCAGTTTTCCTTCTTTTCTTCATTGTATACTACGACAACATCAAAGCGTTCAATATCCTGAAACTTTGCACTGAACACATTCATGAGGCCGATTTCTCCATCCTCCAGCGTAGGGTCCATGCTTCTGCCATCCACACGCACCGGCTTGACAACAAAATTGGTTAACAGAAAGATGCATACAAAGCAGATGACGAAGGTTTTCACCAAGTCCAGCAGCTCATATTTTAAACCTTTCTTTTCTTCCTTTTTCTTTTTGGGCTTTATGTTTTCCGTTCCATCGATGACTGCCTGGAACTGTTCTTCCTTATTTTCTTTTTGATCCATGATACTCTCCTTCCTTAACGGCATGGTTTAATTATAGCACTGCTTTTTTAAAACGAAACTCTTTTTTTAAATTGTTAAGAAAACCTTTTGCCTTTCCTTTGCAGGCGGCTTCACAAAGGTGAACATTTCCATTTTTCAAAATACATAAAGAAAACCGATAATCATTTGAACTGCCCCTGTTTATCCGCTATAATGAAGTTAGATAGAAACATGTATACGGCTTTATTAAAGCTGGGAAAGGAGGCGGCGCCCATGCCTGATCAGAATCAGTTCTGGGAGAGTCTAGATAAATACCGCTATATTCTCGATTCTCTTCCAAACCCTGTCATCGTCACAGATATGGACAAAATCGTACGCTATATCAATGTTGCGGCGAGAGCGATTGTTCCCCCTCCTTATGAGAAGCTGTTGAATCAGCCCTGCAGTAATTTTCATACACCCTACTGTCATACAAAAGATTGCTGTATCCAACGCTTCCTGCGTAATGAAAAGGGTGCCATCCAAAGCGGTCCCGGAGATATCATAAATCGTGTCGATATTTCCTATCTCAGGGATGCGTTGGGCAATCCCATCGGTTATATCAATGTATCCACGGATGTACGGGAGCTGATGGAGGTGCAGCGCCAGCTGAAAATCAGCCAGGAGCGCTATGAGATTGCTTTACAGCAGGCCCGCACCGCATTGTGGGAATACGATATCAGGGAGCATACCATACAGCGTATAGATAATGTCCGGGGACAATTTTCTGAAATATTTCCCAATGAAGGGGTTATTGAAGGCGTGCCGGATGCTCTTATTGCGCAGGGCATTCTATTTGAGGATTCCATCAGGGAAATCGAAGTCATGTACAGCAAGCTGAAGGAAGGCTACAAAAAAGTTTCCGGACAGTTGCATATGCGTAACAGAAATGGTGAGGAACGATGGGTGGAAATCCGCTGTACAACCATTTTCGATGAAGCGGGAAGAGCCATTAAGGCAATCGGTATTTCAAAGGATATCAGTGAACAGAAGCGCTTGGAAAGCAGCTACCAAAATGAACGGAAGCTGCAGGAAATCATGAATGCAGGATTCCTGAGTGTCTTTGAAGTAAATGTAACACAAAACCGGATGATTCTGATAGATAAGGAAGCCGCGGCAAAATTGAGCAGTCCACCGGAGGAAGGCGTGTATGATGAAATTCTGCAGGCAGCACTATCGAAAATACATCCGGACTTTCAGAAAAAGGTCTACGAAAAAATGAATTGCAGGGCACTGCATCTGGCGTATATGCGTGGCATACATACATGCAATGTGGAATACCGGCTGAAGTGAAAAGGCTGTTACCACTGGATCAATGCATCCATTCAGCTTTTGAAAAAAGATAGCAGTGCGGATATTTTCGCACGTGTTTTCCTAAAAGATATTCAGGCACAAAAAGAAAAGGAAGAAAAGCTTCAAAAAGAAGTGCACATCGATGCACTGACAGGCGCCTATAATCGTAAAGGAATTATTACACATATCGAGGAGCTGCTGCGGCAGAATCCCGAAGCGATCAGCGCATGCGTATCACTGGATATTGATAATTTCAAGGAGGTCAACGATACCTTCGGTCATTTATACGGCGATGCTGTATTATCTGAAACAGCGAAGAAAATTCAGAAGCTCTGTCGAAATGACACGCTGATAGGACGGCTGGGCGGTGATGAGTTCGTTGCATTCTTTCCCCGTTTACAAAGTGAGGAGGTTCTCATGCATGCAGCTGAACGCCTGCAAACAGCACTTGTGAATACCTATACCTCGGGAAGTCACATGGTGAAAACAAGTGTCTCCATGGGGATTTCATTTTATCCACGGCACGGCACCACCTTTACAGAGCTTTATGATAAGGCGGATATTGCCATGTATCATTGTAAGCGGAACGGGAAAAACGGATGGACGGTTTATCATGATACGATGGAGCGCTGTCAGCAAATCATGGAAAAGCCGGAAACCGACAATATCGGCGACATGCAGCTGAACAAGCCTTTTGAGGGCAATATCGGCGAGTATATTTTCCGCATTCTCTATCGTCGGGAGAAGACGGATCCGCAAACCATGCGGACGGTACTGGAGCTTATCGCCCACCATTACGACATGCAGTATTTTTATGTTATGGATTTCAACAGGGAAACCCAAAGCATACAGCCGCTGCTTTCCTGGAGTGAAGAGGATAAGAGCCTGTATGAATTGCTGCAGCTGGATGAGCAGAAAGCAGCATTGGAATTTCTGGAAACCATTCATTCTGACAATGACCGTATACTGTTTCTGGAAAATTGCGGGAAGGACTGTTTTGATAGATTTCCAAAGGAAATTCTGAACAAGCTAGCTATTTTTGCGCTGGTTCACATGAGTGTGCCGGTTTCCAATCAACACGATATCCTCATCGGTCTTGCCAATACCAGGCATACGCACAGCTTCAGTCGTAATCAGCGCACGGATATTCGGACAATTTTTGAGGTAATCGTCACCTTCCTCAAAGATCAGCAGCAGCGTGAGCAGCAGAAAAAGTATACCGACACGTTGATTTCACTTTTGAACAACCTTGGAAATTCCATATATGTCATTGATCCGCACAGTTATCAGCTGATTTACTTTAACCAGAGTCTTATGGAAATCTTTCCGAAATTGAAGACAGGTGAAATTTGTCATAAGGTCTTCAGAGAGGAAGATACACCGTGTAAGGATTGCCCGATACGTCAGCTTTCAAAGACAGTTCCCTCTGCCTCCACAGATATACATAATGCGAAGCTGAATGCGGATATTCAAACGACAGCAGCCTATGTGGAGTGGTATGATCAACAGAAATATGTTCTATTATCAGGTGTCGATGTTACAAGGTATAAGAAATGACAGTTATGAAAGAACAATTGATGAAACATACCCTGCTAGAAAAACATATTATTAAATGGATCCCATATTTCTATGATGGTCATTTTATAAAAAATATTAAATGAGTACATGAAGAAACCTCTTATTCATATTTAAGAGGTTTTTGTCAGTTGATTTATAGTTTTATTAAATTATTGATTCGCAATTCTTTGCCTGATTATCCTGTAAACTACATCATTTATTTTTCAGTTCTGTTGATATGTGCGATAAACCACATATTCGTAGTCAATAATAGAGAATCACTTATATACAATAAGATTACAATTATAAAAAAGCCGTTCTTTCATGCAAAACTGGCAGTAATACAAAGTTTCACCATATTATAATGAAAGCATTGTTCCATACATACATGAAAATTTTTAAGCTGCCTATATGACACACCACTTGTGAAGGTTCTATCATGACTATGATAAAGCCTCACTTCAAATGGCAGTTCCTTATATATCCTTTCTCAATAAGTCTATCTATGATATGGAAGCCCTGAAAGTATTATATTGACAGGTTCAGATATAAATGTTAATCACTTTACATATAGGACTATTTATTAGACATCATATTGCCTTTATTTCAGCATTTTTTATATTTCGAAAATTCATATTTGAATTCTTCGCAGAACCTGTGAGTAGGAATATGGATTTAACCTTAACAAGTCATGGTTGAATGATCAAGCTCTTTCTTACGAATATTTTGTATACTCATTATAATTACTCTTTTCTTCTGTTAGATTTTTCAGCCATGTCTTTTTACGATAAAACCATGTAGCGATAATTATTTTAAAAATACTACAGCCCTCGACAACAGCAAACAAAAATAGTATAGGCAGCGGAAACAGCCGCGCAAAGATTGTTGAAAGAAGCAGTGGCCCAAAACAGGTAAATAAACCGTCAATGTATAATACAGAACGTGTATCACCACCAGCCCTTAAAATATAGTAAATTGTTTCTGAATAGCCTTGTGTCCATGTGATACAGGACTTAATGATTAACAACCATATAGCCATCTGCAAGCTTTCTCCTTTTAAAGAAAAAAGTCTAGGAGTTATCGGACTGGTAAGTAAAATCAGAATACAGCCAATTACATAGATCATCAAACCTATTTTTATCATTTGTTTCGCATCCCTCATTGCCTGATCCAGTTTATCAGCACCCAAATCATTTCCGATAATCACGCCGGTTACTGTACTACAGCCACTAAATGCAACATAGATCATACTTGATATATTATCAACAACAGTTAAAGCAGGTATGTATTGCTCACTCACAAAACAATAATTTATAAAAATAAGTGAGAGACCCAATGACCATATAAATTCATTGCAAACCAGTGGAATCGTCTTTTTCAGTATTACTAATTTATGCCTTACATCAAAACCACCATATCGCTGAAAGAAATAAAACTCACTTTTTTTATGCATAGATACAAGAGTTAGAGAGACCGCTTCTGTTAGCCTTGCAAGAAGCGTGGCCCACGCCGCACCGGCTATTCCCATAGCTGGCAGACCGAGACTGCCGAAAATCAGTCCATAGTTTAAAACTACGTTTAAGACAAAGGAAAGTGTCCCTGCATACATCGGTATACGGGTATGGGCAATTACACGATAGCCGACACCCAGCATTTGCGCAACAGCATAAGGTATAAAGGAAAATAAAACAATCCTGTTATATGTGTTTCCTAATGAAATCAAATTTTGATTTTTAACAAAAACTGACATCACTGCAGATGGTGATATCAGAAGAATGAACATAAAGCCACATGCAGTATATATACAAAGCCTTAATCCAAAACGCAAGGTACGATTCTCATTTTCTTTCTGTACAGCTCCATGATATTGTGAAATAAACAAACCTAATCCATTTGTAAGACCAAAGATAACCAAATTATAAATAAAGAAATATTTATTTGCCACACTTACAGCACTGATGGCCTGTTCACTAAAGGCTCCCAACATAATGGTATCACTCATTGCCAGTAAATGGGCTAATAATTGCTGCAATATCACCGGTAATGCTAAGCTTATAAAATATCTCATAAATCTGATATGCTTCATATAAAACCTCCTGATACATATTGACATTACATTAAGAAAAAGAAAGAAGCTGCTCATAAAACTGAATAATCAGATTACAAGTGCTTCTATTTTCTTATATTATTCGATTACATTTTGTGTTTCGCCTTTGACAATCGCTATCCCTGCACTGGCACCTAAAACGCTAGCTCCAGCCTTGATGAACGCCATCGCTTCCTGATAATTGTGAATACCACCAGCTGCCTTAATTTTAATATCATCATGCAGTATGCTTTTCATCAGTTTTACATCTTCCAGTTTTGCACCCGCATAGCTCTTTCCTGTTGATGTCTTTAAGAATGCCGGCTTTGCTTTATTTGCAATTCTGCAGATTTCTCTCTTCGCAGCTTCATCATTATCCAGTTTACACATTTCAACAATGGCCTTATCAAGTATTCCATGTGTTCTACAGAAATCTGCTATGCAGGACATTTCTTTCTCTATATATAAATAATCCTTTTGTTCAACAGCTTTTTGGTTTAATACATAATCAATCTCTCGAAATCCCTTTTCCGCATATGTCTTAAACATTTTCATCTTTTCATCAAGTGACAACTTTCCTTCCGGAAAATCAATTGCCCCCGCTATTATAACACTTGTATCTTTCAAATATTCAACAGCGACTGCATATGTTTCCAAATCTGCAAAAACACAACGGAAATCATAAAATTTTCCCTTATTTATATATTGCAGAAAGGTATCTTCCGGGTCATCGATATAGTCGATATATTTACTTATACGCATATATTCCTCCTGACATTTTAATACAGTAATGAATTCATCACCTTAATTGATTAGTAAATTATCCCAGGAAACCTAAGTAAACACCAACAATACCCAGAATCATAGTTCCAAATATCAACCACATAGGATTTACTTTTTTCTTTAACAGCCAGTAATAAATCCATGTTGCGCTTAATCCAAGTACACCAGGCATAATTCCATCTAAAATCCCCTGTACCGTCTGTACCTCTTCTCCCGATACACTTGCACCAATTTCAAGCGGAATAGTCGCATAGAACATATCCTTACTCATTGCCCCAATAACCATAATACCGACAATGCCGGATGCAAACATAACCTTTTCCATCAACCCACTCTTCTCAGCATTCGCAAGGAAAGAAAAGCCTAATTCATAACCTTTCACTGCACCGATAAAGCGTACCAGAAAAGCTGGGATATTATAAATCAGGAAATAAGCGATTGGTCCCATAATATTTCCGGATGCTGATAGGGAAATACCTACGGCAACAGCAATTACACGTATACATCCCAGAAAAATGGAATCGCCGATACCACTTAATGGTCCCATGAGGGCAGCTTTTACAGAATCTACCGCAGCTCCTTCCAATTCCCCTTTTGCTACACGCTCCTCCATTGAAATTGCAATACCTCCAACGAATGGAGCAAGCTGAGGTGTAATATTAAAGAATGCCACATGCCGTGTAAGAGCCTCTGCATAGCCTTCAGGATCATCTTTATACACCTTTTTCAGCATCGGATTGATCATTAAGCAGAAAGCCAAATGCATCTGCCGTGGATAATTCCAGGAGTATTCCATTCCCAATGCACCGATATTGCAAGCAGAATGTAACAAATCCTTTTTTGTAATCAGTCTGTCTTCTTTATTAGAAGTCGTCATCATCGTCTACCTCCTCAGCATTTCCTGCAAGCTGTGGTTTTCCTTCCAGAAATCCAAATTTTTCCACGGCAATAATTACTGCTATAATTGCCACACCCAGCACTGGGATATTCGCATAGGATGCCAGTACAAAGCCAAGGAAGAAAAACGGTATCAGTTTTTTATTGATAATCATTCGCATCAGCATTGCAAAACCCATTGCTGGCAGGATTCCAGCGGCAACTCCCATCCCATCCAGAATAAACTGCGGTATGAAATCCAATAGATCCTGTACTTTGTCTGCTCCGATATAAAATGCGCCAAAGGCAAGCAGGAATTTATATGAAGTAGCAAATGCTCCCATCAACCACTGCGTAAACATAATTTTAGAATCATTTCCCTGTGCAGCACCATCATCTGCAATTTTCAGACAGACAGGGGTAATAGCAGACACCAGATTTCCGATTCCTAATGATATAACTGCAATCGGCATGGCCAATGCAACAGCTGCATCAACCCCCTTTCCCATAGATATAGCAAATGCAGTAGCAAGAACCCCTCCGATATTTACATCCGGTGGTATATATGCACCTACAGAAATTGCTCCCATAAACAATAATTCCAGGCTAGCACCAATTTCTACTCCTGTTTTTACATCTCCCAAAGCAAGACCAACAAGTGGACCTAACACAATAGGTCTGAATGTATACAGGGTACCAAATGCATAATCCAAAGAACCCCAAGCTGCGATAAGACCGACTAAGATAGCTTGTACTATCATAAAATTTCCTCCTAATTATATTAGAGCATGTGCGACATTGATTTTTGAATCATCAACCAATGCACGGATCTCACACTCTACGCCTCGATTCATTAACTCTTTCAAAATAGCTTTCTCTTCATCTTCCAGAAATACCTGCTTACTAATTTGTGTTGTTGTTTTACTTTCTTTCGTATTTCCAAGATTTATACTCGTTATGCAAGGACACCCATCCGCAAGCTGTTTGGCTTCTTTGATTGTCTGTACAACAATAATCAGTTTGTATTTATCGGTAACTCCGCTGTTAATCGCTGCTATTGAATCAGCCATATTCTTAATAACCAGCTTTACCCCGCTTGGCTTTCCCAGCTTTAGTGTCGTTTTCCAGACATCATCATTCACGACGGTATCACTTGCGACTAAAATACAGTTTGCACCTACACCATTTGTCCAGGAAAAAGCAACCTGACCATGCAACAATCTATGATCTACTCTTACTAATTTAATCATTCTACATCACCTTTCTAGAAATCGTCTTCTACATCTTGTGTTTCAATCATCGAATTACAATACTTAACGTGTGTATCCTCACTATTAACAATATCAAGAATCATACGCTCCGTATTTTCTTCTGCTGATAAAAACAGCTGCATCAATAAAGGAAGATTCATTCCGGTAATCAGATATAGATTTTTGCGTGTTTTCAGCTGTTTCATAAATTCCGTGTTGACGCTGCCTCCAAAGACATCAGTACATACAATGATTTCATCTGAAGATGGAATTTTTTCCAAAGTTCCGTTTACTAATACTTCTATATCATTTTTACCATCAATGAAGGCTGTGATGATATCGACACCTGCCTGTTCCCCAATGATGATTTTAATGCTTTCATATATCCCTTTCGAAAAACCTCCGTGTGATGCGATTACATAATGTCTCATACGTATAACTCCTTCATGTACTTTTGATATTGCTGAATGGATTGTTCATCTGCTACAGACGGGTTTTCAAAATATTGTGAATTTACACATTCTACAGAAAGAACACCATGATATTCATTCTGAATGAAAACCTGTAAATCCTCTTTCATATTCCGTTCACCGTCACCCCAGGCAAGATGTGTTGTATCCGCTTTAACATCTACAAAATGGGCGTGAATAATATCATCGTGAAATACATCAAAATATTGTTGAATGGTGTTCCCAGCCATTGCCATAGCACCGGTATCAAGACAAACTTTCAAAGCATCACGCTGTACCTCCTTTAGCAGATGCTGTAATTCCTCAACACTGTTTACCAGAACAGATTCGTTACGCTGCAAAGCTTCAATCGCCAATAACATCCCTTTCTGTTCCGCATATTCACTTATTTTTTGCAGCATCTTCACACTGCGCTGATAGGCGTCTTCCCTTGGCTCATCGAGGAAAGCCCAACCGCTTGTTACTACAACCTGATTCGCTTTTATTTCTACCGCAGCATCAATAGCATTCTTGAAATAATGTTCAACCTGCAATTGCATACCTGAATCTCTGACCGCCATATTATTGGGTTTTGGATTCGTCTGTTCAGGGCAGATACCAATAATTTTTATCCCATATCGATGTTCAAGATCTTTCAGCTTGGCTATTGTTTCATAACCATGATAGTCCATGTAGAAATGTTGTGGTCCCGTCCATAATTCAACACAGGAGTAACCATTTGCTTTCGCATTGGCAAAAAATGATTCCAGTGTATAAAAGCGGTGATGGCAATTCATTGCACTAAGCTTTATTTCCCTATTCATGCAGCTTCACCTTCTTGCATTATCAAATGATAGGCCTCAAGCAAATCATAAACCAGATAATCAGCCAGCGATTGATCAAATCCAAATCTTACATCGTGTTTCGCAATAACACGAATACCGGCTGCTTTAGCCGCCAGTATTCCATAAGTGGAATCCTCTATGACGATACAACGTTCTTTTGCTACATTCAGTTTTTGTAGGGTATATAAGTAAATTGAAGGATCAGGCTTGCTATAAGGAAAATCATGCCCGCTGATGATTTCATTGAAGTATCCTTTTAATCCGCACTCATTTACCATTGTGACAATCGCCTGTTTAGGTGAGGAGGATGCAATCGCAAGTTTCATACCCCTTGCCTTTAAACGTTTAAGAACATATAAAACATACGGATTCAAGATTTCCGAATAAACGATTTCCTCATCGCTGTTTGCTTCATAGAATTTTTCAAATTCCGAAGGCGTAATATCCTCTTTCCACCACGCTGACATCATTTCTAATCCAGCTTCATGACTACTCCCTGCCAGCTTCACAACTTCCTTATAAGGTACATGGATATCAAATCGACGATAGAATTCAAGTACATGATGCATATAGATGGGTTCTGAATCAATCAGAACACCATCCATATCGAATATAACTGCATCCATTGATTAGTATTCAAACTGGCGATAGTATCGGCGGTAGGCAAGATTATGCTTAGTATATGTTTCATAATAGCTTGCAAGTCTTTCTGTAACCAGCGCAGTCAGAATCATTGGTGAAACGATAAAGCGGAACTCCGGATCAAGTCCATCGATTGCATATTCTGCTGTATCAACTACAACCAGATTATCTGTGAATCGTTTTGCGAATGCCTCTACACGGTTATCCAGCTTTCTACATTCATCTTCTCCTTTGAACAGGAATACAGGTACATCTTTTTCCACCAGCTCTAATGTTCCATGGAAGAAATCAGGCGAGGACACGGCTCTTGTACGTACCCACTGCATTTCCTCAAGAATACACATGGAGAATAAAACAGTCTCTCCCCACAATGCTCCGGAACCAACAAAGATACTGTAAGGAGCTAATGCATACTGTTTTGCAATCTCATCTGCTCTTTCATCGAATTTTTCACGAATACCAACAAGATCGTGGAAAATATTTTTTGTTTGAGCCACAAAATCATCATATTTTGGGAATTCTCCACGGCGATTGAGTAAACGCAATGCCAAGACATCAAACATCAGGTAACTATATTCACACTGTCCAGTTGTCACAGGAGCAGTAACGATCATTGTCGCAAGCTTTCCAAGTGGTGTTTCCGGTTTTGTGAATGCCATTACATCGATTCCCTCTTTAACAATCCACTCTACCGCTTCGACAATTTCTTTCGTATCGCCGGATGCGCTTGCTGTTATGACAATTGACTTTTTATTCAATCTTTTATTTCCAAGTACATTCAGCTCTGCAGCATTTGATAGATGCACTTCTACTTCAGAATATTTATTCATAATGTACTGAATAGGCTCTAATTCATCATAGGTCCCCCCCATGCCAAGCAGGAATATGTTTTCATAACCTTTATCATGAATCTTATTTGCGGCAGCTTCTACATCCTTTAGCTTATCGATAACTGCATCTCCATCTTTTAAATAAGTCTCCACATTAAACTTAGGCAATACTACTTTTTCTTTTTCCATGTTCTTTTTCTCCTTCGATAACTTTCATATGCTTCCCTTTACTGAAAACTGCTCTATTGCATCATAGGTTACCATTATCAGATATAAGGAATATACAAAGCAGAATCATAGATTTCTCTTCTACAGTGTGCACCCTGTGGTTTATCATATAATCCACTTTATATATTCACTATACCAGTTGCATCAATTCTTTGCAAGCGTTTTCTTTAATATTTTCAGAAACATAATTCTTCATAAAAATATATTTACAATTCAAAAGCATACAAAAAAACGCTAAAAATCCTTTAAATATCGTACTTCTCGCTTATATTTTAAGCATATTATATACTAGAAATTAGATAATATGAGGTTCATTTATTATACCAATTATATTGATTTATATACCAGATTTATTTGACTTTACAATGTGTGTAGGAATAATAATATGACTATTCATAATTTCACAATAGAATTTTTAACTTGATATATCATAAATCTTTGATAAAAAAATAATAAAAAAAGATACATCGTTTCTGATCTATCTTTTAGCTCGAAATGTAAATTTTGCTTTATCGCAGCGAACATAGCTTTCCGTGTATTCAACAACATTACCTTTAGCATCTTTTCCGATATATTCAAAGTAATATAGTGGCTGTCCTTCCTGAATTTTCATCAGTCTAGCTTCTGGTTGTACTGCTTTTAATATTGTCAAGCGCTGTGAAAATACTACAGGTAGATGTCCTTTGCTTTTCATATAATCATAAAGGGATACATGTTCAAAATTATAAGAATCAATATCCTCGAACAAACGGAACGGTACATAACAATACTCTAATGCAAAGGATTCTGTTCCCATACTTCGAAGACGATGCAATACATAAACATCATCATTTTTTAAAATATGAAGTTTATTTGCCAAATATCCTCTGCATTGAATTACACCTTTTTCAAGTGTTTGATTTGTCAACGGCTTTCCACTATCCTTTAAAACAGCACCCAGTCCCCGGCCGGTATCGGTATAATTTTCGTAAAATGCAACCTTTTCAGTCTCTTTTTTTGCCACAAATGTCCCTTTACCGTGAACACGATATAAAATATTGGCTTCTACAAGAGAACTAATCGCATTTTTAACAGTCATTCGATTCACACCATAGGTATCTGCCATCTCTCTTTCACTGGGGATTTTTTCACCAGGAAGATATTCACCATCCTCAATACGTTTTATGATTATTTCTTTTAACTGCATATAAAGCGGCATTCGATAATCCATAAAAATCCTCCTAATTCACGTAAACGAAGCGTTCCATCTTCATAATACTTTCTGAATATTCAATTTGGCGATTATCATTATCATATGCCAAACCCTGCTGCAACACCATCTGTGTTCCTAATTCCACATGCAAAGCATTGGCTATATAGTTATCTGCCTCACAAATCAATATTTCCTGCTCACTGCGATTTATTGAAATATCGTATTCACTTTCCAGTATTTGATATAATGCACGGCTTTCAAAATCTTTCTTTTCCAGACCCTGCGCATATTTGATCGGCAAATAGCTAGTATCTACTGAAACAGGTTCATCGTCAATAATACGTAATCGTTGTAAGCAATATACTTTTGTTCCTAAAGGAAGACGCAGCTTTGTAGATAATTGTTTATTTGTTTCTTTTTTTTCTATATTCAAAATTTTGATTTTCATATTCAAGCCTTGCTCAAATATAGCCTCACTTGTCGATTCCAAATGAAAAACATTCTTTACTATTCTGGGCTTATTAACATAGTAACCACTCCGCTGTTTTGAGATAATAATCCCTTCCTGCATAAGGATACGTAATCCACTACGCAAAGTCAGTCGCTGAACATTTAATTTCTCACACAGCTCCCGCTCACTAGGCAGCTTGTCGCCTTCCTTTAAATTTTCCTGCTCAATCATATTTTTGAGTTCATTGGCAATCATGATACTCAATGTTAAGATTTTCATAAAGTTCCCTTCCTCATAGCATAAATAAACCTCTTTCTTTGTTCATTATACCAAAAGAAAGCCGAAATAGATAGCATAATTCTTATTGAGATCACTGTTAAAAATATATTTGCATAAATATTTCTATTGGCATAAATAATGAGGTTGCAATTATCATGATCTGACAACAAGACGCTATTACCGCCAGTTTGCATATTGATCTGATTCTCTGCTTAACCCCTATCAAAAGGCAGAATCTCTGCTGCTTACTGGCATATTATCCAATAAAAGGAAGCAACGCAATCCTCATACTCACATACGGGGTGCCTGCTTCCTTATTTATATACAGTTTACTCCAGAAATTTCCTTAACCGCTTTTTTCCTGAATCCTTTTTCTTACACCATGTTTTTGCCTGTTCTTCCTGTATAAAGCTTTTTAAAGGAATCAAATCACTTTGTGATCAAAGGCCTCCAGTGCACGGTAATACGCCGGTTTATCCTCATTGTAAATGATAACAGGGGCGATATCATGAATCATGAAATAATAATTCATCAATGTCCTGCCTGCTCTGCCATCCGCAAAGGGATTATATGTTCAAATATTGCATGTAGATATACTCCTGCTGTAAAGTAATCTGTTCCCTGATATGTATTAAGCTCTGATAACAGCTCTTTCACATCGGATTCGACTTCATGAGGATACCTGCCGATTTCATTTTTACCGGTTACATAATCATGTATTTTGAATTCACCCGAACGTTCCTGTTTATCATGGTAACGAATATCATCATATGTACCTTTCATAAGCTTATACTGCATGCGCTTGATAAAGTTTATATCCAGAGCTTTTTTCTCTACGATAAGCAGTTTCAAGTAATTATAGCAATGCACCTGATTTTCTATTTCAAACAGTGTTCTCAGATCACCGGTATAACCGTTCACATAGCCCTTTTCGAAAATATCTCTTGTGTCATGAAAATCAATTCTTTCATTTTCTATTTTATTAGAATGATACGCGAACAGAATTTAAAATCATAGAGTCTCACATCAATTTCTTCCAGTGAGTTAAATGACATAGCTTTACCATTATGTATACCTCCGCATTTCCTGTTCATTATACCACATATCCATATATGCATGTACAGAATTATTATACCGCTTATTGTATTTGCGAACAGCCAAATAAATAGAAAAGGACCAGATGTTCTGATCCCTATTTCTTAGTTATATACATTTTTGCGTTCCATGTGTATTCAACGTTCCATCATGCTGATTGACTCGATTCCCACACTTCCACCTCTAACTACCTCGATGTCTCTGAATTCCTCTTTCATCAGCTTAATGACCGCATCATTCTTTGTTGCGGTTTGCACAAATTCCAGAAGGAGACTGTCTCTTCCATAATCAATCACCTTTGCCTTAAAGGTCTGTGCGATTTGAAACAGCTCCGTTTTTTCCTGCAGGGTACAGTTCTGTACCTTCACATATAAAATTTCCTTCATACGGACAAAGATATCCGTAAAATCTATGACCTTAATTACTTCCACTAGTCGATTCAGCTGTTTCTTGATCTGTTCAAAGGTTTCATCATCACTGACTGTCGCAATCGTCATTCTGGATATGGTAGGATCCTCCGTCGTTCCTACGGTAAGGCTGTCAAGATTATATGATTTCCCGGAAAATAATCCGGAAATCTTAGACAAAACACCTACCTGATTTTCCACATACAGCGATATCCAACGTTTTTTCATACCGTTACCATTCATATATCCATTCTCTCCTTCCTGTTTCAGCATCAGTTTAACAATCCATAAGCATATCCTTTAAGGTGCCGTTGGGCTGTATCATCGGATACACAAGATCTTCCGGATTTATGATAAATTCAATGATTACCGGTGTTTTCTTACTGCTCATCGCCTCGCGAAGTGCCGGCTCAATCTGTTCCTTTTCCGTTACCCGGATCCCCTTTGCCCCATAGCTTTCCGCCAGCTTTACGAAATCAGGAGTATACGTTGGACAGGATACTTCCCCGCATTTATTGCGGCAGGCAGCTCCGGCACGAAGGCAGGTCATGGCATAGCGCTTTCCATAGAACAGCTTCTGCCACTGCCGAACCATGCCCAGATTGTTATTATTGAAAATACAATTTATAATAGGAAGCTCCTCCAGTACAGCTGTTGCGATTTCCTGGATGTTCATCTGCATCCCGCCATCTCCCGAAATGGATAGTACAGGAGTGTCCGGATTTCCAATTTTTGCGCCGATTGCCCCCGGAAGACCATAGCCCATCGTACCAAGACCTCCGGACATCAACAGCTTCTTCTTGTTAGTCAGCTCGATAAACTGTGCTGTAAACATCTGATGCTGTCCGACATCGGTGACAACGATCAGCTCCTCAAATACCCGGTTGATGGTTTCGATGATGTCCTGCGGAGTCAGATACGGCTTCTTTTTCATCATGAGTGGATGCTCGCTTTTCCATGCATCGATTTCATCCAGCCACTTTTTTGTATTATATTCATGCACATATTCCAGCATTTTATTGATTGCTTCTCTGGCATCCGCAACAATCGGGATGTCTACCTGTATATTTTTAGAGATCGCGGCAGTATCAATATCAATATGCACTATTTTGGCATTGGGTGCAAAGGAATGCAGCTTTCCCGTGATTCGGTCATTGAATCTCGTACCGATGGAAAACAGCAGATCGCACTCATTTACGGCCATATTACAGGCATAGGCACCATGCATTCCGATATTCCCCACATACAGCGGGTGATTGCTTGGAATTGCCCCCTTCCCCATAATTGTTGTTATGACAGGTATATTCGTTTTATTAACCAGCTTTGTAAAGTCCTCATTTGCATGGGCAATATTCACACCGCCCCCGGCAAGAAACAATGGACGTTTTGCCTTTCCCAGCATTTTGATAGCACGCTTCAGCTGACCGATATGCACTGCAGTATTGGGCTTATATCCCCGAATATTCACCTTATCCGGATAATCTGCTTCTCCCAGCTCTCCCATAACATCCTTTGGAAGATCGATCAGCACCGGACCGGGTCTTCCGCTTGCCGCTATATAAAAGGCTTCTTTGATAATACGTCCCAGGTCTTCCCTTCTGCGAACCGTGACACCGTATTTAGTGATACTGCGGGTGATTCCCACAATATCCACCTCCTGAAACGCATCATTTCCGATTAAATTCCGGGCAACCTGTCCGGTAAAGCATACTAGTGGAACACTGTCATAATAGGCAGTCGCAAGACCGGTCACAAGATTTGTCGCACCCGGGCCACTGGTAACGAGACATACCCCTGTTTTCCCTGTAGAACGTGCATAGGCATCCGCTTCATGAACAAGAGCGATTTCCTGCCTTGGAAGAATGATTTTTATACTGTTCTGCTTATATAATTCATCACTGATGTCAATGGTACAGGCGCCCGGATAAGCAAACAGCGTATCCACACCCTCTTCCTGAAGTGCCTTTACCAATAACTTATTGCCACTGATTTTCTTCATATGCATACCTCCCTAATCTATCTTATTACTACTTTAACACAATACAGGCACTATGAAAACACTTTAAACCTGCTTGTTTAAGACATTTTTGTGACAAAAACCGTAGGATTCAGCAAATTCAAAAAAAACTATGAAAAATGCTATTTCACAGGCAATTTATGTGCAAAGAAGCTGATGTACAAAAAAGCAGATACCATATAAAGTATTGAATACTGCATATACTATCTGCTTACATTATAAAAACATTTTGTTGCTCACACTAATTCAGACATCTCTATATTCTATTGTATCAATACGTTAGTATTTCAATACCATGTTCTGTGACCAGGAGGGTATGCTCCCACTGGGCACTTAATGAACCATCCTCTGTATAGGATGTCCATCCGTTATCTTCATCAATATATAAATGATAATCTCCTACATTGATCATGGGCTCAATCGTAAATACCATACCGGGAGCCAGCACCATACCACTACCTGCACGACCGACATGACCGATTACCGGATCCTCATGAAACTCCTTGCCAACACCGTGTCCGGCAAAATCCACAACAACACTGTATCCCCTGCTTGTCGCATATTTATGAATGGCGGCACCGATATCACCGACATGTCCCCATGGCTTGACGGCATCCATGCCAATGTTCAGACATTCCTTTGTGACCTCAACCAGATTTCTTGCCTCTTCACTGACCTCCCCGATCATAAACATACGGGAAGCATCGGAATAGTAGCCATGAAAGATTGTTGATACATCGACATTTACAATATCGCCTTCCTGCAGGATAATACTGTCATCCGGAATACCGTGACAGACCTCATCATTCACAGATGTACAGCAGCTTTTCGGAAATCCTTCATAATTCAATGGTGCAGGAATCGCACCATGGGAAACAGTATAATCATATACCAGACGATCAATTTCACCGGTACTCATACCGGGACGAATATGCTTTGCGACATGATCCAGTACTCCTGTATTGATATTCCCACTTTTCTTAATACCGATGATATCTTCCTTGTTTTTAATCAGAGAGCGATCCGGTACAATATGTCCTTCCCTGGCCAGCTTTGCGAGCTTTTCATCAAATTTTTCATGGCACTGCTTATATTTCTTTCCACTGCCGCACCAGCAGCGTGTATTTCTATGCATTTCCATATAGACACCTCTTTTCAACCTCTATAGTATAGCACTTATTTCTGTACTTTTCACATGAAAACATGCGAAAGAAAGGGAAATAAAGTCCTTCTATATCATCTATGCCTTATAGCATTATGCATTTTGTATAACCATGTACGCAAAACATTATTTCCTTACGATACGGTTTCGGTATCGTGGTATAATAAGGATAAAGTTAAGGAGCTGATCATATGAAACGTCTGCCGATTGGAATAGAAGATTTCAAGGAACTGATTGACAAAGACTGTTATTATGTAGACAAAACATCATTCATTACAGACATTATAAATGAAAAGGTCGCATTATATACCAGACCGCGCCGTTTTGGTAAAACACTGAATATGAGTATGCTATATTATTTTTTCTCAATGAAGCAGAAGGATAATGCTTATCTTTTTAACGATATGGATATTGTCAATCATACAGACTCATTACAATACCAAAATCAGTATCCGGTCATTTTTATTACTCTGAAAGATATGAAAAAACACACGTTTGAAAATCAAAAGGCGATGTTCGCTATCCTAATCCAGGATATTGTCAGAAAAAATCAGGAGTTACTCGAAAGTGAGGAATTAAATACCTTCGATAAAGAACAGCTTATAGCATATTATCGTCGTTCACAAAGTGATGTAGATCTGCAGAATGCATTAAAGTTTCTTTGCGGTTGCTTGAAGCAGCATTATCATAAAGATGTTATTCTTTTGATTGACGAATACGATGTTCCGTTACAAAGCGCATATTTAAAAGGATATTATGATGAAATGGCAGACTTTTTAAGCGGTATGTTCAGTGCTGCCCTAAAAACAAATGATGCATTGGAAAAAGGGATTCTGACAGGCTGCCTGAGAATTGCGAAAGAGTCGATCTTCACTGGCTTAAATAATTTTAGTGTATATTCCATTTCTGAAGATCAATCCAGTACATCCTTTGGATTTACACCAAAAGAAACGATAACACTCCTTGAACACTACGATTTGAAATCCTATGAACAAACCATAAAAGAATGGTATGATGGGTATCTATTCGGAAACAAAGAGATATACAATCCATGGAGCGTACTGAAATATGTTCAAAAAATCAAGCAGGGAAACGATACACCGGAATCCTTCTGGGCAAATACGAGTGGAAATGATATTATCTATCAGTACATTCAAAAAGCAAATTCACATATGAGAGAGGATTTTGATTTATTGACATCCGGTAAGATGATTGAAAAAGCCATAAAACATGAGCTCACCTACCGTGAAATGGATAAAATACAGAACATTTACAGCTTTCTTCTATTCACGGGGTATTTGAAAGTCATAAAATGCATAGATGAAGAAAAGAGTATATACCAGCTGATGATTCCTAACAAAGAAATCAACAGAATTTATACCCTCATATTTGAAGAATGGTTTCAGGAACAAACGGAGGCACATGCTGAGAATTTCGCTGAAGCCTTGTTGAAGGAAGATATAGAAACCGCAAATAAAATAGTAAATGACCTTCTTTTTACTTCCATCAGCTATTTTGATTATGATGAGAAATTCTATCATGGCATTTTAATAGGCTTGTTATGCAATTATCGCATCATGTCTAATCAGGAGTCCGGTTTGGGAAGATTCGATATAGCGGTTGCGCCTCGTTCCTTAAGTGATCGGGGGATGATATTAGAACTAAAAACAGCTACTTCCCTTGCGGAATTAAAAAACACGGCAAAGCACGCATGTAAGCAGATAAAGGATAAACAATATATAGAAGGTATGCTGGCGGAGGGTTATGAGGATATTATCGGCTATGGCATCGCTTTTTATAAGAAATTCTGTGTTATTGAGGCTTTAAAGGATAGCACGGATACTATTGTAAACGATACGAGCATTCAATAGTTCATTATTCCAAAAGGATTGCGGACCCGCAATCCTTTTTTTATATCTAATAATTTCAAGATGCCTCTTTTCCTGCATCCTTCAGCTTTTCATGCTCCTCCTGCTCCAGTTCTTTTCTGGCAAGACGCTTAAAATCCGCATCTCTTGTTTTTCTTCTAGGAAGGAATTGTCTGGTAAAAGCACCCTTTCCACGCTTTTTCACATAAAAATAGCCAAGGATAGAAAATGTAGAGGCGCCTATAAAATTCACAAGCAAATCCTCCATAGTATCAATCAGTCCGATATCCAGATAACCGTTAAATCCCAGCTCTTTGCCATTTACCGCAACGGAATGGATCCCGTCAATCGTAATTGGTATATTGCTGTTGGTTGGATCCAGCATAACCGTTGTTATACTTTGCACGATCGTATCCTTCTGCATATCCGTTCCCATGAAGGTATCCATACCAAATTCAAAGAATTCCCATACAACACCGATTGTCATGGAAAAACAGAAAGCAACCAGTGCCATAAACACAGGGGAAAGACGAAACTGCAGACGATCATCATTATTCAAAAGATCCACAAGTGAAAAACCGATTGCCGCCGCAAGAAAGCCGTTCAGCGTATGCAGGATGGTATCCCACATGGGAATCAGAATATAGAAGGACTGGATTTCTCCGAGAATTTCTGCGGAAAAGATAAATAGCAGGATGATAATTTCCAATGCTGTCGGCAGTTCGATTTTCAGCTCTACCTGTAAAAAGCTTGGTACAATCAGTAAAATCAGTGTTAACAGGCATAAAAATACATTTTCAAAATTCCTGTTGAATATCTGAAGAATCATAACAAGAATTACAAGTGCGCGCAGGGTTAGGTATACAAGAAACGATTTCCTATGCTCCTTGATCTCCATCTTGATTGCTTTTTTCATTGTCTGGTATTTTTTCGACATAAAACACCTCCTGAATTTTATTACAATCATATAGAATTCTGAAGGAAATTTCAATAATTCTTTTTAATATATTTAAAAAACAAAAAAATAAATTAAAATCACATTTATTAAAGGGTTATAAAATATTGTTTTCATAATTTAAATTTAAATAGAAACAGTTATACTATGTAATAATTATGATTTTTAAACCAACTCAGAACCTATATTTTACTCCGAAGTTTACTAAGTTATAACTTACTAAGTTGTAACTTAGTAAACTAATATGCCTCATAAATTATCAATATAAAAAGTCTCCATATTCTTCCGCATGATAGACAGATTATAGAAACTCATCCTTGTGTGAATGTTATGTTAACTGTATAATTCGCTTCCATATCATGTAAGCATATTTTATGTGATCAATCATAGATTTCAGATAATCATAAAATATCCTGTCACAATCACCATAACAGGATATCTTATTTCTCTATTAGATTATTTGTTACTTTGCTTCATTTAGGTCCTGTTTCAATCCCGAAGAAACACATTGCTCTGCCTTCCATGCTTTATCTGCACATCCCAGAATTTTTATGAAATGCTTTGCTGTTTCCTTATATCCTTCCTGCAGCATCGGCATTAAGGCATAGATATTATTCCCCTCCATACCGACTTCCTGTATTTTATTATACGCTCCGCGGAATAAATCATTGGCTACATTCACCTTACTGATACCCAGACGGCATGCCGTTGCCAGATTCTCATCACCGGTACCGCTGCCACCATGCAGCACCAATGGCACCGGAACCTTCTCTGCCAGCTCTTTTAAAAGATCAAGACGAAGCTTTGGCTCTCCTTTATAAACACCATGTGCGGAACCGATGGCCACAGCCAGACAGTCAACGCCTGTCTCCTTCACATAACGGACTGCTTCATCTGGCTGCGTTAGGGCTGCAATACCATCAACAGCATAGTTCTCACCGACACCGACATGACCTAGCTCTGCCTCTACACCGACACCTGCAGCATGTGCAATTTTCACAAGCTCCTTCACCTGTGCGACATTTTCCTCATATGGAAGGGAGGAGCGATCGACCATGATGGTATGAAATCCGGCATGAATTCCTTTTACCGCATCCTCAAAGGTTGCACTGTGATCCAATATAAACGCTACCGGTACGCTCGCTTTGATTGCAAAATCATGCAGCATGCGGCCAAAATACTGCATATCCTTATTATGACCCCAGCCACAAAGCATAATCAGGGGGGCATTCATCTCCTCAGCCGCTTCCACGCATGCTCTCAATGAAAGCTCATCTACAGCTGATAAAGCCGGTACTCCGTAATGTCCCTCTTTTGCCTGTTGCAGGATTTCTGCCATACTTACTAACATCTTATATTCCTCCTTAAGTTAAAATGTGATAATAATACGAAATGTATCCGGACGTATTGCTGCTTCAAACGCTTCCTGTGCCTGATTGCACGGATATACTCCGGAAACCAATTTTTCTGGATCAATCAACCCTTTGCTTAACATATTGACCGCCCGCTGAAAGGAACGTACGCTTGGACTTACTGCTCCTGTAATAACCGTTTCACTGGAATGCAGCCAGTTTGGACTGATTTCAATCGGCTTATCAGGATGCTGTGAGCTGTACATGACGCATCTTCCCAAGGGTGCTGTCATCTCCACAGCCTGCTTAGCAACAGCACTGATCGGTGTTGTGTTAAAGACAGCCTCTGCACCGATACCATTCAGATTTTTTATGTAATCAACCGGATTTGTTTCCATCGGGTTGATAGTATCATCACATCCCAGCGTCTTTGCCAGAGCACGACGTTCAGCATCCGGCTCACTCATGATAACGCGTGCACCCGATAGCTTGGCACAGAGTACATGCAGCATTCCCATGATGCCTCCACCTAACACCGCTACATCATCTCCCAGTGCAATCTGTCCACGTTCAATCGAGTTCAGCACACATGCCAGCGGTTCGCTGAACACCGCTGCTGTATCAGAGAGTGATTCCGGCAGCAGGTAAGCCTGAGAGGGATCGATATTCAGATATTCTCCAAGCCCTCCTGTACCTGGTATTTCCATTTCCTTATCAAACGGCGCATTGATATCTACGCACAGATTCTCTTCACCATGACGACAGAAATAACATTTTCCGCAAACCTGAATCAAACGAGCTGTCAGCTTCCTTCCAATCGGAAACTCACGTTCACTTACCCCCTCCCCAACGGCCGCAACGCTTCCGACAATTTCATGTCCGCCAACAAACGGCAGCGGCATTTTGGACTCCCGTGTAAACACACGCTGTTCCCAGGTACATAATGCACATGCTTTGATATGCATCAGTATTTTGCCCGGCTTTACATCAGGACGCCGAACCTCTTTCACCTCAACCTTATGGTCATTTGTAATCGCTACTACCTTCATTTTCTTATTCATATGCTGTCCTCCATTCTTTTCCATCATATAATTCCTGATACATTGCTTTTAATTCAGCTGCAGAGAAGGTCTTTGGTGCACACTGCACATTGGCATCCTGCATCGCCTGCTTCACATAGGTATCAATTTTACACATATAAGCCTTACGATCAATACCTGCTTCCTGTAGGGTAACCGGCATCTCTATTTTTCGATACATCTCCCATATCCTTGCTATCAGACGCTCCTGCTTTTCCATAGAGGTCCCGCAGATTCCCAGCTGATCAGCCACTTCCTCATATAAAGGCTGCGGCAGCAGATGACACATCGTATACGGCAGGATAAGCCCCGTCATCAGTCCATGCGGCTTTCTGAAATCACCACCGGCCTGATCCATTCCGTGCGCCATACCGGTTATGGAGTTATTGATACATGCACCTGCAATCGTTGCACTCAAATGGATATCACGACGTGCATTCAAATCACCATTGCAGGAAGCCTCCAGCTGTTTTATAATCTGCACAGCGGCCTGCACACTTTGCATCCGTACCATATCCGAAGCCAGAACAGAAATACCCGCCTCCAACGCATGGGCAAGAGCATCACATCCGGAGAATGCAATGACGTGCTTAGGAAGACTTACCAACAGCTCATAATCAAGAATGGCTGTGCTTGGCATGATTTCATTGCTTAAAACCATACACTTTCTTTTCTCTGTATCCTTAATTACCGCACAGCCCGTTGTTTCAGAGCCTGTCCCACTGGTTGTAGGAATGGCAATCAGTTCCTTTTCCTTTGTGAATGATTCTACAGCATATGGTGCAAATGCCTGTTCCCAAGTGTAATCAGGGAATTCTGTAAACAGCCATAGTACCTTCGCACTATCCAGGACGGAGCCGCCTCCGATTGCCACAAATACATCCGGATCAAAGCGCTGCGCTTTTCGAATGGCCGGTTCCAGAAGCTCTGTGGTAGGCTCCTGCGGCATATTACAGAGGACTTCATAATCACAGTCCTTTAAAAGCTCATCAAACAGCTTTGTTTCAAGCTGTAATGCCTTCAAAACATTTTCATCGACAACCAAGCCGATTTTTTTATCCTTCCACCGTTGTACTTCACGAAGTGCACCATTTCCCATGATATACTTCGTTGTTTGGTATTGTTTAATCTGCATCTATTGCCTCCCTATACACTCAAAATTCCCGTTAATCCGCCAATAACACCAATAGCGATTATGACCAGCATAACCAAAACACTTGATTTTCCTGCTTTCAGCAGCTTGTAGCAGCCCAGTGTCAATAACAGCGGAAGCATACTTGGAAGAATGGCATCAAATAGCTGCTCCTGCATCGAGAAGCTTCCCTCAGCCTGCGGAATGCTGATGCCGCATTTCATTGTCACAAAATTAACAACCAATGCTCCCAGTACCATACAGCCCATAATACTCGCAGCGGATATTAAACGTTTGATAACACCATTCTCCAGCATACTGAGAATTGCATCTGAACCTTTACGATAACCCAGTAAAAATCCAAAGCGTGATATGCCGAATACAATAATCGCCATAACCAATGAGAATACAAGAGGAATGACCCAGTTACCACCTTTTGCAAAATCTACAGCGAATGCAATAAGCAGGGGGAGGATGACACCCTGTATCAAGGTATCACCAATACCCGAAAGCGGCCCCATCAGTCCGGTTTTAATTGAGGTGATTGCATCATTATCAAGTTCAGCTCCCAATGCCTTCTGTTCTTCCATCGCCAGAACCAGTCCAACAATAGATGACCCCAGACAAGGCTCACAATTAAAGAAGCTGGTATGACGCTGCATGGCTTCTATACGTAAATCCTTATTATCCTTGTAAAGCTTTCGAAAGGCCGGGGTCATGGCATGAAGGAAGCCGATTCCCATCATACGCTCATAATTGTAACAGGCCTGATTATTGAACAGCCATAGCAGCCAGGCTCTATTAACCTCTTTGCTGGTAAGCAGATTTTTCTTATCTACAGTTTCACTCATGCCGCATTACCTCCTGTACTCTCTTTTTTCTGTGTATAGACGATTGCAATACAAAGCGATATAAATCCAATCGCAATCATACTCAATCCCGAATATACAGAAATCAGGAACCCGATGAAGAAAAAGATTTTTGCCTCTCCTTTGAAAATATACATCAGCGTCAAGCCAATACCGAGAGCAGGCATCATCCCTCCGATAATCATGAGGATATTTAATACTGTCCCGCCAAGAGCATCAATAATACCCTGAATATAGCTGGCCCCGAAATAGCATGCCAGCATACATGAAACAAAGGTAAGCACAAACAGCATCAGCTGCGGCAACAATACAGAAGGAATCCAAACCTTCCCAGCCTCGCCTTTTTCTGCCAGATGATCTGCCATATGTGCAAATACTGAATCCAGTGTCAGACGTCCAAACCAAAGTAAGGTACCAATCAATCCGATTGGGACAGCAATCGCCAGAGCTGCTTCCGTATCCAGACCACCTGTAATTCCCAAAGCGGCTCCCAGGATACCAGCCAGACACATATCTCCGGGCAAAGCACCACCTGCCGATATAAACCCTACATACATCAGATTTATGGTAGCTCCTATCATAGTTCCCTGTGCGGGATCACCAAGAAACATCCCTGTCAGACAACCGCTTACCAACGGCCTGTAAACAGAATAATAACCAACCGGTCCTGCAATGATCGAGCTATTCCCCAAATAATAAATAATCCCCAGTAAAACAGCCTGCAAAATACTCATAATACTTCTCCTTTCCTATCCGCTTATCATTTTACCAACATCACTTGGCGACTCATTCGGTACCAACTGATAATACATCGGTATATGCTTATTCATGATGCGCTGCATACACTCGATTTCTTCTTCACTTGCTGATACATTGCGATTAAATTTCCTGCGGCCTGACTTTGCCCCCATTCCCCCCAGAATCACTTTATCCAGCAGAATACCTTCATCAATTAAAGCCTCAACCACCTGTGGAGTCTTTACCAAAATAATAATTCGTTCTTTATCCTCAGCCTCCTTTTTCAACTCACACACTCCGTTTTCTATATTGTATATATCAATACGAATATCGGAAGGTGCCGCTGCCTTAATGATTTTCTGTAAGAAAACATCCTTCACCAATGCTTCATCAATGATTACAATACGATTACCCTCAGTCTGCTTTACCCATGCCGTAACAACCTGCCCATGAATAAGACGGTCATCGATGCGGCATAACACAATATGTTTCATGTTTAGTCCTCCTTCAGCATTTCATTAACATGAATGAGCGTTTTCATTCCCTCTGACATTATGTGTGCTATCATCATCTTCAGCTCCATCTGCGTTCTTGAACAGAGAATCTCAAGTAAAATGGGAAGATTGATTCCTGTTAGGTGTTCAAATGTGTGATCCTTCATCAATGACGCTGTAACATTAAACGGACTTCCAGAACGCATATCTGTTAGAATCAGTATTTCACTTCCCTTCCGCGTACAGCTGATTGCCTGCAAAATAGAGTCCCTCAGATGTTCGACGCTTTCACCTAAATAGAAGCCGAATGCCTGTACGTTTTCCTGTTCCCCCATGATGAGTTCACTGCTTGCCAGCATCGCTTTTCCATATTCGCCATGTGTAACGATTATGATATCAATCATATACAGCTTCCTCCTTTTCCTTTCTGATGTCATCTTATCATCGTCCCTTTCAGGTGGTCAAAAAAGTCCCTGTTTCAACACACTCAGGAAAGCGTGTGAAGAAAAAAGAAACAGATTTACCAGCTTTTATTCCGATAACTTCCAGTGCAAGCATACACAATATGTATACATTGTAAAAAGCAGACACACTTTTAGACTTTTTTATGCGTTTTTATTCTTACTGTGTTATTATGAAGAAGAAATCAACACAAAAAAATTAAGGAGGTCGTGATTTAATGAGTAAACGCAAAGAACTGATTCTGAAAGCAATTTATGCGCACACCTTGGAATGTCTGGAGGATAAGCAGTATGATAAGCTTGGAATGGATGCCTCCTCTTTGGCGATGGATTTGCGGCTTGATCGATCAAATGTATCCAGAGATCTCAACCTCCTGCATCAGGAAGGCAGACTGATCAAGCTCAATGGCAGACCAACACTATATGTTTCACGCCAGCTTTTGATGAAGTATTTCCCCGAGCAGAACATACCCGCCGTTCTTTCCAAGGATCAGCAGCTTACCGATTTTCTGACTAAGCAGCAGCGTCAGAATGAACAAACGCAGATGAAAGAATCTCTGGATACATTGATTGGAAAAAACATCGGTGAAAGTATGTATGAGCCGATTCAAAAAGCTAAAGCAGCAATGAATTACCCATATAGCGGATTAAATACCATTATCGAGGGGCAGGAGGGAACCAACCGGAAGAGTTTTGCACAGCTCATGTTTCTGTACGGCAAACAGAATGGACGATTTTCTTCCTTTCATTCTCCGATTATTGCAGACTGCAGCCTTTTAAAAAATTATTCTGTTCATGATTTGGATTTGTATGTATTCGGAGAAATCATCGACAGCCGACTGCGCCGCGGTCTGGTGGAAAAAGCTAGGCAGGGGATGCTCATACTGCTTCATTTCGAACAGCTTCCCGATTTAATAAAGATAAAGATATGCAATGCAATAACAGAAGCGCAGTACCATCCACTCAACGCTGTCAATCGCAGATTTACATTTCAATGCCAGGTGATTATCACGACCTCCTCACCTGAATTAAAAGAGGAATCCATGATCCGCCGCTGTTTTCCAACGCTAATTTCCCTGCCTTCACTACAGCAGCGTACACTGGAAGAGACCGTTATGCTGGTTCTTAAGCAGTTTCAGGAGGAGGCTTATTTCATCAAGCGAGCCATTCGCATATCAAAGGGAATTTTGAGCTGCTTCGCAATGTCCTCCTATAAGGGAAATCTGCCGCATTTAAAAGCTGAGATACGCAGTTCATGTGCAAATGCCTATACCCGTTTGATAAAAGAAAATCCCTTATGTATCACTTTGGATTTCGCCGATATATCAAACACGGTACTATCCGATATTTATGATGTAAACGAGCGTTATCAGCAGTTGAATACGATTTTAGCTTTATTTACACATAATGATTTCTACTTTTCCACGATGAAAGAGAATGAAGAATTACAGATGCTCTATCATATCAATGAGGAATTGAATCAGAAAAAAAACATTTCTATAAACAATGCAAAGGGTGAAATTGTAAATCAGTGTCTGAATGATATGAATGCATTCATGAATGTTCACCTGAATACCATACGCTCTGTTTTATTGAAGGATATTTATGATTTATTATATCCTGTTTTACAGGATAAACCTATTTCGCGAAATGAAAACATACTTTATGGAATGTTAAGTAAGCTTTCTGAATTTATCTCAGCTTTCAAAGAAGACACGGTTCCGGCGATTACAGATGTTGGGGCGATCAGCATTGCACGAAAAAAAGATTACCTGTTATTCGACGAAATTCAAGAAGCTGTTTCTTCACGCTTTAATTATACCTTCACAAAATGGGAGCGTGATTATATTGCGACCTATGTTTATCTATCCAGTCAATGGCTGCAGGAAACGCAGGTACAGCTTCTGATTGTTACAGAAAATGGCCGCTCCAAGGAATATGCACGTTATCTGCATTCGCATGATTACGGGAACCAGATTCTATCTCTGGAGTTGGATACACAGGTATCCCATGATGCTCTCTTATCCATTCTGACAAAGCATGTACAGGAAAGTGATAAGGGGAAAGGCGTTTTGATCATTACGGATAGTAAAGATATCAAGCTGCTGGAGAAGGAACTACAGACTTTGTCAAATTGTCATGTACGCATCGTCCCAGACCTTGACCTGCCGCTATTGTTAACACTGTTAAAACGTGCAAGCAGTATCGGAGCAACCTTTGAAACCATTCTTCAAAAGGATGCCGAAAATCCGATTGCTGAAACAGAAGCCAAGGACTCTGACAGCTATGCAATGCAATTGATTCAACAAATGGATGAAACCATTTTAAGCGATTCCCTTGTCTTTCTAAATCCGCGTAAGTCTTCCCAAATACTTTATAAAACATTAAATGCCATCATAAAGCAGCTGCAGCTGCCTTATTCAGACAATCTGTTGATTAAGTTTATTTTTCACTGCTCCTTTACACTGGAGCGCTGTATAAAAAATGAGCCACTTTCTTTTCCGAAGATGAAGGCATTCATAAATCGCAATAATTATGTTTACAATATCATTGAGCGGAATTTTCATGAGGTTCAGGAGGTTTTCGATTGTACGATTCCTCCTTCTGAGTTTTCATTTATCACGGAGATATTTCTGCCCTTAACAAAAGAATAACGATTATTCCTGAGCTGTTGAACATACTTTTCAATTTACCCAAAGTCCTGATAGTTTAAAAATGAGGTTATCTGTTGAACTGTTATGATTTTAAAATATAGCGCCTCTTTCGTTGAAATTTGCACCGCCATATCAGTGACGATGATAACCTCGTTGTCTTTCTGCAAAGCGATTACCACTTCATTATGCATAATATTACTGATAAAAATATGTTAATCTGCATTTTTTTATCGATAAATATATGTGAAATATCATATTTTTATCATTACGTGATATACTATTATATGAAGGAGGAGTCCACATGAAAAGAAAAATAGAGCAGCAACTTTTAAAATGGAAACAGATGCCAAACAAAAAACCACTATTAATCAAAGGTGCTCGTCAAGTTGGAAAAACATATAGTATACGTGCATTTGGAAAAGAAAACTATAAATATATGGTAGAAATCAACTTTGAAAGAGATATTTCATATATTGAATTGTTCAATAAAACACACAATCCAATAGAGCTACTTGATTATCTCAAAATATCCTTCATGGATATACCATTTCTCAAGGATACTCTCTTATTTTTGGATGAAATTCAAGCATGTCCCGATGCTATAACTGCACTAAAATTTATGAGCGAGGTCTTTTCCTGTGATATCATCTGTTCTGGAAGTATGTTGGGTATCGCTATCGCTAAGACTACCTCGTTTCCAGTTGGTTACGTAGAAACATGGGATATGTATCCTATGAGCTTTCTTGAATTTTTGGAAGCCGTTAGCATAAATAAAGATATTTTGAATCGCATAAATCAATCTCTTGAACGGCTGGAAGCTGTACCTGAGATATTACATGATAAAATGAATGAGCTTTTTACAAAATATATGATTATCGGCGGTATGCCAGAGGTGGTCGCAACGTATGCTGAAACGAAATCCATAAAGGAATGCCTTATGATTCAAAGAAGAATTGTCAATGATTACCTTAACGATATGGCCAAATATGCCATATCCGGGGATAAGATAAAAGCTAGAGAATGCTTTCAATCCATCCCTGTTCAACTTGCGAAAGAGAATAAAAAGTTTCAATACAGCGTGGTAAAAAAAGGATACAATGCCCGCTATTACGATTCAAGTTTACAATGGCTCGAGGACAGCGGATTGATATTGAAAGTAAACCGCCTTGCTCATATTGCAGAACCTCTGGTTTCTGAAGTGGAATTATCTGTATTTAAAGTATATATGGCAGATTGCGGACTCTTTATCTCACAGTTTGATGATGGTGATATACAAAAAATAATCCGTGGTGATTTAAGTATTTACAAAGGAGCTATCTATGAAAATATAGCTGCACAGATATGTAAAAGAGCGAATAAAGCGTGCTTCTACTATGAGCCGAGCCAAAGCACAGAAATTGATTTCATCATTAAATATGAAGGAGAAATCACCCCTTTAGAGGTTAAAGCTGGCACACATACAACATCAAGGGCATTTCAGAACTTCGTAAAAAAATACCGTGTAAAGAATGCCTTTCTTTTTTCAAAGAAGAATACAGGAGTATCTATTGATGGAGTTATCAAACACCTGCCACTGTATATGCTGGAAATCATACTGGAGCAGGAACCGGATATTTTTTGACGGGCTTTTAAAATAGAATTAAATTGAAATGGTATATGCAACTAATATCATGTTAAAAAGACGGATTAAATCATCTCCGTCTTTCTTTGTAATCATTAATCATGAAACAGCGTATCTGAATCGAGATACGCTGTTTTACATTCTAATTAGAATAAACCTTCGATATGCCCCTTTTCATCGATATCCATGTTATTTGCCGCAGGCATCTTTGGAAGACCCGGCATCGTCAGTATCTTCCCCGTTAATGCAACCAGGAAACCGGCACCAAGACTCGGGCGCAGCTCACGAACCGTAATCGTAAAATTCTTCGGAGCCCCATATACCTTCGCATCATCAGACAGTGACATCTGCGTTTTCGCCATACAGATTGGCATCTTATCCCAGCCAAGGGAAGTATACAACGCAATTTGTTCCTTCGCCTCTTCTGTAAATGCCACTTCTTCTGCGCCATACACCCTGGTCGCAATTGCTGTAATTTTTTCCTCAATGCTTTGTTCCACATCATACAGCGGAGCATAGCTGTTTTCCTCTGCACAAAGCTCCACCAGCTGATTGGCTAGATCAAGCGCGCCTTCTCCGCCCTTTGCCCATACCTGAGAAAGGCTCATCGGATGCTGATGCTCTTTACACCAGTTCTGCAGTGCTTCCACCTCTGCAGGAGTATCGCTCGCAAATTCATTGATTGCTACGATATAAGGCAGTCCGAACTGCTTTACTGTATCAATGTGCTTTGCAAGATTTTCACACCCTGTCAGCATCGCCTCCACATTTTCATCCTTCAAATCCTCATATGCTACATTGCCGTGCTGCTTCAAGGCACGAATGGTTGCTACAATTACCACTGCATTTGGCTTCAGCCCACCGAAGCGACACTTGATATCCAGGAACTTTTCAGCTCCAAGATCAGCACCAAAGCCTGCCTCTGTCACCGTATAATCCGCAAGCTTCAGACATGTTCTTGTCGCAAGAATGGAATTACAGCCATGAGCGATATTGGCAAACGGACCGCCGTGAATCAGTACAGGATTATGTTCCAGTGTCTGTACCATATTCGGTTTGATGGCATCCTTCATAACCATTGCCAGAGCCCCTTCAATGCCAAGGTCCTTTACATAAATCGGCTCCTTCTTTGAATTAAATGCCACCAGCATATTGCCGAGGCGTTCCTTTAAATCCATCAAAGAAGTAGACAGACAAAGAACTGCCATCACCTCACTGGCCACCGTGATATTGAAGCCGTCCACACGTTCCACACCATTCGCCTTCGGTCCCTGTCCAATCGTAATGTGACGCAGCGTACGATCATTCATATCCAGACAGCGTTTCCATGTGATGTTTTCTATATCGATATCCAGCTCATTTCCCTGATGAATATGATTATCCAGACATGCGGAAATCAAATTGTTTGCTGTTGTGATTGCGTGCATATCCCCGGTAAAATGCAGGTTGATATCCTCCATTGGTACAACCTGGGCATAACCGCCGCCGGCAGCTCCACCTTTCAGACCGAAAACCGGACCCAGACTTGGCTCACGAAGCGCGATCATCGTCTTTTTCCCCATCCGGTTTAACGCATCCCCCAAACCAACAGTCGTTGTGGATTTTCCTTCCCCGGCCTTTGTCGGATTGATTGCGGTCACCAGAATCAGCTTACCGTCTTCCTTGTCTTCATTTCTGTGCAGCAAATCGAGAGATACCTTTGCCTTATAGTTACCATAGTATTCCAGGTCCTCTTCACCCACACCGATTTTTGCCGCAATATCACGAATATGCTCCATTTTACATTCCTGCGCAATTTCTAAATCTGTTTTAAACATAGCTTCCTCCTTGTATATTTCTCTTATTCACTATAGACAAAACCTAATGTATTACATATCTTTCTTTCCAATATCATTTCTGTAAAAGAGCTTATCACAGTGAATTCTATGTACATCCGCATATGCTTTTTCATATGCTTCCTCCAGTGTATCCGCTGCAGCGCACACGCACAGAACACGACCGCCGTCCGTTACCAGACTGCCTTCCTTTTCTGCCGTCCCCATGTGAAATACCATGGAATTCACATTCTCCAAATTTTCAATCACAGCGCCCTTTGTACTGGAAGCAGGATACCCCTCACTGGCCATAACAACACCAAGCGTAACCCTGTCGTCCCATTCCAGCTCTGTCTTGGAATGGTTCATGATATTCTCAATCACGTCACAGAAATCCGTTTTCAGCCTCGGCAGGATAACCTCTGCCTCCGGGTCACCGAAGCGTGCATTGAATTCGATTGTTTTAACACCATGCTTTGTCAGCATCAGCCCGCCGTACAGAAATCCGGTAAACGGATGCCCTTCCTTCACCATTGCCTTCGCCATCGGTATCATAACTGCATTCATCGTTTCCTCAATAATATCCGGTGTTATCTTCTTAACAGGAGAGTAGACACCCATACCACCGGTATTTGGACCTTTATCACCGTCATACGCCGCCTTGTGATCCTGTGCAACCTCCATCGGAAGAACCAGATCATCACATACAAAGCAAATCAAGGAGAATTCAAAGCCCTCCAGGCATTCCTCGATAACAACACGGTTTCCCGGAACACTGAACGCGATTTCGATTGCATCCAATGCTTCCTTTAATTCATAAGCAACCGTAACACCCTTTCCTGCCTTCAAGCCGTCTTCCTTTATTACAATCGGCACGCCCTGATGCTCCACATAGCCGATTGCATCCGCTTTATTGTCAAAGGTCTGGTAGCTTGCTGTCGGGATACCATACTTCGCCATGATTTTCTTCGCAAAGTCCTTACTGGACTCCACCTGTGCCGCATCCTTTGTCGGTCCGAATATCTTTAGTCCCTCTGCCTGAAACGCATCAACGATTCCCAGTGACAGCGTTGCCTCCGGTCCGACTATCGTTAAATCTATTTCCTGTTCCTTTGCAAATGCGGTTAAGCCCTTTACATCACTGTCCGCAATATTGACACACTCCGCAAGCTCTGCCATTCCGGGATTTCCCGGAGCTGCATAAATCTTCTTTACCCGGCCGCTTCTGCTTACCGCATGAACCAGTGCATGCTCTCTTCCGCCTTTACCGATTACCAATACTTTCATCAAACAATCGCTCCTTCCGAAACATAAAAAGCATGAAAAGTCACAGTAAACCTTCCATGCATTGAGCCAAAAAGTTTACTTGTAGTTCGCCAATTTACGGTCGGCGAGTAGAGACGAATCATCCAATCATGTTTCTATACAAGTAATATTTCCACTCTTATTTTACTTTATTTTGTACAACATTACAATTCCATTTCAGGAAAGTTTCGGGAAAGCACTCAATCTATAATCACATGATAGTCTATTCCGAATTCTTTATGAATCGCCAGCACCTGTTCCCCATAATAAATTTCCTTTCTTCCATCCTTTTCAAACGTATATTTCAGATTGGTATAAATATAATCATATGCTGAGAAATCCTGATACGGTATTCGAATCCGATAGCTTTTCTCATCCTCGCTAATTTCCGCTGCCTTGACTTTCAGATCCCGATTAACAGGCTCCACCGTTTTCAGACGACCATATGCGTTCTTTCGTATACGGATATTTATCACTTGTTCCTCCGTGTTTCCGAAAAACTCAGACTCCTGCAATGCTTTTCCCTTCACATATCGGATATCATACCGTCCCAGATCAGCCGTCCTTTCTTCCCCGTTTTCTGTATACTGGAGTGTTTGAAAACGGACACGACTTCCCTGCTTCATAGGCACATAGACGGTTAACGGGGCAGCTTCACAAAACCATACAGCAGGATCCATCGGCTGCTTCATATCAAAATCTATCAGCTGCGGCTCTGTGACAGTATTACGCGAAGGCTTACCCTCTTCGAGCATAATACTCTCCACCTCATACAATGAGGTCTTGCTATATTCTACACTGTTGTGTAAAAATTCAGCCGTTGAAGCTGCAGGCTGGAAAGCATACCATAAAAGAAGAAACACCACCACTAACAGAGGCAGAAGCAGAAGTATTTTTTTATTTACTTTCATTTTGTATCCCTCCATTTTCTACAGTAAAGCGAATCTCTTCATGTATCGGATTTTTATTTTCTTCTTCCGTTATGTTCCGCAGCTCCAGCTTCAACTCGGAAGCATCACAGGATTCCTGCATAGTTCCTCGAACCATGACATATAGTTTTTTATCTTTGGGGTTCATTATCATATTCGTTGCATATGTACCACCGAAAATATCCTGCAGCTCTATATAGTAATACTCCTTTAAATCTGTTGCGGCACGTTCATAGCTGATGATATAAACGTAGTCCTTTTTATTCTTTATCGCATACTGCATCCGGATCCCATGCTTAAGCTCCTGTTCATGATATGAAACTGATTCCCTGCTTTTCAATTCTTCCATGTGTTTCAGCTCTTCTGTAATCGTTTGTTCATCGGCATTTAGGTCAAGATAGCTTTCCGTCGTGAAACAGCTCCTTTGTTTCATGTCACCTGGCTGTGTGTTCCATGCGAAAACAAGTAAGCTGCAGGCTGCAGCCAATATTGCGTAAGCAAATAATACGGTTTTCGGGGAAGGCAGTTTTCTTACAGCTTTATCGAGCAGTGCAGCATTCAGATTTTTATCATAGTGATATCGATACGCAATATAAAGAAGAGCTCCGCCTAGGACGAGCAGAACCAGAACCCATGGCCATTGCGTAAGGGAGGCTGTAGCTTTCTGTGCAATCGTATCCATTCTGTTTACAGTCACACAGCAAGGCGCTGAAAGCCTCTGCCCGCGGTTTGATTTCCATTCCTATAAAGCTCAACAACACCTCGTCCATACCGTTGTATCCTTCTGCCGCTTTTTTCAAAGGTATAACAGAAATTTGTAGCTGTCATATCATATTCCTTTGGCAGCTCATAGCGAAGTATAACTCTTGTGTCTGTATCAAAATCGCCATATGTATTTCTCTGTATTTCAATTTTTATAGGAGCATCCGGATTCACAGCTTCAACGTGGATCAGTCTCCCTGCTACCTTCGTATTTACATCAATATACAGCTCTTTTTCCTCAGAATCCCAGTTCTTTGAAATGGAGGCTTCTTCAAAAACCTCTCCGCTTTTTTCTATTTCATATATACCGATATCCGCCGTTTTCTCCTCCTGATCCTTTTGATAGGTGATTTTGGAAAAGCTTACCTTCATATCTTTAAACATGGGAAGCTGAATTCCATAAGCATAGAAATCCTCATCCTCCATAGGTGCTTCCTCATCAATCACATAACGGGGATCAACCACAGCGTCTGCCTTGTAATCTGCGATTCTCGTTATCCTGACACCTTCACCGCCTTCTTTTTTAAACCGTACTATAAGACTTTCCTCCATGTCCTCTCCCGGAAAATGAAATCGAATACTTGATTTCAGAAATGTCGCTTCCTTCTGTACAGGTGCACACCCTCCTATACAGCAGAGAATAAGCAGCCCTGCAATTCCTGTTAATTTTTTCATCGATGGATACCTCCCTTTTCAATCGTGTAGCTGTCATAATAATCGACACGATTCTTATTTTTCCCCCGGGTATAATTGTATATGTGAATGCTGCGCTTCTGTGCTGCGCAAGAATCCTTGATCGTTCCTGTGGTCATGGATATGATTTTCCGCGAATCCGCCTTGATTTCCCCACAGGTCCAGCCGCTGTCCGTACGGTTACGGATTATTATCTGTTCATCCTTTTGCGGTTCTCTCAGCAGATCATACGTAATGACATATACATATTCCTTGCGATCATTTACTGCATAGGTTACAGTTACATGCTTATTCGGCTTTTCCTTCTGCATGCTGAGGGATTTGCTGCCTTTTTTTACAGCCTCAAGCTGTTCCTTAACCATCGCTTCATCCACTCCTGCATACTGCACCGTATCATACATATCACATGTCGTTTCACTTTGCTCTGCTTCACGCAGATAATAATAGCCCATATACCAGGATAGCGTCAGGATCGAGAGAATCCCCCAAATGCATACCACTGTCCGGACTGTTAATAAATGAATCTGCTTTTCCGGTGTTTTTAAATGTTGATTGACCCGCAGCTCATAGTAATGCTTATAAAGGACATAAACCACCAGACCTGCCAGTAAAAGAAGTAGAATAAGCAGAAGCAAACCGGTGGATGATTGACTGTCAAACAAAGTCTGTAGCATATGCATCCCTCCTTAAAATCCCATTTCTTCCTTGAACCGGTAATAATAGCTTCTGGATACCTCGATTTGATCCTCGTTTGTGAGAATAAGCGTAAATTTTGAATTTAAGCTGCTTCGGATTCGCCGTATATCCTTTTTATTTACAATGAACGCCTTATGAACTCTCAGAAATCCTTTTTCATACAAATTGGCCTCCAGCTGATACATTGTTTCTTTAACACGGTACCTGCCGTCCATGGTATGTATCCATATTTCCTGGGAAATGCTTTCTATATAGATGATATCTTCAACAGCGAGACGCATGTATTCCTCATGATCCCTGACAAGCAGATAGCGGTAATCATAATTTGCCTCGTACAATACATAATCGGCATCCTCACAAACAGTAACCTGCCCCTTTTGAAGATCATCCAACAGCTGTTCTTTCATCTCTTTTCTGCATAATAGCTTAAGTTTCATACTTTCACCCTTTTCACCTATAGTTTATCGGAATTCAGAGGAAACACAAGCAGTATGATATAAGATACAAATATAGGCAGTAACATGCACAGGAAAAGCAAATATATGTAAAGCACGCTTCACATTTTTATCATCCGGTGGTATACTAAAGATGTAAAGGAGGCTTTACATTCATGAGGAATCGAATACGAAAGCTTCGGCAGGAATTACAAATGACGCAGGAGGAGCTGGCACAGCGGTGCAGAGTCAGCCGGCAGACGATCATCTCACTGGAGAAGGGGAAATACGATCCCTCCATTCACCTTGCACACCGCATAGCAACAATTTTTCAACATCATATCGAGGATGTATTTCTTTTTACGGAAGGAGCGGATGAGTCATGAAAGAACAGAATATTATAAGGATGAAATGCATTACGATTCTACTGTTTATCATACTGTCAGTTGTGCTGATTGTTGTCGGCTTTTCGCAGGAATATCGCAGTTCCTCCCTTTTCAGTGGAGGTGTCGGCGGCCTCATCGTTTCCCTGTATATGCTGAAAACGATATGGTCAGCCAAAGCATCACAAAGGAAACGTGAGCAATTGATTATTGATGAAACAGATGAACGCAATCTGCTAATTCAGAAAAACAGCAGAGCGCAGGCATTCAACGTATCTCTTATCGCAACTCTGGCAGCCTCTGTTCTTGCATCCTTATATCATGAAGAAGCCATCAACAGCTGCTTTAACATTCTCCTGGGCATTCAGCTGTTTGCCTATTTACTGATCTGGATGTATTACAAAAGAAGGCTGTAGCTTTCCATATCATAGACCTGCCGGATGAAGCCGATTATAGGGATGCATGCGCAATCATCAAAAGCTTACCACGTACGATCCGGTTCCTGCAGGGCTGCTTTAAAAATACTGCCTGTGCATAAGCTCATTGGCTGCTTGTATACAGGCAGCTTTGCCAGACTTCGCAATACATTATATTCACCAAAGAAGATGGTATTGTAATATCGTAAAGGAGATGCTGTTTATGCAGCTTGTATGGATTCTGCTCATTGCGGCAGCTATTACAGTTATCGAGATTCTTATCTATCATTACCGTTTGCCAAGGTTTTTTCTGTTCATTTTTCCACTCATCAATATTTGTCTGGAAATATGCATTGTCTTTTACATTCTGCGTCAGCAGGCACTGGTTACGAGCTATTATCCGCTATGGATACGAATCGGTATTTATCTTCTGCCGCTTCTGTTATCCCTGTTTATCATGACCGGCTTCCTCGTACGCAGATATGTAAAGCTGGAATATACAAAACCATTTCGCCATATCGTCTGCCGTCTGTTTGCATTTCTTCTGATCAGTATGCTTTTCATCTTTCTCACAACCATTTATTTTGCACAGGAATATGTTATCTTTTATCCAAATGCAAGTCCTCAGGATCGGGATATGCTCATGGCGGATAAAGCCTATGAACGTATCAGCATAGATTCGCAATATACCGGATGGCTGAGAAAAGCAGAGAATGCGGATAGCATCATAGTGTATTTTGGAGGAAATGCACAGAATACCAGTGCCTTATGCAGAGAATATGATGAAAGCGGAATTTTCTCTTATATGAAGAATTCACACTTTCTCAGTATTGATTATCCTTCCTACGGAGACAGCAAGGGTTCCCTGTCACAGGAAGAGCTATTTAAGATGGCGGATGCAGTCCTGCATTATGCCCGTCACAGATATCCAAATAAAAAGCTGTATATCGTCGGCTACAGTATCGGTACAGGAATGGCAAGCTATGCAGCTTCCAAATCAACACCGGATGCACTCATTCTTCTCTCTCCATACAATAACGGGAGAGATTTATTCAATTCCTATTTCCCTGTTTTCTATGGTCCCCTGCAGCATCTGATTCGTTACCCGCTAACAAGTGACAGGTATGTCGGTGCACTAACCTGCCCTGCTCTGGTCATATTGAGCAATCAGGATACCATCGTTTCTCCCAGCCTCTCAAGGCGCCTGATTGAATGCTTCACAACGCCGGTTAAGACGATTCCTTTTGATACATTGGATCATGGTGATATCGCTATGAATAAAGAGGTATGGAAATCCATAATGCGCTTTCTTCATGAGCTTTCTGAATAGATTCTCATCATGAATTTGCTTAACCGACAGCCATGAATATTTCTGTACCATGAATCGATATGAAAAAAGCTCTGTATACCTGACCTTATACAGAGTTTTATCTATGTACTGCATTCCGCAAAGAGCCTAGGCAGCTGCATCCGAATGGCCTGTTTTATATAGGAATACCGTTGAAGATAATCGATTTTCAGCAGCGTGCTGAGTATGGATTTATCCTTACAGCTGTAGGCAGGCGGTATCTGCGCTCACATGACACCAGGAACACATCCAGCATCAATATATTCATATCAACCGTATAGTATGCTGTGAGAACAGCTGATTGCACTGCTTCTGTGTATCCACGGCAAGGCTTTCAATCTGCGCATGGATACCGTTGATGACCATACTTTATGAAACCTCATCGACAGGCTCCTGCTTTCTGTATATCCCGTATAATCTGCTTTAACGACTCCAGCTTCTCTGACTGCTCCTGTACGTTATTCACAAAGCTTATATCCGCATGCTTCGATAAAGACATTAACACTCATAAGCCATACCGTTTTCTTAAACAAAAAAACATGGAAATCACTCCATGCCTTTATCCTTTTTCATATATTTTCTCTTCCAGCTCATCAAATTTACGATACAGATCAACGAATTCATCACATAAAATTTTGAAGGATTCCGCACTCATCAGTAAATCCTGTGCATGTGTGAGCAGAAGGTTTAAATCCACCGGATTTCCTCCGGCTTCCTCCTGAACAAGTCGCTGATGTATACGATGCCCCTTTGCATACTGTTCATTGCCCTTTCTTACAAGCTCGTTACACTGTCCGTAGTTTTTACTTTTAGCCTCCTGAATCGCTTCGATATAAAGACTTCTAGCCTGTCCCACGGAAGAAATGATTTCTAGTATTTCAAGTTCTGAACTGCCCATCGTATCCATCTCCTGACCTTTTCTGTTCTACTATTGTATCATACCCATACCGTGATTTCACTAGGAATTTAAAGAAAATGATATCTCTTACAAAAGATGCCGAATTCATTACTGATTGAAGTATTCTCTCAATCGCTTTAACAGCTACAGGATATGCAGACCTATTTCTATCATACTCTCAGGCATTCACAGCCGCTTACAGACCCAACAGTAAAACATAATACTCAAATCAGCAGATCTGCTTTCTGAAGGATGTAACAAAACAGCTTTATAAAGGGATGCTCAGGACTATCCTTTCCAAATATCTTCCTAAATAGCTAGCTGCGATAAGCAGACTTCATACAGCGAAGCTTGATTTCCCGACGTATGATTTCCTCTGCCGTTTTCAACGCATCCTTTTGAGAATCTATGATTTTATAGGCAAGCATATCACTTAATCCCATTACAAGGCTCCACATAGTGAGGATCTCCTTCTGATACTCCTCCGGCGGACAACCGTGTTTTTTCAAAAAGGCAAGAGCGGTACTGCGAAATATCTCATACGACTTCACCGACTTCTTTTCTAAGTCCTGCAGCTGAAACATTTGAGATTTCATGATATTGGTATGATATTTCAAAAAATCAGGATGCTGTACCATAAAGGCTACATAGCCTGCACCAATCTGAATGATAGCCTCATCTACATCACCACCCGCATTCTCATAGGACCTTTGCAATGCCTCCGTGAACTGTTCTTCGATATATGCAGAAATGGCGCTCATAAACTCTTCCTTATTTTGAAAATGCTTATACAGGGCGGTATGTGAAACATGACAGAGTGCCGCAAGCTTTCGCATAGAAAGGCTTCGTTCCCCGTACACATTGATGTAACGAATGCCCTCCTTTATCAATGTATTTTTTAAATCCTTATGATGATAGCTTTGTTCACACATGCAGACCAGTCCCTTCTTACGATGTAACTGTATTTTATCACACGATGTTGACAGTGTAAACATAATATGATACTCTATCAATGTAAACAGCGTTTACTTAGCTGAAGAAAGGATTTATCATGAAAACCATACTATCCGATATTGCCTTACCTCAACTGCCATTTTCAGAAAATGTATCTGTATTCGATTCCCATGAGCTCAAGCAGACAGCACCATGTACAGGCTGCTTTTCCTGCTGGATCAAATCACCGGGAGCATGCATATTCCAAGACGATATAGCTTCCTTTACAGCTTCCATGAAACAAAGTGATACGCTTTATATTCTTACAGAGAATGTATATGGCTCCTATAGTCCGTTTGTGAAGTGTGCAATCGACCGCTCTCTTTCCTATGTGCAGCCGTATTTCACCATTCGCAATCATGAAATGCACCATGTGTTAACCTCTCCCACTCATCTTCAGCTGATTGTTATTGCATATGGCAGTGAGAATGAACAGGAACAAAACGTCCTTCAAGCTCTTGTTCAGGCGAATGGAGTCAATATGGATTGCAGGTATGTCCAATGTCATCACTGCGCGGATAGTGAAAAGGCACTTGTCCGGTTACAAACCATGTTGGAGGTGGCCGTTTAATGAAATACGCAATCCTTTCCGGCTCACCGAAGCCATCAAACAGCTGCAGTGAAATGCTGGCCAAACATCTCTTTACAGATATGGAAAATATCACTGTTTTCCACTGTATGGATATCCATAAAAATCTGGATATTTTTCATCAACTGCAATCCTTTGATACCATTGTGCTAAGCTTTCCACTTTATTTTGATGCGCTGCCTTCCCATCTTCTCAGCTTTCTTCTGCAATGGGAGAAGGAACGAAAGCGTGCAGCTGTAAAGGTGAACCTGTATGTTATTGTAAACTGCGGCTTTTTTGAAGGAAAGCAGAATCGCTATGCGCTGCAGGTTGTGGAAAACTGGTGTACTAAAAGCGGTATGTGTTTCATGGGAGGGATCGGCATCGGTGCAGGTCCCATGCTGAATGAAATACAAGCAATGGCATGGGAGCATGGCCCAAAAGCTCCTGTGGATAAAGCCCTTCGCCGTATGAGAGAAGCTATTATAACGGATACTGCATTCGAAAATTCTTATGTCCAGCCTGCCTTTCCGCGCAGTCTTTATATAAAAATGGCACATCATTCCTGGAATAAGCAATTAAAAAAGAATGGCTATGATCCAAAGCGTGTGTATCCGAAACAGTAAGCCTTTTGAAAGCAAAACAATTCTATGCTTCCTATTCTCTTGATAGTGAATATCGTATAAATACATTAACTACCATCCGGATTCCGTAAAAAGTGAATCCAACAGAAAACCGTCATAGACAGTTTCCTCTTCCTTTCCTACGGTATTGTTGATATACAGCCTGCCGTAAGCTTTCGGGTATCTCTATGACGGTTATTTTATATGCAGTTTTTCTTCAGGAAAATAAAGCTTTGATTCCTCTTTTAAATCAGCTCTTGTTAATGCACGAACAATATCACTGGCCTTTGACAGCTCCTTAACCTTGCCGCTTTCCTCAAGTACCCAGATATTATGTCCGCTTTCATTGCTCTTATAAGGAGAATACGGCTTTTGTGAGACAACATCCTGATAAACATAATAGTCCGGATCGTATCCCAATGCCTGTACATGCAGCTGAATACGCTCTAAATCCTCCGGATTTTTCAGTGTTACATATTCAAACAGCTTTCGATTTAAGAGTCGATAGGATATATCACGCAGGATTTCATCCCTGCAGGTTACCAGCTCAGATAATCCATACAGGGCTGCGGATTCGTCCAGACGATACAACGCATCAATGCCCGCATCCGCTCCACAGAGGAATGGATGAAACATTTTTACATCACTCAGATATTCAGGATGCAGAGCATACACCTCCTTCATCCTGCGAAACAGGATAGAAAGCAGGGTTTCATAGCTGCGTGCCACCGGATGCAGATACACCTGCCAGTACATATGGTAGCGAGCCATGATATAGTCCTCAACGCTATGTATCCCGCTTGCTTTTACAACGATTCTTCCATTCTTTACACGTATTGTTCTCAGAATTCGCTCCAGATCAAATTTTCCATAGCTGGTTCCGGTAAAATAAGCATCCCGCAGAAGATAATCCATACGATCCGCATCCAGCTGACCGCTTACCAGCTGATTCATACATTCCTTTGCATGGCGGTACTGGATAATACTAGCAACATCCTCCGGCAGCCGAGCATCACAGGCGGCAAGTATCTGATGAATTTCGCTATTCTCCATGATGATTTTCACGGTGTACTCTTCATGCTTATACGTACTGATTCCCTCAAAGGCGTGGGAAAACGGACCGTGTCCGATATCATGAAGCAGACCTGCCAGCATCACTACCGCCTTCTCGTAGTCACTCAATACCTCCCGCAGCTGATCAATTTCATAAACCATGCGCCGCACAATTTCATAAACCCCCAGAGAGTGGGAGAACCGTGAATGCTCTGCCGTATGATAAACCTGAAAATCTCCCCCCAGCTGATGGATCCGTCTCAGACGCTGCATTTCCTTTGCGTTGATGCAATCCCATACCACCTTCAGATCCACATGAATATAGCCGTGAATCGGATCGCGCAGAACTTTGGTTTCTTCTGTTTTAAGCATAATCTCTCACCCTCTTTTCTATTATCATTATACTATAAAGCGCTGTGTAATTATAACAAATTATGGAATTTAGATAATCCTAAGAATTAACTGATATAAATACCTGTGAGTAAAACAAAGAAAATCGGAGTCTCTATCCGATCTTCCTTTCTATAAAAGCTATGAGCCTGCCACATATCCCGTTTTCTCAATCAGCTCTTTTCCTTCCTTTGACTGAATCCAGCTTAGAAACGGCTTCAGATTCTTATTCGCATTCCCCTTCACATAGACAGCATAAAACGGACTGCTGATCGGATATGTATCCTTGCGGATATTTTCAACGCTCGGTTCGATACCATCCACCTTCAGAAGACGTATTCCCTTGTTTTTCACCATCCCCTGCGTATAATAGCGGAAGGAATAGCCGATTGCATTTTCCCTGTTTTCGTATTCTGCAGTTTCCGTTACGATATCTCCCATACCGCTTGCCACATCCTTTTGCGGTGGCGACATCAATTTCTTTCCCTCCATAAAGCGCAGCAAAGCCGATTGCGAACCGCTTCCCTCCGGACGCTGGAAGGCTCGAATTCGTTCATTATTGCCACCGACATCCTTCCAATTTGTGATGTTACCGCTGTAAATATCCTGAATCTGCTGTGTTGTTAATGATTCCACCGGATTCTCAGAATTCACAAAGAATACGAAGGCCTCCATACCGAGGGGAACCATGATAAGCTCTTTTCCCTCTTTTTCAAACAGTTCCCTTTGCTTATCGCTGGGAGCTGCCACAAAAATAAGATCAGTATCACCCTTCAGTAGATTTTCATATGCTTCCGGGGTTGTTGTACATCGCACACTATCTGTACTATCATCCTCATAGCCTTCCCTAGGATACACTGCCTGCACGAAGGAAGCATACACCGGGTATAATGCTGTTGCGCCGTCAAGCCTTAAAAGTGGCTCCTGCATCGAATAGGAGCTTTTTTTATCAGGAACTGCCAGCTTATCGCTATGAAACGGTTCATATTCAAACAAATCAACCTCACTGCGCATCACCTCAAACCGGCTCTGCCATGCATCATATGCAAAGGTCCCGCCCAGTATACAGATTCCCAGAATCACAGGGAGAATCAGCACAAGCTGTGTTTTCTTTTTCAGCCAGCACTGATTCCGCTGTTTTGATATCAGCATACTCCAGAGGTAGACAAACACCATAATCACTGTAAACATAAAAACCGGTGACATATATCTATGTGCAGTTGCCCATGCAAGCATGAGCGCAGACATTGAAACTATCGGTAGTGCCACAATCGTTATCAGCGTAAGCAGTACGATAAAGAATGCCCACATCATAAGGCGTTCTCCTGAAGCATGTCCAGTATAGGTTGATCTGCTGCTTCAAATTGATAGCTGTAAAGCTCACGCGGCGTTACCAATGCATATTCATGATGGGCATGCAGATGAATTTCGCCACGTACATATCTGCAAAGATAGGCGTGTACAAGCAGTGTGTAATCCTCTCTGTTATCGCGAATCGTTGTAAGATATCTGTCGATATCCACACACAGCTCCAGCTCCTCCCTAATTTCACGAGCTACTGCCTGTTCCCGTGTTTCCCCGACTCTACCTTGCCACCTGGAAATTCCCAGATGTTCTCATGTACACCGCTGCTTCGCTTCGCAATGAGCAGACGCTGATCCATGCAAATTACAGCACATACGATATCCTTTGTCTTCACGCTTATTCCCTCCAATCTGTAAAATCCTCCGGATTCACATCCTCCTTTTGTCTGACATCATCCAGGTAAAAGGTATCTCCGATTCTTTGCAGCTTCCAATATTCCACAAAGGTTGATGTTTTTCGTTTACCTTCCGTAATTGTTTGCGTCTGTGAATTTATGGTGTAATCTATCATGCTTCCTTCGATATACAGCCAGCAGGAATCCTGACTGTCATCGCGATAATCCTGAATGCCAACCACCGCACTTCTTCGCAGCTTGATATTATCCAGAACATTGCGCTCATTGCGCAGCTCCATCCAGGTAAGACGCATCTTCCACTGCTCATACAAATGTTCTGTAAGATAAGGCTTCAAATCTTCAACCTTTGCATTCGTCCATGCATCCTGTACATGATAGTAAATATCCTCTACCCGCTGCTTTATCAGCTTCTCATTCCAAATGGCATCCGTATCTTCCATCCGATGCAGCAGGGCAGCACTTTGCTTTGCTTTCTTTTTCACTCTTCTACGATAGGCAAGCATCGGCATTGCAGGTATCAATACAAGCAGACCTCCTATGGCAATCGTAGAGAACATACTGCCAATCGGGTCATTGTATCCACGTCCGTAATAATGATCGGAATTCGTACTGCCTGATGAGGAACCGCCACTATAGCTTCCCCCACCGCCTCCGGAACCACCGCCTCCCGCTCTCGCATACGCGGATAGCGGCAATAAAAGCGGCAGGATAATCAGGTAGACAAGGCATTTCTTTTTCATAACATCACCCTTTATATGTTCATTATACAGGAAAAACACCAGATAACAAATCATGAAAACCAACAGTTTTTTAAGAATTGCTTCTTACGCAATTCATTCTCTTTCTCTGTTCACAAACATGCATATGTGCTATATTTAAGATAAGAATGGAGGGATTGTCATGAATGTAGCAACCATAGGAACAGGCTTTATCGTTGACTGGTTTTTAACGGCAGTGCAGGAAAGTGCCAATATCAGCTGTGTTGCCATGTTTTCACGTAAGGAATCCTCAGCCCGCATGCTGGCAGACAAATATGAAATTGATAAAATCTATACGAATCTGGATGATATGCTGAAGGATGAGGAAATCAATTTCGTCTATGTCGCATCACCGAACAGCCTGCATTTTGAGCATGCATTGAAAGCTCTGCAGGCAGGAAAAAACGTTATCTGTGAAAAGCCGTTCACATCCACGGTTGAGGAATTCGATCGTCTGGTTAAAGAAGCACAGGACCGGCACCTGTATCTTTTCGAGGCGATCGTAACTGCACATATGCCAAATTATCTACGCATGAAAGAAGAGCTTCCAAGGCTTGGTACCATTCGGATGGTTCAGTGTAATTTTTCTCAATACTCCAGCCGCTATGACAAGTTTCTGCAGGGGGAAACACCGAATGTATTCAATCCGGAATTCTCCGGAGGAGCACTCGCAGACATCAATATTTATAATCTGCATTATGTAATTGGATTCTTCGGTAAGCCCAAAACAGTGCACTACTATGCCAATAAACATGCAAATGGCATTGATACAAGCGGTGTTGTACTTATGCAATACGACGGCTTTCAGGCGGTATGCGTCGGCTGTAAGGATACCAGAAGTGAATGCATTGCACAGATTCAGGGAGAAAAGGGATTTATCACCATGCGTTCGGAAACAAGCAGATGCGCTGCCTATACCATTCAGATCGGCAGGGAACGTGCTGAGCATCCTTCCATCGTGCAGAATGATGTAGCTCTGTATTATGGATTACAGGATTTCCGTGATATTTATAAGCTGGATGACTATGAGCGCTGTACACAGCTGCTTGCTTATTCAAGAACGGTTATGGAGGTCTATGAAGCGGCCAGAAGGGATGCCGGAATCGTATTTGCGGCAGACAGGAATGGATTATGAGTGTATTTGAAAATGACTGGATCATGCGGCAGATTGAGGGCATGACCGACATGCTGGGCAAGGTGCTTTTACATCGGGAGAAAAGTGAAATCAGGGTGGAGGAGGAGCTCAGTGATGAAGATGTGAAAAAATATCACAGACGGATACAGACTCTGCTAAGGGAAAGGAAATACCCCGAAGCTGTACAATATTTACGTGAATATTTTGCGACCGGCAGTATGGAATATCTCAAGGTTGCACTATCTGCGTTTGATCAGCTGAATTCTTTGAGCGAATCCGAGCTACAGGAAGGCGGCTATACACGGCAGGAGCTGTATAATGACCTGGAATTCATTACGCAACAATATGGTATCCATCTATAAACGAGCAAGACACGAATAAGCTTGCAATCATACTTCAGCGTGAAGTGGTACAAACTAAAAGGATACGTAAAAGCAGGAAATTCCTGTCTATGTCCTTAAAAACCAATACAGCTTTAGCGCAAAAGACGCAGGCCACAGCTTGCGTTCTTTACGTTTCATAAACTTCAATTAAAAAAGCAGAAAAGAAAACGCTCTCTATATGATAAACAAAATAAGCCTGTTTACAGAAGGACTCATTCATGATAAGGAACAGATATTGCGTTAAGGTGATTGCTTTCAAATCTATTCCAAAGCAATAAACATCTCAAGCAGCTTCCTTCCATACTCCGTCCCACCCCATAGATCCTGCAGCTTTTTGTGTACTTCATCATCTGTAAGACCTTCTCTTCCGGCCTGACTCTCAATGATTTCTTGTATGACCGCCAGCCCGTCGCTGACATCGATATGCAAATGAATCAATTCTATTAGCGGACAGATAAAACGTTCACTAAGTGTCATTTTGCTCCATAGACTGCGGGCAACCGTATGCAGCTCTCTTGGAATTTCCGGATTGGAAAGTCGTTTTCGGTACAGCTGAAACCAATGCTCGCTCTCATTCATGGCGATTCCGTACTTCGCTTTTAAAAGCTGTATCAAAAGACGAATATATGGGTCCAACCTGTTCTGAATTTCTTCATCCTTCGCTGCTTCATATAAATAGGTATGCTGTTTTTCAAGTGCAAGAAATGCCATTGCATCTGCATAGGTATTCAGCAGATACCGCTTGCGATAAAAGTGGGAGCGAATATTTGTTATCGACGGTATCTTGGCGATTCCCGTATCTGTCACCACGTCTGCATCGACACTGCATTCATGAAACGATTCACTCGTAACCTCCATAATGGTGGATCCTGCTGCGCAGATGCGGTCAACAATCGTATCCGGTATGCGAATCACAGACAGGTTTTTCCTCTGTTGTTCATTTTTCGCATAATCCATAAGCAGAGAGTGAAAGTATGCCCCTACACCCTCCACGTTCTCACAGCAAAGAACCATACGCCGGGAATCACTTTCCGTCCCCCATGCCATGGCTAGAACCTTTGCGACATGGATTAGATTTTCTCTGCGGACTGATGTAGTCACTGCATCACATATATGCAAATATGCAAGAAGCATCGCTTCATCCGTTACAGGTGAAACGATATCTTCTATTTTAATGGTATGCAGTCTCTGTTGTTCATCATCTGAAACATCCAGTGTATAGGACTTTGCATCTTTCATTTTTTCGATCAGCATCGGATTTGTATCCGCAAGCACGATACGGCAGCCGCTATCATACAGCATTGGTACAACCAAACCTCTTCCCAATGCACCTGCGCCAAAATGGACGACCAGCTTCTTCTGTTTCATGGTCGATACTCCTTCCATTGCTCCTCAGCCTCCTGTGGATGCGTTACAAAACGGAATCTTTCCGGATTATTCTCATACTGCGTATAGATTGGTACCCCCTGCTCCAGATGAAATTCCGGATATGCTCTTGCTTTCAGAATTTCTAGCTGTGCAGGGTGATATTGTGTATTCTGCACAAAGGTGATACTGCCATCCTTTACTTTTGGGAAAAATGCAACTCCCCTATGTGCGCGAACCTGCTCATAATCAAAACCATAATCACGGACACACCATGCACCAAACAGCATGGCTCTGGAGGGATCCGCGTTGATTGTACAATGTGCCCACCCCGGCGGTACAATCACTACATCTTTGGTTCTGGCATGAACTGCAAAGCAACGCCCCGGATCATCCCCGGCATATTCCTGCATATAGATATAGGCCTCCCCTGCCCAGATTTCATATACCTCACAGGTAGAGGCATTACATGAGGCTGACACCGCATGGATATGCCCCTGAGAACGAACAGGCTCCTCCCCGATAACTCCTTTTTCAAAAATCATCGCGCCATACAAAAGATTGCGGTCAATTAAATCCTGCATATGCTTCTTTTTGGCTACATCCATTGCAACTGCATAAACAATGGACGGTCCTTCTGCATTCGGATCACTCAAGCTTGCACGTATATCATCCAGTCTACGCTTCTCTGTAAGCGGTCCTGTCGTAGCTACATCATATATAAATTCCATTTTATCCAGATCCACAGACAAATTCATTCCTGTATTCAATTTCATAATCATATCCTCCTATACACGCACTCCTGCTTTCCTTACTGCGCTTCGCTTTCTCTGTGATACACTGTACGTTTTTATCCCATAACGGTTTATACACCCCGATAGACGCAATACGGGATGCTTATCATACGTTAGCTTTTTTTCCTTCAACCTCTTTTTTACATTCCTTCCAAATGTATGAAAAACCTGTCGGCATGCTGCCTACTGCACAGCCAACAGGCTTTTCGTTATAAATAAATGGCGATTTTGCTGTGATGGCGTCCATCCATTGCCTGTTCAAAGGCTGTCTGTACTGCTTCAAACGGGTATCTGCCCGTTATAATATCGCGCACTTGCAGGTGCTGTTCCCGAAACAATTTCAAAAGTTTGGGATAGGTATTCGTATAGCGGTAAGAGCCTATAATGCGAAGCCCCTGATATACAATATCCTTAAAGCTGATTTCCAAAGGACGATCACTGACACCGAGTTCCAGAAGTACGGCCTGCGGTATGCTATGCTGCAGAAATTGCTTCACCACCTCACTGTTCCCGGTTGTATCAATGATGTGGGTAAACGGCTTCATAGATTCCAGTTCATACGCAGTTTCTATCAGAAACTGATCCTTTTTCATATGCAGACGCTCTCCTATGTCCCGCTTACTCTCATAAACATCCACTAGATGAACGCTCACCTCGGGATATAATTCCTGCATCAGCACTCCCATAAGCAGTCCGATAGATCCTGCTCCTAAAATCACAAGCCTGCTTTCCTTGTGAAAGTCCAACTTTTCAATCGCGCTGTATGCAACAGATAACGGCTCCAGCAGCGCACCTTCTTCAAAGGACATGGAATCCTCCAGCTTATAGATTGAGCTTTGCGGCCACTTCACATATTGCTTTAAAGCTCCGCTGATTCCCTTGCTGGCCATGAATTGCAATGATTCACAGAAATTATAATCTCCTCTTTGACAGGCCTCGCAATGCCCGCAATAGCTCTGCGGCTCCACTGCTACACGATCTCCCTTTTGAACACCGCTTACAGCAGTACCGGTTTCTTTTACAATGCCGGCCATCTCATGTCCCAGCACCAGCGGATACTGTAAATCATGCGGCAGCGTTTCAGCCTGAAAGTAGCTGAGATCCGATCCGCAGATCGTAACAACCTTCACCTCAACAAGCACCTCATCCGCCTGCAGAGTTAGATCCTCCTGTACATCCGCAATGGCAAGCACCCCCTGTTGTTTCAATACTGCCTGTTTCATAATATCTCCATTCTCCTGCTGTATGCAGGTACAGCTTTCCTGCTTTCCTGTTGGATACTTCAAGTTTTTTAATCCCTTATCCGCCAAATCCAAACAGCTGACCTGCCTTGACAAACAACCAGAGAAGAATATTTCCACCTTCATCCCAGTTGGTAAACATTGCGCCATTTGCTATCTGATCCGTGAATAATCCTGTCATACTGCAAAGATCGGTGCATATTCCCGCCAGAGAGGAAGCAATCAGAGTGGCAGGTATGATCCAAAGCGTTGCACAGATTACCGTATGAATGATATTTCCCTTTGTATACGGCACCATGCCGCCAATCCAGTATGGCAGAGCCGCAAGAGATGCAACCGGAAGAAAGTTACAGCCCGGAATAACCGCTGCAATCATAACGGAAATCGGATACATCAGGATTACTGTTGACATAACGGAAGGATCCCCCAGCAGAATGGCTGGGTCTACTGCGATATACAGCTCTCTGCCTGGAAATTTCTCTCTCATGAATTTAGACAGTGCATTGGAAATCGGTATAATACCTTCTGCAATAATAGACAGCATTCTTGGAAGAATGACAAGCACTGCCGCAAGCTTGATTGCCAGCTGTGCCGTGTTAATAAAATCAAAGCCGGCAACGATTCCCATAACGGTACCCATCAGCGCACCAATAACAGACATTTCCCCGAAAATTCCGAATTTCTCCTTAATCTGTTCGGAGGATGCCTTGATATCGCGAAGCCCCGGTATCTTGTTGATTACCCACATACATCCCTGTGCCCAGGATGCTGTAAAGGTACCTGAGGTCGCAACTACAGAAATTCCCTCCAAACCGTTAAACTCCTGTATTTTTTTAGCGTGATAATCGGCAAGCTTCATATTGATGACAAGCAAGATCAGACCGCTGGCAACACCGATAAAGATATTTCCGGTAAATGCCCACATCATACCGGCAACAAACTCACCATGCCAGATATTCCACATATCCACCCACAGCGTCTTTGTCCACTTTAAAACAACCATGATGAAATTCACTGCAATAATACCCAAAATCACCCAGACTACGCCCGGCCAAGCCCAGGCTGCACTGACATTTCCATACCCGATATCAATTACATTCAGACTCAATCCCAGATTATTTACGAGTGATTCTGTAACAGGTGTCATCGCTGCAACGGAATAATCAACGATCAGCCCCAATCCAACAAGCCCAACGCCCATATACAGGGCACTGCGCAGACTCTTGCTCAAACCACCCTTAAACACCATACATAGTGTGAACATGATGAACGGCACAAACACACTGCTGCCCAAGGCGAAGAACCAGTCAAAAAAATCCTGTAGCATTTCCATAAGTTTCTCCTCACTTTCTCTGCTTATTTATTTTTCAAAATATCAGCCACTTTATCCACGACACGCTCCTGACCATCCTCATCCCCCGTCAGAAACGATATGGCATTGATAACCGGAAAATCATATTTCTGGCGAATATTCATGGAAGCGACAAGCACGGTAATACGATCAGCGTACCGTCCGATATCGTCCAGTCTGCCTACCTTGATTTCCACATCTGTGATTCCTCTTTTCTTCAAGCCCTGTTCCACTCCCTGGCTGGCAATAACGGAAGTCAGGGTTCCTGCGCCGCATACAACCAGTACCAATGGTTTACGATTCATGCTGTTTTCCTCCTTCTAATCGTTCTCTGACGATTTGTTCAATATCCGTTTCCTGCTCTGCCCGCAGCAATTCCTCGATGAATGCTTCATCCTGGCACATGAGGATGATTCTGCTCAGCATTTCCATATGTGCATGTGCCTGATTCAAGGCAAGCAGCAGTACGACATCCACATCCACCAGCTCATCACATGCATCCATGCGGTGAAACGCAACACTTTTTTTCAAGGTGGCGATACCGATACACGGTACTTTAACATACTGCGGCTCTGTATGAGGTATAGCGATATTGCGTTTCCCTATCAGCAATCCGGTAGGATACTTCTGTTCCCGTTTTAATACCGCTTCCTGAAAACCTGCATTCACAAGATTTCGTTCCTTCATTCGTTTACTGAGTTCCTGTATGATATCTTCCTTCTGCTGTGCTGCATAATGCGGCAGAATACATTCTCTGACGATTTGTATTTCCTGATCCAACAGCTTCACCTCCCATCATGTTTTATCCTTCACCCATAAAACAGCAAAAACCGTGCCAACTAATTGGACGGTTTTGTGTAAGTGGCTATCAGCCTTATGATATCCTGCGGCTTCTGACAAGCCGAAAGTGCCTGAATCAGCGTTGAATCACTGCATATGGAGAACAATTCCTGCGTGTATGCGATACTCTCTTCCTGCAGTGCCGGCATCAAAATGATATTCGTTTCAAAGTCATCCTCCCATAATATTGCATCCTGCAGGGTCAGAATAGCAATGGCAGGTTTTGTGACATGTTCTGTAAAACCATGCGGGATAGCTGCCTTTCCCATAATGGTTGCGCCCATTGCCTCCCGTTTGTATACATCCAGCAGATATTCCTCAGATACATGTTCCTTTTTAACGAGCAGGTCTACCAGCTTTTCCAGAATATCATTTTTACATAAAGCATCCTGTACGTGACAGAGTATGATATCCTCATCAAGAAGCTCCTGCAGGCAATTCACAGTCTTTCCGGGCTGCCTGTTATTTTTTATGATGCTTAGCAGCTCCTGTGCAGTTCCATTGAGAATTTCATTCGTGGACAAAAATGGTATCTGATGATACTCTATCTGAAAGTTTCCCAGTATCGCAAGAATATGATAGTTGCGTGCAAGGTGGTCCAGTTCAAATTCAATTCCGTTTTCGCTGATGACCCCCAGTGTCAGTATTCGGATTGTCAGGTTATGCTCCTGTAGCAGCTTTTGTATTTTTGACTGGATGAGGACCGCGCTGCCCTTACCTGTCAGACAAATGGAAACAATCACAGTTTCCTTTTCTTCAAGCTCCAGATTACCGTGGAAATTGATTTCCTTTTCCATATTCAATGCCTGTTCCAATTCATCAAGTGTTGTTTCTTCCAGAATTGCTCTGCGAATCGCCTCTATGACCATTACCGTGTCTACACGGGAGATTGTTCGGGTGTCAATTCCGGTACGCTGCGTAATTATCTGACCGAATGTTACCAGTGATCCCATATCTGTGAGAATTAAACAGCCCCTGCCTTCATCAAGCTGTTCCACTGCATGCTGTGTCCGCTGCAGGGCATGACTGCTTGGTTCATCCAAGGCACAGCGAAGTCCAACTGCAAAGCTAGCATTCAGCAGCTGATTGGCGACCTCCACCATTTCGATACCGACATTGCCATGTGTTAAAACGATGATTCCAATTTTCCCTCTGCTTTCCTCTTTCTTCTTTTTGGTAAAGGTTTTAAGATACATGGCGATAAACGCTATCTCATCCTCCGGCAGCTCTATCATGAAATCCTCATGATACTGCATACACATTTTTCGTGCAGTGGCAAATTCCAGCGGATACTCTTTTTTTATTTTTTCAAGCTGTGGATTCATAATACGTTTTCCACATTTCATACGTTCATAGCTTGCGCTCACATGCAGACAAAGGGGCGAGAGTATATTGGGACTGATATCCTGCATACTAATCCTGGCGATATCAACTGATTTCTGTACGGATTGAATAATACGATTACCCACAACCTCTTCCAGATTTTTTCGATCAACCTGCTGATATTTTATTTTATTGAACAGATTGTCCATCTCTGTATCCAGTTCTTTTCCAAGTGTCTGATAAACCTCATGTTCAGTACATCCCTCATTTAAAAGGGCTTCGTATTTTTCTTCTATGAATTGATAGATATTCGGTCCCATATGCGCACTCTGTTCTCTTGGTTTTGTGCAGGAAACAAATAAATCACTTTCACACAGCTTCCGGGATTCACGTGATGCGGTATTAAGCGCGAGATTACCTACATGGGGTGGCAAATCATCCAGCGCTATGATCAGCTGTTCATCCCCATATGTAATATGCTTTAAGAAGCTTCGGGCACAGGCCACCTGAATATCACTTCGCAGCTGTCCGATATTGCCCGGACACGGATAATTCAGTAAAAGCCGCAAAGCATCCCTTTCCAAAATAATATTCTGCTGTATTCGCAGAGCTTCCTGAAACAGAAAGACTTTGATAATCATAAGACGTTCCAGAAGCGGGCGCTCGCTCAATGGCGGCAAATCGATCAGCATGGGAATTCTGCGTCGAAAGGTTGTCAGAAGATAGGAATCCAGATCCTCCGTAGTGGCAGCAATGATAAGAAGTCTTGCCGTTCTTGTATTATCTGTTTCCCCCAGCTTTCGATACATCCCCTTATCAATCAGATAGAACAGCATTTCCTGGCCTTCGCTTGGCAGACGGTGTACCTCATCCAGAAACAGAATACCTCCATCGGCTTTTTCCACAAGCCCTGATTTCTCATGATCCGCACCGGTAAAGGCTCCCTTCACATAACCGAACAGCTGTGAGAGTAAGAGCTCTGAATTATCCGCATAATCTGCACAGTTGAATATCACCAGCGGACTATCCTTCTGTATGGTACCCACATGAATGGCGAAGTGATACATGGCTTCGGCCAACTGGCTTTTTCCAACACCACTGGGGCCATGGATCAGCGTATGAAGACCTCTTGGCGGATAAAGAACAGCAGCCTGTGCCTGGGAAATCTGCCGCTTCATACTGCCGTCATAACCAATCAGCTGTTCAAAATCACGATCCGGATCCATTTGCAGGCGTTCCTCTTTTTTCGCTTTGGGCTCTAGCTCATCACGCACTGCTCTAGCAATAAATCGCGATATCTGATATCCCCGATCATTCAGTATCGCTGTAAGCTTCCGGTCTGATATTTTTTCGTTTGCCTGCAATATTTCCTTAACCTCTGGAAGTAATATCTGCCTTCTCCGCTCCCGGGAGTCTAAGATTCCCTGTTCCTGACGCAGAAGTGTAACTTCCTCACGACTCATATTGCAAAGCTTTGCGAGCTGCTCATCCGTATATGGATTTTTCCTATCCTCTTTTTCAATCAATTCCTTTATCGTGTAATTCATTATAATCTCCCTCTATTCTGTTTCCCCTTTCATTCCCCTTACTTTTATACATATTACGTGTTTCCTTTGTATTATACAACGGATATTATACAAAAAATAGTACCAATACAACAATCCATGAAATCGGAAACTATGTATATGGCAAACAGTCGTTCCCATCTTTCTAATTTATCATTGCGAATATTTATTTTTATAAAGATCAACGTTTTGTACTGAGCTTTCTTAGTATTTGACATGTATGGTGAAGCTGCCAAAGATATTACAAAAAGATCTGATCGTCATCATGACATACCAGACCTTTTTCATCAGATTGTTTTTGACTTTTTCCAGAATACCGGCAGCATCATCACCGCGGTAAAAAACAGAATAGCTGCAATTTCTATCGTATAGCGAAATTCATGGACTCCCAAAAACAGCAGCAGCAAAACAAGACACAGAGCCAGAGAAAGCTTCAGATGCAGCTGCTGCTTTCTACGTTCCAGCATCGTCTTATAGCTAAGACACGGGCCGAAATAAATGAAAATACCAAGTCCGGCAGGAAGAAAGACCAGCAGACTGTATATATTCAGATACTCCACACAGAGTAACACCAGCAGATAGATAATCATCGTTATCAGATAGCAGCGTCCATATGTTTTTGCATGATAACCGCCAGTATAACGTTTCAGGAAAAGCAGCATGCACAGGTAAAGCACCGTTTCCCAGAAAAACTGCAGGAAGTATCCCAGTATGAGCATACTGACAATCTGTATTCCCTGTGTAAGAAGAAGTTCAAGGGCAAAGCGGATGATATCCACCTCATCCTCTTCAATCAGACCTCGTTTTGCAAGAAATATGCTCAGCCTTCTACTTATTGTTTCCATGCTTCTGTGATTTCACAGATTCCTTTTTATAGGTAAAAGGCTTTGGCATAAAATGTCCAAAAACTGATGTGTTTGATACATTTTTTAATGCATAATCGATAAGTTTTTTCTTAATTTCAAATTTCATATAAGTTTACCAACCTTTCTTATTTTGGAAGAGGCATCAGACAGTGCACACTTACCGTATGGCTTTGTTCATCATAATCATATTTCACCATACCTTCATATTGAGCTGCAATACGCTCAATGATTTTCATTCCATACCCATGTCCAGTTCCTTTTCTGGAATGAAAATCCGGTGCTTGAACAGTTGAATTGGTAACCTCAATAATCAGAGAATCGTTATGTATCATTAACTTTATGTCCACCTTCTTATGTTCACTACCCCTAGCGGCATCAATGGCATTATCCAGCATATTGAATACAAGAGCACACATATCCTTATCCTCAATACCTATTTCGTCATTTACAAATGCACTGACCTCAAACTGTATATCATTATTCGATTCAATTTTCGTATTCAGACACGCATCCAGAAACATATTCCCTGTCTTAATACGTTGTCCCAGTTCATCTACATCTTTTCTTACACGATCCAGATAATTCAAAAAATCACGGTCATGATGAATGCTTTCCAGTATCTCAATATGATTTCTCATATCGTGGCGAAGCTCTCTGTTTTTCTCCTGTTCCTCTTGTAAATCATGCATATATTGATTTTGTATATTTCTAGAAAGCTCCGTCAGTTCGATTTCACTCTTCTCCTGAGCAAGCAGCCAGAATCGAACAAAGATGAAATCTACGGTCAATGTCTGCACTACCATGAGCAGAAATACAAAGAACATAGCGAGATCCTTTGGATAAAGCTCCAACTCCCTCATGTACATCATAAGGACAAGCATGAAAAAAATTTGTAGAAAAACAAATGGAAGCAATTGTTTTTTTGATAATACGACGAAAAATCTACGATACAGATATACTGGTATCTGAAATGCTATTGCTGCACAGACATTAGCAAACATAATGGAAGCGGTGCGCAATATCCCGGGTACAAAGGTTGCATCAAATGCCCCGTTGAATAAATGGATATGAGCATACATAAATATTTCTATAAAGGTCATGAACGAAACCGTATAAAACAATAGATAAAATAGGTTCAACAGTTTTATTTTTCTGCATAATACACAGATAAACAAAAAATCCGGAAGAGTAGAAAACATGTTGGATACTAAAAACATGATATCAGATACATCAATATTATTGGTAACAAGCATATTGATATAGCTGTATCCAATAATCAGCAGCACCGTACGAGTATTCCATTTTACATCATTGTTTACTCTGATAACGCAGAAGGCTATTCCTACAATATAAATTAAACAATACACATATTCCATAAATTCATTCATAACATCACTCTTTTCCTGCACAACTATTATATAAGAAGGCCTGTATGATGTCATGTAAAATTTAATTTTTCTATTTCTCTTGATTGAGATACCTTTTCCCTTCCCCCTTCCTACCATTATTATACTACAATATAACGGATTTTCGGTATACTATTTGCATGAATGGCCTTTTTTTTGTATTCAATGGTCATGGTAATCCCTCCTGTTTTTCATAAAAACACACCATCTGTAATTTCTATTTATTCCATTCCATGGAATTTACGCAAAAAGCACCTATAGCAGGTACAGTGCTGTTATCTTACTGTCCTCTATAGATGCTATTTCAAACAATTTAATTCCAGGATATGTTATGAAATACATATTTGTATAAGAATATAAGAAGGGATCTGATTATGATAAACACAATAATTGAAAAGACATACCATGCTTTCTTAAGTACATTTAATTGCTTCTGAAGTATAATTTGGTGGACCTCTTATACTGCTGTTATATTCACTACATTTGGAACCGTGTATACAATGTCCGCCGATAATCGGCAGTCAAGGAACTCATGTAATAGAAAAGGGTGCCTTGTATCATCATACGACATGGATATGAAAAAACACCGCTAATAAACAGACATGCAGAAAGGCCGGGGCTTTTGCAGTTGTGATACATACATCATCATTATGGTTTTCATACTTGTTTTCATGGGACAGCCCCTCCTTTTTTTCGTATTTACAGTGCAGCACAAGCGGCTATAAAAATACAACAGGTATCCTCAAAATAGGAATTTTAAAATCACCTTTTTATTTAAGAGTAACCTGGCACCACTTATTCCAATCATAGTAATCACCTCATGTTCTTGTCAGCGATCCTTGCCGTGTTCATGATTTGAAAGTAAAAAATGACGGCATCATAGCTTTGTCGTCATTTGAAATAAAGCATCCATAATTTCGTTCTTACGCCGCCTGCTGATCTTCAGTACGCGATCAATACCCTTTACATGCAGTTCAAACCCGCGAATGGAGCGGATATATTCGATGTTCACAATATTGGCACGATTGATCTGAACGAAGCGGCTGTTTAATTCTTTCATCATGCGTTCCATGGAATACATGCGAAATATGTATTCACGATCCTTGGTATATGCATAGACGTCCTTAGAGAAATACTCCATATAAATGATATCCTTTTGTGCAAGCATCTCATAACCGCCATCAGTACGTATCTTAAAATCAGCGTTATCCTGTAAAAACTCAAAAGCATCCTGCAGCGTTCTCTTCAGCTTTTCATCTATTTTGGATTTCAGAACATAGCGGAATACGTTGATTCCAAATGCATCCTCCATACGATCTGCATAATTCGTTACATAGATCACCAGTGTCCGTTCATTGGCAATATACTTTGCCAGATGAATCCCATCCATGCCCGGCATTTCGATATCCAGCAGAAGTATGTCATATATATGTTTACTTCTCAAAAAATCATTTACATTATTATACGTATCGATGAAAAGCTGTTCCTCTAATCCAAAGGCCTCAATTTTATCACGAATCATATTTGTATAGCATGGTTCATCATCCAGTAATGCTATATGGTAAACAGTCTGCATATATATTCCCCTGTCTTTTCTTTTATTGCCATTACCAGCAGGCAATGCTGCTGTCGGTTCTTGACTCACTTCCTGCCATAAATGTTCCATTATCAAGCCGCACAATAATCTGCCCGCGTCCGAAGCCGGCAGTCTCCAAATCAACCTGAAGCTGATGACCACGCTCCTGCAGCTTTCTTGCAATGTTGGTATCAAAGCTGTCCTCTATGATAAATTTTTTATCCTTCACCCACTGCCAGCGGGGTGCATCCAGTGCCTGCTGTGGATTCAGATGGAAATCAATCATATTCATAACCACCTGCACATGTCCCTGGGGCTGCATATAGCCGCCCATGACGCCGAATGGACCAACTGCTTTTCCATTCCTTGTAAGAAATCCGGGAATGATGGTATGGTAGGTACGCTTTCCGGGAACAAGAGCATTGACATGATTACGATTCAAAGAGAAATCATGTCCGCGGTTTTGAAGGGCGATTCCTGTGTCCTTTACTACAACCCCACTGCCAAAGCCCATATAATTGCTTTGAATGAAGGATACCATATTTCCTTCGCTGTCTGCTGTACATAAATATACGGTACCGCTTTTCGGCGGCATGTGGACCGCAGGCTGTTTGGCAAAAGCTTCGATTTCCCGCGAACGCTCTCTGCCATAGGCTGCATGTAACAGGCTTTGTACCCCGGTTTTCATATATTGGGCATCTGTAATATGATGCAAGCCGTCTGCAAATGCCATTTTCATCGCTTCAAACTGATGATGAAACATTTCCTCATCACGCTGTGCAAACTGGAATTCCTTTAATATATTCAATGCCATCAATGCAACGATTCCCTGTCCGTTAGGCGGCAGCTCCCAAACATCATAGCCGTGATAATGTACTGAAACCGGATCCACCCATATTGCCTTATGCTGCTGCAGATCCTTTTTCCGCAGGTATCCGCCGTGTGCGATACTGTCTTCTTCTATACGCTGTGCAAGCTCTCCTTCATATAAGGCGGCTGCCTGTGTTTCCGCTATTTTCTCCAATGTTTTCGCATGATCCGGAAGCTTTACCAGCTGTCCTACCTCCGGTGCCATTCCCTGAAAGGTGAATGTCTGAAACCATTGTGCAAATACCGGATCATCCTTTTTATCCGTATAGCTTCTGACAGCCATCTTCCACATTCTGGAAAGCTCCGGCGGTACCGGATATCCGTCACGGGCGTAGGTGATCGCAGGTGCGAGTACCTGCGCAAAGGGCAGCTTTCCAAACCGGCGGCTTAATTCCGCCCACGCCTTGGGTGCTCCCGGTACCGTTACCGGTGTCCATCCATGCTTCGGCATTTCCGTGATACCCTGTTCCTTCAGTTTTTCTATTGAAATTTCCATAGGTGCACAGCCTGAGCTGTTTAAACCGTACATGGCATCCTTGTACCACACAATGGCGAAGGCATCGGAACCGATACCGTTTGCTGTAGGCTCAACAACGGTAAGTGTTGCGGCTGTCGCAATCGCGGAATCAATGGCATTGCCACCCTCTCGCATAATCTGCAATCCCGCTGCAGCAGCAAGATTGTTTCCGGTAGCAACAACACCGTTTGCGGCTACTGTGGGATAGCGGCCTCTGGTATAGGGCTGATGATATATATTGAACATAAGTAAACCTCCATATGTATTATTATATAGTGTAGCGCTTTCTCTTACAATCCCAAAACCAGGGGAAAATACCCCACAGTTCTTGTATTTATGTTTGTTTTTTGTATAATATGGGTATTCTTTATATGGAAATGAGGGTGTTTATGAAAATTTACTGGGAACTGTTTTCTGTCTTTATGCGGATCGGAGCCTTTACCTTTGGTGGAGGCTATGCCATGCTGCCGCTGATACAGAAGGAAATTGTGGATAAAAAGCATTGGGCCACAGAAGAGGAAATTATGGATTACTATGCGGTTGCGCAGTGTACACCGGGAATCATCATGGTGAACACGGCAACGTTTATCGGCTTTTATGAGAAAGGAATTCTTGGTGCTATTATCGCAACGCTGGGTGTTGTTACGCCAAGCATCATCATTATTCTGCTGATTGCCTCTGTGCTTACCACCTATTCCTCACTTGCTATGGTTCAGCATGCTTTAGCAGGTATCCGTGTCGCGGTTTGTGTTCTTGTTTTAAACGCTGTTGTCAAGCTCTGGAAAAGCGGCATTAAGGATACCTTCGGCATCTTGTTATTTGCCGTTGTCCTAGCTGCAATCACCTTTACCAGCGTATCAACCGTCCTTGTTGTTATCATCGCCGCATTACTCGGTGTGATTGTCTGTGCACTTCGCCGCAGGGAGGTGAAGGAATGAATCTGGAGTTATTGCTGCTTGCCTTCTACGAATTTTTCAAAACCGGACTGTTTGCCCTTGGAGGTGGTCTGGCTACCATACCGTTTCTTACGGAAATGATGAATAAATATCACTGGTTTACTGCAGATATGCTGACCGACATGATTGCGGTGAGTGAATCAACACCAGGTGCAATCGGTATCAATATGGCAACCTACACCGGTTATCATATCAATGGTGTGCTGGGTGGTATCGTTGCGACGCTTGGGCTTGTTGCGCCAAGCATCATCGTGATCTGTATCGTTGCGCAGTTTCTGAAGAAGTTTAAGGACAGTGAGCTGGTGAAATCCGTTTTCTACGGTATTCGTCCAGCAGTCACTGCACTCATCGCCTCTGCCGGTATAACGATTTTCATCGCTGCTTTATTTCAGGATAGTGAAAATTTCATGGAAATGGTCAAATGGCCGTGTATCCTGCTGTTTGCCGTTATCTTTTATTTATCGAATAAACGCAAATGGCATCCAATTTTGTGCATTGCTGCTTCCGCCGCTGTGGGTATACTGTTTCAGCTGTAGAATATATGGGAAGCTTCGCTCCCTATATTTGCAACAAATTATTTCATATTCAAAACGATTGAAAATCGTAAAATCGCTAATATTTTAATTTATATCAAAGAAAGTGAACTTATAGATTTCAACGATATTTTATCCATATTCATCAGAAAAAGAAGGGGTCTTTCGCATTGTGTGAAGCACCTCTTTTTTACTCTACTTCACCCATGTCTAATCTATCTCTGTTTCTTATTAACAGATAGATTTCCTATCATAAAAACGGAAGGATATCCAACAATAACGGTGATAGATATTGTCGGATAAGATATTTACACCGAAAATATCTTAAGCATTATAATCTCGAAATAGATTCTCCCTCATGATTTGTGTTAGCAGTAAAAGCTATATCTATCTTATATTCAAAAAGATTGAACTTTTAATCGTGCTAAGCTCAATCTTATATAGAATAATAAAGTTTATTAAAGAAACATCAGCATATATAAAGGGTAATCCTCTATCCTTTCAGATATATTTAAATTTCTGATAGAAAAGCGTAATGCTCTTTTCGGCTCATACTTATCTATATACGCTTTTAGACTTCTTGCCCTTGTGTTCATGGAGCTTTTCACTTCAATAGGTACAATACCGCAATCCTGTTCAATAATGAAATCTATCTCTGAATGAGAAGACGGTTCAAAATAATGCAAACTGTATTTATTGAATGTCAGCATCTGCGCCACAATGTTTTCATAGATTGCTCCCTTATATACACCTAACTCATTCTTCAGAATATCCTGCATCACATTTTCTTTGAACTGAGAGAGTAATAAGCCAGTATCACTCATATATATCTTATATACAGAAGATTCCTCATAGGCCTCCATCGGTACATCGATACATTGCAGTCGGTAACAAAATGAAATAGTCCCGCTGTCTTTCAGCCACTGCAGGCTGTTTTCAAAATGCGCTGCCTGTCCTCCCTTTCTCACGAGCATATATTGAAACTTCTTATTTTCTTTTGCGAGCTGCAGAGGAATGGAACGAAAACATTCATGTGTTCTTATTTTTTCTGATGCATCTGCGTATTTTGCCATATCCCGATAGTAGCCTTCTACGATTTGCTGCTGAATATTTCTTGTCTTTACAAAATCCCCGGTTTCCACAAAGGTTTTCACCGCTTCCGGCATACCCCCGGTTATTATGTAATTTCTGAAGTGCTTCATATATTCTTTATGAATACCTTCATTTACACTTCGCTTTTCTGTATAACATTCCTTAAGGTAGGAAATATGTTCAGCTTTTAAGCCAACAGCATATAAAAATTCCATAAATCCCATTGGTTGCATTTCCATGGATTCCACATAGCCTACAGGATAGGAGGAAGTACGATTCACAGCTACTCCCAGCAGACTGCCGCTCAAAATGTAATCATAAGGTGTTTCTGTACTTAGAAATTTGATGGATGTCAACGCCTGGGGACACGCCTGTATTTCATCCAATATAACTAAAATTTCTTTAGCCTTCCAATCTGCTTCAGGGAAGAAAACCTGCAGATTCATCATGATTTCTTCCGGTTTCGATGTCTGTTCAAAAAAAGCTCTGATATCATCATCTCTTTCAAAGTTAATATATACATAAGATAGGTAGTGTTTTTTAGCAAAATTAAGTATGCTGTATGTCTTTCCCACCTGTCTTGATCCAGATATAAGTAAAGGTTTATGATTTTCCTGCTTTTTCCACTTTAAGAAATTTTCTTCTATCATTCGATACATAGCATCACTCCTATAATAGTAGTATACTACATTTGAATGCAAACGCCAACCCTGTGACATTTTTTTATGAACATAAAATCATAATTATTTTTATTTTTGTGTACATAAAACAATAAATTTTTATGATTTTATGAAGATAAAACCATTTTCACCCTTGTTATCATTCTAACATAGCTGTTTATGATTATTAAGCTATCCTTCAACAATCTCTTAATAAGACTTATCCCATCAACTGCAATAATCAGTTACCTTTTTTACCAGCTTCACTTTTACGATTCGATTGGCAATACAATTTCCACTGTAAATATTTTATGATTAACAGTTCTTGTAATAATGCCATTTTTCTCCTTCACCACTTCACAAACACGGTTAAAGCCGATTCCGTGATTTTCTTTATCTTCTTTACTTGTAATAAGCTTCTGATTATCCATATGGATTTCTTCTATATTACAGCTATTTTCTATAATAAGCCTAACCCTGTCCGCTTTTTTTATTGTTGAAAGCTTTATAAACCTTTTATTTTCTACGTATTTTTGAGCCTCTATAGCATTATCAATCAGATTTCCCAGGATCGTTGTCAATTCAAAAAGATTCAGAAAATCCAGCGTATTTTTAAAACCACACGTTAAATCAATATTTAGTGATTTTATTTTTTCTACTTTTGAATGTATCAGATAATTCAAATACATATTTGATGTTGAAAGAACATCTATAATTTCCATCTTTCCATAATATCCTGCAAATATTTTAATGCCAGCTCATCATCAACCTTAATCGTTGATTCTAGCATAATGAAATGATTTTTTAACTTTCAAATTCTAACACAATGATTACCTCTCTGGCATACCTGCTCTCTTCATATCCTTTAAGAACCACCCCAGCAATACGATACCTTTCCCGATCGAACTAATCGTAATTGCCCACCAGACGCCATTCAGCCCCAGCCATCTTCCCAGCAATATCGCCATCGGTATTCGTGCGCCGGTTAACGTGATACTTACAATGGATGGAGGCAGCGTTTTCCCAAGTCCGCTGAAGGCACCAGCTGTTGTGATTTCCATACACATAAACAACTGGGAAACACCAAGAATACGAAGATAATCCACCCCCATTGGCAACACCTCTGCTTCCTGAATAAAGACCTGAAAGATGAGCTGTGGAAAAACAATCAGAACAAGAGAACAGAACACACCCCAGGACAGCATGACAATCATGGAGAGCCGATACCCCTCCCGGATTCTATCTGTATTTTTCGCACCATGGTTCTGAGCCACAAAGCTGTTCAAAGCCGCCGCATAGCCTTCCGCAGTCATCCAGGATATGGATTCGATTTGCGAGCCTACCTTCTGGACTGCCACGGCAGCATCTCCCCAGCCTGCAATCAATCTTGCAATGACCATGGAAATGCCAGAAAACAGCATACTTTGCACAGCGGAAGGTAGCCCGATACGGAAAATTTCCATGGTATGCTGTGAAGAATAAGAATGCAGTATATGGACATTACTGAACAAGACCGTATCCCGTAGTATGGTATGCAGAAACAACAGCATAACCACCAGCTGTGCAAGAACTGTCGCAATTGCAGCCCCCGCAACACCCATTGGAGGAATTGCACCAAAGCCGAAAATAAACAGCGGATCCAGCACGATATTCAAAACAAGCCCGATACCGGTAGCGATAAAGGAGGTTCTGCTGTTCCCCATCGCTGTCAGAATCCCGGTGAATATCTGATTCATAAAAGAAAATATGACCAGACCGCAGGTAATCATCAGATACAGCTTTGCATCCTGTATGACCTGTGCGCTGTTCAGCTGAAAGAAGCCGATCATCTCATCCGCAAACACAATAGACAGAATACCGAAGCCGATGGCAAATACAATTCCCATCTGAATCGAGCTCTGTGCATAGGACGCCGCATCCTCCTTCTTCTGCGCCCCCAGCGCATGGCCGACCTTAATCTGACCACCCATCTTCGCCAATGTCACCAGACCGTTGGACAGCCACATAAACATACCGGCTGCACCAACGGACGCAACAGCACTTGCACCGATTTTTCCAATCCATATCATGTCGATCAGATTATAGGCCATCTGGATCAGACTGGTTGCCATGATTGGCAATGCCAGCGCGCTTAATGCAGGAAGAATATTTCCCTCCAGCAAATTGATACGTGTTTTCATACGTCACCCTCTTTCAAAAGAAAGGCTTCAGACCAATCCAGTCTGAAACCACTGATTTATTGTGGATAAACGAGCTGTTCCTCGTTCCAGTCCTTCATCACCTGACCATAAGCCTTTGCATAGGCCTTCGCCTTGGCAAGATCATGATCCAGATAATTGCCACACTCCTTAGACTCCTGTGCACCTGGGATATCTCCCTCAAATCCCGCAATGAACGCCATCGTATCCTTAACCAGCTGTACCGCCTGCGCCTTACTGATAGAATCTCTCGTTAGAAAATAGAAGCCTGTTCTACAACCCATCGGCCCGGCATAAATGACTGCATCACTGTATACCGAATTTCTTACATAGGTAGCGAACAGATGCTCAAAGGTATGAAGACCATCGTTATCCAGATACGTGCCGCAGTTTGGCTTCACCATTCTAAGGTCATAGGTAATAATATCTCCATCGATTCTTGATATATACATTCCTTTTTCCAGTATGTCATGATCAATACAAAAGCTTGTAATTTTTTCCATGTTATATTCACCTCTATGTTCCATTATAAAGGGATAAAACAAGACTGTCCAGCTGAATCCTTTGTAGAAACGGCAACAGCAAGTAATTTCTTTCTCTGTTAAGCGTTTTGCGTAGTCATGCGCTGTCAGATTTTATAATATATTCTTCTCTATTCACATCTGGTTTAAAAGCATTCGGTAACTTCCTTCCTGAAAAAGCATATATATTTTCTGTTTTCACGTTATAATACATATAGAATAGGAAAGCGGTGCACCACATGGATGAGCAAAATACAGCTATAATGCTATCCCACCGTGCTGCCAGAGGACAAGGTGAACATTCATGAGAACAGAAGACGAAATAATGAAGCTGCTGATCAACACAGCTGCGCAGGATGATAGGATACGGGCGGCTTACCTGGAAGGCTCCCGTGTGAACCCGGATGTGCCCAGGGATATGTTTCAGGATTATGATGTCGTATATATCGTAAAAGAAACAGCTTCCTTTCAAAAAGATAACAGCTGGATTGATCGTTTCGGTGAACGGCTTTATATGCAGTATCCGGAAGACAGTGTCTATGATTCAGGGGATAAAGAAAACTGTTACGGGTGGCTTATGCAGTTGAGGGACGGAAACCGGATTGATCTTCATGTCTGCACACAGGATTATGCAAAGACGCACCTGGAAGCCTATCAAATACTGCTTGACAAGGATGGAATCCTCCCGCAGCCAAGTAAAAAAGCACTTCAGCAATACTGGATTCAAAAGCCTTCACAACAGCAGTTTTCCTGTACCTGCAATGAATACTGGTGGTGTTTGAATAATGTCGCGAAGGGATTAAAACGAAATGAGCTCCCCTATGCACTGGATGTTATTGACTTTACCCTGCGACCCATGCTGAAACGTCTATTGGAATGGAAAATCGGCATTTCCTATAACTTTCAAATCAGTGCCGGAAAATGCGGAAAATATATGGAACAGCTGCTGCCAGATGCTGTATATCAGACCTTTCTGGCAACCTACGCAAAAGCTGAGAGTGAGGCGCTGTGGCAGGCGGTGTTTACAATGTGTGAGCAGTTTCATGAAACAGCTATAGAAATAGGATGTCAGCTTGATCTGACCTACAATGCACGGGAGGCATTAAACAGTATGAAGTATCTGAAGGATGTCTATTTTCTGCCAAGGGGTGCTAAAGAACTGCAGGAATACATGCAGCGCTAATTCTTTTAAGAATACGGCACGCTGCAAACAAGAAAACAGGATATAAGGGAAGCGCAGAACGTATGATATAGAAGCGAAAATAAATCTCAGACATAACACTTCGAGGCTTCCTCAAGACAAATACACAGGACGATGATCTGTAGAATCACCGCCCTGCTTTTCACTATTGATTTTCTTTTAAATACACCATAACCTGATCGCTGTTTTCCGCCTGATCCAGCATATCGAAGAATTCCTGCTTATTAAACATCTCCAGAAGCTCTGCCATGGCGCACAAATGCGTCTGATTATCTGTAGCACTCAGGCTGAAAATATATTTTACCGGGTCATTGTCACGGTTTCCAAATTCGATCGCGCTGTTTAATACGCCAACCCCAAGTGCAACGGACAACGCCCCAGCTTCCGGCTTCACATGCGGCAGCGCCACATGCTTTGTGATAACGATATACGGCCCTACGATCCTTACGCTGCTAATGGTTTCCTCCACATAATTCTGCGTGATATAGCCATGCTGTACCATCGGCTCATAGGCTTTCCGCACAGCCTCCTCCCAGTTATCGGCATCCATATGCAGACGGATCAGCTCAGGCTTGACCATATCCGCAAGATGCAGGACACGTTCCTCCTGTGTAGTCGTGTCAATATGAGAGAAATACGTAATCAGCTCATTGTACAATGCATGCTCATTCTGGATATTCGCATATTTTGCTACAATCCCCATCACGACATCAACATTGGGCTGCTTTAAAAAATGACTTCCCATCTGCATGTAGACCTCGCGCATTACCTGATAGCGCTCTGCGATGGACATGACCGGACTTACCCGAATGACAGGCGCATGGATACCCGCACCCAAAGAAACATAGCTTGTGGAAAATATGATATCCACATGCTCTTTGACGTCATGGATATGCGAGGTTTCCAGCGGTGGCAAAAAATGCAGCTCGGGAAACATACCGGTAAGCTCGTTATAAAGAATGGCAGAGCTGCCGATTCCATTGGAACACACCACCAGTGCAGTCTTCTGCTTCGCTATTTCAAACGCTTTCTGATCGGAGTAAATGGAAGCAAAATGCATGGTCAGATATGCAATCTCTCCTGCCGGAATATCTCCACCGAAAATCACATGAAACGGCTTCATGGTTTCCTCCACAAGCTGATACAGCTCCCGGTATTCCTCCCTCACCTTGTCACACAGTGGATTGAATATCGGCAGACGGCAGAGCAGACGGTAATAGGCCGGTCTAAAATGAGAATACAGCTGAATGAAGATTTCCTCGGTATTGCGGTAATGGGCTCCGCTCAGATATTCAAAACGGGTCATGATTTTTCCGATGATATCGGAGATCAGTATACAATCCTTGGTCTCCTCATTGATATCGCCAAAGGAAATTCCCAGTATCCACGAGGAGATATAATTGATATCCGTATTTGTAATATTGTCAGTGTTCTTGTAATTCTTTAACAGCTCCACCGTAAACTCATATTCCTTCATCGAGGATATTGCTTCCATATCCAGCAACGCATGGATTTCCTCCTCTGCGTTTTTTCCACTCTGCATACGTGCCTTCAGAAAAATAAAAATATAAATAAACTCCACCAGACGGTCTTCTACAAACCGAATGTTATGCCGCTGTGCAAGCTCCGTGATCACCAGCCGTGAATAATCAAAAATATCCAGATTGAAATCGTCGATAAAGACATCGAAGATTTTAGCACTCTGTTCCTCGGCAAGTGTATAAATGACATACTTCATCATCATTCTGCGGATTTCCATTTCGGAGCCAATCAGATAATAGCCCTTGGTCCGGTTGTTTCTCACCCGGATGCCGCGCTCCTCCAGCATTTGTGTCAGTTCCTTGAAATCCAGCAGCACCGTGCTTCTGCTCACACCGAGAGAATCAATGAAATCACTCAATGACAGATACTCACTGTTCATAAACAGCATCAGATACATATAGATCTGACGTTCCTTTTTGTTCATGTAATACTGGCTGCTTTGATTCATCTCCTGAAGCAGCTCCTCAAGCTTCTGCCGTGCTTTGGAATCCAATCGAATTTCCTTCGCTGTTCCAATGGTAATGATGGGCGCATGATGCTGCCGCAGCAGATCGTTCACCTTTTCAATACGATAGGTTGCCTGACGACGGGTAATGCCGGCACTTACTTCGATATCCTTCAGAGTGAGATAAGGCTTATTGGACAGCACCTGCATGAGTGCCATGAGTTCATTATCCATACACATACCTCCCCATATGATGCTTACAACTAGATTTTATCTGAAAACGGTATCACTGACAAAGTGTTTTCGGTACAAGTTTTGTTTTGTATACGCACAAATTTTGAACTCAAAAAAAGGCGCAGCTCATCATACGCCTTTCATTGTATCATAATGGCTTTTAAAACGTTATCCCGCCGTAGTTTGCATTTCCAATCTTGCTTCATCGATCAGCGTTCTGATTGAGCGTGCATTGGCTGCGATTTCTTCTTGGCTGCCTTTTGTGAGAAGTGAGCCGAAGCCGCAGCAGTCCACACCGCGCAGCACATAACCCTTCAGATTTTTCAGATCAATTCCCCCGCTCGCAAGAATCGGCATATAGGGAATCGGCGTCTTGAATACGGATACCAGTCTGGGACCATAGAAATCGGAAATCGGAAACGCCTTGATAAAGGCTGCCCCTGCTTCCAGAGCCTGAAGTGCTTCCGTTAATGTCGTGCAGCCAGGCGCATAGGGAATCTGATACCGGTTGCACATAACGGCAACCTCCCTAGAAAAATTCGGTGCTATGATAAACTGCGCATTGTGAAGGATGGCATGTCTGGCTGTTTCACTGTCAAGCACGGTTCCTGCTCCGATGATCAGACGATCCTGAAATGTCTCACGCAGAGCCTGAATCACCTCACCTGCATTGGGCAGCGTATAACTGATTTCAAGACAGCTGACGCCCCCTTCCAGACATCCGTTTGCGATTTCTATTCCCCGCTCTATCGTTTCGACACGAACGATTGCCATAGCGCCTGTTTCCGCTATGCGTTTTGTTAGCTCTGCTTTCTGCATATACGTACCTCCTGTTGTTTTAGCTTTCTGCCTTTTGTACAACCTCGCAGGATATGTGATGGGTATGAAGGCAGTCCATGGCATACTTCTGTACATCATTCAGCTTCTTTCTCTGAAAGAGATAGACTGCCCCTGCGTATTGCCAGCCGGAGGGGTGCGTCACATGATCTCCTGAGAAAAAGAGCTTGACAGAGTTGCTGCTGCGAAGAATTTTTACCGCACGGATATCCCTATATTTCATGTGCCGCTGCTCTTTAGGAAGTGCCGGAAGAATCACCTCGTCGCGTTTAAATTCACATACCGGGGTGTTTTTGACAAGCCGAAAGCCATAACGGCACATGGCTTTTACAGAAAACCAGAGACCTGTAATGCTTAAGAACGCAAGCAGGAAATGTCCGGAACCGTAAACATAGATTGTCAGCAGCATAAGAAATATGGTTAAGCACAGATTCAGCAGCGTATACAGTAGCAGCTTTCCTCTGTCTTCCCGTACGATGTATTCCTTCATATCCATCATCCTTTCCCGTGTTGTTATATGAGATGGTAATGCTGCAGCATCTCTTTGATTTTCTCATCATCCTGTGCACTGCATTCCAGTACCGGCTTTCTTGCCGGTCCGATTTCCGCAATCCCTGCCAGCTCTGCCGCACGCTTCATGACAACCGGTACCGTTCCCAGCTTCAATACGCCGCGCAGTACATCAATGTCCTTCTGCAGTGCCTCTGCTTTTTCTGTTTCTCCCTTACGCAGTGCCCTGTCCAGCTCCACCAGCACCTCCGTTATCACATTGGAGGTTCCTGCCACGGCACCGCTTGCCCCCAAAGCATAGCCATAGCTGATTTTGGAATCCGAACCGATCAGCAGATCAAAATCATCCCGCTTCGCAAGCTCTGCGTATGCCTTCAGATTTTCTTCCTTTCCACTGCTGTCCTTGATACCGCGAATGTTTTCTACCTCTGCCAGACGTCCCACAACCTCGGCGCTTAAGTTACAGCCTGTTGCCTTTGGGATGTTGTAGAGAATGATGGGAATACTTACACTTTCCGCAACCGCTGTGAAATGCTGTACCAGCTCTTCCTCTGTCGGTGTCAGAAAATACGGTGTGATGACACTCAGTGCATCCGCACCCAGCTCCTCCATCTTCTTTGACAGACGGATGGTTTCCTTTGTGCTGCATGCCCCTGTCCCTACATAGACCGGCACACGGTGGTCAACCATCCCGATCACCTTTTCGGCAAATTCTATTTTTTCCGCTTCATCGATCACATGAAACTCTCCATTGCTTCCAAGGATGAAGATTCCCTTAACGCCCTTTGCGATCAAATGATCGATCAGCTGCTTTGTCGCTTCATAGTTGATACTCTGTTCCTCATCACGATGAAACGGTGTTACGATTGGTGTTATGATTCCCTCCAGCTTCATTTATCTGTCCCCGCTTTCTTTGATACTTGCGCCCAGACTGCCGCCCGGATGCCATTTCACATACTGCTGCGGTGTCAGATTCTTTGCGTTCTGTAATAAGATGCTCAGGCTCTGCAGCATGACCATCTCTGCCAGTATAGAGGCTCTTGGCGGCTTGTTCATAGCATCCCCCTCCTGATTGACACCGGCAATCAGCGTGACGTCCCCCTGCTTTGCCAGCCAGGAATCAGCTTTTCCGGTTAATGCAATCAGCTTGGCACCATTGCTTTTCAGTGTTTCCACGGTTGCCTTCAGCTCAGTCGTCTCTCCGCTGTTGGAAATGGCAATTACGACATCTCCGCTCAGCACCTGTCCCGCACTGCCGTGTACGGCTTCCGTTCCATGCAGCTCATAGGTTGGTGTTCCTGTGGAGGATAACAGCGATGCTGCATACCCCGCCACATGTCCCGGCTTGCCGATACCTGTCACATGCACACGGTTATGATTTTGTTCCGCCTGCAGAATCAGTTCTCTGGCCGCAATCAGCGCCTCTGCGTCAATGCTGTCTATGAAATTCTTCAATTCACTGGATTCGATATCCAGAAACTCCCGTATCTGTTCTTTTTCTACTGCCATATAGTTACTTCCTTTCCAGTTGCTCATATTCTCTCACTGCCTGTTTTAAGCCTTCCCGCATCAGTGCTGTATCAATAGCGGAAACAAGCAGACTGCTTTCCTTTTTAAAATATTCCTGCATCGCTATGCCGCCGATAATTCCAAAGCCCAAATCACGTTTCAAGCAGGCATCAGCGACCTTTTGAATCATATTGAGCTCTTCCTCACGCATGAGATCATCCGGCCAGCCCAGTGATATCGCCAAATCACAGGGACCGATCAGCACACCGTCAATTCCCTTCACATTCAGGATAGCATCGATGTTTTCCACACCCTGCCGTGTTTCTATCTGTACAATACTCATCGTTTTCTCATTCAGCTGCTTCATATGCAGTGCATGATTTCCCCCAGGGGCATAGTGCGTATTGGCTCCCCCGGAATAGCTTCGTTTTCCCAACGGCGGATATTTGCTCCACTGTACAAGCTGCTCTGCCTGTTCAGCTGTTTCAATCATCGGAACCATCACACCGCAGGCACCGCAATCCAGGATTCTGGATACATCCGATCTGGCCAGCTGTGCAACTCTGACGATGGATGAAAGCTTTCGCATATTGCCAAGCACCATAAGATCATGCAGCTGTTCATAGGACAGAACACCATGCTCGCAATCATACAGAATAAAATCCATTCCGCAATCCTGTGCCATGATGACCAGAGAAGGATGCGCCAGTACTTTCACAAGGACACCCTTTGCTTTCTGCTGTTTGATCAGCTCTTTCAGTTCCATAGGACCTACCTCTTTTCAAAAAGAAGGACAAGGACTTCCATTCCTGCCCTATTCGTGAATCAGGCGAAGATTCCCAGAATCCAGTTCAGGAATGCTCCGATAATATTGTAATCGACATTCGGGAAGGAAGCTCCGGAAATTCCCAGACCTGCGAATGCAGGATACAGAATCAGCGGCAGACCGGTTAATGCCATACCAACGATGAAGGAACCTACCAGTGCGCCCTTCCATCCGCCATAGGCATTTCCGAAGATACCGCAGGTACCACCGGAGAAGAAGCAGATACCGGCTGCCGGAATCATAATGACACTGCTGTTGCATGCAATCATGATTGCCATTGCCGCAAGACCGCCTACGAATGCTCCCACAAAGCCGATCAATACAGCTGTCGGCGCGAATGGGAAGATTGCCGGACAGTCAACTGCCGGTTTGGAGTTTGGAATATATTTCTCAGAAATTGCAACGAATGCTGCGGTGATTTCTGCAATAAACTGACGCACACCATAAATCAGGACGCTCATACCGGCCGCAAACTGCAGACCCTGCAGGAACGGATAGATAAACCAGATATCATTTCCTGCTTTTTCAAGCACGATGTCCATATGACCGTTTACCACACAGGCGATGACAGCCACGTAGAACAATACAACCATGAACAGTGCTACCGAGAAGATGAAGTCACGGAACAATTCAAAGAATTTTGGCATATTAACAGTGCTGGCATCCTTCTTCTCTTCTGTGCTTTTTCCCATTTTACCGAATAATTTCCCTACATATCCGGAGAATGCGTAACCGATACAGTTAAAATGACCCATTGCCAGGTTATCGGCACCCGTGATTTTATTCATAAACGGCTGACAGAAGGATGGCAGTGCTGCTCCGCAGAATCCAAGCAGGATACCACCGGCGATTACCATAAGCGGCATCGGCAGACCATTTGCAATAAAGATCAGTGCGATAACACATGCAAAGTACAGAAAGTGCTGTCCGGTAAGGAAGATTGCCTTAAATCTTGTAAATTTGGCAACGATCAGATTGACAACGAAGCCCAGCAGCATAACCAAAGCCACTTCCATACCATAGGTATTCAATGCAAGACCTGTTGCGACCTCTACCTGCGTGGTAACTCCTTCGATTCCAAATGCTACATTGAACAAATCTGTAAATGTCTGTACAACACCTGACATTGCTGAAGATCCAATGTTGAAGACCATAAATCCGATAACTGTTTTCATCGTACCGCTGATCACATCCGTTGCGTGCTTTTTCTGCAGCAGCAGACCAATCATCGCAATCAGCCCCATAATCAATGCGGTATTTCGTGATTGCGCTAAAATCGCATCTAACATATGTTTTTCTCTCCTTTAGTTATTTTTTATACATTCCCTTGTTCATCCCTATTTTGTGGCAAGAAACTCTTCCATTTTGGATTTCATTTCCACCTTGTCCATGATATTGCGAATCCCCAGTGCATAAGGAACCTTGTCCTTTAATTCATCTGCCAGATCATCCATCGTTATAACAAGATCCCCGCTAAATCCATTCAGTGAATCCAGATTTCCATGCTCTGTCTGGATCGGATAGCCGTTTTCGCTGATGACCTGATCCGCCTTGATTTTCAACAGCATACTGGATCCCATGCCTGCACGGCAACATACTAAAGCTTTGTACATATCAGTTTCCTCCTTTTTCTATTTACTGATGTATTCCATGATTTCCTTTGCGCTCTCTGCCTGTTCCAGGAGCCTGTAAAATTGAGCATCCTCAAACATTCCCGCCAGCTCAGCCAGTGCATTCAGATGTTCCATGTTATCCTTTGCACTTAAACAGAACAGATATTTCACAGGATCGTTTGCTTCATTTCCGAAGACAACCGGTGTCTTTAAGGTTGCGATACCAATGGCACTTTCCAGTGCTCCGGACTCCGGTCTGGCGTGTGGAAGTGCAACATGCTTGGTAAGAACAATATAAGGACCGTTTTCTTTAACCCCTGTAATCATGTCATCCACATAGGACGGCTTGACCTTGTGTTCGTCTATCAGCGGCTGCGCAGATTTGCGAATTGCTTCTTCCCAGTCAGCAGCTTCAATGTTCAGCCGGATCAGCTTTTCATCTGTCAGATCTTTCAGCATCATGTCACCTCCTTCACGCTTCCTCGTTTGCTTTACACCTAGATAATAAAAGAGATTCAATAACATTTCAATCCAATTTAAGTTCAACTTTTGTTTTGAATAATGACAGGATATGAACTCTTAAAAGTCCTTGATTTATAGGTTTTTCAAAGCATTTAATCATATATTTGTAAAGTCTTATTTTTGTTTTGCGAACACACAGACTCTGTACTGAAGTTATAAAAAGCCAGATAAATAACGTGCTGCAGCGTTATCTCTATCCATACAAAAAATGTGATGTATGCGGTTGAAGCTGGCTGCTGTTGTCAGTGCTGGGACCACTGTCATCAAACTGAAGGAAGACATTTCCCGGGAAACAGAATTCTTCGACAAAAATATACAGACATACAAAAAGGATGCAGCATATTGATATGTTACATCCTTTTTCTATTTGATTACTGATTTACTTCTGCATATTTTCTCCGCTCAGGACTCAGATTATCCACATAATAGCGGATCGTCAGACTCGCTGCGCATTTGCTTTTGTTTTTTGGCTCTACGATAAAGCCGTCACCCTCCAGCATAGCATCAAGCATAGCCTTACAGCATACATTTTGATTTCTTATGCCCGGCTCGCACTCTTCCAGCAGATCCTTCGCATTCACTTCGATGTACAGCCACTGCTTGTCATGTGCTTCCTGCTTCTTTGCCTGTAAACAGTTAAGATAATCCTGCATTGTCAGTTTTTCCATAGATGTTTCTCCCTTCTGTTCTAGGATATGATAATTATTCGCCCTCATTATATCATGTTTCTATAGATAATCACAGGCTTCCGTGAAATTTTAAGCTACCTTTACAGCCTGTATGAATATGGTTTCATCCTATTTTTTCTTTCAGCTTATCAATACACCAGTTGGCCCATTTGATTTCATTTTGATAGTACATAAATCCATAGGTCATTGTCATTCCCCAGTAAAAGGATTCATTATCCTTGTGAATCTGTGCTTCGAATTCCGGAATCTTGTTCAGATCTTCATTCATTTTATCAATGATATCAGAACACTCCCGTATGTATTTCTCCAGTAGGCGCATCGTCTTGTCAATATCGATATTGCTGGAAAAGAATATTTTAATCAGCAGCGGATTCTTGTACTTCATGATATCCTCAAGATCCGCATCCGCCAGCCAGCGGTTAAGCTCCAGTCTTCCCTCATCAGTAATATGAAACACCTTTTTATTCGGCTTATCACTCTGATATACAATCTCACTGTCCACCCAGTTATGCTTTGTACAGGTGTTCAGCTCCTTATAGATCTGCGACGTCTGCGCATGCCAGAAAAAGGCAATGCTTGACTTAAAATAACGGTCAATATCATACCCCGTCATTTCCGCATAGTTCAACAGACCCAGAATTGCATGTTTCAGCGGCATAGGTACCCTTCTTTCTATATTTGCAGTATTCTACTATTAGAATACTATAGGAATGGCAACTTTGCAACTATATTCTTTCTTGGGAATCACCTTCGCGATTTCGTATTGATCGGATTGCATGCATGATTTTCTCATTGTTTTCCGTAATCATTGCTTGAAATTCCTTTGTTTTCTCTTTTACCATAAGTTCATAATTATCAATGAGACCCTGTGTTATTTCCTTCATATCAATCTCATTCAGCTTTGCGACTGGAGAAGAATTTCTAACCGTATCCGCCATTTTCTGAAGCGTCTTGTTTGGCTGCAGCTCCTTGACCTTATCCATAATCAGCTTAGTCTTACGGCGGTCGATCAAATCCTGCAGGGTGATGGTCGCCATTTCCTCCTCCGGAATATCCTCAAACAGCGATACATACCGGGATACATCCACAAGCATCAGCTTATACAGCTCTTCCATGGAACAGCCGCTGTCAAAATACTTGTCCATTTTGGCGACAACCCGCTGCACCCGTTCCTCCTTCAGATTCATGAAGAAATCATTGATGAAATGATAAAAGAACTTCGGCATAACCGTTTTCTTCTCCGCCATAACATAAGCATTATCCCGAAAATCCATCGCATACAAATTGTGGTTGTGATACAGCTCCTCCATGTTTGTACATGGATAACAGGAGCGCACATAAACCGGTTCTTTTAAATTTTCAAAAAACGCCGAAACGCAGTCATTCTCATTCTCAAAAATCAGCAGCTTTTCCAGAAATTCCGGATCCTTGGCACGCTGTTCATACAGGGAAAGAATCGGCTTTGTGATCCCCGGTGCATTGAAGCTTACCACCTTTACCAGGTAATCCTGCAGCTCTTTTTTCATTGTCAAGGCAACATACAGCGACAGATTGCCGCCCTTGGAATGTCCGCACATATAAAAGGGTTTTTGTATATCTGTTTTCTGTATCTGGTGCAGTGTAAGAATCTGTTGCCAGGTGGGGTCCTTCAAAAACATACGGAAGTTGTCCTTCCAGTCCTGCCATCCGGTTTTGTGATGTATATCATCCAGCTTTTCACTTCCGCGGAAAGCAAATATCAAAGCATCCTCCATCTCAAATGTATAATACACAACACCGCTGTCTGCGTTATCGTTATACCATCCCTTTACTGTCATATGCGCATATTCGTCCGGGTTGATCTGACGGACAAGCTTCATGTTGTTTTGGAAATCTGGATACTGACCGTAATCCTGCATCAGCTGCTCATCCTCCTGTATATGCCGAATCATATCCGAAACCGGTATGTTCACCGCATAGGTATCAAAATAGGAAAGAAGAGAAAGCTCATAAAATGTTTTTTCACATAGCATCGTCATCACCCTCACTTTTTTCATCATTATAAAACTTTTCTTAAGAATTACAAGAGTTCTTTCCTTTTTTTAAGAATTACGATACACTGTAGAAAATGGAGGAAGGCATGAAAAAAAACGTTCGAAAACGCAAGAAAAAGAGAATTAACCGCTATATTCCCATACTTGCCAGCGGACTTCTGATTGCCCTGACGGTTCTGGTTATCTCATGGGTTTTCTCTGCCAGAAGGACCTATACGGTTGTAATCCTGAAAGAAGGTGTTGAGCAGGAGTATGCACAATACCATTCTCTGGCGCAGGCAAAGGAAGAAATGCTGGCGCAGACAAAACGAGCGGAAAAACAAAATGCAGGTATCCGCTATGATCATAAACTGATTGCGATCGGTTATGGTGTCGTACAATTTCAAAGAAAGGACTGTACGCTCAACACCTCCTACCGTATGGCAGAAACAGAGGAAACAGGCTATACAAACGGCTGCTATGGAAATGATGCCGCCTTTGTCGATATCAGTGACGACGGAAGCGAAGTACGGTTTCGTCAGGCAGGAGTGGATGGCTGGGCAGCTGTCGATGAAGTCACCTTACATAATTATTATGACGAAAATGATGTGGCGTCCATCAATCACTATACTGCAAAATCTCATCTGTTAACGCATAAAATAACAACGAATATAGCAGAATCCAGCTACGCCAATGAGCTGTCCATGGGAGAAACAGGGCTGAAGGATCACGCTTATTACAGCTATGACGGTCATTATTTTTATTCCACCTTTGAAGATATGATTGAAGATTATCGTAAGGGAAGTCATGAAAGAGCCGCAAATAAAGAAGCCTTCTACAATTACTATCAGTTTCTGCCGCATCGCAGCATCAGCCGCTATGCAGCGGACGATATCAACTGGTATGTGGAAAACTATCTCGGCTTTTCGTCCTCTTCGCAGTCTCTTCTGTATGACAGCGGCGCCTGGTTTATAGAGGCGCAGAAGCGTTATGGCACAAATGCCATCATGATGTTTGCACTGGCAATGAACGAAAGTGATTTTGGAAGAAGTGCAATTGCACGGGAGAAGAAAAATCTGTTCGGACATGCAGCGTATGATGATTCCCCCTCACAAAGCGCCTCCGGCTATAAAAGCGTAAGGGAAAGCATCCTTGCGCATGCGGAAAAGTACCTGCAAAACAGTTATCTCAATCCGTTGAGCGATCTGTATCATGGAGGATTCTTCGGCGATAAGGCAGGCGGCATGAATGTACGCTATGCCTCGGACCCCTACTGGGGAGAAAAGGCTGCGGATTTTTATCGGACCTTCGATATGGTGATGCAGGGAAGGGACCGTGACATTTCCTACCTTGTCAGTGAACAGCCAGTTACCATATATTCCTCGAAGACAAAAGACACTGTACTGTATAGGGCGGGAGCTGTTCCTTGCTCTCACCTTGTATTGAAGCAGGAGGATGGATGGTTTCAGGTGCGCAGCGATGGTCCTGTCCATAACGGAGCGCTACAGAAAAACAGCAGCACCTATGGATTGAAAAACGCCTATGGATTTATACAGGAGGACTTGACGAACCAAATCCGTATACTACAATAAAGAGAGAAAAGGCGGAAGCCTTTCTGAAAGGAGAAGCTATGAATAAAAAAGGACTGTTATTTGATTTTAACGGAACGATGTTTTTTGATTCTGAAAAGCATAAGGAAGCATGGGATGTATTTTCTCAGAAATATCGCGGATGTCCGATTTCAGATTATGAGCTGGATCATACCCATGGGAAGACAAACAAGAAAATCATTGAGCTGCTGCTCGGGGACATGCGTGATGAGGAGAGTGAAAAGCTGTCCAAAGCAAAGGAAGCGCTGTATCGCGAGTGCTGTATCAATGATCCGAAGATGTTTCATTTAGTGGACGGTCTGGAGGATGTACTGGATAATCTGAAAGAGCTGCAGATTCCGATGACCATCTGTTCGGCATCCATTAAGGATAATATTGATTTCTTTATTTCTTCCTTTCACCTTGACCGCTGGTTTGATATTGATAAGATCATTTATGATGACGGCACCCATGTCGATAAGATATCCATGTTTCATGAAGGTGCTCAGGCAATCGGAGTAAAGCTGGAGGACTGTATGATTATTGAAGATTCTCTATCCGGTCTTGATTTTGCATATCGCTGTCAGCCGGGCAGACTGATTGCGATTACCACGCCGGAGCGAAAAGCTGCTTATGAGAAAATTGCAGGTGTTCATGCAGTCATCCATGATTTTCGCAATTTTGATACCTCTTTCTTTTTAAAGTAAATATTTCCAATATAAATAGGTAAATTTTGACAAATGTTAAAAAAAAGTTGATTTTACATATAAAATAGGTTATATTAACTATGTTAGTGTTATCAGCTGGCTTACTCTTTCTTCCCCCACCCATATAGGTAAGTCAGTATATCTTCCCCCAGATCGATAACACTAACACTTTTTTTATGTCATGATATACCCGACATTGCATATCGCACTTTTCAAAGCAATCGTCGTTACTTTATAATTTCACACCGTCATACAGAAAAAGGCTCAAGCTGTTTCCTTTCGTTAGGATACTCTTGAGCTTTTTTCCAGTTTGAAACAGGCAAAGAGGCGTATGCCATATTATCGCCTGTGCATACAATGTTTACAGAGGTAGCAGTGCCGCCGCTGCCTCATCAAGAATAACAGTGACATGCGGATGCAGCTGAAAGATAGATACCGGAAATTCCATTGTGACAGGATCCATGAATGCTTTCTTTGCTGTTTCGGCTTTTTCCTTTCCGCTTAGCAGAAATATAATATTTTTTGCGGACATAATTGTTTTTGGCCCCATCGTAATATAATACTCCGGTATCCGGGATGTATCCTCACTGTGGAAGTCATGATGCAGCAGCTTACGGGAATACTCTCTCAGATATGGTGTTTCATCTGTTCGCACAAGCCGTGTTCCTGCGTTCCAGCTGTCAAAGGTACCCGGTTGATTTCCACAGAAGTGGCCATTCTTCCCGATTCCCATAATCACAAGATCTAAGCCTCCCTGCTTCTGTATATCCTTATCAAAGGTTTTATAATTTTCCATATTCAAATCGTGAATATGATCCGGCGCAACCTCTGCGGCGTGGAAATATTTTTCATCCAGACTGATTTGACAAACGGATATTTCTTTCTCATGACGTTCATCCTGAAACCAGAATTCATCAAAGATATAGTAATGCACCGGATCAAACCACGGCCGGCCATGCACCTGTTTGGCAAGCAGGCGATATCCCTGTATACAGGTGCTTCCGGTTGTGATAGCGATATTGGTACGTTCTTTTTCAGTATGCATGTGCTTCAGCATCAGCTGAGCCATAACCTGACTCAGTTCCTCATAATCTCTGGTAACAATAAATTTCATAGCATTCTCCTTTTCCGTAATATTCGCAGCTGCCGTATGAACTGAAATGCGGATATACCTGTCACAGTAAGCGCCAGTGTAACTACAACAGGATTCTGATATGTCTGATTCCATAAGATAAGCAGTGGGAAGGCAATGAGAAATCCGCTGATAATAAGCAGCTTATGATGTTGTCTGCGCGATATATCCATCTGCTTCGGCAGTCGTTTCACACAGGAAAGCCGTGGCAGAAAAACACGATGTTCATATAGCTTCAGCAGTACTGCCAGCATACAGCCTGCTGAGACAGCCAGCCTAAGCGGTAGCGAAAGTCCCAGCGCAGCACCGCAAAGCGCAGTACCGGCAAACAAAGCCCCATGCAATACCTGAAATATACCGCACTGCTCTGCGGGTATGTGATAAAGCTTATGATGCTTGGTATCCTCGATATATTGACAGTCCTGTTCAAAGCGGTGTACACGCAGCATTACAGCAGCTCTTTGATTTTGCCTGCGGCAGCTTCATCCAGAACGACTGTCACATCCGGATGCAGCTGAAAAATGGATACCGGAAAATCTTCACTGATAGGTCCGAAAAACGCTCGTTTCACTGCCTCTGCCTTTTGTTCTCCACTCATCAGGAAGACAATACTTTTCGCAGCCATGACTGTTTTCGGCCCCATGGAAATATAATGATCCGGAATACGTGCTGTATCGTCGCTATGTAAATCCTCCTTCAACAGCTGCAGCAGCAGTTCTTCTACAAGCGGTGTCGCATGTCTGTCAATACGATGGGTACCCGTATTCCAGTTATCAAAGGTTCCCGGCTGATTTCCACAAAAATGGCCATTGCTTCCAACTCCCATAATTATCAAATCCAAACCGCCAACCTGCTGTATATCCTCATCAAAGGTGTCCGCGTTACTCTCATCCAGATTGTGAATATGACTCTCCTCTACATCCGCAAGATCAAAGTATTTGTAGTCCAGGCTGGCACGGCAGATACCTTTTGGATCATCCTTATACCAGAATTCATCAAAAATGTAGTAATGCACATTGTTGAAATATGCCTTCCCCTTCGTCTGTTCAGCCAGGATTTGATATCCGCGGACTGGCGTTTTGCCCGTTGTGATAGAAATATTGACACGCTCCTTGTCGCTATGCATATGCTTCAGCATTAGCTGTGCCATAACATTGCTTACTTCTTCATGATCCTTTGTAATTATAAATCTCATACATTCACCGGCAGTTTATTGAAACTGCCTTTTCCTTTCCGCTGATACTGGGGAATCAGCATCCCGTTTACAAAAGCTCCCTTATTTCAGATGCCGCTGCTTCGTCCAAAAGCACGCTTACATGTGGATGAAGCTGGAAAACAGATACCGGAAAATCCATAGTGACCGGACCGAAGAATGCCCTGCGTACCGTCTCAGCCTTTCCTTTCCCTGAGAAAATCATGACAATATTTTTTGCATCCATAATCGTCTTCGGCCCCATCGTGAGGTAATGATCAGGGATTCTCGACACATCATCACTGTGAATGTCATCCTTCAACAGAAATTCCAGCAGCTGATTCACCTGCGGCGTACAGTAGCGGTTAATGCTGTGGCAGCCCTGATTCCAGTTTGTAAAGGTATCCGGATGGTTCCCGCAGAAATGACCATCCGTACCGATTCCCATAAGGACCATATCCATGCCGCCAATCTGTTGTATCGCCGCATCAAAGCTGTCCACGGTCTCATCCCGCAGAGTATGAATTCTCTCTTCCGGGATATTGGCTGCCTGAAAGAATTTTAAATCCATGCTCATTTTATTTACGGGAATATCCGCATCCTGAGTTCCCGGCTCTTTTGCATACCAGAACTCATCCACCACATAGTAATGGACATGTTCAAAATACGCCTTGTCTTTCACCAGGGGAGCCAGGATTTGATATGCCTGCACGGGCGTCGTGCCGGTTGTCACGCAAATATTGACGCGAGGCCGGTCTGTGTGCATATGCTTCAGCATGGTGGATGAAATCACCTGACTCAGCTCATCATAATCCTTTGTTATAACAAATCGCATGCTTATTTCCTCCTTTCCTTCATATCTTTATCTTCATTATAAATACTCTGATGCCAGGGCAGGGAAGTGTCGACACTTTGAACACTTATTCCCATCATTCTGGCAGTTGCCGGCTTTCTTTTTTCATGTTCTCTTGATTGAAATTCATATATTAGCAGCATAGCTCAATACTAACAGCAGAACCTGATACCTTTTACTTCATGAGGGCAGGTCTAAAGACGCATTCGCTGACGATATTTCCTGCCTATGTGTCGAAAGTGTCGACACATTACATATGGCGTCTGTTTCCCTTTAATATAAAAGTGGAAAGATTGGGTGCAGAAAGGAGCCGCAATGAGTAGAGAAACAAAAAATGAAGTTTATGAATTTATTGTAAAATGCACATTTGAATTTTGCAGCAATCAGCTGTTGAAATGTGATTCCAGCTACTTAAGCAAGCGCCTGAACATTTCTCGTTCACTTGCCTCACAGTATCTGAATGAATTTTACAGAGACGGTATCTTTCTGAAGGTTCAAACACGACCGGTTTATTTTCTGGATCGGCATACACTTGAAAGTGTATATCAGATCAAGCTGGAAAATAATGAATTTTACGATGAAAAGGAGCTGACTGATCAGTTTGGTAGGTCTTTGCGAACAAAACGAAGCTTTCTGAAGGCTGTTGGACATGATACCTCTCTCAGTGAATGTATTCTGCAGTGCCAGTCTGCTATTAAATACCCGCCAAACGGTTTGCCAATCCTCCTTTACGGGGAACGCGGCGTGGGCAAGACCTTCTTCACACGCCTGATTTACCAGTATGCTATCGAAGAATCGCTAATAGACAAAGATGCCAGACTGGTCTTCTTTAATGAAAGTCAGTATGAGGAAAGCAATGGCAGGGAAAAGGATGTACAAATCATCTTCGGGACTTATCTGGACGACGGCTCGCAGAAATATCTAGGTGGTTTGATTGCCAGAGCAAAAAATGGAATTCTGGTCATAGAGAATGTTGAGCGGCTTTCACCACAGTGCTACTTTCTATTGATTCAGTACATGCAAAGTGGTGAATATACCATTTCCTCAGGAAAGCAGGGAAAGGTATTTAAGTCCAGAACCCGTATTATCTTTACCAGCTGTATAGACTCAAAGCAGAATATACATAACGCTTTCTTTCACAGCATACCGATTATCTGTCATATCCCAAGCCTCCAAAACAGGCCGATAGAAGATAAGGAAATGCTGATCATTGAATTTTTCAAAGAGGAAGGCTTGCGGTTGAAGAAAAATATTCTCATTTCCAGCAAGGCGTTTATCGCCCTGGTGAATCATACCTATGAAAACAATATTGAGGAGTTATCAACCTGCATACAGTCGAGCTGTGCAAATGCCTATCTGTCACACGATGTATCGGATGATCTGCACATATATCTGTATCATCTTCCGGTATCTATTATCAATTCTTTGACCCTTGATAAAAGCAATAGTGAAGAGGAATACATGATTGATATCTGCAAATATCTGCCACAGACAAAAAATGGAAGAATCATTGATTTCTTCGATTTTATTGTGACTGCCTATCGGGAATATGAAAAGGGAAGCATCGATCTGAAGCTGTTTCTTGAACGCTGCATTGATAACATGAATGTCTATTATGACTATATCGTATTTGAGCATAAATATTACAATGCACGCGTTCGTGCCTATGAAAAAGCGGTTTTGGATGTATTTGAACATATGCTGGACCGTTATGATATCTACATACCATCCAATTGTGCTTTCGTCGTTGCACGCGTTATTTACAGCTATATGCAGATGTTTTCTTCCATCCGCAGCTATGAGGTGCAGCATGCCGAAGAAATCAGTAAGGTCATTCATCTGTTAAAGGAGCATTATCCCACAGGCTATCGAAGCGCCATGGAGATCATGACCAAGATACGACAGACAATTGATGTGGAAATCAATGATATGAATCTGATATTTCTGATTTTGAATATTCAGTTTTATAACCGTTCCATTGATAAATACCGTTACAACTGCATTATTATCTCACATGGCTATTCCACTGCCTCTTCCATAGCAGACGCTGCGAACAAGCTGATTGGAAGCCACATTATGGAAGGAATTGATATGCCGGTTAGTACATCCATGGACGACATTGTCATGAAGCTGAGAAAATATATCAACGACAACAGTATACGAAAGGATTTGATTCTGCTTGTGGATATGGGATCTCTGGAGAATATAGGTACACAGCTGATTGAAGAATGCGGCATCAATATCGGAATCATCAACAATGTTTCCACCCGAATGGCCTTGCATGTGGCCGGAGAGATCCGCAGAAATGTAGAAATGAAGGAAATATTGAGCAAGGTAAGCAGAGAAACCGTATGTGAATATAAAATATTCAGCAATATCAATCGCAAAAAAGCAATCATATTTACCTCGGAAACAGGAATGGAAGCAATCGAGCGTGTTGTTCAGCTTTTTAAAAACAGCATGCCCCGACAGATTGATATCAGTATTTTCGCCTATGACTGTCTCAGCCTACAGAAAAACAAGGAACAGGATGATATATTCAAGCTGTATGATGTTTTGTTCATTGTCACAACAACACGGCTAGACATACGCAATGTTTCCAGCGTACCGATGGAGGATGTTATTGCATTCAAGGATGTGGACAGTATAACCTCAACACTGAACAGCTACTTCACAAAGAATGAGCAAGAGCAATTTAACCGAAATCTCATCAAGAATTTCACATTGGAAAATGTCATGAATTACCTGACCGTACTCAATGCAGATAAACTGATCACCTTTATTGAAGAAGCACTGGATCACCTTCAGGAGCTGCTGGGTATGCTGATCGCCAATGAAATTATGGTTGGTATGTACATTCATATTTCCTGTATTATAGAACGGCTTGTCATGAAAAATGAAATCGCCCGGAAGGAACGTGGTTACTCTTTGGATGTAGAACAGAAACGGTTTCAGAAAATGTTCAACGACAGCTTTGCCAGAATTATGGATTACTACAAGGTGGACATCCCTGTGAGTGAAATTCTATATATGTATGATTATATATTCAAAAAGTAATGCCTGAACCATGCGGAGGCCTGAGCTCACCACCGTGTGTACAATAAGGAAAGAAAGGAGAGATTTGTATGATCAGTTTGTTTCGAATTGATTTTCGCTTACTACATTACCAGACTTCACAGGTGTGGCCGAAAAAACTGGATATCAATATGATCGTTGTCGCCAATGATGCAGTGATACAGGACCCTCTGCGTATGAGTCTGATGAAAATGTCTGCTCCGGCAAACTGCGGTTTGAAGATTCTATCTGTGGAAAAAGCAGGGTTGTTTCTCATGGATCCTAAAAACGAGCGTCGAAGAATTGAGTTGCTTGTGGAAACACCGAAGGACGCCTTGCGAATCATCCGCAGTGTACCCGGAATACAGCATCTGAATGTAGCACTTATGAAAGGCGGACCGGGTAAGAAGATGGTATGCCCTTCTCTGGCTTTTGCCCCTGAGGATTATGATGACCTTCGCAGTATCGTAGACCTCGGCGTGAAAGCGGAATCCTATGTTACACCGGATGAACGTCCGGTATCCATTACGAAGTATTTATAAGAAAGAGAAAAAGGAAATAACAAATCTTTATCTATGTTGTTTCGTTAAAATTTACTCGCAGAAAGCGGGAGAATGGAGAACTTATGCAAACAGCTATCTTACTGGGCCTTGTTTATGCATTTGCATGGTCCATGGACAATATCGCCGGAAGCTCCTTTATGGACAGACCAATCGTATGCGGTGCCTTAACGGGTCTGGTCATGGGAAATTTCGAGCAGGGGCTTGTTATCGGGGGAACACTGGAACTGGTATGGATGGGGTTTATCAGCTATGCCGGTATCATCAATGGAGAAACGCGTATCGGGGCGATTTTAGGAACTTATTTTGCACTGGCAACCGGAAACAGCTTTGATGTCGCGATTTCCATTGCAATGCCAATCGCGATTCTGGGCGGGAACGTATCCAATGCTTATAACATTGTTGTCAGCTATCTGATGCATCGCTGGGCTGACAAATGGGCTGAAGAAGGAAATTATAAAAAAATCGGACAGTTTCACCTCGGTGTCGGTTTTGTAAAGCTGTTCTTCATGACAGCCATTGTCTTTCTTACCGTTCTTCTGGGAACCGGGGCGATTACGTCACTGATCAACGTCATTCCTGAAAATGTATTGAACGGTCTTGGCAAGGCCGGTGAAATGCTGACTGCTGTCGGATTCGGTATGCTTTTAAACATTCTCTGGGACAAACGTTTTATCGGTCTGTATTTCGTCGGCTTCGCAGTTGCCGCTTTCCTGAATCTGAATGTTATCGCTATCACTATCATCGCAACAGGTCTTGGCTTTGTAGCCATGTATGCATCAGGTAATGAGAAGGGAGAAGACGCATATGAGTGAGAAAGCATTTGAAATTACAAAGTCAGATTTACACAAGGTCTTTTGGCGCAGCATGCCGATTGAAATTTCCTACAACAGTGAGCGGCTGCACAATATGTTTTATGTCTATTCCCTTACTCCGATATTTAAAAAGATTTATAAGGATGACCCGCAGGGAATGCGGGATGCACTGGTACGGCATATGCAGTTCTATAATACCTGTCCGCAATTTGAGGCAATTGTTGTCGGCATCGTTGCAGCCCTGGAGGTGAAAAACGCCGAATCCGGTAATACCATGGGACCTACGATTGAAGCAGTTAAAACCTCTTTGATGGGACCTACAGGCGTAATCGGTGATGCCTTCTTTCAGACCGGCGGCTTTCGCATCATATCCGCCAGTATTGGGGCTTCTATGTGTATCGCAGGCAATCCATTTGGTCTGCCTCTCTATTTCCTGATTTATAATGTGCCAAATTATCTGGTTCATTGGTGGGGTATTCATCAGGGCTTTAAAATGGGATCGGTCTTCATTGAAAAGGTCGTTAACTCCGGCGTTTTGCAAAAAATTACAGATTTATGTCTAATTGTCGGACTCAGTGTGGTTGGAGCGTTGACGAGTGCTTATGTGTCATTGTCTACACCATTACAGATCAGCTATGGAAAGGAGCCTATCATTATTCAGGAGCTGTTTGATCAAATTTGTCCGAATCTTCTGCCGTTGCTACTAACTTTGCTGTGTGCATGGCTGATGCGTAAAAAGAATGTTAAGCCTACCGTTTTAATGATCTGGGTTATTATTATTGGTGTCATTCTGGGCTCCTTCGGTATCATCTGATATGGAAGGTGCCAAGACAACAGCAAAGGAACAGGAACGCACTGCATTACTGCGGACGATTACTGATGAACCTTTGCTCATCCGTAGACTCCTACAGCATAAAAAAGAACTCACTGAGGACTTTGTTCAGCATTTTCTGACACATACAGTAAAAAAGGTTTATTTCAGCGGACAGGCATCCGGCACCTTTGTAGGAAATATGCTTGCCCCCTGTATGGAGAAATTGCTGCAGGTGGAAACAGAGGTGTGCAATCCTGCCTCCTTTCCTGAATATTTTCAATTTAACATCAATCAGCAGTATAGCCCGGATGAAATGCTTATGCTTTGCCCTGCACATTCAGGAACAACAACCGGACCGATCAGGATGGCACAGGAATGTAAACGGTTGAATATCCCTGTAGTATGTATAACTATTGATTCGAATTCTCCCCTTGCAAACCTTTCGGATATCGTCATCAATAAGCTATGCGGTTCTGAGGAAAGCTTTATCGAAACACGTACACATATGGCATCACTGCTGATAACATTTCTCTGCATCATAGAAACGGCAAATCAAAAAGAGCTCATCAGCAGGCAGCAATACACATATTATCAGCAATACTTTACCAGATTGGAAGATAATGTGAATCAAATCATAAAGGATACAGCAGACTGGTATAAAAACCATAGGGAGCTGCTGCAGACGAAAATGGTTGCACGCTATATTGGAGCCGGTCCCTACTATGCAGTTGCACAGGAAGGTGGTTTAAAGATCGCAGAAGCTGCATCTATTGCAGCTCTTGCTTATGAGCAGGAGGAATTTATGCATACCGGGACCACACAGATACAAAAGGATACTCTATTATTTTTGATTGCTCCAGACGGTGTACAGGAAATGCGAATGCTGGAGCTGATACGCTGGTGTCGGTTATATAGCGATTATGTAATACTAATCACAAATCATTCTCATCCATTGAAAGATTCCAAAGCACTGCTGTGCCACTTTCAAGATGATCCGTATTGCAGCGTCATGGAGTACATGGTCCCCTTTCAAATGCTTGCTCACCTGCTTGCGGAAGATAGAGGTCTGAGTGTTGTTCATGCGGCAAATGATGGTGCATCTGCTTATTTGAAGACGCACACAGAGGAGGTATGATTCATGAAATACATCATAGCGACCCATGGATATCTTGCGGATGGCTATGTCAGTTCCATACAGGTGTTAACAAAAAAGAACAATATTTACGCTGTTAATGCCTATGTTGATGACAGGGATGCTGCGCTGCAATTAAAAACAATCATTGAATCCTTTGAAAATCAGGAGGAAATTATCATTTTCACAGATCTCATGTGTGGAAGCATGACGCAGGCGGTAGCTCCTTATCTGGACAGATATAATGTACGTTGCATTACAGGAATCAATTTACCGCTGATTCTGGAGTTCGTACTAACGACAAGCACCATTGATGACACTTATATAGAACACACTATTCAGGAAGCGCAGAAACAGATGGTGTTTGTCAATCACCTACTAAAGCAAACACAATAAAGCGAAGGACTTATTCAAGCTGTATAAAATGCTATAATTTTGTGAAAGCATATTAACGTAAAAAACGTTAGTCGTGAATAAAGCAATTATAGCAAGCTGTGGATAAGTCTTTTTATCATGTATGCTAAAATAAATGAAAAGTAAAACCTTTTTTCAAATCAAATCGTTAAGTAAGTGAGGAGGCGGCATATGAGAGAACAGCAGATCCTGCATAAAATAAAAAAAGGCGATCAGCAGACACTAAATAACTTCATACAAGACCTCTATCCATACGTCTATTCCTTCACATATCGCAAAATGCAGGGAGACGACAGTGCAAAGGATATTACACAGGAAGTGTTTGTGCGCTTCATCCGTCAGCTTCCCATGTATCATGCGCAGGGCAAGACGCTGCATTATCTATACCGGATTGCCAGTAACCTGTGTCATGACTATCACCGAAAAATGCAGCGTGATCTGCACACGGATATTGACAGGCAGGAAAACTTAATTTCTGCGGACAGTGATGTACATGAAGTCATTCTTGATCAGATACGAAATGAAGAGCTTATGTATTACATAGGGGAGCTGTCTGATTCTCAACAGGATGTAATTCTATTGAAATACTACCATCAGATGACATTTAAGGAAATAGCGCATAGCTTCTCAATTCCCGTATCCACAGTGAAAACAAGACACACGGCGGCATTAAAGCGGCTTTGTGCATTATGGAAAGAAGGAGGTTATCATGAAACAGAAACTCATACAGGTAGATGAGGCAGCGATGGAACAAACGATTCTTCTCTGTCAAAAAGAGCAGGAACAATACACACAAAAAAACTGCACCTCTTTGCTACAGCTGATTCTTCGCTATATGTGGCTGGATTTTCGCTTCTATATGGTCCTATCTATTATCGGACTATTGATTTCGATACTGCTGATAACGCTGGATGCAGTCAATGCTCAGATTTACACCGCTATTTACTTTTTCATACTGGGTATTTCTGCGCTTTATGAATATTATAAATGCAGCCACTACAGGATGCTGGATATCATCAGTCCTGTTTACCTGAATCCCTGTCGCGCCTTTCTGATTCGTACAGCCGGTATCGCCTTAAACGGGCTCGTGATGTCTTTTATATTACTGGTGATATTCATCCTTAAAGAATCCTGGATTCCTGCTGATTTTATCATGACCGGTATCGTTCCGCTGTATGCCATGCAAATTATTTTTACACATTTACTACACAGAATCAAAGGCTATATATCCGCACTTGCCACATACTCCATGTTTTATTGTATATATCTTTTTATATACAGTCAGTATATCCGGTACATGATATCCAATCCTCAGGCGGTGCTGGTTATACTTATCGTTTCTTGTTTAACGCTTTTCAATATGCGGCAGTTGAATAAAGGGATGTCGGATACAGAAAGGAGGCAGCAAAAATGGAGCTGGTTATAGAACATATCAATAAATCATTCAAAAAGAATCAGGTGCTGTATGATGTAAATTTAACGATTGAAAAGGGTGTACATGGCTTACTTGGAGCAAACGGAAGCGGCAAAACAACGCTGATGAGAATTCTGTGCGGACTGCTTCCAAAAGATGGCGGCAGCATCAGCTATGACGAAATAGACGCTTTAAAACAGTATGATGTCTATGCGTCAAAAATCGGCTATATGCCACAGCATTTTGGTTTTTATCCGCACTATACCGTCTATGAATTCCTGGAATATATGAGTATTCTGAAAAATCAGTCAAAGCAATACAGCAGAAAAAGAATTGACGAGCTGCTGCATATTTTGCATCTGGAGGATAAGCGGAAAACAAAAATGAAACAGTTATCCGGCGGTATGCTGCGTAGAGTGGGAATCGCACAGGCACTTCTAAATAAACCGGAGATTCTCATACTGGACGAGCCGACTGCCGGGCTGGATCCAAAGGAACGCATTATCTTCCGCAATCTGATTGCATCCCTCTCACAGGAATGCATCGTTCTGCTTTCCACGCATATCGTAAGTGATATCGAAACCATCGCAGACGATATCATCGTTATGAAGGAAGGAAAAATCATTCTTCATGATACTCCAAAAGAGCTACTTCATACTATGAAGGAAAAGGTATGGCAGGTAACACTTCCGAAAAAGGAGGCACTCTCCCTTATGGCTTCCCATATTATCGTAAAGAGTCATAATGTCGATAATGACATTGAACTGCGTATCGTGGCTGATGATTGTCCACATACCCTGGCTCATAATATAACGCCTGATCTGGATGATCTTTATTTATATTATTTTAAAGAAGGTGATTCCCTATGAGACGATTGATTCAATCTGAATTTAAAAAGATTTTCAAAAGCAAAGTCAACATCGTATTGCTGCTTATCCTGTTTATCTTCAATGGCTACCGCACCTATCAGGTTTACCATCAGCCACTGCAGTACCGCACTGATATCGTCATGAAGGATGAAAACGGAATAGAAAGAACAGGACTTGCATATTGGAGGCTGGCCGATCAGATTCAACATTCCTATGCGGGAACACTCAGTGAAAAGACCATACAGCAGATAGATAAAGACTTCCGCGCTATTATGAACAAGTATACAGAAACAACGCTGGATGAAGAAAAAATGAAAGCTGTATATGGCGATAATTATGAAACCTTACTGAAAGACGCACGCAGCGGTAAGTACACCGGTAAGGAAGTCAATGAATTATTTGAAAACTATATGCAGATCAGCGGAGGTATTTCCTATGAGGAAATCGAAGGAAGCGACAAAGTAAAGGTACATGTTGAAGATTATTTAAAACATGATGGTGTGCGCCAGCTGTATAGCAATATCTATGATTATTATATTGAGGATAAAAAGGATGTTGCCGATTATGAAAACTTCTCTTCTGACGCCCAGAGAAAGTGGCTTCATCCGGATCAGTTAAGTAAGGAACAGCTTAATATTGAGATTGCCGGCTTTGAGTATCCGGACAGCATATACGATGCCACGATGGAGAATTTCATAAACCGTTATAAATCAGCCTCTCATGAGATTGACAGCAATATTCCAAATACACTGTTCGTTGAAGCATTGTATAATCTGGAATTCGCTTCGCTGCTTATTCTTGTTATCATTCTGGCAAATACCTTCGCTATGGAGAAGCATTATAAGACCTATCAGATTATGATTCCCACAGCTGCCGGAAACAAAAAGATAACTGCGGCAAAGCTGTGTGCAGGTATATTGCTTGCGCTTGGAATCGTACTCATACAATTTCTTATCGTATATATCATGTCCTGTATTTTCCTTCCACTGCGTGATCTGAATCTGACTTATTATTCCCAGTCGCAGGCATCATTGAATATCACAGCCTATGTATTTACTTATCGAACGCTGATTGTGAATGCTATGCTGCTGATCAGTATCGCATCAATAGCAACCGCCTTTATCACTATGCTTTTTTCCTATATCATAAAGAATCGTTTTGCGACAGTGATTCCACTTCTTCTGGTGACGCTGATTAGCGGATTTACAGGCTTTTTCAATCAGCTTTTGCCAGGCATGGTGATTGATCAGTTCTTTCCTTCCCAGATGGTACATTTCACACAATTTTTCAAAGTCGCATTGAATCCGCATCTGGGTGAAATGCTGCCGTATTTCAGTATTGGCGGTTATTCGCTGGCCTGGAAGAATGTTATTATGCTGTTCTGGATAGTTTCGATTGTCATCATATCCCTGTGTATGCTTCAGCATTCCCGCAGGCATGTGAAGAATTGCAGCTGATAAGCAAGATCATTGTATTTTAAAATATAACGAGCTGAATAGACATATACTGCCAGGAGTCGATATCTTGACTATATGGAAAAGAATATGTTGAATGTTATGGCAAATTAAAGAGGTGTTTTCCTTTTTGTTTGACTTATGCTTTACTGGATGCATATCGTGAAACCAATCAAGGAAATACTGTGGGCATGCTTTTCTATGAGAGGAATAGCAGATATATGCTGTATCGCCTGCAATTTTTGCAAATATCGACAGCAGTAAATTTGAAAAAAAGATAAAAGAAAACACCTATGTAGCTAATGGACAGAAGAGCTTGTTTCAAATATTCAAAACGTAAAGGTCACACATATGGCTATCCTGTGTGATATAACTTCAATACATGTAGAAGCGAGGGAAGCGAAATTGAATACGGAAGTTTCAAAATCTATTGTATAACAATGGACTGAGGAACTTCTTTTTTATATTTTTATAAAAGATCAAATAATATGACTGCATGTAAAAATAACAGACACGAATGATATTCTTTGCTGATTTTTATATAGCACTTTACAGATGTGGAATATTTATTAGTAATCTTTTAGTTTATTTCATTTATTATACGTTATAATACTATTGGTATATAAGTGTAGAATAATATAAAAAATAACAGATTACTGGAGGTGAAGTATGGTGGCGAATGATAAGCTAAAGATGTTTTACATGATACTGCTCAACAGTGAGGAGAGTATTCCTGTATCTTATTTCACAGAAAAGCTCGCGATTTCCGCAAAGACAGCTTATAATTATCTAAAGGAATTAGACTTTGAATTAAAACGATTTGATTTGAAGTTGGTCAAACAGAAACAGCAGGGCTATCTGCTAGAAGGCAGTGCTGAGGAGAAAAGAAGATTTCGAACCTATCTTGACCAGGATTATCTCAACCAGGACTTTACAGAAGCCAGGCGGCAGGAGTTATTGGAAAACCTTTTGATGAGGGATCAGAAGGTATCTGTGAGAACGCTGGAAGAAAAATATCAGGTATCCAAAAGCAGTATCGTAAATGATCTGGAATATGTAGATAGAAGTCTTCAGAAAAATGAATTGTTTCTCACAAGAGATAAGAGTGGGACTTACGTAAATGGGAAAGAACAGCATATTCGCAGTGCTAAGCGGAATTATGTATTTGAACAATTTAAATCGAAAATTTCTTCTAAGGAAAGCTATGATCTGCAGACCTGTGAAAAAATACTAGCCTCCTATGTACATAAAAATCATATGGCAATTGCTGAACAAATGATACATTTTGTGACAGATAAGCTTTCCTGTGAGCTGATGGATGATATGTATTATTATCAGATATTCATTCAATTTGCTATTTTTCTTGACCGCATTGCAAAGATGCACTTTCTTGTTCAGACGACCTATCGCCCAGTCGTATCAGAGCTGCACAGATTGAAAACTTGGCCTGTAACAGTGGAATTATCAAAATGGCTGAAAGATGCACATCATATTGAATTAAAAGAACAGGATATACGCTGGCTGAATGCCCGTGTTTCCGGTGTCTATCATGAAAACACATTACATTATACAGGTACGAGAACGGATGAGATAAGAGAACAGCTTAGAGAATTTGTAGAGACGATTTCTAACGTACTGGGAGAAAACTTGATTGATGATGAGCTTTTGAAGGGGCTTGAGCTTCATGTAGTTCCCATGGTAGCGAGGATAACGAATAAAATTCATATCACAAATCCATTCCTTCCCCAAATCAAGGAACAGTATCCTGCCCTATTTTCCGTCTTGGTTCTGGCTGCGGCGACCTTTGAGAATAATTTTGGTGTTCATTTATCTGACGATGAAATAAGCTTTCTGCTTATCCACGTTCAGGCATCTATTGAACGCCTTAATCTGTCAAAGAAAATTGCAATCGTCATTCATTCAAGCGGCGCAAGTGCTGCCCTGGTAGAAAACAGAGTAAAGCGTAATTTGCCGCGCTTTGATGTTGTTGAAACATTTAATATTGATGATTTAAAAATGGCCTATCTGGATGAGTTTGATTTTATTATTTCTACGATACAACTTGATTATCATAAAAAGCCTGCTATTCTAATTTCACCCCTGGTTGATGCATATGACGTACGCAAAATAAATCAAATCTATATGGGAAGTACAACACAGTCAGATGAGAACATAAAAAATCTACTTCTGGAAATGCTGGATGAACAAACCTTATTTATTAACCAGAATTATAGTAGCAGTGATGAAATCCTGCAGAAAATCAGTAGTATTCTAGAATGCAACGGCTATGTGATAGATGGTTTTCTGGATTCCATGCTAAGCAGAGAAAGAATTTCACCTACAGAGGTAGGTAATGGTATCGCGATACCTCATGGCATCACCAAATATGTACTTAAGGAAAAAATCGTAATCATGACTTTAAAAAAACCTGTGCTTTGGCATAAAGAGAAGGTGGATATCATCATCTGTCTGGCTTTCAGCTTCCAGAATAAGGAACGCTCAAGAAAATTGATTAGTAATATTTACCGCATTATTAAATCACATGAAACGATACAAAGTATTCGCGATTGTAAATCAAGAGCGGAATTCTATAATATAATTGAAAATTTATAACAGTAATTCTATAAACAAGCCACATATCAATTGCCGAGAAACTTACTCTTATTAACAAACGCTCATTGTAGCGTTTTCTTTCGTGTACTATGTTTTACAAAAATATATGAAAGACTTTGACATATTCAGAGAAAAGAGACTGTGGCATAATGAAGATGTCAAAGGAGAGTGATGTTAATGTCTGATGAAATATTGTTTCTGCATTCACCGTTGAAAGAAAAGATTTACGGCGGTACCAAAATTCAGAAAACGTTTGGCTTCGATGAAGCTGCAAATCAGAAAATCGGTGAATACTGGGCTATTAGTGCACATGAAAACGGTACGAGTATCATCTCGAATGGTACCTATAAAAACCATTCACTAAAGGAGGTGTATAGACAGCATCGTGAGTTATTTCACAATGCGAAGGAAGAACGTTTTCCACTCCTTATCAAGATCAATGAAATAACACGGCCTGTTTCCGTACAGGTGCATCCTGATGATATCTATGCCGAGAAGTATGAAAATGATTTAGGTAAAGCAGAGTTCTGCCTATATCTTGATGTGGATGATGGAACAAAGCTGATACGCGGTCATACAGCCAACACAAAAGAAGAATTTAAAGAACTGGCACTGGCAGGAAAATGGGGACAGCTGCTGCATAGAACACCGGTAAAAGCAGGTGACTGTGTATTTACTCCGGCTGGAATCGTACATGGTGTGGAAGGAAAAATGCTTCTTGCCGAGGTTCAGCAAAGTAGCGATGTCACATACCGTATCTATGATTATGATAATACCGAACCGGATGGTACGCCACGGAAGCTGCATTTGGAAAAAGCATTGGATGTTATCTGCTTTCCGCACAAAGAACCGGAAATGAATATTCGTGATGAGCTGCATGGAAACAATCATATTTTGCAATACATAAGCAATGAATTTTTCCGAATTACGCGTTATGAAATTCAGGAATCAGAAACAATAAGCAATGAAACTTATTCCCTATGTCTTATCTTAAGCGGGGAAGGGCACATTCATATAAAGGATGAAAGCTATTTCTTAAAGGCCGGTCAGGGATTTATTGTGACATCCAGCTGTACCAGCTTTCGGCTTACCGGAAGCATGGATATCCTGATCAGCGAGCCGGGGCACGTATAAAGGAGGGGAAGCATGTTCGATAAACAACTGACGTTTGTAAATAAAACGTTTAAAGACAAAGCAGACGCTATCAATTTTCTAATTCATGAAGCCGCAGCAGCCGGCAAAATGAATGGAGGTGAAGCATATAGAAAATCCGTATTACAGAGAGAAGAGGAATTTTCCACAGCAGTCGGTTATGAAGTTGCAATACCGCATGGGTCAAGTGATGATGTTACAGAATCCTTTGTGGCTGTATCTACAGTGAAGAAACCGATTTTATGGGGAGAGGAAAGCGTCCGCATGATTTTCATGATTGGTGTCCCAGAACATAAAAGAACCAGAGAACATCTGCAGATTCTTGCCTGGCTTAGTAGAAACCTTATGCATGATGAATTTCGCAATAGCGTTGTTAATGCAGGAAATGAAATACAATTATTCGAATGTCTAAGCAGACTCGAACAATAGAGAGGAGAATATAAATGAATATCGTAGGTATCACAGCATGTCCGACAGGTATCGCCCATACATACATGGCGCAGGAAGCATTGGAAGAGGCAGGACGAAAACGCGGTCATCAAATCAAACTGGAAACACAAGGGGCAATGGGAGCAGAAAATGAGATTACCGAAGAGGATCTTAAAACGGCTGATATAGTTTTGATTGCAGTTGGTTGTGCAGTGGAAGGATTGGAGCGCTTTGACGGTAAATGCGTTGTTGAAATTGATGTGGCAGATGCTATTAAGAATCCGGAAGCAGCAATCGTAAAGCTCGAAAAAGCGGTTTAAGAAAACACCGTTCGAAATGGAAGCTCTATAGCTCATAAACCTGAAAGAGACAGTAAACTACTGATTACTGAGATGATTCCATAAGCTTCAATTCTGAAAGATGTAGTATGAAAGCGCACTGCTGGAAGAAAGAGGGCTCAATTACTTTAAAAAGACGCTTCAGAAATTAAAAAGACTAAAGCGATGAAAACATAAACGAAAGATTAGTTGATAGTAAAAATGATAATAGTTAAATCATAATGTGAATCTTTACATGATGTATTGGAGCGGCTTCATTTCAAGTCAAGAAGAAAATACTTTTTCATTCATCATACCCATTGTCATGAAAGCGCTAATGCTACAGATGACAAGATTCAAACGTTATAAAAAACTTACATAAAAATTTGCACTCGTGTATAACGAGAGAATGGAGACAGTTATGAGTATTGATTTCAAGAAAATTAAAAACCATTTAATGACTGGTATGTCTTACATGATACCGATGACCGTGATTGGCGGTATCTTCTATGCAGGTTCCATCGCATTTGGGGGCACTGCGGTAGCTGGAGAAGGGATGGTTATTAAAAATGAATTCCTTCTTCATGTACAGGAAATCGGTGGGGCCGGTTTGTTCCTGATGATTCCTGTTCTGGCCGGGTATATTGCTTATGCCATAGCAGGGAAACCCGCTCTGGCTCCCGGATTAGTTGCCGGCTATATCGCAAATACAGAAATTATGATTGGGGGAAATGCTGTAAAAACAGGGTTTCTCGGAGCGTTGGTATTGGGCTTTATGACAGGGTATCTGGTTAAATATATGAAGAAGATACACTATCCTGAGTTGATTAAGAGCGTTGTGCCAATACTGATCATTCCTGTTGTTACATCCTTTATTGTTTGTATTTTCTATATGTACATTCTTGCCAATCCAATCGGCATGGCGATGGGTGGAGTCGAAAGCTTCCTGACCAGCTTATCAAGCGGAAGTAAAATTGTTCTCGGTATCATCATGGGGATGATGGTTACTGTCGATATGGGAGGTCCTGTTAATAAAACTGCCTGCTTATTCTCTATTGGGATGATGGCAGAGGGGCACTACGAGTTCTTCGGCATCTGCGCCGTACCAATCTGTACCGCGCCACTGGGCATGGGACTTGCGACACTGCTGGCAAAAAACAAATATACCCAGGAGGAGCGGGATGCAGGCAAGGCGTCTTTATTCATGGGTCTGATAGGAATCTCCGAGGGTGCCATCCCTCTAGCTGTCGCTGATCCGGCAAAGGTCATTCCGTCTATTATGGCAGGTGGTGCTGTTGGAGGTGCGATTGCCGCAGTAGCCGGTGTAAAGGATTATGCGCCGCATGGAGGACCGATTGTACTGCCTATCATTGATGAAAAAATATGGTTTGTTATCGCAATTATCGTTGGCACACTGGTTACTGCTATTTTAGTGAATCTTCTAAAAAAACCGGTCGCTCAAACTGAGCTGGCAGATAAATAATATGAAAGAAGCAATTATTATCGGTGCAGGACGTCTCGGCAAAGGCTTTATCGGAGAAACAATCGCAAACTCACCTGCATGGAATATGACATTTATTGACACTGATCCTGTTGTAATCAGTAACCTGAGAGAAGCCGGTTCCTATCATGTTACCGTACATCGCTTTGATCGAATAGAGGAACATAGTATATCCAATTTTGAAGCATACACATGGGGGCAGGAAGCAATTACAGATAAAATAATTCAGGCTGATTTAATCATGTTTGTCATATATCCTGAAAAAATCTCGGAGGCGGTTATCACACTCATGGACGGTCTGAAAGTTAGGAAGGAAAAAAATCCGCATCAGAATCTCTCCATCATCTTTTTAACCAATAAAAATCATATGATGCAGGGTATACATGAACAATTTTCTCACATGCTTACGGATACAGATCACATCTGGTTCAACAATCATGTTGTACTACGTGATTCCATCATCAGAAGAAGTACGGACGCTGAAAGCAATCAGTCTTTAAACATACGTACAACTGCCGTATTATCGCTATTAATTCAGGGTCCGCTCAACGTTGATATTTCAGATATAGAATGGATGGAGATTACTGATCAGCTAGAGCTTCTGAAGGATGTCAAGGTTTTCATCGTGAACGGTCCGCATGCTGCTGGAGCATTCATGGGGTATTATTCCGGTTATGAAACAATCAATCAAATCAGCAGTGACGCCAACGGCGCAGCATTCATTTCAGCCGTTGAGAAAGAAATAAAGGCAGGTATTCTGGCGAAATATCCGCTCACAGAGGAGCAACTCGATAATTTAAGCGTATTCCCTCCAGCAGAGGGTGATATGGTAGATTATATTTACAGGGTTGCCTATGATCCAATTCGCAAGCTGTCGAAAGGTGATCGGCTTTCAGGAAGTGCTCTCATGTGTTACGAGAATAGTCTTTCATATAATCATATAGCAAAGGCGATAGCTTATGGCTTTTTATATGATAATCCAGATGATCCACAGGCACTGCTGCTTCAGGAAAGTATACAGAAAGAGGGTCTTTCCAACGTTGTAGAACGCATTACCGGCTTTCCAAAAACACATGAACTACATCATGCCATCCTGCAGCATTATGAAAGCTTAAAAAGAAATTGATACGGCTGGCGAAATAGCACTGTGACAGGAAGGCTTAGCGCCCAGCAATATGAAACAAGCAAGAGAAGATTGGAAAGTATTCCACTTATAATTGTATTCGCTTAATCCATGAGGCATAAGATTACCAGCGACAGGTGATTTTATGCTTTTTATTTACGTAGGAATCAACTACTATTCTCATTCGCCTTGTTGCTTATATACTCTATTCGAAATAAGCCTGATACATGTAAGAGTATAAGTTCAACACATTACAACGAAACATCATAAAAAACCTCATTCCTGCTTTACTTTCTTAGAATGAGGTTCAATGTTTTCCTTTTTAAACCTGATAATACTCCAGCAGATAGGTCTCCGCTTCTTCACACCATACATTATGATTTCTCTCACATATATCTGCCAGTGTTTTAAACAACGGGTTTTCAGACTGCCTGCTGCGGAAATTTTCAATCGCAGTCAGTGGCAGATCGATATGCGGATAAATCAGTTTTTTCCCTCCCGGTATATTTGGCAGATTCAGAATTGTTTCCGGTGCAGCCTGCAACCCACCGATATGTGTAATCATATAGCTTGGATTCAGCCTGTTTTCTGCAGACAGCGTAAGGCATTCCAGCATATCCTGCGTTGATCCGCCAGAGGTTCCCACAATATGCGTTCCTTCATAATGCACATTGTAGAAATTGAACGGTACTGCAAATTGTTTATCGGTTGGTCCTGCAAAGAAGTTCAGACATCCATCATTTCCCAATACTGCATCAGCCTGTTTCAGAAGTGCTGGTACTGCGGCAAATACAAACACATCATCAAAGCCGGTGCCCCTGCTAAGCTTTCGCAGCTCACTTACTGCATCTATATCCTTTGTATTGATATAAATCAATGTTTTTCCCTGTTTCTTTGCCGCTTCTTCCGGTATCAGTGTACGTGCACGTTCCAGACGCTGCTCATCGATATCAGTCACTACAATCAGCTTTGATGAAACCGGCCCATTCACTGCATAATCAATCGCTCCGATTCCCATCGGTCCGGCACAGCCCATAAGCACCAGCTTTCCCTGTTCCTTTACGCCCATGAAATGCTCATATACATACTGTTTTGTATGATAGGTCGCATGGTATGCTCCGATAATGCAGGACATTGGTTCACTGAGGGATGCATTCGCAAAGTAATTTCCTTGGTAAGGGAGTACACACCCCAGATCAATGGCGATTTTCGGAATAATGCAGTAGGTGGCATTCCCTCCGAAATATTCATAGCTGTAGCCTGCGGAATAACCGCTTGGAAGCCCCATCGCAGGCTGCAGTACAAACTTTTCACCCGGCTGAAATCTGTCTTTCAGATGGTTTCCTACTTCCATGATTATGCCTGTAAACTCATGACCGGTAATCGGCGGATGCTCGCTGATATTATCCGGTACACGCTTGTGATCCTCCCCCAGAAGCGCTGCCTTGTACGTAGACAGACAGATACTGTTTGATATATTCTTCACCAGCAGTTCATCATCCCCGATTGGCGGTAATTCCAGTTCCCTAACTTGTATGGTATTCTTTCCGCATAGTACGGCAGCTTTTGCTAACATGATATCCTTCCCTTCTCTAGTTTTCTGTATTGCTGATTTCTTCGAAAAGCGCATCCAGATTCGGATCATTCATGAAATTCTGAATGGTGATAATACGGCGATTAGGAAATTTCAAGCGTGCTCGATCCAGCAGACTGATGTGCGTTACGATAACATCTGCCTCATCCGGCACCTTTTCAATAGCATAATTACGTACTGTTTTTTCAACTCCTATTTTCTGAAGACGCTTCTTGAACGCTGTAGCCCCTAACGCACTGCTTCCAAGTCCGGCATCACATGCAAATGCGATATATGCAATATCCTTTAAGGCCTCTGCTTCTGTCTGTAATGAAGATGCAAGGAGATCCTTTCCTTCCTGCTTCATAGCCTTGGATTTCTCAATGCTCTTCTCCAGCTTTTCATCACCGTTATCCTTGCTTGTCTTTAAAATAAGGGAAGCAAGCAGGAAGCTGATCACGGTAGCTGTTACTACACCTGCCAGAATACCGATGAAATTTCCTCTTGGAGTCAGAGCCAGATATGCAAATATAGAACCCGGGCTCGGTCCGGCAACCAGACCTGCTCCGAAAAATTCAAACACCATGATACCGCATGCGGAACCGATAATCATCGGAAAGATCATCAGCGGCTTCATGAGCACATATGGGAAATAAATTTCATGAATACCGCCTAAGAAATGAATAATGATCGCGCCTGGTGCTGTTTTCTTACTGTTTCCCTTACCGAAGAAAGAGAAGGCAAGCAGAAGACCAAGCCCGGCACCGGGATTACTGGCAACCATAAAGAAGATGGATTTCCCTGCTTCCGCAGCCTGCTGCATTCCCAAAGGATAATAGACGCCCTGATCAATAACATTGTTCAGGAACAGTACCTTTGCAGGCTCATTTACTACAGATAACAGCGGCAGGAATCCTGTTTTCACAAGTGATGTAATCATACTGGTGATCATTTCATTCGCAAACTCAATAACAGGTCCGATTGCTGCGTAAGAGCAAAGACTCAGAATCATTGCGATAATACCAAGGGAGAAGTTGTTGACAACCATCTCAAATCCGGCAGGAATTTTTCCGTCAATCAGCCGGTCAAACTGTTTTACACACCATGCACTCAGCGGTCCCATAATCATTGCGCCAAGAAACATATTTACTTCAGAACCAACAATCAGTCCAAAGGTTCCTACACATCCAGCAATCGCCCCACGTTCGCCGTGTACCAGTTTTCCCCCGGAATAGGCAAGCATCATTGGCAGCATATACTTTACCATTGGCGCTACCAGTTCATTGAAGCCTTCGTTCGGTATCCATCCTGTAGGGATGAACAGAGCCGTTATAAATCCCCATGCGATAAAGGCACCCATATTCGGGATGACCATAGCGGTCAGAAATCCACCGAATGCCTGCAGCTTCGCTCGATTCATTTTATTTCCTCCTTACAAAATCTCATATCCTGTGACAGTCTGAGAGTCAGATCCGCCTGCATGGAATGCTGTAGGACCCGCGAAACATTTCTGCCGTCACTGCGTTCGTAAAACGCAATCGCTTCGCTGCGGGAAAGTCCTCCCTGTATCTTCCGCTCAATCAGACGCTGTTTCAGCATGTCCTCTTCGGCTTGAATGAAGATACTGTAATCACAGAACTGTTTCAGCTCCTTCCAGCCTTCCTCCTGTAACAGAAGCCAGTTTCCTTCGAGAAGCAGTATATCCTTGGATATCTGAATCTGATCCTCGAAAACATCATGCAGATTTCGATCATAAACCGGCCAAGTTATATCCTGATCTCTGATGATACGTAAAGCCTCTGTCAGTTTTTTTATATCAAAGGTTTCCGGACAACCTTTAACATCACGTAATGGGATCCTGATTCCATCCTTCAGCATGGTATGGGAATCAAGGTAGCGCTGCGGATAATGAAACCCGTCTAATCCGATATCCTGTATTTCACAAAGCTGTTCATCAACTCTGGACAGATGGGCGAGTACACTAGCCAGTGTGGATTTCCCTACAGCCGGCGGTGCAGCGAGAAAGACCAGAAGCCGTCGTTTTTTCTCTTTCTGAAATTCACTCAGCTTACGAAGCAGCGGAAGGAATATCGTTTCCATATCCTCCTGCTCATAATCTGCTGAAATCGTAAATCCGTTGATTACAAGCGGAAAGGTGACTCTGCTCATGCAAGCACTCTCCTGATATCCTCTACACATTCCGCATGCAGAAGGCCATTCATTTTATCCTCATCCATAAATACGTCAACCATATCACTGAGCAGCTGCATATGTGCATCATTGTCATTGGCGGATAAAGCAATAATCAGATGTACGATATTGTCCTGAGGAAATGCGACACCATCCTTCAGCTTCAGAATGGATATATCCGTTTTCAAAGCACCGTCTTCCACGCGGGAATGCGGCATCGCCACATCCGGCATTATAACGATATACGGTCCATTCACCTCAACGTTGTGAATCATAGCATCAATATATGATGCTCGAATACTTCCATTCTCCAGAAGCGGTGCAGCCGCCATGCGAATGGCGTCCTTCCAGTCCTCTGCTCTTTCTGCAGTCTGCACATGTTTTCCCAGTAAATCAGTAATCATAAATGGTACCTCCGGTAGCGTCCTGTTTCTTTACACCCATATGGTATCATGCAAAACAAAAGAAATACATTTGTATTCGGTTTCATTTTATTGTGAAGAAAAGTATCCCCACCACTTTCTTTCACATAAATGTGAAAAAATCTGTCGTACGAAAAATATCTATATCTGTTATAATGTGCATGAAGGTGATAGTATGCTGTCAGATAAAGATATAGAATTGCTTTCTCTTTTATATAATAAGGAAGCCCCCATGAGTATTAAGGATTTGTCGGATTACTTTTCAGTCAGCGAACGCAGTATCCGCTATTATGTGAATAATCTAAACTATGAGCTAAAGGAGCATGGAATTTCAATTATAAAAAAAATCTGTACACTGCAGGACCGTTCCTATGTTGAAGGCTTTTTACAGGAAAAGCGCCCACAGCTGTACAGTGGAGATACCAAAAAGAAATTCATGCTGTACACTCTGTGCTTTGAGGGTAGTATCAACCTGAGTGCCGTATCAAGAAATCTTGATATCTCACGCTCCAGTGCCAAAAGCTATATGGATGATATTCGTACAACTCTTACAAAGTATCACCTGGAGCTGTTACAGGAGCATAAAAAAGGACTGGTGCTCACCGGTTCTGAAGAAAACATACGCATGCTTTTACTGCAGCTGCTTATGGAATATGAAAAGCTGCCGGAAACACAGCAGAAAATTCTGATTGAGATTCTTTATCACTGGCGTACTGATCTTGCGGAGGAACAAATTCATAATTTTTTACATGTTATACAGAAAGAGCTTGGTTTTGTTTTATCTGACCATAGTTATTCTATCATGTTTTATTCCTGCCTGATTATTTTAGCCAGAACAGCAGCACAGCAGACTCTGTTATCCTGTGATAATGAGTATTTCCTCATTACATGCCCGGAGTATAAGGTGATTGAAGCAAATAAGGAACTGCTTAAGCAAGACCTGAATCGTTATGAAGCAATGCAGCTGTCTTCCCTGTTAATTGGTTCAAATTATGCACAAAACAGTAATCTTCGGGAAAATGAATGGTTTGAACACGATTTGCTTGTATCTAAAATCATCAATCTGTACAGCAAATATTATCAGTTAAACCTAAATCAGGATCGTACTCTCTATGAAAGTCTTTTGACGCATCTTCGCCCGACTATGTATCGCCTGTTGAACCATATTCCTGTATCAGATATGGATTACCGCCTGATTCAACAACAGTTTCCCAAGGAATATGAGGTGATGAAGCAGGTGCTTACAGAGTTGAATTTCTTTACAGGTGAGCATCAGGATCAGGATGAAACCGCTCTTTTGACATTGCATTTCAAGGCAGCAATTAACCGGTGCGAAAAAAACAATAGTAAGAAAAAGAATATTCTGATAATCTGTTCGCACGGATATGGAACCAGCAGACTTCTGGAACAGCAGCTGTCAGATACCTATGAGGTGAATGTTCTCGATTGTATTCCCTACCATTATTTAAAACAGTATGAGCTGCTGCATCAGGTGGACATGATTGTCACAACAATCAATACTCTGAAATATTGTAACGACCTTCCGATTCTTCATGTGCATCCTGTCTTAAGCAGTGAGGATATTCAACTGCTGGATGAGCAACTGCTTGTAAAGCGAAAAAAGCGGGTTCGTATGACCGCTATTCTGGAGGCTGTGAAAAAATCCTGCACAATCCATGATTATGCGGAGTTGAAGAAAAACCTGAGCGAGGCATTGCAGGATTTATTGATACGGGATGATGGCCGTGACCAAACACTCCTTGATATCCTGCCGGCAGAGAATATCCTTCTGAATTATCCTGCTGAAAACTGGAGAGATGCGATACGTACAGCAGGTGGTCTGCTCGTAGTAAACGGTTATGTGGATCAGCGTTATCAGGAACAAATGCTGTATTCTTTTGAAAATTATGGGTCCTATATGATAATTGATGATGGAATTGCTATTCCCCACGCGAAGAATGAAGGAACGGTCAGAAAAACAGGCATGACCTTGTTAATTTTAAAAAAACCGGTAGAATTTATTAATGGAAAAAAGCTTCAGGTCTTCTTTTCCTTCTGTTCTAAAGATAATATCGAACATCTGGATGCTTTGGTCGCAGTAGCCAACTTGATCAAGGAAACGGATTTTCGACAATGTATAAAGAGATTTCATAATTCTCTTGAGATAGTACAATTTATAAAGACACATACACAAGAAAGTATTTAGAATAATGAAAAGATGCTTACAGGTATCTTGCAATTCATCAACGCTATGAATTGCATATTTCTGTATTGCATCTTTTTTACTATTATTCTTTTTCTGTAGTAGTTCCTTTTGTATGATAGGTCGATTCTCCGCGTTTGATTCGATCACATGGGCACACGTTGTGCACCCTATAAGTTCTCTGCGTTCGATTTTATAAGGCGAGCGTACCAGTAGAAGGAATCCTTTGGTATACATTTACCAGTGCCATTTCCCTCGTTATCGATATCCACGTAAATAAGCCCATACCGCTTTTCCATTTCACAGCTGTTTCCGCTGACGATATCAAATGGTGACCACATGGTATATGCGAAGATATCCGTACCCTCTTCCATTACATCCTTTAACTCCTGAATATGGCGTTTCTGATAATCAATCCGGTATTCGTCATGTATGCAGCCATCACTTCCCAATGCCTCTTCCACCCCCACACCGTTCTCTGCAATCATCATCGGTACGCCGTAACGATCCCAATACTGTGCCATCGTATTGTACAATCCAACCGGATCGATCGTCCAGCCCCACTCCGTCGCCTTTGTGTACGGATTGGCGCACCGATTTCCATTTTCATCAACACAGTGACTATAATAATATGCGACTGCCAGGAAATCCATGGTATACGAACGGATCAGCTCCTCGTCACCATCCTCCATCTGAATCGTGATACCATGCTTCTTAAACCACGTTTTCGCATATCCCGGGTATTCTCCACGCAGCTGTACATCCGCAAAGAAGAAATCCTTCATCCGGTTTTTCTCAATCGCTATCTTTACATTCTGCGGATCACAGGTCTTTGCATACGTCAGCTGATCTGCCAGCATCATACCGACTTTTAACGCAGGATCAAGTTCTCTTGCAGCCTTGACGATTCCCGCACTTGCCACAAACTCATGATGCACCGCCTGATATTTTTCGGCAGTGAAATCCTCATACTCATCCATAACCATTCCCAATGAGCTGAAGGACTCCCCAAAAATCAGGTTGATCTGATTGATTACGATCCAGTATGTAACCTTGTCCTTATATCTTTTCAAACAGGTTTGTGCGAAACGCTCATACAGATCAATCGTCCTTCTGCCATACCATCCCTGATAATGTGTTACCACCTTTAACGGCATATCGTAATGTGTCAGTGTGACGATCGGCTCGATGCCCTGTCTGTGCAATTCATCAAACACCTCATCATAAAACCGAAGTCCCGCTTCATTGGGATATTCATCATCCGCATTCGGAAAAATCCGTGCCCAGCTGATACTCATTCGAAATGCCTTAAAGCCACACTCCTTCATCCAACCTATGTATTCTTTATATCGGTGATAGAAATCCACCGCCTTATGCTTTGGATAATATTGCTGCTGCTTTTCTGCCTACACATCTGCAATACGCTGCTTCAAAAGCTCTCTGGTATAATTGGTATTGCCGCCGCCTGCAGCTTTTTTATAACAAATCTGGATATCCGCAACATTCAACCCTTTTCCATCCTCCAGATAGGCTCCCTCCATCTGAACAGCAGCACTTGCGCCACCCCATAGAAAACCTTCAGGAAACACACTCATCAGCTTTCCTCCTTTTTTACAAACATAGCCGCAAAGCTGCGAAAGGTATCGATTAGAGAACTGCACAATTCAATTTCACTGTTGATTGTCATCAGTGTGTCCTGCGCATGATTGAACAGCATGCAGTATTCATACTGCACACCCCGTGCTTCGGCCTGAATAATTTCTGTCTGTGCCGCATGAGCCTGTGTTATCTCTTTTTTGGCTTCCTTCAGGCAGGCATCCGCCTTCTCAAACTGCAATGCTTGTACATATTTTAATGCCTCTTTGGTATGCAGACGGGCATCTCCGGCATGCGTCAGAATCCCCATTGCACTCAGTATCAGCTCATTGTTTTCATCAGTCATTTGCTTCCATCTCCATTTCTTCCTTCACCATTTTATTCTCATGTGCCTTAAAGAACGGCCACCAGATCAGCCATGACAGCAGGAACATGCCTACAACCAGAATCACGGCACGGAAATCACCATGTGTTGCCAGAAAGGAACAAATCGGCATCGGCAGCTGGTTCACATTCATGACAGCATGCGGAATCGTGACAAGACCGCTGGAGAACGCAAACCATGCAATCGTTGGCAGAACCAGTGCATTGATCCACATCGGTATCATTAAAATCGGATTCAAGGCAATCGGTGCCCCATATACCAGAGGCTCATTGATATTGAACAGCGACGGTATCATAGCAATCTGTCCGAACTTCCTGATTCTCTTACTGCGGGATTTGAGCATCATGATATTCAAAGCCAGTGTCATTCCCATACCTCCGATAAAGATTACCGAAAAGGTTACATTTGATGTATAGATATTTGTCGGCTGCAGCCCCTGTTCAAATGCAGCTGCATTTGCGGTGATTCCTGCAAGACCGATAGGACTGGTGATTGGATTCATAAACCAGCTGTTGATACCAAATGAATAGAAGAATACCGGTATAAAGATACAGAGCATAAAGCCCGGATAGGTCTGACCGATACTGATCAGTGGTGAGAACAGCTTGGTAATGAGCTCAAATAGGTCAATATTGCACCAGTAAATAAGGATGGTAGTAAGCACAAGCACGATAATTCCCGGAATAACCTGATTCAGCCAGCGAATCAAAAAATCCGGAAGAGATACGGAATCCTCAAACAGATGCAGCTTGAAATACAGATTACTGATCACAATGGTCACAATACCCGCAAAGAATGCAGAAATCATACCGGAGCCTCCGAATCTTCCAAACGCTACCTGAAACTGAAAGTCCGCAATAGACGGTTTAATCACCATAAAGAACATCATTAAAGCGATTAAGCCGGTTGACACACCATAATCCTTAAACCCATATTCCTTTGCGCCGTGATAGCCAACCAGAAAAACAAGTGTCAGCGACATAATGCCAAAGCTGAAATTATAGACCGGAGAAAGATCCGGAAGAAAGGAGACATAACCCGCAAGCAGATTATATATGGAGATGATACTCCCCAGCAGCAGAATCGGCACATTGGCCATCAATGCCCCGGAAAGTGTACGTATTATTTTTTTATCCATGGCCTTTGCGACCTTTGGTGCAAAGCTGGAGCCCAGCCAGTTAATAAATGTATTCATAGCTCTATCCCTTTTCCTTTAACGTTTCCATACATAAAGCAAGCAGTCCTTTTCCATCCAGTCCTGCATACATATCCTTCGGTATCATCAGAACCGGAACTGCATACGGACCACACATCGCCTTTAATTCATCAAACGCATAGGATAAATGCGGCCCGATGAGCAGAATATCCGTCTTCGGAAGATCATCCGCTATATTGTTCTGACTCTTTGCTTCCACCTTGGCCATGATCCCCTGTTTTTTTGCTGCACCGCGCATCTGCTGTGCCAGAAAGCCGCTGGACATCCCTGCTCCGCAGCATAATAATATATTCAGTTTTTCCATCTTTTCTACCTCCTGTTGGTACTGGAACTGTTCCACGCCTATATTATCTCCGGTATAAAGAAAATGCTCAACTTGTAATCTTTCCTTGCAGGGGTGAAAGTTTTTATATTTTCATCCCTGTAGTGAAAAAGATTCGTTTTGCTTTGTTTACTTCTTGCATTATAATAACAGTAAAGAGAGAGGTATGCGTATGAAAAAGAAACATGAGGAGCTTGTCCATATAATAAGACAGCAGAAACAGCCGATTTCTTCCACACAGCTTGCCAGACTGCTTAATGTTACTCCGCGATCGGTAAAAAACTACGTTGCCGCCATACAGGAGGAATTTCCTGATCTGATTGCGGCAGGTCCCAGAGGATACCGTATTGATACAGATACGCATGTGAAAGCAGAAAGTGATATTCCGCAGACATACCAGGAGCGCAGCTCTTATATCATCCGGCAGTTTTTCATTGACCACGCGCAGGAAATCGATCTGTATGATCTTTGCGATGAACTATATTTGAGCTATTCATCCATAAAAGGGTTGCTGAATCGCATGAACAAAGAGTATCAGGATACCGGAATCACCTTTCGATGCCGTAATGATATGATATATGCGGACGGGGAGGAAAGACATAAACGAAAATTTCTGACAGACATCATTTATCAGGAGTCTAGTGAACGCTTTGTGGATTTACAGACATTGAAGGATATATTCCCGAATTTGAATGTGCAGCAGATTCATGATATCCTGCATGAGACATTCAAGAAGCACAGCTGCTATATCAATGACTTCGGATATACAAATCTGACACTGCATCTTGCCATACTGCTTGACCGTATGCAAAGCGGCAATACGATTGAGCATTCACAAAAGGAGCAGCCTGAGCTTTCAGAAATTACGGTGTCTGTGATAGACGAATTAGAAAAAAGCTTTCATGTTGCCTTACTGGATCCAGAACGCTGTGATATTCACAACCTTGTCACCACCAGCATCAACCTCTGCCATGCGGAAAGCCGACAGGAGCTGATTACCGTTGTTGGACAGGATATCTATGAAATCACACAGACCGTTATATCCTCTGTCAACCGGCAGTATGGTTTACAGCTCGATAAGGATACGCTGCTGTATCCGCTTGCTCTGCATTTCAAGAATTTATTTGCCCGCTGTAAGAGAAACACCTCATTGCGCAACCCGCTGCTGGAAAGCATTCAGGCCTCCTGCCCGATGCTGTTCGACTGCGCAATCTATGTCGCAAATTATCTGGAGGCTTCCTGTAATCTCCACATCACTGCAGATGAAACCGCTTATCTTGCTATGCACATCGGTGCCGATATCGAACGGCAGAGCAGCGACAGCGGAAAGCTGAAATGCGTACTGCTGTGTCCGGATTATCAAAATAGCAGGCAGGAAATCTATAATTATCTTCTCATTCATTTTGATTCTGAAATCTGTATCAGTGCTGCATGCTCCTATGAAGCACAGCTGCCGGATACAGCCATCGACCTGTTGTTTACCACAATTCCCGTACAAAAAGAGTATCCGCATATGCTGATGATTCCTCCATTGAAAAAAGCAATGGATCTTAAGCAGATATTCGAAAAAATACAGGAGGTTATGGATCAGAAAAAGCTGCATATCCTCTCTGAGAGCTTTTCTGACTTTTTTCATGAATCGCTTTTCTATCTGCATACAGATGCCGGTTTGAAAAAAGAACAGATAATCCGTATCCTCCACGATAAGCTCTATGCACAGGGCTATACCTCTCCATCCTTTTATGAGGATGTGATCAAGCGGGAGGAGGCCGCTTCCACAGCCTTTGGATGCATCGCTGTTCCTCATTCCATGAAAATGGACGCCAGAAGGACCGGCATAGCTCTCGCCCTGTCGAAGCAGGGTATCACTTGGGACAAGCAGATTGTTCATGTTGTCCTGTTGATCGCCTGATCGCCATACACGAACAGGAGTCACATTTATTCAGAAAGCTGTATGAAGCCCTGATTCTGCTGTTCTCTCAGAAGCATGTACCCGATCAGATCAAGGAATGTATAAGCTTTCAGGAGTTTAGGCAGCTGTTGCTTACTCTGACAGATTAACAGCTCCTACATATACTCATCCTTACCGGCTGAACAGCTCTAGTGACAGACTGCCTTCCGGAAAAAGGATGACTTTTTTATTTACATTCCTTCTGCTTATTTGCTTGTTTATGCTCATTTTTAACATCTATATCCATAATAAATCGTACATTTTCGATAATATTCGTGCAATAGTGCTTGTAATGCTCTTCCTATTCTCGTATAATAAAGCTATGAACGAATATGCTGACTACAGTTTGCATACCGCACCAGACACACACATACATAAGGATAAATACCTCTGATAAGCCATAAAGATAGGAGTTGAACAGACATGCTGTCAGCTGAAAGAAAGCTGTATATTCTAAAAAAACTGGAATCGGAACAGACGATACAGGTAAAACAGGTTGCCAAAGAGCTGCATGTATCGGAATCCTCCATACGCCGAGACCTTCTTGAGCTGGATGATGAAAATAAGGTTGACAGAATTTACGGGGGCGCTGTAAAAAAAGAACGGGAACGCATTCTGACAGATGAAGCGGAAATAAAAATGATGGAACGCATGTCCATTCATTATGATAAGAAGCTGCGGATTTGTAAAGCTGCCAGCACACTGGTAGAGGATGGGGAGTGTGTTTTTCTGGATGGTGGTACCAGTATTGTACCGATGATTCACTTTCTAAGCAGCAGACCGATTAAAATTGTGACAAACAATCACCTAATCGTACAGAATGTTCAGAATCCAAAGGCTAAAATCATTGTCATCGGTGGAGAATTCAATACGAAGTATCGAATGAGTGAGGGCAATGAAGCTCAAAATATGCTGCGTCTCTATAATTTTGACCGTGCCTTTATCGGCTGTGCCGGAGTTAGTTTGGGCATGAAGAAGGCTTTTACAGCCGAGATGGCCACAAGAGAGCTGAAGCGTATCGCTATGGAATTATCAAATCATAATTATCTTCTGATCGATGACAGCAAGCTGCACGTAAAGGGCTTTTGTACGTTTGCTCAGCTGGATGAATTTGAAGATGTTTTTATCAATCGCACGACAGGAATGGAAACACTTCCGGATCATTTCATTGCTGTCAAATAGCAGCTGTACTGCACCATTTCCATACAACAGCAAAGAGTAGTCCTATATGGATGCTCCACAAGCAGTTCATCATCCGGCTTATATTGCAGGAATACATCATTTCATTACATATATTCATATCTAAAAAAGCTTTAAGCTTTATCGAAGAGTCTGAACCGTTTATCTCCCGGAGGCTTTGAACTATCCATCATACTGTACTAAAAAATCATCGAAGCAGTATCGATGATTTTTTATATGATAGCAGCTCTTCCAAAGGGAGATTACAAACATGACAGTCGCTGTCTTGGAAAAGGAGATGTCTGTATTTCAGAAGGAAGCTGCATCATATTTAATTACATACATTTATCCATCAGGGATGCAACAATTCCTCTCTTTATCTGTCTTTCTTAATATGACAGACCCGGATCAAAGAATCCAACCAGAACTCCGGCAACAGCAATCACAACCATGAGTAGCATGATCTTGATCGGGCTGATTCCTTTTTTCGCCATCAGCCACCAGCAGCCCATAACAAACAGCAGAGTCAGAACGCCGGGAAATGCACCATCGAGCTTTTCCTGCAGTAGTACAGGTACTTCCTGAGTTCCTGTAACCTTTTCGATAACTTTAGAGCCTTCAATGACCATCTCTGTTTTATTCTGAATAGAAGTTGTCAGCTGTACAGCCGTTGTAATTGAAACCCAGGTGCCGGCCATGGCACCTACGATTACCTGACCCATTACAATGACAGATTCACGCAATGCAGTTGCCTGTTCGCCGACAATTACCTCCACAGCTGAACCGCCAAGCTCATAGCCCTTTCCATAAATCCATTTCTGAAATAAAATACTTGTGATATTCCATACGATAATATAGAACAGAGGACCAATCAGTGAGCCACCCTCTGAAAGCCCCAATGCGATACCCAGCAGTACCGGAATATAGGTGCCGACAATCAAAGAGTCACCAATGCCTGCAAGAGGTCCCATCAAACCGGCGCGAATACCATTGATCATCTCATCATCAATTTCTTCAGCACCGTTCGCACGTGCTTCTTCCAGACCAGCAGTTATGCCGACAACAATGGAACCAATCTGCGGCTCCGTGTTGAAGAATGGGTAATAGGTCTTCAGCTTTTCAGCCTGCTCATCCTTGGAGTCATACAGTTCCTGAACGATTGGCAGCATGGACCACATATAACCGAAGGTCTGCATGTGCTCATGAGAGAAGCATGTTAGATTTCCGTAAAACCAGCGCCAGAAGGATTTGGATAAAACTTTTTTCGAAAGCTTCTTCATATCAGATATCCTCCTCTTCATTTGTATTTGTCTTTGCACCTCTCAAACGAATCATCGTCATCTGATAATTGATCAGTGCGAATACAGCACCGACTGCAGTTGCCGCAATCAGAGTTAAATGCATGGATGCCGCAACCGTGAAGCCAAACAGGAAGAAAATCAAATCGGTTGCTTTGCTTACGACAGATTTCAGCAGTATTGCAATCCCTACCGCAGGCAGTAAGCTGCCGATAGTAAACAGCGATTTCATATACCAGGAATCCATTGGCAACGCCGTTTTAAAATCTGTAACAGCTCCAGCACCATAATAGGTAATCAGCATGACCGGAATAAAGGATACAAGAATATGCGAAATCAGCGGAAGTATCACATTGACCTTTGTTATGATACCAAAATCCTTTTTATCAAGTCTTGCCCATCCGATATGCTGCCAGACAAGATTCATCATAGCAGTTCCATAAAACTGTACCGTGCCGACCGTACCTACCAGTGCACCAATGGATCCGGCAAGTCCCAGTGCTTCCGGACCGCCAAGATCAAGCCCCTGTGATTTCGCTGTTGCATAGGCAAGCGGGATACCGATATACGATACTGCACGAAGATCGGCAGCAACGGTTCCTCCAGGTGTTACAACTGCGATATAGATAATCTGCATAGGAATAGCCAGTTTGATACAGCCCTCTACATCACCCAATGTCAACCCGACAAATAATGAGGCAATCAACGGACGATTTAATGTATAGTTACCAATCGTCGTACCCAGTGCGGCAGGGATGGACGCTGCTGTACAGCTCATTAGACCCAGCAGTGCAGCCTGTACCCAAGTAATCATAACTTCATCTCCTTTTCTCTGCATAAAGTAGCTCAACAGCAAGTCATCCTTTCTCACATTTCACGGCCCCTACCCCTTGGAAAATCAGACCTGCTGTAATTACAAGGATATTATATTTATTTGTATAATCGTTTACAAAACTATAAATAGCAATATACTTATAAATGACACGCGTCCTTTTTATTATTTGCACATTCTTGCACGTTTGACAGCATTGCAGTTACAATTCTGCTTATTCAAAGCAGAAAAATGTTTGTTATTATAAAATAATATATTCGAAACTGTGATTTTATTTGGTATTTTCCATATTTAGCAAGCTTTTGTTTCTTGTTTATCTCATATTCTGATTAGTTTACTGTTTTTCAAAGGAAAACCATTCATTTCTCTAAATCGATACGAATACATAGCAGCTCTTCTTGTAAGCAGCCATTTTGTTTTAAAGGATTCGTATATCGATCAGCAATTGCATAGATACAATTGTATGTTCTTTTATAATATTCAGGTATGCAGTACGACATCTTTCATACTTTACAACCATACATACATTCACAGTACAGCTAATATAACATTTTATGTACAATATGTATGAGAGTTACCACACAGCTTTCCGGTATCGTACTGCTGATAATATTTCCACAGTAAAAAAAGAGGCATCCCTATTTGCCTCTTTACTATATTCTTCGCTTCTTATCCGATATTAGTAATTATCTGTGGAAACCTTATTATCCAGACCTAAAACTACCGGTACAGACTTGTATCCAACACCCATGCGATCGATTCCCATATCGATCAGCTGCAGGAAATGTTCTCTGGTACGAATGCATCCGCTTCCCTTAACCTTACATTTACCGTCAACCTCTTCCATCATAACCTTAATGATTTCCGGTGTTGCTCCGTGTGATTCAAAGCCTGTAAGGAATCCGGTGCTGGTTTTTACAAAATCTGCCCCTGCATCGATACAGCATTTGCATGCTTTACGCACCTGTTCCTCATTGAGAGCATCTGTTTCAAAAATCACCTTGATTTCTCTGCCATATTTATGAGCAGCATCCGCACATGCTTTCAGATCCTTCGTGACTTCATCAAACTTACCGGAACGGATCAGACCGAAATTAGCAACGATATCCACTTCTTTTACAGTATCGTATTTTGCTACGATTTCAATCTGCTTCACTTTAGATTCTGTTGAGCTCGTCCCGAATGGGAAGTCACATACCGGACACAGCATTGTTTCGCTTCCCTTAACATATGGTTCACAAAGATCCATATATCCTGGATTGATACAGATTGTAGCACAGCCCAGCTCGACGCCGTCTTTTGTAAGAGCAATGATATCCTCCTCTGTAAATTCAGGTTTTAATACGGAATAATCAATATACTGTGCAAGCTCCTTTGTCGTCATTTCACATGCTTTTTTTGTTGGTTTCATTTTGTCACCTTTTACACCATAGTGCCCTTTCTTACAATCTAATTATAAGGCTGCAGCGAAACAAAATCAAGCATTTTCATTCATTTTTATATATACTATAAATGAATTTGAATGTTTTTGCTCATTTTAACCAGTATTTCTTATCAACAGGTAGATTAACAAACAATTATATTTTCTATATACAATAATCACAAGCCTACACGCAGGATTCCAGGTGCGATAGAATCATAAGGAAGATGCTGAACCTGAAGAGTCGCGTTTATCGCTATGCATAAGAAGGCAGTGCCCCAACACCAATAGTGCTATAAAATCACGGCTTAGAAATAAGCTGTATATCGCATAAAAAAAACACGGATCTATGCCGTGTTTTCTTAATGACTTTCTCTTAGTAGTTTTTAGCTTCTTCAGCAAAGTGAGCTCCGGAGTATCCACATACCGGACATGCCTTTGGTGCTGCAGTTCCTTCGTGACGGTATCCACAGATATCACATACCCATACAGTAGCTTCATCTTTCTCAAATACTTTACCGTTCTTCACGTTTTCCAGCAGCTTCAGGTAACGTTCTTCGTGGTGTTTTTCGATTTTAGCAACCTGCTCCATCTGGAATGCGATTTTAGCAAAGCCTTCTTCTTTTGCAGTTTCCGCAAATCCCTTGTACATGTCAGTCCACTCATAGTTTTCACCAGCAGCTGCATCCTCCAGATTAACTGCAGTTGTAGGAACCTTATCCTCATGCAGAGCCTTGAACCACAGCTTTGCGTGCTCCTGCTCATTGCGTGCAGTTTCTTCAAAGATATCAGCGATCTGCTCCATACCTTCTTCACGAGCCATCTGTGCGTAATATGTGTATTTGTTACGTGCCTGAGATTCACCGGCGAATGCTGCCATTAAGTTCTGTTCTGTCTTAGATCCTTTTAATTCCATGTTTTTTTCCTCCGTTTTTAACTTTACATTTTCTGATCAGTGTTCCTGATCCATACCATTCTGCTTTTTCAAGCAATCCTGGCAGATACCCTCTGCCATCATATTGTGTGTCTTGATTGGAAGTCCAGTCTGTTTTGACATTTCCTCGTTGAATGACTCAAGATAAGGAATATCCAAATCAAGGATGCGGTCGCACTTAATACAGTGCAGGTGATAGTGCGGTTTACAAGTTTTATCGTACTGATAACCATCTATAGGATGCGCAATCTTTTTGACTTCATGCATCTCACAGAGAATATTCAGATTTCGATAAATCGTTGCCAGACTGATTTTCTGGCCGCCGGCATTCATTTCCTGAAAGACCTGCTCCGGTGTGACATGACCATCTATCTGTTTCATATAGTTTAGTATCATATCACGCTGCTTGGAAGACTTTCTTATCATGTCAACCTCCAATCTTAAGAACCGTTCTTATTATATACCCGAAAAGTGAATCCGTCAATAGTTTTAAGAATAAAATTAAAAATAATTCTTAGTTTTATCATTGGAAGGAAAAGCGGTTATGCAATGCCTTCCTTTTTATGCAGCAGTACCACACACTGTGCCTGCACACCTTCCTCACGACCGACGAAGCCCAGCTTTTCCCCGCGTGTTGCCTTGATGCTAACCTGTTCCATATCACAGCACAGTGCCTCTGCGACATGCTTTCTCATTGCCGGAATATGCGGAGCCATTTTGGGTCGTTCAATCATGATCATGGCATCCAGATTACCGATTGCATATCCCTTTTCCTCCATAATCTTATATACCTGCCTCAGCATCCACAAAGAATTCATATCCTTATATCTTTCATCCGTATCCGGGAAATGCTTTCCCAAATCCCCCAGCGCCAGCGCCCCCAGAATACTCTCCGCTATTGCATGCAGCAGCGCATCCGCATCGGAATGCCCAAGCAGTCCCATCTCATGTTCAATTTCCACACCTCCCAGAATCAGCTTTCTTCCTTTTACCAGCTGATGTATATCTGTAGATTGCCCGATTCGTATCATACAGACACCTCCTTCTTATATTTATATAGTGTATCGCAGATTTCCGGAAGACGCAATTCATCCGTGTTTATTTCATAGGGAAACACAGTTAGTTTGTATTTCTTACTTTTTTGTAATTTGTAGAAAAATACTACAAAATGAAAGAACCTTATGGTATTATTAAACTATAATAAAAATAGTAAGGGAGAGAAACAAATGAAAAAATTAGCCGCACTGGTATTAAGTTTTGGTATGCTGTTTTCCATGGCTGCCTGCTCCGGTTCCAAGGTAAGTGACGACGCACTGGATAAGCTGGAATCCTCGGTAAAGAAATTCAGCGAGGTAAAAAATGCGAATTACTCTGCAGATATGGATATGACTGTAGATAAGGAAAATGCAAAGATTAAGCTGTATGGTGGTTTTATTTCAGAAACAAAGAAGCCTCTGCAGTTGAGCATGATCATGGATATGGAAGCAAGTGGACAGAAGCTGGAGAAATACATGCAGCTGTTTGTTAAGGACGATACCATGTACCTGAACATGATGGATATGATGAAACAGAAAACAAGTCTGAAGGATGCAATGGGTACTGCAAGTATTCCAAATGTAAATTTTGATGCGGATACCTTTAAAATGAACAAGGAAGACATGAAGAAATTCCTGAAGGAAGCATCTGTAAAGGGAAACGACCTGAAGCTTTCCTTCGATGTTGAAAAGCTGAACGAGGAAACAAAGAAAGAAACAGAGAAAAACAATGTTACGGATGCGAATGTAGAATTCAAGAAGCTGGATATGGATGTCACATTGAACAATGACTTCATGGAGAAAGCTGTCATTACCATGGAGATGACAAATACCAAGGGTGAGACCAAGCAGGAAATGAATGGTACGATATCTCTGACCGTAAAGGATATCAACAAGGTTTCCAGCATTGATTTCCCGGACTTCAAGGATTATAAGGAAGGCAGCATAGAATAACATGTAACGGCCGTTGAACTCTTAGCTTCGCGGCCTTTTTCTAAATAGAAAAGGGAGATGAGAAAATTGAAAAAAATACTGGCGATACTGACCTGTGCACTGATGGGTTTCACACTTGCAGCATGCAGCAGTAAGAACAAAATAAATGAGGATGCACTGGATGCGTATGCGAAGGCAGCAACAAACATTACAAAGATGAAATCCGCAGCCTATGATATGAAACTGCTCGTTGATGCAGATGATATGGATATGCATGCCAAGGTTACCATGGACGGAACGTATAATGCGGAAAAGAAGCTGCAGCTGGCTTTGCACATGGATGCCGCTGTAAATGGAATCGGACTCGATGATCTTGCATCATTTTATATGAAGGATGATGTTGTGTATGCAAACATCATGGAGATGGAAAAGGAATACAATGAATTGGATGATCAGCTGCTGAACAAGCTGAAGCTTGATAAGGAAACCGGTGATCCGAAAAAGAATGTTGAAAAGAGCTTTGAAGAAATGACGATGGAGGAAAAGGATGGCAGAAAGGTCATCACGGCTGTCATGAATAAAGACGGTCTGAGTGCCGCAAAGGATTATGCTAATAAATCCATTGATGATGATACCTTTAAACTCGGGAATGGCATTAAAGTCACCGGTATACGTGAAGGCTCCTATATTTTCACAGTGAATAACCAGAATCAGTTTGAGCGTATAGAAATGAAGGTCGCAGCGTCCTATGAACTGGACGATGAGGACGAAAAAAAGAAAGCAGTTGATATGACGATCAGCCTCGTAGTGAATCTGAACGATATCAATCAAGTAAATAAAATTGATTTTCCATCCTTTAAAGACTACAAAAAGGCAGATAGCAGGAAATCGGAAGCAAATGACCTGCTAAATGAATTAAGTAATGAAAATGCACTTTGATATATTGCATTTTACATTTATTTCTGATATGATGTACAGGCTTATAAGGGAGTAGTTAGCTCACATTTGAGTAGTTAGGTCAACATAATGATTCACAGTGAATCTGGCTTAAGTATTAAATAACGAGACTTATGCGTGTGTTTTTCACGTATGAGTCTCTTTTTCATTCAGGAGGATAAGGGTATGAGTTTATTTTCTATTTTTATGATCGGTATCGGGCTGAGTATGGATGCATTTGCGGTCAGCATCGCAAGAGGTATGACAATGAAGAAAGAAGATCTTCTGCGTTATGCACTCACGCTGGGTTTTTTCTTTGGTGTTTTCCAGGCTGTTATGCCATTGATCGGCTGGTGGGCAGGAAGCTATTTTCAGGAGTTCATCGCTTCCATCGACCACTGGATTGCATTTGGTCTGCTGGCCATCATCGGAGGGAACATGATACGGGAGTCCCTTCGTGGAGAAGAAGAGGCCTGTGAAGATAAATCTCTGACTTTAAAAACCATTCTGATTCTGGCTGTAGCGACCAGCATTGATGCACTTGCTGTCGGTATCAGCTTTGCATTTCTACAGGTACATATCTGGACAGCGATTACAGTTATTGGTGTTACAACCTTTGTGCTCAGCTTCATCGCCGTCTATCTTGGAAACCGCCTTGGTGATCTTTTAGAGAAATATGCCGGCATTCTGGGAGGTATCATTCTGATACTGATTGGTACAAAGATTCTTCTGGAGCATCTGTTTGGGTAGAAATACCTGTTGATGCTCCCTTTTCTATGATTTTATGATAAAATTATACGTACATGAATGGAGGAATGTATATGAAGCAGCCACTGGCTTTTCGGATGCGGCCGCAGCATCTGGATGATATCATCGGACAGCAGCACCTGATTGGTGAAGGCAAAGTTCTTCGCAGATGTGTTCTTGAAAAGCGCTTATTCTCCATGATTTTCTATGGACCTCCCGGTACCGGTAAAACAACACTGGCTATGGTGCTCGCAAACGAGCTGGAGCTTCCGTTTCGCATGTTTAATGCAGTAACCGGAAATAAGAAGGATCTGGAAACCATATTTCAGGAGGCAAAGTTTTACGAGGGACTGATCGTGATCATTGATGAGGTGCATCGGTTGAACAAGGATAAGCAGGACCTTCTGCTCCCACATGTGGAAAACGGTAATATCACCCTGATCGGCGCAACCACCAGCAATCCGCTGCATGCCATCAATCCCGCCATCCGTTCCCGCTGTCATCTGTTTGAAATCAAGCAGGCGCAGCAGGAGGATATCGAACAGGCTCTGATGAAAGCCATTCATCATCAGGACGGCCTCAATGACAGTGTTCAGATTGAGGAGGAAGCACTGCATATCATAGCGCGTCACAGCAATGGAGATATACGATATTCACTCAACATTCTTGAAATCTGTGCACTTGCAAGTGACGGTGTCATCACACAGGAGCTTGTTTCACAATATTCCCAGTTTCCGAATATGAGCATGGACAGCGATGGAGACGGTTATTATGATGTATTAAGCGGATTCCAGAAATCCATTCGGGGAAGTGATGTAGATGCTGCCCTGTATTATCTGGGTATCATGATCGAGGCGAATGATATGGACAGTATCGAGCGTAGACTGCTCGTTACCGCATATGAAGATATCGGTCTGGGAAATCCTGCAGCAGTGGCACGGTGTGCAACGGCAATTGATGCCGCAAAACGTGTAGGCTTTCCGGAGGCCCGCATTATCCTGGCCGTAGCCGTGATAGATCTGACTCTATCACCAAAGTCAAAGAGTGCAGAGCATGCAATCGATGCAGCAATGAGTACACTGCGCCATACCTCCTACAGTGTCCCGGATTATCTTCGATTTACACCGGTCAATATGGATGATGATGAAAAATATGATTATGAACGTAGTGATCTATGGAATCGTATCCAGTATCTGCCGGACAGATTGAAAAACAAGCATTTCTATGAACCGGAGCTGACATCCTCCTACGAAAAAATACTGGCGCAGAATCTGGAAAAGCTGCGCAAGGTACCACGTACGAGCAATCTGAAAGCATTGAAAAAGCAAAACAGTCGATAATGGCAATAGTATTGTTATCCTCACGAAGCTGTTCTGCATAGTTCTTACTTTCTTCTGCAGAATGCAACATCTAATACTTAAAGCAATCCTCCTGCATTCCCATATGCAATACGCTAGCCAGCTGCCGCAATGAGATCATCAGATTTATATGTCATTTTGAAAAAGGGTGAAATTCATCTTTTTTTGATATCCCATCAGCAAGAAGCAGGCAGCCGCCAATAATTTAAAAGGTAGAAGGCAGGCTGTCAGAATATACTTCAGCATAAAAAAACGATATAATCCCTGTTATATCGCAGTACGCATTCTTTCCCTCAATAATCTAATACTAGTCAAAATATTTCAGATAGTGTTTCAGGTCGCTGTGACTCTTGAATCCATGCTGACTCAGCAGCTTGAAAAGATTTTTTCTTCTGACATTCGCAGTCATACGAAGACCGCAATATCCGTTTTTACGTACTCTGGCCTCAAATACATCATAAATCTGACGCACCTCTTCATTGTCCGCGTAATCATCACTGACTACCAGAGCCACAATATTGACCAGCTTATCTGAATACAGTGTTTCATAAGGCGATCCGTGAATATAACCAACAACTCTGCCTTCATCCTCCGCAACGGTGATAAAGTCACTTCCCGTTTCCAGTATGGAAATGATACGCTCATACACCTTATCCTCATCATAGGAATACCCCAGCTTTTCATTCAGTGCATGGATGTCCTTATAATCTTCCGGTTTGATTCTTCTAAACTCCATAGCAATGCTCCTTTCCATTTCAGCTTTAGTCTATCATAGAATTGCCGTGATTGTAACAGTTTCTAATACAATTCTTGCCACATTTCTCACCTTTATACCGCATGTATAAATATTTGTTCTCTGGGGATGCTGTAAGTGTTGAAGCTGCCGCATGCAGTTTACGATGACAACAGCTACTATATGAAAGAAAGGCAGATGATATGACATGGTACTTTTAATATTCGCCGCCGCAGGGATACTTTTACTGTTTTATTTGTTTACAAGAAAAAGCGAACAGCCGGTTCAGAAGGTAAATATTCAGGCAGATATACAGCATGATGAAGAAGCAGAGATATTTCTGGCCGGCGGGTGCTTCTGGGGTGTACAGAAATTCTTATCCTCCCTTGAAGGCGTCCGCTTTACGGAGTGCGGATATGCGAACGGAACGAGTGATAATCCAAGCTATGAGGATGTCTGTACAAAGGATACGGGCTTTGCAGAGTGTGTACATGTCCTGTATGATAAAAACGTGCTTACGCTGGAGGAGCTTTTGAATCAGTTTTACACCATCATCGACCCGGTATCCGTAAATCGTCAGGGAAATGATACCGGCTCTCAGTATCGCACCGGTATTTATTATACCAATCCAAAGGATGCCGATGTTATACAGCAGTCTTTGGACAAGCTTCAGAAATCCTATGATCAGCCGCTTGCTGTTGAATATCAGTCTCTTGAAAATTTCTATTCCGCAGAGACCTGTCATCAGGATTATCTGGATAAGCATCCGGATGGTTACTGTCATATACCCGCCTGGAAATTTGAAAGGAAGGAAGCGGCAGAGCCCCACCGTTTCCCGTTGCCGGAGAAGCAGGAGCTAAAGCAGAGACTGAGTGCAGAGCAATTTGCAGTAACACAGGAAAACGCGACAGAGCGACCTTATCGAAATGCTTACTGGGACACCTTTGAAAAAGGAATCTATGTCGATATTGTCAGTGGAGAACCGCTATTTCTTTCTACGGATAAGTTTGTTTCCGGTTGCGGATGGCCGAGCTTTACCAGACCGATTCAGAAAGACCTGATAAAAGAAAAAAGTGATATAAGTGGAGGTATGCGTCGAACAGAGGTACGCAGTGCACATTCCGACGCGCATTTGGGACATGTGTTTGATGACGGTCCGCAGCATTGCGGTGGGATGCGTTATTGTATCAACAGTGCGGCATTGAAGTTTATTCCCATCTTTGAGATGGAGGAAAAGGGATATGGTGATTATCTGGTGCTTATACAGCAGGAAAACCAGCAGTCTGCTGAATGAGGTATGCATTTTTCGCACGATACAAAAAAGAACAGGAGAGTATGCTTACGTTCAAAATCGGAATAAGGTAATTCTAGGCTATCAGTCACTATTAGAATTACCTTTTTTATAATATCCGAGAGTGAATCAGAGCCTGCTTCATGTTCTTTTTCTAAATGTATGTTCACATACCTGTTCGTTTTTTCGCTGTTTCTTTTCTACAGTGTTGTTCCTTATACTTTCAACCGCTTTCATCAGAAAAATGAAACCGCTTATATTTATAAATTACGGTTTTCGCAATCACCTGTAAGAAAGTTTATTTATAGAAATTACTTTGATAACCATAGCTGGAAACATACCATTTCATACAGCAGCAACTAGAAATCATATAATATAAAATAATTTTATGCAGTCCGTCTCCGCTTATATTTCCTATGCGCGTTCCTTTATTATAATTTTTTATCACTGCAATTCATCGCAGTCATGCCCAGCTCAAGTCATTTTATCAGGTGTCATAAGCAATCATTTCTTTATCCTCACATTGCCTTTCACATTTCTCTTGTCATTTTTCTCGCCCGAACAATCAGAAAGCTTGGTTTGATTAACTCTTTTATCATACCCGGACATTCCTGCAGCGCATGTTCATCCGGCAGCGTTTCCACCATATCTTCTACAAAAAAACCAGTGTGTGCAAGCGTGGTGATGATGGTTCCCATCATGCGATGATAGTTTTCCACATTGTCAACATACCAGAAGCCGCTCCTCTTTCCTTCCCTTCCATAATCAGAAAAGGTATAGGAAATACAATCTCCATGCGCATCGTGATTATAGTGACCCTTTCCATCATAGGTCGCAGTTATAATTGGATGCATTTGTGAAAACAGAAGGATGCCACCCGGTCGTAACAGCTTATAAATATCATGTACCAGGGCAGGGAAATCTTCAGCATAATGGAAGGCTAAAGAGCTGTACACAAGATCATAGCTATTGTTTAAGGTGCCAAGCTCCGCCATATCCATTCGCATATATGTAATTACAGGATGTGCATAGTTTCTTCTTGCTTCTTTCAGCATTTTTTCTGAGATATCGATCCCGGTTACATGTGCAGCGCCGTTTTCTGCAAAATGAAGACAGTTATGCCCATAACCACATCCGATATCCAATATCGCCTTACCTTTACTATCCGGCATCAGCTTCTGCATCTTTGGCTGCTCCATAAAATCATTATAGTTTTTCCTATGCAGACGTAAATCCATATACGCAGAAAAAAATTCATCATTATCGAAAATATTTTGCGTCATTTCACATTCCTCCTTCTTTCCTCTATGATTTTTCGTGACCGCTCCGCCTGTATTTTCAAAATGCCGTTTTTTTCTGCATATGCCTGAACAAACGCTTCACTTTTTTCACAGGTAAAGGCAGACATGCAAAGAAGCAGCTTCCACAGAATCAAAGAGTCTTTCTTCCATTTTTCAGCCAGCTGCAAAAGTGAATCACAGATTTGTGGTGAAGCGACATCCGGGTGATAAAAGGCCATAAACCCTATAGCGTCCAAAGCCTCACTTACTTTTGCTTTATCGTCACCTTCTGTAACAGCTACTAAAACAGAGGCTGTACATGGATTCATTTTTCCCATACAGCGCGCTATAATATCCCGCGGAAGTGGATAGGATTTTTTTGCGGATACTGTCTCGGGAACTGTTTTATACTGGTTTGTCCCTATCCTTCCCAGATACAGAGCCATTTTTTCAGCTGTTCTTTGATTACCTGCCTCAAGCGTTTCACAAATTGCTATCCGCGTGTATAAGCACTTCTCCTTTTCCAGCTGCTGAAGAAGCTCATCAGCAGCCTGCTCCACATCTTTTTTCAGACTGATTGCTGCGGCACTTCTTATCCATGCCGCTTCATGTGATAGCAAAAGTATACGCTTCTTCACTTCCAAGGATGACAGCTCTTCTATATCATCCGATGATGCCTTTCCCCGCTTTCGCAATTGCTCCTCTGTACTTTTCATACACATACCCCTTCGATAAAAAGACACTGTACAGTGTCTTTCAGCCTATTTGTTTTTATATTTTTTTGAAGTTTCCGTACTTACAACCGTATAAGTAAACATCTTATAGTTGTAAATGGTTTTTGTATATTCGATTGGATTATTATTCAAATCATACGCCGTATTATAAACAATCAGAGCAGGACCTGACTTTGCCTGCAACAGAATATGTGCGTCTTCACCGCGAATGCTGTCTGCCCGAATGTCATCTCTTGCCCATGATAAATCCAGGTGATAATGCTCATAGAAAACATCATATAAAGAAAAGCTTTCAAAGTTGAACATTTCAAGACCCGGACAGTATAATGCATTGATATGCGCATATTCTACAGCGATTGCTTCATCATTCGCATAACGGATCCTATGCAGAAAATAGACTTCATCCGTTTCCTTCAGATTCATTGCCTCACGTATATGCTCATCCGGTTTTATCCTTTCCAGATGCAGCACCTTACTATGGCATTTCAATCCTTTTCGCTCCATGAGTTCTGTAACGCCCAGTATTTCCTTGCTTCTTTGAATCATCAAATCCATTACAAACGCACCACGGCCACGATCAATGCGTACCACTCCCTGCTGCTCCAGCTTTTGCAGGGCATGTCGGATGGTCATTCTGCTTGCGCCAAAGCGCTCCTGCAGCTCCCGCTCAACGGGCAGTTTATCTCCCTGCTTATATATTTCCTGTCGTATTTCCTGATGAATCGCATCTGCAATTTCCAAATATTTAGGCTTACTCTCTTTCATTTACCTCACCTCATTGTATGTTAATCCTATTATAACAAATAAATCAGTATTTGTATGTACCTTACAGGATAATATATCTTGAGTAGCAATTGTCTATACAAAACATCCTTCATAGTGTATATTTATTTCCTATCAGCAAAGACATCATACTCACTTTACAGTATGGAAAAAGGCCCCATCACACACCGATTGGACCTAAAGAAGCTTCTCTCACATCACATTGCAAGAACCTTATTCCATTTTTCTTCAATAACAGGAATCCCGTTTTTCCTATGCTCCTCCATCGTTTGCCACTCCGGTTCACCCGGATATAAAACAGGCCTTGCTTCATCGATCGGCTTGGATGCCTTGATATAAGCGAGGATACCATCCACAATGGCATCGGTCTGCTCTTCAGTATTTGCCTTCGACGGGTCTATAGCAATCATCATCTGAGATAGTCCTATCTCATCTTCAAAGGTCCCGATTGTATGCACCGCATTCCCGGCTGTCAGCACACTTGCGATCATATCCAGTGCAATCGAAATCCCGCTCCCCTTCCAGAAGCCCATGGGCAGCACTCTTTTTGTTTTGTATATTTCACCGGGATTCCTTGTAATCTGTCCGCTTGTATCATATCCGCCAGGCACCGGAAGCTGCAAGCCCTTCAGCCTGTAATCCTCTATCTTTCCACAGGAGAACTGAGACATTGCACAATCGATTACAACGTGCTGCCCATTGCTGCGCGGAATTGCAAATACCAGTGGATTATTTCCGATTCTCTGATTCTCACCACCCCATGCAGGCATATTCGGCTTTGTATTTGACCAGCAGATACCGATGCACCCGGCATCCGCTGCCTGAAGCCCATAGCTCCCACCACGCATCCAGTGATTGTTATTGGCCAGTGCTACCATACCAATGCCATACTGCTTTGCCAGCTCACAGGCTCTTTCCATAGCCTGTCTGGCATTCAGGGGACCAAAACCGCGATGTCCGTTCCAGCGTTCATACGCTCCAAGCTGTAGCTCACAGGTTGCCTTGATATCAGGATCTATTTCTCCCTTCTCCAAATACTCCACAACCTTTGGAAAACGATTTAATCCATGCGAATAGACCCCTGCCAGACTATTCTGTGCAAAGATTGCCGCAGCAGCCTCTGCTCTGTCCTCCTGAAACCCCTTCTTCATTAACACACGTTTGAATATCTGCAGCATTGTATCATAACTTACACGCATAATAAGTACATTCCTCCTCACAGTATTTTTTATTTGCTTCGTTTCCTGATTTCCATCTGACAATGGTTCTATGTACTCGCTCTATGTTCTTAGTTGCTCTTAAACGAGCACGGCTGTCAGCCCATGATGATTTCCTTTAGCTGATCTCCTTCATATTTATAGAAATCCTTAAGGATACGCAAATCTGTTCCCAGTGCAAAATCACGAACGCCAAGCTCATAATAATAGGCCGCATCCGCTGCATTCCGTATTTCTACACGGATGCGTTTTCCATATCGAAGTGCTGTTTCGATTACATATTTTTCAACCTCTTTGACCTCATCCGGATGTACGCTTTTGTCAAACCCGGAATTCATGGAGAAATCAGCAGGACCGAACTGCAGGAAATCGACCTCCTCCACCTGACAAATCTCTTCCAGATTGTGTACTGCCTCAACCTTTTCTATCATAAAGCCCTTAACGATATCACAAACATCCCGTGCGTAATCCATCTGACTGGACAGATTGGCATTGCGTATCCAGCGTCTGTTCACAAAGCCAAGAGCGCCTCCATCCGGTGTAGCCGGTGTAATTTGCCGGATGGTCTCTCTCACCTCTGCCGCTGTTGTATGATCGGTGAACAGGATTCCCTCAAAACCGGATGCCATAGCCTTTTGCGCCACATATATACGATTGTGATAGTCCGGCTTTATAATCATGGAAATATTGTGCAGCTCTGCTGCGCGTGCCATGTTCTCCAGGTCGTAATGGTCAAATGGGGCATATTCCGCCAGGAATTCCACATAATCATACAGCTCGTTGCTGCCGATGATTTCAATAAGCTGCGGCCATGTAAAATCGATACGGGTTGCGACGATAACTTCTTTTTCCATTAATTTCTTTCTTAACTGATTTATCATATTGTTTTTCCTTTCCTGCAGAGCTCTTCTGCTATCGTTACTTTTTGATTCTTTAACACTGTGTGCGATATCCCTGCTGTCATGGTAATCAGACGCATCAGCTGGTAACCGGTTTCCTCCAGATATTCCTCTGTATGTGCCAGTGCCTCATGGAGTGGATAGATTCCCTGCTGTATGGTGAAAATGCCTTGGAAATATGTAGTAAGTGCTATACAATCCACTTCCCTCTGCCCGCATACGGCAAGCACAGGAATGCCTTCCTTCTTCGCTGCCTGCGCAATACGTATCGGAAGCTTTCCCTGCAGGGTCTGATGATTCATCTGTCCCTCTCCCGTAATCACCAGATCTGCTGTATGCAGTCTTTGCTCCAGACGGACATAACGGTTGATCAGCTCATAGCCAAAGGTTAATTCCGCACCGAGTATGTACAGCCCTGCAGCACAGCCGCCACCTGCACCGCCGCCTTCCTGCATAAGATTTCTTGCGCTTCGCTGCTCCAGTAGATGAAGCTGCTGTTCCAGCTTGTTCATCTGCATGGCATTTGCCCCCTTCTGTGCAGAATAGGTAAGCACACAGCCCTCTTTTCCATACAGTGGTGCACAAACATCACAGCCTACAAGAAGCTTCATATCACCGAGCTTCTTTCTTACGGTCTGAAAGGCTTCTTCATCCCAGTGATCAAAAGCAAACAGAGGATTGCAATCGTCAGGCAGCACATTTCCCATTTGGTCATACAGCCTGATGCCCAGTCCCTGCATAACACCAAGACCACCATCGGTTGTGATTGTTCCGCCGAGAATCAGCAGTACCTTGTGAATCGCATGGCCGTGCAGCTGATTAAGAAGCTCACCGAGTCCATAGGTTGATGCAGTGGCAGCAGTGGCACTGGAAACCTCGCAGTTATGCAGCCCGAAGATATCCGCGGCCTCCACAGCACAGCACAGGCTTTCCCCCTCTTTAAACAGCAGTGTGCGCACGGTTATTCGTTGATGAAAGGCATCCCGGCATTGCCAAGTCCTGTATTCCCCCTTTACACAGGCTGCCAGTGCATGGACGCTGCCCTCTCCTCCATCCGCTACACTGCAAACCGTCGTCTGATGTCCGCTTGTCCGCAAGATTCCTCTTTCCAGAGCCTTTCCTGCTCGTTCAGAGGACAGCGCGCCTTTGAATGAATCCATCGCTATTAGAACGTTCATGTTCATCTCCTTTCCCCTTACAATATAATTCTAATATGCAGATAGGAATAATCATATGTGTTATAATACAAATATAACCATGATTTTATTACATATTTTTGTGATATAGAACAGGAGAACTTATGAAAATTTCTGAAGAGCTAGCAAAGATTATCGTTGATAATATCCATGAAGTCATCCCTGAGGAAATCAATTTCATAAATGCGGACGGTCTGATTATCGCCAGTACAGATCCAAAGCGTATGCATCGTCTGCATACCGGCGCGCTCAGTGTTATTCGAAACCGCGAGCAGCTGAGCGTGCAAAACGATACACAATATTACGGTGCACGTAAGGGAATCAATATGCCGGTATTCTTTGATGATGAAATTATCGGTGTGATTGGCATTACAGGTGAGGAACAGGATGTTATCGGCTATGCGAAAATCCTGCAGAAGATGACACAGATTCTTGTCAAGGATGCATATTATCGTGACATCCGTCATCAGAAGCGTTCCAGTGACAGGATTCTGATTGAGCGTGTGCTGAGCGGGAATTTTGAGAATGAATCCTTATTTCAAAATGACAATCTGACACAAAGGAGTCCAAGACTGATTGTATGTGCAAAGATTGACGGACAGCTGAAGGATGAGCAGATCGACCGTATACACCGTCTGCTGGAGGCTATTCCCTTTTCCACCTATATTGAGAAAAAGGCGTTGTATGTGCAGGAGCTGATTTTCATTATCCCTGCACAGAACAGGATGTATATCCATCAGTGGATCGGAAGTATCCGGGAGATATGTCCGCATGCGATTTTCTGGGGAATCGGCACTGTGACTGAGAAAATCAGTGATTTGCCGCTTTCGTATAGCAGAGCAAAAACAGCTGCCCTCTGGGGCAGCGGGATCAGCGGGCACAGGGTTTCCTGTTATGAGGATATCGGGGTCGGTATGCTGCTGCCGCATATCGATGAGTTGGAGAGAGCATATTTCCTGAAGCATCTATTCAAGGATTGCAGTGCTGAGCGAATTGCGGAAATCATGATGGTTTTATCCCTGTACGAGGAGCATAACGGCAGCATTCTTCATTGTGCAAAAGCCTGCAATATGCATCGGAACTCCTTTCAGTATAAGCTTCTGCAAATACGCAAGCAGACCGGTCTGGATCCGAGAAGCCTTCATGATTATGTGCTGCTGAAGCTTGCTGTTGTGCTGTACCAATTTCAGCAAAATACACCGCATTCCTAAACGAAAACCTGTTCATGCAAATGATATTTATGAGAAAAGCACGCCTTGACTCTTTGGAGTTCCTGCGTGCTTTTATTCTTGTGGGTAATCTGTTCATATCTTTATATTCACTTCTGGTTCGATTATCACAGGTGAAAGTCTTATCATACTTAATCTATAATCAACAGGCTTATATGCTGTTTAAAGCTACCGCTTGAACATCCCTATTGATTGGATAATTCTCCAGAGTATTACACAGAATAATACGATTTTCAATCTGATATAGCGACGATTTCAACTGATCAAATCCCTTTGCATCACTTGCTTGAAAAGAAACACCCTGTTTTATTTCTATGAGTGAAAGCCTTCCTTTATAAAGAAGGACAAGGTCAATTTCATTTTGTTTACTATCCCGATAATAATATGCATGAAACGGCTCCTTATTATTTAAAAAGGTTTTTCTTATTTCATTCACTACAAATGTTTCAAAAAAAGCACCGGATAAATTGGAAATACGCAGAGTTTCGGGATAATTCATCTTTATCAGGTAAGCTGCAAGACCTGTGTCACTGAAATACACCTTACTTGATTTTACAACACGCTTCGTTATGGATATATCATTATACGGTTGTAGAAAATATATCAAACCGGTAGATTCCAATATAGAAAGCCAATGCTGTATCGTGTTACTGCTTACTTGCAGTTTTCTGCTCAGGTCAGAAGCATTGATCTGCTGACCTGTAAGAGCAGCAAGATATTGAAGGAAATCATGAAATTTCAGCTTATCCTTTAGGTGTATCAGTTCACTGATATCTCTGTCAATGTACGTATTCACATAATTCTCATAATAGTCAGGCACCGCTTGATCTGTCCGATATAATTCCGGATACATACCCTTTGTAATCAGTTCAAATACATCTTTTACACTTATTTTTATACTTTTCTGATACATTGCTATGCGATCTTTTGAAGGTACAAACGGTAAAGTTTCTCTACCCAGAATTTCATCCAGCCCCAGAGGCACCATTTGAATAACACTGGCTCTTCCTGCAAGGGACTGTGTTACATTTTTCATTAAATGAAACGCCTGTGATCCTGTTAACAGATACATTCCATTGGCATTACCAGTTTCCAGTCTCTTTCTGTTTACAATTTCTTCTATCACTTCAAATAAAACCGGAGCATACTGCACTTCATCTATGATCAGCGGCGTGTCAAACTGCTGTAGGAAATACTTAGGATCAGAAATTGCAAGCTTTCTTTGATCAATATTATCAAGTGACACGTACGCAAAGCCCTTTTCTTTCACGAACTCATAAGCAAGTGTAGATTTCCCCACCTGCCTTGATCCGGTTAAAATTACAACAGGATACATATCCAAAGCTTTTACTACATGTGGTTTTATAGCCCTTTTCAACATGAACAGTCACCTCGTTTCGCACATATTTTAAGTTCAACTTCATAATAACACTAATTTCTTCTTTTTTCAAATATAAAAAATCCGTATGAAAAGCTCCTTTTCAAGTATACCCATGAAAGAGTCCTGTCATCACCATTCTCTTTCCTGTTGCTTTATTATATGAAAAGGACTGGTTCCATCGCTTGAACCAATCCCTTTTCATCTTTATAAGAAATTATTTTTGATCTTAGTAGTAATATTTCACTTTGTCATTCGATTTGAACAGACGAATCTTTTCCTCAACGACTTTTCCACATACTTCCATTGCTTCCGGATAGATTTCCAGAGGTTCACGATAACCTGGATTTTCATTCAGAGTCTTGCGGCACTGTGTATAGAATGCAACCTTGATATCACTGGAGATATTGATTTTACAAATGCCATTATCAACTGCTGCTGCAATCTCTTCGTCTTTATTGCTGGATCCGCCGTGCAGTACCAGTGGTACATCCACCTTGCTGGTAATGTCTTTCAGAATATCAATACGCAGCTCCGGTTTCATATCCTTTGGATAAATTCCGTGAGCTGTACCGATAGCTACGGCAAAGGTATCAATTCCTGTGTCCTCAATGAACTGCTTTGCTTCTTCAGGAACCGTATAGATAACACCCTGTGTTCCGCCCTCAATTGAATTACCGGTTGTACCGATGGTTCCTAATTCTGACTCAACGGATACATTGGCGATATGTGCGGTTTCCACTACTTTTTTCGTAACTGCAACATTTTCCTCATAAGGCAGTGTGGATGCATCAATCATAACAGATGTCATACCTGCACGGATGGCGCGTACTGCTGTTTCATAGGAATCCCCGTGATCCAGATGGATACATACAGGCACATCGGTCTGTGCTGCTTCATAAATCATAGCCTGAATCTGTGCATCTCCTACAAAGTTAAATTCATCCGGACTCATTTCCAGAATAACCGGTGAATTTAATTCCTTTACTTTTTTCATAACAACCTTTAACAGCTGATCGCTTCCGATGTTGAATGCAGGTATTGCAAAATGATTTTTCTGTGCAACTGCAAGTAAATCCTTCATATTCATTAACATAAGTTTAGCTCCTTCTTCCCTTACAGGGATTTTCCTTCCGATTTTGATAATCTGATGTAATGCCTGATAATCTCGCGACTATCAATTTCAACCTGATGCATCATGACCCAGTAATTGATGTTCGGATCTTTTTCCAGATGCTTTTTGATACTGTCAACATTGGCATTCATGAAATCACAGCCGACATTGATTTTGTTAATACCGTATTTTACACAATTTTCTATGTTTTTATCCCCGGAGCCGGAACCTCCATGCAGAACCAGCGGCATTTTGGTAAGCTCCTTGATTTCCTTTAGACGTTCAAAGTCAAATTCTGGAACATAGCCTTCCGGATAGTTGCCATGAGAGGAGCCAAAGGAGATTGCCAGCGCATCAATGCCGGTTTCCTTCGCAAAGCGCAATGCCTGCTGCGGGTCTGTCTTCATGGCATCATTTGTATAATTGCCGCCTTCACTACCACCCATGCATCCGATTTCCCCTTCAACAGATGCATCAAACTGTCTGGCAAATTCTACAATTTCCTTTGTCATTTTGATATTGCCTTCCAGATCATAGCGGGAGGCGTCCACCATGACACTGGAATATCCGTCATGAAGTGCTTTTTTCAAATATCCGATTTCTTCCCCATGGTCGAAATTTAATGCAACTTCAACACTGGCCCGCTGTGCCAGCAGCTTTACGATCGGTGCAATCAGCTCGCTGTCACAGTGATTCACCATATGCTCCTGAACGATATTCACAATGATGGGAGCTCTTAAATCCTGCGCTGCACTTATGACAGCTCTTGCTGTTTCTATATTAAAGCAGTTGATTGCCATGACTGCATAATTTCCTTCGTTGGCTCTTTGCAGCATGCCTTTCATTGATACATACATTGCGATCCCTCTTTCTTTTTATGAGAATGTGATGCCGGAAAGATCCATTTCCTCTTCGACCTCTTCCACCTGAACTTCATCAGCGTCTGTTCTCTTCTTTTTGATAAGTACCAGCAGAACAGCTGTCACACACGTACCGGCCAGCAGTGCGAGCAGGGCTGCGAATGGATTGGTCATGGCCGGGATAACGAAGACACCGCCGGATGGCACGGCACTTCCCACACCCAGAGTAAAGCTGATAGCGCCTGTAACACCACAGCCGATGGAGGTACAGATAACCGTACGAATCAGGTCATTCATAGCAATCGGGATAACACCCTCGGAAATCATGCACAGTCCCATCGGGAAGGCAACCTTGATGTTTTCAACCTCAGTCGATGTATAGATGCGTTTTTTGATGAATTTAGAGATAACAAGGGATAAGGTGATTCCAAGTGGCGGAACCATGGCGGCAAGCACCTTGATTGCTTCCGGCTCCAGAATTCCTTCCAGCAGTAACCCGTCGCAAATAAGATTCGGAACCTTGCTGATCGGACCGCCGAAGTCCAGACATCCAAGGGCACCGATGATAAAGCCGTACAGAACCTTGGAGCTCTGATCCAAACCTGTGATGAAGTTTGTCAGACCTTCTGTTAACCATACGATTGGTGTACCGATTACAAAGTACATCAGTAATCCTGCAATGATGGAAGATAATGTTGGAATGATCATCATCGGCATCAGTGCCTCTGCCCAGTGTGGAACCTTCAGATGCTTTCTGATGAACAATGCGATATAACCGACAATGTAGCCTCCGACCATACCGCCCAGGAAGCCGGCACCCAGGAAGGAAGCAATCTGCCCCATCAGGAAACCTGGAGCAATACCCGGACGATCTGCGATTGAATAAGAAATATAACCTGCGATAAATGATGGAAGAAGACCCATTCCCAATACACCGAGTGATGTCAATGCACTAGGAATCGTCATCTTGCTTAAATCTGTAACTACCTCTCCACCCATCAGATTTCCGATAGCGATCAGCAGACCGGAAGCAACTACCAGCGGCAGCATATAGGAGATGGCGGTGAGGGCATGGCGTTTCAGCTCAGCACCAAATTTTTTCATAATCCTTTTTCCTCTCTTTCTTTATTTGTTTAATTCTGCTTCAATTTTTTGAATCAGCTGCTTCGGTGCCTTCACACACACATTGGTAGGAACCTTTACTGTCTTTTTCCCCTCAAAGCGCTCCGTACCTGTAATGGCGATGTCAATGGCAAGAATGACAACATCTGCGGCTTTGATCTGTTCCGCTGTTAATTCATCCTCAGTACCGATCGTTCCCTGTGTTTCCACATGGATTGTGTGTCCCATACCTTCCGCAGCTCGAATGAGCTTTTCTTTTGCGATATACGTATGAGCGATTCCGGATGTACAAGCTGCAACTGCAACGATATTCATTTGTACGTCCTCCTTTCTTTAACTGTCTATATTATAAAATGTTTCCGACATTCCTTCCGATTCATTGTGGTATTTTTAATACTGCCCTTTTTTTCTTTCCTTTGAAACAGATGGGAAGATAAATGTGGTACTTTTTATTTTCCTGCAAATATCTCCTTTAATTCTTCTACATTCTCTACCTGCAGCAGACGTTCGACTGCCTCATCATTCCCCAGCTTTCTGGCAATATCCGCCAGCAGCAGCATGTGGTTGCGTGCATACTCATGATCATTGCTTACCGCAAACAGGAAAACCAGACGGACGCCCTTATCATCCAGTGTCTCCCATTCAATTTCATGCTTCAGCTTTGCAATTGCGATACCGACCTGTGTCACAGAATCACTTTTTCCGTGCGGAATAGCGATATAATTGCCGATTCCTGTTGTTCCTTCACTCTCGCGCAGATAGATATCCTTCTTGAAGGCCTCCACATCTGCGATATAGCCTGCATCCTTCAGCTTTCCTGCGAGTAATGTTAATACCTCTTCCTTATTTGCCGCCTCTGCGTTTAAGTCGATGATTCTCTCATCCAATACATCTATTAGTTGCATATCATGTTCCTCCTCGTATTTTTTTATGATATAACATTGCAAATCTTCATGTTTATCGCGTATACTTCTGTCGACTACTGTATCAGATAGCGATACAGCTCCAGATTCGATTTTTTACTGCGTATGATTTTCACCTTTTCATCTGTCTCTATCAGCGATATATACTGCTTATAGAATGACTGTATTCTTCGGATTTCCTCATGTGTGGACATTTTAAAGCCCAGCAGGAAGATCACATCCACCCGGTCATCATCCCAGACAATCGGTTCCGGTAATACTGCAATCGCGACATGGGATTCATTCACTTCACTCATGGCTCCATGGGGAAGTGCCACACGGTTTCCGATACTCGTCGTTGTCGCTTTTTCCCGCTCCATGACGGAATCATAGAATTTTCCTGTCACATAGCCCTTCAGCTCCATGCGCTCACACATGTACTTCAACAGCTCTTCCTTCGTATCAAATGACGTATTGATGAACATCAGCTCAGGAGAGAACAGCTGAAAGCAGATCGGCTCAAATGGATTGATTTCCTCCGATACCCGAAGATTCAGATTATCCATGAAGCTGCGAAGCATCCCGATCCCCGTATCACTTAACAGGTTCGGTATGACGATAATGCGTCTGTCTGTTTCCTTTAACAGCTTGGAGCTTATGATGATATCCTCATCCGGATGCTCATACAGCTTGAAATCATGATGACTGATAACCTTCAGACTGCTGATTTCCGGTACGGTTTTGCGAATCCGCTCGCTTAGCAGCTGTGCGTGTCCCAGATTGCTTTCCGCAAGCAGAATGGCACTGTAGCGCTGATTTCGTCTTTCCAGTGCTGATTGTATATACAGCACGATATAGCCGAGCTCATCCTCTGTAATCTGCAGACCGAAGGTGTTCTCAAACATCATGGATATCGACCAGGCCGCACGGAAGACCGTCTTGTATTCGGTTTTGATGAAATTCACAAGCGAATTGCTTTGTGGAGAGCCGTAACGCAGACGGAATATGGTTGGTCGCATATGGAAGATGAGACTTTCCCGCAGCTTGCTGTCATTTGTCAGATCCACTTCCAGAATATTTCCAATCGTAACCAGCATCTCATCAATAAAATTCAGTATTTTCTGATCATATTTTGAGATATTGGAAATCATATCCACCGCATTGTTGATGCCGATGAATTTCGAGCATAAAATCTGCGTTGCCAGAAACATGACATCCTCGTTGGAGAAGATCACATGCATCTTCTCATGCAGCTTTTTGAAGATAGCGATGGTAAACGGATATTCGTTGTAGCGTTCCAGGATTTCCTGATCCTCCTGTGCGATGCGAAGCGGTGTACTGAAATCCTTACGCTGATATGCCAGACAGCAGTAAATGAGTATTTCGTAAAAGGAAGTATCTGTGAAACGATAATTCCATTCGTTCTCCGTTTCAATAATCGCTTTCTTTATTAAATCGATATCGATACTGGAGAAAAAGTCCTGTGTCTGTCTGCGTGTTTCATCCAGATCATGATCCAGCATGATATAGTCCTTTAATGCGATTCGATAGCTTGTTTCATCATATTTCAGTGAACAGCCGCGGCTTCGTTCGTTGTTGATTTCAATGCCATACGGAGCAAGCCATTTTTCACAGTCTTTCATCACCTTCAATACGGTTGGCGGACTGAGATACAGCTCCTCTGCCAGCTTCTGTGTTGTGATGGTTTCTCTGGGCATCATACGAAAGAATATCTGCAGTGTTTCTCTTACCCGCTGTGTTGCATCATAGCCTACACTGAAGTGCTCGGCACCATCCAGCAGCCGCAGCATTTTTTCCTTCTGCTGCTCGTCCATATTCAGCCAGATTCCGACACGCGGCTTCTTTTCAATGGAGCCTAGCTGATTCTCCTGTAAATAGTTTTGCAGGTGCTCCAGCTTATTTCTGGTTGCCTTTTCCGAAAGAGCAATCATGGAAGCTATTTTACCTGTTGCGACGATATCGCCCTGTACCAGTATCTTCAGTATTTCCTTAATATAGTAATTTTCTTTTTCAGACTTCATAGACACCTCCTGTATCTGCAGTTTCTACACTTGAAGAAACGCAAGACAGGCTGCTCCGAGCAATCCGCTGTCTTCACTCAGGTTTGTTTTTACAACCTTCACCAACGGCTGAATATTCGGATACACCTTTGTTTTCACTCTCTGTTCCACATCCTCTACAAACCCCGGTATCTTGATTGCGACACTGCCGCCAAGAATGACGATTTCCGGATCGACAAACGCATAGATTATGGCAATCGTATTTGCAAGATATTCCTTGGCATCCTCCATAATGTCAATCGCTGTCTGATTTTGCGAACAGGCAAGTGAATATACATCGCCGGCATGCTCAACATCCAAACCGGCTTTTTTTGCGCGTGTTGTAATCGCTGTACCGCTGCAGATAGCTTCCACACCGCCGGGATAAATGGAACCATGGCTGGGACCGTTTCTCCATAACGGAATATTCGCGATTTCATGTGCAAAGCCATGCGCTCCCTGATAGATCTTTTTATCAATGACAAGTCCTGACCCAAGTCCTGTGGAAATGGTCAGAAACTGCACATAGGAGTAGTCTTTCCCCTGACCCAGAACAGCTTCCGCAAGACATGCGAGATTTGCATCATTTTCCAGAAAAACCGGTACCTTTAAACGTGCACTCAGCTCTTTGCTTACCGCAAGACCATGCCAGCCTCCTTTTAAATTGGGAGTGTCCAGAATAATTCCCTGCTTCAAATCCAATGGACCCGGACAGGATAAACCGACTCCTGCGATAGCCACGGAAAAGCTCTGCACCGTCTCCTGAATTTTTTGAAGTGTTGCGTGTGGATTATTTACATCTGTAGGAAACTGTATTCTTTGAATAATCTCATATGCTTCATCAATCAGTGCGATTCTTGTATTTGTTCCTCCGATATCAATTCCTGCTGTATACAATCATATCCCTCCTTATTTACAAGTTAAGAATACCATGAACCCTTTATTCCCTCAAAAAAATATGGGGAATATAAATGAGGTAGTTTTTCCTTTTTGTCGTTTTTGCAGGAATACATATGAAAAAGACCTGTTTATAGTAAACGCATATCGTTCTTTATAAACAGGTCTTTTAATCCTACTTCAAGCTGAAAGATTCGTTGCTATTCCAAATCCTCACCGTTGGATGCTATCACTTTTTTGTACCAGTAGAAGGAATCCTTCTTGTATCGATTCTTAGTACCATTTCCTTCGTTATCCAGATCTACATAGATAAACCCATAGCGTTTCTTCATTTCACCTGTGGAAGCACTAATCAAATCAATACACCCCCATGGAGTATAGCCTCTTAAATCCACGCCATCCTTCAGTGCTGCATGCATAGCTCTGATATGCTCGCGCAAATAGTCTATGCGATACGGATCATGGATACTTCCATCCTCCTCCAGCGTGTCAATTGCCCCTAAGCCATTTTCTACAACCATAACAGGAATTTCATAACGGTCATAAATATCATTGAGGAAATACTGTAAGCCGTCCGGATCCATCCCCCAACCCCAGTCAGTATATTGAATATACTTATTTTTTACACCGAGGCTGAGATTGCCTGCCCCATCCTTTTCTACGCCCTCATGCGTCGTTACGCAGCTTGTTCCATAATAGGAAAAGGTAAAGAAATCAACGGTTCCCTTTTCCAGCTGCTGCATATCCTTCAATGTACAATCAAGTTCGACATAGTCTTCTTTCCAGATTCGTTTTGCATAGGCCGGATATTTCCCCCGTACCATAACATCACCGCAATAATAAAACGCATCCTGCATCTTTTTTTGTGTTTTCAGGATATCCTTCGGATCGCAGGTCAACGGATAATTACACATCCCTGCCAGCATACATCCCACCTGATAATCCGGGTCAGTCTCGTGCGCTCTTTGCACAGCTCTTGCACTTGCGACGAACTGATAGTGCAGCTGCTGATAATAAGAGGATACCATTTCTCTGGTTGCATTCGGCATCCAGTCTTTCATCATAATCAGGCAATTGATTTCATTAAATGTAAGCCAGTATTTAACCAACCCCTTATATTCCTTAAAAATGACTTCTGTATAGCGATCAAAATAAGCAATCATTTTGCGTTCATTCCAGCCGCCTTCTTCCTCTTCCAAATAAAGCGGTGTATCATAATGTGAAATCGTTACTAAGGGTTCAATATGATATTTCTTCAATTCCATGAACACGTTTCTGTAGAAATCCAAGCCATCCTGATTTGGTTCATGTTCAATTCCCTGCGGAAAGATCCTTGACCAGGAAATTGACATCCGAAACATTTTAAAGCCCATTTCAGCAAACAATGCAATATCCTCTTTGTAGCGATGGTAGAAATCTATCCCCTCCTGATTGGGATAATAATAGCCATCCAGAACTGCACCTTTTCCTCCCTCAGGAATACCTTCAAACTGAGAAACAGCACCCGTCGTTCCATCCGGCATGCGATAGGTCAGCATTCTCGCCGTATCAGCCGTACCTGCTGTCGTGATATCGGTTCTTGCAGGTCCACGTCCTCCCGCATTCCATCCACCCTCGCATTGATTGGCAGCAGTTGCACCGCCCCATAAAAAATTCTTTGGAAAGTTATTCATAACGTTTTATCATCCTTTCATTCCTCTAGCTTTGCGCCATTGGACGCTATCACCTGTTGATACCAGTAGAAGCTGTCCTTTCGATAACGTTTCATCTCTGCTGTTTTTGCGGCATTATCATCCTCATTACGATCTACATAAACGAAGCCATAGCGTTTTGAAATTCCTTCTCTTGTTGAAACCAGATCAATCGCAGACCATGGACAATAGCCCATGATATCTGCACCTTCCTCGATGCCGATACGCATTTGACGAATTGTTTCCCGTAAATGCTCAATGCGATAGGAATCGTGAATTGATCCGTCCGCTTCCAGTATATCTTCTCTTCCATAGCCGTTTTCCGTTATCAACACAGGAAGGTGATAACGCTGCGTCAGTCTTCTAGCGGTTATGCGGATACAATAGGGATCAAAGCTGTGTCCGTCAGCTTCCGAATTCATAAGATATTCATTTTGCACAGCACGCCCGATACCCGGCTTATCCATCAGCTTCATCAAATAGCTTACTTCTCTGTTATCCGCATGCAGCATAGCTTCATAGTCAATTTCAAAGTACGGCAGATATTCCGTTGTATCATTACCATAGCAATTGAAGCCGATAAAATCCGGATGGCAGGTTCTCATGCATTCAAAATCGCCTTCCTCTGTACGTATCTGAATGTCATTTAATTCAAAGTAGTGATTGACACTTTCCGGATATTTCCCGAATACCAGCGCATCCAGGTAAAAATTATTTCTCAGATCATCCATATTCATTGCGGCGATATAATCGATTGGATTGCACGATTTCGGATAGGATGTTGTAATATTCGGTGCCGGTCCGATTTTCGCATCCGGACACAGCTCATGACAAAGATGAATTGCCTTTGCCTGTGCGACCAGCTGCACATGAGCCTGATTATATAATGCATCTAAATTCTGCACCCTGCCGCTGCCGCCTGTCATATCCACGGCCCCAAAGAAAATCAGCATATTCTGTTCATTGTACGTCAGCCAATATGTAACATCCTCTTTGAATTCCGAAAACAGCACTCTGCAGTAGGCGACATAGGCATCCATCATCCTGCGGTTATTCCAATTCCCGTATTTCTTTTCCAAAGCAAGCGGTAAATCAAAATGAAAGATGGTAACAATGGGTTCTATGTCGTATTTACGACATTCAGCAAATACCGCTTTATAAAAATCTATTCCTTTTTGATTTATCTCATTTTCACCATCAGGCAGGATACGGCTCCAGGAAATGGACATCCTGTATGCTTTGAATCCCATTTCCGCTATAAGTGCAATATCCTCTTTCCAATGATGATAGAAATCGGAAGCGTAATGAAAGGAACAGGTTCCTTCATTCAGTTGCTTGACATCCCAGATAGAAAGTCCGCGTCCATCACAATCATAACCGCCCTCTACCTGCGCGCTGGAAGAGCTGCCGCCCCATAAAAATCCTTCCGGAAACGCCATAGCTAAACCTCCTATGCTTCCAGAGCTTCTGCTTGTTCCTTTTCAATACACTGCTTTTCATAAATTTTGAAGAACGGATACCAGATGATTGTCAGTAATGTTTTGCCAGTGCCCTGTTCGCCGACGATCAATGTACTCATAGCGTCTTCCGGATAAAGAATAGCTGCTTTTGCTAATTGAACAGCATTCTTCAGGCTGCCGTTGACACCAATCAGTTTTGAGAAGCAGGATAAATGCTTTTCTTCCTTTTTACCTTCTTTTAATCTATACAGTACAGGTCTTTGCTTTGATTTTTCCAGAATACCCTGCTTAACACAATCATTTAATATCGCTGAAAGATTGGTTCTCTGTATATTTAAATCAGCCGACAGCTCCTGAGTCGTAAAGCCTTTGAAATCTTCACCCTTTTTTATGGTCATGTCCTGCATATACATTAAAACCATTTCTTTATTTGTCCTCATCTATGATCACCTCGGTTATCAGATAACACCTTCATTTTTATAGTATCATATTTATACTTACCAGTACCGCTAAAAGTATAAGAACATAGTGTATAACAGGTTATACAGTATCACAAGAGCTTTGCATGAAACTGCACCTTGCTGTTCACTCATATGTGCGAGAACAGCAAGGTCAGATTGTTATGTCTGTTATGTAAAAATAAAGAGGGTTTTCTTCCAGCATCCACAGACAGAACCTCAGGCTGTCCTCGCTTGCTATATAAAAAAAGCCAATCCGCTTATTAACTAAGGGACTGGCTTATATATTATATATACCTAGACAGATGTTATACAATACAATTATTTTTTGATAATACTTTCATTCCAGTGTTCATTCGGTGCTACTTCCAGCAGGTCTGCTACGGTAGCTGCCACATTGGATAATCCAAGCTGCTCATCCTGCTTCAGCTCTACATCAGCACCGTAAATGATGAACGGAACCTTGTTTAATGTGTGAGATGTCTTTGCCTTTACAGGAGCATCTTCCTTTTTCTTCTTTTCATACATTTCATCGGCGTTTCCATGATCAGCGGTTACGATCAGAATACCGTTAACTGCATCCACAGCCTTCTTTACACGGGCCAGCTGCAAATCCACTGACTCCACACCGATCACAGTAGCTTCAAAGTTTCCTGTATGTCCAACCATATCACCGTTTGGATAGTTCGTACGCAGGAAATCATAGTTTCCGGATTCGATTGCCGCACACAGAACATCTGTAATTTCTGCAGATTTCATCCAAGGACGCTGTTCAAACGGAATTACATCGGATTGGATTTCCACATAGTCTTCCAGCTTTTCATCCAGCTTTTCGGAACGGTTACCATTCCAGAAATACGTAACATGTCCGAATTTCTGCGTTTCACTGATTGCATATTCACGGATACCATGCTTGCACAGCTCTTCCGTCAATGTATATTTAATTTTTGGAGGGTATGTCAGGAAATTATGAGGGATGTTCAGGTCAGCATCATACTGAAGCATTCCGGCAAACATCACCTTCGGCATTCTGACACGGTCAAACTTGTCAAAGCTGTCATCTCCGTCAAACGCCAGAGAGATTTCCTGTGCACGGTCACCACGGAAGTTGAACAGAATGACACTGTCTCCATCCTCGATCGTACCGACCGGCTTTCCATCCTTCGCAATAACGAATCCAGGCAGATCCTGGTCAACTACACCGGATTCTGCACGATAGGTTTCGATTGCTTCCTTCGCAGACGCAAATTCTCTACCTTCGCCAAGCACATGCACATGCCATCCCTGCTCAACCATTGCCCAGTTTGCTTCGTAACGGTCCATGGTAATGGTCATACGTCCGCCACCGCTTGCAATGCAGGCATGGAAGCTGTCATCGTTCAGCTCAGCCATGTAAGCTTCTATATCATCTACATAGGTTAATGCACTTGTTTCCGGAACATCACGTCCATCCAGCAATGCATGAACACGCACTTCCTTAACACCATCTTCCTTAGCCTTTTTAATCAAAGCCTTCAGATGGTTGATGTGAGAGTGCACGTTTCCATCAGAAAGCAATCCGAGGAAATGCATCTTTCCATCCTTACAGTTATTTACAAGTCCGCTCCAGGTTTCTGTTTTAAAGATTTCACCTGTTTCGATATTTTCATTTACCAGCTTCGCTCCCTGAGAATAAATCTGTCCGCAGCCAAGTGCATTGTGTCCTACCTCGCTGTTCCCCATATCATCATCCGTAGGAAGTCCAACAGCAAGACCATGTGCCTTGATTTCTGTATGCGGGCTGTTTTCCCACAGGTTGTCTAATGTTGGTTTATACGCTTTTTTTACGGCATTTCCAAATTCGGAATCACTGATTCCCACACCGTCCATAACCACTAATACTACTGGTCTTTTACTCATTTTCAATACCTCCTGTATTCCCTAATAATATAACACTTTTTGCTGGTTTTAGGAATCCTTTTATATCAATTTCAGCCGTTTGCATGAAATAATCTTATGCCTCTATATGTATTTTTCAAGGAAGGTATCCACCTTTTCCCAATAGGCCAGCGGATCGGCCTCTCTACTCTTTCCATGTCCGGCTCCCTTAACAATCATAAGCTCTTTTTCACCGGCAGCTGCCTTATATAGAGGGTACACCATATCTGTTGGAACGAAATCGTCCGCATCTCCATGGATGAACAGCATGGGGACCTTTTTCCTTTTTACTGCGGCTAGCGCATCCGCATCCTTTAAATCATAGCCTGCACGAAGCTTTGTCACAAGATTTGCGGCATCCAGTGCGGGAAAAGACGGCAATCCAAACAAATCATCCAGCTGGAAGCTAAATTCATCCCAGGCACTTGTATAGCCGCAGTCTTCCACTGCGACTTTTACAGCATCCGGAAGCTGTTCGTTACCACTTGCCATCATAACCGTGCTGGCTCCCATGGATACTCCATACAGAGCGATACTGGCTGAGCTGTCCTGCTTCAGAATATACTTCGACCATTCAACAATATCCTCGCTGTCCCATGCACCCATTCCTATGGAATCGCCTTCACTTTGTCCGTGAGAGCGAAGATCAGGCACCAGTACACGATATCCCTGTTCCGCAAAATGGTTTGCGACCTCTGCCATGTTTTTTGCTTCGCTGATGTAGCCGTGAACAACAATGACCCATTTATTTCCGGTTTGATTGATTTCATAAGCATGCAGCCTATAGCCGTCTTTATTTTTCATCCAGACATCCTTTGTATCACGCGCCATCATTTCATTATAGGAATCCTTCGATGCCTGTGCTGCTTTGGGATCCTCCTCTTCATTTCCGAATACAACGCTTTTATCACTATGTGCGTCAATCGCCAGTGTATAGAAATAATTACCGGCAAATCCAAGACCGCCCAATACCAGAATCAGCAGACTGATACCAATTCCGATTACTACCTTTGTTCTCTTTTTCATATCATCACTCCATTTACTTTTATAATCAAACTTTGTTATTATAGCAGACATTATCTGAAATGCAAGCAAATGAAGAATGAATTGAATATGAATCGTTATGAAACACCATAAAGCTGAAAAAAACTCATGATGTGATACAGAATGGAGTGAACAGCTTTTATTGCATGGCTCGAATATATCATATAGAAGATTCTCATATTGAATGAAAAAGCTCTTTGCGAATTTATTTTTTCTTTTGACACATAAAAAATTTCGATAAATATAAACAAATAGTGGATTATTTAGGAATTCAGTATCTTCCATACGTATATAGGGGTGTAAGGAACCCTTACAGAATGGAGGACATAAAAATGTCAAACACAATGCATCAACTCAGCTACAGTAATGATCTATTTTTTAAGTACACCCTTTCCCGTGAGGATGAAGGCTCTGTGTACGCCCGCAACACCATCATTGAACGTGTTACCGGAATTCGGGTAAAGGAAAGCACCGTGCTCAATCCCAATCTGGATCCGGGCATCATTCTGGATGTTCATGTGAAGGATGAACAAAACCGCCATTTCAATATCGAGATGCAGACCACCTACAAGGGATTAGCGGAAATGATGCGCTTTGAATTTTACGGTGCCAGAGCATTGAACAATCAGCTCAACAGCGGTAAGAAGTACAGGGATTTAAAGCCGGTATATCAGATTATTTTCATTGACGAATATGCATGGAACAACAGAAATCTGATCAATCAGTATCAGATGCGCAATGAGCAGGGAGAGAAGGAAAGCTACTACCCACTCATCCTCCGCACCTATATTCATATGCCGGCAATCAATGACATCGTAAGGGAGAAGGAAATACAGAGGCTGAATGACTTTGAACAGCTGGTGTATCTGTTTGAAAACAATGGAAAAAATGATATACTGAAGTCAAAGGAAAGGCTGGTGAAGGTATTCATGGATAAGTACGAGGAAATGCAGAAGGATGACGAGCTGTGGTCAACCGCAATGGCGATTCAGATGGGAGAGGCACGTTACCGCTATGGCTTGGAGGACAGCTTTGAAGAAGGAAAAATTGAAGGGGAGAAGATTGGTATACAGAAAGGTAGGATATCGCTGTTACTCAAGCTGTTAAAAAGTAAATATCATGAGGATTGCTCAGCCTGGCTGCTCTCTTTGAATGATGAACAGATGGAAGCCGTATCCAGCTTGATACTGGTCTGTAATTCTTTTCAGGAGCTGAAGAATCAGGTTACGATAATGAAGTAATACATACAATCCCAACTAAGAAAACTGTTTTATGAGCGCTTCTGATAAAACAGTTTTTTGTTCTTTTTCACTCTCAAACATATAAAGCCCTGTTCATACAGTTGAGCCAGTCCGCTTCACCTCAATCTGCTCATTATCCTGAGCTATACACGTATATCGCGTATGAAGAAAACAGCAGCGCCATTCGGCATCCCAATCCCTGAAGCAGCACAGGTCTTTTACAGGACTGCAGGGAGGACAGCCTATTTCTTAATTCATCAGCCTATATTGGTATACAGGAGTTAATAATCAACAATTCCATTGCTTAAAAGCTGGCTTTCCAGTAGGTGCCCGACACGAAAACCTATCGTACATGCAATAGAAATGGAAGCTGGTGTAAGCCAGATACAGAAGTAATCCTTATAAAACAGTATGAACCAAAAAATACATATCCAAAGCAGATATGTATTCAGAGTATTCTTGAAAATGCCAGGATCAGAAACAGAACTCCACTGACCCAGGACAGCCTGCATTCTTTCAGCGATAGCACTCTGCTGCCCAGAAAGGATCCCCCCAGAATTGCCAGTATACCGACGCAGAAACTGATGACCAGCACCGGCAGAGGCTGCACAATGCTGATACCCAGCGCAAAGCCGCTCGCCAGTGAATCAATCGACAGAGCCACAGCCAGATACAGTGCCTCCTTCAGGGAAAGCAGCTTGCTGTTATCCGCATCCGCCTTGGTTTCATCCAGATAGATGTCCAGAACAAACGATATTCCACTGTATTCAAAGCTCAGCTTTTTCCGTTTATAGGTGCCAAGAAACGACTTGATGGTTCCCTGAAACAGGGAGCTAAGACCAATCATAAAGAAAATCGTGAAGGATATCATGCGGCAGATATACGGCGGTATGAACTGCTGTATAAATGCTGCTGTATACAGGGAAAATGACAGAAACAGCACACCGATCAAGGAAATCAGAACCGCTGATTTCCAGGGTATGCGTATATGCTCGCCACCATAGGCAAGAGAGGCCAGAAAGCTGTCCAGACTCAGGGCAATGACAAGTAAAAAGGCATTCCACATGCTTATCAGACTCCTCTTTACTATCATATTGAATCTGAAAATTTATGTGACGAACGTTTTACGGAGCCTTATCCGACGGATTTCTGTTTCGGTTTCTTTCTAAGCTTTAATTCAGCAGGTATTTTAGCAGCGGCCTCCTGCAGCAGGGACGCAGCAAGCTCCGCTTTTTCCTTTCTTGTGTACGTATCCGTTTTTACTTCTGATAAACGTTGCATGACACCTCTCAGCTCCTTCAGCTCCAGCAGATTTACAGCAAGTGTAAACAGCGTTTTCCTTCTGCCATCATTATAATCTGATAAAAGCTCCTTTAGAATCTCAATTTTTTCCAGCTGTTCCTTGTGATATGCAGCGGCACCTATCGTATGCATGCGCATGAAATCCTGCATGCGGTTGCGGTGCGTGATAAAGGAATCATACGCATCCGGTTCTGCATACCGCTCACAAGGAAATTCAGAGCATGCAGAGCAATACATCGGTGTATCCTCCTTCTGCATAGCACACCGTGCAATCGCACACGCCTGATTTCCGGCACCTCCCCCGCACCCTGGACAATACCCGCCCAGATGCATACTGCAAAGTCCGCAGTTCAACCCGCATAGTGAAAACAGCTGATCCTCTCTTTCAAACCCCTTCATGCACACACCTCCGTTTTGATACAAATCTGCTTCTCTGTCTTCATTCTACCATCTCTATTTCAGAAAGTCATGACTTTTATCGGCATGTGTATATCAGAGCTTGGCTTGCAGGCAGGAGACGGTTAGAATATACAGCTGGCAATTACGAAAAAAAACAGGAAGCGAGCCATGTCGAAATTGCTCAATCCTCCTGTTCTATATATCAGGTGCTGTGTCGAAGCATGTATGCCGGATAGCGTATGCATGCCGGCAGAAGATTACAGCTCTGTAATATTACCTTTCTTATCAGCCAGAATCACACTCATATTCAGACTGTTTTTTACTGCCTTCGGAATTTCATTCCACTGTCTGCGATAGGAAACAGAGTCGTTAAATGCAATACTGTAATGTGTATTTGTATCCTCAATATGCTTTAAAACCTCGCTCAGCTTCACCGGCAGTGTCTGTTTTCTTCCCCGTTTGATCCCCTGTACATTGATCACCCAGCGCTGGCTCTCGTTGTGTGCTTCAATGAAATCCTTATTTTCGATGTATTCCCAGCCATGCTCACCCAGCCAGGATTTGATAAGATTGCATAAATCCTCTGTATTTCTCTTCATTTTTGCTTTTCTTGCGGCCAGCTTTTCTTCTTCACTCTTTGCCGGTCTTCCGCGTTTCTTATTCGGGAACATACGCTCTCTTTCCTCCAGCTGCTCTACATAAAAGCGTACCGTCAGATGAGAACCAAAGCCGGTATTTCCCTTTGGTCTTCTGAGAATCTCATCGCCTTCCAGCATCAGCTTGTAGATTGCCTGGCAGCAGGTTGGCATCGTTGCATGGTTTGGGCTCACGTTCGCATGCAGCTCCTTGGAGTTTACTTCTATAAATGCCTTGCCTTCTTTTTGTGCAGTCACCTTCATGTTTTCAATAACTTCCAAGTAATCTTTAATTCCTGGACCTTTCATTCTTTAACACTCTCCTTTTATTGCTTACATTGTAAATGTTTTGATTTGTCGAATACTATCACAATTTGACCAGTTAAAAAATTTTTTTAAAAAATATGTGTATAATAGAGTTAGGAAGTGGTGAAGACATGAGAAAAATGCTATTTAAGAAAATTTTGAGCATCCTGGATGCCATCGAGCTGCAGGGTGTTAGCTTACATGATGCCCCGTTGCGTGTATATGAGGAGATTGCAGGCGAGTATTATGCCATGAAGCTCAGTGAAATTCGGGATTTGATCGGCTTTCTGAATGAAAAGAAAATGCTGAAGACAACGCCGCGTGGAATTGATTTAACGCCTGCGGCAACAATCTATGCCAAAAGCAATCAGAATTCCGGTGTGGAGGCTCTGTCTATATTTGAAAGCTTTATCAAGGATCCTTTAATTTTCAGATACTATCATGAACAGATGCGGACAAATCCGTTTCGTGATAAACAGCTTGTCCTGGAATATGTCGACAGAGAAAGCCTTCAGCTCATGCTGCAGACAACTCTGTTTGAGGTCGTGGAGGAGAAGCTGCGCTTCCATCCGCGGCTGCTGAAGGGAATATCGGATATCCTGCAGGAATACAGTGATGAAAAAGTACCGCTGGTATCCATCACACTGACTGCGCTGTACACCTCCATTATCGTTGCTCACGAGGATATGCGTATTGACTATAAGAATACCAGCTACAGTATGATCGATTATAAATATAAGAATATCATACATGGCATCATTCCAAGAAAAGGGATCCCCCATGACCGGGATGAAACCAAGGCGCTGCAAGTATTTTATAAGGATACGCTGTTTCATGAGTTTGACCATAGCTGTCCAATCTGCGGTATCAATATACCACATATGCTGATTGCATCACACATCAAGCCGTTTCGTGACTGTGCGCATATTTATGAGGCAATCGACCACGACAACGGTTTGCTCTTATGCCGCAATCATGATTATCTCTTTGATCAGGGCTATTTTACATTTGATGAAAATGGCTATATCATCTTCAGTGAAGAGCTGCTGGAAAAAGATAATCTGGACAGTGCCTACAGTCTTCGTAAGAACTACAGGCTTGCAGAATGCTATCTGAGCGAAAACCGGATGAAGTTTATGGCATATCATCGGGAATTTATTTTTCACAGGAACAGGTAAGATATCCATTCCTTATTATAGAGATAAAATATAAAGTAAATATTAACAGAACATAAAATAGTATGTGAAATTGTCGAAGAAATGATACCTGCAGATCCTAAGAAATATACCATGAAGGAAGCTCACTGCTTCCTTTTTATATGGCAGGTTACAATACGTGGCAGCTTAGGATAAAAAAGATGTTCAAAAATCTAGGGCAGGATGATCGACTATTCTAACTGTAACTTTTACACTTACAGTAAAAGGAGGTATTGTATGAAAAAAATAGCTTTGTTTACCGTATTTGCCTGTATCATGGTCATACTGCAGGGCTGCGCAAAGGATATGCCGACGGAGGAGAATAAGGAAGCTGTACAGGAAAACAGCAATGCCTATCACAAAATTGACGCGAAGAAAGCAAAAGAAATGATGGATGCCGGAAAGGTCACGATCGTTGATGTAAGAACACAGCAGGAGTATAGGGAAAAACTTATACCGGATGCCGTCCTTGTACCGAATGAAACGATTGAGGACGAAGCGAAGGACAAGCTTCCGGATACGGATGCTGTTTTGATTGTACATTGCCGAACGGGAGTCCGCAGTAAACAGGCAAGCGACAAGCTGGTACAGATGGGATATAGGAATGTGTATGATTTTGGTGGTATCAATGACTGGCCGTATGATACCGTAAGCGAATAAGCTTATGAATAGCGAATTTATTATTGCTCTGCATGCACTTGCCTATCTAAGGCATCGCAATACAAAGGTTTCCAGCGAGGAGCTGGCGAAAAGTATATGTACAAATCCGGCACGCATCCGCAAGGTGATGGCCAAGCTGAAGAAAGCAGGACTGCTGGAAACAAGAGAGGGTAACAGTGGCGGCTATGAGCTGCATGGCGATGCTGCCGCAATCAGGCTTTCCGATCTTGCACAGGCGTTACAGCAGCCGCTAACGAAATCCGGCTGGAGAAGCGGTACACTGAATACCTATTGTATGATAGCTACGGGTATGGGTACTGTTGTGGACACACTGGAAGCTTCCCTGAATGAGGTGTGTATGCAATCCCTTTCTCAAATCACGATTGAAGATATCAGCCAACAGCTGATTGCTATTGAAAACCATAAAAATAAGGAGGAATGAAGTATGGCACTCGTAACAGCAAACAATGAGAATTTTTATGAACTAATTGAAAAAGAAGGAACCGTTGTGGAATTCTGGGCACCGTGGTGCGGATACTGTAGGCGTCTGTCACCGGTATTGAAACAGATTGCAGGGGAGTATCCTGATCTGACACTGGTACAGGTGAACATTGATGATTATGAAGAACTTTCTGATCGCTATGGTGTGGAAACGATCCCTTGCATGATGGTGTTCCATGATGAAAAGCCATCCACTCCTTTGATTGCACCGCAGGCAAAAGCGCAGGTAATCACTTGGATGAAGGAACAAAAAGCTGCAGGAATCGAATAGAAGGTGAGGTATTCACATGAACAAGCAGATATATGATGTGGCGATTATCGGCGGCGGTCCGGCTGGCTATAGTGCAGCTTTATACTGTGCGAGGAGTGCATTATCGGTTCTCGTACTGGAAAAGCTATCAGCGGGAGGCCAGATGGCAACCACTGGAATCGTAGAGAATTATCCAGGCTTTGAGGAAGGCATCGACGGCTTTGACCTTGGAGAAAAGATGCAGCAGCAGGCAGAACGCTTTGGCGCAAAAACCGTTTATGCCGGTGTTGAAGGTGCGGATTTAACAGCGCAGCCAAAGCTTTTACATACGGATGAAGGCGATATGGAAGCGAAGACGGTTATCATTGCCACAGGAGCCTATCCAAGAGAGCTTGGTCTGCCAAATGAATCCAGTCTGCGAGGGCGCGGTGTCGCTTATTGTGCAGCCTGTGACGGCATGATGTATAAAGGGAAGGATGTCATTATTGTCGGTGGCGGAAACAGCGCCATTGCGGATGCTCTGTATCTGGAAAAGATATGCAAAAGTGTTACTCTGATTCATCGTCGCGAGGAGCTCAGAGCAAGTAAGGTGTATGCGAGACAGCTGGAAAACAGTACCATCCGGTTTGTCTGGAACAGCCGTGTAAAAGAAATTCTCGCAGATAACAAGGTCAGCGGAGCCGTTATTGAAAACATGAAAACAAAGGAAACACAGGTCATAGCTGCACAGGGGCTGTTTGTCGCTATCGGTCGCATTCCGGATACAGCAGTCTTTGAGGGACAGCTGGAAGTAAACAAGGCAGGCTATATCGTTGCGGATGAAACAACACGCACCAGTATTCCCGGTGTATTCGCCATTGGAGATGTTCGTGATAAGCCTCTGCGTCAGATCGTTACTGCGGTAAGTGATGGAGCTGTCGCTTCTAAGTTTGTAGACGAATTCCTTGCAGGATTGCCGCAATAAAGTTACAATGAAACAAACATAGCAGGATGTGACGGCATTCGGGGAGGAAAGCGTATGATACAGGAATTGTTTGATTTTATAACACAGCGTTGGGATTTTCTATTGCCGCTTATTTATGAGCATTTGCAGATATCCGCAATCGCTATTGTCTTTGCTACCATAGTAGGTGTCAGTATCGGTATTCTCATTGCAGAGAAACGAAAGGCTTCTTCTCTGACACTTGGAATCATCAGCTTCCTGTATACGATTCCTTCCATTTCCATGCTGGGCTTTCTGATTCCGGTAACAGGAATCGGTAATACGAGCGCCATCATCGCATTGAGCATTTATGCACTGCTTCCTATCATACGTAGCACCTATACTGGTATCACCGGTGTGGAAGAGGATATTCTGGAGGCTGCCCGCGGTATGGGAAGTACCGCTGCACAGATTCTCTGGCGCATTAAGCTTCCGCTTGCCATGCCGGTTATATTATCCGGCTTTAAAAATATGGTGGTGATGACGATTGCCCTGGCGGGTATTGCTTCCTTTATCGGTGCTGGCGGTCTGGGTGTCGCCATTTACCGCGGTATCACAACCAATAATTTAACGATGACGCTGGCAGGAAGTCTGGCAGTTGCCGTACTTGCCTTTGTCTTTGATATTCTGATGAATATTCTGGAATCCTTTTTCACAAAACGGAAGCATTCCAGAAAACAGAAGCGCGCCGTGGCTGTTGTGCTTCTCTGCATTCTGCTTGCGGGATGCACGACCATGCTTACGATTCCTTCAAAAAAGGATACCATTCATATCGCCACAAAACCAATGACAGAGGAATTTATCATCGGAGAAATGTTGAAGCAGCTGATTGAAGATCGAACAGACCTTTCCGTTGAAATAACCAAAGGAGTCGGCGGAGGTACAAGCAATATTCATCCGGCAATGGTTAAGGGTGATTTTGACATGTATCCGGAATATACCGGAACCTCTTGGAGCTTTGTATTAAAGAAAAAAGAAATACCTGAACACGATATCCTGTACAAGGAGCTTGTCAGAGAATATAAGCAGCAGTATCATCTGGAATGGACAGGCTTATACGGCTTCAATAACACCTATGGTATCGCGGTCACAAAAGAAACAGCACAGCGCTATCACTTAAAGACCTATGCTGATTTGGCCAGCGTATCCAGTCGAATGTCCTTTGGTGCAGAATATGACTATTATGAACGTGATGACGGATATGATGCTATGGTCAAAGCAAATGATTTTCATTTCAAGAAAAGCATTGATCTGGATATCGGTCTGAAATATGATGCCCTGTTGAAGAAAGAGGTGGATGCCATTCTGGTTTTCACAACCGATGGAAGAATCAGTGATCCCGATATCGTTGTGCTGCAGGATGAAAACAATTATTTTGAGAAATATTATGCAGGAACTGTTGTTCGTGAGGAGACACTTGCCACATATCCCCAGCTACGCAGTGTTCTGGAGCTGTTAAATGGACAGATCACTGAAAAGGAAATGGCGGAGATGAACAATGATGTTGAAACCAAAGGCAGAAATGAGGCAGATGTCGCAAGAGATTTCCTTGTGAAGAAGCAGCTTCTGGAGGTGACAAAATGAGCAGCATAAGAATGGAGCATATCGTCCACTCCTATGGAGAGCATACTGTCCTGAAGGATTTCAGTATGGATATTCAGGACGGGGAGTTTATCAGTGTAATCGGTGGAAGCGGAAGCGGGAAGACAACCGTTCTGAAGCTGATCAATGGTCTTCTGATTCCGGATCAAGGCGAAATCTATGTGCAGGATAAGGCTATTCGCAAGGTGGATCAGAATGAGCTGCGCCGCAATATCGGCTATGTCATTCAAAGTATCGGTCTGTTTCCGCATATGACGATTGAGGAAAACATCGGTTATGTACTATCTCTGACGAAACAGGATTCCGCTTTGATTCAGGAGCGTGTCAAGGAAATGATGGATATCATGAAGCTGGAGAAGCAGTTGCTGACCCGCTATCCCGACGAGCTGAGCGGCGGTCAGAAGCAGCGTGTCGGCATTGCCCGTGCACTTGCTTCCCATCCGAAAATTTTGTTAATGGATGAGCCGTTTGGTGCCGTGGATGAAATTACCCGCCACTCTCTTCAGGATGAAATTCTCAGGATTTATCATGAATTGCACATCACAATTTTCTTCATCACGCATGATATCCGTGAGGCACTGCGTCTTGGAACACGCGTCATGATTATGAAGGATGGCAACATCGAACAGTTTGATACACCGGATATTGTGAAAAAACAGCCGCAGACAGAATTTGTCCGACAGCTGTTATCTTACCTGAATGAGTAAACCTAGGTATATGGAACTGTATCAAATACCTTATACATATCATAATGAAAACGGAGAGATGATGCCTGAATCAAAACAGCATACATACTCTCCATTTTCTATCTGAAAAGCAGGCAGAATACCCCACCTCAGTGGTATACAAAGGAGAAGCGGCAGGGATCAGAGTCGTGGTCTGTGAAGAAGCAATACAATCGAAGGCTAGTTCCATTGACGAGGATCAAATACCAGTCTATGGAAACGATGTAGCGCATACCTTCACAGGAAAAAGAATCAATCGAGGATTGTACAGAAGCAAAAACGGCATTCTAATGAATGCCGATATCAATGGAGCAAGCAATATCATACGAAAAGTATATCCATGTATGCCAAAGCGAGAGCGATGGAGTAGAGGTACCGTGAACGTACCAGTTACGTGTATCTGAACACGAACAAAACGTTTTGATGAATGTGCAGGCATTCATTAGAAGCCGCCTGCTCTATAGCTGGCGGTAGTTCACAGCAATCTTGGTACAAGCGCTCATGTGATGGCAGCTAGTGTTGAGGGCTTTGCTAAGGAAGATATTCTAGTACAAAGAAATATATCCTGAGATCATTGCAGGTACTGTAATTGCATGGAGATGAAATATCTCCTACTCACAGCCTGAACATAAGGTGATAAAGGAAATGAATGCCTTTTAGGCATGCATATATATGCAGTATAGGTATTGGACATGATATAGTAATAAATTATAGAATAAATGTGTAAGTTAAGCTTATGCATTTATTTTTTTACGCTGAGGAGGATGATAGTATGAAAAAAAGACTAGTGGCATATTTCAGTGCAGGCGGAACAACAAAAAAAGTCGCAGAAATGATTGCCAATTGTGCAAATGCAGACTTAATTGAGATTACTCCAAAGACACCATACACAGAACGTGACCTTAACTGGATGGATAAAAAATCCAGAAGCAGTATAGAAATGAGTGATAAGACATACAGACCTGAATTACTTGATATAGATATAGACATGAATACCTATCATGAGATAATATTAGGATTTCCCATCTGGTGGTATGTTGCACCGACAATCGTACATACATTCTTGGAAAAATATAATTTCTCAGATAAAAAAATAATTTTATTTGCTACCTCCGGTGGAAGTGGATTTGGAAATACGATGAGAGAATTGCAGCCTTCTGTACCAAACAGTGTTATAGAAGAAGGAAGGATATTTAACAACACAACCAGACAGCAAATAATGAAATGGGTAGAAACATTATAAAAAATGGAGAGATGTAACATGAAGAAGATAATACAAACAGCAGGAAGAAACGCATTAGAAGAATTTGCACCACAATTTGCCCATTTTAATGACGATGTGCTTTTTGGAGAAAACTGGAACAATCATGATATCGATGTGAAAACCAGAAGTATTATAACCGTTGTCGCTCTTATGGCATCTGGTATTACAGATACATCATTAAAATTTCATTTACAAAATGCAAAAAGGCATGGTGTTACGCAGAAGGAAATTGCTGCCATTATCACACATGTTGCATTTTATGCAGGATGGCCGAAGGGATGGGCTGTATTTACTTTGGCAAAAGAAGTATGGAATGTGAACGAAGGTGATTTACCTTATGAAGATGCAGCAATGCGGGCACATGCAAAAGACATGATATTTCCAATCGGAGATCCAAACGATGATTTTGCAAAGTATTTTTCAGGAAGAAGCTTTCTTGCACCTGTTTCAACTTCCCAAGTGGCAATTTACAATGTGACATTTGAACCGGGTTGTCGCAACAACTGGCACATCCATCATGCGAAGAGCGGTGGTGGACAGATTTTAATCTGTGTTGCAGGACGCGGGTTTTATCAGGAAGAAGGAAAAAGTGTAATAGAAATGAAAGCAGGAGATTGCATCAGTATTCTGGAAGGAGTAAAACATTGGCATGGAGCAGCATCAAATGAATGGTTCTCTCATCTGGCGATAGAAGTACCGGGAATTGAAGTATCAAATGAATGGTGTGAACCTGTTACGGATGAGCAATATTTGCAATTGGAATACGAAAAGAAAAGCTATGAACTCTGACACAAAGTATCACTAACAACAAATACTGCGGCTCGGACTTGGAACAGCTATTATTTGCAGCTGTAAGAGCTTTTATTATGTTTGCACTTGAAAAGACAGCACTTAAAATATGTTTCCATGAGGATTGCACATCAAAGCCTTGTGTTTGATTGTCTCCTATCCGTACTTCAAATCTGTACCTTGTAAAGTATTATCAGAAGCATATGCTTTCATCACTTGTATTTAAGCAGCTTAGCATTTCAGCAATCGCTGGTATGTATGAAACACAAGTATCAAATAGCCACATCCGATTGCAGGCGCAATCGGTCACAACCCGGAACAGGGGGTATTGTTCAATGAGAAAAGGAAGGTGTCAAATATGAAAAGAATTCTGACTACAATTATATACATTATATGTTTAACAGTACTTGTTGCATGTAGTCATAATACAACAGGTATACCAGCATCTGAGAAAAACACAGCGCAGGAGAATGATCTCAAAATAGCAGTTGTATATTTTTCAGCAACAGGTAATACGAAAGCTGTAGCAGAATTGATTGCTGATGAAGCTAAAGCGGATATCTATGAAATTATCCCAGATAAAAAGTATACTGAAGATGACCTTAATTATAATAACGATAATTGTAGAGCTAATCTTGAAATGAAGGATGATGCTTCAAGGCCTTCCATTAAGAATGATTTGAGTGCTATAACAGAGTATGATGTGATTTATCTTGGATATCCTGTATGGTGGGGAACAAATCCGAGAATTATTCAAACAGTTTTAGATAAATACGATATTAGTAACTCAAAAATATATACCTTCTGTACATCCGGAGGCAGTGGTATAGAAAGCAGTATTTCAGATTTGCAAACTATGTATTCAAACTTGAATATTGTTGCAGGCAAAAGATTCGATAATCCTACAGAAGAAGATGTTAAAGCCTGGCTGGAAAGTATAGGATAAAAATCTTATATTCAGGTTCAGTTTAAAAAGTGGGAAATTATATATATGCAGTTTGAGTTATAGTATATTTCATATCCGATTTATACAGAAGAATTAAATAATATGCTTAATTATAAGGGCTGAGCCTTATATCAAGGAGATACTACATTAACATAAAAGAATACTTATCTGACAGGCACAGATGCGGTGATAGAAGGTCTTACATCACTCTTGTATCATGCAGTCATGCAGACATAAGGATAAAGATAATATTATAGGATAAGTAATAGAAGATCGTGTTAATGCCGCCATTCCATATGGGAATGACGGCATTTTTGTCTGTTTAAAAAGTCCAATTAAATCAGGTGCTTCTTTAAAAAACAAGCAGCGCTTATTTGATAAGAATCTAATGATCTGAGCCCTTTGTATGCTTGAAGGCGCATCGAGGTACGCATGAAATAGCCCGCTTCATAAGAGTTTGAGCATTTCTGCGAAATAGCCTCCGCCTTACTTTAGACCAATGTTTTTTTATTTTGGCGATGAAAATGTTATTGAAATTCCAAAAGCTCGTTTATTCTTATCATCAGCTCATCATATGGAGCTGTCGCAAAATCTGTCACATCCAGCTGCAGGGTCGTCCCCAGTGCAAAGGTTCCATATCCCCGGCAGGTACAGCGCTGTATGAATTCATCATAATCCAGCAGATTGTCCGCTTCCTCATGACTTGTCAGCTGTATTCCCTTATGATATTCCTTTAGGATATGCCCGAGGTGACGGGAAGCGTCCAAATCCCGTTTTTTCTGCCTTTCAAATAGAACATCCAGATCGGCAATCATGCGAATCGTAATAATCTGTACATGATGCTTATCACAGACCTCCTGCAGCTGATCATGCTGCTTATGGCTGAACGGATAATCGCTGAGAAGACTGATTCCCCGTGTGAATTTCCACTCCATTCTATGATAGTATTCCACCCAGCTTTTCTGAATCAGTTCTTCCTTTTCCTGTTCATTGCGGAAACCGTAGGCATCCCAGAATTCTTCCTTGATCTCATCCGGTGATAAAATTTCAAAGCCGGTAAACTGCTTCATTAACAGCTCTGCCAGATAGCTTTTACCCGTACCGGGATAGCCGGCAAGCAAAATCAGTGTCTGCTTCATGAACGAACCTCCTGTTATATGGCAAGCTCAATCTCCAGATGGTAGGTATCTGCACGATAATAGGTACAGACACATTCCCTTGGATGATTATCCTTATCAAAGGATATGCGGCGTATATAAAGCAGCGGACTGCCGACAGCAATGTGCAGCAGCTCTGCCATTTCTTTGTCTGCCAGAATGGAATAGATTTTCTGCTTGGCAAAGGACCATTGAATCTGATAGGCATTGGAAAGAAAGACACGCAGAGATTCTTTCGAAAAATCATGCTCCATGACTTCCGGTACAAAGGACTGCTCGAAATAATTGATTTCCAGATAGAACGGCTCCTCCCCCGCATAGCGTACACGCTTTATGCGAATGATATCACAATCATCAGATAGCTGAAGACACTCCGCGATATCCTTGGGCGCTTTCATTACTTTTTGATTGATCATTCGTTTTACGGCGATAACTTGATCCACTCTGTTTTTCCTTGTATAGCGGACTACGCGCTGTGGTGATGTATTGGGCTGTGCCGATATGACAAAGGTTCCGTACCCGCGCTTCTTACTGACAAGCCCGTCATTGGCAAGCATCTCCATCGCTTTCCGTGCGGTTGCCCGAGATACATGATAGGTATTCATCAGCTCGCTCTCCGCCGGTATAATGCAGCCTACAGGATATTTACCGCTGATGATGTCCTGAAACAGAAGATTATACAGCTGATAATACAGCTGTTGTCTTCCACTGAAATCCAATGCACCCATGATGATCCCTCCTCATTCTACTGCCTTTTTAATCCATCCATTCTCCGCCTGTCAGATTGATGGACTGCCCTGTCAGATAAGCGGAATTATCTGTCAGCAGAAATACTGCCGCATTGATAACGTCCTGAAGATCAACCAGACGATGTATCGGGATATTCTTTTTGAAATACGGCATGACCTCTTCCGGATCAATGCCCTTCTTCTGTGCATATTCATATTTCAGCTTTTCCCACATTTCCGTGTATACAATTCCCGGACATATGGAATTTACACGTATATTGCGATCCGCAAATTCCTTTGCAATGGACTGTGTCAGTCCCTGCACACCAAACTTGCTTGCACAGTATACGGTCTGCCATGCGCTTGCCTTCTTACCGGACAGGGAGGACATGTTCAATATGGTTCCCCCACCATGCTTCAGCATTTTTTCAATCGCAACCTGACAGCACAGGAAGGTAGCCTTCAGGTTGACATTGATTGTCAAATCCCACAGCTCCTCACTGCTTTTCAGAAACGGTACCATTTTGCTTACACCGGCGGAATTGATCCAGGATGTGATAGCTCCCAGCTCCTGCTCCACTTCATCGGCAGCAGTCAGAACCGCCTGCTTGTCTGTAACATCAACTTTTTTATAAACCGCTTTTCCATTTGCGTCCGTGATACTGTCCGCAACAGCCGATCCTCTTGCTTCATCCAGATCAAGGATTGCGATACCGGCACCTCTTTCCGCAAAATCCTTCGCCATGGCAGCGCCCATACCACTGCCGCCTCCCGTAATTACTATTACGCTTCCTTCCATTCCTTCATGATTCATATCTATCCACCATCACTCTCTATTTTCTACTTCAGATATTCCTTAACACTTACCGGTTTGTCCTGCGGCATCACCTGTATGAAGACATTTACATTCTTCTCCAATAATTCAGAGAACGCCTTATTTTCCTCAGGACTTGTTGAGATATTCTTATACAGCACACTTCGATCAGCTCGGGCACCCATGCCTCCGACATCCACTTCCTCAATGGCAATGCCGTGATCTACCAGATAGTTTAATGCTTCCGGCCCCTTGACCAGCAGAATCGTCGGTGCGTCCAGTCCCTGTTCAAAGAACTGCACACCTTCTTCCTTGGTGAAGATTCCTATTGCGATTTCTTCCGGTATTGCCATCTCCAGCACCTCGATCATATACTCATCATTCGCTGTTCCATCATCCACGATTACCACCTGATCCGCTTTTCTGTTCTTGATCCAGGCAGTCATCACCTGTCCGTGAATCAGACGGTCATCGATTCTTGTTAATACTAAGTTTTGCACGTTGTTTTTTCTCTCCTTTCTTGAATACCGTTGTCTTTACGCCAACTGTACTCGATATGCCTGCTTTATCCGCAAGCTCCTCCAGCGTTGTTTCTTCGCTGCGCTCCAATGCAAGCGTCAGCAGCATCGGCATATTCATACCGGAAACAAGCCCGAGTTTGAAATCCTTTGAAAGATATGCGGCACTCTGGAAAGGTGTACCACCTGCAATATCAGACAAAACGATGGTTCCTGAACCGCTGCCGTCATCGGCTTCCCGCATGACAGTTTCAAGCTTTTCACGATAGGCTTCCGGAGACTCACCCGGAATGAGAGGCACCGCCCTCACTCCGTAATCTCCGCCTGCAATCATCTGCAGGCTGGCAAGCAGACCTTCACAGAATGCGCCGTGACTGATCAAAATGATATTTACCATAGCTGTCCTCTTTCGCCTTCTATCCTACATAACCCAGAATACCGCTGTAATAGCCTGCGATACCTACCAGGAAGATTGCGATAATGATCCATACAGTATTGATTTTCTTCTTCAGCATCCACCATACAAGCAATGTGATTCCCAGCGGAATCAGACCCGGAGCAAGAGAATCCAGTACACTCTGAATTGTGGTTGTTCCTTCTCCTACCTTGATTGCGAGCGGAGTATTTACCGTGACTCTGGTTGCGGCCATGGATCCGACAACCATCAGACCTACAATACTGAAGGAGTTGATGATACGGTCAATCGTACCGTTTTTAAGAATTTTCAGCAGTGATGTTTTTCCCTGCTTATATCCGGTCATAAACATGAAGTATCCGCAGCCGAAGATTAAAATTTCAAAGATTGCAAAGGACAGGATCGGTCCTAAATAGCTTCCATCCAGCGCCATGGAGCATCCGATACCAAACAGAATCGGGAACAGGATTCCCTGCATGACCGTATCACCGATACCGGCAACCGGCCCCATCAGACCGGTACGTACAGCATTGATATCCTTCTCTGTAACGTTTTCACCATTCGCATGTGCCTCCTCCATGGAACAGGCGATACCGTTGATGATCGGTCCTACGGTGAATACTTCAGAATTGTAGAATACCATATATTTTTTCAGTTCTTTTACACGTTCTTCGTTCGTGTCATACAGCTCACGAATCGGTGTCAGCATCAGGTTGGCAGCACCCAGAGCCTGTAAACGCTCATAGTTGTAGCAGGCCTCGGTACTCGTTGTCCATAACCATGTTTTCACCAACGTTTTCTTAGAAAGCTTTTTTGTATACTCCGGCAGTTCAGCTGCTGCAGCCTGTTCAGCCGGCTGTGAAACCTCGATCGTTTCTGTTTTTTTATTTAATGAGAGACGTTTTACCTTCTTCGTTTCCGTCTGCTTCTGTGCAGTATTGCTGTTCAGATACATAACAAGTGCAATGATTGCAGAGAAAATGGAGATTGCAGTAAGTCCCAGACCGGAATATACGGTCAGGAAGAAGCCGCCGAAGAACCACGGAATCAGCTTTTTCTTACCCAGATAGTTCAACAGCATTGCAATACCCAAGGCCGGCATGATACCGCCGACAACCTGGAGTGCACTGATGACGCTTTCCGGAACGGCATTGATCAGATCGCTTGCCCAACCGCTTCCGGACACAACCAGAAGGAAGGCAGGAATTCCATACAGGACAAGTGCCATACAGAAGGAAGGCACGAAGTTCATAAAACGCACACCGCGCAGATTGCCCTTTTCCAGCAGCTTATCCGCCTGATGAATCCATGCGGCGTTGACTGTCATATATACCTGGTTCAGCAACAGTCCAAACATACTGAACGGAATCGCAAAGGTTACGGCCATCGTCGGATCGGCGCCGGATAAAATCGTCATAGCCGTACCGAAGATACCTGCGACGATGGTATTGCTCGGCATGGTTCCACCTGCGGAAATCCATCCCAGATAAATCAACTGAATGTTGGCCCCCGCCAGCATACCGGTCATCGGGTCCCCCATGAACAGACCAACCAGCGTACCTGTGGTCAATGGATAAACAAGACATTTCGTGACAGGGCCGAAGAACCACCACTGCCCCATTGTAGCTAATAATGCAACTAAGATTGCTGATAACACCATAACTATTTCCTCCTGTTAGTGCTCGCCGCTTACGGAAACCAAGACCTTCCCTTTTCTTGCATAACGCAGGGTCTTTAGTTCCTCTCCCATTTCCTCCAAGGTAAGCTTTGCACTTATTATTTTCTTTGTATTGATCTGTCCGCTTTCCAGCAGGTGCACAGCACGCTCGCTGCATAACGGATTCAGAAATGACGTATAAATACTGAGTTCTTTTGTATAAGCCTCAAACTGATTGAAGCTGATTGGCTGCTCTGGGTCACCGAGACCGAAAAGCAGTACCTTCGCATATTTCCCCGCAATGCGAATTGCCTGTTCCATGGTGGATTTTAAGCCGATGCATTCAATGACATAATCAATGTTTTCCTGCTTAGCGACTTCCTCGATTTCCTGATCGCTGATGGCCATGGTTGCGCCCAGCTCGAGAGCGAGTCTGCGTTTTTCCGCTTCCCGCTCAATCACAATGATTTTGGCAGCACCTGTTAATCGAATAAGCTGCAGCATCAGGGAACCGATGGCCCCCATACCATACATGGCAACCGTTTTACCGCTTTGTATCCCGATCAGATCCATACCGTGGACCGCACAGGATAACGGCTCCGTAAAGGCCGCAGCCTCCAGATCCAGTGTATCCGCTATATGATATACATTCTTTTCCGGCGGATAAACATATTCCGCAAAGCCCTTGGCTACGCCATGACGCTCCAGACAGAAGTTTGGCAGTCCCTGCTGGCACCAGATACATTTTCCGCATCCCCAGCTGGGATCACAGGCAACACGATCCCCAACCTTAAAGTATTTGCACTCAGGCCCTACCTCTGTAACGATACCGGAACACTCATGTCCCAGAATAATGGGTGGTATGACAACACTTGCGCCGTTTTTCCCCTGAAACTTATGAATATCGGTACCACATAATCCGCACCAGGCAACGCGGATTTTTACTTCATCCGCTATCGGCCTACGCTCTGGTATATCACGCACCTCATATCCAAAATCTCCGGTATAATATCCAGCTTTCATATGTTATTCACCATCCAAATTCTTAAACAGATGAATTTTTCGCTCCACGATTTCCGTGATGGTATCCAGGCATGGTACGACATTATCGCGATTGGATATGTTCTCACGATGTTCATCATAGCACTCTCTGGATTTACGATTCCAGCCGACCAGCAGCTCGGTACCGACATTAAACTTGCGGATGCCCAGATCAATAACACGTTTTACATCCTCATCCTTAACACCGGTTCCTCCATGAATGACAAGCGGAATATCAACTACCTCCTGCAGCTCCTTCAGACGTTCAAAACTAATATTTGTTTTTGATTTGTACTGACCGTGGCTTGTACCGATTGCCACTGCCAGTGCATCGATACCCGTCTGCTTCACAAACTCAACCGCATCCTCAGGATCCGTGTAACAGGCATCGTCCTGGCTCACGGCGATACCGTCCTCAGTTCCGCCGACAGTTCCAAGCTCCGCCTCCACACTTACATTGCGAGCTCTGGCATAATCGACAACCCGTTTCGTCCCCAGAATGTTTTCCTTTAAGGGAAGGGATGATCCATCAAACATAACGGAGCTGTAGCCGGCATCAATCGCCTTGCGTATCTCATCATAATCCCTGGCATGATCCAGATGAAGAACGACATCGACGCCGTATTCCTCAGCCATGGAACGGCAGACTGCGACAAGATTTCTATGCCCGACATAATTGGCAGTTCCACAGCTTGTCTGAATAATAACCGGGGTTTTCTGATGTACTGCAGCCTTAATAATGGCCGGCAGCATCTCCAGGTTATGCGTATTGAACGCCCCAATCGCCATGTGCAGCAACTCTGCCTCCTTCAGCACTTCCTTTAATGTTGTATACATAATTTCCTCCTTTAATAACCTGTATGCAATGGAGAATCTGCATCCTCCTTTTGTGGTGATCCTGTATATCCAGCGTTAACTTTCTGAAATATACGAATATCATAATATCAAAATATACGTACGTTTTGATTTACAAGCACATTATACTTGATTACATAAAAAATACAGCGCTTTCACGCTGAAAACACATTCTGAAATTGTGATAAATAGTAAAATTCATGAATGGCCATTCATGGTACAATGATAGAGAAAACACACAGGGAGGTAAGCATATGTTTATACAAATTGATAAAGGTATATATGAAAAGCTGTCAGAAGCGGAGAAGGGGGTCATTCAGTTTTTAAACCAGAATGAAGAAAAGATTCCCTATATGAGCATCACCAATATCGCAGAGAAAACCTTCACATCACAATCAACAGTATCCAGAGCGATTCAGAAATGCGGTTATCAGGGGATTTCCCAGCTGCGCTATGCGATTTCTCAGCAGGAGCAGATGAAGGAGCATCACGAATCCAGCTATGGAGTAAATAATATCCTCGCAAAATCATATCGGGAAAGTACAAAAACGATTGATAATATCAGTCCGGTTGCCATGCTGAAAACAATTGAATACATCAAGCAGGCAAAGCGTATATTCATCTTTGCCAGAGGCTTTACGGCATTGATCGCAGAGGAATTTCAAATGTACCTGCAGCTGCTGGGCTACAATGCCATCATCGTTAAGGATGTGAAATGGATGGAGAATACCGAACGCATTGTCACAAAGGACGATATTGCCTTTATTCTATCCCTGCGAAATTCCACGCCGGAGCTGGCAAGAAGCGCCAGAGCTGCAAGAATGAAGGGTGCCAAGGTGATTACCTGCTGCTGTAAATCTCCCTGTGAGCTGGAGAAATTTTCAGATATCACGATTTACGGCCATTCCGAGCAGATCATGAAGGTCAGTGGAATGACGGTGTATTCAAGGATACCGCTGCTGATCATCACAAGGACGATTATTGAATACATCGGGCAGTAGAGCTCATAACAAGGTGGTATTCACACGGCATCGAGTAAACGGCTGAAAGCTGTCACATCAAGGCTTTTACAGATTATAAAAAACGGATATTCATTTTCTAATTCTTAACCCCTGCAGGGTGTTCATCAGGAAACAATATGATATAAGAAGCGCAAATTCCCGGTGTTCTTGTTGATTTTTCCCCGTGAGGATGTAACCTACCCTGTCATGAATTAGCATAGCTTTCAAAAGCAGGAAGTATAACATCCTGCTTACCATAAAATATAATGGACAACGTGAATTGAAAAAAATATTATCATAGGAAAGAACAAACTGTTATTTCCAAGAGTGAACGTCAGGATAAATAATGATTCCTGACTTTTTTGTAAATATACAGGATGAGGAAGCCGATGAGGAAGGTAAGATGGCTATGACCTATCACTTACACACCGCCTAGCATACTTATTTCTTTACGATCCGTTTTAGAGCCGCTATATCCAGAAGCAAATTTACAGTCTGAAAGCTTCCTTTGTAAAACACTGCCCAGTTATTAAAAACACAGGGCACAGCTTTTGCTTTTTCTAATGTATCAACCAAATGAAATGCTACGGGGATATCATGCTTTTCACAATACTGCCTTACGATATCTACATTTTTCAGTATATATGGACACTGCATATCATAGAAAACAGTAAGGTCCTGATTTGTAATTCTCTCTTTTTTCGCAGCTTCACAAAGTTGCGGAAATGTCCCATCAAAGGATAGTGCCAGCAGCTCATAGCCGCTTTCTGTAGTATCCACAACCTGAAATCCATACCGTTTAAGAAAGGACTGATCTGTAAGCCAGGCTTTCTGCTTTTTTGCCCCAAGAACACAAATTCCGGATTTTCCATTTGCTTTGGCGTCTGCGATACAGTATTCCAACAGCTGCTTGCCATAGCCTTTTCCTTTATACTCTCCGGTAGCCCATAAGCAGTATATATAATAATAACGACTTCCCTCTATAGGTACCCAAGCGGTTTCAAGCGGTGCATATTCAATAAAAACGGTTCCCTTTACATTTAATTTTCTAAACACATGCCCTTCTTTCAACCGATCTGAAAGCCATTCTCGTTTTGCTGATATCCCGGAATGTGGCTTCCTGCTGCGTATGATGCAGCATAGATGTTCATCTGATACATTTTCCTCTGTTAAATTGATAAAGTCATTCTTCATATGTATCTTCCTCCTTATGTTTACCTTATTTGTTTTGAATGAGTATGGCAACCACAATACATAAATGCGTCCTTATGAAATTCTCATCATTAAGTTTTTGTTTGTCAAACATGGTGCAGTCATATGCGTATGTGATGCTCTTACTGATTCTGTTGGTCTCACCGTTATATGTTAAATCTTCTCTGCCTCAAACTGCTTGTGTAATTGAATGCATAACAGCCATCATAATGAAACTGATCACTGAATAGGCACACTGCATACATATGATAGCTTGAATTTACTTTTATCAGAAAACTGTTTTACGTATCATGTGCATAGCTTATATAATACAATTATAATACAGATTGAAAATGAAAGCTTGATTGGAGTTGCTATTCGCTTTTTCACAAACAGATGTAAATCCGATTCATAGGAATAGTAAATGCTGATGATGATTACATTAGCTTTTCCATTGTCTCCAGATTAGCTCTTACTATTAGATAACATATATCTATATTCAATTGTGCAGAAACCATACCTACGCAAAATCTCTTCTTGTCATATTATTTCAATTATATGGTAGTCAGCCTCCATTTTCATACGCATTGCGTATACAGGATTTTTCAATCTACAATACAAAAAAGAGTATAAAACACATACGCCTTATACTCTTTACTCCTATGAATTAAAATTACTTATTATTCAAGCCTGATGCAGCTTGTTCAAAATTACAGACTGTAATTCTTTTTCCACACCCAGCATTTTCATGGCTTCATCTGCACTGAGGTTACTGAACTGCATCAGATTCTGTACATGCTGAACTGTTGTATTCACTTTTCCCTGTTCCAGCCCCTTCTTGATTCCTCTTTCTTCTATAAAATCGCTAAAGTTACACATTTCCATGACCTCGCTTTCTGTCTCCCTCTTCATCATTATCCCATCCTCTTTTTCTAATCGTTCCTTCTTTTTTTCCACCGAAAAGTCTTTTATGAACAGTACCTTCAACAGCTCCAGCAGCTTCTGCTCACACGTCTTCACAGGATTCTGTGCTTCCCTGTCTTCCTTTCCATTCTGAAACGCTTCCACCTGCGGATATACCATGACCGCTGTCATGATATCGAAGTGATTTCTTGGCGCATGCCATATCTTCGTATGACAGCTTTCCTGTATAGTATATGAATTTATAACATCATTCTTTTGCTTCGCATGACCGATACATATCCATATGGAATAGACCTTTTTTATTTCTCCATACTTTGAATTCGCAAATCCAAGCTCTGCATTTTTCTGCTTTGCCACCACTCTACTGCTGCAATACAGCGCACGCTTAATCAGCGAATACCCTGGATTTCCTTTGCCTGACTTTCCAGATTGATGATCAGGCAGAGCTACTCCTTGTACTATGGTCTCTTTTCTTCGCTTCCTTCAGCTTTATATTTGCACAGCAAAGCTGCCTCAAACTGAATATCGTATTTGATCTGTGATCCCGGTATGGCTTCATCCACAACCTCAATGCTTTTCTCATCGATCATTTCACTTTCTGTCGCTGACAATTCAATATAGGCTGGAATTTCCTCCAGTGGTGTATCCTCATATTCCGGTATGCAGCCCTTCATGACACAGGCAAGAATCTGCTTATTTGATAAAATCCTTTTATAATACTCATCGTACACTTTTTTATTTTCATTTTTTGTAATAGCAGAAGCAATTCTTGTAGTCTCACGCATAATCATATCCCTTCTTTCCTTATTTCATGATCTCCTAGAAGAATATGACCCGGTGGTCCTCTGCTTTTGCTATTATTTTTATGGTATATAGCGTATTTATTACAATGTCCGCCGATAATCAGCTGACTCATACATCATATAGAAAAAGGTGTCTTGTGTTAAAATACTATATGAACGCGAAAAAAAGGGTCCATTAAGCGGACATGCAGAATGGCCGGGGCTTTTGTGATAGTGATGCATACATCAACATTATAGTGTTTGGATATTTTCTCATGGAACAGCCCCTCCTTTTTTGTATCATCAGTGTATCACAGGTACCTATAAATATACAGTATAATCTTTAAATCTTTCCTACCCTCGCAATATGAAAAACCAGCTGAATTACACATATCAGCTGGCATTTTTATCGTGAATATGCTTTATGTTCAAGGTTCCTTCATTCGGCACTATCAGTATCTTATAAAAGAACTCCTTCTTCTCTGCCATCAAATCAACTGCATCCTTCGTCTTTGCTAGCGGGAAACGGTGAGAAATTATAGCGTCTGTCTGTATAATTCCTTTCTGCAATGCCTCCAGAGAAATATCCCAGGCATTATGTGGAAACCGCTTGAATTCAAAGCTCCATGTTCCTTTGATGGTCAGCTGCCTGCGTAGAATCGTTTCATATGTCTTCACGGAGACGGTTAAATCCCTCACTGGTCTTCCAACAGGACCAAAACGCCCGTTCTGCTTTAAAAGCTGCATTGCCTGGTTGAAGACAACAGGCGCACCACTAGCTTCAAATACTACATCACAGCCTGCGCGGCTGGTAGCTTTTTCCACGATTTCGCGTACTTCCTCTATCGAACCGCAGACGGCATCCGTTAAGCCAAGCTGTCTGGCTATCTCCACCTTTTTCGGATCCAGATCTACGGCAAATACATGAGATGCCCCAAATGCCTTTGCCCACTGTGCTACAAATATTCCGATTGCCCCCAAACCGAATACGACAACATCGTCCCCAAAATTCACACCTGTATTTGATACCACATGCAGTGCAACACTGATTGGTTCCAGAAATGCTGCAGTTTCAGGCTTTACCTGATCCGGCATAATAACCAGATTTTCCTCAGGAACCTTTACGTATTCTGCAAATCCTCCATCGCTGCGTGAACCTAGAAAATCATAGTTTTCACATTGAGCGAAATCTCCAACCTCGCACGATTTACATGTTCTGCAGGGAATCAAAGGAATTACGGCTACATTTTTATGCAGCAGGTTCTGTTTGACACAGCTGCCTATAGCAACTACCTCTCCTCCAAATTCATGACCGGGAATCGTCGGGAAATGATAGGTCCCCTGTGTAAGAATTCTAGGCAAATCGGAGCCACAGACACCACAGGCGGAAACCCTGACCAATACATCATGTTCATCAAGTCTCGGTATTTCAACTTCTTCGATCCGAAGATCATTGATTCCATGCAGGACTGCTGCTTTCATTTTTCCTTCCATATGTTTCCTTTCTACTCAAGATTCGCATGCTTTTTCCATAACGCATGCAAATCTGAAATCTGCTTTCTATCGACAATAAGCAATGCGACCATATCTGCAAGCAAAAGCAGACTTTGTTCAAAGAGGCTACTCATGACCTGTGAAGATGAAATTTCATCCTCCAGCTGCAGCTTTGTACTGCAGGGAATACGGATAAAGATATTCTCATACGGTGTCATAGAGCTGGATGCATTGCTTCCAATATGTGCAATTTTCGCATGATACCGCTGTGCGATTTTTACAATAGCCAACGGCACGACACTTTCTCCGGAGCCACTACCTACAAGCAGAAGGTCATGCTCTGTAATCGCAGGTTCATCAATCGCCCCAACATAGGTTGCTTCGATACCAAGGTGGTTTAGGCGTTTGACAAATGCCTGCAGCATCAGCAATACACGTCCAACCCCGACAACAAACACGGTTTCAGCCTCACAGATTGCTTCAGCCAAAGCCACAACTTCATCTTCCTTTACATATGTAAATACCGTCTGCAGCTCCTGCAGAACAGTATCCCTTGCTTCTCTATACTTCATTGCACATCACCCTCTTCAAACAGCGCATAAAATGCCGCCTCATAGCGATTCACATCAGTTTTTATCTGAACAGAGAACTGGGATATGGAAAACGCGAAAAGTCCAAGCAGGAAGGTAATGTCTTTTGCTCTGGCATCGTCCCTGCTGATAAATTCATTCAATTTCATATCCAGTGCTGCGATTTGCTTACGATATGTGCTGCAATAGCTCTGTCCGGTTATTCTCCGTTTCTTTCCGAATATTTCTCCTTCATGATCTTGTATGAATTGTACAAAATCAATCGATTTTCGTGACTGCATCATACATCCAGTGCAGCACTGTACAACGCCTTGCAAATCGTAACGCTGTGATTGTGTATATCATCAAACAGCTGCTTGAGGTCCTTCAGCCCGGCTCGATGTGTAATCAAATCGGAAACCTCCAGCTTTCCTTCTTCAATCATTTGCACAGTATATTCCCATTCATTGATTGGTGTCTGCGCATAGAAGGAATTCCATACACCATGCATTTCCAGCTCCTTACGAAGAAGCAGGGAATGTACATTCAGCTGTATTGTTGTATCCGCATGGGGATTTCCCAGCCATACGATGGTACCGCCAACTCTTACGATTTGTATGGCATCATTGATTCCGGCAGAGCATCCGGTTCCTTCAATCACAACGTCAACGCCGCGCCCGTTTGTTATGACATCAATACGTTCCTTCAGATTTTCCTTTCTGGAATTGATAACCGTAAAGCCGCGTTCCTGTGCAAATTTCTGCTTGGCTTCATCAATATCTGTCAGGATGATTTGCGAAGCACCAAACAATGATGCCCAGCGGGCTGTCATAATGCCAATGGGTCCGGCACCGAGAATCGCTATCGTTTGTCCGGCAGTAACATTTCCTCTGCGCAGGGCATGCTGAGCAACACAGGCAGGCTCACACATACTCAGTGCTTCCAGGTCGATATTCTCATCTTGTGCCAAAACCAGATGCCAGCGGGACGGCAGCAGACAATATTCTGCAAAACCGCCATTGCTGCGGGAACCGAGATAATCATAATTCTCACACTGACAGAACTGTCCGATTTCACAAGGCTCACATTCCAGACATGGAATCAATGGAAATATAGCAGCCTTTTTTCCAATCAGCGCTTCATCCTTCGGATTCCCTACGGCGCAGACGGTTCCGCTGAATTCATGCCCGATTACAACCGGATATACTCTGGTACCCAGCTGATATACTCTCGGTATATCTGACCCACAGATTCCGCACGCACCAATCCTTACAAGAATTTCATCTCCTTTTGGAACCGGTGTTTCTATTTCCTCCAGCCGGAAATCATTGATTGCATGCAATCTCATTACTTTCATTCGATATTCCTCTTTCCTTTTCTATCTACCTTATTACTTTGCAAGAATGTTATTCAGCTCAAAACGTTTTTCACTTGGAATGATCTGAATCGCTACATCAATACCCCGATCCAGAAAATCCTTGATACACTGACGTTCCTCATCTGTTGCGGATACGTTTTTATATACCGTCGTTCTTCCTGCCTTCATACCCATACCGCCGATATTAACCGCCTTGATTTCAATGCCGCCATCTACCAGCTTTTTCAGACTGAGCGGTGATTTTGCCAATACAAAGCTTGGCGTATCCAATCCGCTCTGCAGCTTATGCAGTGCTTCCTCTTCCGTGAGCGCAATCACCTTGATTCCGCTCGGGGCTGCATTCTGCAGTACAAACAGCATAAAATCATCCTTTGCAACCTTATCATCGATTACGATAATCTGCTTTGCCGGTAATGTTTTCATCCATGCGGTCATAACCTGTCCGTGTATCAATCGGTCGTCAATGCGAACCAGTAGTAAATTTTCCATAATACAGCTCCTTTTTTATTGTCTGTTAAAACAAATGGTACCGATACTTTCCTTAGCTTCCTTTTCTGCCAGAGCAGCGAGCTCCTCTAAAGTGGAATCCTCATGTCTGCCCAGAGCTACGCTCAGCAGCATCGGAAGATTTGCACCGACAGTAAGCATAATATGCTTCTCTCTGGTCAGCATGATAGAACGATTGAACGGTGTTCCGCCGCGAAGGTCAATCAGCATGAGCACACCATGTCCGTCATCCATCTGATCAACCGCTTTGCACAAACGTTCACCATAGGCATCGGGATCCTCCCCGGGCTGCAGAGCGACCGCAGTACATTGTGCAATGGTCCCGCCAATCATTTCCGTACTGCTTTTCAAGCCTTCACAAAATACACCATGACTTGCGATAACTATTCCAACCATGATTTTCCCTCACTTTATTTTTCCAATTCCTGAACATATGCGTTGTACATTTCCTCAAAGGTATCCAGACTGCGGATAATACTCGATGTTCCCACGACGAATGCATTGGCTCCTGCATCCCTCATGAGCCTGCTGTTTTCTATTGTTGTGTTTCCATCTACAACGATGTCGATTTCTTTTTCATATGCATCCAGAAGCTGCCGCACACGTCGTATTTTCTGCGGTGCGTCCGGTACCATTTTCTGGCCTGCAAAGCCCGGATTCACCGTCATGAGAGTGACATAATCAAGCAGATCCATACATTCCTCCAAATAAGATACCGGTGTTCCAGGATTCAATACAAGCCCTGCCTTACAGCCCTTGTCTCGAATTGTCTGCAGGAGCTTATACGGCTGTGCTGTTGTTTCGGGATGGAAGCTGATACGATCCCCCGGCTGAATATCATAATATTCCATATACTCTTCCGGACGATATGACATGATATGTACATCCACGGGAAGCTTGCTCAACCGCTTGATATCTTTATAAATCGGCGTTCCCAGCATGACATTTTTTACATAGGCTCCATCCATGATATCGAAATGCACGGAATCCAGCTGTACCTTTTCAAACAGCTCCAGATACGGCTTGTATTCCTCTACTTTACAGCACATGATAGATGGTGATATTTTTATATCCATAAACGTTTTCCTTTCTACATATACGTGTGCAATACAGCAGGAAACTGTCATCCTGTGTATTGCACGATCCAACTTTTTAAGCTGCTACACTCAGCAGTCCCAGCAGGGATGCCGCTATTCCGATTACAAAGATTACGGCAATGATAAGGGTTGGATTCATTTTCTTCTTAACCATCCACCATACAAACAATGCGATAATCAGCGGAATTGCGCCCGGCAGCAGCTGATTGAAGATATCCTGAACTACGATTTTAACCTCTCCCACTCTGAACTTGGCAGGACAGATCACATTGATTCTGGAATATGCCATATTCCCGACAACAGTCAGTCCAATGATGGAAAATGCTTCTGTGATTTTATTCAGCGTACCGCTTTGCAGCAGCTTGAAGATTGCCTGTTTTCCCTGTTTGTAGCCAAGCATAAAGCAGGTATAGCCACAGCCGATCATCAAAACCTTATATACGACTTCAAATAAAATCGGACCTGCAAAATTGCCATCCAGTGCCAGACTACAGCAGATACCGGCAAGAATCGGATAAACAACTGCCTGTGAAACCGTGTCCCCAATACCGGCCATCGGACCCATCAGACCGGTACGAAGCGCATTGATATCCTCTCCGCTGATATCCGCACCGTTTGCTTTCTGTTCCTCCATGGAAACAGTGATACCGTGAATCACCGTACCGATCCAGGAAGGCTCTGTATTAAAGAACTCCATATAGGTTTTCAGTGCTTCCACCTGTTCTTCCTTGGTGTCATACAGCTTTTTGACAACGCTCATCATCATGTTCGTGTTGCCGAGTGCCTGCAGACGCTCATAGTTGTAGCAGGTTTCGCTGGAGTAAACCAGTGCCCACGCCTTGACCAGATCCTTTTTGCTCAGTTCCTTTTTATTCATAACTGCATTGCTCATGATTATGCTCCTCCTTCTTCACGATCTCTGCTAAAGAAGTACATGACAGCTGCGATTACAGCAGAGAAAATAAACAGTGACATCGTATCCAGTTTCAGATAAACCGTTGCAAAGAAGCCAAAGAAGAAGAACGCAATCAGCTTTTTCTTTCCAAGGTAGTTTAACAGCATCGCAATACCAAGAGCCGGCATGATCGCACCGACAAGATTCAATGCATCAACAAGCCACTGTGGAATCATTGCCAGAGTATCCTGTGCCCATTGTGCTCCATACAGAATCATCAGCATCACCGGAATACCATACAATACAAAAGACAGAATACCGGAAGGAACATAGTTCATCAGACGTACACCCTTCAGATTTCCCTCCTCCAGATATTTATCTGCACGGTGTACCCAGACAGAGTTTAAGGTCATATATGCCTGATTGATCAGGATTCCCAGCAGAGATAATGTTACCGCAAAGCTGACAGCCAGCTTTGGATCCGCACCAGACAGAACAGTCAAGGCCGTACCGTAAATACCTGCGACCATCAGATTGCCCGGCATGGAGCCTCCGGCTGTGATCCAGCCAAGATAGGTCAGCTGAATGTATGCAGCTGCCTGCATACCCAAAACAGGCTCTCCCATGATTACCCCGGTAAGGAACCCGGACCAGATCGGATATAGCCAGGTTCTTGTGATAAGGTGTGAAAACCACCACTGACTGCCGGTTGCCAGCAGTGCTACTAAAATCGCTTTAATTAGCATTTGTAATGCCTCCCTTTTTCAAAATGAATGTATAATCGTAATCGACGGATGTCGTTCTCATCCGATACCCATGTGCCCCCGTCAGTACCGTAGATTCACCTGCCTTTCTTTTTCTGACACATACAGCCAGAAACGAAAACGTTTACATCACGTTTACGATTCCGATTTTATCCTCTCTTCAGCCACAAGGCAATGGATTTGGATTGGAAAGCTTTACTGATTTTTCTATGCTTCTGAAAATCTGATTTTCATGTTTATAAAATACATGATAAATAAAGGGGCTGCGCTGTCTGTAAAGATTTTCAGTGCTGATACAGCATTGTTTTATCTAAAATTAACTGGAAAGGCTGAAACGTAGTTGTTATAATGGTAAAAAAGAAAGAAAGGGATATGAATGATTATACAAATAAGCAAAGAAGTATACGATAGTCTTTCGGATTCAGAACAGCAGGTAATCAATTATCTGAATGAAAACGAGAGCAGCATTCCACTCATGTCAATCACGACGATAGCTGAGAAAACGTTTACCTCTCCGGCAACGGTTTCTCGAACCATTCAGAAATGTGGATTCCGCGGAATTTCTGAGCTTCGTTATAAGATCAGCAAGCGTGCAGAGCACACAGATGATTCTTATGTAGTGAACAAGGTGTTAAATAAGTCCTATAAGGAATGTGTGAAAACGATTGATAATATTTGCGTTACGAATATACTCAAAATTATTGATTATATCAAAACTGCTGAAAAGATTTTCATTTATGCACGCGGATTTACCGCTCTGGTTGCTGATGAGCTATGCATGCAGTTGCAGCTGCTTGGCTATAACGCGCTTGTCGTCAAGGATGTTACCTGGATGGTAAAAACCGATAAGCTGGTGAATTCCAATGACCTTGTTATCATTCTGTCTGTTATGAATACGACACCGGAGCTTGCTATAAGTGCGCGTATGGCAAAGCGAACAGGAGCAAGGGTGGTTACCTGCTGCTGCAAGGAGGGCACACCGCTGGAGCGTTATTCTGATGTAAGCATTATCGGTTATGCAGAAACCATAACCAGTAACAAGACCATTACCGTAATCTCACGTATACCCCTGTATATCATCACTCGTACGATTGTGGAATATCTGACACTTTAATTCGCTGCATCTGGTGCAGCGCTTTTTTCTTTTCCATGCATCTCGAAAAGCTTTTCAGATAATACGGTATTCCTGTTACATCTGAAAACAATTTCAGACCATCAGGCACTATACTGAAAGTATAAAAGGAGGTAGCATATGAAAAAAGAAATGCGCTGCGCGGTATTCACAGGACAAAGAGCAGTTAAGCTTCAGCGGTTTCCGATTCCTGAAGTGGATGATGATAAATTACTGGTTAAAATCGAAGCATGTGGAATCTGTACATGGGAACAACGCGTGTTTACAGGAAGTATCAATACTGATTATCCGCTGATTGGCGGACATGAGGTGGCAGGACGAATCGAGGCAATCGGAAAGGATGTGCACGGCGACTGGGAGGTTGGACAGAGAGTTATTGTAGGTGTAACGCTTCCTTGTCGTTCCTGTTATTTCTGTAAAACGCATGAGGAACAAAGCTGCCAGAATTTCAACACCGCACAGGTTCTCAGTGGTCAGCCATATCCCGGTACCGGAGGATTTAGTGAGTATATGATGGCAGTCCCCTACAGTGTGTTCCCCTATACCAATGTAACACCGCAGGAGGCCTGTATCTGTGAACCTGTCTCCTGTGTCATCCATAGTGTGGAAACAGTAAATCCACAGTTTGGCGATGCCTGTGTCATTATCGGGGCTGGCATTATGGGACTTCTGCATACGCAGCTCTGTGTAAAAAAAGGCTGTTTTGTAATTGTCGTTGACATGAATGAAGAACGTTTAGAAATGGCGGCATCCATGGGGGCACATTACACGATAAACCCGCATAAGGAACATGCTGAGAAAAGAATTATGAAGATAACACACGGAAGGAAAGCACGGGCGGTGTTCGATACAACACCGGCGGCAAGTGTTGTAGAAGAAGCATGCCGTTACGTCGGTAACATGGGAAAACTGATGATATACAGCGGTATTTATCCGAATAAACCAGTTCAGATGGATGCACACTGGATTCATAAGGGAAGCATTCAGATTCTGGGAACAGCGAATTCCAATGACCGCGATTTTATGCGTGCTGCATGCATGATTTCAGAGGGGATTATCGATGTTAAGCCATTTATCAGCGGTGTTTACCCTGTTGAAGAGGTATCCAGCGCATTGGCATCATCCTGTCAGGGAAACACATTCCGAAACATTATTACATTCAGCGAGGAGCTATAAGGAGGAATTTATGCTGGTTACAACAAAAGAACTGCTCTGTATCGCTAACGCAGAGAATAAGGCAATCGGTGCCTTTAATATTACCGGATTGGAAACCCTGCAGGCGGTGTTACAGGCAGCGGAAAGCAAAAAAGAGCCTGTCATTCTTCAATTTGCACAGGTTCATGAGGAGGAGCATATTATGAGTCTGGATATCATTGGTCCCATAATGATCATGATGGCAGATCAGGCAACCGTACCTGTAGCCGTCCATCTTGATCATGGCGTGGATCTTCATATTCTCAAGAAAGCTCTGGATATGGGCTTCACCTCTATCATGTATGACGGCTCCTCCCTGCCCTATGGAGAAAATATCGCATATACGAGAATGGCTGTCAGTATGGCAAAGGAGTATGGTGCCAGTGTGGAGGCGGAAATCGGTCAGATGGCTGGTGTAACCCTCAATGATCAGAAAATAACAGAAAACCGTAAGATTGACAGAAGTATGTTTACCGATCCGCTGATTGCACAGGATTTCGTAGAAAAGACAGGTGTGGATTGTCTGGCTTGTGCGTTTGGCACGGTGCATGGACTATATGCGACAAAGCCCTGTCTGGATTATGAGCTGGTAAAAGAACTGGATGCAGCCATTGGTGTACCAATCGTTATGCATGGGGGAAGCGGTGTCAGTGAAGCAGATTATGATATCGTAATCGAAAATGGTGTACGCAAGGTAAATTACTATACCTATATGGCAAAAAGCGGGGGAGAAGCTGCAAGAGAATATGCAGCCGCTAGCGAGCCTGTCTACTTTCATGATTTAGCAAATGCAGCAATAGCAGCTATGTGCAGCAATGTGGAGGAAGCTCTTCGTATTTTTGCGCATCATAAGGAGCAGTAATATGAGAGCAGCAGTATATTTCGGACGACATGATGTAAGAATCATTGATTTTCAGGAGCCGCCTTTAACAGATACAGGGGTAAAGGTTGCCGTATCCTATTGCGGTCTGTGTGGTACCGATCTACATAAATACGATGGATTGGGTGGATCACGTCCGGTTATACCTCCCGTGGTTCTTGGACATGAAGCAAGTGGAATTGTTGTTGAAACAGGAAGAAACGTAAGCGGCATTCATATCAGAGATCGCGTATGCGTTGATCCGAACTGGAGCTGCGGACATTGTACCTACTGTCAGGCAGGAATGCCGCATATGTGTGAAAATAGCCGCGGTGTTGTAAAGGGCTTTGCAGAGTATATATGCCCTCCACAGGAAAATGTCTACCCTTTACCGGATACTCTTTCATTGAAGCATGCAGCGCTTGCAGAGCCTTTATCCTGCTGTCTGCATGGCATGGATTTGCTGGATGTACATCTGGGAGATCATGTTCTCATTGTCGGTATGGGGGCAATCGGTTCCATGATGGTGCAGCTCTGCCGTCTTGCCGGAGCTGCTCAAATCGTTGTAGTCGAGCCGCAGAGCGAAAAAAAAGAACTGGCAGAAGCCTTGGGCGCTACCATGTTTTTATCGCCGGATGATGATGTAAAGGGTATCCTGCAGAAGCAGCAGCTTCATATCAACAGGGTCATGGAATGTGTGGGATTAAAGACAACGATTGAAAATGCGTTCCAGTATGCCGGTAAATGTGCTACGGTTGTTCTGTTTGGGCTGGGTGACCCGCAGCAGCCTGCTACTTTTAATCAGTACAGTGCTTTTCAGAAAGAACTTACTATTAAAACAAGCTTTGTCAATCCACATACAACACAGCGTGCAATCAATCTGCTGGCTTGTGGAGCTATCGACTGCGATGCAATAATAAGCAAAATATTGGAGTTGGAGGAAATAGTGGAAGAACTGCAAACGCGGAAATGGTTCCGCAAGGGTAAGGTACTTGTATGTATACAGCCGCATACAGAAGCTATCGTGGATTAACTTGTATTTTCTGAATATAAAAAGCCATCCAATCGCCTTTTTCTGACTACTTCAGATGAAGACCCTTATGGATGGCTTCCTTTATTATACTCTATAGCTTCTTCATATTTCTGAAGCTATTTCATTAGCCTAAGCTTTTATTTATGATTCGTCAAGTCCCTCTTCCCCATTGGATTCCATTACACGCTTATACCACGCAAAGGAATCTTTTTTATAGCGTTTTTTGCTACCACTTCCATCATCATTGATATCCACATAAATAAAGCCATAGCGCTTGCTCATCTGACCGGTGCTGGCGGCTGTAATATCAATACAGCCCCAGGATGTGTAACCCATAACATCCACACCGTCTTTGATTGCTTCTCGCACCTGAATCAAATGATTTTTAAAGTATTCTATACGGTAATCATCATGTATCTTTCCATCAACCAGCTCATCATGCGCACCAAGACCGTTTTCTACAATCATCAGTGGAATCTGATAGCGCTCATAAAGCTGATTCAGAATAATACGCAGGCCAACCGGATCAATCACCCAGCCCCAGTCGCTGGCTTTCAGATAAGGGTTACGGAGAACTCCCAGCATGCGCTCATCCTCTATCAGATCACTGACCTTTTCCGGATTTAACGGAGTCACTCTTGAATAATAGTAGCTGAAGGAGCAGAAATCAACGCATCCCTGTGCAAGTACTGCAGCATCACCGTCCTCCATAACTATTTTAACTCCCTTTTCTTCAAAGAAACGATTTGCATAGGATGGGTACGCTCCACGTACACATACATCGGTATAAAGGAAAATCTCATGGTTCGCTTCAATGCTTTCCATAACATCCTCTGGTTTGCATGTATTGGCATAGCTTGGAATCGCATTGATCATACAACCGATTTTCATTTCCGGATCGATGCTGCGTGCCAGCTTTACTGTCAATGCGCTTGCAACCATCTGATGATGTGCTGCCTGAAACATGATCTGTTCCTTATGCTCCCCTTCTTCGAATTCAAGACCTGCCGCATACCATGGAATAACACTGCAGAAATTGATTTCATTAAACGTGATCCAGTATTTTACTTTTCCTTTATAGCGTTCAAACAGTGTTTTCGCATATTTTACATAAAGATCAATCAGAATACGATTTCTCCATCCGCCATATGCCTCTACCAGATGCAGTGGAAATTCGTCATGTGAAATGGTAATCAGCGGCTCGATACCATTTTTCAGAAGCTCATCAATCACATTGTCATAAAACTGCAGACCCTTTTCATTGGGCTCCTCCTCCACTCCGGTTGGATAAATTCTTGTCCATGCAATCGACATGCGGAAGCACTTCATACCCATCTCCTTAAACAGTCTGATATCCTCCTTATAGGTGTGATAAAAATCAATACCGCCATGGGAAGGATAAAATACATCCGGCAGAATCTTATGATCCTTTGGTACCGCCTCTCTGCTGCCATGCGGAAGAATATCCACAATGTTTACACCCTTGCCCTCCTCATTCCATGCCCCCTCAAACTGATAGGCACTGGTTGCGCCACCCCATAAAAACCCTTCCGGAAATTGTTTATCTTTTTTCATTATATCTCTCCTCTCATGTAATATGTATTTTCTTCATAAATGCTGTATAGCTGTCACATTCCAATACCTGTGCAAATCGAACAGGATCATCAAATACATTCAGTATCAGATCATACAGCTTTGGAACCTGATCAAAGCTCTTGTGCAAAGCAAACATCAGTACAATGTTCACTTCAAAGCCATCCCATATAACGGGCTTCCTCAGCAGTGCGACAGCGATGCCGTTTTTCTTTGCTGTTTTTTTCGTTGTATGCGGAATTGCATATCTTGCGCCAAAGCAGGTAGGTGCAATTGCTTCTCTTTCATAAATCTGTTCCTGAAAATCGGCGTCCACATACCCCTGTTCCTCGAGTAAGCTGCAAAGATAGGTAATCACCTCATCCTTGGTAGTAAGCTGTGAGGGAATACAAAACAAATCCTCCATGAAATAATTATGGATCATGATATTTTCATAAGACTTTTTAACGCGGACACTCTTTACAATACGCTCAATTTTCTCATATTCTTCATCCTGAAGATAATTATCAAGCTGAAAGACAGGTACTCCCATTTGCTCACTGGTTGAGACCATTGTCACAATAATATCCGGCTTCTCGGTATAAAGCGTTTTAAAATCAAACATGGAGAAGCAGCCGATCATCTCGACATCTGTTAAAGCCTGTAATCTCTGCTGTATGATATGTGTTACAGAATTTCCATACGGATTGATCAATGCGATACGGACAATGGAGGTCTTTATACTTTTGATACCGTTCATAATATGCAAGGCGATAAAGCTGATTTCGTTTTCATCCAGAACATAGCCTGTTTGTTCCTGAAAGCGTATCGCTATATATGCTGCGATATCATATATAAGAACAAAGCTCTGCTTCAGCTCTGACAATAATGGATTTTTTATCAGCATACCATGCTTACAGCGGTTTCTCAAATTTTGAAGATGCAATGCCAGATTATCCATAAGATCCTGATTTTCAGTAAAATTGATACTGTAAATATCATAAATTTCCCTCAATACTTCATGCAGAAACTGCATAATTCTCACATCATCCTGTCCTGCATTCCGTTTTTTGAACAATGCACAAATCTGCTGTGTACCCTCTGCAGTGAATTGAATACGCATTCTTTCCCTTATCGCTTCAAGTAACGGCCTACAGTCCTGATCACATATCGAAGCACGCTCCTCTTCCATGCATATATAAGAGGTGTTACTGATATACATCAGCATATGCAGCAGGATGGAAAACAGATTAAAATCAGAAACAGCAAGCTGCTGCCTGTGGATAAATTCCATCAGTATCTCAGAAAGCCTATAGACATCCACATTTTCAAAATAACGATCCAATATTCCAACATCAAAGCGCTGATCCTCACTTTCCTCCAATAGGAAATAAGTCAAAACCCTTCGTTTTTCTATATCATCACAATTCAGAAAGAGATGATTTTGTTTTCTTGTAATCCTCAGTGTCCGAAATTCCTTCTGTATGCGTTCATTCAATATCCGTATATCCTTATTCAGTGTAGAGGGGCTGATATAAAATCTATCCGCAAGCTCATAGTAATCCACATGCTCATTGAATAGAATTTCCTTCAGTATTTTTATATCTCTTCTCCCCTCATCACCAACGATATAGTTCTGCCTGATCCAGACATCCTTATCACGCACTATATACCCTTTTCCTTTCAGAGAAGATATCATGCAGGCTTTTGATTTCCTATTGATTTCTGCTATTTCTCCGTGTATTGTTTTCTCACTGACCTTTAAAAGATTGGCAAGTGTCGCTGCAGTACAATATTCGGATTCCTTCAGTAGTATATCAACCATCTTCATTTGTCGTTTTGACAGACTGATCTCCATGATATCTCTCCCTTTCCATGTTATTGTTTCCAGGTAAATGCGTAATCGTGATTCATCAGATATGGTGTATAATAGGCAACCATACTGGATAACGGCAGGATATCCTCATGCAACTGAATACCGAGAACATCCTGTATATATGTTCTTCTTTCTAACATGCGCTCCCAGCTGTTTGGATACTGCTTTTTGATTTCCTCTTTCAATACCGCATCCGCAAGAACAACGCCGTTTTCACAGCAGCAGCCCGGATATCCTTCTACAGACGGAATGATATCAATCTGCAAAAGCATACCGCTTTTCAGCTTCAGCCTTGAACCTTCGTAAATCGGGCTGCTTAGCCATTCCTCATCCGCAGTGAGGTGTCCGGGATTCAACTTCCAGCAGAAAATATCCTTCGGTAGAATATCATCAACCAACGCATATACCTCTTTCCCCTCCATACCGATATGGAGATGCTCAAGCCATGTGCAAACAGCTGAGAAATATGGTTTTGCGATTTTCTCTTCATAATCTCTTACTGCGGAATCAAGGTCTTCTCGTTTATAGGCGGCAAACGCTGCTCTGCTGGCAAGACCACCTTTATACCCGACGGTTAGTGATATTCTCTCTCCTGTCTGTATCGGCTTGTTCATAGGATACAGATTGGCTTTTTCAAAGCGTGTCCCGCTGGAACAGATGGTCACAACATTGTGTATCTGACCTTCGGATTCCAGCAATCCTCCGATTTCAGCTTCTGTTTTTCCCGGCTCCAGGGCAAGCATCGCCCGCTGAAGACCTCTTGCTGCAAGGATCTGCCCATACTCATAATGTGCAATTTCATTTGCATTATTGACCGTTCTTGCACCATCCTTTGGAGAGATGAATATATCCGTTGCATTACTTATCTTCACTTCACAAGCTTTCAATGCTTCAAGAATGTAATAGGGTATGTCAAACAGCTCTTTCTGTAAACGGTAGAAGCCTTTCCATCCAACCACACCGAGATGCATACCGTTCTTAACGCCTGCCTTAGCTAACACACTTTTTAGATCCTCTTCCTCCTGAAGCGGCTGGTCAGGCAGTGAGAAATAAGACATATGCAGACCCTTTGCAGGTATTCTTGCATGCTTGGATAATGAAAGGACCTCATTCCCCAGTAGAAGATATGCATCTTCATTTTTATGAAGTATCAGTAAGGCTTCTTCAAAACGCGGTATAAAACCGGTAAGGTATTCAAAATTGCCACCGTGCTCCACATCTGCATATACGGCAATACAGTCCAGTTTTTTCTCCTGCATACGGTGAAGAATCTTTTGCCGTCTTTCCTGCATGGTTTCATCACTGAGCAGTACCGGTTCTCCTGTCTCCTCCTTCGGAAACGGAATTTTATCTAAAACTACGTTTTCATAACGCTTATCCATGGTGATTCCCTCCTTTTTCACGACTGGTATTATTTTTTTCTCTTCTGTCATAACAAGTCCGTGGTCAGAAAGCTTCACGTACGGACATACAAGCAAATTCAATATTGTGATTCTGGATACCGGATTTTCCAAATAGCTGTTCCCCAGCTTATGAAAGGCCTCTGCCAATAGATCCACGTTTTGTGATACTGTTTCCATGCATTCCGTGCTCATCAGTCCGGCAACAGGAAGAGCCAGAGATGCAAGAATATTTCCCTGTGAAACTGCACAGAAGCCTCCATGCATATTCATAACCTCCTGTACAGCCAGATACCCGTTTTCAGGTGTATCATAAACCACACATACATTATGACTGTCATGAGAGATACTGCTGGCAACAGCACCATGATCAATACCGAAATTCTCGACGATACAAACCGCCCTTTGTGTGCGTCCATAGCGGTTGAATACTGCGGCATACATTTGTTTTTTATCCTTTTGAAGCGAAACCCTTCCATCCTGTATCGGGCATATACGTGTTTTCAGATGGGATGTAGCTATATATTCAGATGCAAAGCTTAGGATATTCAGCTGTGCATACGGACCCTTTGCTTTGATAAGGAAATCCTCCTGCTTCAGGACCTGCATTTGGATAGTATTTCTGCTGTTCAGCTCGCGGGTATAAGAGGATAAAACAATTGGCGATGTCAGCTGTTCCTTCTTGCTGACAAGCTTCCCTTCAAAGAATACTGCATGCACCTGCAGATCCTCCACATTATTCAACAGCACCAGATCGGCTGCATATCCGGGAGCAATCGCACCGAGATGCTTACATCCGCTTTCCTGTGCCACACGGTAGCTCGCTGATAACAGGGCTTCCTCCACAGGCATTCCAAGAGATACGGCTTTTCTTACCACATGATCCAGATGTCCGTATTTTCCGGTGACATTACAGCGTCGGTCATCCGTACAGAAGCATATGCGGCTGTAATCATTAAATTCTTTGCAGACATCCAGAATCTCTTTCATACGCCCCTGTGTGTTAGCCTCTCTGATATCGATCCACATACCCTTTCTGTATTTATCAAGAGCCTCCTGTTTCGTTTTCACCTCATGATCGGATTGCGGCCCTGCATTTACATACGCACTGAGACGGTTCCCCTCCATAAGAGGTGCATGTCCCTGCAGATAGCCTGCATGCTTTTTAGCAGCAAGCAGTAAATCATGTATACGCTGTTCTCCCTGCAAAACTCCCTCATAATCCATCACCTCACCCAGTCCGGCTACACGCGGATGCTGAAAGAGTGCTGTATAATCCTTTGCGAACAGTTCAGCATTGGAAGATTCAAACCCCGGAAGACTTGGAACACAGGATGGAAGTGTCAGCAGCATACGCATAGGGAGATCCTGTGAAGCAGCAAGCATATACTGAATACCTTCCACTCCCATTACATTTGCTATTTCATGGGCATCCTCCAGTACAGTCGTTGTCCCGTGCGGCAGAACCATAGCGGCATAATGTTCCGGTACAAGGAGCGAGCTTTCAATATGTGTATGTGCATCAATGAAGCCCGGACACAAAATTCCGTTCAGCTGTAATCGCTGCTTTGAAGGCAGTGCCGAATTCTTTTTATTATATTCCACATGGGATATAAACCCGTCGCAGATGTAGACAGTTGCTTCCAGGAATTCTTTTGTAAATACGTTGAAGATGCGGCATCCCTCAATAGCCAGATCATTCTCTACATTTCCCAAAGCCGCTGCAATAAGCCGTTTTGTATCCTTTGGTTGAAACGCAAGCATGGTTATTCCTGCATTTCGTCCTGCTGTTCAATCAGCAGCTGCTGCTTTTCATACATTTTCATAAACGGAAAATATAACAGCATATCTATGACAATCAGAACAGCTACAAGAATGACAGCCTTGAAATCCCCGGTGGAGAAATAGGCGCCGAAGATACTTGGCATATTGAAAGAAAGCATCGCATAGGTTTTTCCAATCAATCCTGTATTCAGACAAAGGAATGCTATAACTGCATTAACAACAGATACCAGTGAACATGGTATGAAGAAGATAGGATTCAGCATAATCGGAAGACCAAATGTAATTGGCTCAGATATTCCAAAGAATGCCGGTATGATTCCCACCTTACCAACGACTTTTAAAAGCTTCGATTTGGAGAAACACAGGATAATAGCAAGCGAGAGACAGGAGCCGACACCTCCAATGCAGATGAAATATACCCAGAAGGCTTCGGTCAATATTGCTGTAGGCGCTATTCCCGCCGCAAGCTGTGCAGCATTCTCTGAAATGTTCATCATCATAATCGGTCCCATCAGTCCCCAGAAGGTTGCATTATGGATTCCAAAGAACCATGCTGCATTGATAATAAAGGTCATAAGGAGAATAAACCACAAGCTGTCAGTCGCTTTGATTTGCGGCGCTATAACAGAGCTGAGCCACATGGCAAAGGTGGTATCCATGTTATGGAAGATGATAAACATTACCAGATACAACGACATGATCAGGATTGCGATGGATAAGGAGGCAAAGGTTTCGGATAGGGATGCAGGAACACTGTCCGGCAGCTTGATGCGCCCAAAGTTTTTTGATTTAAGAAATCTGTAAATTTCAACCGTCACAATGGAAACAAAGATTCCTACCAGAAGACCTTTTCCATCCAGAAAGTTCAAATCGGTAAGAGATAGCCCATACTGCAGTTTTTCAATTCTCACTGCCAGCATGAATACTCCGAATACAGTGATAAAGTTTGGAATCAATTCCTCAATTTTATAATTCTTACACAGATAATGTGTAATACCAAGTGCAACATACAGTGTGATAAAACCAAGACTTAAAACTGAAATCCATGAGAACACATAGCTGTAATCTGCCACAAAGCCAGCCCATGCGAGCAGAAAACCGTTCGTTGTCTCTTTTGTGACGGGTGCTGCGGAAATAACAGCTGACAAGCCGCCGAACACCATGATTGGAAGGATTGTCATAAACGTATTACGCAATGCAAGCAAATGTATCTGTGTGCTTAGCTTACCAGAAAATTCAAGTACTTTCGCCTCTATTCTGTCCTTCATACTTTCCATTTTTATTTTCTCTCTTTCATAATTTTTTTAACATCATCAATTACACCCTTTGCATTCATCAATCCGTAATGTGACGGATTCATGCTTACAACCGGAACTGACGCATCAACAAACTTTTTGATTCGCGGGATTTCATGACGTATTTGCGGTCCAACCAGAATCAGATCACACCCCTCCAGGTAGTTCATGAAATCTCCATCACCGTATGCCTCAACATAACAGTAACCATCGGATTTCTCATTCATTTTTTTTGCCATCATTGCTGTGGACATGCCATTGTTACAAACCAGAATAATCTTTAACATGAAGTATCATCCTTTCGTTTCACTCATACAGTGAAATAACTCTCTTGTCATCTGATAAATGATTTCACTCGCCATCATCTGATCCTCCGCATGAACCATTAACAGACTGATCTGATCGAATTCCCCATTTGCAGATTGCTTCAGAATCCTGCTGTGTGCCCGCTTTGCTGTATAGAGATTTTCCTCGGCATCCTTGTATTGCTTTCTGCCAGCTTCTTTATCACCATCACGATAGCTTTGCAATGCTTCAAAGCACAGCGATCTTGCTTCCCCGCTATAGGAAATGATCTGCATCAGGGAAATTTCCAATTCTTCCATTGCTATGCCTCCTTTCATGTTCAGTATAGCACCGCCGGAATTTCTTTGTTTTCTTTTACTTCAGCTACAAGAGGAAATAATGTAAAACTATGTATAATTATGCATAGAAGGCTGTGGCTGCGTGCTGATAATCAATACACAGAAAGAAACAAAAAGGCAGCCCGCCCCTGTATATCGGCTGCCGCTGCTTCTTCCCTGTCCGTATTCGTTTTTATTGCGTTTCTCTGTACATCTTTATATTTATACGATTTCTTTCAAATCGTCAAGACTTTTCAGTATATAATTGCACATTGCCTTTATTTCCTTAGTAGGCTGTACTTTATCCGGAATCATAACCACTGTGGTACCTGCACCAAACGCTGCCCGAACACCGTTTAGGCTGTCCTCCACTACAAGGCATTCCTGCGGTGAAAGATTCAGCTGCTGTGCAGTCTTTAGATATACATCAGGAGCCGGTTTTCCGTGTGTAATCATTTCATCACTGATGATAGCTTCAAAATAATGCTGAATACCCGCATTGTTCAAATTAAATTCCACATCCTCCGCTGAAGCACTGGTTGCCATTGCAATCGTATACCCTTTTGCCTTCACGGTATCCAGAAGTCCCTTTACATCCCCCATGAGTGGTACACCATTTTTCAGCTTCTCTTCTTTTTTGAACTGTGTATGAAGACTACATGCTTCTTCCTGCGGCCAGTCCTTGGACATATAGGAATCAAATACAACCTGCTGATCCTTTCTCGTTCTTCCAATTAGAGATAAAATAAATTCATCGCTTGTAGGAAGCTGAAGGGTTTCTCCCACCCTTTTCCATGCCTTCATGGAAATGGTTTCTGTATCAAAGAGTGTACCATCCATATCAAAAATTATCGCTTTCCAGTTTCTCATAGCTTTTCCTCCACATCAAAAAGCCCTATAGCTGTCTATAGGGACTTAATCATCATCGTCATTATTTTTAGCCGGCAGCTTGAACACCTGTTCTCCAGGCTTGCTGACCATGTACTTACCTCTGGCAAACCGCTTCACATATTCAGGATTTTCCAGATTCTGCTTTTCCTTGGAAAGATCATCCTTTTGATTTTCCAGAGAGTTGATCATCTCTTCAGAAGAAGTGATTTCATCCTTCAGCTTCATTGTCATCATCAAATCGGAGCTTGCGGCATAAATCAGGAAGCATGCAATGAAGATGGCAACAAGACTCAAAAACGTCTTAAGCTTATTTCTTTTTTTCTTTTTATCCTTTGCCATGCACATCCTCCTTATTCGCTGTAACCATATTATAAGCAGAGAACAGTATTTTGACAAGGCTTTTTTCCTGCTTTATAATCTGGGTTTAAATAGTTTTATATAAAGTTTCATAAAGACTGCATTTTGAGATATACTATCTGCAGCAGATGGCTTTCATACCTTATTCAGCATGATTTTTTGCATAAGCTTTAGATGAGCAGAAATTTACCCCTTTCATGCGGAAAGCTTATCTATTTGTTCACCCTTATTTTTAACAAGAAATTTACCCCTTTCATAACGTTTTATATACTCCGGGTCCTTCAGCTTTCCTTTTTTCGACAGCTCTTTTTCCGATGGTGCTCGTCTTGATTTACCATTGCTTATCAGGGTATCCTGATGGAAATCCATATGTATAGTTTATATGCAAGATTTGTCATCAAGCCGTTTTCCAAGACTTCCGCCTGGATGAAATTTATGGAAATCCGATGGATTGAATCCGCGTTTTTTGGAAATGGCACAGGCAATTGCATCACCAAGAACCAAAACCAGAGTTGTGGATGAAGTTGGTGCAAGATTGTATGCATCTGCCTCCGTCACCTTTGGATAAATCAGAGTAAGGTCACATGCTTTTGCCAGTATAGAATCCCTATTCGCACAGCAGGCCACTGTCATACAGCCTATGCTGTGCAGCGGCGTTAAAACCTGTATGACCTCCTGTGTAGTTCCACTGTTGGATATGAGAATTACGATATCCTTTTCCTCTATCATTCCAAGATCCCCATGAACACTCTCTGTAGCATGAACAAAGAATGAAGGTATACCAAGCGAAGCAAATGTTGCGGCAAGTTTTGCCCCTATATGCGCTGATTTTCCAACACCGCAGAATACCACCTTTCCCTTACATTCCTCTATTGCGGCCATTACTCTTTCACATTCCTGCAGAGACATAGCTGATAATGCATCCAGTGCTGTTTTTTCCCTTTCTATTGCTTCTATAAGATATTTTTTCATTTTAACCTCTCAATAGCGTCATATGTCTTTTTCAAACGACACAGACCATCCTCTACCTTGCTTCTCGAACAACCTACATGAAATCGAAGATGCTGTTTAGCTCCGTAGACAGTCCCGGACATGATAGCGACTTTCCCTTCATGAATGAGAAACTGCTGCATTTGAGCATCCGAAATACCAAGTTCATGAAAATCAATCCATGCGAAATAGCAGCCTTCGGGTATCTGAAATTTCAGCTTCGGCATATGCTTCTGTATATAGCTCTCTGTGTACTTAAGATTATCATATAAATAAGAGCATAAATCATCTACCCATTCCGCACAGTGTCGATATGCTTCTATGGTAGAAAGCACCCCCAGTATAGCTGGGGAATTAACAAACTCCGTATACCTCGTCATTGTTTCAAATGCCTCATAAATTTTGAAATCCGGAAGTATCACATAGGAACCTTGCAGGGAAGGTATATTGAATGTCTTGGATGGAGAGGAACAAATGAAACAACGACAGTCAGAAGCAAGCTTCAGTACAGGAATCCCTTTTTCCTTATACGTGATATCCATATGAATATCATCGCTGATTACTGTAATATCATATTTCTCGCAAAGCTGTAAAAGCTTTTGCAGTTCCTGTTTTTTCCATACTCTGCCTACAGGATTATGCGGGTTGCAAAGCAACAGAATGCGTGCTTCCTTGCATTTTTCTTCCACATCCTCAAAATCAATTTGATAATACCCTGCATTCTCCAGCAGTTCACTGCTAATCAGTCTGCGCTGATTATTTTCAATAACCTTATAGAAGGAATCATAGGCCGGTGTGAATACTAAAACACCGTCCCGAGGCTCACTGCATAGCTGTAGCAGCTTTGCTATGGAATACATAACGCTGGGACTGTAACAAATCCAATCTTTGCTAATCATACAGTCATAGCGGCTCGCATACCAGTGAACAATTGCGGATAGATAGTCCTCATTTTTCCAGCGGCTGTAGCCGTATATCGGATGCTCAATCCGCTTTTTCAACGTATATACAAGGCTCTTTGGACATGCAATATCCATATCCGATATGGTGAACGGGAGAAGATTGTCTGTTCCGAAACGATCTTCGATATAATCCCATTGTGTACAAAAGGTTCCTCTTCGATCTATGACCGTATCAAATTCTGAGCCGCTCATGCCTGCTGCATCTCCATCGCTTTGTTTATTTGCTTACGTAAAGCATAAACCTGTGTACCCACAATCACCTGAATTGTATGCTCATCCAAATGCACAACAGCAATACCGCCTGCATTCTTAATTGCATCTTCATCAATCAGATTAACATCGTTTAATTCCAGACGCAGTCTTGTAACACAGTTATCAATGGAAACAATATTGTCCTTTCCACCCAGTGCTTTCAGCATCTGAATACCTTTATAGGATGAAAGTGCCGCAAAGTCATCCATATCCTCTGTATCCTCTTCACTGATAGCCATAACCTCTTCTCTCCCGGGTGTTTTGATATCGAATCGCTGGATAGACCATTTGAATATAAAGTAATACAGTGCAAAATAGAATGCCGCAAACGCAATAGCAATCGGCCAGCCAGTTCTGGTACCACGCAAGACACCAAATGTAATGAACTGAATCAAATCACCGGTATAACCCATGAGCACGCCAAGATACGGCAGAACCATATTGGCAATACCATTTAATACAGTATGAACAAAAAATAGCGGAGGACATGCGAACAGGAATAAGAATTCAATAGGCTCAGAGATACCGCCAATCACGACAGTTAAAGCGCCGGTTATCAGCAGACCTTTGATTTTCTTTCTATTCTGCGGCTTTGCGCAGCGATACATTGCCAACGCCGCACCACACAGTCCGTATTGAATCATCAGCTTGCCTTGTTCCATTTTGCCTGCCAAATCTAATGGAATATCCATATTATTAGCTACATAAGCAAGAAACATATTAACCGTTCCCATATATTCCTGACCATTGATAATAGCAGTTCCGCCAATTGGTGTAAAGCGGAAGGTACTCGTTACCAGATGATTCAAACCAAACGGAATTGTTACACGTTCAGCTACCGCATAGGAGAAATAACCAATCGGTCCGGAGGTGGATATCCATTCCCCAATCATCTTAAAGAAATTGTAAAATGGCTGCCAGAATAAAGGTACCGCTACCATGCCGAAAATTCCCATGATCACCAACATGGCAATCGGTGCCAGACGTGGCCCGCTGTAAAAACCTAGCGCCTCCGGTATTTTTACCTTTGATATTTTCGGATATAGCCAGAATACCATAAGTCCAGCAATAATACCGCCAAGAACGCTTGTATTATACGTCTGAATTCCCAGAATCATCCCCTGCCCTGCTTCTGTCATTTTATCTGCAGCAGCCAGTTGATCCGTAATTGTCAGATAGAAGTTTGTACCGATATGCATAGCCATAAAACTAACTAGACCGGTAAATGCACCAAACTCTTTTTCCTCCTTCAGTAGTCCTAAAGGAATCGCCATCGCAAACAATACCCCCAGATTATTAAAGGCAAACAAGCCCAGTGTTGTCATAAAGCTGAAAATTTTCTGCAGCACAGGATTACCCAGCAATGGAACCGCCTCTATCAGACTTGAATTTGTGAATGCCGATCCGATTCCCAGCAGCATACCGCACACACTCAGTAAAGCAATTGGAAACATAAAGGTTTTTCCCAGCATTTGAAAGAACTGCCAAAGACTTTTTTTCTTATTTTCCATACATTTTCTCCTTTTTATACATAACTATTTTTCTAATTCATGCAGCTGATTCGCCTATATCATAAGTAGGACTTTATTCTTCCTGCTTACTGCACGAAAAAAAGACCCATATCTGCACCCTCGTCCAGATGATCAGGTCTTGCCTTTCGTAACAATCCTAATTTAATATTTTCAGTATATGTACCATGATGTAGAACAGCTCCTGTCTGCCCAGCTCATAGTCATAATTATGCTTCACAAAACTTTTTATTCTTTCTAAACATGATTTCATTTCAGGATTCATTTCCAGCATCATACGATACATTTTATCATTGAAATCCTGTTTTATATGCGTGCGGTCAACTGTAAAAATCCGCTGTCCCAGATACTTCAGATGCATTGCAAGACGTGTTTGATCGAAGTCCTTCTCCTTCCAGTCAATATGCATCGTAACCTCAATAATATGTAGAATCTGTTTACTGAAGGTCAATATTTCTTCCGCACTGTTTTTGTGATCCTGACTTCTGGAATTGATGATATGCATGGCGATGAAGCCTGCTTCATCGAGAGGAAGGTGAACCCCTGTCTTCAAGGCGATATATTTCAATGCCCACACACCGATCTGATACTCCTTATGATACAGTGTTTTGATTTCCGGCAACAACAGATTAGGAAGATGTATCCCCTGTTTTTCACGTTCAATAGCAAATGCTATATGATCCGTCAATAACAGCACCATCTGATTGTTTAAACCACCCTTGAATTCCTTAGATGTTTTTTTGAAGATGATTTCAGAAAATTCGAAGTATTCAACCGGTATATTTTCCAGCATCTGATAAAATCTTGTTCTTTGTGTATTCTCAATCAGATACCTTTTTTCGATTTTTCTTTCATCAATCTGATCTCCAACCGCCTTGTGAAATCCGATACCCGGACCGGTTACTATCATTTCAGTTTTATCCTGGGAAATCGTGGCCACGGTGTTGTTATTAAAAATTTTTGCAATTTTCATACTACTCTCCCTTTCGATAAAAAAAGGCCATCCCTGTCAGTCCCCCGACATCAATGGTCTTGCCTTTGCAGTAACAATCCTGTATCTGTCTTCATTATAAAGCGTTTTCAATATTTGTCAATACGTATTTTTTATTTCCATATTTTTCTATATACTCGACTATATGAATAAGCGGTTTGCTATTGTAACGCAGAAAGCATAGGAAAACAAGCTTAATTTATAAAGTGTTACTTCGTGTATTACAGTATATTTTTAGTATCATGATGACTATATGTGCTTACAGAAGAATAAGAAGTTTTTACATAGCAAGCATAAGGTTACTTATCCCTTGATTAAACAAGTGCCACATATACTATTTAAGATACCTTTTTCAAAAGATAGTTGACAAAAGGGCTGCTTGCTTTTATGATGAATATGTATTATTTAACATGTGACTGTTAAATCAGGCATGGGTCTCTGCGTGAGCTCATGTCTTTTTTTAGCAGCAGGAGGTAAATGAAAATGTTCACATTTAGAAGAAAAAAACAAAGGGAGCTTTACGCTCCTGTAAATGGATGCGGTATTGCTCTGGATGATGTCAGGGATGAAGTGTTTTCAAAAAGACTTATGGGGGATGGCTGTGCATTCCTTCCAGAGACAACGAGCGTATGTTCACCGATAGACGGTGATTTAATTCTTGTCGCAGATACGCTTCATGCTTTTGGTGTGAGAAGCAGAGAAGGAATTGAACTGCTGATTCATATCGGTTTGGATACCGTGAAGCTTCAGGGAAAAGGATTTCAGGCATTACAGTCTGTCGGTACAAGCATAAAGGCAGGTACACCGGTGATATCATTTGATTCTTCCTATCTGCATGATGCTACCCTCGATATGACAACGATGCTGATAGTTACGGATTGTGCAAATCTGAAAATCAAAGAGATTACAAAGGGGTATGTCAATACAACTGATCCCGTAATCATTATGGAATGATAATCATATATCGTTTTACCGATTCTTTTCTACTGGCATAAAAAAACTCTGCTTGTTCTTCAGAAAGAATTAAGCAGAGTTATTCGCCATTTGTATCTTCGCTGCTGCCACCGGGAAGTTTAAAAACCTGTTCACCCTTTTTTATGACAAGAAATTTACCCCTTGCATAACGTTTTACATACTCCGGGTCCTTCAGCTTTTCCTTCTGTGCAGACAGCTCTTTTTTCTGTGAAGACAGCTTATTGATTTCACTGTTGTTTGCCGAGATTTCCTGCTTCAGATTCAGCATGACAATAACATCCGTGCTTGCTGCATAAATCAGACAACATGAAACCCCTATTGCGAGAAGACTAATCAGGATTTTCATCGGATGCTTTTTTCTTTTTCTTTTTTTTACGGCTGCTTTTTTTTCGTTTTGCATTCGCTTTCCTCCTCTTCCTGATTTTGCCTGGTAATCTAATTATAGCAATAATTTTCGATTTGGCAACGAGAAGTTTCACTTTAAACGGATGCAGCAGCCTGCGGATGGCTGTGAAAAGCTGCAGAAACACGCTGAGATACCATGTAAAATAGATAAAAGCACCTAGAATAAAAAAACAGATGAGATAGATATTCGTTATACCGCCATTGATCTTATACAAACCAATAAACATAAGGGATGTAAACAGAATATGATACAGGATCTCTACGATTCCTTTAAAAATCGGAAAACGGAGATACTTTACAAAGCTGATTAAAAAACTGAAGCCGAAAGCATATACCCATCCCATCAGAAAATGATAGAGTATTGCCTGAATCTGTGTAGGCAGCAGCATTATTTAAAGATTTTTGAAATCACTGATTCCTTTCCGTTTCCCTTTTTATTGGATACATAGGATAGAGCTTCAATGACACCGCGTATTACAACATCCCCGCGTTCTGTATCCAGCTTGCCCAAGGTCAGATCCTTTCCCTGAATCACCATCCATCCCTGTGCGGTCTCCAGCAAAAACTCACTGGAATCAAAGCTGTCAATCTGTTTGACGCCGGTCAGCTCCATCACCTTGCGGTCCTTAATAATTACGTTATGATATGGGTTCGTTTCAAAACGAAGCGGATTGCTAATGTTATCTTCCATACAAACTCCTCCTTATTTCTAGTTCATTACAATCTATGTCTGGAGAGCGGGGAATAGAACAGCAGCACAAAACAAAAAATATCCCGGCCTCAGTCTTCTGCCAGAATATCTTTTACTTCTTCTTTCTTAATCAGCTTTTCTTCCACAACCTCAAACATCAGGGAAGCATCATTTTTATTTGCCTGCTTCTGTATCATGGTTACATTAACAGTCAGCTCACGGTATCCGAAAATAACCTTGATGGTATCTCCCACTTTTACATCTGTAGAAGGCTTTGCAATTTTTCCGTTTACATAGACACGTTCCTGATCCGCCAGCTCCTTTGATACGGTACGACGTTTCAGAATACGCGCTGTTTTCAGATATTTATCAAGACGCATATACTCACCTCTACAAATAAGTTTATCATTTATTGCTGCTGTTGGCGAGATAAAAGTTGTACAAATGCCTCTACTGCATAAAGCTCGGACTTTTCCAGCTCCTTCTTATCAAATACGATAATAAAGGAACCATACCAGTCTCCAAATGCGGTGACCGGATAAATCAGACCCTTATAACGCTGTGCATTGTCCTCATAGATACGCTCATTATCAAAATCCTTCAAACGATGTGTTTGTGCAATCATAAGAAAATGATCATGTATCTTATGATCTGTTTTCACCATACATTCATCCTTCACAAAAAATACAGTATTCTGATATATGGCACGCAGGGTATCGCACATAATCATGATTTCTTCCATATGCTTGGACATGACATCAAATTTCTGAATTACAATTCTGTCATTATCGATAAAGAATTCAATGGAATCTCCTTCTTTCATGCGGTACTGCTTTCTAATTTCTTTTGGTATAACCAGTCTTCCAAGGTCGTCAAGACGTCGTACAATTCCTGTTGCTTTCATTTATAGACACTCCTTTTCTTTCAATAGTATGGACATATGACAATCGCTTTATACCTGACGGCAAAGAGGAAAGACATTTCCTCTGATTGAAATTTCATTCAAATTCAGACATAAATTGCATATAAATTATCATAAATGAAGGTATTTTTTTACAAAACTATTGTTATAACAAATATAACTATATTAAATTAACCTTTTATACATAAAAACATTTAGAATGTAGTTGTCAATAGAAATAGGAGTGATCTGACATGACAATGGGACAAGTATGTTGTGAGCGGATTCATGATCTGTGCGACGAGAGAAAAATTTCTCTGAACAAACTCAGTATCATGTGCGGAATGACGCAGTCAACGCTGAGCAACATCACATCAGGCAGAAGCAAGAATCCAACCGTTTCCACGATCAAAAAAATCTGTGACGGTCTGGATATCACGCTTGTGGAATTTTTTGATACAGACGTATTCAAAAATCTGGATCAGGAAATTAAATAAGCTGTTTGTCAGCCTGAAAAAAACTGTTATGGGAACTATTCATGCAATCCCATAACAGTTTTTTTATTTACCTGTTTTTATTTTACATATGCCTTCAGGCGTTCAGCCGGTTCAGTGCTTTCCCACTTCACCTGCAGATCATCACGGCCAAAGTGACCATAGGCTGCCAGATTTCTGTAAATCGGCTTGCGAAGCTCCAGTGTCCTGATAATTGCAGTAGGACGCAGATCGAATTCCTTCCTTACGATTTCTGCGATTTCTTCATCCGGAAGAACTCCGGTTCCAAAGGTATCCGCAAGGACGCTGACCGGCTGTGCCACACCGATGGCATAGGCAAGCTGTATTTCACATTTGCGAGCAAGACCTGCCGCAACAATATTCTTGGCAACATAGCGTGCCGCATATGCCGCACTGCGGTCAACCTTGGTAGGATCCTTTCCGGAGAAAGCTCCTCCGCCATGACGGGCCATACCGCCGTATGTATCGACAATTATCTTTCTTCCTGTCAGACCGCTGTCTCCCTGCGGCCCGCCGATTACAAAGCGTCCTGTCGGATTTATGTATACTTTTGTTTCAGCATCCATCATATCCGCATCTACAATCACATCAATGACATGCTTCTTTAAATCCTCGCGAATCGTGTCCAGAGAAACCGTATCGGAATGCTGTGTGGAGATAACAATCGTATCGACACGCTTTGGACGGTCATTCTCATATTCAACGGTTACCTGTGTCTTCCCATCCGGACGAAGATAGTCCAGTGTGCCGTCTTTTCTTACCTCTGTCAAACGGCGTGCAAGACGGTGTGCAAGGGATATTGGCATCGGCATATATTCCGGTGTTTCATCACAGGCGTAGCCAAACATCATTCCCTGATCTCCTGCACCATTGTTTTCCTCCCCACCCTCTTTGGTTTCCAGCGAGTGATCAACACCAAGTGCAATATCCTTGGACTGCTCATCAATGGAGGTCAGAACCGAACAGGTGGTTCCGTCAAAGCCGTATTTTGCTCTGTCATATCCGATTTCCAGAACTACATTTCGTGCAATGCTTGGGATATCGACATAACAGCTGGTAGAAATTTCTCCCATGATCATGACCATACCGGTTGTACAGCAGGTTTCACAGGCAACTCTCGCATCCGGATCCTGTGCCAGAATCGCATCAAGAACAGCATCACTGATCTGATCACAGATTTTATCAGGATGTCCTTCCGTCACAGATTCGGAAGTAAAAAACTGTTTATTTAACATAATCGTTTCCTTTCTTTTCACTAATTACCATCATTCTTATTTTACATCTTTCCCTATTGCTAAACAAGCACAACATGGGGAAGTTACTTTTCGCATTTGTACAATGCCTGTTATGACAGCCCTTTTAAAGGTGTAGCACGAAAGAGTCTGCAGGGATATGGAAGCAGGTATCCTTCTATATCTTCTTATAGCCTTTCAGCAATTTACTTCAGCTTTAGAAATTCAGGTGATTGCTTTGATGCAGCTATACGCCGTGTTTTATGCAGTGTTGTCTCTGTCGATAACCGGTTATATTCCTGCTCCTGAATATCCTGAGATGTACGATAGCGCTGTTTCATGTCTGTTTTCAAATCCATCTATTGTATAAGACAGCTTCATCTCTTCAAAATGGATATCCCCCCGCTTGTTATCTGTTTTATTTATATACTCACTGAATTTCTCATTATTCGTCAGCTCTACTGTATATACCGTGGTTGCATCCTGCTCCTGCTTCTGATAGCGGAAGTAATCCTTCGCCTCTTTTCTATATTTCTGAAAAAGCAGAGAGGATAGAAAATTTTCTTTATCCTTGGATGTCACAGGTGTTTCCTGCATTTTCTCATAGGTATTGTCAACGTTCACAATATATACATGCAGCACGTCATTCTTCAACTGCAAAACAGTATCTATCCTGCCAGATTCACCGGTATCCGGGTGGATGCGCACCTGATACTGCTTCAGCTCTTTATTATGAAATGCAATATTCATCTGTATGGTATCTGTATCATGATTGCGTTTTTCATCCATTATTATTTCATCTTTAAAGTATTGCTGTGTACTGCTTATCCTTTGGCTATCTTCGATATGTAAACCGTTTGTATCTTTCAGCATATCAATTTTCGCAAGAATTTCCAATCGTATATTTTCTTCCTTTGCATGATCTTTCTGCATACTGCAGCCGCAAAGGACAGCGGCAGCACATAGAAAAATTCCTATTCCTCTACAGTTCATATCCTACCTTATTTTCAGGAAGCTGTTTGTTCCTCCCCCATTGGCTCTGTGCGTTCCAGCACCTCAATCACGGTATAGAGCCAGTCCTTAAGCTTTGGCAGCTTCATGGTAATCTTGCCGTTCGTATATCGTATCGTTATATTTTTTGATATGGTTGTCATCATTTCGAATAATGCAACACCGTCAATGCTGTTTGACCATGCACTAGTAAACGTCAGCTCAACCGTCTTTGGCAGTTCACGGAAGGCATCCACATGCGGCTCATTGATACAGATATCCAGCCGCTTCTTTTCAAATAACAGCTGTACAGCCTTCGGCAGCTTTCCGTAATTATCCTTGATTTCATCCATCATGGCAAGCAGTTCCTTTTTGGTATGAATATCCTCCATACGCTGGTACAATGTGATTTTTTCATAATCCTCGGTCGCAAAGCTGCTTGGAATGTATGCGTCAACCTTGACATTCGCCTTTGTCATTTCCGGTTTCACCTCCGGCTTGATGCCTTTTTTCTCCATGATGGCACTGTTTAGCATTTCGATATACATATCAATACCGACCGTATCAATAAAGCCGGCCTGCTGCGGCCCCAGCATATCTCCGGCACCACGTATGGTCAGATCGCGCATGGCAATTTTATAACCGCTGCCCAGCTGCGTGAATTCCTTGATGGATTTTAAGCGCTTCATGGCAATCTCACTTAATTGCTTTTGCGGGGAATACATCAGATACGCATAGGCAAGACGATCGCTTCTGCCGACTCTTCCCTTGATCTGATACAGCTGACTCAATCCGAAGTGGTCAGCATCTTCAATCAAAATCGTGTTGGCATTGGGAATATCAATACCGGTTTCAATGATGGTCGTACAGACAAGCACCTGATATTTATTATCTGTAAACTGCAGCATGACATCCTCGATATCCTCTCGTGTCATCTGCCCGTGCGCAACACCGATTTCCACCTCCGGCATGGCATCCCGAAGCTTTCTGGCCACATTATAAATTTCCTTTACATTATTGTACAGATAGAACACCTGTCCGTTTCTGGCAAGCTCACGCTGTATGATTTCCTTCACCATCTGAAAGTTCTTTTCGATAACATAGGTCTGTACCGGCATACGGTTCATCGGCGGGGTTTCCAGCTGCGACAGGGAACGGATACCAATCAGCGACATCTGCAGGGTACGCGGAATCGGGGTTGCACTTAACGATAAGACATCCACACTGTTTTTCAGCTCCTTGATTTTTTCCTTATGCTCCACACCAAAGCGCTGTTCCTCGTCAATGACAAGCAGTCCCAAATCCTTAAATACGATATCCTTGGAAAGCAGACGGTGTGTTCCTATCAGGATATCCACGTTTCCTTCCTTCAGATCATGGATGATATGCTTTTGATCCGAGGGCTTGATAAACCGATTTACAACGGCAATATTCACAGGAAAATTGCGGAACCTCTTCATAAAGGTTTTATAATGCTGAAGGGATAAGATCGTCGTCGGACACAGGAATGCCACCTGCCGGCCCTCCGCAACTGCCTTAAATGCTGCACGGGCCGCAACCTCTGTCTTACCAAAGCCTACATCTCCGCATAGCAGACGATCCATCGGCTTCGCAGATTCCATGTCCTGCTTGATTTCCTGTACCGCTCTTGCCTGATCCGGGGTCAGCTCATATTCAAAATCCTCTTCAAACTGTTTCTGCAAAGGGGTGTCCTTTGCGAATGCATGTCCGATATTCTCATCTCTGGATGCATACAGCTTCACCAGACGATCCGCCAGCTCTGCAATCTTTGCGCTGACCTTTTTCTTTGTCTTCTCCCATTCTCCGCTGCCCAGCTTATTCAGCTTCGGACTTGCACCTTCCTTGGATACAAATTTCCGGATAAGCTTAAACTGTTCAAGCGGTACAAGCAGAACATCATCTCCCTTATAGGCGATATGCAGAAAATCCTTATGTACACCATCTATTTTCTTATTCACAATTCCCAGATATTTACCGATACCATGCTGGTTGTGTACTACATAATCTCCGACATTCAGCTCCTGATAATCATGCAGAACCTCCGCCTCTTTGAATTTATTGCTGTAGCGGGCTGCTTTTTTGACACTGTGAAACAGTTCCTTTCCGGTATAGACACAGATTTGTTCCTTCAGGCAGGTAAAGCCTTCGGGAAGACTGGCATTCAGAAACTGGATTCCCGGTTCCAGCGTATCCGTGGACGTTACATTGCGCCAGGATATATTTGCTTCCTCCAGCAGCCCTTTCACCTGTTCCTGCTCCTTGTGGTTCAAGCAGAGCAGAACCCTTCGTTCTCTTGCCTGATGCTGTACCTCCTGCATGGTACGCTCTAGATTGATATCTCCCAGTGACATGGTCATGATCTGTGAGGTTATCGGTTTTTTATAATCGACAAACTGATGAAATTCCATATAGCTGTGCTTTTTGATGGAGCTGTACAAATCTGTGAACACATCAAAGCTGTGCAGACTGATTCCCTCCTGAAAAAGCTCCTGAAGATAGGAAACCATTTCCTCGTGCATATGCTTGACGCTGTCCTGCACTTCCTCTGCGCTGGACAGAATGATCTGTGCGTCCGGGGCATAATCAAAGACCGTGCTTCTGTTTTTCAAAAAGGCATAATATTTATAGAACCGGCTTTCCATCATGTGATTGCTGATGAGATCCAGATCTTCATTCACATGCTCCTGCAGCAGCTTCTGCATAGCGATATCGTGCTGGGACAGCTGATTTTTCAGCGCCTTATTCGCCTGCTCCACCAGTTCGGCAACCTGTGCATCTGTAAACAGCAGATCACTGGCCGGGATAATCATGGCTTCCTGTACGATTTCAATTGTCCGCTGTGTCGCAATATCAAAGAAGCGGATGCTTTCCACGATATTATCGAAAAACTCTATACGCAGCGGATGGTCATAATTCATGGAATACACATCAATGATTCCACCGCGTGCCGCATAGCACAGTGGCTGATCAACACGGCTGACATGCGTATAGCCTGCTTCAAAGAGAAGCTGCTTCAAATCCTCATATTCAATTTCCTGATCCTGCTTTAACGTAATACAGTGATTTTTGAATACCTCAGGAGAGGGTAGAAAGCGAATGGCTGCAGCTGTATTTAAAACCGCCACAAAAGCATCCTGCTGCTGCAGCTTTGCCATTGCCTCCATCTGTATCGCTTTGTTTTCCGGTGAAGCTGCGATTGCTTCTACGCGTAGTGATTCCTCCAATGAGAAAAGCAGCACTTCATCCCCAAGGAGGGCCTGCAGGCGCTCGTAAAGCTTCTGTGCTGTATAGGCGTTATTCTTGATAATCAACAGCTTCTGCGGTTTTTGGCGGTAATCTGCCGCAAGTAGAAGAGCCTCCTCCATATACGAAAGATTACCCAGAACACTCTCTTTTTTCTGAATACTCAAAACCGCTTCATTCTGCTGAAGCTCCTTTAATAGAATTTCCATATGTATTTCCCTATTTTCTGTTGAAGTGGCTCATGGTATCCATAAAGGAATGAGAACAGCTGTAAATAGCTGCATCTCTGGCCAGTTCAACTGCCTGTCTGTAATCTTCCAGTTCTTCCCTGCGTATCTTGCCGAGCACCCAGTCAATTACCGGTATACGTGCATCCTTGCCTATACCGACACGAATTCTGTCAAATTCCTGTGTTCCGATATGGCGGATGATATTTTTCATTCCATTTTGTCCGCCGGCACTTCCCTGTGCTCGCAGACGTATTTTTCCTACCGGCAGATCAAGATCATCATAGATCACAAGCAAATCCTGTGCTGACAGCTTATAAAAATCCATAGCTGCACGAACCGCTTCCCCCGATAAATTCATAAAGGTCTGCGGCTTCATTAAAACAACCGCCTCACCACTGATTCTCGTATTTTCAATCAGTGCCTTAAACTTTTTCTGTGTAACATCAACACGGCATTCCTCTGCAATGGCATCCAGTACGCAGAAGCCGGAGTTATGACGCGTCATTTCATATTCCTTACCGGGATTTCCCAGTCCTACAATCAGTTTCATGCAATCACCTCTGTTTCGCTTTCTATATTATACCAAAAAAGCAGAGAATTACATCCTAAAAAGCCTGTTTTCGTACAGGCTTGCTTTTTGCTTGTATTCATTCGGATATGTGCGTCTGTATGAATGCTGTTTTTTTATATACCTGCTTGAAAAGATCAGTCAAAATGCAGCATATATGCGCTGTGATGTTCCGCTTTATATTTTTTTATTTTCCTTACAGCTTGCTTCCGTCTCTTGATTTCTTTTTGAACTCTTCTGCTTTTGTTTTTTTGGACCTGTTTCCTGCTCGTTTGCATCATTCTTTACAAAAAAATCCTTTTGTAATATAAAATCCGGCCGCTTTAATTTTTTATCTGCCATGAAAATCTCCTTTCTCTTACTACTTCAACAAAATCCACCCTTAAAATTGAAGCTCATACAGCTTTTCTGATATCCCTGTTTTTAAATTCTTTCTGTAGTAAACAGAGGACTGCAGCCTGTATCCTGTTCTCCACCCTATGGATACAGATTCATCGGGTACACTGTAATTCACGCTGAAATAAACGACATCTTTTTGCACATCTACATTGCGGATATCAACATATTCATCTACAGTAGAACGCCTGTAATAGTCCTCACCATTGACGATTAGCTTCTCTCTGGCATTGTTTCTATAAATCCAGATATTCCCGTTATCATCCTGAAAGGGCTTATTTATCCTTCCATACTTCATGATTTCCCCGGTTTCATATACCGTAAAGTTAATGGGAGCTTCCCCCAAGACCTTGAAATTTGAACCATCTTTTTTTACCTTGGCAAGCACGCCGCCCTGGTATACAGACGCTGAGCCTCCATATGTCCCGCAGGAGAAATAAACCTTATCTTTCACGACCTGAACACAGTTAATATATAAATTTGTACTTGTCTGTATTATCTGGTTTACATCTTCTTTCCTTACATCTGCCAGTCTGCAACGCTCTGTAGCATCAAGCTTCACGCTTGCAAGCACTATATGCTCGTCTGTATCCTTCGGATGCTCTGTGAAATAAACGGTATCATCATCTGTATATAAATATTGTGCGTCCGTCTCCAGCAGCAGTATATCCTCAGTTTCTGTATCCATAACATGAATTTCAGTTTCTTCACTGTTGGTGAGAACAAGATATTTATCATACACTGCATGTACTTCGTAGTCACCATAGGCGTGCTCGTCTTTTCCCTGCATATTTAATGAAAACAGTTCCCGTTCCTTATTCTCTTTGCTGTTATTTCGATACAGATACATACGCTCATTCACAATCCAAAGGTTACCATAGCCGTTTCCCTGATATATCACAGTTCTTTTACCATTTGCATCCGTTTTTACCAGCTGATTGGCATCACATGTTACATAGTCGTAATTTGCAAATAGAGCAGCTGTTTTCAGACTATTCTTTGTATACTCCCATGCATAGGTTTCATTCGCATATGTTGGATGTGCAGAACCGGAATCATCAAATCCCGTCAGTATTTTTTTGTGCATTTGAAAGGTCTGCATGCGAACTGTGCCTTCCCCGTTATAAAAATAGCTGTATTCCTTTGGTACATATTTACATAGCGCTTCACCTATATGATAAAGCCGTTTATAAATCGATTCCTTGCCATCTTCCTGTATTTTCCTGTCCGTTACGGAGTCATTGCCTATCTGTTTTGTACAACCGAATACATTAGCTGTAAAAAGAATTACTAACAGAAAATAAAAATACTTTTTTACTTTGTTTCCTTGGTATCGTATCATACTGGCATCTTCTTTCTATCTTATTCTGTCACAAACAGTGTTTCAACCTCATCCGGACATAGTTCAGGATTATGCCTGTGCTTATTGAAAAAAATCTAACTTATCTCATAAGGTATTGATGTTTTGTTAGCTTCTCACGACTTTATTATACTTCTATATCAAAGATAATCAATCAAAGAAACTGATATTTATAAAAAAGGTTCTATCTCGATTACGGGGGACTTAAAACAGGGAGAATTCAACACTGATATATTTATCAATAAAAATCGAATTCTCCCTTTTGCATACATCCTAAAGTGAGAAAGAACCATAAAAAAGAGCAAAGCCTTTTTCATTTTACATTTCTGTGCTTTACTCTTTATTACTTTTTAAGATATTCCTACAGCAGCTTTGCCAGCTCTCCGATATGTTCAATAACGATATCCGGCTTTACATCACTTGTATCAATGTCCTCAGCCTTTGTTTCTCCACTCAATACAAGAATACTGGTAACCTCGCTGCCATCCGCTACCTTGATATCCGTATACAGACGATCACCGATAATAGCAATCTGATCCGGTGAACATCCGGTTTCCTCGACGATATAGTCCAGTGTCTTCCCACTTGGTTTTCCGAAGAACTCAGGATATTTTCCGGTACTTGCTTCTATCAGCTTTGCCATACTTCCGCAATCAGGAATAAAGGTATCATGCTCCATTGGACAGTTTAAATCCGGATTGATTCCGTAATACAATGCGCCTTCTCTGATAAAGGTGCATGCCTTGGAGAGTTTTTCATAGGTCAGTGTTGTATCAAAGCCCAGAATCACGATATCCGGTTTTTCTTCATCCAGTATCCAGCCGTGTGCTTCAAACTCTTTGCGCAATGCAGGTGTCCCTACCACATACACACGCCTGCCGTCATGATGTTTTTTTAACCAGCGAAGAATTACATGGGTTGATACCATCATCTGTTTTTTATCGATATCAATTCCCATACCATGCAGCTTATCTATATACGCAGCTAAATCTCTGGAGGAATTGTTGGTAAAGAAATAATACTCTCTTTCGGTAGCCTTCACCGTATTGAGAAAATCATGTGTGTATGGAAATAAATTCTTCCCCAGATAGATCGTTCCATCCATATCCAGAATAAAGACGCGGATTGCTTCCATCTTCTTCTGAATCATTTTTTTATCTGTTATCATATAACTCCCCTTACCTCTAATTATTCCGATAATACGCTACAAATGCGGTACTATAATCTTCCAGCAGCCCAAGGTCCCACAGCAGCTGTAAAAGACCGTAACGCACACGTACTTCCTTTGCCAGTATCACACCATCCCTAGTCATTGCTTCATCGATACCAACCTGCATTGGACGATATGGTGCCTCTACTGATTTCAGAATCGCTGTCACCTCTTCCGGCTGCGGCAGCTCCTGTTCAATGACTGCCTGAATATCCGGCCATTTTTCTTCCATGATATCAATACGTTTCAAAGCTGCTTCTATATCATTCTTACCGGCTTTTTCCTCCAAAGCAAGAACTCCGGGTACGGCTGCTTCAAAGCGGTCAAGCACCATTGCTTCCCAGGCAGCTTTATCAAATGCCTTTACACGCTTCCTACATGCCGCAAAATCGATACCGTCCCGGGCAAGCTTCTTCCACATGGCGATTACTCCCGGTGTTGCCAGCCCCACCTTAGTTCCATGGAATACCGGTGCATGATGAGCAAATAAAAATTTCATTTCCCAGTAATGAGAAACATGATGCTCACTGCCGGATGCCGGACGTGAATTGCCGACGAATCCCATAGCCATACCGGTTTCAATCAATGCCTCTGTAATTGCCTTTACCGCCGCTTTATCGCGTGTCATTACTCCATCTGCGTGCGCTACAACCTCCTTGATAGATTTATAAACCATATCAACAATTGTCTGACAGTAATATTCCCCGTTGATCATATGTGCAATTTTCCAGTCAACCAGACAGTTATACTTTCCTACAATATCGCCAAGACCTGCCTTAATCATATCCAGCGGTGCATTTGCCAGTACGTCCAGATCACCAAAAATTGCAGTCGGCACATGACAGTCATAGGTTGTTTTAAGATTATCAGTAATCAGTGCGGCGCCAACAGAAGCAAAGCCGTCCATACTCGGAGCGGTTGCCGCAATTCCATAGTTCAGTGAAAGCTTATAGGAAATGAATTTGCACAAGTCGTTTAAAGTTCCGGACCCGACGCCTAAAATGTAATCATATTGACGCTTCATATTCACCAGAATACGAAATACAGAGGCTTCATTCGGAACAACATCCGCTTCAAGGATGACACGATCGCTGGCGATTCCATTAGCGTTTAAATAAGCCTCAAGCTCTTCCCCATATACACGGCAGGTATTTTCGTCCTCAATCATATAGACTGTATGATATGCATGCTCCTGCAAATACTTCAGGATATCCTCCTTCACATGATCACAAACACGGACATGCTCCAGACGGGTGGTATGCTGCTTTCCGCAATCACATGTAAACGCATGACCAAGGTAATCATTGATTTCAAATGTTGCTACCTTCATTTTCATAAGATCACCCTAATCCATATTCACAAAACAGCGCATTGCAGACTCTATATCCTTCTGCATAGCATCCTGTCCTGCTTTGGCGGCATCATGAAAATATTTCACAGGAGATGCAGCATTTACGCCTTCTCCACCTGCTTTGTCCATATACGTAAAGTAATTGATTTTACGAACACCGTTTGCGATAACCTTCTTGTAATCCGCATGACTTACACCGCTTCCTCCATGCATGACAATGGGCACACCAGCTGCCTCCTTTAATTCCTTTACCAGTTCAAAGTCAAGCTTCGGCTCTGAAAAATATTCGCCGTGCACCGTTCCGAATGAACATGCCAGACAGTCCACTCCCGTCTTCTCGACAAAATCCTTTGCCTCTGCAGGATCTGTGTAATTCCTGCGATCTGATGCACGGTTTTCTGTAACACCTTCATTATTTAAGGTAATCCCTGCCATTTTACCGATTTCAGCCTCTATGGACACCCCATATTTACGAGCTAAGGCAACAGCTTCCTTTGTCTGCCTGATATTCTCTTCATAGGTCAGTGCGGAACCGTCAAACATGACAGAGGTGAATCCCATTTTCAGAGATTTTTCAATGTAATCCAGATTTACACCATGATCCAGATGAACGACCACAGGCACCTTTGCGCGCTGTGCCATCAGTACCATAACAGGTCCGATCGTATCCAGATTCATGACATTATTCTCCTCATGCGTCTGTGCAAACGCAAGAATCACCGGCATATTCAGTTTCTCTGTTGTATCCAGTACAGCCAGTATATTTTCAAAATTCACGATATTGAAAGCACCGATGGCGATTTTCTTCTCATCGGCAAGCTTCCATACCTCATTCAGATTTGCTAACATAAATTTTCTCCTCCTTTATGATTCAGCTGCTTTTTCATCAAGCTTATACAATACGCATTCCTACGGTCTGTAAAAGAGATATTCTCAGGGTGTTTGACGCTATTATTCTGAGAAACGCAGCATAACTTTATAGGTATCCGGACGGCTTGCACATTCCATTGCTTCCACAACATCCTCATAATCGTACACAGCCTCAATCAACGGCTTCACATCAATGATTCCTTTGGAAATACAGTCAATTGCCTGTGCAAAGGTCTCAATGGTTCCATTCTGGGTACCGGTTACCACAATCTCCTGAGAGTGAAGACGTCCCGCATCCACAAGAATCGGCTCGTTGGGATGAATGGAGCTGAACATATTGCACAACCCGCTTTTTGCAGTCATCTGAATTGCCTGTGCTGCTACAGAAGGAATTGCTGTCGTATTCTCAACAACATTTGCCCCTCGGCCGTTTGTCAGCTTTTTAACCTGCTCAACAGGATCGAATTCCAGCGGATCAATTACATTATCAGCACCCAGCTTCAATCCAAATGCGCGCCGCTTTGCGTCCGTTTCACTCAAGATAACGCGTGCCCCCTGTCGCTTCGCACACAGTACATGCAGCAGTCCCATAACACCGCCTCCGATAACGACAACATCATCTCCCATTTTGATATGGGAACGATTGATACTGTTAATAACACATGCCAGCGGTTCTGTGAATGCGGCTTCATCATCCGGTGTTTCCTTAGGATACACATACAGATGGCGTGCCTTTACCACTGCATATTCTGAAAAGCCATAAAAGCCCGAAAAGCCGTTTTCATTGAAATAAGCAGTTCCCTTTGTGAAATTACTGCATATATTTTCATGATGATGCTTACAGTCCGGACAGACCCCGCAATCATCAATAATATAGTTGATAACCTTATCACCTATATGAAACAGACTGGGATCCACACCTGTTCCTATATGTTCTATTACCGCACTGTATTCATGTCCGCCAATACGCGGATATGACCATTTACAGCCCTGATAATCTCTGACATCATTTACGCAGATTCCGGATGTCAAAACACGAACCAGTACCTCATCCTCTTTCATTTCCGGTACCGGTATGTCCTTGATTTGATAATTTTTAGGTCCTTCTAATACACAGGCTTTCATAATTGTCAGTCCTCCTATTTTCGCTTACCGATTATAAAGTTACATATCGCACACAGAAACAATTCCCGTCTGCTTTTTATAAAAGCAGGGACCAGTAAACAAGAACTGGTCCCTTTCATGTTGGTTGCTAAGCTAAGATTCCAGTTAATCCGCCAATGATACCGATGATTACAATCAGAATAATAATCTTGATGGAAGTCCATCTTTTCTTCATCAGCCAGTAAACTAACATCGTGAATCCAAATGGCAGAATGCCCGGCATGACAGCATCAAACAGCTGCGTCTGCACATTGAATTTTGACCCCGATGTGACAAGCTCCAGACCACAGGAAACTTTTACATAATTGGCGATCAGGCCACCCATAACCATACAGCCCATGACCTGTGCTCCCAGCAGCAGCTTGTCGAGCAGACCCTTTTCCAGAAAATCCATGATAGCCTCGGAGCCCTGCTGGTAACCGAAGAAGAAGTTTGCGAAGCTGAAGATATAACTGATGGCAAGCATCAGAATCAGATATACGATTGCCCCCCAGACGGTACCTGTCAGCGTGATATCAATACAGATTGCCAGAAGGATCGGAATCAGTACCCCCTGATAAATCGTATCTCCAATACCTGCCAGAGGTCCCATTAGGGATGTTTTTAAGGATGTGATAAATTCACCCGGAATCGGTTCTCCCAGTGATTTCTGTTCCTCCAGTGCGATTGCCATCCCCAGAATACAGGAACCGAATTCGATATGGACATTGAAGAATTCCATTTCACGCTCCATGACCTCTTTCCGTTTTGCGACTCCGTCCGGATCATCCTTATATAAATCATCAATCACCGGTACAAAGGTGTGCCCGCAGGCCATACCCATCATTCGTTCATAGTTATAGCAGCACTGAACCCAGGTTTCCCAGTTAAAGGCTGCACGGTATAAGTGTTTCTTCGGGATGACGTGTCTTGCTTTTTGTTCTGCCATTTTAGAAATCCTCCTCTAACTCAGATTCTTCAGCGATGTTACCTTTTCCGCTGCCCTCTCTGTAGCGAACCTGTACATAAACCAATGCGCATAATAAGGACAATACACCAAGCGGCAGCAGTGCAAGTCCGGAATAAACAGCGACAACAAATCCGATGAACAGAAATACACGGCTTTCCCCTTTAAAGATATACTGCAGTGTGATTGCGATACCCAAGGCAGGCATCAGACCGCCGATGATCTGGAAAATTTTCAAAGGTGTTCCGGCAAGCATCGTGATGAAGCCCTGAATATAGGTGGCTCCGAAATATGCAGCCAGAGAGCAAGGAACGATACAGATAACCGCAGCCATGATCTGCGGCAGCAGTACGTTGGCAATCCAGATTTTATTGTATTGTTCTTTTTCAACAAATCTGTCACCGATGTGAACGAAGATGGAGTCAAAGGTCATACGGCAATACCATACCAGTGTACCCAGAAGACCGATTGGAACAGCCAGTGCAAGAGCTGTATCGGCATCCAGATTACCGGTTATGGCAAATGCAGCCCCCAGTGTTCCTGCCAGTGCCATATCGGCAGGCATGGACCCTCCGGCTGAAATGAATCCTAAATAAACGAGGTTGATGGATGCTCCAACCATAGCTCCCGTTAATGCGTCCCCAAGGATGATGCCCGCAATCCATCCGCAGACCAGCGGTCTTTGTACCGTCCATAATCCGACAAACGGCAGGTTTGCTTCACCAATCCAATACAGGACCCCCAATAGAATCGCTTGTACTATTGACATAAATTTCTCTCCTCTCTGTTAGTTTTTATGTCCAGCAGAATCTGTCTTATAACAGGTTTGATATATCGACTACCTTCTGCTCAGGTACTAACTGATAATATACATTTACACCCTTCTCGTTTTTCATGCGGCGAATGGAATCCACCTCATCCGGACTCGCAGAAACATTGTTGATGAACGGCTTGCGGTCTCCGCGGATACCCATACCGCCAAGGCATACCTCTTTGATTTCCACGCCGCCATCCAGCAGCTGTTCAAATACGATCGGTGTTTTTGTCAGAACGATAACGCGTTCATTTCCCGGATCCGGCTTCTGAAGTGCCTTCGTTGCGCCTTCAACAGATAATACGGCAACCTTGGTCCCCTGTGGTGCCAGAGCCATCAGTACCCGTTTGTTGAATTTATCCGCAGCAACAGTATCGTCTACAATGACAATTCTGTTTGCACTCAGACTCGGTGTCCAGGCTGTTACGACCTCACCATGAATCAAACGATCATCCACACGTGCTAAAACGATGTTTCGCATTTTTCATCCTCCTCATTATCAAGCATGTCTGCTAAGTATTTTTTTACATTCTGTACGGTACTGCCTGCCAGCTTCATAGCCTCGTCACATATTTCCGCAGCGCTTTTTCCGTTTCCTCTCATCAGTAGGATTTCCATTAGCAGGGGAACATTGATTCCTGTTAAATGGTATACATCATATGAGTTCATCAGCTGTACAACCGCATTGAACGGACTTCCGTAAAACAGATCCGTAAGCACCAGAATTTCTTCTCCCTCATCTGCTTTTGTAAATTCCTTCTCAATATTTTCTTTCAGGATATCCACTCCCTGATGAGGATACAGACCGACATATGACAGATTCTGCTGTTCGCCTAATACCATTTCCATTGTCTCAAATAATCCCTTGGAAAAAGAACCATGAGATACTAAGATAACCTTCATAATACCCTCCTTTCTCTATTCATTTCCAACAGGTGAAAGCACTGCTCTGGAAGCGGTTCCACCATCTGGTTATATTCTATACGATTTCCTGCAACGTTTTTTATTATGTTATGCGTAATCATTACGTAACCGATTTTTTTACGGAGTTCATATTGATTATGCAATTTTATAATTTTTTAACACCTGCGGCTTCACTCCTGCATAATATTCTTCAGTGCACTGTACATACGCTTATATTTTTTATATTGCTGATCGTATGCGTCAGTGAATACTTTTTCCGCAGCATACACCTTCCCCTGTCCGATACAGGCTTCCTTTTCCGATACACCGTCTGCCAGCGCAGCCAGAAGTGCCGCTCCATATCCCGGGGTTGCACTTTCGGTAACGACCTTTAGCTCTGTATGGAGAATATTCGCCATAATCTGCATCCAGACAGGACTTCTTGTACCCCCGCCATTGATTTGTATGCGGGAAGGCCATTGTGCAAGCTTCATACTTTCAAGAACCTCGCGGATAGCGTAGCTTACCCCCTCGAAAACAGCCTGTGTCATATCCTCCCGTCTTGTTTCAAAACTCAGCCCGACAAATGCTCCCCTTACGCAAAGATCATGATACATAAGTTTATCCCCTGTGATGTGCGGGAAAAACAATACACTGTTCTTTCCGAAGCGATCAGATGAAATAAGCTGCTGATCCACAGCCATATCATCTGTCTTCACGATATTTTCCACCCACCATTTATGAGTTCCCCCTGCTGAACGAACCGTTCCCTGTACGATATTGACAAACTGTGTATGATCCGCATTGAATAGAACATTCTTACCTTTTCCTTCGAAGTCCATATCCCTTTTCGGCATAATTACAACTCCGGATGTTCCCAGCGAAATAACCGGTTCCTTCCGGTTCAGTATCCCCATAGCCACTGCATTTGCCGGATTATCTCCCGTTCCGGCAATGACACGGATGTCATGATTCACCTTCAGCTGTTCACAGAGTGTCTGTTGAAGTGTTCCGACCACATCGCAGCTGGCATACAGCGGTCCCAGACAGCTTTCTTCAATACCAAGCCTATCCAGCATATACACTGACCATTTCTTTGTGGCAATATCATATAATGAGCTTGTGGATGCTTCACAGTAATCCATACTGTACTGCCCCGTTAATTTATATACGATATATGCATACGGTGTCATGATTTTATGAATACGCGCAAAGCTTTGAGGCTCATGCTCTTTGATCCAGAGTGTATTCACTGCCGGACTTCCCGGTGACAATATTTCAGCGATATGGCGTGTTTCCTCCCTTTGTGAGCATTCCGTACGCAGTTCCTCAACCATACCGGCCGTTCGTAAATCTGTCCACATGATGGCATTGCGCACAGCTTCTCCGTTTTTATCCAGAAATACAGTCGTATGCATCTGTCCCGTAACACCGATTACGGAAACCTCCTGCGGATTACATCTGGCAAAGATATCATGAAGTCCCTTCATTACAGCCTGCATCCATACGTCTGGATCAATTTCCCGCCAGCCCTCCTGCGGCTGCAGGATTGTATAACCATAGCTGTTTTCGTATACGATTGACCGACGGGCATCCATCAGTGTAGTTTTTAATGCGGATGTACCTATATCAAGTCCTATATAATACACAGAATCAATCCCTTCCTATGATTCCTTCAGTCCGTTGATGATCAAAACGAGATCAGCAGCTGTTTTGCTGACATTCTCCACTGCCTTTGCACTGAGACCATACAGATTAGCTTCGTTATGATTCTTTTCATAAGCCTCTCCAAATGTCTGAATGAATGCCCTGCGCAGATCCGAACCGTAATTCACCTTGATCATGTTATAGTCCCGCATCTGTTTTACCTGATCAAACGGAATACCGGAGCCGCCATGCAGCACAAGCGGAACAGGTGATACTTCCGCGATCCTTTTCAGCAGTGCAAGATCAATCTTCGCCACAGCATCAAGACCATGTACATTTCCGATGGAAACGGCCAGAATATCACACCCGGAGCGCTCCACAAATTCTTTTACCAGTGCAGGATCCGTTTTACAGTCTGCCTCATTTACATCATCATCCTCTTTTCCCATGATAGCTCCCAGCTCTGCTTCCACCGGAACATGATAGAAATGACAGTATTCCACTGTTTTCTTTACCTCTTTTATATTTTCTTCGAAATTCAGATGGGAGGCATCCACCATGATGGAGGTAAAGCCCGCATCCACACATGCCTTAACATCATCAAAGCTTTTTCCATGATCCAGATGCAGCCCGACTGGTGTATCTGTCCCCTTTAAAAACTCTCTCATCATATAAGCAATCACTTCCGGATTTGATAAATGCAGGTTGTTGGAGGATATCTGTACCATACCCGGGAGGTGAACAGCATTCAATCCCTTTATAATCGCCTTTGTCATTTCCAGATTCGTCGTGTTGAATGCCGGCAGAAGAAGCTTTTTTTCCTTTGCGTATGCTAGCAGATCAAAACCATTTACAATTTTCATATTCGTTCCTCCCTTATTCTGAAAATTTCACTAATACCTTAAAGGTTTCCGGACGCATGGCAGCTTCCAGCGCTTCCTTAATATCAGTATAGTCATACACCTTTTCAATCAGCGGTTTTACATCTATGATTCCTTTGGCAATGCAGTCTACCGCCTGTGCAAAGGAGCGTACCGTCGGACTGACCGTACCGGTAATCCGGATTTCCTGAGAATGCAGACGCCCCGCATCCACAAGAATCGGTTCATTGGGATGAATCGAGCTGAACATGTTAACAAGACCGCTCTTGGCACACATATCGATTGCCTGTTTGGCTACTGCGGGTATCGCCGTAGTATTGTATACAACATTTGCACCGCGTCCGTTTGTCAGCTGCTTTATCTTCTCCACAGGATCACTTTCCACAGGGTCAATCACTGCATCTGCCCCAAGTTCAAGTGCAAGCTTTCGGCGATCTGCACTTGTCTCGCTGACAATGACGCTTGCGCCCTGCCGCTTTGCACACAGAACATGAAGCAGTCCCATGACTCCGCCACCGATAATCACAACATCATCCCCCATGCGTATTCCGGTTTTATTGATGCTGTTGATCACACAGGCAAGCGGTTCTGTAAATGCTGCCAGTTCATCCGGCGTATCATTTGGTACCATATGCAGATGACGTGCTTTTACCGCAATGTATTCGGAAAACCCGAAGTATCCGGAAATACCTCCTTCGTTATAAAAGGTTTTTCCGCTTTCCGCTGAATCACAGATATTTTCATGTTCGTGCTTACAGTTGTAGCAGACACCGCATTCGTCTATAATGTAATTCACCACTTTTTGACCAATATGGAATATTCCGTTATCAACATCTTTTCCAAGCTTTTCAATCACCCCGGCATATTCATGCCCGCCAATACGCGGATACGTATATCTGGAGCCTTTGTAATCCCGGACATCATTTGTACAAATTCCAGCGACAGTAACTCTCAGTAACACTTCATCGTCTTTTGGTTCAGGAATGGGAAGTTCTTTGATACGAACATCATACGGTTTCTCTAACACACAAGCTTTCATATTTCCTCCTTTTTCTCGGCAGGCATTTTTTATAATTCAAAAAGCCTTACCGTCTGTCTTACAATTCCATTATAAATAAATTCAAATGCGTAGGTTTCGGATAATTGCGGAGTAATTATGAAGTCATCCACAGGGTATTCTTGCGTATCAATTACGCAAAAGACAATTTTTTTCGTAATTGATAATACGATATGATGTACTTGCTTGCATAGGGTGGGGACTATGTTTCAATTTGTTTTGAATACACAAGGAAAGGAGAAGTGAAATCCTTTAGACAGTTTGGGTTTCATAGTGATAAGAATGCTAACAAAAAGACAATCCAGTATTTTTTTAGAGCTTTGCGAAAAAGTTGGTGAATACTATAAAGCAAACTATTTTTCGGATAAATTTAACATCAGTCTTCGTACCATCCAAAATGATATCAAGGCAATAAAAGAGGACACTGCTTCTTTATCTGATATATTCATAATTGATTCCAGAGTACCCTTCGGTACCAGAATTAAGATTCTGGACCGAGAGCGTTTTGCTCACTATCTCAATGATCTGAAAATGCAGTCGGATGAATACAATATCAATTACAGAGATGATCGTATTTATAAGCTGTTAAACTTTCTGCTGAGCCAGAGAAAAAGCATTTCCCTGACAAAATGTGCAGATTATATCTATGTGTCAAAATCCACACTGACCAGTGATTTAAAAGAGCTGGAAAAAACATTGTCCAAATTCTCCTTACGTCTGATTCAGACAAAGGGTTATATATGGATAGACGGGCTGGAACGGGATAAGCGCATCTGTCTGATGGATGTCAGCTATGCATACCATCCCATGATACCAAGCAAGCTGATATCCGATACGGAGGCTGTTCATGTGGAATTCATAAGAAAGACTTTGATGAAGGAGCTGCTGGAGAAACAGTATCCGATTTCCGATGTCGAGTTTCAGAATATTATTATCTGGCTGAATATATCCATACGGAGAATCACCAACTTCTTTTATCTGAATGATGAGGATATTGACGGCGAGGGTACCTATGACACGGAAATCAAAATCGCAGGGAATATCTTTGAGCGGATTGAAACAAAATATCTGATCCGAGTACCACAGACAGAAATCAATTTTCTGGCAATGTATATTAACAATCACAGTAATTTCAGCAATACTGATTATATATCAGAGGATCTGAATACATTTATTCTGCATGCGCTGCAGAGAATACATGAATCCTATCCGACGGATTTCACACATGATGTAAACCTGCGTATTTCACTGGCTTTGCATTGTGTTCCCCTGATATCCAGAGCACGCAACAATGTACAGATCAAGAATGAAATGCTGGATTATATCAAGCAGAGCTTTCCCTATGCATTTGATATTGCCACATATTTCTCCTACCTGTTATCAGAGCGCTATACATGTAAAATCAAAGAAAGCGAAACCGCCTTTCTTGCCATCTATTTTAATAAAAGCATCAATGAGTATTCCGTCTTAAAGGGCAACAAACGAGTATGTATCATAACGAATCTGAAGCGTTCTGAATATTTCCTTCTGGAACAGTTTCTGTATGATAAATTTCAGAAATATATCGTATCCATCACCTTCGTTTCCTCGAATGAATTGGATGATCTCGATTTGGATGCATACGATTTGTTCTTCTCAACCGAGGATAACAGGGCGACTGAATCCGGACTGGCGACAAAAATTGCATTCTTTCCCGATTCCAATGAGCTGGAGAAAATCAAGGTACGTATAGAAGGCTTTAAAAATGTTGAGGATATCATGAAGCTGTTTGATCCCAAGCTGTTTTTTGTAAAAGATTTCACAGAAAAGGAAGAAATTCAAACGTGTCTTGTCCATGCGGCATCTGACTTGTATAAGCTGGACAATCTCGCTGAGGAAATCGAACTGCGGGAGGAATTTGGTTCCACCTACTTCGGCAATGGAATCGCAATCCTTCATCCCATGCATCTGCTGACGGATGATTCCTTTATCGGCGAAATCATCCTCAAAAAGCCGGCTGTCTGGGATACTGAAGGGAATCATGTGAATCTGATTTTTCTGGTATGTATTCAGAAAAATAATCTGGAAGCCTTTCGTGCCTGGGATTATCTTTCTCCCTTACTGTTCAATAATGAATTCAAACAGGAAATACTGTCTGTTGAGGATTACGATGATTTCAAACGGATATGTGAAGAAAATCTGAAATCGCATATATTATAGGAGGAGCATCATATGACATTTACATTTCTGATTACCGCTGCTGTTCTTATCATACTGCTGATTATTCCGCAGATAATGAAACGAGTCGTATATAAAAAATTGACAGGATATCTGTCAGAAAGAGATTATGAACGATTTGAAAAGCTGCTGGACGGATTCGCCTGTACATTTTCCTTCAAGCCCTACAATCGAGAGTACATGCGGTTAAATTCCTATTTCATGCAGGGTGATAAAAGGAAAATTGAGGCACAGCTCGATACTATTTTCAGTAAAATGAAAATGAGGCATCAGCAAAAGGCAGCCGCTGCCAGACAGGGATTTTATTTCTATATGGAAAATCAGAAGTTTAAGAAAGCAGAAAGCATGCTGCATATCTGTCGAAAGGCTGATAAAAATACCGCAGAGCTTCATACGATGGAAATGATGTACAGTATTCTCGCACTGAAAAAGAGTGAGTATATAGAGGAAATCAGAGAGCGGCTGGAACCGATGAAGAAAATGCCGGATGCCTTTACCAATGATGCAAAGCGTGTACGTATCGGTATTTTTGAATATCTGCTCGGTCTGCAGTATACGTATCTCTGTAATAAAAAATTAAGCAAAACCTATTTGACCTCCGCACTGAAAAACTGCCGGAATACACCCTATGAGTATGAAATCAAAAAGCTGTTGAAGGCATGACCATGAAGCTGACAACAACAGAATTCAGTTTTAATGCATCCTTGTCCTGTATTGATCTTGGACATATTGCTGAGAGTATGGAGGAAATCAATCAATCTCGTATTAAAAGTCTTCACTATGATATGGTGGATGGCCAGTTTAATGAATGCTTCATTTTCGGCGATCTCATGCTGAAGGTATTTCGCAGCTATACTAAATTGCCGATTACGGTGCATCTGGCCTGTAGAAACCCGATTCCATATATTAAGCCCTGTATAGCAAACGGAGCAGATTATATTGCGATTCATTATGAGGCGGATATCGATATAGAAAAAGCTTTTCAAACAGTACGTGATTTTGGAGCAAAGCCTGTCCTTGCCTTTCGCTGTGATACACCGGTACCAGAAGATTTCATTAAAGTCTCTGAGCATGCGGAGTGGATTTTGAAACTATGTGTCCAACCCGGTTTTTCAGGACAGACCTTTCAAGAGGAGGCAGTTCGCCATATAGAAAAAATGCATCAGCTGCTTATGACAGCAGGGCTTGACAGGGTGATCGAAGTTGATGGAAATATTCATACAGGGACCATACAGAAATGTGCAAAGGCGGGCGCAACGATGTTTACAGGAGGAACCTCCGGCTTATGTAATCATAAGCATTCCATTGATGAAAGCATCGTGCTTCTCGAACAGGCCATCATTGCAGGAGGAAATTCAAATGGCATTGACTATGAATGAGGAAAGCAAAAATACGGAATTAAAAAAGCTGCTTTGTGAGCAGGAGAAGTACAGGGCAACAACTTGGGGAAATATCGTATCCACAACACCGAGGCTGTTATCCTATGCTGTTGATGCAGATAAACGTCCGAATATCGGATTCCGTAATATATACTGCTATGTGGGTTTAACGAAAACGAATCTTCATATTGTTACACTGCATTCTCTGGATGTGACAAGGGCTACCGGATATTTCCGTATTCCATTACAGGATATACAAGGAGCCACTGTGAGAAAGGGTGTATTTAAAAGCAGTGTTATTCTGAGCTTCGGAAACGAAAAATTCAAAATTTTTTGGTTTAATGAAGCCACCGGTACCGATATGAAGAAGCAGAGGGCAGCTGTACGAAGAATCTGTGATTATTTCATTGATATTTCGAAACAGGAAAACATCAGGGGTTCTGTATAGGTTCTAACTCATATCGGAGTATATACAGAAATGAAAAAAATCCAATTTTTACCTGATTGAAAGTAAATACAAGGTATAGAGAATTCAGCATGATTGTATAGATCAATAATTTGAATTCTCTTTTTTGTAATCACCCCATCAATTCCACGATTCAGATTTTCTTTCCTCTTTGCTTTTTTTAGCTTTTTCTATAACCGAAAAAGAGCCTCTGCATACTGCTGTATTTATCTTCTCCTATGAGGTATCTTTCGTCTATGAAAACTCTATAGTATTCGTTGTTTCCCAGTCCTGCAGATTCGGTTTCAGTTATAAAAAGGAAGGCATAAGCCATATGATGTTTTTAAAAAGGAACGTATAACAAAAAGCTGCTCCATAAGTCAGTACTTATGAAACAGCTGTGTTACTCTTTCATTGTAATGAATCAAGTAAATGAGTTGAGCATTCACTTTTTATTTTGCTTATCAATATATAATATGCTCCAGTATCCCTTTCATATATGCGATAGCAATTCCGTAATTCGTCATCGGTATTCCTTCCTTTTTTGCCTGTTCCACTCTGAATTGTACATATTTTTTATTAAACATGCAGGCACCGCAATGAATGATGAAATCATAGTCCTGCAGTTCTTTCGGAAAGTCCGTACCGCTAACAATATCCACCTGCAAGCCGTCTCCATATTTTTTCTTCAGCATAGCAGGAATCTTAACCCTGCCGATATCCTCCGCAAGTGGGGCATGTGTACAGGCTTCGGCAATTAGAACTCTGCTGTTTACAGTCAGCTGATCAATAGCCTTTGCACTTTTTATGAAATATTGGATGTCCCCTTTGTATTTTGCGAATAGTACGGAGAATGAGGTCAACAGACTTTCCTCCGGCTTTTTTTCATATACAAGCGGAAACACCTGTGAGTCTGTGATTATCAGCTTCGGCGGCTTTGACAAAGCTGAAAGAGCCGCATCTAACGTATCGCTTGTACAGCTTTGAATAATACATTTGTGATCCAGCAGATCGCGAATTGTCTGTACCTGCGGCAGGATCAATCTTCCCTTTGGAGCCTGTATATCCTGCGGCATAACAAGCAGAACAAGATCATTTTCCTGTACCAGATGTCCGGTGATTGTTTCTTCCGTAAAATCAGAGGGAAGCAGACGAATCAAAGCCTGACAAACATCATCCGTCACCAGCTCCTTCACATTTGTAATAAGTACGTCACTACCTGTTTTCTTCTCAATCTGTGTAACCACATCCGCATATACTTTCTCATCTTCAGCATCCTGATTCCATATGCAAAGAACAGGAATCTGTTTTTCTTTTAACTTCTTATACCATGTCATTTCCCAGGAAATATCCATGTCACGGAATACCAGAATTGCCATATCTGTTTTCTGAGTGACTTCCACTGTTTTTTCAACACGCAGATTCCCCAGCTCCCCTTCATCATCAAAGCCTGCAGTGTCATAAAATACCACCGGTCCAAGACCATGAAGCTCCATCGCTTTTACTACAGGATCCGTGGTTGTGCCCGCCACAGGAGAAACGGTAGAGACCTTCTGCTTCGTAATGGCATTTAACAGTGTGGACTTCCCGCTGTTTCGTTTTCCAAATATGCCAATGTGCAGACGTACTGCATTGGGTGTGTCCTGAAGACTCATATTAAAACCGGAAATCCCGTTTTCCATTATCAATGGAATGCAGATAGGAGGCACAGCTTTCTCTTGCTTTCTCATTTGGAATATGTAACAGCTCCCGATCTATTATGGCACTGCCAAGCTTTTTTGTATCCTCTTTTGCATAATCATCCAGATACTCCCGCAGTGTCAATAATGCGTTTGGATGACAGCAGTTGGCAATCTGTCCGGATTTCACCAGACTCATAAAGCGGTCCCCTGTTCTTCCTTCCCGATAGCATGCCGTACAGAAGCTCGGTATATAGCCCAGCTTCAACAACCAGTTAACCACCTCATCCAGGGTACGGTTATCACTCACATCAAACTGCGCACTGTTTTCCTCTTCCTTTTCCGGTACTGCATAGCCGCCGACACTGGTGGAAGAAGCTCCGGATATCTGAGAAATACCGAGATCAAGAACCTTTTCTCTTGTTTTCTGTGATTCTCTTGTAGAGATAATCATACCGGTATATGGTACAGCTATTCGCAATACAGCAACAATTTTTGTAAATATCTCATCACTGATGGCATTTGAAAATTCATTCGGATTTATATCGTCAGCAGGACAGATACGTGGAACACTGATTGTATGCGGACCAACGCCGTGAACCGCCTCCAGATGCTCAGCATGCATTAAAAGTCCTACAAAGTCATAACGATACATATTCAATCCAAACAATACCCCACAGCCGACATCATCAATACCGCCCTCCATGGCACGATCCATTGCCTCCGTGTGGTAGGCATAGTTTGATTTCGGTCCGTTTGGATGCAGCTGTTCATATGATTGCTTGTTGTAGGTTTCCTGAAACAGGATATACGTACCGATTCCTGCTTCCTTCAGCTTTCGGTAATTATCCACAGTTGTTGCCGCGATATTTACATTCACTCGGCGAATAGCTCCATTCTTATGCTTGATGCCGTAAATCGTTTTAATACTCTCAAGTACATATTCAATCGGTGAGTGAACAGGATCCTCTCCTGTTTCCAGAGCAAGTCGCTTGTGTCCCATATCCTGCAGGGCAATAACCTCCTGCCTTATTTCTTCCTGCGTCAGCTTTTTCCTTCGAATATGCTTGTTCTTATAATGATAGGGACAGTATACACAGCCGTTAACACAGTAGTTGGAAAGATACAGCGGAGCAAACATAACAATGCGATTGCCATACAGCTTCTGCTTGATCTGTTTTGCCAGCGTAAACATCTTTTCATTTTCCTCAGGAAGATCACATTCCAATAACACCGCAGCCTCTCTGTGTGTAAGCCCCTTACAATCTGCGGCTCGCTCAATCAGGGAGCTGATCAATTCCTTATTGTGTTTGTTTTCCTGTGCAAAGCACAGTGTTTCTTTGATTTCCTCATCGTCAATAAATTCCGTTGCTTTCAGTGAATGTTTATTGTACATATACGTTTTTCCTCTAACTTTCTTATACTGTCGCCGCGATCTGTTACGAGTTCATATCCAATACGCTTCATACGATTGGAAAGACATACTCTGCATTCGGCTGCTTCATCACCGGTACAGATTTTATCATCATACAGCATGTATTTCTTTCTCACAGCTATCGGACTGAGATTGGGCATCACAACGTTGGCACCTGCTAAAATCCCCTGTTCTCTTCCCTGTGGATCAATCGTACCCAGAGCTGTAGTCGCCGGAAGAAGTACATCCGGCAGGATCAGACGGATAATGGAAAGCAGTGTCAGTGTCAGCGTGAAGCTGCCGGCCGGTTCATTGTGAAACGGTGTATCATGATGCGGAAGAAAAGGCCCGATTCCCACCATTTCCGGCTGAAGCTCCTTCATGAAATGCAAATCCTCTACAATATGCTTCAGCGTCTGTGAGGGAGAACCGACCATGATTCCGCAGCCGGTCTGAAAACCGATTGCCTTCAAATCCTTTAAGCACTGCTTGCGATGCTCACTGGTAAGCTCTTTTGGATGCAGACAACGATAATGCTGTGCATTGCTTGTTTCATGACGCAGCAGGTAACGATCTGCACCTGCATCATAATAGCACTGATAGCTCTCCTTCTCTTTTTCTCCAAGTGATAAGGTGATAGCACAATCCGGATACCGCCGTTTTATATCAGTTATGATTTCAATCAGAAGCTCATCCGTATAATATCCATCCTCCCCGGACTGCAGGACAAAGGTACGAAATCCAAGATTATAGCCTTCATCACAGCAGGTAAGGATATCCTCTTTTTTCAGACGGTATCTTTGCGCATGGGAATTGCTGCGGCGGATACCGCAGTAATAGCAGTCATTGCGACAGTAGTTGCTAAACTCTATCAATCCACGGGTATACACCTTATTTCCATAGTATCTGTGCGCTGTTTTTCTTGCATACTCCGCAAGCAGATTTCTTATTTCATTCTCACCATGATGTATAAGTACCTCAAGAAATTCTTCATCTCTTAGCCAGCCTTCCATATATAGCTTTTCGATCAGAAAAGAAACATTATCCATCTATATTCTCCATCACATTGGAATACAGTGCCTTTGTACTGACACCCTCTAATTTCCCCAGTTTACCGGATAATGCAGAAATGACAGGCTGAGGTGCATCTATGATAATACTGATAACAGAAATCCCTCTTTTCTGATACGGCACTCCCATACGACCAAGAATATATTGTGCATATTCATGAAGTATGGAATTGATTTTTTCAGCAGACTCCGTATTTTCGACAATGATACCGATAACAGCAACTCTAGTTTCCATAACATCCTCCTCCATTAAAAAAATTCTTGTCCTATGAAAAAACAAGAATACAGTAAAAAACTATTTGCATTCCCGTCTTTTTCCTCAGGCTGTTCCTTTAGAAGCAGATCGTCAGCGATCGATGTTTGATGTTTACGGTCAGTACCACTTTCCGCTCACTTCAACATCTTGATTATAACACCTTGTTTATTTGTTCACAAGCAATATAGCACTATGTACTTAAAAAACTAAAATAATTTCCAATACATAAAGAAAAGAAGAAGACATTGCTGCAAACTTCCTCTTCCTATTCTTACATTGGATGAAATGCGTCTGTTTTTCGTTCAATCAGAACTGCAAATTGTTTAGACTCCATGTTTTTATTGTATTTCTCAGATTTATCTTATCCCTATTTTTCAATTGCAATCAGGTAGGTCGCAAATGCATAGGAAAGATTACGAATCAGCGATAAATCATCTTCATTCCATTCATGAATTCTTCGATCATTCATACCAAGTACACCTATCATTCTATGATCATACAAAATCTGATGCTGCAGTGTTGCCTGAATTTGATATTGTTCATACGCATTTATATAACGGATATCATTTACATTAATCTGATTCTGATAGTAAAGGTGTCTGTCATCAAAAGCCTTTAGGTATGCTGGATCCGTCTGAATATGAACATGCTTGGATGCCTTATTCCTTTCTAGGTCATATATATAAACTCTGCCCATGGAATATGCTTCATTTTCAAAGCGAAGCAGAAATATATTTTTCACATTCATGGAACGACAGATAAATTCCATCGTCTGTGCCAGCAGCTCATCCCGTTTATCGAATACATTCAGCATTTCAAATACCTTTGGCAGAATATCATTGACGGTGACCTCATGGCGGTCCTTGCGCTTTTCTTTTTTCTGCATGATCTGACTGAAATAGTCATTTTTATAGACAACAAACTGGTCACGCCCATTTGCCTTAGCTTCATAAAGAGCATGATCTGCTTTCATAAAGATATCTTCAAAATCCTTTTCTGTATCCACAATACAAATTCCCATACTGACAGTAAGCTGCTTCTGCAGCTTACTGATATTCAGATTGCGTATATTATCTATAATACGTAAAGCATTCTTTTCAATATCCTCAATACATGAGATATGATTCAGATACATACAAAATTCATCACCGCCGATTCTGCCGACTAGATCTTCCTCTCTTAGATTATTCTGAAGATTAGCTGCGACCTTCATGATTACCTGATCACCCACAAGATGTCCACAGGTATCATTGATAATTTTGAAATTATCAATATCCAGTATAAAGAAAGCACCCTTTTCGTCTGCTCTTTTACCACGAATCGCCTCCAGCACATGGTTGCGAAAGGCAGTTTTATTCAATACCTCAGTAAAGGGATCCAGTTTGTTGCTGCGAAGAAGCTCTTCATTTCGCTGCAGGATAATATGCTGTTCGTAGAGTGCGTTTTCCAAATCCATTTTATTCATCATACTTTGCAGATTATTGCGTTTTTCCTGCTCTCTTGCCTTTCGATTGAGACGATAGGCTTCCAGCAGATGGAGAAATAGTTCCTCTTTGGAGCAAAATTGCATTGCCAGCTCCACCTTGATATCTGCTAGTCTTGCGGAATTGATAGAGTTTGGATGATGAGATTCCATTTTTTCAAGATTGCGATATAGCAGATATGCCTGATCCTTTAATTTTAATGAAATGCAGATGTGAATACAATCCATATAGTTTCTCACTGTATTTTTATAATCAGATGTATGGGGAGCAGCCTCCAGAAAATCATATAATCTTTGCTTTAATTTCGCTATATCCTTTCTGTGCCACAATTCGAATATGCTGATCATGATTCTATTCTCTGTCAGTACCACATGGTCATTGTCTTTGAAATAGCGTAAGAATGTTTCATACCAGGGAGCTGCCTCTGCTGCGCGGTTCATTTTCATATATACCATCAGAATATTCGTTAATATAATACCGTCATTCAGTGAAAATTCAAGATGCATTTTTCTTCGTTCCTGAAATGCCCGTATGAAGTATTCAATTCCTCTTTGTTCACAATCGATATCATGAAACAAAGTTCCCAGATTGTTAATAATCGCATAATGATATTCGAATTCCGGATGATCCATTGTGAGATAATAAGCCTTTAGAAGAAAATGCAGGGAGGTGAGAAAATCCCCCAGATCAGAATAAACGATTCCCTGTAGATTATGTATGTATGCAAGAATTTTCAGATATTCATTTTTTTCACAGTATTCCTCACTTTGAAAGCAGTGCTGAAGACATTCTTTGTAATTTCCTCTTGAAAATTCATAATATGCCTGAAAATATAATGCAGCTGCAATGTAGTAGGAATCCTGATGAAGCTGCGCAATTTCCAGTAATCGGGAAGCCTTTTGAAGAATCTCCTCCGGTCTCCCCTGTTTGCGCAGTATAAGAAGCTGTTCTTCAAGCTCTGTAGCTTCTTTTTTATAAACTTCCATGCTCATCCTCTTTTCTATAATTAAAAAAACTCACATTCGACAAATTTCGCATATGGAAAGGGAGCCATGCTGTCTTGCATGACTCCCTGTTTTTTATGCATTATCTTCGCTGTAAACGATTTTCAGACGCCGCTGATTACCTTCACCTTCACTGACGGTAGCAATATGCTTCATATTGGCTAAATAGTTGTGAATAGCCTTTCTTTCATCGGCCGGCATAGGATCCAGTGTTGCATCAGTTTTTGTCCTCTGTACGCTTTTCGCAACTCGAAGAGCCAATGAACAAACTTTCTGATATTTCTCTTCCTTATATCCGTTGATATCAATCAGTACACCAATCCGGCGCTTAAACTCACTGGAAGAAGCAGATTTCAGAACAGTATTGACTGCCTGTAATGTCTGTCCGTTCTTTCCAATCAGAATAGCGTTGTTCTCAGCGTCCAGATTAACACGGAAATATTCACCGTCATCCACCACATCAATGGACACTTCCATATGAATACCTTCGAAATAGGTCTGCAGATATGCTTTCATGAATTCACGAATATCATTTCTACAGTAAGCCGTTATGGTTGTTTTGCTGCCAAGACCCAGAAAGCCTGAGGTTTCTTCTGTAACATTATAAGTGAGCTCTTCTACGCTTACTCCCTTATCCTCGGCAGCCTGCTTCAATACATCTTCCAGATTTTTGCCAGTATACGATTTCATCCTGTTATCCTCCTAATCTTTGATAAAGAATTTGTGGATTACAATATTTTGGATAACTCTTGCAAGAGAGTTTACCAGCCAGTAGAAGGACATACCCAGCGGCCAGTTGATTGCAAAGATGGCAATCATACCGGTACTCATGTACATCATCATGTTCATGGAGCCCATCATACCATTTCCGCCCTTTTTCTTAGGCTCTGCATATTTTTTCTCTTTGACATGCATCTTTTTCTTTCTGTGTTCCTGCAGCCACTGCGGCATTTTGAAGGACAACAGCTGGAAGGCTACCATCAGAACAAAGATGACAATATACCAGTAATCACCTAAGTTAAACCCTTCAATCGGCGTCTTAGCCAGGTTGATTCCCTGGAAGGAACCGGTTACCACGCTGTACGCACGCATCGTCGCCTGATACATACCCAGAATTACCGGGAACTGTATAAACGTTACTAGCAGTGTTCCAAACGGATTGATTTTGTATTTGCTGTAGAGCGCCTGCATTTCCTGTGCCTGCTGCATCTTGGAGCGGTCATCGGTTTTGCCTGCATATTTCGCCTGAATCTTATTCATTTCCGGCTGAATGGACTGCATACGCTGTGATGCTACCTGTGATTTGATTGAGAACAGGAAGATCAGCAGCTGAATCAGGAAGGTCGCTGCAATGATACCGATACCTGCATCACTGAAATCTGCTACAAAGTTAATCAGGAATGCAATCGGCCATACGATCAGCCCATTGAACCATCCCTCATCCATTGCATCCGAGAATGTTGTTTTTTCGATTGTAATCAAATCATCTGCTTTATAATCCTTATACTTCTTTTGAAGTTCTTTGTCGTCTGGAATGTCAACATCTCCGCGTTTCACCTGAACGTCATTGTTCGTGTAAATGGAATTGACATATGTCTTACCATTCTGCCCACGCGGAACACTACATCCGGTCAGTGTCACGACCATCAGCATAACGACCAGAAGAAACTTCTTTTTGTTTCTAAAAAAATCTTTCATCTTTTTGTCTCCTCGCTAAGTTTGCCTACCTTTATATTTTAACTTTTTTAACCAATCTTTCCAAGAGTTTTTTGTTGTTTATATAATTTTCTTCATGATATTTTACGCGAACGAGTATAATCGTATCAAATTTCTCTTCAAAACTGTAAATATCCTGTACCATCATGCGTACCTGACGCTTGATTTTATTACGTACAACTGCTTTTCCCATTTTCTTACCAACGGAAATTCCTACTCTTGCATGATCTTCTTTTCGCGGCTTCACATAAATAGCAAAGGAAGGACAGGTGTAAAATTTTTTGTAATTCATAATCTCGGCGAATTCCTGGCTTTTTTTCACACGATATTCCTTTTTCATGCAGTTCTTCCTTTCTGTCTTCCGCTTCCCTGATGCCGTTTTCTGCCTGCTATACGCTTTCACAGCATCATACGCTTAATCATAGCCTAAATCAGGGGAAAAAGCAATAACGTACGGCAGGAAAGCACCTGAAACAGAGGAATCCTTCACTTTGACAAGGCGAAAAAAAATCACCACAGGGTGATTTTTTATGCTGATAACACTTTTCTACCTTTGGCACGACGACGCGCTAATACTTTACGTCCTCCTACTGTAGCCATACGGGCTCTGAATCCATGAGTTTTCTGGTGTTTTCTTTTGCTCGGTTGATATGTTCTTTTCACAAGAGCCACCTCCACTTCTTCTTTATCATTTTATACAAATTGAGCATTGCTTTAAAATTATACATAAAAACTCTGTCAAAGTCAATAATTCATTAAAAATATTTGAAAATACGTTTATTTGTCAATCCATGCCATTTTTCGACAGAAGGCATGTGTAAAAATAGGGAACAGTAGCACGATAAAAGCAGAAACCACTATAAATATAAAGATACTTGCATAAAAAAATAAAACGGTGGAAATCAGTGCCTGAAGCAGCAGCATGATGCCGTAAACAATTCTGGTTTCCACACGCAGACTCATGACTGCGTACAGGAAGATAATTCTTGCCGCTACAACCACAGCGAGAATTCCGAAGAAGACGGATAGGGAGGAAAGCTTATCCGCAATCAAAACAAACGAAAGCAGTGCCAGAAACAGCTCCAGCAGCAGACTCATCTGATAGGTAGAGGCAAGACGGTGCTGAATCATGCGTTTTGTACTTTTTTCAAACCAGTTCATATCATCACATCCTATATAATCATCTCATCTATTATATAGGAAGTTGAAAAAGAACACAATTCACTTCGCAAATTGTCCTGTATATTATCATTCAGAGGGTTTTCAACAAAACACTCCGTTTACGGTGGAAAACTTGGCTTTCAACTCCAATTCATAATATGAAGCAGAGGATATCAGCTGTTTATCCCGATGCAAGAGATTTTCCACGATTCTTCCACAAGAATACATATCATAGTTTTCCACCATATGTGGAAACTGTAGAAAAGCTTCTCATATCCTTTATTTATCATACTTTTCAAGTGTATACAATGATGGAAAAGCATCTGTTGATATCCATTGTTTTCCACTTTTCCACAAAATACGGGATTCCACACTTCCTGTTTCCCCATTTTTTCCATATGGAAAGCTGTGGAAAGTGGAGAAACTCCTTTATTTATCCTGTTTAAAGCATGTTTTCCTGTGGATAACCTATGTGTGTAAACGGAATCCACCGGAAATCCTTCAGAAAACGTGTCCTGTCCGGTGGAAAACTGAATCAGTGTTCTCCTTCGCTTTCCATAAACAAATTATTTCCATTTTTTCTACATGACAGCAGCACTTTTTTACATATGCTGTGATTCCCTTTATCTTAATCAGAATAGCCGTGGTATTTTTCCACAATCTATAGTAAAATATAAGGTGCATGAAAAAGGAGTCGTTTATGTCTAATTTTGCCAAGGTACAGCTTGAGCAGATCTGGCAGAAGACACTTCAGCTCATAAATGAAAGTGCACATTTCGATGATGCCGTATTCAACGCATGGTATAAAGAAGATTCTCATCTCTTTGATATAGAGGATGATTTTGCGACCATTGTTGTTCCTTATAAGATCAACAAGCAGATCATGATGGATTCCATCGATCTGATTCAGCAAAAGCTGTCTGATGTTCTGGATATGAAGGTCTCCTGTCAAATCCTGCTCAAGAGCGAAGTGGATATGCTTCAGCCATCATCTGTCATTAAAAGAAGAAATGAAATTTTATTTGAAGACAAAGTAAAAAAAGAGTACACCTTCGACAGCTTTGTCGTAGGGAAAAACAACCGGGAGGCTCACGCTGCGGCATTGTCCGTATGCTATTATCCCGGTAAATTCAACAATCCGCTGTTTATATTCGGAAATTCAGGCCTGGGGAAAACCCATCTGCTACATGCCATCGGCAATTACGTCAAGGCAAACAAGGCAGATGAAAAGGTTTTATACATTTACAGTGAGGACTTCGTCACCCTGCTGATTGAGGCGATGAAAAACAAGACGGTTGAGGACGTTAAGGAAATGATCTGTTCGGTGGACTATCTGCTGATTGATGATATCCAGCGTCTGAAGCAGAGCACCTCACAGGAAATCTTCTTCAATATGTATAACAAGCTCATTTCCGACAACAAACAGATTGTCATTACCAGTGATATTCATCCTACAGAGCTGAAGGGAATTGAAAACCGTCTGATATCCCGCTTTTCCAGCGGTCTGTCCGTATCGGTAGGGTCTCCGGAATTTGAAACTGCGAAAGCTATTCTGCAGAAAAAGATGGAAGGCCGCAGCGATGAAATCATGATTGATGACGAGGTTCTCGATTATCTGGCAACCCGCTTTGCAAGTGATGTCAGAAAACTGGAGGGAACGCTCAACGAGCTGTTCTTTAAAGCAATATTATATAATCCCGAGCGGATTGATATCACCTTCGCGAAAGAAATATTCAAAGAAAATCCGATTGTTGTAAAGCAGGAGGATGAACTAACGCCGAAGAGGATAAAGAATGCGGTATGCGAATACTATGGTCTGACCAGAACCCAGATCGAATCAAAATCAAGAACCAAAAATATCGCCAATGCGCGTCATATCGCAATATACCTGTGCAGGACGCATCTGGAAATGCCGTTTGCCAAAATCGGTTTTGAATTTGGAAACCGTGATCATTCCACGATCATGTCCTCGTATGAAAAAATGATGAAGCTGTTAAAGGAAAAGGAAACATTTCAACAGGCAGTCATGCAGATTGAAAGTAATCTGGGGATAAAATAGCTAAGATATCCACATGTTTAAACTTTTCATCCACAGCAAAATTTGTTAAAATAAGCCTATGTTCAAAGTGTTTTTATAGCTTTTCCACACTTTCCACATACTTATTATTGTTTATTTACTTATAAAACATAAAAGAAGGGAGCATCACCCATGTACTTTAAGGTGTCTAAAAAAGAATTCTACAATGCATTATCTGTGGCATCCCGTGCCATCTCTACATTTTCACCACTTCCTGCGTTCTCCGGTATTAAGATTGACGCAAAAGAAGATTGTCTGATTCTGACCGGAAGTGATTCGGATGTATCCATTCAGACGAAACTGACAAAATCGGAAGAATGTGTTCTTGAGATTCGTGATATGGGATCAATCGTTATTGAAGCTAAGTATATTCTGGAAATCGTTCGTAAGATTGATGCTGATGAAATCGAGTTTGAAATGATTGACGGTTCCCTGACTAAAATCAGTGGAAACACTGCAGAGTTCAGAATCAATGGAATGCGTGCAAATGAGTATCCGGCTATCGACTTCTCCAAACCGAAGGAATGCTTTGCATTAAAAGAGGAAACACTGAAGAAAGTGATTTTGCAGACCAGCTTTGCGACAAGTGATAAAGAAACACGTCCGGTACTGACCGGTGTGAATTTCCACTGTGAAGGCAATACGCTGCACTGTGTCGCTACCGATTCCTATCGTCTTGCAAAGAAAACGATTGATATCAGCGAATCCCTGAACTTCAATATCACCATACCTGCCAAATCCCTGTCCGAGGTTGTTAAAACACTGGAAGGTGAAGGAGAGGTGGAAATTGCAGTCAATGATAAAAAAGCGCAGTTTATCATTCATGACACAATCGTACAGACGCGACTGATTGACGGTGTATATCCGGAAACAAGCCGACTGATTCCTTTACAGTTTGACTACGAGCTGACAATCGATTCCCGTGATCTTCTCAATGCTATTGACCGTGCAAGCTTTATTAAAAATGACGGGGTTTCCGTTATTAAATTCAGTCTGAGTGAGCAGGAATGCGTGCTTTCCAGCAAGTCCGTGGAAGTAGGATCCTCCACTGAGGTTTTAAGCAGTGCCAGCTTCACAGGAAGCTCTCTGGAAATCAGCTGTAACGGACGATATGTCTTTGATGCAATCAAGGCATTGAGCGGCAGTCTGGTAACCTTCCGCCTCTGTGGAGAAATGAAGCCGTTTATCATTAAATCTGTGGATGATGATAATGTTTTACAGCTGGTACTTCCAGTCAGAACCTATGCATAAACAACAGGCAGTAAGGGGAACATCCTGCTGCCTTTTTCTATGTATTTTAACAAAAGTAGACCTTTTTCAGGAATGGAACGCAGCGTTTGAAAAGCGAATAAATTTACATGTGAAAAATGATGCAGAAAAGTTTGAAAACCATAGGAAAAACTAACAAAAAACCTTTAAATATGATATAATATATAGGAATGTGAAAGAGGTTTTATAATGGATATAAAGATAACCGGTGAATACATAACATTAGGTCAGCTGCTTAAAATGACGGATTTTATCCAGAGCGGCGGTGAAGCAAAATTTGCGGTAAAATCCCTGAAAATCAACGTGAACGGGGAACAGGAAAACCGCAGAGGACGCAAGCTGTATGCAGGTGATGTCATTGACATTGAGGGCAGCGTATTTTCTTTGTCATGAGACTGGAATCACTTCGTCTTCATAATTTTCGCAATTATGCAGATGTAAATGTCAGTTTTACCGACGGCATTCATATTCTGACAGGAAAGAATGCACAGGGAAAGACCAACCTGCTGGAATCTATCCTTTATTTATCAACGACCAGATCCCATCGAACCAGTGAAGATAAAGATCTAATCAAAGAAGGTGAACAGGCCTTCTTTATTAAAGCCTTGATTGCAAAGGAACAGAAAACGGAGGAAATCCGTGTGACGGTAAATGAAAAGGGGAAAAATCTTTTTATTTATCAGAATCCCGTGAATCGCGTCAGTGACTTCATAGGTGAATTTAACTCCGTTATGTTCTGTCCGGATGATATGAATCTGTTTCAGGCCTCTCCCCGCGTCAGAAGACGCTTTGTGGACATGGAGCTGAGTAAGATAAGTAAGAAGTATGTATCAACGCTTTACGTCGCTACACGGCTCTTAAAAGAGCGGAATGCTTATCTGAAGCAGGAACGGGTGGACCGCTCCTATCTCGAGGTCTTAACCTCACAGCTTGTGGATGCATCTGTTGTCATCATGAAGCAGCGGCATTTCTTTCTGGAGGAGCTGCTGGACAAATGCAGGACATTTTACCGCCAGCTTTCCAATGATGATACGGATATAACGGTACGCTATCTTAGCTGTGTTCCTTTCTCGGACAGTGAGGAAGCGCTGAAGGAAGCTCTGCTGAAGAAATATCAAAAGCATCAGGATCGTGACCTGCTGTTGAAACAGACGACGGCCGGTATTCATAAAGAGGATTTTATCTTTGAAATGAACGGGCACGAGCTTGTCAGCTTTGCTTCCCAGGGACAGAAGCGAAGTGTATTGCTGGCATTGAAAATCGGTATGATTCATATGATTCATGAAATCATACAGGAATATCCGGTGTTATTGCTGGATGATGTATTTTCGGAGCTGGACAGCTATCGGAAACAGGAATTATTAAAATCTCTGCCCAAAGAGGTGCAGATTTTCATATCCACAACAGATTTTGTGGAAATGGATGATATGAAAAGTGATCGCAGAGTCACGTTGTGGAATGTAAGCAACGGTACAATCGAGAGATGTTAGGAGGATGAACTATGGATGAGAATCAGATGAAAGAAATCGAAGAAATGGAAGATAAGGTTGATCATTCTTATACGGCTGATGATATTCAGGTCCTGGAAGGACTGGAAGCTGTACGGAAACGACCTGGTATGTATATCGGTTCTACCAGTGAGAGAGGTCTTCATCACCTTGTCTGGGAAATTGTTGATAACTCGATCGATGAGGCTCTTGCCGGATTCGCTACGGATATTGAAATAACGATTGAAAAAAATAACATCATCCGTGTAGAGGATAATGGTCGAGGAATGCCGACGGGAATCGTTGAAAAGACAGGAATATCCGGTGTGGAAACGATTTTTACTGTACTGCATGCCGGTGGTAAATTCGGCGGTGGTGCTTATAAGGTTTCCGGAGGTCTGCATGGTGTCGGTGCCAGTGTTGTTAATGCATTGAGTGAATGGCTGGAGGTTAACGTACATCAGAACGGACATGAGTTTTTCCTTCGTTTTGAAGACGGAGGCAAGGCAACAGGACCTTTGAAAATCATCAATGACAGCGAAAAGCATGGTTCCATTGTGCGTTTCAAGGCAGATCCTGAAATCTTTCAGGAAACACAGGAATATGATTTTGATACTTTGAATGCACGTATTCGTCAGCTGGCTTTCCTGAACAAAAGCATTCGTCTGGTGCTTTGTGATGAACGGGAAGCGGAGCCGAAACGAATTGAATATAAATACGATGGCGGTATCCGCCAGTATGTGGAATATCTGAACAAGAACAAGACGCCGCTGCATGAAGAGGTTGTGTATGTGGAAGGGATAGAGGACGGGATTCTTGCGGAAATCGCCATGCAGTATAACGATGGCTACATTCCAAGCATCTATTCCTTCTGTAACAACATCAACACGATGGAAGGCGGGACGCATGAGGATGGCTTCCGACTCGCTCTGACAAGGATTATCAATGCCTATGCGAGAGAGCAGGGAATGATAAAAAAAGACGAGACACTGGCTGGAGATGATGTGCGTGAGGGATTAACGGCTATTATCTCGGTAAAGCACCCCGATCCGCAGTATGAAGGACAGACAAAGACGAAGCTGGGAAACTCAGAGGTACGAAAAATTGTTTCCAGTATACTGGGTGAACAGCTGGATCGTTTCTTCATGGAGAATCCGGAAACAGCAAAGATTATTGTAGATAAGGCGATTCTTGCGAGCAAGGCACGTCTTGCGGCAAAAAAGGCAAGAGAGCTGACAAGAAGAAAATCAGCCCTGGAAATCACATCACTGCCCGGTAAGCTTGCGGATTGTTCCAGCAAGGATGCCTCAGAATGTGAAATCTATATCGTCGAGGGTGATTCCGCCGGCGGAAGTGCAAAGCAGGGAAGAAATTCCAAGTTTCAGGCAATTCTGCCACTGCGTGGTAAGATATTGAACGTCGAGAAGGCGCGTTTGCAGAGAATCTTCGAAAATAATGAAATTCGCTCTATGATCACAGCATTCGGCTGTGGAATCGGAGAGGAAATGGATGTCAGTAAGCTGCGTTATCATAAAATTATTATCATGACCGATGCCGATGTCGATGGTGCGCATATCTGTACACTGATGCTGACATTCTTCTACCGTTACCTGCGTCCGATCATTGAAGGTGGCTATGTATATATCGCCATGCCTCCGCTGTTCAAGGTTGCCAAGGGAAACCGTGTGGAATATGTATATAAAGAAGAGGAAGTGGAAACGGTACGTGCTTCTATGGGGGAGAATGTAAACGTACAGCGATATAAAGGTCTGGGAGAGATGAATCCGGAGCAGCTGTGGGAGACAACCATGGACCCAGCATTCCGTACGCTGAAGCAGGTAAATATTGATGATGCTATGGAAGCTGACAGTATTTTTGAAATGCTGATGGGAGAAGAGGTTGAACCAAGACGTGACTTTATTCAGGAAAATGCAATCTATGCAACACTGGATATCTAAGGAGGTGTAAGGGAACATGGATTTAAACAAGGAAAAACTGATTCAGGTAGATATTTCAAAAGAAATGAAAACCTCCTTTCTGGACTATTCAATGTCTGTAATCGTAGATCGTGCACTGCCTGATGTTCGTGATGGAATGAAGCCTGTTCATCGCCGTATTCTGCATGCGATGAATGAGCTGGGAATTGTGGCAAGCAAGCCGTTTAAAAAGTCAGCGCGTATCGTTGGTGAAGTAATCGGTAAGTATCATCCGCACGGTGATACAGCCGTATATGATGCCATGGTTCGTATGGCACAGGACTTCAGCTACCGCTACATGCTGGTACAGGGACATGGTAACTTCGGTTCCATGGATGGTGACGGTGCGGCGGCAATGCGTTATACCGAAGCCCGTATGTCTAAAATCGCTATGGAAATGATGAAGGATATCAATAAGGATACCGTTGATTTCATACCCAACTATGACAATGAGGAAACTGAGCCGGCTGTGCTGCCTGCCAGATTCCCGAATCTGCTGGTAAACGGTTCTGTCGGTATTGCGGTAGGTATGGCGACCAATATACCGCCGCATAATCTTACAGAAACAATAGACGCAACCTTTGCCATTATGGATAATCCGGAGATTTCCGTTGTGGAGCTGATGGACAATTATATCAAGGGTCCTGATTTTCCAACAGGCGGTATCATTCTGGGAAGAGCCGGAATTCGACAGGCATTTGAAACAGGCCGCGGCTCTATCATGGTACGCAGTAAGCATCATCTGGAGGATATGGGCAACGGTAAGACAAGAATTGTTGTGACTGAAATCCCGTATCAGGTGAATAAAGCGAATCTGATTACCAAAATCGCAGACCTGGTAAGAGAAAAGCAGATTGAAGGTATCACCTATCTGAATGACGAATCAAACCGTGAGGGTATTCGAATCGTGATTGAGCTGCGTAAGGATGCTCAACCGGATGTTATTTTGAATCAGCTGTATCGTATGACACAGCTTCAGACCTCTTTCGGTGTCAACATGCTGGCACTGGTAGAGAAAACACCGAAGCAGATGGGAATCCGGGAGGCACTTCAGCATTATGTGAATCATCAGATTGACGTTACGGTACGCCGTACAAAATTTGAATTGAAAAAAGCTGAGGATCGTGCTCATATATTGGAAGGTTTGCGTATCGCACTGGATCACATTGATGAAATTATTCATCTGATTCGCTCCAGTCAGAATGATGCGGAAGCAAGAACTGGTCTGATGGAGCAGTTTAAACTCACGGAGATTCAGGCAAATGCAATCCTGGAGATGCGTTTGCGTCGTTTAACAGGCTTGGAACGCGATAAGATTGAAAATGAATATCGTGAGCTGATGAATACGATAGCAGATTTACGTGATATTCTTGCAAACCATGATCGTGTTCTCGGGATTATCCGTGATGAGCTGACTGAGGTTAAAAATCGCTTTGGCGATGAGCGTCGTACAGAAATCAGTGAGGCAGATTACGATATGCAGGATGAAGATTTAATTCCTGTTGAGGATGTTGTTATCACAATGACAACAAACGGTTATATCAAGCGTATGCCGACAGATACCTATCGTACACAGAACCGTGGAGGCCGCGGTGTGAAGGGTATGTCTGTAAATGAGGATGATATTGTTGATCTGCTGATTACAATGTCCACTCACGACTATCTGATGCTGTTTACCAATCTTGGCAAGGTTTACCGTATCAAGGGGTATAAGGTGCCGAATTCTGGTAGAACGGCTAAGGGCCTTCCGGTCGTGAATCTGTTAAATCTGGACAAGGAGGAGAAGGTGCGTGCACTTGTTCCTGTTCGTCCGGATAGTGAATCCTCCTTCCTGCTGTTTGTCACAAAGAACGGACTGGTTAAGCGAACACCGATGAGTGAATTCGATTCTATACGTCAGAATGGTAAAATCGCCATTACACTACGTGAATTTGATGAGCTGGTTGGTGTGAAGGAAACAACCGGAGATGATGAAATTATTATCGCAGGCTCCAATGGTAAGGCAGTTCGATTCCATGAAGATGATATTCGTGCTATGGGACGTACGGCAAGCGGTGTGAAGGGCTTTAATGTTGATGGCTCAATCGTAGTAGGTGCTGCCACTTCTAAAGAGGGAACACATCTGCTGGCTGTTAGTGAAAATGGTTATGGTAAGCGTACCGCTATTGAGGAATACCGTCTGACAACACGTGGAGCGAAGGGTGTAAAGACAATCAATGTTACCAATAAAACCGGTGAGCTTGTTTCCGTTCGCGCTGTAAATGGTGATGAGGATGCCATGATTGTTACAAACTCCGGTATTATTATCCGAATATCTGTTGATGATATTGGTATTTACAGCCGTAATACTCAGGGTGTTAAGCTGATCAACGTGGCAGATGAAGAATCTGTTGCCAAGGTGGCTATTGTTGAAAAGGAAGAAGAGGAGCCGGAAGAGGCTGCAGCTGGTGAAGCTTTGGAAAATAATGAAGAAACTACGGAACAGATAATTGACAATCCTGTAGAAGAATGATATAAAATAATAAAACGTTGAAAAGGTCAAGTAAGAAAGCAGGCTACTTTCAGAGATATAACGGTAGGTGTGAGTTATAATAGCTGCTTATGAAATCCGCCTTTGAGTGAATCAATGAACTATTAGTAGTTGATTACGGTAGCACCGTTATAGCTATGAGAGGGTATATCTTTATAGGTATATCAAAAAGGGTGGCAACACGAGGTATCGTCCCTTTATGGACATACCTCTTTTTTATATTCTAGGAGGTTATGATTATGCTTGATATGAAATTTTTACGCGAAAATCCTGAAATTGTAAAAGAAAACATAAAAAAGAAGTTTCAGGATCACAAGATTGAGCTTGTAGATAAAGTGATTGCTATGGATAAAGAGAATCGCTCTCTTAAACAACGAGGGGATGAGCTGCGAAGCAAGAGAAATGCTATGAGCAAGGAAATCGGCGGTCTGATGGCCAAAGGTTTAAAGGATGAGGCAAATGCTATTAAAGCCAAGGTTCAGACTATGGCAGATGAAATGAAGGAAACAGAGGTTAAGGAAACTGAGCTTGCTGAGAAAATCAAGGAAATGATGATGCAGATTCCAAATATCATTCATCCTACGGTTCCGGTAGGTAAGGATGATTCAGAAAATGTTGAACTGCAGAAGTACGGCGAGCCTGTGATTCCTGATTTTGAAATTCCATATCATACAGATATTATGGAACGGTTTGAAGGTATTGATCTGGATAGTGCAAGAAAAGTTGCAGGGAATGGGTTCTATTATCTGATGGGAGATATTGCACGGCTTCATTCTGCTGTCATTTCATATGCACGGGATTTTATGATTGATAGAGGATTTACATATGTTGTACCGCCTTTTATGATTCGTAGTAATGTTGTGACAGGGGTTATGAGCTTTGCGGAAATGGAAGGCATGATGTATAAGATTGAGGGGGAGGATTTGTATCTGATCGGTACCAGTGAGCATTCTATGATTGGAAAATTCATTGATACAATTCTTGATGAGAAAAAACTTCCTTATACTTATACAAGCTATTCTCCTTGCTTCCGTAAAGAAAAAGGTGCACACGGTATTGAAGAAAGAGGAGTTTACCGCATTCACCAGTTTGAGAAACAGGAAATGATTGTTGTTTGCAAACCGGAAGAAAGTGCAGACTGGTTTGTAAAGCTGTATACGAATACTGTTGATTTATTCAGAAGTCTGGATATACCAGTGAGAACCTTAGAGTGCTGTTCCGGTGATCTTGCTGATTTGAAGAATAAGTCTGTTGATGTCGAAGCATGGAGTCCACGTCAGAAAAAATATTTTGAAGTGGGAAGCTGTTCTAATTTGACAGATGCACAGGCAAGACGTCTTGGCATTCGCGTAAAGGGTGAGAATGGAAAATATTTTGCTCATACTTTGAATAATACGGTGGTAGCTCCACCTCGAATGCTGATTGCTTTTTTAGAGAATAATCTGAACAAGGACGGCAGTGTGAATATTCCGGAAAAATTGCAGCCATATATGGGAGGCACAAAAATATTGATGCCAAAAAATTAAGCAGTATTGAAAAGGTGATTTTTATATAAATTTCACCTTTTTTAGCATCTAAAACAGCTTATTATTTGTTGGTTAAAAATAGCAGAAAAGCCTTTGTTTATCGCATTATTTGGATAAATAATACGATATTGTGACTCTCTGATTTACATCGATATTTGAATAATCGGACAATTGGTCATGTCGTTGCAAATGATTGCACAGCTTTTTTAGGCATTTTTGTTTCACGTGAAACAATTAAGGATAAATCAAGAAATTTCAGCTGTTACTTATGCTTGTTTTATAATGTTTTAAAAGAGATAATAAAAAATGTGTAAGCAAATAGAAGATAAGTTATAATGATGCTATACATAAAAAGGTAACCTTATATATGAAAATTATTTTTATACAAAGTAGGCGCAAATCCAATGTTAAGACAATTTCAAACATTCTTATGTATGCACTAATGATTTTCTAATAATAAAATAAGAAAGCTTCCTTCAGTTGTATCGTGTTTGAGAAAAGGAAGTATCAAATTCTGTTGAATAATATAATGGTGATAAGTACTCAATGTAGCTATGTTCAACCTGAGTTTATGAACTGTTTAGAAAATTAGCCTGCTCATTCTTAAAGAGAATAAAAAGTATTCCGTTTTATGACAATATATTGTATCTGAAATACAATTCATATTACTATCTTGTTAATAGCTCAGATAAAAAAATAGTGTTAATCTTAAGGATAAAGGAGTTTCCTTTGTGAAATACAGGATAGACTTGTTCATCACTTGTAAAAGTCAAAATGGCAATTATAAAATATGTGAAAGCAAATTAACTGTTGAAAAAATCAGAGAATATGCTATAATATATAAGCTACTACAATGGTATCTACTGAATTAGGTCAGATTGGGAACAAAGCAGCCTTAAGGGAGCTCTATCATGTGTGGTAGCCCTTTTTTATATCTGAGGTAATTTTATGAAAGAAGAATATATGCGGGCTGCTTTAAGAGAGGCAGAGAAGGCTAAAAAAATAGATGAGGTACCCATTGGCTGTGTTATTGTTAAGGATGATAAAATTATAGCAAGAGGTCATAATCTCAGAGAAACAAAACAGCAGTCAATAAACCATGCTGAAATCATTGCAATTCAAAAAGCTTGTAAAAAGGTAGGAAGCTGGCGTCTTGAGGATTGTGATTTATATGTTACTCTGGAGCCCTGTTGCATGTGTGCCGGTGCTATTCTGCAATCACGTATCAGAACTGTTATCTATGGAACTGCTGATCCAAAGGGTGGAAGCATTGAAAGTACCTTGCATATGTATGAACAGCCGGGATATAACCATTATCCGAAAGTTGAATCCGGTGTTCTTCAAAACGAATGTTCACAGCTCTTAAAGAATTTCTTTAAAGAAAAAAGACTAAAAAAGAAATAAAAGCAAATACTGTAAGAAAGAAAAGTATTTGCTTTTCTTATGTAAAATTCATTGTCAGCATGATATAATTGACAGTGGAGAAAGCAGGTGAAGTATGGCATATAAAGCGTTATATCGTACTTATCGTCCAAACAGTTTTGATGAAGTAGCAGGACAAAAGCACGTTGTACAAACCTTGCAGCATGCAGTGGAACAGCATAAGATTGCACATGCTTATTTGTTCTGCGGCCCCCGTGGTACAGGAAAAACATCAATTGCGAAAATCTTTGCGAAAACTATAAATTGTGAGAATCCAAATCATAAACCATGTTTGGAATGTGATAACTGTAGGGCAGTACAGGATGGAAGCCATCCGGATATTATTGAGATAGATGCTGCCAGCAATAATGGTGTAGAAGAAGTACGTACACTGATAGAAAAAGTTAAGTATGCGCCATTGAAGGGTAAATATAAAATTTATATTATTGATGAGGTCCATATGATGTCAACGGGTGCATTTAATGCGCTGTTAAAGACGATTGAGGAACCACCGGAACATGTTATTTTTATTTTAGCTACGACAGAGCCGCATAAGGTGCTGCCTACGATTATTTCACGTTGTCAGCGATTTGATTTTACTAAAGTTCCACGTGAAGAAATCGTTCAGAGGATACATACTATTCTGGAGAGAGAACAGATTACGTGTGAAGAGGAAGTAATTCGGATTATTGCACAGCTTGCTGATGGCGGATTGCGTGATGCTTTATCTATTCTTGATCAATGTATTGCTTATGCACAGAATCATATCCAGGTGCATCATATCAATGAAATTTATGGCATTACAACCATACAGGAAAAATTAGATTTGTATCGTTATATCTATGGAAAAGATGCAGTATCCCTGTTAAATGCGATAGATCAGCTTATTGAAAAAGGTATTGATATCAAAAGGCTGACTGTTGATTTAATTGAAATATTAAAGGAGAGTATCATTTTCGAGTATACAAAGGATGCATCTCTGCTGCATATTCTAAATAGTGAAGAGGTTTTAACTCTGATTGATGGAAAATCTATTGCAGAGAGGTTTCAAATGATACATCTTCTAATGGAAACATATGATAAATATAGAAGTGCAGCAAATGCAGGATCTTATTTTGAGGTCTGTTTACTGCAAATGCTGGATGTAAAGGCAACTGTGGTGACAACGACGATATCACATCCATTGGAGACTCCTAGGCAGGAACAAAAACCAGTAAGCACTGTTAATAATGTTTCACGTGAAACATCTAAGAAGAAACCTATACTTGAGGTTCCTATGGATGATGAACCATTTACACCATATGATACACCAGTATTTGATTCACCAGTAACAAAGAGTGCGAAGTCTTCACATATACCGGAAAATATAGTAAGCAAGGAAATTACTGCTGTTTCAACAAAAGCTTTAAAACCATTGGATAATGAATTTGTTCTTGGACTTCTTGCCGGGGCAAATAAACCTGAAAAAGCAAAGGATAGTCAGCATTTTCAGAAAATACCTGAATTCATGCTCGATTTTAAATATGCTAAATATGGAAGTCTTTTAAAGAATGCAGGTATTGTAGGCAGTGGTAATACCTATATAGTGGTATGTGTCGATAATCAGGCAGTAGCAAATGAAATAAATGAGATGGACAGTAAAAATGAATTTCATGATTTCATTACTGTATTGATGGAAAAGAATAAAAAAATATTTGCTATTTCTGCTGATCAGCAGAAATATGTTATCAAAGAGTTTAAAGACCGTATGATTGCAGGTACATTGCCAGATCCTATACAGATTGAAGCTGTGACGATTGAAAAAAAAGAAGTAAAAGAATTAACACAGGAAGAAGCTGTATTGGATTTGTTCGGTCAGGAAAATATAATAATAACGGAGGAATAAGATTATGAATATGCAGGGATTATTAAAACAGGCACAGAAAATGCAAAAGGAACTTACTAAGCTGGAAGATGAATTAAATGAAAAAGTATATGAAACAACAATGGGTGGTGGTGTTATCAAGGTAGAAGTAAAAGGAAGCATGTCTGTAGAAAGTATCTCAATCGATGAAAGTTTGCTGGAGAAAGATAACAAAGAAGATTTAGAGGATATGCTGAAGTCTGCCTTGAATGATGCATTCGCTAAAGCAGTCGAGGATAAAGAAAAAAATATGAATCAAATTACAGGCGGAGTGAAAATGCCAGGTGGCTTCTAATGTATCCTAAGAAATTTGAAGCACTTGTTGAATGCTATCGGAGACTACCGGGTGTAGGAATAAAAACTGCAGAACGCTATGCATTTCAAACGCTCGAATGGGATGATGAAACTATGGACTCTTGGATTCATGCATTTCAAAACGCAAAAGAAGGCTTAAAAAAATGCGCGGTATGCGGCAACTTATCGGAAGATGACACATGTGATATTTGTGGAGATCAAAGTAGAAATAGTCAGATTATATGTGTTGTACAAAGTCCAAAGGATGTTATTGCAATGGAGAAAACAAAAGAATACTCTGGAGTATATCATGTGTTGAATGGTGTAATCTCAACATCAAAAGGTATACTGCCTGAGGACATCAACATAGACTCTCTATTAAACAGAATTAGTGAGGAAACCGAGGAAATTATTATTGCAACCAATCCGACAGTCGAAGGTGAAACTACAGCATTGTACTTATCAAAGCTGCTGGAAAAATATCCGGTTACTGTAACAAGGATTGCACATGGTCTTCCAATGGGCGGACATTTGGACTATGCGGATGAATTAACCTTGATTAAAGCAATTGAAGGAAGAAAGAAAATGGAACCATAATGTTGGTTCTTTTCTTTACTGTATTATAAAACGTAAGAAGTATATAGTAAATGAGGAAGGACAGGAATACCCTGCTTTCAAATGTATGGATGTTTAAATAGCGTTTAAATCAAGAATATGAAAAAGGGAACAACCTCCTACAGCAACAGCAAAATAGGCGATACACAGAAAAAGCATCATCACTATATGAACTAATTGTATAAATCCAAAATCACCAGCACCTTACATATATAGAAAAGAAATATTTTCATTTTACTGCAAGCGCTATCATGGTAAAATGGATATATAGGAAGAAGGCGAACATATGGGCTCAATTGCTTATATTACTGATAAAAATATGATGGAGTACCATAGACTTCATGGTAACTCTGTTATCAATTTCTGGAAGCCAAGTATCAAAAGTATTACTGATTTTAAAAAGGGAGACATGCTGTTTTTCTTGACAAAGGGGACAGAGCGTGGGAAAAAAAGAGAAAAGGGAATACTTGGATACGGTCATCTTCGAAAGCAACAAAACATGGGGTTTACACAAATGTGGAATGTATATAAAACTCTGAGTGGCTATCCGGATAAGGAATCATTAAAGCAGGCAATCTGCAAAATTACAAAACAGGAGGAAGTACCTGAGCTACTTTCCTGCATGGAATTAGAAAATGTTATCTATTTTCAATATCCGATTTACCTAAGTGAAATCGGTATGAAAATTTCCAATAATATTGAAAGCTTTTTCTATATAGATAAAGAGGATATACAAAATACAGGAAGACTACTGCATCTGGCATCCTCTATTGGTACGGATATGTGGGTGAACAGTACTGTTATTACAAAGGAAAAGAATATGCAGGAGGATGCTGTACTTCAAATACTGGAGAACCTGAGCAGACGTATAGAGACTAGCTTCTATTCAGAATATGAAGAATCAAAAATACGTCATTATATACAAAAACTTCAGGATGCAAATATACAGTCAATTAGAAACAGTAAAACAGAGTATTGGACAAAACGCGATGGAAAAATAATGATTCTACTTCCATGCCTCTTAAACTTTATAGATGCTGAAAGTAAAATGCAGTATAGCATTGGTCATTATCAGTTATTTAAAGTATATATAAATCAAAGTGAATATGCTGATCAGATTTCCATCAAACTATTGTTTAACCAAAAGATCCACAGTAATTGGAGACTTGCTCTCAGCTATTTAAAGATAGAATATGAAGAAAGGCTAGTCGAAGAGGACTAGCCTTATAGCTATTACCTGAAGAATACAAAAGAAAGGGACCATAAGAATGAATTTTGTTTTCCTTATTTTGTGTCGGAAAGCAATCATTCCAAGACCAATACCAAAAGCTCCTCCAAGGAATGCATACAGTAATAGAAATCGCTCAGGTATTCGATAACGCTTATGAATGGCTTTCCATTTATCAATTCCCATCATACAAAATGAAATCACGTTCCAGAAGACGACGTAGATCATTCCTCCACTGCCTGCAAAGCACGCTGAATCTTAGATGTGCAGTTTTTTTCATAAACAAGCTGCACATGAGAAAGAAGCTTCTGAAAAACAGAAAGCCCGTCATGTGGCTGCTTATATTCATATTCAATTTCATAATCTGTATGATTTCCATAGGTGCTGATATCAAAGCATAGTTCAGCATTCTCTGTTTCTACAACAGCTCTTTTTGTCACGAGAGTAGTTAACGGAATGATTGCAGCTTCAATTTGATACTCATGCAATAGCTGAACAATTTCCTCTGATTGCAAAGCATGAATACTGTTTTCAGATACTTCACACTCACACTCGCACAGCCCATCAAGATTCTCCTGCCGCATCTTTAATGTAAACAGAAACCTTCCATTTCGCTCACGTATACGCATTGCACCCTTCTTTTTCTGAATGTCCCCGTTTACCGTATCATAATAGGTATTGGTCTGGGTTATAAAATTCAGATTTTCATACAAACTACACAGCTTATCAAACTGTTCCTTGTTCACAAGCATTTTATATTCTTTTTCAACATGTTTATTCATCTTTCATCACCTTATAGGATATGATACAATAGTACCATAACAAAAGGAAGTGATTTGTGATGAAATATTCAGTAGTTGCGAAAAAAGATGCAAAATCACATGCAGTAGAGGAGAAAATCAAAGAGCGTCTGCAGTCTTCTGGCTGGATTTATGACAAAGCAGAACCACAGCTTGTTATCTGTGTGGGAGGAGACGGTACACTGCTGTATGGCGTGCATCAGTATCTGCATCGAATCAGCGAAGTAAACTTCCTTGGCATTCATACAGGAACCCTTGGCTTTTTCACGGACTATACGGAAGAGGAGCTGGAGGAATGCCTGCATGATGTATTGGAAAAGGAGCCTGTGATATTTGAATCCGGTTTATTGAAAATAAAGCTGGATAATAATCCAAACCCTTATTATGCATTAAATGAGATGCGTGTTGAGAATATTGTGAAATCTCAAATCATGGATATATATGTAGACGGTGAGTTTTTTGAAACCTGCAGAGGCTCCGGCATCTGTCTATCCACTCAGGCAGGCTCCACTGCATATAATCGATCTCTTGGAGGAGCAGTTATAGACTGTGGATTATCTCTTATGCAGCTGGCGGAAATAACAGCTATTCAGCACTCCAAGCACCGCTCCCTCGGAAATCCGTATATCATGATGGAGAACCGTCATGTAACAATGAAAAGTGAAACCTTTGATACAGCAATACTCTGCTATGATCATTTGAATGTGCCGTTGGAAGCCACCAAAGAAATCTATTGCGAGATGTCTGATCGGAAGGTTAGATTCGCACGTTATCGTCATTACAGTTATTTGAGAAGATTAAAAAATTTATACTGACAGATAGTATTGATGAAGGGATATGATTTAGTCATAAGCTGCTTCATTAGTCTATTCAGTTGCAGGAAGAACGAGGATTATCGCATCATGAAAAGTAAAAAAACAGATACGCGTGGAATCTGTTTTTTATATCCGTTTTTTCCTGTACCAACCATTATTTACTTTTGAGAAATGTATCGTATAACAAATATCAATAAATTGAAGTAGCATGCGCATTTCATCCGTTATAAAAAAAGCAAGCAAAATAAAACCAATCACAAAACTTATGATTGGCTTATTCATATACATAATCAGAGAGCTTTTTTGCTTTTGCACTGGCATTCATAATGATTCCAAATGCAATCAGATATGACAGTAATGATGAACCGCCATACGATATCATAGGAAGCGTGATTCCGGTAATCGGCAATAAACCGATTATCATCCCGATATTTTGTATCTGTTGATACAGCAGCATCCCCAGAATACCCAGAATGAAATACTTTTCAAACATATTCTTTGACATGCTGGCAATACGGCATAAATGAATATCAAGCCCGAGACACAGAACCACTATGAATAATGTTCCGATCAAGCCCCAGCTTTGTCCAATAACAGCAAAGATAAAGTCGGTCTGTGCTTCCGGTATGGATACCAGCTCGATTCCCATACCATGACCTGTAAGGCCGGCCGAGCCAAGAGCAAGCAAGGCCATATACAGCTGATGCCCCTCTCCATTGATATCTGTTTCCGGATTCAGCCATGCTGTTATTCGTTTCAGACGATATCCTCCTTCACCACCAATCAGCTCATTCAGAACATTGAAATGATAGTAATACATATAGAAGAATAATACCAGCACAATGACAATCAGGATACCTATGATGACAAACCATTGTTTTTTTATACCGGAACATACGATCATCGCCACCAGTGAAATAGCGATAATCAATACCACTCCGGTATCTGGCTGAGCAAGAATCAGAAGGATAGGGGGAACTGCCCATTTCGCTACATTCATAAACAAAGAGAAATCCATTTCATAGGACTCTGTTAATTTGTTATTGTTATGCTCATCAATCACACCGGCAGTTATTAAAATCAAAACGATTTTCATAAACTCACTGGGCTGAAAAGAACCGAACGGCCCCAGCTTAAACCAGGATGTGGCACCGTTTGTTGTGATGATCATTCCCAGCAGACTGCCTCCGGTCAACATATTGTATACCTTACCAATCAGCAGCACCACAAGACAAACCATAAGAAACCAGTATCCTATTTTTGCGAACTGCAGCATAGAATCATTACCGAGATACATAATCACACCGATCGCGATTGATCCGATAATAAACCACATTGCCTGCTTCATCATATAGTCAATACCGGCAGCCTGACCGATAATACCAAAAGCGGAATAGATGGATAGAAGACTCATGCCAATCATTAAAATCAAATATGTAACTAAAACAAAATCGAACTTATCCGGACTCTTTGCCCTGGATAATCCTATTTTCATTTGCACCACTCCAGACAAAAACCTTTTCGAAACAAGGTTGTACTTATTATAACACGGTTTATATTTCTTATGTTGCAGCATGGTCAATTATTTTCTGAATTTCTATTAAGAAATGAGAATAAGCATACACTGCAGGTTAGGATGATTGTATGAAAAAACAAAAGCATATAGGATTATACCCAATGGTCATGTTATAATAATAAGCAGTGAGTGGAGTTGATAAAATGACTAAAAAAGCTACCTATACACCGATGATGAAGCATTATCTGGAATTAAAAGAACAGCATGAGGATGCAATCATATTCTATCGTCTCGGTGATTTTTATGAAATGTTTTTCGAAGATGCAAAGACGGCATCCAGTGAGCTTGATCTGGTTCTGACAGGAAGAAATGCCGGTGTTGAAGAACGGGTACCAATGTGTGGAATTCCACATCATGCCGCAAAGGGATATATACAGCGACTGATTCAAAAAGGATATAAAGTCGCAATTGTTGAGCAGCTGGAGGATCCGGCACTGGCAAAGGGACTGGTGAAGCGGGATGTCATCAAAATCGTTACACCTGGAACCATCATGGATGAAGTAAGTGATGAGAAAACAACTGTCTATATTGCTTCTCTGCATGACTTTCAATTCGGTCTTGCCGTCATACTCTGTGAAATGACAACCGGAGAGCTGCGTGCGCAGCTGATTGATAAGCATGTCATGGCAATACAGAAGGTTCTGCTGGGAAACAATGTACGAGAAATTGTAATACAGGAGAAGTTTGATAAGAAAATCGTGAAGATGATAGAAGAAATGCAGACGATTACCGTTTCCTTTCATAATGATAACGCATTAAAGGAAGAATACCGTCATTTGCTGAATGGAATTGAAGATGATCGTGTGGAAACTGCCTTTGGCGTTCTCACCAATTATCTGGATGAAACACAGAAGCGAAATATGGCTCATCTGAATGCTGTTGAAATGGTGTATGAAAATGATTTTCTGCAGATGGATTTTTCGACAAAGCAGAATCTGGAGCTGACCTCCAGTCTGCGCAGCAATTCACGCTCACAGACATTATGGAGCTTTCTTGATAAATGCCGCAGCTCCATGGGCTCTCGGTTATTAAAAAAATGGATTGAATACCCGCTGGTTGATACAGCGATGATTAACCGGCGTCTGGATGCTGTTGAATATTTGAATGATAACTTTATTACGAAGGACGAACTGCGTGAGCATCTGGGCTTTGTCTATGATATGGAGAGACTGAGTGCCAGAGTGGCCTATGGTTCTGCAAACCCGCGGGATATCCTGCGACTGATCAAAACGCTGGAACATACACCGCAGATTTTTGAATTATTTCATGACTGCAGTGCCTATGAGGAATTTCAGAGTATCGATCCATGCCGGGAGCTGTACGATATGATCGAGGGTGCCATCATTGATAATCCTCCTTTGACATTAAAGGATGGCGGTGTGTTTGTGGAGGGCTATAATGAAGAGCTCGATCAGGTGCGCGAAATCGGTAAAAACGGGAAGAACTGGATTCTTGAGCTTGAAAACAAGGAGCGGGAAAGAACCGGTGTAAAGTCTTTGAAAATTGGATACAACCGTGTATTCGGGTATTATATTGAGGTTACAAAAACCAATCTGGATTCTATAAAGGATGAATTTGGTTATGTCAGAAAGCAGACACTGACCAACGCAGAACGCTTTATCACGCAGGAGCTGAAGGATAAAGAGGACGCGATTGTACATGCGCAGGAAAGAAGTATCCGTCTGGAAGCAGAGCTATTCAATCACCTTCTGAATCAAATCAAGGTATATCTGCCTAAGCTGCATGATCTTTCACATGCATTGGCCACGATTGATGCATTATATGCCCTTGCAGAGATTTCCAGTGAAAACGGATATACACGGCCACAGTTTCATACCGGTCATTCCATTCACATGAAGGAGGCAAGACATCCGATTCTGGATCGAATGATGAAAACAACACGTTATGTTTCCAATGATCTGGAGATGGGTGAGGACAATGACATTCTGATGATTACCGGACCGAACATGGGTGGTAAATCCACCTATATGCGACAGACCGTTCTTCTTGTCATCATGGCCCAGATAGGCTGCTTTGTCCCTGCAAAGAAAGCGGAAATGCCAATCTTTGATCAGATATTCACACGGATCGGCGCAAGTGATGATATCATGTCGGGACAGTCAACCTTTATGGTGGAGATGATCGAAGCGAACAATGCATTACAGAATGCCACAGCAAATTCACTTATTTTATTTGATGAGATCGGGCGCGGTACCTCCACATATGACGGTATGGCACTGGCGCAGGCTATGATTGAATATATAATGCGAAATATCAAAGCGAAAACGCTATTCTCTACCCATTACCATGAGCTGACAGAAATGGCAGAAAAGAATGCAGGTATCCGCAATGTGCATGTGGATGTACATGAAGAGGATGATAAGGTTACATTTTTATACCGCGTGCTTGACGGCAAAGCAGATAAATCCTATGGAATCAATGTTGCACGTCTTGCACATCTTCCTTCCTCCGTGCTGGAGCGTGCCAAGCAGATTCTGGACAATCTGGAGCTGCAGCCGAATATGGTAAAAGAGGTGAAGCCACCACTCGTCATAGAAAAAGAGAATCCACAGCACATGCAAATCATCAATCAGGTTAAACAGGTAGATGTAAATAAAATGACACCGATGGAAGCCATGCAGTTTCTGTATGAGCTGAAGGAAAAAATGTCATAGAAGAGAACTCTGTAATCCCGGATTACAGGTTTTCTGTTTTATAAGAAAGAAGGTGTACTTATGGGTAGAATCAATCGACTGGACGAACATCTCAGCAATATGATTGCGGCTGGAGAGGTCGTGGAACGTCCGCAGGGTATTGTAAAGGAACTGGTTGAAAACTGTATCGATGCACACGCATCAAATATAGAAATACAAATATCACAGGGTGGTATTGCGACCATTACGATTATAGATGATGGTGACGGTATGGATCCTGAGGATGCCACGCTGGCATTTGAGCGGCATGCCACAAGCAAGCTGAAAGAGGTTAATGATCTCTGGAATATACATACAATGGGATTTCGCGGGGAGGCACTGCCTTCCATCGCATCTGTTTCTCATGTACTGCTGCGAACAAATGACGGCACAAGCTCTACCGAGGTGGAGATCAACTACGGCAAGCTGATCAGTGCCAGACCATGCGGGACTCCGAAGGGAACCATGATAGAAATTCAGAATCTGTTTCAGAAAACACCGGCACGCTTCAAGCATCTGAAAAGTCCGCAGTATGAATTTTCTCTTATTTCGGATGTAGTTCAGAAGTTTGCCCTTTCCCATCCGGAAATCGGATTCTGCCTGTCTCATGATGGAAGAACGGTTTTTAAAACCAAGGGCAGCGGTAATCTTTTGGAAGTACTTATGCAGATTTATGGAAGAGACAGTGCGAAGAGTGCGATTTCGCTGGATGGAAGTGATCAGGATTATAAGATAAAAGGCTATATCATGCAGCCGCAGTTTAACCGTGCAACAAAATATTATATGCTGCTGTACATCAATGGCCGTATGATACGGAATTACCATTTGCAGAAGGCAATACTGGATGCATACTCACCTTATATGCCGAAGGACAGATATCCCATCGTTGTCATTGATTTACTGATGGATGCACAGCTGGTGGATGTCAATGTACATCCGTCCAAATGGGAAATTCGTCTGTCCAAGGAAAAGCAGCTGGAAAAGCTCCTCTATGAGACAATTCGCAAAGCACTGCAGGAGCAGCTTGAGGTTCCACGCGTTAATATTACAAAGGAAACCGTAAAAGAGAAGGTGGAAGAGCAGGAGCTGCAGTTTACGTATGAACGTGATGATAGCATTTCAAGACTGCATGAGGAAGTAAACGACAGCTTTATACATCCGGAAAAGAATGAAAAGCCCTCTCTGGATATGGAAGAGCTGCGTAGAAAAATCGAAGCAGATAAAAACCGGAGAAAAGAATCAGCTGCTCCGATACAGCCTAAGACAAAGGAACTTCTTCCTGAAATCCGGGAAGAAACAGCATCCTACGAGCCTGAGGATTCAACATCGGTAAAGGCGGTGACAGAGGAAGCAGATGTCAAGGTTCAGCATGAGGACACTGACAAAACAGAAGTGCTGCCCGCTGCCCACACCGGGTCGGAGGCACACACAGAAGCTATAGAAACAGACATTTCTTCGGATGCAGCTGTTGCATACAAGGAAATCAGTCAGTCCGAGGAGCTTGTCTATGAGAAAAAGGCAGAGGTGGAACAGCCACAGCCTTTGAATCCGAGTCTCCCACAGCTTCGTGTGATTGGTCAGTTCCACAGCTGCTATATCTTGGCAGAGGGTGAAAAGGGCCTGTACATAATTGATCAGCATGCAGCACAGGAGCGCTATCATTATGAAATTATCAGAAAGCAGATTCTAGACGGAAACAATGATACCCAGCCGCTGCTGCTGCCTATAACAATAGAATCTACGATTTCTGCTGTTTCGCAGGCAGATGATTTGAACGCATTGCTGGAACAGCTCGGCATCCATCTTGAGGTGTTTGGAGATCATACCTTTGTGTGCCGTCAGCTGCCGCTGTGGATGAAGGATGTTGAAGAAGAGGCTTTTCTCTGCGATATGATCGATATATGGGAAAAGGATAAGGAAATCAGTCTGGATAAGCTGCGGAAGCATGCAATAGCTACCATGGCATGTCACAGCTCCATACGCTTTAACCGCAGTCTTACACTGGATGAAATGAAGCGTGTCATAGAGGATTTAGCACATTGTGAGCAGCCGTTTCATTGCCCGCATGGAAGACCGACAATGATCTGTATGGAGGATAAGGCATTGATCCATGAATTTGAACGTGGATAAGCAGCAGGAGGAAACAGCCTGCAAGCATATAGCTGCTTGTAGTCGCTGCCTTTTGAAATGGCATACCTCTGGCTACAGTGAGAACGGATACTGTGAATTTTGAGGATATCTTGTGAGAGAACGGAGTTAATTATGGAAAAAGTACTGGTGATTGCAGGTCCCACAGGCGTAGGAAAAACAAGCCTTAGTGTGGAGCTGGCAAAAGCCTGTCATGGAGAGGTTATCAGCGGAGATTCCATGCAGGTTTATAAAGAAATGAGTATCGGAACAGCAAAAATAACAAAGGAGGAAATGCAGGAGGTACCGCATTATCTGATTGATTTCTGTTCCTTTACAGAGGAATACAATGTTAAAATTTTTCAGGAGAAGGCCAGAGAATACATAGCGGAAATCACCAAACATGGGCATCTTCCCATCATATGTGGAGGAACAGGGCTATATATAAAGTCCTGTCTGTATGATTATCAGTTTGTCGATCAGCCACAGGATACGGAGTTTATGAATTTTCTGGCAGAGCGAAGTACGGATGAAATATGGGGGATGCTGTCAGTCATCGATCCAAAAGCCTGTGAGAATCTGCATCCGCATAACAGGCAGAGAATCGTTCGTGCTCTTGCGATGGCACATACCGGAGAGAAAAAAAGCGAAATCGTTGAGTCACAGGAGCACCGTCCTGTTTACGATGCCTATATCATAGGTCTTACAATGGATCGTTCGCGGCTGTATGAGAGAATCAATGCTAGAGTCGATACCATGATGGAACAGGGACTGCTGCAGGAAATTGAACAGCTCCATACCCTGCAGGAGGATGTCTGGAGTCTGCAAAGCTTTCAGGGAATCGGCTATAAGGAATGGAAAGCTTACATAGAGGACAGGGAATCAGTTGACACCTGTGTGGAACGTATTAAGAAAAATTCACGTAATTTTGCGAAACGCCAGTATACATGGTTCCGCAATCAGATGCAGGTGCACTGGTATGATGTTGAAGATGAGAACTATCGCGAAAAGATTTTAGAAGATGTAAAAGCATGGATGGAGAATTGAGATGGAAACACCTTTACAGAGAATGGAGCTTCTGATTGGAGAAAACAATCTGGAAATATTAAAGCGTTCCACCGTCATGGTTGTAGGTGTCGGAGGTGTTGGCTCCTATGCTGCGGAGGCACTGGCAAGAAGTGGAGTCGGAACCCTGATTCTTGTTGATGGTGATACCGTTGCACCCAGCAATCTGAACCGTCAGATACATGCCGTCTATGCTACCATCGGTCGATCAAAAACAGAGGTTATGAAGGAACGGATGGAAAGCTATCGCAGGGACTGTACAATCATCTGCAAGGATATATTTTATAAGGAAGAGGAAAATGCAGTCCTCTTTGATAAACCGGTGGATTTCGTTATCGACGCAATTGATACCATGAGCAGTAAGCTTTCCTTAATCACATACTGCCTGAAACATAAAATACCCTTTATCAGCAGCATGGGGATGGCAAACCGTCTGGATCCGACAAAGGTGGAGTGCTGTGAGCTTATGAAAACAAGCTATGACCCTGTTGCGAAAATTATGCGAAATCTGATTCGGAAGCATCATATAAAAGGAAAGATTCCGGTTGTGTTTTCCAGTGAAAAGCCCAGCGTACAAACCAAAATCATAAATGAAAACGGTGTTACCAGAAAGCAGAAAATGCCGCCTGCCAGCTCACCGTTTGTTCCGAGTGCTGCCGGTCTTGCAGCGGCTTCCTATGCTATGCGCATACTGCTTGAGAAAGGAGAACACCATGGACAATGAAACCCTGAAGGTTATTCGTAGCCGTACATCCCTGCGTACCTACGATGCGAAACCGCTGCGTGAGGAAGAAGAAAACGCCATTATCGAGAGTGCTCTTCTTGCCCCTACTGCTGGAAATCAGATGCTGTATTCCATGATCATCATCCGTGATCAGGAAAAGAAAAAGAAGCTAAGTAAGCTTTGTGACTATCAGATGTTTATACAGGATGCCCCGCTTGTTATTGTATTTGTCGCAGATCATCACCGCTGGTTTGATTACTATCGTATGAACGGCGTAAAGAGGTATGCGGAAAAGCACGGATTATCATTTACATCACCTGCGGAGGGGGATTTAATGCTTGCGGTGGAGGATGCGATGGCTGCAGCGCAAAACAGTGTCATTGCTGCGGAATCTATGGGAATCGGTTCCTGTTATATTGGTGATATACTGGAAAATTATGAAACAGTAAAGGATCTGCTTCAGCTACCCGATGAGACCTTCCCCATCGCAATGCTATGCTACGGACATTATAAACAAGAGCACAAAAAGGTGTTTAGAAAACGCTTTGATAGAAGGTTTGTGGTATTTGAGGATTCCTATCGGCAGCTGCAAAAAGAGGAATATGAGCAAATGTTTGCCGAGCGTGCGGAAAAGGAATTTCTGACACAGAATAAATACGCAGCGAAAAACTATGCACAGCAGTTCTATGCGAGAAAAACGGGAGCCTCCTTCAGTAAGGAAATGACTAGAAGTGTAAAGGAAGCCTTAAAGGCCTGGACAGGAAAATAACGTCTTATCGCTAACAGACTTTATTTGGAAAGGATATTATGAGACAAATAGATGTTGTCTATTCGCCGATGTGTGAAGCTACAGCTGCAATGGTTGAAAAGCTTCGAATCTGGCTGGAGGGCATAGACATACAAATCAATTTAATTCCATATCATCAGCTGCCATCGGATAAAAAAAATTTGCGAAAATGTGAAAATTGCTTTATCGATGTATACGATCGTGGTCGAAAAATAGACACGGTACCGTTGCATAAGCAACAGCTGTATGCAGCCCTGCAGATTGAAAGAAATGCAGAGGATGAAGAACCTGTATTCTCAAAATGGAATGGTTTGACAGAAGAGCAGTTTAAAAATTGTTTACATAAGGATGAAATTTCATTCATACCTATCACAAAACATAATTATCTCAGAGAAATGTCGATGTGTCTTACCAATTATCCCTTTGGTAATCCCTCTGAGCAATATCATCAAAGCTGTATATCATTAAAATCCAAGGTGTTTTCAGAGATATGGCAAAAGGAAGATATTGCTGGAATTTTCGCAGTTTTGAATGATAGGGTAATTGGCTTACTGGAGGTAATGCCAAGAGAGATTTTACAAAAATACGGCTATATGACAGGAACAGCAGGGAATAGCGACAGCTATTTGACAATAGGCTGCTACGAGGTTGGATATGGTGTTCCTCGGGTTGAAATGCTGGATGCTCTGATGGAGAACCTGGAAAAGGTATATCCGCTCTTCCATCGGAAATACCTCGAAGGTATCGGTATTTATGAATGGAGGGATGGATTCAATCCATACTGGGTATATGAAAAACATGGGTACAGCAGAACGGAAAAATTAGCTGACAATATTATTGTAATGTCAAAGAAGCTTTGCAAGTAGTGCAATCCATAGCAGATGAGAAGAGGAACAGCTGTTAAGAATGCAGGGTACTCTGTGTCATAGTAAATATATAACATATAAGGAATCAAATTTATCAGTTTATGATATTTGATTCTTTTTATTATGTTCGCTTAATTTCTTGTTGTTATAGAAAAGCCTTATGATCACTGATTGTATCTATAAATGAATAAAAGGAATGAAGCATGCAGCAGCCTTTGAGACAGCTGCGTCAGTTTCTATTGACATATAGATAGCACTGCGATATAGTATATATAGAGGTTCGATATATAGAGATACAATGTAGTAGTGGAGGTTATCTATGGATGAAAAACTAAGACGTGTTTATGTGCCGATGACAGAAACCGGTTTTTATATTCTGTTTTCCCTGCAGGAGGAACGCCATGGTTATCATGTAATTCAATATGTGAAAAAAATTACAGATAACGAAATCATTATAAGTGCAGGAACCTTGTATGGAACTCTTTCAAAAATGGAAAAGGATCAGCTGATCAGGTTTACAAGAGAGGAAGAAAAAAGAAAATATTATCAAATTACAGAGCTTGGCAGTACGGTACTGCAGCTGGAGCTGGCCCGTATTAACCGCTTATATATCAACAGTAAAGGAGGATGCTATCATGGAAACAAAGAGAATCTTTAGATTCTTCTCACTTGCGGAATATGGCGAAGAACAGAAGTTTCTGGAAGAAATGCATCAAAAGGGCTGGAAGCTGAAAAGCTATACGGTTTTCAGGGGGTATGTCTTTGAGAAATGCATACCGGAAAACTGGATTTATCAACTGGATTATCGTGATGAAGTAGAGGATCTGAATGCTTATATACAGCTGTTTCAGGATTGCGGCTGGGAGTATGTCATGATGTTTAATTCCTTCTATTATTTTCGCAGAAAAGAGAATGGGGAAGAAAACAATTCGGAGATTTTCAGTGATCGTGAAACGCGGCGGGAATATTGTGAGTCTATTTATAAGCGAAGTGTATTTCTTACCTTGTTTTGTGCAATCATATTTTCTATTATCATAGTTCCCGGTCTGTGGAAGGCTTTGCAAATGTTTGAAAGAGATCCATGGTTTCTTGTTGTATATTCTTTGATTTCCGGTATTATGCTGTTTGAACTCCTGTTTTTAATAAAATGCACGCTGAAATTATATGCGGCAAAGAAGGAGCAGGAAAGCACTTAAAGCGATGCAGTATGCTTCATAATCTGTTACTTTGTGTTTACGAAAAAACCAGAGCTTATTCATAATGAATGTTCTCTGGTTTTTATTATAATTGTTTTACTTATGCGCAGGAGTATTTGTTTTACTGGTTACGTGAGATCAATCAGTATTAGAATCAACAGGCTTTATGAAAATGATATGCTTATATAGAATAATTTCGCTTACCGAAAATCACAGTACCCAGGCGAATCATATTCGAACCATGCTTCAAAGCAATCGGATAATCATCACTCATCCCCATGGACAGATAGCGGATCTGCTCACTTCCATATTCACTTTGCAGCTTGTGAAAGAGGATATTCATCCTTTCAAAGCATTCCTCAATACGGTCACGGTCCGCATCCAGTGGACCAACACACATTAGTCCCTGAACATCCAGGTGTTTATACTGCATGCACTGTTTTACAAAGGCAGGACATTCTTCCATATACACACCAGTCTTGTTTGCTTCTCTTGATATATTTACTTCAATCAGTACCGGCATAATTTTATCGATTTTCGCACACTGCTTTTCTATTTCCTCAGCCAGACGCAGACTGTCGAGACTTTGGATCATATCAGCGAGAGGAACAACATCCTTTACTTTATTGCGCTGTAAATGACCAATCATATGCCATTGATAGCGATCATCATATTTTTCTTTTAATTCCTGTACCTTATTTTCACCAAACACCCGACATCCGCAGGCATAGGCTTCATCAATTTCTTCTTTCGTATGTGTTTTACTTACTGCAATCAGTGTAACATGATCCGGAAGATGTTTCTGTATTTCCTGAAGTTTCTTTTTATCCATTTTGCATCACCTGTATCATATTATAGCACTATTTTGTATAGATAGAAAAGAATCTGTTTCATATGCGGAAAATGAAGAAGAAATTAGATATTGAATCCCAAAATGTTATGCTTATACGCGTTTGCAGTAATCCTTTATTTTACAGTTATTTTGTATAGGATAGGCAGTGAATGTTTACTGCAAAGAAAAATTCAATATATGAAATGGCAAAAGACATTAGGAAGAGGCGAACATCAGAGAACAGAAAAGACAGAATCTATTGACTCTGTCCATCTGGCAGGTATGCTGCCTGTATGTTGAAGGGAATGAATGAAGTTCCCTAACACTATCTTATGCAGGGACTGGTGTTTTATACGAAAATTTTGATCGATAAAGAAAAAAGAGAATGCAGGAGCAATCTTATCATATTTTTTATGCATTCTTAAGTTTGTACTGTGACTGTCAACATAAAAGCCTATGCGTGTATTTTTATTATCCATGTGTATTGTATCCAGTAATCATTCATCGGAACCAGTACAGATAAGACCAGAGCAAAGAACTTAATAGAAAAGCTGTGAGGCTTTCCTTATGATGGAAAATTCAAAGCTTACTCCTCAGTATGAATTCATAATTATGCCTGAAAACATATTCTGCAGCTTATCAGTACACAATGCTGTAAATAGCATGAGAAATCTCTTTGTAGTGCAATAGCTGATTATGCTATAATGATAGGGTCTAGTTAAAGGAGTGTCAGGCTATGAACAAGGGATTGTTTATCACATTTGAAGGAAATGACGGAAGCGGGAAAACAACCATCAGTAAGCTTGCATATGAAAAGCTGAAAGAGATGGGGTATCCTGTACTATATACAAGAGAACCGGGAGGCATAGATATTGCGGAACAGATTCGCAGCATCATACTGGACCCGGCCAATACGGCAATGGATGAACGCTGTGAGGCATTGCTGTATGCCGCCAGCCGCCGCCAGCATCTTATAGAAAAGGTACTGCCTGCGCTGAAGGAAGGAAAAATCGTTCTCTGCGACCGCTTCGTGGACAGCTCTCTGGTTTATCAGGGAATTGCCAGAGGTATCGGTGTTGAGGAGGTCTTTGCTATCAATCAGTTCGCAATTGAAGGGCATCTGCCGGATGCTACGGTATTTCTTTCTGTTGATTTTGAAACAGGACTGTCCCGCGTCACAAGCCGTGGCAATAAGGATCGACTGGACAATGAAAGTATGGAGTTCCATAAGCTGGTTGCACAGGGCTATGAGCTGATCAAAGACAAATTTAAGGAACGTATGCATATTGTGGATGCCAATCCTGATGTGGATACAGTTTTGAACAATACAGTAGCCTGTCTTATGGAGATTATAAAAAACCATGTTTAAAGATATTCTGAGAGAACAGCAGCCGGTGGTATATCACACTCTGCGAAATGCTCTGGAGCATAACCGTCTTGCGCATGCCTATATGTTCAGCGGTCCCAGCGGTACGCCTAAAAAAGAAACAGCATATCTGCTGGCCCAGAGTCTGGTTTGCAGGGAATCAGGCTTCGCCTGTGAGGTATGTGATACGTGTGAGCGTATTGCACACAACGAATATGCCGATATGATATATCTGGATGGAACAAGTGTTTCCATTAAGAAGGACGATATTCTGAAGCTGCAGCATGCATTCGCAAAAACCGGCCTTGAAAAAACCGGAAAGAAAATATATGTGCTGGATCATGCGGAAAATGCGACACCGGATGCATTAAACTCCCTGTTGAAATTTCTGGAGGAACCGGGAAGTGATATGATTGCAATACTGATTGTGGAACAGCTGGACAGAGTTCTTCCTACCATCATATCCCGCTGTCAGAATATCCCCTTTACCCCGTTGAGCGCATCACAGTGCCATGCGGCGGTACAGGAGGATCTGGAGGCGCTGGATGCCTATCTGCTCAGCAGCATGATCCGCCAGAAATCGGAAATTCTGGAGGCTTCGGAAAGTGAGGATTATCAGCATGCCCGCTTTTTAATGAAGGGAATGCTGGAGCGTTATCTTTCCTCACCATATGATGCTTTGCTGTTTCTGCAGTTGGAAGGCTTTCCTTCAAAACAGAAAAAGCACGGAAAGCAGGCAATGCTCTATCTGCTTGATATGCTTACTATATTCTTCCGTGACTGTCTGCGTGGCAGTCGTCGGCAATCGGATACATGGTATCAGAATATGCTGAAGGAATATCAGAAGAAAAACATGGATATGGCAGCAATTCTGCAGATTCTCATGCAGACGAAGGATACATTACTGCGTTCGGTCAACCTGCAGCTGCTCGTTGATCAGATGCTGTACAGAATGAAAGAGGTGACAGAATGAATCAGTCGGAAGACAGGAACGGGATTTCAAAAGGAAATCCGAATCCGAAGCAGGATAAAAAGAAGCATCATGACAGAGGCTTTGAACAGAAACGGGATATGAAGCATCATCCCAAGCATGATGGAAAACCCAATATGAAGTCGGAAGCGAAGGAACCACGACAGGAAGTAAAGAAGGAAATGAAGCAGGAACAAAGGCCTGCACAAAAGCCGGAGCACAAGAAGGCAAACCACAATGAACGCAAGCCGGAAGGCAGAGTTTATAAATACATCGCGTTTGTATCCTTTAAGGATTCAAAAAAAATCTATACCTTCGGTACCGATGTGGATGAGTACCGGGTGGGTGATGATGTGGTGGTTGAAACGATTCGTGGTCTGGAGCTTGGAAAAATCGTTAAGGAAACAGAAACCTTTTTGTCCAACGGAATGGAGATCAAGCCAATCACACGCAAAGCAACAGAGCGTGATTTAAAGCAGGCACAGGAAAATATTGAAAAGGCCGGTAAGGCTATGGAGATATGTGCGGAATGTATCCGTAAGCTTGGATTGGATATGAATCTGATTGAAGCGGAGTATACACTGGATTGCAGTAAAATCATCTTTGTATATGTTGCGGATGAGCGTGTGGATTTCCGTGAGCTTCTCAAGGAGCTGGCAAGTATTTTTAAATGCCGCATTGAGCTTCGTCAGATTGGTCCCCGTAACAAATCAAAAATCATTGGTGGTCTGGGAACCTGCGGTATGGAAACTTGCTGTTCCAGATTTATGAATGACTTTGATGTCGTATCTATCAATATGGCAAAGAATCAGCTGCTGGCATTGAATATTCAAAAGCTGAGCGGACAGTGCGGCAAGCTGATGTGCTGTCTGAAATTTGAAGACAGTCAGTATAAGCGGCTGCGTGAGGGTCTGCCGAAAATGAATTCCCAGATTGAATACAAGGGAAGCCGGTATCGAATTACCAGTATGAATGTACTGCTTCAGCAGGTAAAGATTGAAAATAAAGAGGATGTACAGTTTCTTTCCTTTAAGGAATTGTGGCCGGATATAGATTTCTCCGATCGGTAGGTGAACAAAATGAATCGTCAGAAGAGCTTTGAAAATGAAAAAGCAACCCTGTATGTGGTGGCAACGCCAATCGGAAATCTGCAGGAAATGACACCAAGAGCATTGAAAGTGCTGGAGTCTGTCGATGTAATTGCGGCAGAGGATACCAGAAACACACTGAAGCTGTTAACGCATTTCGGTATTCATACCCGACTGATTTCCCATCACCAGCACAATGAGGCTCAAAGTGCAAACGGTCTTTTGGAGCTGCTGCGTCAGGGACAGGATATCGCGCTTGTGAGTGATGCCGGCTATCCTTTGATCAGCGATCCGGGCTGTGTTGTAACACAGAAAGTAATCGAGGAGGGCTTTAATGTCGTTCCAATATCCGGAAGCAATGCGATGCTGAATGCCCTGGTATCCAGTGGCATGGACACCAGACATTTTCTGTTTTACGGATTTTTGAAATCCGGTGAAAAGGAACGGATTCGTGAATTGTATGAATTAAAATACTATCCGTTTACCATGGTCTTTTATGAAGCACCGCACCGTGTAAAAAAAATGCTTGCTTCCTGTCTTGAGGTACTGGGCAACCGCAATATCTGTCTGGCTCGTGAGCTTACAAAAAAGCATGAGGAGTTTCTGAGAGGTACTATCGAAGAAATTCTGGAAATTGCGGAGGAGCTTAAGGGTGAAATGGTAATTGTTATGGAGGGCTCCAGAGAAACCAAGGATCCGGGAGAAGATTCCGCAATGCCGCTTGTTCATGAACAGATCAATACCTATATTAAAGAAGGATTGACTACCAATGAAGCAATCAAGCGTGTCGCAAGAGAGCGCGGCCTCAGTAAAAATGAAATATATAAGCAGTACCACGGATTATGTTAAAATACCTGAACGTAAGTGAATCAATTGTTTGAACTACGTTATTGAGCTGTTAATAAGGATTGATTTCTGTATGGAACAGGAGTTAATCCTTTTTTAAAAGGAGAAGAGCATGAATTTAACAAAGGAACCCTGTCTGTATGCGGATATGCTGCAGTGCAGAAATGCAGGCGGGTTAGTTTTATATGAAACAGAGACAGCCCTGCTTTTACAGGGAAGAATTTCAAAGATTTTATACAGTGCTGCGGCAGATAATCAGGCAGGGAAAGAAATCGTGGAGCACCTTCCAAAGCAGTTTGGCATACTGGTTGCCCATGACACCTATACGGATCCCTGGCTGAAATCCATGCGAAAGCTGGAAAGCGAGCTGGAGTGTGTTCACTGTGTATATGTTGAGGATGTACCCCCTGCAGTAGCCCTGCCGGAAGGCTTTGTAATAAATAGGCTGGATGCATCACATACACAGAAAATCATTGCATTATACAGGCATTCAATGGAATCTCTGGCAAATGAACAGTATATCGGTGAATGTCTGCAGGATGGTATGTATGGTGCATTTTACAAGGGTGAGTTATGCGGATTTATCGGGGTACATGAGCAGGAAAGTATCGGAATTCTGGAGGTTCATCCCAAATGGCGGAGAAAAGGATTAGCTGTGGCTCTGGAGCAGGTGATGATTGGCAAACAGCTGGAGCGCGGCAGACTGCCCTATGGTGAAATTGTAAAGGATAATACTGCCAGTATCCGGCTTCAGAAAAAAGCAGGGATGATTACAGATGAAAAGCTTACCTACTGGTATTTTCCCTGAATATTCATGAAATCATCACATAAGGGTATGGCATTCAAGTTATAATACAGATAGAGGTGATAACATGAGCAAACTGCTGGTTGTGGACGATGAGGAACGTATCAGAAGCATGATTCGTAAGTATGGTGAATTTGAGGGACATGAAATTGAGGAAGCAGTGGATGGAATGGATGCCATCGAAAAGTGTAAGCAGGCGGAATATGATCTAATCATTATGGATATCATGATGCCGAATCTGGACGGCTTTTCTGCGGTAAAGGAAATCCGTAAGGATGTGCAGACTCCTGTCATTATGCTCTCCGCAAGAGGAGAGGAATATGATAGAATCCACGGCTTTGAAATCGGTGTTGATGATTATGTGGTAAAACCGTTTTCTCCTAAGGAGCTGATGATGCGTGTCAGTGCCATATTAAAGCGATATCATGGTGATGTAAACACCAGAAAAAAGGATATCTATACCTATGAAGGCTTGAAAATCGATTTTACGGCACGCAAGGTCTTTATTGATGATAAAGAGGTGGAAATGTCGCCAAAGGAATATGTTCTATTATTTTATCTGGTACGCAATGAAGGAATCGCACTGACAAGAGAACAGCTGATTCATGATGTATGGGGGTATGATTTCTACGGGGATGACAGAACGCTGGATACGCATATCAAGCTGCTGAGAAAAAGTCTGCAGGATTACAGCCGCCTGATTATTACACTGCGCGGAGTAGGGTATCGTTTTGAAGCTGAAAAATAAACAGGTGGCAGGCGTCGACAGAAAAGAGCGAAAACCAATCAGCGTCAAGTGGAAGATTTTTGTCACACTGGTGTTCTTTATTGTCATTATCATTGCAGTACTATGGTTTTTTCAGGTATTTTTTCTGGAAAAATTTTATATGTTTATCAAATCCAATTCCGTAAAAAAGGCCGCGAGTGAAGTAAATGAAGTCATTACGCAGAAGCTGGATGGCTCACTGGATATGGAATCCTATAAAACAAAAATTTCAAACATTTCCCGCAATGGGGATTTCTGTGTCATCGTTTATGATGAGGATACGAGTAAGGATCCGATTATGGGCAATGAAAGCGATGGCAAATGTATGCTCAGCAAATCTGCCAGCTATGCTGCCCATGCAGATGTTATTGATGAACTGAAGGGGGAAGCCCTGTCACAGAAGGATGGAATAGCTTCCAGACTGATTGAGGATACTGCCAAGGTGGAGGTGCCCTTTGAATCCTTTCGTTTCTCTTTGACAAAGGAAGGTCTTATGATACCGCGTCCGGAGGCATTTCCATCACGGCTTACATCGGATATCAGAGACAACGGCAGGAATAAACAGAATATGAAAATTTCCAAGGGTGTGCAGAATATGACCTACATCAGTGTGGTCACAGGAAGCAATTCCCATATGAAAATCAGTGTGATCAATGCACAGCTGACACCGGTAAATGCTACGATTGAAACAATCAAGACACAGTTTATCATCATTGCGGCAATATTGACTGTAGTGGCGCTTATGCTGGCCTTTTATCTTTCAAGAAAGATTGCACGTCCCATCATCTCCATTAACAACGGAGCGAAAACGCTTGCGACCGGTCAGTATGATGTTGCCTTCAGCGGTAAGGGATATCTGGAAATTGAGGAGCTTAGCAATACGCTGAACTATGCTTCCAGAGAGCTGAGGAAGGTGGAGAATCTGCGGCGTGAGCTGATTGCGAATATGAGCCATGACCTGCGAACACCGCTGACAATGATCAGCGGATACGGGGAGGTTATGCGGGATATCCCCGGTGAGAACACACCGGAGAATGTACAGATTATCATAGATGAGACAAAACGTCTGACCAATCTGGTGAACGATATGCTGGATCTATCCAAGCTGCAGGCAGGTGTACAGGAGCTGCATGCGGTTTCCATGAATCTGACGGATGAGATCCGCAGCATCATCGAACGCTATGAAACTCTTTTAAAGCAGGATGAGTATGATATTCGCTTTGAATATAGAGAAGATGTCATAATTCAGGGAGATGTGATCAAGCTTGATCAGGTTATCTATAATCTGATTAACAATGCCATCAACTACAGCGGAGAGGATCATCAGGTCATCGTGAAGCAGCTTCTTGAACTGGGAAGGGTTCGTATCGAAATAATCGATCATGGTCCGGGTATTGAAAAGGATAAGCTTGCGTATATCTGGGAACGGTATTACAAGGTGGATAAGACGCATGTGCGCTCCCGGGTTGGCAGCGGTCTGGGTCTGAGCATTGTTAAAGCTGTTCTGGAGCTTCATAAGGCTGAATACGGCGTACTTAGTGAAGAAGGAGTAGGAAGTACCTTCTGGTTCTCTCTGCCTTACAGCAAAAGCCAAAACGAGGATGGATAGTGTCTGTATCAAGCTGAATCACTAGAAACTATGATAATAAACACAGCTGTTTTAAAACGATGTCAGGGAGGAGCAGCAGGTACAGACTCAAAACAAGGGGTGCTCGTTATAAAATACATACCATACATATTCATATAGAATAAAAATATCTGTGGATGACATTTCATGGATATTTTTTATTAATCATTACGTAAATGGAAGAAAAATATCAGGAAAAATGCTTACACTTTTTCATGTAAATAAAAAAAAGCATTTACAGTCCCACAAACACTGAAATTGAGGTATAATAAGTGTCAGAGCAAATAGAGATGAAGGTTCATCTACAACATAAACAATCTGAATACACGTAAATGCCGCGTGTATTTTCTATTGTCATTGTTCTAGGTTAAGGAGGATTCTATGATCACTAGCATTAAGAAAAGGGACGGACGTGAAATACATTTCTCTCCGGAAAAAATCACAAGAGCTATTTTCCTGGCAGCAAGCAGAGTAGCACAGGAGGAAGGCAGCAAAGCAGATTATGAAACAGCGGAAATACTGACGGAGAAAGTCGTAAATCTTCTGAATAATACATACCAGGGCACAACACCAACCGTGGAAAATGTGCAGGATGCAGTTATTAAGGTATTGATTGAAACCGGTCATGCGAGAACCAGTGAAGCATATATCCTGTATCGTGCAGAACGTACAAGAATCCGCAGCATGAAGACAAGGCTGATGAAATCCATTGAGGAAATTACGTTTGCGGACAGCAACGATGCGGATATCAAGCGTGAGAATGCCAATATTGACGGAAATACGGCAATGGGTACCATGCTGCAGTACGGAAGTGCTGTATCCAAGGAATTCTGTATGAGTCAGCTGATGAATCCGCAGCATGCGGCGCTTCATGAAAACGGAGATATCCATATTCATGATATGGATTTTATGAATATGGGGACGCTGACCTGCTGCCAGATTGATTTGGAAAAGCTGTTTAACGGCGGTTTTTCAACCGGTCACGGGCATCTGCGTGAACCGCAGGATATCACCAGCTACGCAGCTCTTGCGGCAATCGCAATCCAGAGTAACCAGAACGATCAGCATGGCGGTCAGAGTATACCTGCCTTTGATTTTTATCTGGCAAAGGGTGTCGCAAAAACCTTCCGCAAGGAATATATCAGTAATCTCAACAAAGCGCTGGAGCTGTTTATCAATCTGGATGCCGATGTGAGAGAACCGTTCAAGGCAGTGGAGAAGGAAACAGGAAAAACTGCAGCTATGATCATGGACGACAGCTTCCTGAACAGCCTGAATGCCATGCTGAAGGAAACCTTCGGTCTTGGTGAGGAACAAATCGAGCTGATCAATAAATTCGCTTATAAAGAAGCAAACGTTGCCACAAGAAGAAAAACCTATCAGGCAATGGAAGCCTTTGTACATAATCTGAACACCATGCATTCACGTGCCGGTGCACAGGTACCGTTTTCCAGTATAAACTTCGGTACGGATATGACACCGGAGGGTAGACTGATCAGTGAAAATCTGATGCTGGCACAGGAAGCAGGTTTAGGGAACGGAGAAACACCGATTTTCCCGATTCTGATTTTCAAGGTTAAGGAAGGCATTAACTATAATCCTGAGGATCCTAACTACGACCTGTTTAAGCTGGCAATGCGTGTATCCGCAAAACGTCTGTTTCCGAATTTCAGCTTTATGGATGCTCCGTTCAACAAACAGTATTACAAGGAAGGACATCCGGAAACAGAAACAACCTATATGGGATGCCGTACCCGCGTTATGGGAAATATCAACGGTCCGGAAATTGCGACAGGAAGAGGAAACAACTCCTTTACCTCCATCAACCTGCCGCGTCTTGGAATCAAGCACGGAGTTGCTGTAAATGGTGATTTCAATGAGGCTGCTTTCTTTAATGAGCTGGATGAAAAGATGGAAATCGTTATTCAGCAGCTGCTGGAGCGTCTGGAAATTCAGGGAAGAAAGAAAGTGAAAAACTTCCCATTCCTGATGGGACAGGGTGTCTGGATCGGCAGTGAGAATCTGAGCTGGGAGGATACGCTGGAGGAAATCATCAAGCAGGGAACGCTGACGATTGGTTTCATCGGTCTGGCGGAATGTTTAAAGGCGCTGATCGGAGAACATCACGGAGAAAGTGAAGAAGCGCAGAAGCTCGGTCTGAAAATCGTAGGGCATATGCGTGAAATGTGTGATGAAGCTACAGAGAAATACGGTCTGAACTTCTCTCTTATTGCAACTCCTGCAGAAGGTCTGTCTGGAAGATTTACACGGATTGATAAGAAAATCTACGGTATCATACCGGGTGTTACAGATCGGGATTACTATACAAATTCCTTCCATGTACCGGTATACTATCACATAACAGCATTTAAGAAGATTCAGAAGGAAGCTCCTTATCATGAATTCACAAACGGCGGACATATCTCCTATGTGGAAGTGGACGGAGATCCTACAAATAATCTGGAAGCATTTGAATCCATCGTTCGCTGTATGAAGGATGCGGGAATCGGTTACGGCAGCATCAACCATCCGGTAGACCGTGATCCATGCTGCGGCTACAGTGGTGTAATTGAAGGGCATGTCTGTCCAAAATGCGGAAGAGACGAGCGTGAGGAAGAATATAAGTTTGAGAAAATCCGCCGTATTACCGGTTATCTGGTAGGTACGGTAGACCGTTTCAATGATGCAAAGGCATCTGAAGAACGGGATCGTGTAAAGCATGGATAGCAAAACCATCCGATTGGCTTCCCCTATGCAGGAGGACAGCTTTGTAGATGGTCCCGGTGTTCGTATGGTTATCTGGACGCAGGGGTGCAGACATCACTGCCCAAACTGTCACAATCCGCAAACCTGGGATACGGAAGGCGGCACCCTGTATTCCGTTGAACAGCTGCAGCAGCAGATTCGTGATGCACAGCTGCAGAGCGGTCTGACACTTTCAGGCGGAGAGCCGTTTCTGCAGGTTGAGCCATTGCTGGAAATCGTAAGAACGGCAAAGGAAAAACAGCTGAACATCTGGGCTTACAGCGGGTTCACCTATGAAGAGCTTCTTGCGGATGAGCGTAAGAAAAGGCTGCTTGTGCAACTTGATGTGCTGGTTGACGGTAAGTTTGTGAATGAGCTGAAGGATTACCGTCTTGTCTTTAAGGGAAGCCGGAATCAGAGAATCATCGATGTACAGAAATCACTGCAAAGCGGCAGTGTCATCCTGTCAGAAAAGGATGAACAGAATCAGAAGCTGAAGGAAGAGGATATGATCAATGCATGACCATATCCTTTCTTTTATCTCTTTCTATAGCATAAGAGGAATAGCTGAATCATCGATTCTCTGTGAAACTGCAAACAGCGTCATATGAGCCAAAAGGAAGAGGGAATGCGGCTGTTCTTAATTACTGCATACCTTTTTCCAAAGGTGATGCTTTGTGCCCTTGTTATTATAATTTCATTCTATACAGAAAACTTTATAGATAATTATTTTGATGTGTGAACTATACAGGCACTGAAGCTGTACAGCAAGATTGCATATATGCAATGGAAGTTCTTCCATAAGATTTTAAGGAATAGATTGCATGACAGATAAGTGTGTTGATACGAATATAATGTAAAAGGCTGTTGTAAAAGGAAATATGGGGAATTCTACTATTGGTTGAGAAGCAGACAACGAGCAGTTGTGACATTCAACCAGCTCTATCTTCCTTTAGGAAGAAATCATTTCTATAATGAGGGTGTGAAGAAAGGTGGAACACTATATGAAAGCATTAGGAACCAAAATAAGTGAATTGAGAAAAGCAAGGGGTATGACACAGGATGAGCTTGCAGATAAAATGGGAGTTTCGCCGCAGGCTGTATCAAAATGGGAGAATGATCTTTCTATGCCGGATCTTCCAGTATTGATTGAGCTGTCAGACTTCTTCCATATTTCTCTGGATGATTTTCTAAAAGAAAAGGTGCAGACAGTCGAACTGCTTCCGGAAGATAAGCGAAAGGATATCGAACAGATGTTTTTGAGAGTGTATGTGAATTCAGAGAATGGAGACAGAGTACGTGTCAACCTGCCGCTGGTTCTGGTAAAAATGGCCAGAGATATGGGGCTGGACATCCCGCAGATGACAGACAATCCAATGATGCAGAAAATCGATCTGGGAATGATTATGCAGCTGATAGAGAGTGGTGTGATCGGAAAGCTTGTAGAAGTCGATTCTGCAAACGGAGATCATGTCGAAGTGATTGTCGAATAGCATGAAGATACGGATTCATGCACAGTCCTGCCGTCTAAATCTTCGCATTCCCGATAGCATGCTTTATAATATGCTCACCTGTACAGTGATTAGAAAGACAATACAGGAGAATACGGAAATAGCATGGACAATGGATAAGGAGACCACAAGAAAGATGATGCGTCTTCTAAAGCATTTCAGTAAGGAATACAGGGGATTAATCATCGTTGATGTAGAAACGGCTGATGGGGAAATTGTGCAGATAACATTATAAAAGGATCATGGCTATGATCTTTTTTCTGTTTACACCTGTGCTCCTGAAAAAAGAAGAGAAGCATTTTGAAAAAAAGAAACAGGTGCCGTTGACCTGTTTCTAAGCTGCTTCCTATCTTTTACTGATTATGTAACATGCAAAGCTGTAGTTTTATCTTCAGCTAATGCTGCATTCTTCCAGCAGCTGCAGACAGCCGTCCGGATTGTCTGAATGAAGAAGCGCATTTGTAAATCCCAAATCCATCAGCTTTCTTGCCAGGTTGGAAAGGATTCTAAGATGCTCATTCCCGCTGTTTTCCTTGCGTACAGCAATACCGAATACCATCTGAACCTGATCATCATCCCATTGAATTGGATTTTGTAGTCGAAGAAAGACCAGAGATGTATGCCTGACGCCCAATGACAATGCATGCGGTATAGCGATGCTGGAGCCCATGGCTGTAGATATTTCGTCCTCTCTTGAATAAACATCGTCTATATATTGCTGCTTATCACACAGCCGCTGATTATTCTCCAGTGTATCCGCAATGCAGGAAATAATATCATCCTTGGACTGCAGATTCATATCAAGGAGAATCAGATTCTCATTGATCAACTTCATGTCTTACTCCTGATCCGGTTCATTTCTGATAAAGAAATAAATCATACAGACAGCAACTGCTGTTCCTGCTGCAAACGATAACAGATATAATGGGATATTGCTGACAAGAAGCAATGTTTCCAGACCGCCAATCGGTGCAGATAGTGTAATTCCAAACATGGCTACCAAGGCTCCTGTTACTGCTGCTCCAACACATAAGGAAGGAAGAATTTTCTTAGGCCGGTCTGCTACAAAGGGAATGGCTCCTTCAACAAAGAAACTGAGTCCCATAATATATGCAGCAATTTTTGCCCCCCGTAAATTTTCGCTGAACTTTTTAGGAAACAGTGTACAGGCGACAGCACAGCTTGTAGCAATTACCATGGCACTGCAGCCGCAGGAAGCCATGACAACAGACGGTACGGTTCCTCCATCTGCTGCAGTCAGTGTTGCAACAGAGAACAGATATGCAGTTTTGTTGATGGGACCGCCAAGATCAAGTGCCAGCATACCGCCGATTACTGCCCCAAGCAGTGCAGCATTTGTACCGCTGAGACCGGACAGGAAATCTGTAAGCGCATTGCTGACAGGGGCAACGACAGAATTGATTGCCAGCATGGCAAGACTTGTTAATGCAAGACCCAGTATCGGGAATAACAGCAGTGTTTTGATTCCCTCCAGAGATCGAGGTATCCCGGCAGTCAACTTTTTCAGACCGAGAATGATATAACCCGCTGCGAAGCCGCCGATCACAGCGCCAAGAAAACTAGAGCCGCCGTTTGCTGCCAAAGCACCGGCTACCATACCGGTCAGCAATCCCGGCCGATCCGCTATGGAATAGGCAATATAAGCTCCCATAATCGGAAACATATACCCCATAGCCAGCCCGCCAATCTGATTCAGCCAGGAAACGAAAACATTGGATGAGCCGAAGGTCGCTGTGTTGGCATTCTGAAAATCAAACAGATAGGCACATGCCAGCATAATTCCACCACCTACAACAAATGGCAGGAAGTAAGAAACACCGGACATCAGATGATTATAGCTTTTTTTCCAATTCATAATTTTCTCCTCTTTTTCATTTAATATTCTTTTAGTGCATCATTCAGTTTTTCATATACGCTTTCTACTTTTCTAACGGCATCTGTTACAGAAACCTCCAGAAGCTTTTTCCCTCTGAAGCGCTCCATTTCCACACGGGTATCTGCCGCAATGATAACGTAGTCTGCTTCCTTAATATCTTCCTCACGTAATCGGTTCTCTACACCTCCGGAACCATTTGTTTCAATTTTTACCTGAAAGCCCAGTTTCTTACCCTGCCGCTCCAGATTCTCAGCGGCCATATACGTATGGGCAATTCCTGCCGGGCAGGCACATACTCCGATAATGCGTTTCATAAACAAGTCCTCCTTTATGTTCTTTCTATCTGTATCATTCTGAGCTCACCCTTACGCAGAGGCTCCAGCTCATTGGACAGCGGTTTGTGTATTGTATGATCCAGTGTCGTCAGTGTGTAAACAAGCGCTTCATCGCTATGTATTATGCCGCAGGATACCGGCTCTATTTCATTGTTATACAGACGAAGCAGCCAGTAATCTTTTTCCTTCACCAGTGATCCGAAGCAGCCCTGTAGCTCATCCATATTCAGAAAGCTCCAGGAATCCGGAAGTCTCTGTTCTGGTGGATTGGTAGGAAAATAGGATATCGGATGCACAGACTTATCAAAATGCTGTCCTTCAAAACAGAGCTGCGGGCAGGCATATTGAATGTAGTCTTGGCAGATACGATTACCGTCATAGCTTTCATACCACGTTAAGGCCAGATCAAAGCTGTTTTCTTTCAGCATCTGACATTTTGGTGTTTGGAATATCATGTAGTCCAGACCGCTGGGCCTGCCCGGACGACGATGCAGATCCGGATAGCCCATAGCACCATAGGAACGAAACAATACTACAGCGATATCCTTGTTACCTTCGTCTATCAGCTCATATTCCTTACTGCTTTTCGTCATAACAGTCATGACTTCATCATCCTCTACCGATACATAATTCAATAACGGCCATGTTGGACTGGGCTCTTCAAACCAGCCATCCGCCTTCCAGGTCTTTAAAGCTGCCGGAGTGCTTTCGCGTTTGATGTAGCTGTATTGTGTCCCTGCAAGTGAATACGTATGCGGTGCCTGTCCGGTGAAAACCAGACGTACACGATGATCCGTTGCATGATTATCAATCGTTCCCGAAATACGGATATTATTCTTATCTATCAGCTCAAGCTTAATTTTATATCGCATACCGGAATTTCGTATTCTATCTTTTCTATTCTTCAGATTCCGAGGTATCTCCATGGTACCTGTCAGGGTCATACAGCTGTAAGTCATATTCTGTACGCAGGAAACTTCTGCATGTTCAAAGTAATCTGTAAGAATCCAGTCATATTCTGGAGGAGAATAGTCAAAGCTGTCTCCCTCATCCCCGGACTCCTCCAGATAGATAGCGCTGCGATGCTCCCTATGACTCCTGTAATCAAAGATATGTACACCCTCTTCATCCTTGTGAATACGGAAACGGTTATTTTCAATATAAGGAACCTGCGCCAGTTCATAGCTGACAGATGGCTGATCAATATCCTGAATATACAATGTGCGATAGGAAAGCCCCTTCATATGATCAATCTGCAATATGATTTCTGTTTCATAGAAATAGCCCTTGGGATCCATATCACGGATATCTTTACGTAAAACACCACAGTTCTTTTTTACTGTCCCTGCACGCGTATACGGCAGCTCCTTTCCATCCAGAAGGATTCGGAAATCAGGTTTTCCAGTCTGTACAGTTGTATGCAGTGTCTGTGTTCTTGTATATGGCAGCGTATTGCATACCAGCAGAGGATATCCATCCTCCCTCTTCTGTACAGAAAGAGAAAGCAGCTTCATCAGAAATACCGTTTGAGAGGTTATCAGATTGTAAGCATTCTGTGTTTCCTGCTGAATATAGTCATTTGTTTCATCTGTCAGTGTCGCAGAGGAATGTGTCTGGCAGCGCAGCAGACGATTCCATATTTCATCGATCAGTCCGTGGTCATACGGGATACCCTGTGCATCCAGCATGGACATAAGAGGCTGAAGACCGTATGTGATCTTTCGCTCACAGGCATCCTGCAGTGCTTTGATATCTGCGCGTGCGGAGAAAATGGAACGGTGAACCCGATGATACTGCGTCGAGAACAGTTCATGCTCATGGCATTTTAAATTGTGACCATGCTCTCTTACACGATTGCAGAAGTCCTGCCATGTTGTTGATACAAATGCAATGTCTGTTTGCTGTGCGTTATACTCTGCTATTCGTTTTGGTATATCCAGCATTGCCGGATTTTGATCAAAGCCCAGCGGAAATACAAATTCGTGATCCAGTGTGGAATAGGACAGGAGCCGGTCAATCAGACTTTGTACACTGATTTTATTGTAGTCAAGAGCTGATTCATCAAATAATGTACCATTACGGAATGCATAGCATCCGTATCCATAGCCTGCAATCATTGTGCATACCAGCAGCTCACTGCCATCATTTGATTTCATGTAAAATTCGCTGCCAAGCTTATAATCATCTCCAACACCGCGTGTTATGACAAAATCCTTAATTCCAAACTGATGAAATATCTTGGGAAAATCCCAGGAATGTCCAAAGGAATCCGGCAGATATGCAACCCTGGAAACATATCCGAGATTTTCGGCAGACTGCATGCCGAGTCTCAGGTTGTTAATGACAGATTCACCATTGCAGATAAAGCAGTCAAGCTGTGAGTGAAAGGGTCCGATTACGAGCTTTTTTTCCGTTACGAGAGTTCGTATGTATGCTTCGTCCTCCGGGTGAAGCTTTCTGTACTCATCCATCGGCGCACTCTGTCCGTCGAAAAAGAAATCTGTAATTCTTCCGCTTCGAAAGCCTTCCAGCATCTCCTTCATATTATAGCACAGCTGAACAGTTGCATCCTGTGCTGTGAAATACCAGATCAGATCCCAATGTGTATGATGAATACAATGTGCTGTTTTCTTCATTGCTGTTCCTCCTTGCACCTCTACTATATCAACCGCTGTCTTCAACAATCAATAGAGCACGGCACTTCCTTTTTTCAACATCTACAGGTATTCCTGCAATTTTTTCCAGACAGCTGTATATAGAAATTATGATATAATTTCTATGGAAGAAAGCGGATATCAGATGCTGTTTATTTTAGGCATACAGCTCTCACCTTCGGTATGCGTTCCGAAAGAAAAGCAGAAATTAAATCTGTATCTTTTCCGCAGGATCGAGATAGATACCGTATGGAAGGCTCTTGGCATACTATAATGGGTGATAAAAACAAAAAGGACAGTGAACTGGAGGCTTATCATGAAAAAAACACAAAGGTGGATGGAACTTCTGAATATACTTGTAGAGGAACAGAATTTTCAGACTGTGGCAGAGCTTGCAGAACAGGTCGCAGTATCTTCGCGAACGATACACAGCGATTTGCAGGATACCAGTTTTCTACAGCTCCTTCATGGTGCCGAGCTGATAAAAAAACCGAACATCGGAATACGTCTTCACTGTACACAAAAACAGAGAGAGGCGATTTACCGGCAGCTTCAAAAAAATCGCTTTGAGACATCTGTCCCCTTGGAAAAGGGAAATGATTTACATACGGTTCTGCATATGCTTTTAACTTATAGGGATGCGATCCGTATGGAGGATCTTGCAGATGCATTATACCGTTCAAAGTCCTCACTGACCACTGTTCTGGAGGAAGCTGAGAGACTTGCTGAGAACTATGACTGCAGACTTCGAAAACGTTCAAACTATGGTCTGTCTCTGGAAGGACACGAAGAGGATATCCGAAATCTTTTTTACCGTTTTGTAGACACTCTTCCGATGCAGGGATATCAGCATAATGATCTGGATGTCCGTCTGCCGGATGCATTATATGAAAAAATGAAAATGGTATTTGATGTTCAGATGATTCGGATGATTATCCCGATTGTAAAATCATCGGAAATCAATCTGAATACTCATTATTGTGATTATGATTTCGGTATGCTGATTCTCAAATGCTGTATATTACTTACGCGCTGTCAGATTGACAGGTCAGTTCAAAAGCAGACAACCATCAGCACTGATCTTCAGGAATATTATGTAGCCACCATCATGAAGCTGAAAATGGAGCAGACATTTCATGTAAGCCTTCCCGAAGAGGAAATATATTATCTGGAACGGGTGATTCTTTCAACCCGCAAGCAGCAAAACCAGGAGCAGTTTCAGGAGCTGGACAGTGCCATGCTGGATAGATTCATTTATCTGGTATCGGAACGTCTGAATGTCGATCTGTCAGAAGATAAACAGCTCAAACAAAACCTTTGCAATCATATGAAACCGGCAATCCGGAGAATGAAGTATGGTATCTCAAGTGAGAATCCTCTGCTGGAAGCAATCAAAACGAAATACACGGAGGTCTATGTCGCAATCATGACAACGATTGATAAGATAGAGGAAAGGGAACACATCTATTTTGACGCCAATGAGCTTGGCTTTATCTGTCTGCATATCGTCGGAGCCTTAAACCGCTCCAGAAATATCCGTTCCATACGCTGTTTATTGATCTGTGACGCCGGAATCACCTTTGAATCCTATATTAAAAGCATGGTTGAAACATCCTTTCGTGAAATAGAAATTGTGAACATTATAGGCAGTGATGAAATGAAAAAAGAAACGGGGCACCAGCATGATCTTATACTGAATGCTACAACGAACCGTCTGCATGCTTCCAATATTATAAATATCGATCACTTGTTTACAGAAGCATCCTGTTCGCAGATTCGTCATTGGATTTTTGCAAGAGAAATCAAGCATACGCTGGAGCTTCGCACAAAGTTTGACAGCTATCTTTCTTATTTTCAGGACAGCTGTGAAAATCGCAGAAGTCTCATTCATAAATACTGCACATATCTGGAGGATAACGGATATGTTACAGAAGCGTTTGAGGCGTCGGTTTATGATCGTATTCAGTATTCCTCAACAGCAATCGGACGTGGTGTTGCAGTCCCTCACGGTACGAAAAAAGCAGTGAAGAATTCCGTTATTTTAATCATCAAACTGGATCATACAATCACATGGGATGATCAGCTTGTTGATCTTGTATTCTTTGCGGCCATCGGTGAGGATATCAGTACGGAATACAGTAAAATATTTCGCCGCATTGTACGGATTGTCTCTGATGATGAGCAGACGCACATGCTGAAAAGCTGTAACAGTCTTGAAGAAATCAGAAAATATCTGTTTGATACCGAACAAAAAGCATAAGCTTTTTATATTTGCTCTTGCAATCCTTTCAGCTGCGTGTAGGATTTATGGTGAGGTGGTTACTATGAAAGAATTAAAAAGCTATATACAATCCGTCAATACCTGCAGTGATTCGCTGATTCGTGAGGTGTGGAGTGATCAGGATGAATGCTCCATGATATTTCCAAAAGGGGAAGTGGAAGGACTGGACGCTATCCTTGCTTCCTTTTATCACGGAGCGATGGCTCAGTATGAAACGCGCGACCTTCAACAGGATGATGTTAAGATTCAGGAATTCTGTGATATTACAATTGTACGCTTTTACTGGACGCTGTATGCGACGATGAAGGACAGCGGGGAACATATCATGAACAAGGGAAGGGAAACACAGATTTACCGCAGCTATCCGCAGGGGAAAAAGCTGGTGCATGTGCATTATTCCAGACTGCCGTAAGGCATGGCGTTAACACCTGTGAACATTCGTATATATCGACATGATTGCTGAACAGCAGAACAAGAAAAAAGCACGATTTTTCACAACCGTGCTTTTTCTATTGTCTGGAATGTAGTGTTTCACGAGTCTGTTCATCAAAATCCAGACCTTCAAACTGCATATGATAATACTTGGCATAGGTGCCGCCCTTCGCAAGCAGTTCATTGTGTGTTCCTCTTTCTTCCATGCCGTTTTCAGAGATAACGATAATTTCATCTGCATTGCGTATGGTGGAAAGACGGTGCGCAATTGTGATACAGGTTCTGTTTTTTGCCAGCTCTTCCAGACTTTTCTGAATATGCCGTTCACTTTCATTATCCAGTGCACTTGTGGCCTCATCCAGAATCAATATTCTTGGATCCTTCAGGAAGACGCGGGCAATACTGATGCGCTGCTTCTGTCCTCCTGACAGTCGTGTACCACGCTCACCGACATAGGTATCATAGCCATCCGGCAGTCCCATAATGAAATCATGAATATTTGCCTTTTTGGCTGCTTCGATGATTTCCTCATCCGTGCATCCGGGTTTTCCATATGCAATGTTTTCTTTTACACTTCCGGTAAACAGATATACATCCTGCTGAACGATACCGATTGCCTTGCGAAGGCTTTCCAGTGTCAGCGTTCGAATATCCTGACCATCCACACGAACAGCTCCGTTCTTCACATCATAAAACCTTGGAAGCAGGGAACAGATTGTCGTTTTCCCTCCGCCGCTTGGTCCGACCAGAGCAATGGAACGGCCTGCTTCGATATGTATAGAAACATCATCCAAAACATGCTCTTCCTCATTATAAGAGAAGGTCACATGATCATAATCTATGACACCCTGAACATTCTTCAGCTCCTGTGCATCCGGTGCATCCTGAATATCCGGCTCTGTTTCGATGACTTCAAGGAATCGTTTAAACCCGGAATAGCCCTTTTGAAACATCTCTGTAAATTCAACGAGCACCTCAATCGGGGCAACAAAGATGTTGATATACAGGGCATAGGTCGCAAGAGAAATTGGATCGAGTGTTCCGTTGGCAATAAAATATCCACCCGCAACCAGAATCGTCAGGTACAGCATCCCCTGAAAGAAATTATTTCCTGCATGAAACAGTCCCATCCGGTAATAGTTATTCGTCTTAGATTGCAGAAACAGCTGATTGCTGTGAGAAAATTTATCACGCTCAATGTCTTCATTGGCGAAGGATTTGACAACACGGATACCGGCCAGAGAATCCTGCAGGCTTGCATTGACACCGGCAATCTTACGGCGGTTATCCATAAAGGTTGCCTGCATTTTCTTATTCTGAAGCATACTGAAAATCAGCATGACCAGCGTTACTGCAATCAGAATCAGGGTCAGCGGTACGTGGATGTACAGCAGCAACAGAAAGGAACCGATAATTTTCAATAGCGAGATAAATACATTTTCCGGTCCGTGATGCGCGAATTCTGAAATATCAAACAAATCAGAAACCAGCTTGCTCATCATTTCCCCGGTATTGTTACGGTCATAATAGGAGAAGGACAGGCGCTCAAACTGATCAAACAGATCCTGACGCATATCGCTCTCCATACGTGCTCCCATAATATGTCCCTGCGCTGTTACATAATACCGGCAGATTGCACGAACGATATACATTACAAGCAGTCCTTCCCCAAGCAGAAGCAGACTGTCCATAATCATATCCTTTGGTTGAATATAAAAGGTAGTATTCAGATAGCTCAGAATCTGCGGAAATGCAAGATCAACCGCACTGATCACAAGTGCACAGAACATATCAAGAAAGAACACAGTCTTATATGGCTTATAATAGCTTATAAATTTCTTCATAACTTCCATTTAAAAATCCCTCCGTTTCGCATACTGCATTATTATACACGAATTAGAAGCGGCTTACAATTCATATCCACTGATTCCAAATCGTATAAAAACAGCTGTAAGCAAAAAAGGAGATATCTCCCTTCTGCATGCGGTCTGTGAAAACATACGCAGGCAATCATGCAGTTTAGATTTCTCATTCCGATACAATGGTAATTTGATTATCGTATTTTTTAAATCTGGCGGCAGACGTATCCTGTTCGATAAGAATGATATCGCCATTGGAATCCTTAACGATGTAGGCATCCTTCAAATGTCCGGATAGGAGCTTGAAAACCTGTTCATTAAGCTTTTTATATGTACCATGAGATACACGATCACCAGATAAATAATAAAGCTGATCCTCATCATCCAGACTGATATTCGTAAAGCTATCGGCACTGGTATAGGTTCCACGAATACCTTTTGCGAATCGATGCTCTTCCTTGCGTTCACTGACATAGGTGCCTATGGCATACAGCACAATAAAAAACAAGCAGGATACGAAGATGAAAGAGATTTTAATAATACGGTACTTTTTCTCTAAATTCATGATTTTCCTTTCTATGAATACCTGACTGCGATCTACAGCCTCTGAAAATATATTGTATACAGCTGTGTAATCATCAGTAATCATTTTAACCGTAATCATCATAGCATACCGTCTATAGGGATTAAACTCCATTTAAGCATTATTAAGATTGTTTCAGGCAAGTCTTTTTGCATAAAATGAGAGCTGCCATGCAATATAAAAAAATCTAAGTATTTACTTTGAAAATAATCAAAAACCCCTTATAATGAAAAAAAGGGTGATACGATGGGCATACGAATGTTAACAATCAACGTGAATGGGTATGACATACAGGCAAAATACAGGGAAGAGGATATCAAAACAGTATTTATGCCATTTCTTCAACATGTCATACAGCTGCAAAAGGAATCAGGAAAAAGACTCATAGTCTTTCTGGCGGCTCCTCCTGCAACAGGGAAATCCACACTTGCGATAGCACTCTGTCAGTTTGCCAGAGAATTGGGCTGTATGGATATGCAGTATGCCGGTATGGATGGATTTCATTATACGAATGCCTGGCTCGATAACCATTTTCAGGATGGAAAAAAACTAAAGGAACTAAAAGGTGCTCCGGAAACATTTGATGCAGAAGCAATGTATGCATTGATAAAGGAAACAAAAGGAAGCGATACCTGGTGGCCGGTATATGACCGTAATCTGCATGAGCCGCTGAAGCATAGGCTGCATATTACAGGCAGTATTCTTCTTGTGGAAGGTAATTATCTTCTGTTGGACGAGAAACCCTATCGCTCCCTTTCTGCACTATGCGACTATTGTGTGTTTATTCAAGCGGAGGAAAACCTGCTGCGTGACAGACTCATTGACAGAAAAAGCCGCGGCGGGCTAAGCAAGGAGCAGGCAGAGGTTTTTTATGAAAAAAGTGATCGCTGTAATGTACAGCGTGTCTTACATAACCGTTTGAATAGTGATGAGGTGTGGAAGCTTTGTACAGATGGAGGGTATCGGCTCATTTCTCGCAGCTTCGACGAATCGTGGCAAACATTCTGTGAATGAGAAAGGCAGTGATACACATTGCCGTGATATAAAGGAGATTGCCTATCCATATGCCGGTACGCTTCATAATTTGAGAGAATACAGGCTGGGTAGTGATTTTGTAAGGACTGATATAAAACATATTGATATCCCCGTAGGAATGAAATAAAACATTGAGCAGTGTGGCAGCTCCTATGCAGATAAGTAAAATCGGAAGGGTTTTTATAAACCCTGAAAGAGAGGTATCACCGTGTCTTGAAAAGCCGATGAAAAAGCCGACAAACAGAAGAAGAAAGTGCCAGACAAAGGCATGCAGCGTCAAGGTGATATAAGGATGCATGAGGCCATCCGGAACCAGCAGCGCCATAAGACCGCCAAGCAGATTGAAATCCATCAGGAAGGTTTCCAGAGGAATCAGCCATCTGCTTTTTTTCATAAAGGGAAGAATTGCACAAAGATACATGGGAAGACTGCATAGCTGAAAAGGGAAAATCCACCAGTCATAGGTTTTGTTATCCATAACATAAAAATGAAAGAGCTGCTTGTATAATTCGGAAAGCAGTAAAATAACTGCAATAGCAAATAATATACGGTGATAGCTGCGATCACTCACCCTGCGCAGCTTCCATGCCAGCGCAATAGACACAGGGATACCGACTAGCAGCATAACGATATGAAATAGTCCATAGGGCTTTGGCTCAGCCATTGTCCATGCCGTCGCATTCAGAAAATTCTCCATGCGATCACCTCCTGCCTATAGTATGGACACGATAGTATGAAACTGCAATAGAAAAAAGTGTTTTCACTGGAAGCAGCATTGAATCAGGAGGTATTCCATACTGCTTAGCAATTTTCCTTCCTGTATGTTCCCCCTTGTGATACATAGGGATCGTTCCATGATTTCACTTGATAAACTGCATACCCGCTTTATGGTTCATGCAGACTTGAGAAACTCAAATCATAACAGCATACTGCGACTATCAATTCTGTTATACACATGTCCGCGAAGAAAGAAATAAAAGGGATGCTCCTTTCTGCCGTGAGTGTGCAGGCAGGCGCATCCTTGTTTTATGTACGTTGAAAGCTTGTAATCATAATGAAAACACATAAGACCAGAAAGAGGATCGATATCCAGTTACTGAAAAAGGTACGAACACGGGAACCTCTGTTATGAATTATATAATTCCGTATGATCAGTCTTTTCTGATAGAGAGTAAACATCGCATACAGCAGAAACAGCGCTTCCAGTATAAGAAAGACTGTAGAAATCTGGCCGTTGTCTGAAAGCAGTGAGACTTCCATGATTGCAAAAGCGTTATTCAGAAAATGAATCGCTATCCCGGGCAGAATACTTCCTGACTTCAAAACAACATAGCAAATCATCATACTGAGAGCAAAAACAGGGACACTCTGCGGAAGATTTCCATGCAGCAATGCAAACAGCAGACTTGTCACAAGAATAGCGAAGACATTTCCATATCTTTTCAGCGTTTGCAGTATCAATCCGCGAAAGAGAAGCTCTTCCATGATCGGCGCAATGATACAGGCGGAGAGTACAATGCTTAGATTGTAGGTGATATCCGGCTTCATAGAGAAATCCGGCGTTGTCATGACCCAGCCAAAATGGATGAGGATCTGATTTATCAGCTGTATAAGAATTCCTGCTGCTCCAGACAATCCCATAGCGATAATCGTATAGCGAAGGATGGAAAGAAAATTCCATTCCTTGCATAGAGAGTACGGTATTGTGGCATGCAGCTTCTTTTTATATATTACAAGCGTTAAAATCGTTACAAAGCAGGTTGCTATCATACTGAAGATGTTTGTGATTGTTTCAAGCTCTGTTTGCGAAGCGCCTGACATGATGTATGCACTGCTTATGATTCCTAAGGTAAAGGCACAGGCAAATAATAAAATATAATAGAAAAGCAGAGAGCCGGCTATACGTTTACAGTCCTTTTTGCATAGCTGATCTTTATGTTCCTCTTCCAGATACGGCTCATGTTCCATACGGATACCTCCTATCGGTCAAAGAGCTTACGTCTTGCAGTAGATTGAATAAACAGCTCCTTTAGCCCGTCCACATCATCCTGCTCCAGGGTTGCTTTCAGATGATTGACCTCCTGTATGAAATCATCAATTTCCCGAATCAGGTTCTCTTTATTCAGAAAGAATACCTCACTCCACAGATTCTCGTTGATTTTCGCAATTCTTGTCAGATCACGAAAGGAGTCACCGGTGTATTCTACCAGGTGGGTGTTGTCATTGGTGTTCATAAGAGAAACCGCAATAGCATGTGTCAGATGTGAAACAAAGCCGATCATTTCATCATGCTGTGCAACGGTCAGCTCGGAGATGTTACTGAATCCGAGTATTTCGGCAAACTGGCGCATGGTCGCAACTGCTTCCTTCGTATTGCTTTCTGTGGGCAGAATAATGAAGTTGGCGATATGGAAGATGGAATCGTCTGCGAATTTTACTCCGCTGACTTCCTTACCTGCCATCGGATGAGAGCTTATGAACTCCACATCCCTGCGAATGATTTTCTGAATGGGTTCTACAACACCTGTTTTCACGGAGCTTACATCTGTAATCAGAGCACCGGGCTTGAAATATTTCTGATAGGTGGTTATCCAGTCTACCGTCATATTTGGATATAGTCCGCTTATTATGATATCAGCTTCCTTTATATAGTCAATATCAAATGTTGAACCGCGATCGATGATGTTATGCTTGATTGCATAGTCAATGCTGAGCTGGTTGATTTCAATGGCATCAACATGATAGCCGTTTTTCTTTAAGCCCATGGCATAGCTGCCACCGATCAGACCTAATCCGACAATAAGAAATCGTGTATTCTCCTGTATCATAACAGCTCCACCTTTCCACCAATGGACTGTAAATCTTCAAAGAATGTAGGATAGCTTTTTTGAATTGCCTGAGCACCATCAATGATGCAGGAGGTGTTGCTGCAGGTCGCTGCGACACTGAGCGCCATAACGATACGATGATCATTATGGGAGGAAAGCTCGCTCGCACAGGTATAGGAGGAGTTGCCGGTAATAAAGATTTCATCCTCTGTGGAATGAATATCCACACCGAATTTGCGCAGCTCCTGTTCCATTGCTTCAATGCGGTCACTTTCCTTGATACGCAGTCTGCCTGCATTGTAGATATTGGTATTTCCCGGGGAATACATAGCAAGGACAGTTAGGATCGGTCCGAGATCCGGGCAGTCCGCAAGATCGATTCTACAGCCATGCAGGCTGCTTTTATAAATATGATAGCCGTTTTTTACCTCTTCAATGCGTACACCAAAGTCCTTCAGTATCGAGAGAATTTTTTTATCTCCCTGCCTGGAATCGTGATGAACACCGGTAATGGTAAGATCATGATTGCATGCGGCAAGAACAGCAAAGAAGGCAAGCTGTGAATAGTCTCCTTCGATCGTATAGTCACATGCTGTATACTGCTGATTGCCCGGAATATGAATGGTCAGATCATCTTCGAAGGAAGCTTGTATGCCATAGGTTTTCAGCATTTGCAGCGTGAGATCAACATAGCTTCTGGATTCAAAGGGCGGAAGGATGTGAATGGTGGAATCCTCCTGCAGGAGTGGCAGTGTGAACAGCAATCCGCTGATAAACTGTGAGCTGACATCACCCTGTAATGTAATATCACCGGATTTCAGACATTCACGGATCGTGATACCGGATGCATCCTGTCGGAAGGTGAGCCCCTGCGCGTGGAACAAATCCTCATAAACCTTCTGCGGGCGCTGCAGCAGTCTGCCTTGACCGGTGAAGGTGATTTCCTGATTGCAGAGAGAGAAAATCGGAATGAAGAAACGAAGAGTGGAGCCGGATTCACAGCAAAACACTTCTTTGTTCTTTATTGTAAAATCTTTGATTCCGGTAACAGTAACCTGATCTGCTTCCATGCGGATATCGGCACCAAGCTGCTGCATGCCGGCAATCGTGGTTTTGATATCCTGCGAATAGGCAACGTTTTTTATGACGCTGGTGCCGTTCGCCAGAGAGGCACAGATAATCGCACGATGTGCCATGCTTTTACTTGGCGGAATGACAACATGACCACTGCAGATGGATGGTGCTACATGGGCTTTCATTTACATCGCCCTCCCGATTACACCTGCGATAGCCTTTCCCTTGCGGATCAGCTCCTTAAAGTTATCCGGCTTGAGAGACTGTGCGCCATCACTCCATGCGCATTCCGGATGATCGTGTACCTCCACAATCAGTCCGTCGGCACCAGCTGCGATTGCTGCAAGCGAAGCTGCCTCCACCAGCTCCCAATCACCGGTCGCATGACTTGGATCAATGATAATCGGAAGATGTGTTTTTTTCTTGATAATAGGAACTACACTCAAATCGAGGGTATTTCGTGTATAAGGTTCAAAGGTGCGGATACCGCGCTCACACAGCATGACATTCGTATTTCCTTCAGAAAGAATATACTCTGCGGACATGATCCATTCTTCAATCGTATTGGCCAGTCCACGTTTCAGCAGTACCGGCTTGTTTGTTTTTCCAACAGCCTTTAAAAGGTCAAAATTCTGCATATTTCTGGCACCGATCTGAATGACATCGACATGCTCTACAAATTCATCCAGCTTATCGGCACTCATCAGCTCAGTAACAACAGGAAGACCGGTTTGCTTTCTTGCCTGTGCAAGCGCGAGAATTCCTTCTGTTCCCATACCCTGAAATGCATACGGACTTGTTCTTGGCTTGTAGGCTCCCCCACGAAGCATCACTCCTCCTGCATCCTTTACCTCATGAGCGATATGACAAATCATATCTTTCCCTTCAACAGAGCAGGGACCGCCAATGACAACGATTTTTTCCTTTCCGCCGATGTGAATGCCGTTTACCTCTACTATCGTATCCTCCGGATGAAACATCCGGCTTGCCTTCTTATACGGGGATGATACGCGGACAACACTTTCCACATGCTTGTTCGCCTCAATGCGCTTCGGGTCAACCTGTGATGTATCTCCAACAACGCCGAAGACATTGAGGTTTTCACCAATACTCTCATGAATCTGAAGCCCCTTATCCTTCAGCTGCTTCATGACATGCTCAATATCTGCTTTTGTTGCACTTTTCTTCATTGTGATAATCATATCTGCTTCCTCCTCTTATATATGTTACTGTGCCGGTGTTTTTTTTATTTCATTGTCAGGGTTGCTGATCGCTCCATCAGCTGATCCAGAATGCCAATGGCAAGCACACTGTCCACGACGATTCTTGCCCGATGAATAATTGCCGGATCATGACGCCCCTGAATCTGAAGCTTCACTGCTTCGTGAGTCTTTAAATCCACCGTATTCTGTTCCTTATATATAGACGCTGTCGGCTTGATAACCGTACGGATGCGAATCGGCATTCCATTGGAAATCCCGCCGTTGATTCCACCATTGTTATTTGTAGCGGTATGAAATCCCTTGTCATAGGTGATCGGATCATTGGCTTCACTTCCATACACATCCGAAAAACCAAAGCCCAGACCGAATTCAATTCCCTTTACCGCTGGAACACTGAATAACAGATGACTCAGTGTGCTTTCCAGCGAATCGAAGAACGGTTCTCCCAGACCTGCCGGAACGTTCAGAATACAGCTCTCCAGAATACCGCCCACACTGTCGCCTTCATTTGCCGCTTCCTCTATCATCGCTTTCATATCTGCAGCTGCTGTATCATCCAGTACCGCAAAATCCATTGTATTGACACGTTCCACCTGTTTCTGTAATTCCTCTATATTCTCAGAAAACGGAATATCCTCTATGGTTCTGCTTTTCTGAATATGGCTTCCTATCAGAATTCCCTTTTCCTTCAGTACCTGCATAGCGATTGCACCTGCCGCTACCAGCGGTGCAGTGATTCTGCCGCTGAAATGACCGCCACCGCGATAGTCCTGCCAGCCCATATACTTTTCATTGGCAGTATAGTCTGCATGAGAAGGGCGCAGCCGATATTTCGTCTTTTCGTAATCATGACTTCTTGTGTTTGTATTTTCAATGAGAATCGTCAACGGTGTACCGGTTGTATGACCATTGAAATAGCCACTGACGATATGCAGCTCATCTGCCTCTTTTCGCTGTGTGGATATTCTGCCCTTTGCTTTTCGCTTTTCCATGACGGAGGCTATAAAATCCATATCCAGTTTAATTCCCGGCGCAAGACCGTCAATCACGCAGCCGATGGCTTCCCCATGGCTTTCTCCAAAAATTGTCACAGAATAATTATGTCCGAATGTATTTTTCATGCTTGTGTTCCTTTCAATATAGTACGTACTTCATCAAGCGGGGTTTCTATCAGTTCCGCTGTTCCTGCCTTTGGAACATGAACGATCGTTACATGATCACCGTCCGCTTTCTTATCTCTGCATAAAAGCTGATATACCGCTTCCGGGTCAAAGTCCACATGTGTGGGGATACCCAGACGCTCATACACGCTGATAACACGCTGCTTCAGCTGTTCATCCTCGATAAAATACAGCATTCCCAAAGCAACACATTCCCCGTGCAGATACTCACTCAGGTGATAATAGCTTTCAATGGCATGTCCGATGGTATGACCGAAGTTCAGAATCTTGCGCAGTCCCTGTTCCCGTTCATCCTGCTCGACAACACTCTTTTTCACATACAAAGCTTTTTCAATAATCGTATCCAGATCTTTTTCAATATCTCCATGCTCAAACAATGCAAACAGGGAGGCATCATAGATCAGTCCGGCTTTCAGTGCTTCCATCAGGCCGTTGATATAGTGCCTTCTGGGAAGCGTATGCAATGTTTCCGGATCGATAAAGACCATTTTTGGCTGATAGAAGGCACCGACGATATTTTTAACCTCATCCAGATTGATAGCAACCTTTCCACCGATACTGGAGTCTATCTGTGAAAGTGTGGTTGTCGGTATCTGTATGAAGTCGATTCCCCGCATATAGGAGGCTGCCACATAACCTGCCAGATCACCGACGACTCCTCCTCCAAGAGCGACTACACAATCCTTTCTGGAAAACTTGTGTGCCAGCAGATCCTCATTGATTTCCTTGAAGACGGCAAGGTCCTTGGAATCCTCCCCCTGTTCTATGACATGCACATACCCTTTCTTACATTGTTCCCGTACGATATTTGCATAGGCCTCCGGTACGCCGCTGTCTGTAACAATCATCACCTTGCGGTTTAAATCAATATAGTCATTTAAACGATACAGTATCCCGTGTTCCATCAGGATGTCATATCCGTTCTCCTTTAAATCAACGTGTAATTTCATAACAATATCCTCCCTTTTATGAAAAAAAAGCATCCTGTGTGTATCGCAGATGCTTTTGTGTGCTCGTTATAAAGTGAAAATAACCATGACTTCTTCAATGGCTTTATAACGGACTATTCAAAGTAATAAAAGTATGCTTTCTGTATCATGGTCAAATCACTCCAATTACCAATATGATAATATACTTTATGCATAATTACAAGAAAAAAACACAAATTTATGAAAATAATTTCAGTTTATGAAAATGCAATGAAAACATGATGCCGCTATTGCTGATGACAGAGTTAAGACGGTATAGGAGGACTCTATACAGCTATCCGTTACAGCACAATGAGTTTTGGATGATACTATTTGCACACAATTTGTAAAACTTTTCATAAATTCATGTAAGTTTTGAATTTATGATAGGAAGTTAAATAGAATTATTGTATAATATTGTGGAAACAGGGGTGAGTTTATGAGTTTATTGGATGATGCCCGAAAACGGATCAATGCGATTGATGAGGAAATGGCAAAACTTTTTGAACAGCGCATGCAGGCGGTTGAAGATGTTATCCGTTACAAACAGGCGCATCAGATGAAGGTTTTGGATACATCAAGAGAACAGTATGTTATTGAACATAATACAGCATTTATTCAGCGTGAGGAATACAGGGACAGCTACATAGAATTTATCAGTGAAATGATGGCAATCTCTAGAAAATATCAGCGATCGATCATTAACCGGGATCTTATCGGTTATTCCGGGACAGAAGGAGCATTTTCCCATATTGCTGCTGAGCGGGTGTTTTTGGATCACCGAAAGAAAAGCTATGCCTCCTTTGAAGACGTATTTCATGCAGTAACGGAGCGGGAAGTGGCCTATGGAGTCATTCCGTTTGAAAATTCATATACTGGTGAAGTGGGAGAGGTACTGGATCTTCTGATGCGTTATGATGTATATATCAATGATATATACGATTTGCAGATATCACAGAATCTGCTAGGTGTAAAGGGAGCATCTCTAGCGGATATCAAACAGGTGTATTCCAAGGATCAGGCGATATATCAGTCAAAGAAATTTCTGGAGGGACGCGGCTATGAGCTGATACCATATCCGAACACTGCGCTTGCGGCAGAGTATGTTGCGAAAGAAAATGATAAATCCAAGGCTGCCATTGCCGCGAAGGAAAATGCAGAGCTGTATGGTCTGGATATACTTGCGGAGGATATCAATACAAGTGAACAGAATACGACACGCTTCATCATCATTAGTAAACAGCTGATACAGCAGGGCAATCGCTTCTCGCTCGCTTTTACCACACACCACAAGGCAGGTGCACTCGTACATGCGATGAATATTATCGCTCAGTATGGATTTAACATGCAGAGTATTAAGTCCAGGTCGATAAAGGAACGTCCATGGGAATACTATTTCTATGTGGAAATAGAAGGAAATCTGAAGGATGCAAAGGAACAGCATCTGATCCACGATTTAAAGGAAGCATGTGAAGAGGTAAAGATACTCGGAGCATATCAAAACGATGAAAGAAAGCAGGGATGAATATGAGTTTTGTAAAACAGAACGTCAATAAGGCGCCAATCGAAGATACAGTATTCGCTATTGTGAAAAAGGCAAAGGAAGCCAAGGCTGCCATCGGTGCAGAGCAGGTTGTCGATGCGACCATCGGCTCTTTATATAATGAAGAAGGGAACATCGTTGCCTTTGACAGCGTGTTTACACCTTATAACGAAATAGCAAAGGAAACAAAGGCTACCTACGCGGCCAGCTTTGTCGGCAATGATTCTTTCCGTAAGCAGGTTTATGAATGGATCGTGGGCGGCACGGGCTCAACTCTGGTACACAGTGTGATTGCCACACCGGGGGGGACCGGGGCAGTAGCGATCACCATGCAGGAAATACTGGATGAAGGGGAAACGGTTATTCTCCCTGAAATCGCATGGGGCAGCTATAGGCTGATGGCGACCATGGATAATCTGAAGGTGAAAACCTATTCTCTGTTTGAGGGAGATCATTTCAATGTAGAGTCCTTAAAGGAAGCCTGCCGTGAGGTTATGAAAACGCAGAAGAAGCTGCTGCTGGTAATCAATGATCCATGTCATAATCCAACTGGTTACTCTATGAGTATGGAGGAATGGCAGGAGATTGTGGCATTCCTGAACGAATGTGGAAAGGAAGTGCCGGTAGTGCTTCTCAATGACATTGCTTATATTGATTTTTCTTATGATTTAGAGCATTGCCGAAATTATATAAAGACATTTAATGATTTTTCAGAAAATGTTATGGCTGTAATTGCCTTCAGCTGCAGCAAGGCGCTGACCTCCTATGGCTTGCGTTGTGGTGCCGCTATTCTGTTGGCACAGACAAAGGAAGCTGTACGCGATGTGGAAATCGTATTTGAGAAGGCGGCCAGAGCTACCTGGAGCAATGTGCCGAATGCTGCTATGGAAAATTTCACATATGTTACAACAACCAATTATGATGCGTATATGAAGGAAAAGGCGATGTATGTGGAGCTTCTGAAAAAGAGAAGTGACATCTTTACAGAAGAAGCAGATGCCTGCGGATTGGATTACTATCCTTATAAAGAGGGCTTCTTCGTAACTGTGAGAATCGAGGACAATGCATTGCGTGATGTCTTCCACGAAAGCCTGATGAAGCAGCATATTTATACAGTAAAGGTAAATAAGGGCATTCGTGTTGCGGTGTGCTCTCTAAGCAGTGAGAAATGCAGAGGGCTTGCGAAGCGCATGAAGGAAATACTTGATACATGTAAATAGACGCATATTACATTAGCATGATATAGATAAGCAGACCGGGTATTGCGGTCTGCTTTTACGCTTTTCGTAATCCGATGTATTCACTTTGTATATCGTTTTTTTAGCTTTTCCAGTTCATAAAAATATAATCCTATAATCGGTAAATCGCTTTTTGTAATAATCTCCGCATTCTGACTTTAAAAGCTGCATCCTGAATACCATCTTCTAAATCCGGTAAGACATTGTAAAAAGTGCCGTTTTTTTCTGCTGCTTTTCTGAATTTACTATCATGGAGATACGGAGCTGTTATATATGACAAAATCAAGCACGCCTGTTGTTGCTGTCTGTCTGGGACAAGTCACCATGAACGCTTATTCCCATACATAATTCCTTCATCAGAGTCATTGTTATCGTTCAGTACTTCTCAGCTTCCTGTAACTTTTCCACCCTTATAATGGCGTAGTTTTGCAGCTTTACTTACCATTTTAAATTTCAATTTTACAATTTTCCCATCTTTTCAGTATTCGAAGGAATATGTAAATCAGAATATACATCATAGAAACCAAATTCGTGCAGTTCGAATGAAGGTTATGGTATAGTATAAGAAAAGAAATGAGGGATAGCATGATACTTTTTGTAAGCGGACGCTGTGATATACCGGCATTCTACAGCACATGGTTTTTCAATCGGCTTCAGGAAGGCTTCGTGGATGTTAGAAACCCGTTCAATCCTCATCAAATCAGTCGTATTTATCTGAATGAACAAAATATTGATGGTATTCTGTTTTGTACAAAAAATCCGATTCCCATGATGAACAGACTGGAGGAAGTACCCTTTCTCTATCAGTTTCAGATTACGCTGACACCTTATCATGAGGATATCGAGGAACATGTAGCATCCAAAAAGGAAATCGTAAATGCGGTAAGAGAAATGTCACTGCGACTGGGAAAGGATCGTGTAATCGTTCGCTATGACCCGATCCTGCTTACTCCCAAATATACCGTGGAGTACCATCGGCGGGCATTTGAAAAGCTGTGCAGCCAGTTGGAGGGCTATGTGGATACAATTATCATTTCATTTGTGGATATGTATAAGAATACGGCAGGCAATCAGAAGCGTATGCAGCTACAGGAAATGCGCCGACAGGATATGCTGGATGTCGGAAAGGCACTGGGCAGTGTCGCTGAGCGCTATGCTGTACATATACAAACATGTGCAGAGGATATTGATCTTTCCCCCTATCATATTCACAAGGGACTCTGTATGGATCGTAAAAAGCTTGAGAGACTGGTACAGCATTCCTTGGATCATATTCAGGGAAAGGGTGTGCGATCTGTCTGTGGCTGCATGCCGACGGTTGATATCGGTGATTATAACTGTTGTCCGCACGGCTGTCGGTACTGCTATGCCAATTATAATGAAAAACAGATTGCGGAAAGAATGAAGCTCCATGATCCGCAAAGCAGCGTCCTGCTGGGACACCTTGATGAAGAGGACAAGATTACGATACGAGAGGATAAGCATATCCGTCAGATTTCACTGCTGTAGGACGAAAATATTTTCAGGTATGATAAGGAAATCCTAACTTGAAGTTTCTATTGCATAACTTGTTCTATCCATGCCATTTTCCTTTTGTTCGTGATTCATAGCGTGGTATAATAAACACACAAGGGAGAATGAATTGTTTGCCAATTGGTATAGAGAACTTCAAACTATGATAGATGAAGGTTATTATTATGTTGATAAAACCCTATTCATTAAGGAAGTGCTTAATGAAAAAGTTGCACTGTACACAAGACCGCGTCGGTTTCACAGAATAGTATCGCGATACCTTTGGTATCCGACAAGAGGCGCGCTAGTAGCGGGAAAAACATTAAATATGAGTAGGCGCTGCCCGCCCAGGCGTGCTATATTATTTCTTTTCTATGAAAGAGAAAGAGAATGCGTATCTTTTTGATAATCTTGAAATTTCAAATGATTGTGATGCTTTGCTTCATCAGCATGCATATCCAGTTGTATTTATCACCTTAAAGGATATGAAAAGAGCTGATTATAAGATGCAGATTGAGAAATTCAGTTCTATAATTTCAGACATTGTTAATGCAAATTCGGAATTGCTGAATAGTCCAATGTTAAATACTGCACAGAAAAATTTGTTGACACAGTATCAAAATGAGACCTCAACCATAAGCAACTTAATGGATGCTTTGTTTAAAATCAGTATTTGTATGCAACTGCATTTTCAGAAAAAAGTCATTATTCTGATTGATGAATAGGCGCTGCCCGCCCATGGCGTGATGTTCCTTTACAGACTGCATATTTGAATGGCTACTATGATGAAATGGTAGACTTTCTCAGGCATGTGTTTAGTGCAGCCCTTAAAACAAATGATGCTTTAGAAAAAGGTATTTTGACAGGTTGTAGACCTAAAGCCGATGGCAGAAAAGGCTTGTGAACAAATCAAAAATCAGAAATATATAGAGGGATTGTATGCAGATGGCTATGAAGATATTATAGGATATGGAATAGCATTCCATAAAAAGTCCTGTGTAATTACATCCTTGAAAGATATTTGAATGCTTTACATTAAAAAAAGCTGTGATAACTAGAAAGTCTGGTTTCACGGTTTTTTTAAATAATTGTTTGCTATTTTTCATCGCTTATTTGTTAGTCGAAATTATAATGTTCTCTGAAACCTCTTTATTGCGTCTTATGATCCAAAAATTATCATAATAAAGATGCAAGAAAATGCTTTTTATGGATATAGGATGCGTATGGAGTTGATATAATACGATATGATAAATAAATTGGATAGGATAATTTTGAAAGTATATAGTTACAAAGCATGAAAAAGAATACGCCTATATTCTGAATAAACCGCATACATATCCCGTAGTTTCCTCAGGAATCCGAAATTGAGAAAATCAGATAAGAAAATTCACTTTATCTATTGTAATAAAATCAGGTTTCTAGTAAAATAGACATGTATTGACATACATGCTTGTATATACCCTGTAATAAGGTCAGGGAGTTTCTAGCCGTTCACCGTAAACGAACGGGCTACAAGCAAACAATTACTCTTTCTTTTTGTTCTGGGACGTACTTGTTTGCTTTTTATATTGCAGGCCGGTGCGTCTTTATAATTTTTATAGGAGGTCTTACTTATGGTCTTAAGAAGATACGCTATAACAATTACACAATTTAACGGTTTTTAGTGTACATATTGGTGAAAACGATATGTATTTTTTTATTTCAAGGAGGAAAAACAAATGAGTGAAATCAAACCTGTCGTCAGTATTTTAATGGGAAGCCGTTCCGACTTGCCAACAATGGAGAACTGTTTCAACCAGCTGAAGGAATTCGGTATTCCTTTTGAAGCACACGCATTAAGTGCCCATCGGACACCGAATGAAGTTATCAAACTGGCAGAAGGTGCCAAGGATCGTGGAATCAAGGTTATTATTGCGGCTGCAGGCGGAGCTGCTCATTTGGGTGGAGTTATCGCATCCAGCACAACACTGCCGGTAATCGGCGTTCCGATTCAAACAAGTGCACTGGGTGGAATGGATTCCTTGCTGTCCACTGTCCAGATGCCTGGAGGAATACCGGTCGCAACAGTTGCAATCGGAAAAGCAGGTGCAAAGAATGCCGCTATTCTGGCAGCACAGATGCTTGCGTTAAGCGATGAAGCAATGGCTGAAAAAATGGTCGCATTCAAGGCTTCCATGGCAGAAAAAGTAATCAAAGATTCCGTGATTGAAGTGGAATAGGGAAAGGTGAATATACTATGAATTATCGCGTATTTGTGAAGAAAAAGGAAGCATTTCAGGTGGAATCCGCTTCTTTGTTTCATGAACTGAAGCAGAATCTGAATCTTGCAGGATTGCAGGGTGTACAGATGTATAACGTATATGATGTCTTCCATGGGGATAAACATGACATGGAGCTTCTGAAAGAAAAGGTTCTGAGTGAGAAAGTAACGGATGAGGTTTTTGATGAAATTGATCTGAAGGGAAAAACCTTCATTGCATATGAATGCCTGCCAGGACAGTATGATCAGCGTGCGGACAGCGCACAGCAGTGTCTGATGCTGTTGAATAACAAGCAGGATGTTGTAATCAAAAGCGGACGTATCGTCATTCTGGAGGGCAGTGTTACAGATGAAGAAATTCAGGCTGTCAAGAAATACCTGATCAACCCGGTAGAGATGAGAGAAAAGGATCTTGCCGTACTTGGGTATGAGGAGGATGTGGAGATTGAACCGGTACCTGTTTTAAGTGGCTTCCGTGATCTGGATGAAGCAGGTCTGGAGGCATTGCGCAGTGAACAGGGGCTGGCTATGACGCTGGCGGATGTTCAGCATATTCAGAAATACTTCAGGGAAGAGGAAGAGCGTGATCTGACGCTGACAGAGCTGAAGGTACTGGATACCTACTGGTCTGATCACTGTCGTCATACAACCTTTGAAACGATCCTTCAGAATGTAAAGATTGATGCAGGCAGTCTGCAGGATACCATACAGAAGGCATATGAGCTGTATCTGAAGCTGAGAAAAGATGTACATGATAATAAGAAATTTGTGACGCTGATGGATATGGCTACCATCGCGGGTAAATATCTGCGGAAAACAGGTAAGCTGGATGATATGGAAATCAGCGATGAAATCAATGCATGTTCCATTGAAGTAACCGTGGATGTAGATGGTGAGGATCAGCAGTGGCTGTTGATGTTTAAAAATGAAACACACAATCATCCGACGGAGATTGAACCGTTCGGCGGTGCAAGCACGTGCATCGGCGGAGCAATTCGTGATCCGCTGTCCGGAAGAAGCTATGTATATCAGGCAATGCGTATCACAGGTGCCGGAGATATTACAAAGGATATTAAAGAAGCACTTCCAAACAAGCTGCCGCAGAGCCGCATATCAAAGGGGGCTGCCGCAGGATATTCCTCCTACGGGAACCAGATTGGTCTGGCAACTACCTATGTAAAGGAAATCTTCAATGACGGCTATGTCGCAAAACGTATGGAGGTAGGTGCAGTCGTAGGCGCCGCACCAAAAGAAAATGTTGTGCGTAAAAAACCGGAAACCGGAGATATTGTCGTACTGATTGGTGGAGCAACCGGTCGTGACGGTGTCGGTGGAGCAACCGGTTCCAGTAAGGAGCATAACGATACCTCTCTTACAAAATGTTCCAGCGAGGTTCAGAAGGGAAATGCGCCAATCGAGCGTAAGCTGCAAAGATTGTTCCGTAATCCGAAGGCAACGAAACTGATCAAAAAGGCAAATGACTTCGGTGCCGGCGGTGTGAGTGTCGCAGTAGGTGAAATTGCGGATGGATTGAGAATTGACCTGGATAAGGTTCCTGTAAAATACAGTGGTTTATCCGGAACAGAGCTTGCCATTTCTGAATCACAGGAACGTATGGCTGTTTTGATTGAAGCGGATAAATTTGAGGAATTCAAGCAGCTTGCATATGAAGAGAATCTGGATTCCTGCATTGTCGCAGTCGTTACAGAGGAGCGCCGTCTGGTGATGAGCTTCCATGGAGAAGAAATCGTAAACATCTCCCGTGATTTTCTGGATACCAACGGTGTCCGCGGACTCCAGGATGTACTGATCCGTGAGGGCCTGAGTGATACCGACCCATTCCACAGCAAAGTGACCTCTGTGGAAGAAAACCTGAAACAGCCCAATGTGGCGTCCCAGATCGGACTTGCGGAAATGTTTGATGCTTCCATTGGAAAATCAACCGTCCTCATGCCATTTGGCGGAAAATATCAGTTAACGGAAACTGAAGGAAGTGTACAGAAGCTGCCGGTATTCGGCTTTACCAATACATGCTCCATCATGACACACGGCTATCATCCGGAGCTGTCGCTATACTCTCCGTATCTTGGTGCCAGCTATTCTGTTGTTGAAGCACTTGCCCGTGTTACTGCCATGGGTGGCAACTATGAAACCTGCCGTCTGACAAATCAGGAGTACTTTGAGCGACTGCATACCGATCCTGAAAAATGGGGAAAACCAATGCAGGCACTGCTGGGGCTGATTGAAGCGGAAATGGCATTTGAAACTCCAGCCATCGGTGGTAAGGATTCCATGTCCGGAACATTTAACGACATCAGTGTTCCGCCAACCTTGATTACCTTTGCGGTCACAACGGAAAAAACAGAGCATATTATTTCACCGGAGTTCAAGGAAGCCGGACATCATATCTATTACATAAAGCATACACCGAACGATAATCAAACACCGAATTATGAAGAACTGAAAGCAAACTTCGCCAAGGTGCGTGAGCTGATTCGTAAAGGCGTGATTTGCTCAGCCGCAACTGTGAAATTCGGAGGACTTGCGGAAGCACTATGCAAGATGAGCTTCGGTAATAAAATCGGTGTTGAGGTGAAGACAAGCGAACATATCTTTGATCTCAGTATCGGAAGCATTGTTGTGGAGAGCAGTGAAGCGATTTACGATGAAGCCTTTGTATTACTTGGGAAAACGACGGATGCCGACACGATCTGCATCAATGAGGAATGCATCACAATCGATAAAGCTATCACCGCATGGTGTGAGCGCTACAACACCATGTATCCAATGACAGTGGATCAGGAAAAGGGTGTTATTGAAACACCGGAGTATACTGCAAACGAGCGTGTTCATGCGAAAAAGACGATAGACAAGCCTAAGGTTATTATTCCGGTATTCCCTGGACAGAACTGTGAATATGATACAAAACAGCAGTTTGAGCGCGCAGGTGCGGAAGCTGAAATCTATGTCTTTAACAATCTGAATGTAGAAAGCATTGAACGCAGTTTGAAGGAGCTGAGTGAAAAAATTGCATCGGCTCAGATTCTGATGGTTGTCGGCGGCTTCTCCAGTGGGGATGAACCGGATGGAAGCGGTAAATTTATCGCCAATGTCTTAAGCAATCCTTCCGTAAACAAGGCTGTGCAGACACTGTTGGCAAATGATGGTCTGATTCTCGGTATCTGTAATGGATTCCAGGCACTGATCAAATCCGGTCTGCTGCCATATGGAGATATTACCAAGCTGAGTGAGGAATCACCAACTCTGTTCAGAAACAATATCAATCGTCATGTATCCCATATGGCGACAACGAAAATAACCTCCAACAAATCACCATGGCTGTCCAGCTTTACACCGGGACAGGGACATTCCATCGCGATGTCACATGGCGAAGGTAAATTTGTCGTTAGTGATGAGGTTGCTAAGCAGCTGTTTGAAAACGGACAGGTTGCTACACAGTATGTAGATCTGGATGGCAATCCAACGATGAATGGTACTTATAATATCAACGGTTCCAGCTATGCCATTGAAGGTATTACTTCCTTGGATGGTAGAATCTTCGGTAAGATGGGACACAGTGAGCGTTATGAAGACGGACTGTTTAAAAATATTGATGGGGATAAATATCAGAATATTTTCCAGAATGGCGTAAACTACTTCAGAAATAAATAAAAACAAAACCTATATAGGAATAGGCAAAATGCGTAAAAGAGAAGCAATTGAAGCAAAACCTATATAGGATAACGCAAAATGCGTAGAAGAGGAGCAATTATGGATATACAATCCTTACTGCCTTATATCGGTGGGGCGATCGTTATTATTTTGCTTCTTCTGATCGTAACAATAGGCTATGTTAAGGCACCGCCTGACACAGCCTATATCATTTCCGGTTTGAGGAAGAAAATTATCGTGGGAAAGGCAAGTATCAAGATTCCGTTTCTGGAGCGTCTGGATAAGCTGAGTCTGAAGCTGATTCCAATTGATGTTAAAACAAGCAGTATGGTACCTACCGCTGATTATATCAATATTCAGGTAGATGCCGCAGTAAATGTTAAGGTTGGCAGTGACAGCAATAAGCTGGAGCTTGCAGCACAGAACTTCCTGAATCAGAACAGTGACTACATGGCACGCGTTGCCCGTGAGGTTCTGGAGGGAAATATGCGTGAAATCGTCGGACGTATGCGTCTGGAGGAAATGGTGAGTGACCGCCAGAAATTCGCTGAGCTGGTAAAGGAAAATGCGATGCCGGATTTAGCGGCCATGGGTCTGAATATCGTCAGCTTCAATGTTCAGAATTTCACAGATGCAAACGGGGTTATTGACGATCTGGGTATTGATAATATTTCACAGATCAAGAAGAAAGCCGCAATCGCAAAGGCGGAAGCCGATCGTCAGGCAAACGATGCCAGAGTTGCGGCAGAGCGTGAAATTGCAATCAAGAACAATGATTTGAGTATCCAGAAGGCAGAGCTGAAAAAGGTTGCCGATGTGAAGCAGGCGACAGCAGATGCGGCTTATGAAATTGAAAAGGAAAATCAGAGAAAAACGATTGAGGTCACCTCGGCGGATGCCAATATTGCGAAGCAGGAACGGGAAGTTCTTCTGAAGTCAAAAGAGGCAGAGGTTAAGGAAAAGGCACTGGAGGCAGAGGTCAAGAAACAGGCGGAGGCTGAAAAATTCGCAGTACAGCAGAAAGCAGATGCAGAGCTGTATACGCGTCAGAAGGAAGCAGAAGCAAAGAAGTTCGAAATTCAGCAAGAAGCGGAAGCACAGCGCGCAAAAGCGGATGCGGACCGATACAGCCGAGAGCGGGAAGCACAGGGTATTCAGCTGGTTGGTGAAGCGGAGGCGGAAGCAATTCGTGCAAAGGGTATTGCCGAGGCAGAGGCTATGGATAAAAAAGCAGAGGCATACCAGAAATATACCGGAGCTGCCGTGGCGGAAATGCTGATCAAGGTTCTTCCGGATGTGGCAGGTAAGATTGCTGAGCCGTTAACACAGATTGATAAGATCACCGTTATCGGTTCCGGAAATGATTCCAGCAGCATTGATTCTGTGGCCGGAAATGTTCCCGGTGTCATGACGAAGCTATTTGAATCCATGAAGGAAACGACCGGTATTGATCTTGGTGAAATCGTCAGAGCGAATACATATGATGCCAAGGTCACAAGAAATGTGAATTTCTCCGGAATCCCAGCCAGTGATAACGATACAAATGTTGTGGTACAGGCAGCGGACAGCGTAAGGAAGCAGGATGAAAAAAAGCCTGAAAAACCGGTAAAGCCGGTAGAGGAAAAACCGGTTAAAAAGAAAGCGGACAATGATAAAATGTCCTGGGAAAAATAAAAGAAGAAAGCGAGAACGTGTATGAGTGATAAGTATAGAGAAGCCGGAGTCGATCTGGAAGCCGGATATGAATCCGTTCGTCTGATTAAGAGTCATGTCGCTAGAACAAAGGTAAAGGGAGCAATTGATTCCATCGGTGCCTTTGGCGGTATGTTTGATCTTTCCGTATTAAACATGAAGGAACCGGTTCTGGTAAGCGGAACCGATGGTGTTGGTACAAAGCTGCTTGTGGCATTTGAAATGGATAAGCATGACACAGTTGGTATTGATGCTGTGGCAATGTGCGTCAATGATGTTCTGGTACAGGGGGCAGCACCGATCTTCTTCCTGGATTATCTGGCAGTAGGCAAAAATGAACCGAAGAAAATCGAACAGCTGGTAAAGGGTGTAGCGGATGGCTGTGTGCAGGCAGAGTGTGCCCTGATCGGCGGGGAAACTGCCGAAATGCCGGATATGTATGATGTGAAGCATTATGATATTGCCGGCTTCTGTGTGGGTGCCGTGGATAAATGCAATCTGCTGGACGGACAGAAAATCAAGGAAGGCAATGTACTGATCGGTCTTCCAAGTACCGGCGTACATTCCAATGGATTCTCTTTGATCCGCAAGGTATTGTTAAAGGATGCCAAGCTGGATCTGCATAAGGAGTATGAAGAAATCGGAAATCAGAAGCTGGGAGATGTGCTGTTAACTCCGACGAAGATCTATGTCAAGGCAATCAAGCATCTGCTAGGCAAGGTTGATATCAAGGGAATGAGTCACATCACCGGAGGCGGCTTCTATGAAAATGTGCCTAGAATGCTGAAGGAAGGACAGGGTGTTACCATTGATACAACAGCTTATCCTCACAAGCCTATCTTTGATATGATTGCGAAATATGGAAATATTCCGATGGATGAAATGTGCAATGTATTCAACATGGGTATCGGCTTTATGATGGCTGTCGATAAAAAAGACGTGGACACCGTACAGAGCCTGTTGAAGGAAATTCATGAGGAATCCTATGTCATCGGTGAAGTTACAAATAGTGGAAGCGTGGATGTAAAATGGTAAATATTGCGATTTTTGCGAGCGGAAACGGCTCCAATTTCGAGAATATTATTCAGGAAATAAACAACGGACATGTAAACAATGCAGTCTGCAAGGTTCTGATTATCGATAAGGAGCATGCCTATGCGAAAGAGCGTGCTGAAAAGCTGCATATACCCTGTGTATACGTAAATCCGAAGGCATATGCAGGCAAGGAGCCTTACGAACAGAAAATTCTGAGTATATTGAAGGAGCATCAGGTGGAGCTGATTGTTCTTGCCGGATATATGCGTTTTATCGGTAAGGTCCTGCTGGAAAGCTTTCCAAGACGCATCATCAATCTGCATCCGGCATATCTTCCCAATTTCCCGGGAGCCCACAGTATTCAGGATGCGTATGAGGCAAAGGTCGATTTCACAGGGGTTACCGTTCATTTTGTAGATGAAGGTGTGGATACGGGCGAAATCATCCATCAGGAAAAGATTACGATCGATTCCACCTGGTCACTGGAAACCCTGGAAGAGCATGTGCATGCCCTGGAGTATGACATGTTTCCAAAAGTAATAAAGCATGTATGTAAAATGATAGAAAGCGAGGAAGCATAATGAAGCGAGCATTAGTCAGTGTTTCTGATAAAACAAATCTGGTTCCGTTTGTATCTAGTCTGGTAGAGCTGGGATATGAAATCATCTCTACCGGTGGTACAAAAAAAGCGCTGGAAGCTGCAGGTATCAAGACAATCGGAATTTCCGAGGTAACGGATTTTCCGGAAATCATGGATGGGCGTGTAAAAACACTGCATCCAAAGGTTCACGGGGCATTGCTTTGTGTGAGGGATAACCCTGATCATGTACGACAGATTGAAGAGCTGGGAATCCAGTATATCGATCTGGTATGTGTGAATCTGTATCCATTCAAGGAAACCGTGCAGAAGCCGGGTGTCAGTCATGAGGAAATCATTGAGAATATCGATATCGGCGGTCCAAGCATGCTGCGCAGTGCTTCAAAAAATTATAAGTTTATTCCGGTTCTCTGTGATCCGTCAGATTATGATGCTGTAGTAAAGGAGCTGCGTGAAAACGGGGAAACTTCTCTTACAACAAGAGAATACCTTGCAGCGAAGGTATTCCGTCATACCGCAAGCTATGACACGATGATTGCAAGCTATCTGACAGAAAGAACAGGCGAGAAATATCCGGAGAAGTTTACCATCACCTTTGACAAGGTACAGGAGCTTCGCTACGGAGAAAACCCGCATCAGAGTGCTGCTTTCTATAAGGGAATGAATCCACAGTATTCTCTGGCAAATGCAAAGCAGCTCCATGGCAAGGAGCTTTCCTATAATAATATACAGGACGGAAATGCAGCGATTGAAATTTTGAAGGACTTTGAAGGGCAGCCGGCAGTTGTCGGCTTGAAGCATATGAATCCTTGCGGTGTCGGTATTGGAAAAACGATTGAGGAAGCATGGGATAAGGCGTATGAGGCCGATCCGGTTTCTATCTTCGGTGGTATTGTTGCCTTCAATGAACCGATTCATGCGTCAGTGGCAGAAAAGCTGTCTAAAATCTTCCTTGAAATTATTATCGCACCTGCATTTGATGAAGATGCATTTGAAATCTTGTCCAAGAAGAAGAATATCCGTCTGATGCAGCTGGATACCTCATTGGAGGTAAATGCCAAATACAAGGTTACCAATGTAAATGACGGTCTGCTTGTGCAGGATATTGATGATCATAAAATTACAGCAGAGGATCTTCGCTGTGTGACAAACCGCAAACCAACGGAGGAAGAGCTGGAACAGCTGTTGTTCGCATGGAAGGTGGTTAAGCATGTCAAATCCAATGCCATTGTTCTTGTAAAGGACAATATGACGATTGGTGTCGGTGCCGGTCAGATGAACCGTGTCGGTGCTGCGAAGATTGCCATTGAACAGGCAGGAGAAAAAGCAAAAGGCTCAATCATGAGCTCCGATGCGTTCTTCCCGATGCCGGATACCGTTGAGGAGGCTGTAAAAGCAGGCGTTACTGCTATCATTCAGCCTGGTGGTTCCATTAAGGATCAGCTATCCATTGACGTATGCAATGAGCATGGAATTGCGATGGTTTATACAGGAGTACGACACTTTAAGCATTAATTTATAAAAAGAGGCTTAGCAAAACAGATTCTTTCCACGTACAGAAAAAAGAATTCAACAGCCGTATGCTATAAACGGATTGAATTCTTAGCTTCTATAAGAGTGTATGAATTTGTGATGCAGCTTCTTTTTTTCTGCCCGCAGCTTTTGACTCTGTGAGATATCTGTATTTCACAATTTTCAAAAGACTGTGATCCATGGTTTTAAAGGTTTTATGAATGAGATAGGCAGAAACTGACAATATGCAACAAGCGGCTGGATGAAAGAATAATAACGTGGTCTGGTCTGTGGATAAGGGGGGATTTAATGTGCTTATCGTGAGAATACATAACAGTGATAAGAAAATTTCTCCACCAAGGCAGATCAGTATTTTATAGGTGCCTGCCTGTTTCAGAAAAAACTTTTTATAACTATGATATGATAAAAGCAGGAACAGGAGCAGCGCTGCAGGATAGCTGTCAATAATGATCAGGACATCAAATACAAATGCAGCAATCCATGCTGCATAGGGGATTGCGAATATTTTACCTTGCACAGACAGACCTCCTCATATATTTATTTCTTTACAGCTGGTCGATAAGGATCCAGCAGAGCTCGTAAATCCTTACCACTTTCATTTAGTTCATCCATTGTGATATCTTCTTTGATCATTCCATCATCTAGGACAACACAGCGGTCAATCACAGCTTCAATCTCTTCTATGTTATGCGTGGAAATCAAAATGATGACATCTTCTTTCACCTGCTCGATCAATTGTCTGACAGTATCCTCCTTGGCATAGATATCCAGTGTGGTAAACGGTTCATCCAGAATAATGAGCTTTGCGTTCATTGCAAATCCGGCACTGATTTCCACCTTTAGCTGCTGACCCTTGGAAAGCGTGCGTATAGTATCTGTTTTGCTTACCTCAAATTGATCGAGTAATTCAAAATAGCGTTCTTTGGAGAAAGCAGGATAATACAGAGATAGAAAATCTCCGTATTCCTTTGAAGACATATAGGGGAAATAACTGCCATCCTCTGTAATGAAGGCAACCTTGTCAAACTGCTCCTCTACGGATTTATCATTCCATGTAATGATTCCATCATCCAGAGGCAGAAGGTTTAGAATACCTTTCAGCAATGTAGTCTTACCGCTGCCGTTTCTTCCCAGAATGCCTGTAATCTCACCTTCCTGAAAATCAATAGTGGTATTGCGCAGACCCCGGTTATTGGAGTACAGCTTTTTTACGTTTTCCAGCTTCAGCATTTGTAACCTCCCGGCTGTTTATAATCACAGCATTTTTTAAGTTGTATGATAAATATTGCACTGTACAATAAGGAAATAAACAGCATGAGTAGATATGATTTCCATGAGGTGTAGCTCAGATACATCAACAGCAGATAGCTCGGATACAGCCAACCACTCATGCAGGATATTTCTGATCGGCACGCATATATCACAGAGGTGCCGCCTGTAACAACAGATACATAAAAACTGATTAGAAACAGTATAGATGTAACAGATGTAGGATATAAGAAGGGGAAAGCAAGCTGCATGGAGAGCATTGTTGTAAATGATTGATATTTCTCAGGGAGAAACAGATGCTGATTTTCCAGCAGCTGTAAGTGATATTGAAATCCAAAATATAAAATTGTTAGACTAATCAGATAAAAGACAAGCAATAGGATGGCCAACAGGAGAGCATCTGCGACAATGCGCGGCTTTTGTGTATAAGCCAGCAGCATCCATCGCGTCTTGCCCTGACGGTAATCAAACAGTGTCCGCAGGATATAGTAGAAAAATATAAGTACAAAGAAACAAACCGTAACACCATAAAAGAGGTTATAGACTAACGGCAATAGCTCAATCCATGAATCGCTGCTGTATAGCAAACGGATATTTGATGCGATACTCTGCATGATGAAGGCAGAGACCATGAAATAGGCGAGAATGGTTATCAGCAGAATTCTCCAAAGGCGGCGTATATGTTGTATAAATTCACGTTTCAGCATGCTCCTTCACCTCCTGAATTTAACTGGAAAACAGTCCGCGGGCAGTTCTGTAAGAGAAGGCTTTAGTTTTAAGAAATCCAGAGAACCGACATACAGGGTCTTACCGTTTTCTATAACAAGGACCTTGTTCATAAAGTATTCAGCATCTGCGTTCATAGAAACATAAATTCTGCCATTCTTATATAAAATATCATAAATGCTGACATACTCCTGATTAGCGCTATCTGAAAGAAGCTGCTTGTTTTTAACACTGATGAGCTGCATGGTATCCGTATTCAATGTCTGAATAGTATCATCATAGCTGAAGCAAAGATAGTTGTCATTCTTATAAATGGTATCAAAATAATGGAAGTCCTTTATGCTGATTTCATCCTTCAAATTACCGTTAAGATCATACTTTGTAATATACAGCTTTTGATTTTTTTCGCTGAATACGAACATATGGTCTGATGAAATCTGCAATGCAAGATAATTTCGGTCCATGCTTACGTTTGTCAGCTTTTCTGTCTTCAGAGATGTGCTCATAGCGTAATAGCCGTGCTCCGTATCTGTATTGATGCTATAGCTTTCAGGATATTTCATTTTTTTTGCACGGTAGATATAATTCTGACCGCTCATCGCCGTGGTACTCGGTGGAAGAATATAATAATACCCATTATGATAAACAGGCTGCGTGGTACCACCGGATTCTGCCATGTTTTCCGGCTCGATCCATCCGGGAGTTAACTTTTTTTCCTCCGCATCATACATACCGTCTTCTAGAAGAATATGCTTTTGATCTGCGATATAAGACAATTCGGTTTTTATAAAGCCAAGATCATTCCCCAGCTGTTGAGTATCTGCCAGCATTACGGATACATACAGGGATGCTTTATTCAGCTTCCGTTTATAGGAGGTTACATCTGTCCGATTTTGATCCTTTTCTTTCTCCCAGCCACTGATCGCCTTGCAGTCATCCTCACATACATACGTGAAGGATGTATAGGAGGAGCCCGGATAAATCTGTGGTTTTGTAATCTTATGAGACTCTCTGGCACGCTCATCATAGGATATCAAAATGGATGCCTCCTCCAGATTTACGGTACCATCAAAGCTGACACCATGCAGTGCGGAGGCATTTCCTATTACATCCTGTAAAGGAAAGGCTGCCTGTCTGGCAATTATTAGAGGCAGGCTCAAACATAAAATGGAAACAAGAGCTATGAAAATCATAAAATTCGTTGTCTTTTTCATTTCATCACCCTCCTTTTCCACATGAAGAAAGCCTTCAATTGTATTGCATGTATAGGGAGAAGCAGCAGCATAGCAGCAACTGCGTACCAGTCCTCAATTACCTGAAAATCCGGCATCATTTGTGCCAGAATCAACTTAATAAAGAGGAAAATAATCAGAAGACCAACATACAGCAGGACTGTTTGTAATCCTTTATATGTTTCCATACCGATTAACAAAAGGGTACTGATACAGGTTAGCGTGATCAGCTTTAATAAATCAAGAAGAATGACAGCTGCAGTAAAGGGCATATAGGTAGTTGCGGTTGCCTGAGAAAGCTGAAAAAACAGAAAGGTGTTGCTTAGGAACGGCTGTTTATCTGCCATAAGGAAGTAAAGAGCAGTCCATGTCAGAAAATGCGTGCAAAGCAAACCGAGATAGGTCATGAATTGAAACAGCAGTTCACTGTAAAGAAAAGTGGATTTCCGGATTGGCAGAAGACGAACCCGGGTTAAGCCTCCTTCACTCATAAAGGTTTTATAGCGCTTCCTGTGTATCAGAAACAGGAGCAGAAAGCTTGGATAGAATGCCAGAAGCATAATAGCGTTGATATCCTCAGTAATTCCGATAAAGCATAGCGCGACCTGAACGAGGAAGATATCCACGTACAGGAATATGATCTTATTCACATAAGGCGCAGAGGTATTTTCAATAAATAAGCGAATCTCTTTCATCACAGTCTCCTTTCTGTATTGCGTACGCAATACACTTGATGGAAATAAAAATTACGTGTTCCATAGCTTTGTAAGCCAGACAATCGTCTGCTGAAAATCCAGGCCGCTTGTCTGACACTCCTTTACAAATTCCTTCATCGTTTCCACTATCATTTCACTGCGCAGCTTTTCCAGAATTTTCTCATTGACGATAACTACACTTCTCACATTGCTTATCGTCTTTATAATACCTTCATCTTCCAGCTGTTTATAGGCTTTTTGTACCGTGTTAGGATTGATGGAGAGCTGAAGTGCAAGCTCACGGCGGCTTGGCAGTTCTTCATAATGCTTCAGCTCATCCGCAAGGATTAGCTTTTTGATATAGCGACTGAGCTGTGGATACATCGGTTCTTTCTTGTTAAACTGTATATCCTGTAAGTTCATGCACATTCACCTCTCTTCAAGTGTATTATAACCGCAATACACTGCACAGTCAAGAAAAGCCTGTTTGTTTTTACAGACAGGCAGACTGTAAATGCATTCAAAAGATAGTTTCCTCAGCATTAAGAACACCGGTTTTTATCCATTCTGATAGATACTCGCGAATCAGATGCTCGTGTGTGTTTTTATCATTGGACACATAATTCGCAAGGAATGTAGCGAGTGTAACATGCTCCGTACGAAAGGCTCTGCTTTTATCCTTTGTTGTGTTCTGAATCCAGAAAATATAATTGTATGCTTTATACCAGGGGGAAACATATACGTTTATATGATATTGAACATTTGAACGCATATCGATGTAGGCATGAAAAATAGGCTGCTCAGATACAATCATATGCTTATAGTTCTCGAATTCTTCCTTTTGCATCATACTGTCCTCCTTTCTTTTCATCACAGAGGTTAGAAAGCATTTGACAGCGGAACAGCTGCGGATGGACTGACCTCTGTACTTAATCATAAAGAATATTATGAAAAAAACAAGCTTTCTGGGACAAGCGGTATTCTACAGGGTGGAAACGGTCATTTTATGCTGTTAAAATGAAAACTCTATGAGTTCTTTAGCTTTCAGAAAATACAGCATTGCAATTCCCTTTGAACCGTGGTAACATTTTATCGTGATAAAAAAGGGGAGCTGGAAACGGCTGAGAGGAAGCGCTCGCTTCGACCCATAACCTGATTCGGATAATGCCGACGTAGGGAACTGTGTACAATATGAGTGACTGCATATTGAGATATGGCCTGCGTTTGCTGTATCTCTTTTTTATTGCTGCATACGGAAGGGGAGCTCCAACCGTACAAAGAACTTCAGCGAGGGAGCCTGCCAGACAGGCTGAGAGGAAGCTGTATGGCTTCGACCGATCTTGGGATATCAACCGGGAAAGCTGTTTTCTTTGTGCTTCCTGTTCTTATCCCTAAGGAAAGCAAACAGGAGGTAAGTAGAAATGAAAAATGAGAATCGTGTTTTCCGCCATGTATTTCTGGCAATGATGGTAGCCGTTGGAGTTGTCATATCGCCAATTCTGCGTGTGGAGGGAATGTGCCCGATGGCACACTTTATCAATATTACAGTGGCAGTGTTGATGGGACCCTGGTATTCGTTTCTGTGTGCGGTACTGATCGGGGTAATTCGTATGGCAGTCATGGGGATTCCGCCGCTAGCATTAACAGGAGCTGTATTTGGTGCAGCATTGTCAGGTATCTTTTATAAAATCAGCAAGGGAAACATATGGGCAGCTGTGCTGGGGGAGATTATCGGAACAGGAATCATCGGGGCGATTGTTTCCTTTCCGGTCATGGCGTTGCTATGGGGAAGAAACGGTCTGACCTGGATGTTCTACGTTCCTAGCTTCTTTATGGGAACAGTTATCGGCGGTAGTATTGCATTCGTATTTCTGACATCCATGCAGCACAGCGGTATGCTGCTTAAGATGCAGAGAAAGCTGGGAGGAGAACAGAATGTACGAGAAACTCTGGAGTCTGAGAAAACAGCTGCAGCACAGTCATAATCTGATTCACTGCATCACCAATCCAATCAGTATGAACGATTGTGCAAATGCTGTACTGGCACTGGGAGCGAAGCCGATTATGGCACAGCATCCGATGGAATGTGAACAGATAACCGCATGCAGTAAGGCACTGGCACTGAATCTTGGTAACTTTGATGACAGTCGTGCGATTGCTATGAAGAAAAGTCTTCATTGTGCAAATGAGAACGGTATTCCGGTAATTGTTGACATGGTTGGTGCTGGCTGCAGTGACCTGCGTGAAGCGTTTGCAGAGAAGCTGTTGCATGAAGGAAAATTCTCCATCATAAAAGGTAATCTTTCCGAGCTGAAGGCAGTTAGTGGCCGTGACAGTCATGCTCTGGGGATTGATGTGGGTGATGATGATCGGGAAGCTCCTGCAAAGAGTGCTGAATGGTTGGCCGAGCTTGCACGCAAATATGGTACTACTGTCTTGTGCAGTGGAGAGGTGGACATTCTAACGGATGGAAAGCAGATATATTTTGTAGAGAACGGGGATTCCATGATGACGCTTTGTACAGGAACAGGCTGTATGCTGAATGTGATTGCAGCAGCATTTTTATCCGTTACAGAGACTGCGCTTGATGCAGCATTGGCAGCATGTATAACCTTTGAGCTGGCTGCGGAGAAAAGTGTTTCAATCACAGAGGGACCGGGCAGCTTTCATGCATCACTGTTTGATTCTTTATATGAAATAAATACGCTGGATTTTGCGAAAGCAAGGATTAGGAGAGAGCTATGAGATTTGATTTAACATTATATCTGGTAAGTGATTCAACAGGTTTATCAGAAGATGAGTTTCTTAGACGACTTGAACAGGCGTTACGCGGCGGTGTTACTCTATTGCAGTTAAGAGAAAAAAACAGAACAACGCTGGAATACTATGAGCTTGCCCGCAAAGTAAAAAAGCTGACGGATGCTTATGGGGTACCGCTTATGATTGACGATCGTGTGGATATCGCTCTTGCAGTGGATGCGGCTGGCGTCCATGTCGGTGCAGAGGATATGCCAGTCAGAGAAGCACGCAGACTCATGGGGCCGGATAAAATTGTAGGTGCAACAGCGAAGCGTGTGGATACTGCCATGCAGGCAGAAGCAGATGGTGCTGATTATCTGGGAGTCGGCGCAATTTATCCGACTACGACAAAGGTGAAGACTGTATTAACCAGCGTGGAAACACTGCAGGATATCTGTGCACATGTTTCGATTCTGGTTGGTGCTATCGGTGGCTTGAATGCAGAGAATTGTGAGATTCTAAAGGGAACGGGTATTAAGGGAATCTGTGTTGTATCTGCCATTATGAAGCAGGAAAATTCCTATGATGCAGCGAAAGCATTAAAAGCTAAAATCATGACAATCTGTAAATAGCATTGTGGATAAGATAAGAAAAAGACAACTTCTAAGGGGTTAAAAGCTCTTAAAAGATGTCTTTTTTATGAAGCTTCCTACAGCCTTTCAACTGTTATTGCAGATGCTTCAGATAATTCATACTGTGTAGTATTCAACCTTACCTTTCTGTTAACGTGTAATCCGATATAATATGAGGCACATTCTAGTTAGCTGCTTCCGTAGTTCTCTATATCATAGCTGTTATCTATTGTTATTCATATGAAAATATAGTAACAGGATATCCAAAAAAGCAGCTGTAAAAATCCCATGTATATAAAATGTGCATAGATACTTTTATTTGATAAATATCGTTTCGTTAAATTCAAAATGATGAGTGGTGCTATCGAAGTTAATAACAACAACAGCAAATAGAGAAAAACAGGCAGTTTCGTTAGCAGGTTAACAAAGCTTACTATGATACATGAATTTGTAAGAACTAAATATATCTTATGAAAACCGATCGTTGAATTTAATTTCAATCTTGAAAATGCAGAGGCATATACCGGTATCTTAAAGAGAAGTGGAAGAAACATAAGGAATTGAAATATTGATTCTAATTCTCCTTCTACAAATTTCATATAAAATCCTATCCTTTATATTGCTAAAACGATCAGATCAGGAGTCTTTGGAAAGTGTCAGATTGTTATCAGAAATATAATCTTTAATTTTTCCGTAAAACTTAAAGGTATGATATAGCCTTGTATCTTGAATGAAGGCTTCTGTAACATCTTTATTTTCCTCATTTACTACTCTATAGGATTTATCTCCTTCATAAATAGGGTTGATAAATCTTTTCAGATCATCGAATTCCGGATTCATAATGTACATTATATAACCAAAGCACAAAATGCATACAATCGCCAGACATACATGCCATTTTTTCAGCTTCATACAGCATCCTCCTTATTTGTTTTTTTTGTACAAGTAAAGCATTTGTAAATTCATCCTGTTATTGTAAGTTTCAGAAATAGCAAGGTGTGTAAATTCTTTATCATACACGCATCTCTGTATCACTTTCATACTATATCCTTACCTATGGAATGACCAGTATTTGGTATTGAATGGCATAATAGCGGGAATCAATGGTTAACAGAATATGATAAAACAGTTAATTCGTATGTATGCCCGCTATGCAACCATCCTTCATGGTATAGACAGTATCGCAGCGTTTTGCCAATTCCATATTATGAGTCACAAATACAATTGCCTTCTCCTGCTTTCTTAAATCTAAGAGTATCTGAAAAACGCGTTCAGAATTTTCGGCATCAAGCGCTCCTGTGGGTTCATCCGCCAGCAATATCGACGGATTATTGACTAGCGCTCTTGCGATTGCAGTCCTTTGGCGTTCACCACCTGAAAAATCATGGGCTTTTTTCTTTAAAAGCTGCTGTATTCCCAGTGCTTCGCTCAAAGATGATAGTATCGTTTGCTGCTTCGTCTCCGGGATTTTCTTCTTACTATATACGAATGGCAATGCAATATTTTCCATCACTGTGTCCTGTTCCATTAACGCATATTCCTGAAATATATATCCGAAGCTTTCATTGCGTATTGCCGGAAGATCTTTTCCTTCTTTCACCTCCTGTCCGTTTATGATGATTTTTCCCTCATCCGGCTTCATGAGCAGACCGAGCATGTGAAGCAGGGTTGATTTCCCGCATCCGCTGGGACCGCAAATTGCAGTTATTTTATGCGGACAGATATCCATGCTCACATGATTAACTGCTGTAATTGCCTGTTTTCCCTGATGAAATCTTTTTGTTAAATCTTCACAATGTATGAGTGCCATAAAATTCCTTCCTTTCAGTTATCGCGTATTTCAATAAGTAAGTGTTCAAGCTCGATGGAGCGGATGCTAAAATAACAAATACCTCCCTGAACGAGCAGGAGAATAACAGCAGTTATTAGAATCAGTGCAAAGGACAGACCTTGTGCACTGAAGGTAAAAAGCAGAAGGAAAGGAAGGCCGAATAGGAATGTTATGTACCAATAAAGCCGAAGCCATATATCCTTTCTGCAAGCACCGTATATCAGGTGAATTGTATATTCTTTTCTATTATTTCGAATCAATAGCTTCAATATATAAAAGAGAAAGATTATGCAGAGTATAAACATGGCAGCATAATAAAGCAGAAAATACAGGTTCTCCTGATAAGTACTTTGATAGAGACGGCTTTTAACCAGATTATTTTGCGGAACCATGGTTCTGGATTCAGGAAGAGAAGTAAGTAATTGATTTATTTCTGCATTCTGATTTTTTGTAATCGTCAGGTGATCCAGTATTTCCATGTCATAGCTGCTATCCATTGTGTGAAAGGAATTAAAATCACAGATCAGAACCAGCTCGTTGTCCAGGGATATCCTACCCATACCATTATCCAGATAGCTGCTTCCTTTTTTCAGCTTGTCGATTACCGGTATTTCTTTTCCATGGAAGGGGTAGCCTGTCTGATCTGATTGCTTGTCATTACCAACAAGTATGCCGATCGCGTTTATATCTTTTCCAGTAAGTTGAAAGAAAGCCGGAAAGGAACCAAAGACTATAAAATATTCATTTCCATCTTCATCAAAGTAATCGGATATATAAGAATATGCGTTCCCGTTGTATCGAAGAGCTGTGGAAAGATACTGCAGAGTATCCCTGTTGCTTTCACTATCATCTACCTGAAAAGAGGAAAACTGCACCGGTGCCGCTTTCTGTATATGATTGAAAAACTGATACTCACGATAGCTGATTGAAATCTGAGTGCTGAAGATACCGCAGCATGTCGCAATCATAATTACAAACAGTGCCGTAGTGAAGGAGCGCAGCTTATGATATTTGATATCCTTTAATGCAAAGTGAATTTGCTTATTCATAAAGGTAGCCCTCCTTGTTGAGGTTCCTGAAAAGGATGAGTATACACGCCGCTGTTAGAAATAGTAAGGAAATTAGCATTGCAAACAGGTTGATCCAGATGCTTTCACGGATAAAAGTCAGCTGTAGCTGTTGTATAATCCAATGATGAAATAAAAGAGCAGGGATACAGCCAATAAAGCCAAGAAAGAATATTTCACGCAGATTTTCTAATAATAATGCTTTTCTGGACGCTCCCAGCGCCTGTTTTATAAAATATTCTCTTTTCTTACATGCAATGGAATGGTAAATGAAATAGCTGAGACCAATGAAAACAAATACATAGGAAAACAGCATATAGGAAAAAAATGGATTGTTGATGATGCCGGATAATTTACTCCAATTGGAAAAGGTCTCTTCAGTGTATTCATAATGATGTATATCCAGATTCTGTCGTATAATATTTAACAGCTCATCCGAACCCTTGACAATGAGATTTCCCTGAAGCTTGGAATAGGAGAATAGATTATATATAAGATAATGGTCACCGGGGATTTCCTTCACCGCTCCAAGAACAGTGCCTGTTTCTATTTTATATAATTGAGGATGCTCAAACAAATATGAAGTTTTCAGGATATAGGAATAACGCTCATCAGTAGAAAGGCTGTTTGCTTGAAACGTAGTTTCAGGAAGTCCATACGCATTTATTAGCTTATGCGATGGGTCATACAATCCTAAACCAATATCATCAACATTATCAAGAATCAGTATATCGGTATCCTCATTCAGCGTTTCTCTAATAGAAGCATACAACTGCTTCCCTGAAAGTGGATGTGTGGTATCTGTTTCACGGATTTGCAGAAGCTTGTAGCCTGAGCGTATCTGATATATGTCATCCAGCTCACCATTCCTGCATGTGATCAGAGATAAAAACATGATAACGGTAAACATGAGCAGAAAAGATATACAGATATATACAAATCTAGTTGCTCCCATAAGGTCTCATCAAAGCTGTGTTTTTTATTAGGGCTGATTTTTTCATTACAGTTATTTCCTTTTTGATAGCATATATATTGCAATATTACCTAATATAAGGATCAGCGCATTTAAATTAAAAGCAATAGAGGATGTTATTGTGTGACAATCATATAAATAACGTATTGTAAATAGTGAGATAAGACCTAATGCTATAATCATCAATATAATATATAAATTTTTCATATCAAGCCCTTGTTACCCTATATTCCCAGTAACCACTATTGCATGGCCCTGAATAACTAGGCTCACAGCCAGGTATTTTTCCAGGTATGAATCTTCCAGTTAATTCATATTTAACAAGATTTTTTTTCTTAGTGCCTAAATATCTCAGTGCTATTCTACATGCATCTGTTCCAGTTACATAATATACTGCAGAACAAACCCCTACTGCATTCCATATAACCTTGGCAATCGTGATCCATGCGATACGTGTTTTTCCGGTGCTTTTAATATCAAAGGTATTATCATAATTATGACCGTAGTCTCGAATAATTATAGCATCATTTTCCAGATAAGTAACTTCGACATTCTCTTCAAACATTTTCACCTCATTACCGCTTTCATCTACCCATTCATTGATTACTTTTGAAGGCGCTACTGTGCAATCGGAGCAAGGTTCTGCGCCATAAATTTTAAATGCATTTGAATTTAATGCAACATTTATTAACAAAGCTGATAATAACAAATAACATATGATCTTTTTCATAATATACTCCTTTCCCACTTGAAAATTAAACAAACGTTTGTATATACATATATTACTGCTTCAACGTATGAAATCAATAACTTTGTCATCTAAAAGCATTCCTTGTCATCTAAGGGGATGAAATATCACGTTGACAAATCAAATATGTATAGTAATATGTAGATGATAAGGGATATGAAGGGGAGTGTAGCATATGGGGAAAAGAAAACTGTTATTATGTGATGATGAATTGTCATATGCTGAAGATATTAAGAAAATGATCGATGATTTATATCCTGTTCTATATGAAATTCAGACAGCAACAGATCAAAGCTTTGATATTGATGCACAATTTGATATTTATTTTTTGGATATAGATATGCCTAGTATCTCAGGTTTTGATTTAGCAGAGAAAATTCATAATCGTTATCCTGAGGCATTAATTGTATTTTTGACTACACATGAAGAGCTTTCCATGGAAGGCTACCAATATCAGGCATTTCGATTTATAAGTAAATTACGTCTTGATAGTATGCTCCCCAGAGTATTAAAAGCGTTAAAAGAGTATTTTGAACAATATGACCAGATGATATATGCAAAAGATGAAAATGATGCCACTGTGCCATTACTGATTAAAGATATCACCTGTTTATTGGCAAAAGGTAATTATACGGATTTCAATACAGAAAAAAATGTGTTTAGTAAAAGGATTAAAGTGAAGGAGTTTTTGAATAGTTATAAGACCGAGGTTTTCATGCCTATAGAAAGAGGTCTATGGGTAAACATGCGACATGTAAAAAAATATGACCCAAAAACAGGAGTATTATTTATACAGGAAGGTGTACACCTAACAGTAACAAGAAAATATAAAGCAGAATTTTTAAAACAATACATAAAAAGAGGCACTTTTTGTACTTAGATGACAAAAAGTGTTTTTAAATGACAAATATATTGTGGTCTTTTTAATAAATAATTATGCTATAGAAGAAAGACGAGGGAGTGATTATATGATGAAGAAGCTGTTAATGGTATTGTTATGTATTCCAATGCTTAGCAATATCAATGTATTTGCATCAGAGAACGTGCAAGATGAATTACTGGAAGAGGATTTAGATTTGACAGAAGAAATCGAAATGTTTGATTCCTTTTATCAACAGCCGGACCGCTATATTTTTCAGGATATCAATGGTGATGATTTAAACGGTTTTGTTATGCAGTATAAGGATGAATTTTATAAGAATCGATATCAGACCACTGATTTCCTTATGGAAAATGTTAGAAGTGTACAGGACTTAGGAAGTGTTATTTCATACTATTCAGGAAGATCAAAAACATGGGCTAATCAGAAGGTCTATTATACAAAGACCAGATACAATGTTTATAGTGCTACTGGTAGTTGTACAGTGACCAATAATAAAATTACATCAGGGAAATGCAGCGCTAAAATAGTTTCAAAGAATAACACGTATAGTATTTTAAGGACTTCTTATTCTATAGGCGAGCAGGGAAAGAAAATCACTTTTACGATTACTCACAGTATTAATAATAAAATAATTACGACAAAGCACACTATCACCATATAGTTAAATCATGTTATAATGGCAGTGGTGATAGTCATGGAATATATTGATGCATTACTAATTATGCATATGCTAAGATCCATATGTTCTTATTTCTTTTTATATAAGATAATGGAATTAAAAACATATTATAAATCAAAAAGAGAAACTTGCTTATTTCTAATATTTCTTTTGATTGTATTCATAGGAAATCTGGCTATATTTGCTTTCATTTCATGGGAAGATGAGTTTGGTATAGTTAGATACTATCCGGATATCATAGAAGATATTCTCATGATGTTGATTATTATAACTGTTTTTCACACAAATATATGGAAATGCATATATTACATCGTTTTCGGTTATGTGTTCGTATTGTCAGTACAGCTTTTAGGAGGAATCATTGATTTCATATTATTAGACTCTATTTTTCATATCATTTTAACGCCTGATCAAGAAGCGATACTATATTTATTAGAAATAGGTCTATTATTCATTATCTACCTAATTATTAAACACCGAAATAATCGTCAGTACATGATTGATGATAAAGACTGGCCTTTATTTGCCGTGCTTGCTATTGTTGTATGCGCATATTTCTATTATATCCAGAATGTTGTGCCATATATCGATCCGGAAAACAGTATCATGTATGTATCCATGGATTACATTCAACTTGGTTTTATGGTTGGGATATTCTTTCTGTTTGGCAGATATCATATCATCTTGGGGAAAAAGAGTCAGGAACTTCTAAATACACAGTTGAAGCTGCAAAGTGAAGAATTTCAGTTGAAATTAAGAGATGAGCTTACACATGCGAATACAGAGAACAAAAAGCTTCGTCATGACCTTAAGCATCACTTTACGGTACTTCAGAGTAAAATTAAAGAAGATCCTGAATATGCATTGGAATATGTTAAACAGCTAAGTGACCATGTGGAAATTGTAACGTATGCAAATACAAACAATGAAATCCTGAACTATATTCTGAATACAAAGGCCGCAATAGCACATCAAATGGACATACCATTTGAATATAAAATAAGTGATGCTCTCTTATTTATTAATGATTTTGATTTAATATCCATATTGGGAAATGCATTGGATAATGCAATCGAGGCACTGCAGTTTGTGAAGGAAGCATGGATTCATATGGTAATTGCGAGCTATGAAGACACGGTCATTATTAAGATTGAAAATCCATGCGACTCTGTAAGAATAAAATGGAATGATGATGTATTATCAACATCAAAAAAAGATAAAGATAAGCACGGATACGGACTGAAAAATATAAAAGAGCTATGCGAGAAATATCAGGGCTCTATGGAAATCAATATAGAAAATGCTATATTTCAGCTGATACTGTCATTTCTTAAAATATAGAGGTGTCTAGGAAGGACACCTTTTATAATGTTTGTTTAAATGACAAAACTTGTGCTTAGATACCAAAACAGTAGTTAAAATAACGTTTTTTTGTTATTATGCACTTGGGGTGGTACTATGCAAAATCAGGAAGTTATGAAAGAAGAATCTGTTGGCTTTCTTTTAATTCAATATAAGTATGTTCTTGAATATCTGCAGCTTTTAGCTGAAGATAATTGGAGATTAAAAAAGGTAAAAGATACTTCTTTTTATTTTGAAAGAGGATATAGAGTACAGCATTCCTACTGTTTGATTCCGGTTGACATGTTTGACAGAGAGCTTGAACTGAGGGCAAAGCAATTGGATTGGAAACGAATAGGTGCATGGAAGCATCTTCTTGTTTTTGGAAATGAAACACTGAATGCAATTCCTTTGATAGAAGAGCGTATCCTGAATGAATACATAAAAGCAAGCAGATATAAATGGGAAGACTTTGTTCGTATAGTATGCTATATTATTGGTTCTATAAGCTGTTTTTTATCCTCGTTTTGGTGTGTGTTTCATTCAACTGATTTCATTTCATTTTTCTTTCTCAGTTTGTTATGGTGTGGTGTATCTGTTTTTCAATTTTGGGTCTTGATTCGCGCAAGCAGGTGTATATGGAGGTTTGATTTTGAGACAGTAAAGGATATCGAAAAGGCTAAAAAAACGATATTGGGAATAAATGAAAATATGATTATTAGTATTATTGCTTCAATTCTTATACTTATAGTCGGCTAAGCTTCCCCTAAATTCAGGCATTTTAATTTCTTTTTCATCTATATTCATCCATAATATAAGCAGCATTGACAAAAGTGAATGATTTTCTATAGGAATTTACGCCAATCTGTTTTATAATCATAACGTCAGGGATGAATGTAATAGAAAAGGAGGAGCTTATGCTGAACAAGGAAAAAATATATATCACCGGTCACAGGCATCCGGATACGGATTCCATCGCATCCGCCATCGCCTATGCAAAACTCAAGCAGCGTCAGGGCTTTCATGCTATTGCCTGCCGCCTTGGTCCGGTGAATGCGGAAACTGAATATTTGCTTGAACGCTTCCACATGGATTTGCCTATGCTGTTCGAGGATGCGCGCGCCACTCTGGATGAAATTGAAATTGACGGCCCGCTGGCAATCAGTCCGCAGACAACCATTATGGAAACACTGGAGCTGATGAGTGAACAAAACAAGCAGTCCTACGGTGTTATCAATGCACAGGGAAAACTAATGGGGATGGTTACCAAATCAGACCTCGCTACGGTTGGTCTGGGAGATACTGCTGTCGCTATTCAGCTTCTGCAGGAGACTCCGCCGGAATATATCGCGAAAACGGTGAGCGGGAAAATGATATACATGGATAAAGCGTATCATTTTAACGGAAAGACAAGCGTCATTGCGATTGCGGAAACAAAGCTTAACAACTATGAACTGCAGGACCGTCTTGTCATTGTAGGGAATGACTCGGAAGCACAGGAAGCAGCAATTCGCAAGGGAGCGGGAATCCTGGTTGCGGTATGGACGGAGCATATTGAAGAAAGCGTGATTGCACTTGCGAAGGAATATCACTGTCCCATCATCCTCTCTGGGCATGGAACAATGAATACCTCCCGTTATCTGTTCTTTTCTCCGCCGGTCAAGCTGCTTATGAAAACCGATCTCGTCAGCTTTAATAAAAATGAATTTGTTGATGAGGTGGGAAAGAAAATGCTGAAATCAAGATACCGCAGCTATCCGGTGATTGATGATGAAAACCATCTGATCGGCTATGTTTCACGCTATCACATTTTGAATCAGCATAACAAGAAGGTTATTCTGGTGGATCACAATGAATATGCACAATCGGTGAAAAGTATAGAAAAGGCTGACTTACTGGAGGTTGTGGATCATCACCGTGTATGTGATATTTCCACTAACCGGCCAATTTCCTTCCGTAATGAAATCATAGGAAGTACGGCATCCATCATAACATCCATATATCTGGAAAATCAGATGAGTATACCGAAGGATATTGCCGGTCTGCTGCTTGGCGCAATACTCTCCGATACGCTGAAATTCAAATCACCGACAACAACCGCAAAGGATAAGGGACTTGCCAGAATGCTGGCAGAAATTGCGGAGCTGGATATCGATGTATTTGCGAAAGAGATGTTCAAGGTAAGCTCCAATATCAGTAACAAGACACCGCGTGAGCTGCTGAATCAGGACATCAAAAAATTTGAAATCGACGGCAGAACTGTCATGATCTCACAGGTGATTGCCTATCAGGTAAGTGAAGCCAAGGAAATCGAGGATACTCTGCAAAGCGAAATGGTGAAATTTGCACAGGAAAAAGGACTTGATCTTCTGGTTGTTGCATTTACGAGTATACTGGAGAACGGCTCTGTCTTCTATGCTGCCGGTGATATTGCGGATGTGGTCGCTGAGGCGTTTCCAAACCACTTTGAAGAAGAGCATAGCTTTCAGGAGGATATATTATCCAGAAAAAATCAGATTGTGCCATTGCTTTCCCGGGCAATCATCAATTCTGTACACTGATTTTCAAAAAAGACAATCCCAGAGAAGATTGTCTTTTTTACAGTGTGTCAGGCATGGATATATCTAACCCGTGAGAACAAGGATGAAAGTGCAAGCCTACAAAAGACAGAAAAAACGGTTATATACTATAATTAAAAAGGCTTTCAAAAGAAAACATGCCGGTTCCGAACCATTAGTAAAGGCATTACAAGAGTAAATCAGGTTGTGCGGGGATGGATAAACTATTTCAAAACAGGACATGAAAATATACCTTAGTAAGTTTGGACAATGGTTACGCCATAAGATAAGATGTGTCATCATAAACAATGGAAGAAATCAAAACGATTTTTAAGAATCCAATGAAATTAAATATTGCATGTAAGAGTAAATTTAGAAAAGAAGATATCTACAAATGTGCAATCACAGAATTAGGATGGTATAGAAGAAGTACGATGAAGGTCGTAAATTTCACATGATCTTCAAAAATTCTAGGCATTAAGAAAGGGGACAGACCTGACCTGGTGCATCCCCTGGATTCTTAAGAGTTTGTAATACCGATATAAATGTAGGACCGTATACGTGACCTGTACGTATAGTTCAATGGTATAAATTTAAGTTTATTCCTCTACCCTATTCCGCAGATTGTTTATTTTGCGCTTTCTATATAGTCCTTTACATTTTCTTCAACAACATGGAATGGTGCTGCACCGCTTTTCAGAATTGCTTCATGGAAGTCCCTGTCATTGAATTTATCCTTTAGTTCCTCCTGTGCATCCTTCTTCAGATTGGCAATCTGGACATATCCTACATAATAAGAGAGGAATGCTGTTGGATTTGCCTGCAGCTGGTTATAGAAATCACTGACATCGGAAACGCCAAGACCGTTTTCCTCCAGGAAATTTGATAAATCTTCCTTTGTCCATCCTTCATAGTGAATACCGATATCGGCAAGAGCTATCAGGCAATCCTGATAGACAACCATATTCTGCTGCAGCTTGACAGCATCCGCAGATACACCGTCAAGATACTTTAATGCATACAGCTCGGTATATGTGGCATAGCCCTCGGTATAACCAAGGAAGCTTGCCATACTGTTTCTCCATGGGTCTTTTACATTCTTATAGGCATATGCAATCTGATACATATGTCCCGGAATTCCCTCGTGTGCAACGGTAGAGAAGGTTTCCAGTGACTGTACATTCAGTGCATCCTCCAACATATTCACACGAATCTGTTTCGGTGTGGTACCGTCCAGTGCAGGAATGTTGAAGTAAGCCGCAACACCGCCGGATGCCAGATCCTCACCGATCGGCCTGATTCGATAATTCAGTGTTCCCACGGATGGAAAGTCATCCTTAATATCCTTATCAAGATCCTTCAGCATGCTTTCAAAGTCCTTGTACTTAGTTTTGATTTTTCCGTTTACATATTCATCATACAGATTCTTGTTTTTGGAGATCACAGACTGTACGGCAAGCAGGGATGAACGCGACATACTGTTTAATTCTTTTTTAATATCCTCGATGGATTTATCCGTGCCGGTTGCCTGCTTGAACAGAAGCTCATAATACTCTTTTCCGTTCTTCATATGGCTCAGTCCCAGCGTATTGTTTTTAGAGGAATCCAGCTCCTTCATCGTTTTGATGATATCACTGTACGCAGGCAGGAAATACTCCTGAAATGCTTTTTTCAGCTCAGCCTTGTACTGCTTTGTCTTATCATCCCCAAGCTTCAGATTGTCGATACTTTCATTCAGCCCGGTAAGTACACTGCTGTTTACATCCTCCTTAACAACCTTCTCGCAATACTCTTTTACAGATTTGATATCCAGCATCAGTGTGCCTTTTTCTTCCTGCTTTTTCGTATAGGCAAGAATACTGTCCATATACGGACGGACTGATTTCATCAGTGTGATAACATCCTTTACATCCTGCTCATTGCGAAGTGTCCAGTCGGAGAACAGGGTTGGCAGCTGTGTGTGCATACCTGTCATGGATTCCAGTGGCATACTCATATAATCAAACTTGGAATCGTTCATTTCTGTAGTGTAATCCAGCATGTAGCTGTAAATATCATAAGTTTCCTTCTGCTCATCGCTTAACGTATCGCGGTCAAATTCCTTGAAGGCCTTCGCGGATTTCTCATTCAGCTCCTTGTTTTCCTTCATGGTTGTTTCATTCAGTTCTTTATCGATCTGAACCTTGGTCTTGCTTGTATCTACTCCGTAATCCTTTGGGTTTTCCAGAATAATGTGCGTATTCGGATAGCTTTGTTCCATAGATTCCACGAATTCCTGCTTCATAAATTCATCAAACTTCTTCTGTTCTTCTCCGGAATCCTTTTTTGAGCATCCGGTGAATGAAAAAGCCATGACTGCAGATAACATCAATAATGTTATTTTCTTTACGTTCATATTTCCTCCATTTTCTCTCTGTTTCTAAGTAGAGTGTGTTTGTACTACAGATATTTTATGTATCTTACTGTTATTATATCGTCTAATCATTGATTTCACAATGAATTATCCACGGAAACGGGTTTTGTTATGAATCAAGTTGTCGAGTAGAAAGGTTTATGATATTCTAATATAGAAAAGAGTTGATGATTGTGCATGAACGACATACAAAAATACTGGAGCTTCTCTCTCAATATAAAAAAATAGAGGTAACCAGATTATCTGAGCTGCTTTCTGTTTCACAGGTGACGATTCGCAAGGATCTCATGCAGCTGGAAAGCAGTGGTCTGATTCTGCGGGAGCATGGATATGCGGCTTTGCATGACAGTGATGATCTGGCAAACCGGCTCGTCTATCATTATGAAATCAAGCAGAGAATTGCCAGTCTGGCGGTGGCGGATGTTCAGGATGGGGAGACGCTTATGATTGAATCCGGTTCGTGCTGTGCACTGGTCGCTCTGGAAATCGCAAAAACAAAAAAGAATGTGACCGTGATCACCAATTCCGCTTTTATTGCTGATTATATACGTAAGCAGGGAACTCTGCAAATCATTTTGCTGGGAGGCGAATACCAGCAGAGCTCGCAGGTCATGGTTGGACCGATGACGAGAAGATGCATGGAGCCGTTTTATGTAGATAAGCTGTTTATCGGTACCGATGGATTCACAGCGGATTCAGGTTTTACGGGAAATGATTATATGCGCAGTGAAACGGTACGTGATATGGCTCAACAGGCAAATCATGTCATTGTAGTTACAGAATCCACTAAGTTTTCACAGAAGGGACTTGTTCATCTGATAGATACCGGTCATATTCATATGGTTGTCAGCGATGATCGTATACCGGAGGAATGCGAGCAGTACCTCACGGAGCAAGGTGTGGAAGTAAAAAAAGTGAAGGTATAAAAAAAGGAGCATCTGCCCCTAAAAGAAACAATCAATACCCTGATTCAGGAAGATTTGCTGATAATCTCTTAAATCTTCCGGATACAGGGCTTTTTTATGCTTCATTCCATAGTCGCGATTCAGCATTTCATATTTCTTTTCGCCGAACTGATGAAAGGGAAGGAGCTGTACCCGTTGAATTGAGAGTGATGTAAGCAGTGCAGCAAGGCCTTTTGCATCCTGCAGGGATGCATTATATCCCGGGATGATGGGTATGCGTGGAAGAACACAGAGCTGATGTTTCACACTCCATGCAAGGTTTTCCAGTATCAGATCATTGTTGACGCCGGTCCCAAGAACGTGCTGTTCTGTGTCATAATGCTTGATATCGAACAGTAAAAGATCAAACAGCGGGGCAAGCTTTTGAAATACAGCGGGCTGGATATATCCGGTAGTTTCAACTGCGACATGGATTCCCTCCTGCTTCAGGCGTAAAACAAGTGCCTTTGCAAATGACGGCTGTGCCAGAGCTTCTCCGCCGGAAAGTGTAACACCACCCTGAGATTCTTCATAAAAGTCGCGGTCCTGCAGGCAGGTTGCGACAACCTCATCAGCATCCCTGCAGACGCCTTCCACCTGCAGGGCTTTTGCTTTACACGTAGCGATGCAGCGAAGACAGCCAAGACATTGTGCATCGTCGATCACAATACGGCTGCCCTTTCTTTGAACTGCCTGCTGCGGACATGCCTGTAGACATGCGCCATCCTGTATACAAACAGATGCATCATATAATATCTGTGTCTTTGAAAGCTGAGACTCCGGATTGGAACACCAGCGGCAGCGAAGCGGACAGCCTTTCAGAAAAACGGTTGTCCGAATACCGGGACCGTCGTGTATGCTGAATTTCTGGATATTGAATACCATACCTTTACACATTAACATCACTCCTTACTACCGTTATCATAGCACAGGAGTGATAAATTGTAAAATAAATATTTCAAATGAAACTAATATTGTATTCAAATGAAATATTAATCTTGACTTAACTCAACGATATGATACTATAATAGTGTATTGTTTGAATTTATGTTTCATATGAAACTAAAAACAAGCGTGGAGGAAAGCATATGGAAAACAGAGAACACTTTGGAACACTCACAGAAAGAATGCATAGCTTCAGAGAGGAGCTTCTGAATACAGAGGCATCCATTGACGCCACACGTGCTGTGCTTGCGACACAGGCATATCAGGAGCATGCGGATAAGCCGCTGCTTGTAAAGCGTGCTTTCATGCTGAAAAATATTTTGGAGAATATGCCGATCTTTATCGAGCCGCAGACACTGCTCGCTGGTAATCAGGCTAAGAAAAACCGGGCAGCACCTATCTTCCCGGAATATGCGATGGATTGGGTTATAAAAGAGCTGGATGAATTCGAGCTTCGTGACGGGGATGTTTTTCAAATCGATGAAGAGACAAAGGAAGAACTAAAAAGCATCGCTCCTTACTGGTATCATAATACAACACTGGATAAAGGACTTGCCATGATTCCACCGGAAAGCAGAATCTTTTATGATCTCGGTATTATCAAAGCGGAAGGAAATATCACAAGCGGGGATGCACATATCGCTGTTGACTATGGAAAAATTATGCGAAAAGGGCTCAGGTATTATGAGCAGCGAACCTTGCAGGAGAAAAGGAAGCTGGATATGACAGAACCGGATAGCATTTCCAAATATCATTTTTATGAGGCGATTCTGATCGTCATTGCTGCCGTACAGGCATTTGCAAAGCGCTATGCTGAGCTTGCGCTTGCACAGGCTGAAGCAGCACAGGGAAAACGAAAGCAGGAATTACAGAAAATGGCGCAGATACTGGACAGGGTGCCGTATAAACCGGCTGAAAATTTTCATGAAGCTATACAGTCCATGTGGCTTGTCCACCTCGTTTTACAGATAGAATCCAATGGACATTCTCTTTCCTATGGACGTATGGATCAGTATTTATATCCATACGTAAAGCATGATTTGGATACGCGGGTATTGCAAGAGGAACAGGCCGTAGAGCTTTTAACAAATCTGTGGCTGAAAACATTTACTATCAATAAGGTAAGAAGCTGGTCGCATACACAATTCAGTGCCGGTTCTCCCCTGTATCAGAATGTTACGGTAGGAGGACAGACCCATGATGGAAAGGATGCTGTAAATATGCTGTCCTTTCTCATTCTAAAATCTGTTGCACAGACCCGTCTTCCACAGCCTAATCTGACTGTACGCTATCATAGAAATTTATCTGCTGCGTTTATGGATGAAGCAATCGAGGTCGTAAAGCTGGGAACCGGGATGCCGGCTTTTAATTCCGATGAGGTTATAATTCCATCCTTCATGGAAAAGGGTGTTGGTAAAGAAGATGCATACAATTATAGCGCGATTGGCTGCGTGGAAACTGCAGTACCCGGAAAATGGGGTTATCGCTGTACCGGTATGAGCTTTCTGAATTTTCCGAAAACGCTGCTGATCGCCATGAATGCAGGTGTGGATCCTGCCAGTCAGGTAAAGCTGGTGGAGGGGCTTACACATTTCAGTGAAATGACATCCTATGCTCAGCTACAGGAAGCATGGGATATAACAATACGTGAGTTCACAAGACATTCTGTGATCATTGAAAACTGCTGTGATCTCGTTCTGGAGCAGGATGTTCCGGATGTATTATGCAGTGCATTGACGGAGGATTGTATCAAACGGGGGAAAACCATTAAGGAAGGCGGAGCTGTATATGATTTCATATCCGGACTGCAGGTGGGAATCGCCAACCTTGCGGACAGTCTGGCAGCAGTAAAAAAGCTGGTATTTGAGGAACAAAAAATAACTGCGGATCAGCTGTGGGATGCTTTGATGGATGATTTTACATCACCGGAGCATAAAGCGATACAACAGATGTTGATTTCGGATGCTCCCAAATATGGAAATGATGATGATTATGTAGACCAGCTGATTGTGGATGCCTATGATGTCTATATCAATGAAGTGAAAAAATATCCGAATACGCGTTATGGAAGAGGACCGATCGGAGGAACACGGTATGCCGGTACCTCCAGTATCTCTGCCAATGTCGGTCAGGGAAAGGGGACTCTTGCTACTCCGGACGGGCGTAATGCTGCCACACCGCTTGCTGAAGGCTGTTCCCCATCACATGGTATGGATAAGAACGGACCTACTGCTGTGTTTAAAACCGTTTCCAAGCTTCCGACACATGAAATTACCGGCGGGGTGCTGTTAAATCAGAAAATGACGCCGCAGATGCTGTCGAGCGAGGAGAATAAGCAGAAGCTGGAAATGATGATACGTACCTTCTTTAATCGCCTGGACGGTTACCATGTTCAATATAATGTGGTTTCCCGTGATACACTGCTTGATGCACAGAAGCATCCGCAGAAGCATCGGGATCTGATTGTCCGTGTTGCCGGTTATTCTGCTTTCTTTAATGTCCTGTCCAGGCAAACACAGGATGATATAATTGAGCGTACAGAACAAACGTTATAGTCCGTGAAGAAAATCTGTCTGCGTTTATAAAAGAAAAAGAATCGTGATGTCCTGCACTATACAGGTTCACGATTCCTTTTTAATGCTTATTGCTATACAGATGTCTTGCGACATAAACGCCGCTTGCACTTGCATGTGAGAGGGAATGGGTAACACCGCTGCAATCACCAATCACGTACAGTCCTTCATGCCTGGTTTCCAGATTATGATCAATTTCAACCTCCAGATTATAGAATTTTACCTCTACACCATACAGCAGGGTATCATCATTGGCAGTTCCCGGTGCCACCTTGTCCAGTGCATAAATCATTTCGATGATGTCATCCATCTGGCGTTTGGGAATTACCAGACTCAGATCACCCGGTGTAGCGGATAAGGTTGGTGTGACAAAGCTTTCCGCGATACGGGAGTCCGTGCTTCTCTGTCCGCGTATCAAATCACCAAAGCGCTGTACGATAACGCCGCCCCCCAGCATATTGGAAAGACGCGCAATGCTTTCCCCATATTCGTTGCTGTCCTTAAACGGCTCTGTAAAGTGATTGCTTACCAACAGGGCGAAATTCGTATTCTCTGTGTAGCGGGAAGGGTCTTCATAGCTGTGCCCGTTCACCGTTACAATTCCATTGGTATTTTCACTGACGACAACACCGCGGGGATTCATGCAGAAGGTACGGACCTTGTCCTGGAACTTCGTCGTACGGTATACGATTTTGCTTTCATACAATTCATCCGTCAGATCGGAGAAAATGCTGTAGGGCAGTTCTACACGCACACCGATGTCCACACGGTTGCTCTTCGTGGCAATTCCCAGGCTTTTACAGATGCTTCCCATCCATTTGCTTCCACTGCGGCCTGTGGATATAATGCATTTGCTGCCGGTAAAGCTTTTATCCCTGCTCACCAGACGATAGCCGTTCTCCAGCTTTTCCACTGCATCTATATGCGTATGGAAGTGGATTTCAATTTTATCCTTCAGCTGATTGTACAGGTTTTCCAGAACAATATAATTCACATCCGTACCAAGATGGCGTACGCTTGCCTCCAGCAGATGTAAATCATTCTGCATGCATTTCTTTTTCAGATGCGTATTTTCATTTGTATAAAGCTTTGTCCCCTGTCCACCGTTTGCCACATTGATTTCATCGACATAATTCATCAGATCAATTGCTTCTTTCCTTCCGATATGTTCGTATAAGGTACCGCCAAACTGGTTGGTGATATTGTATTTTCCATCAGAAAAGGCTCCTGCTCCGCCAAACCCGTTCATAATGGCACAGGTCTTACAGTTGATGCAGGATTTAATTTTCACCCCGTCAATCGGACATTTTCTTTTCTCCAGCGGGTTTCCTGTTTCGAATAAAGCAATCTTCAGCTCCGGGTTCAGTTTCATCGCCTCGTAGGCAGAGAAGATACCGCCGGGACCGGCCCCGACAATCAGTAAATCAAAATCCATATGTTACCTCCATCGTTATATGTATAACTTCCGGGAAATCTTGAATTTCCTATGGTATTTTATCACAGAAACAGAAAAAAGCCAGCGGTATTCATGAAAACTTTATGAAAACGGTTACTATTCACTAACCTATATTGTATATAACGCTTAGATAAGGGCAAAAGAAAGCTTATATTACTTATGGGTTTTGATTGAAACTGCGTATCATAAGCATGAATAACTCTCCACACTTGTTATGCAGAGAGCCTTTCATTGTATGGAGATATGGTTAAAGGTGTTGCTCTTATACGATTACTTACATCGTGTCAGCCGTATGTACTTGTTTTTTAACAGCCTCCAGGGTATCACACTTTAAAATTAAACTTGATACGATATGCAATTGGTCCTCGGTTAATGACTGCAGCCATGCTGTGCAGTCTTCCTGATATTTGGCTTCCATAAGCCTATGTAAGAGCTGTCTCTCTCCTTCGATTCTACCTTCAACCTTACCTTCAGCTTTCCCTTTAATGATTCCTTCCTTCATCCCCTCTTCAAAGCTGTCCTCCAAGCCGTAGCGATAACGTGCCTCTCCCATCTGAATCGCCATTGCGGTTGACCACAGCTCATCATCCTTCTGCATTTCCTCGTACTTGTTCACGAATACCTTCACCAGCCTTTCCTTTGATTCCAGTATATCATTTTTCGCATTGTTTTCAAACAGGAAGCACAGCTGTTCAAAGTCATCCATCTGCTGAATGGCCTTTTTCTTAGCGATTTCATTGATAACGGGCAGATAGATGTAGGTTCTTCTAATCAATGGGTGTTTACTCTCATCTTCCCCCTGCTCATTGCGCATCCGATAGTGATTGATCAGATTTTTATTATTCCATGCGCATTTTTCAATGAAAATAATCTGATATACCGGCTTTAAATCCTTGTACTTTTCACTGCTGTCCAGCTGGTTGTTCAATGCTCTGGCCCCATAAAATTCAAAGCGCATCATTTCCGCTACTCCTGCATAGGTCGTCTGCATTTCCAGATTAAAAAAACGACCTTTCTCATCCTTCACATGGACATCCAGAATAATGCGCTTCTTTCCGATGATGCCCGGATCCAGATTCGGATTGAGGACGGTGCTTTCCTTTACCTTGATTCCGGTAACACGTTCAATAATGGTGTTGCGGGCGTACACAGAGCCTTCATCCTCACGGGAAAGGGTGTACTTGAAGAATACATCATTGCAGTAATTCAATACAGTATTTGCTTTCGTATTTTCCATGACGAAAACCTCCTTCTGTAAGCTCATCATCACTTACATACTTCTATACGTTAAGAAGGTATGAAATTCCTAAAAAATCCACATATTCTTGATTTTTTCCTGCTTTAAAAGGATTGTCAGCTTGCATTTTACAGAGTTGCGATTTCGATCACTTCTATCTAAATGTATATAACAGAAAAAGATGAGGCGATAAAATAGCTTTTCTGCCTTTATAAAGAAACAGGTATAATCCTGCAATCGATGTCCATACTTCAGCTATGAGGTGAAGAAATGAAACGTTATGCAATAATCGGCTGTCTGTGGTTTCTTATGGCATCTGCTATGATTCATGGAAATGCCAGAGCAGAGATTGATTATGAAATCCGCTATGACAGCAATACGAAGCAGACCTATGAGCTGAAACAGAAAATTCAGGATATCTATTCCGAGCTGGTTCGTGGTGTACATAAGGAATCCTATATTCTGATGGTGCTTCATAATAAGGAATTATTTGCTTACCGAAAGGATCTTCAGGCTGACTGGAAACAGAATCAGCTAGTGATTACCGAGGGTGATGGAAAAGGAGATACGATTACCGGTACATTGCGAACAGAAAGTGTGTGTGTTCCGGAGGTTCAACCGCGTTCCCTTTTTCAGGAGATATTTCAATAGCTATATTTGCAAACATCAACGGCTTTTTCCTGTTGGTGTTTTTTTCTTGCAGGTGAGTCACGGATTCCTGCAACTTGGTTGAATTTTATAGCTTTTCTATTCATGTGCAAATATAATAAAAACAGGAGGATGCGGTATGAAAATCATTGAGGGTAAGGATTCACAACAGCTGGATGTCCGCATCCGGTTTGACTCGTTGGAGGAAAAACAGGCAGCTTTCCGCTTGCTGGCAGCTATGCATCAAAAGCTGATCGGCTTGCAAAGAGATAAGGAATATCTGCTGCGTCTGGAGGATGTCTGCTTTATCGCTTCCAGTGACAAGCGTACCTTTTTATATACTGCACAGGGCTGTTACGAGTCTATGCTCTGGCTTTATCAGATGGAAGAACAGCTGAATGATGATTTCATACGGATCAACAAAGCAACAATTATCAATATGGAACATGTAACCAGCATGCATGCAGACCTGGGGTCAAGAATCCGGGTATATCTGGATACCGGTCATCAGCATATGGTCACAAGGACCTATGTAAAGGCATTTAAGCAGAAGCTGAAAGGGGAATAATGGCATGTATAACTATCTGGTTAAATTTTTTAGAAATGTAACAATGTCCTTTTTTACTGCGATTTTTGTAATTGCACTGGCAGGTGTCACATGCCGGGATGGAATTATGAAGGTGTCAAGCTTTTATGTGCAGGGCGGTATTTCCTTTTCTGCTGTTTTTGAGCTTTTATTGCTTTCCTCTCTTCTGGCATTATGCAATTTGCTTCTGGATAAGCCCACAGTATTTCCTGCAATGCGTCTGACCTACAAAATTATTTTGCGTATTGCAGTTGTTGTGATGCTGATTCTACCGTTTATTTATGTATGCCGCTGGTTTCCTGTTGATGATCATGCAGCATGGATCGGCTTTGTTGTCTGCTTTCTGTTAAGCTTCTCGGCAGCAACTCTGCTAAGTGTGTATGCCACACGAAGAAAGGATCGGGAATATCAGAAGCTGCTGGAGGCCTATAAGGCAAAGAAAGAGGAGAGGAAAAAATGACAATACTGGAAGCGGATCACATACAGAAGAGATTTGCGGAAAAAATGGTTTTAAAGGATATCAGCTTTTCCATTGAGAAGCCGGAAATCTTTGGACTTCTGGGACCGTCAGGGTCAGGAAAAACAACGCTGATACGGATTCTACTTGGCTTATTAAAGAAGGACGGCGGCAGCTCATATGTTCTGGGGAATGATTCCGGGCACCTAAGTGATGATACGTATGCACAGATTGGTATGATGCTGGATGAAGCTGGATTATATGATCGTTTATCCTGTATAGATAATCTGGATATATACAGAAGGCTCTATCAGCTTCCTTATAATGTCATAGAACCGGCACTGCGCCGTGTATCTCTGTATGACAGCAGACAGAAAGCAGTCATTAAGCTGTCCAAGGGTATGAAGCAGCGGCTTTCCTTTGCCAGAGCATTGCTTCATGAGCCTAGGGTTTTATTTTTGGATGAGCCTACCTCGGGATTGGATCCGGCAACAACATCCAACATTCATGAGCTTTTGTTTGAGCTGAAGGAAAAGGGTGTCACTATCTTTCTGACAACACACGATATGGAGGAGGCAACACGCCTATGCGACAGAGTGGCCTTTTTGAATGAGGGGTCTATCATCGAATGTGATACGCCGGAAGCTATCTGCTGCAAATACAATACGACGAATCAGGTTAACATAACGACAGCGCAGGGAGAGAGTATTGTGCTGGATATCAAGAGAGATGCAGTAAAAATTATGCATCTGATGGAAGCCGGACATGTGAAGACCATCCATTCCATGGAGCCTACACTGGAAACTGTATTTATCACACTGACAGGAAAGGAGCTGGTCTGATATGAAGCCTTCTCATATATATGCAATCATCCGTAAGCAGCTAAAGGACACCTTTCGTAATAAGCCTACGCTTGTACAGTTTGTGATGTTTCCGGCAATCGCAGCAATTCTGACACTTTCCGCCGGCGAATTTGAACTGCCGAAAAGATACTTTGTAAATCTGTTTTCTGTTATGTATGTATGCATGGCTCCGATTCTCATCCTGTCTGCGATCATCAGTGAGGAAAAGGAGAAGGGCTCTTTACGTATGCTCATGATGTCGAATGTAAAACCGATGGAATATCTGCTGGGCATAGGAGCGTATGTGTTTGTATTTTGTATGGCAGGTGTGCTGTTTATGGGATTACTGGGGAAATTCTCCCTGCAGGAGCTGTGGATGTTTCTGCTGCTGAATGCATGCGGTATTCTGATTTCCTCAGTTATTGGCGCACTGATTGGGGTTGTGAGTGATAATCAGACGGCTGCCAGCGGTCTGTCCGTTCCTGCCATGCTGCTTACTTCCTTTATTCCCATGCTGTCAATGTTTAATGCCTCCATACGCAATGTTGGAAAATTTCTATATTCTCAACAGATTTATGAGCAGATCAACAACAGCTCTACGATTGTTCTGTCCGCACAGTCATTTGTTGTGATACTGATAAATTTTGCTCTTGTGCTCGTGCTGTATGTGTACATGTATAGAAAGAAGCAGCTGCTTGCTTCATAATAAAGTAAAACCCGGTATGTCGAGCATGCCGGGTTTCTACTTAGTTCAAACGGTAAACTACATGCAGGAAAATTTTAAGCCTGCTTCACTGTAACAGATCCGACATCGTGGAAATGAAGTCCTCATAGGATTGACATCCGCACAGCTTCTTGACATTTTCCGGTGTGCTTAAAATCATGGTAATCGGATCAAAAATCTCATTGAAAATATAACGGTCACTTTTGTTAAAGCAAAGCATGAGCACCAGATACACATCCTGCTGGTTCCATGATATCGGCGTTTCACTGATAACAATATTCATCCCTGTCTTTTTGGCATGCATTTTCATTGCATGCGGAATCGCAAAGCTGCCAAAAGCTGTCGAGGACATATTCTCACGGGATATTATTTCATTCTCAAATTCAACATCCACATATCCATGCACAATCAGTTTATTTACCATATATGTTATACACTCTTTTTCTGTAGAAAATCCACTCTTCAGGACCTCAAAGAAATCAGGCAGAAGCAGCTCTTTCAAATAGCCTTCAAAAACGCTGCGTTTTTTTAATTTACGGATTGTTTCTATTTTTTCATTTAACAGCTGCCTGTCCTTTTGATTGAGGAATATGCTAATCTGTATCATAGGTATGGAAGTAATTACAGAAACAGGTATTGTAGTTATGATGAGATTTGTATCCTTAATTTTATCAAAATCACTTTCATCGGTAAGTATATTTGTAATCAGCAATTCATCAGAATAATAGCGCTTGATCACATCGGTAACCTTCAGACTCATATCGTAATAGCTGGGACAATACAACGCTACAGTTATTTTTTCTGTCAGGCTTTTCTGTGCCTCCAGGGCGCTTCCCAGATGAAAGGCAATATAGGCAATTTCATCATCGTTTATAGAAATTCCTGTTTTTTCTTTTATCGTTGCGGCAAGAGAAACCGATACATCATAAATCAGAGGACAGGAGGTTTTAATACCATCCGCGAGTGGATTTTTACTGAAGTAATTGTTCTTGGAGCGCACCAGTAAATTTTTGATATGAAGGGCGAACCGGATAAGAAATTCCTGTTCACTCAAATCAATATAATAGAAGGAGTTGATATCGAGAATCAGCTCTTTTACCAGATTCAGACATTCCTTTCCGATAAAATCCTCCAGGTTTGCGGCATTGATACTTTTATAATCAATTGTTGTTGCCCTGGAAATAATCAGCAGTGTCATTTCATAAATTTCCGCCTTACTGTAGGTGATATGAAAATGTTCTTCCAGACGTCCTGCCACTTTTTCCGCAAGCTCATACTCATGCAGGTGAACCGCCGGCTGCTGGTCAATGCTCGTTGTATTGATATTGTTCTTCCGGATACGGTCAATCGCAATGGTGATATGCAAGACCAGATTGATTAAAGAATAGTCATTGATAAAATAATGGTAATCCTCAAATATCTGTAATACCGTATTCTTAATATACGGAATATCAATATCCAGAAAGGAGTTTTGTAATGATTTTAAATTGACAAAATTAACATTGGATTCATTATATAACAGGGTGCTGAGTAATTTGCGCTTGACTTTTTGCAGCTCATTCTTGATGGTAGAAAGGCTGATAAACAATTCATCACATAAATCATATATATCAATTGCTTCCTCCTGATGATGATTGATCAGCTGATTTAAAATATAGATTACACGTTCTTCCGAAGTCTGGGGAATATGATCTGCAGTTTCATCCAGTATGGATTTCGCTAATTCCATATCCAGACGGTATCCTTCCCTTGATGAATGAATAGCTTCGGGATATTCTTCATTGATTTCACGTACATAATTTTTGATACTGCGTACAGAAACATTCAGATGATTGGCTAATAAATTGGTATTTGCCGGTTGTAGGTCAAATAAAGCACGGAGTAGCTCTTTGTTTTTCTGTTTCATTTCATCACCTGCTTTTTGTTCAGAAATCACTATATGTTAAAATTATATTTTACCGGACTGTAATTCTCAACCAGAATTTTGCACGAGCTTGGGGAAAATAATTATCTGCCCCTACAGCGTGCAAAACATGATTAGAAATTTAAAAACCGATTTGGCATACTATAGGTGTGATGAGGCGAAGAAGCCTGAAAGGAAGATTATTATGGAAAAATTAAATGTATTACTCGTCTGCGGTTCCGGAGCAAGCTCCGGATTCATGGCAGCCAATATGAGAAAGGCTGCATCCAAACAGGGACTTGATATTGATATCAAAGCACGTAGTGAATCAGAGATTGAAAACTATATTGATGAAATCAATGTCCTGATGGTTGGACCACACCTGGCTTATATTCTGGATGAGGTTGAGGAGTATACACATGGGGAGGATGTCAAGGTAATTTTAATGGAACCGGATTATTACTCTGTATTAAACGGAGAAATGGCGATTGCCCACTTACTTGAGGAAATGGAAAAATAATCGTTACTGAGAAAGGGAGATACATATGAATAATTTAATAAACTGGCTTGAAAATAGTTTTGCGCCGAAAATGAATAAGTTTAACCACAACACCTGGGTCGTTACGATAAAGGACTCTATCATGCAGGTACTGCCATTTATCCTGCTGGGATCCCTGTTTTGTGTGGGAACGGTTATCGAAGGGTTTGTGACTCTGCCCTTTTCCTTCTGGACACCTTATGGGTGGACAATGGGAATGATTTCTGTACTTGTCAGCTTTCTGATTCCGTTTAACTTCTGTGAGAAGAAACGATTGAGAAAGCAGAGAATTATCGCCGGTGCAACCGGTCTGATTCTATTCTTTATATCCATTACTCCGGAGCTTGTCAAAGCAGGGGAACCGGGGTTTGGTTCCAGTGCATTTGGTGCAGGCGGAATGTTCTGTGCAATGTTTACCGGTATTGTGACCAGTATTGTATTTAATCTGTTTGGCAAATTCTCATTCTTTAAAGAAGACAGTGCAATCCCGGATTTTGTACGTCAGTGGTTTGATGCATTATTGCCAATTGGCGGAATCATATTCACCGGGTTTATTGTGGTACAGGTATTGAACATCGATTTATATGCGATTATCACTTCCTTCTTTATGCCATTACAGGGTATTATGAATACATGGTATGGATTCATCCTGGTCTGCTTTCTGGAATGCTTTATTTATTCCATGGGTATTTCTTCATGGGTTCTTGCACCTGCGACATCTCCTGTAAAGTTACAGAGCATCGCCGCAAATATCGCACTGGCAACTGCAGGAACAGCGTCTGTAGCGAACCTGAACATGTATACGGAATCCTGCGTCTATACCTGCTATCTGTGGATCGGTGGAATTGCCTGCACCATGCCGCTGGTTATCTTCCTTGCATTATCCAAGTCGAAGAAGCTGAAATCTTTAGGTCGTGCCTGTATTGGACCAACGATTTTCAATATCAATGAACCTGTGGTGTTCGGCTGTATTGCATGGAACCCTGTTATGATGCTGCCTATGTGGATTAACGGTATCGTGTTACCGGCATTGGTGTGGATCGCATGTAAGGTAATCGCCATTGCCCCAATTCCTAAAATTCAGTTTGAAATGTGGTATTGTCCATTCCCGATTTCCACATGGATCACATCGGAAGGATCCATTATGGCCATTGCAGTCATGCTGATTATATTTGTTGTCGGCGGTGCGATCTGGTACCCGTTCTTCAAAGCCTATGAAAAGCAGTGTATTGATGAGGAAACTGCAACAGAAGCAGCTGCTGAATAATAGTGAGAGGAGAGTTATTATGATGAGTGAACAAACAGTACAATCCGCAATGTCTATTATCTTGCATGCCGGGGATGCCCGGGTCGCATGCAAGGAGGCACTGGATGCCATATCCGAAGCGGATTTTGAAACAGCTGAGGTAAAATTAAAGGAAGCACAAACAAAAATTACAGAGGCTCATAAAGTGCAGACCGATGCAATTCAGGGAGAAACCCGTGGTGATGAGTCGGAATATTCTCTTCTGTTTGCGCATGCACAGGATACGTTAATGACGATTTACAGTGAAATCAATATTGCGAAACAGCTGCTGAAAATATTCAGTGCTTATGAGAAACGTATCTCTGCATTGGAAAATAAAGATTGTTAAGGAGGCAAATATGGCAAGAATACCGAATGGTTTTCCAAAAGATTTCCTGTGGGGCGGCGCTGTAGCTGCAAATCAGCTGGAGGGTGCCTATACAGCAGGAGGAAAAGGACTTTGTGTTGCGGATATCAATGAGTTCCGTGATGATATTGATATTACAAAGAAATATAATGATGAAGTTACTTCCGCCTACGTGAAGGATGCAATGAACGCCGGAAACAATGATGGAAGGGTGTTTCCAAAACGCCGGGGTATTGATTTCTACCATACATATAAAGAGGATCTCAGACTGCTGGCTGAATTAGGACTGAAGACCTTCCGTACCAGCATCAACTGGGCGAGAATATTTCCGAATGGGGATGATGAAGCTCCTAATGAGGAAGGCTTAAAGTTCTATGATGCGCTTTTCGATGAGATTCTCAAACACAATATGGTGCCGATGATTACCGTGTCCCATTATGAAATGCCGTTACATCTTACGCTGAAGTACAAGGGCTGGTATTCCAGAGAAACCATTTCTTTCTTTGAGAACTACTGCAAAGTGATTTTTGACCGCTATCATGATAAGGTTAAGCACTGGATTCTGGTAAACCAGATCAACTTGATTTCTCATGAATCCTTTAACCATCTGGGTGTTGCCGAAGATATGGTTGATGATTTAAAGAGTGCGAAATATCAGGCTGTGCATAATGAAATGGTCGCTTGTGCACGCGCTACACGATATGCACACGCAACGTATCCGGATTTACAAATTGGTATGATGCTGTGCGGCGGACATGATTATGCGGCAACTTCCAAGCCGGAGGATCAGCTGGCAGCCCTTCAGCATAATCAGATGGAATATTTTTACTCGGATGTACTTTTGAGAGGCGTGTATCCGGGATATGCCCTGCGCTTCTTCGAGGATCATGATATTCATGTGGAATTTGGAGAACAGGATGAAGAGGATTTGAAGAATACATGTGATTTCTTCTCCTTCTCCTATTATTACACTCGTATTGTGACAAAAGAAAGCTTTGAAAACGGAAATGACTCCATCCGTAATAAAGAACTGCCCGCAAATGAATGGGGCTGGACCTATGATCCGATCGGATTGAGAATTTTATTGAATACCTTCTGGGATCGTTATCAGAAGCCGATTTATATTACAGAAAACGGAAGCGGGTTCTATGATAAACTGGAAAATGGTCATATTCATGATCCGTACCGTGTTGATTTCTATCGGAATCATTTCGAACAGATCAAAGAAGCAATCCGTGATGGTGTGGATGTCAGAGGCTATTATGCATGGGGACCGATTGACATCATTTCCTGTTCCTCTTCTGAAATGTCAAAACGCTATGGATTCATTTATGTGGATTATGATGATTATGGAAAGGGCAGTGGGGAAAGAATAAAAAAAGACAGCTTCGCCTGGTACAAAAAGGTTATAGAAACAAATGGCGAGGAGTTGGATTAACTTATAAATAAAACAAAGGAGATATTTCATCGTTTTTAATGGTGGAGTATCTTTCTTTTTCATGCTTTAAAATGATAAACATTACACTGCTGATATGAATAGATACTATAAGTAGACACACAATAGGGAAGAGTACGGGATATCGTTCTAAAATATGCTATAATGAAGGAGCATGAAAGAGAGAAGGGATACTTTTGAAATTAAGCAATAAAGAATTGGTGCAGGATACGTTGTGGATCCTTGCGGGAAATATTGCTCTGGCCATGGGGGTTGCCTGGTTTATATTGCCCAATGATGTACTGACGGGGGGCCTGGCGGGTGTTGCAATCGCACTGGAGCCGCTGATTCATTTGAATCCTGAACTGGTGATCAATGTACTGACCGTCGTACTGTTTCTTGCAGGATCACTTGTCCTGGGGAAAAAGTTTGCGGCAAAAACGATTCTGAGTACAATCTGTTATCCGCTGCTGCTTACTTTACTGTCCTATCTGGCAAAACATGTGATTGCTCCGGATACCTTTATCATGGATAAATATTTAGCCACCATTTACGGCGGTGCGCTGATGGGCATCGGTGTCGGCTGTGTGTTTCGTACAGGTGCCAGTACCGGAGGTATGGATATTCCACCACTGATCATCAACAAGTATACCCATATACCGCTTCCGACACTCGTTTTGATAGTGGACGCGCTTACCGTACTGCTTGGTGCTGCCGTATACGGACTGCAAGCTGCACTTACAGGAATTCTGTCAGTCTGGGTAAGCAGCTATATGATCAATAAAACCATGATGATCGGTGGACATGATGCGCGTAATGTGATGATCGTATCCAATAAGCATACGGAAATTATGGACCGTATTCATGAGGTGTTGGAGCGTGGGACTACGATTCTGGAAGCAACCGGCGGCTATTCTTCTGAGAAACGACCGGTCATAATGGCTGTGGTATCCAAAAAGCAGCTGCCGGAGCTGGAGCATCTGGTGTCGCATATTGATCCGGAGGCATTTGTTATCGTTATGGAAGCAAATGAAGTACAGGGTCTTGGGTTCACTTATGAGGAGGAGCTATAGCTTTTCCTATATAATATAGAATAATATAGAAGTTTATGGAAGGAGGCGGAAATATGCAGAATTTTAACTATCACAGTCATACAGAACGGTGCGGGCATGCTGTAGGAAGTGATGAAGCGTATGTAAAGGAAGCGATAAAGAATGGGTATCGGTATATGGGTTTCAGTGACCATGCCCCGTATCGTAACGGTGATGCACCGGGAGAGCGTATGCGGGTGGAAGAGCTTGCAGACTATGTGAGCAGTGTGAGAAAGCTGCAGCATACTTATCAGAATCAAATCGAAATCCGTCTGGGTATGGAAATCGAATATTTTGAGGAACAGCTGGATGAGCTTATGCAATATAAGGAAGAGATGGATTATCTCATTCTCGGACAGCATGGCCCTGCATTGTATGCGCCGGAGTTTTATGATAATCACAGCGATGCGGATGTACTGCACTACGCTTCCCTGATTGAAAAGGCCTGTGAGAAGGGATTACCGGATATCATTGCGCATCCTGATCTGTTTATGTTTGGAAAGGAAGTCTGGACAGAAGCCTGTTGTGAGGCTGCCCATAGAATCTGTGCGAGTGCACAAAAGCACGGGGTTATTCTGGAGGTCAATCTGAACGGCCTGCGCTATGGGAAACGCAAGCTGGGAGAGGAATTTCGCTACACCTATCCATATCGCAGCTTCTGGGAGATTGCCTGTACCTATGATGTGGATGTTGTGTATGGTCTGGATGCACATGCACCTCAAAAGTATGCCGATCAGGATTGCTTTGCTATTGTGAATCAGGAAATTCTATATGATCTGCCGTTGAAATTTCGTAATGAGCTGCGGTTTGAAGACAGGAACAGGGGGAACTGAGATGCTGAAGGAAGCTATGTATAAAAGACATTCCCGAAGAAGCTATCTGCGAGAGAAATTGCGGGATGAGGATGCAGCTTTTTTAAAGGAACGCATTCATATGTATAACCAGAAGCACGGATTACATATGAAGCTGGTATGCGGACATCCGGAAATCTTTAAGGGATTTCGCAACAGCTACGGCATGTTTCACAATGTTGAGAATTTCATTATGATGATGGGTAATTCCCGTGATGTATATATGCAGGAGAAGCTGGGATATTTCGGTGAACGACTGATTCTGGAGGCGGTAGAGCGCAATATGGGAACCTGCTGGGTTGGCGGTACCTTTGCGAAAGATGCTTTAAAGCCCTATGTAAAGGAAGATGAGAAGCTGTACTGCGTTATCGCGATCGGCTATACCGCACATAAGAAAACCTTAAAGGAACAGCTGATTTCGCATGCAACACGGCACAGAGGAAAAACCGTGGAGGAAATGTCAGATATCACAGCGCACAGTCCGGATTGGATGAAAAACGGAATGGAGGCAGTGCAGCTGGCACCCTCAGCACTTTTTAAACAGCCGGTGCGCTTCCGTCAGGAAAAGGATCGTGCTTATGCTGAGGTTGCCCATACGGATTCCTTTGAAATGGTGGATTTGGGAATCGCCATGCTGCACTTTGAAATCGGTGCACAAAAAGGTACCTGGACATGGGGAAATCCTGCTGTCTATGAGAAAATAAATGAAAATTCAGAGGCTTATTTGCCTTAGGATATAATAGAAGTAGCTTTTTATGAAATTTTATAATATTTATGAAAAGGAAGATGTGGCAGCCTTAGCCTTATATCATCTTCCCTTTTATTCATTCGCTTCAATTTACTACGGTTAAGCATTTGTCTGTGACATCAGAATCTCTTTATCAGACACCTTTTTCTTTTAAACAGCTTAATCATTTATATGTTACTGTGTTAGAACTAAAAACCGCTGCACCGCTTTTTATAACAGGAAATACACGCAGCGAGAAAACTTGACTGTATTGGGTGGAGGTATCTTCGTTTGCACAGCTGCATCAAAGGGGAGTGAGAGCCCTTGTTTTTCAGGCAGGGTGTATGGGATGCATTTACTTTTGAAGATGGATATCTCATTTTCTTTCACCGATAATCTGCTGTCGTTGTCATAGCTTGTCATATAAATGCCATGTCTGTGGAAAATTCTGAATCCAGTTGCTGCTGCATGCATAAAATTAAAGGAAAGGTAGGACATCATCCTCTTTGAGTCTTGCAAAGCAAACTTTTCTGTGTTAACGTTTACAATGGCTAGATGTTTAAAACTATGGAGGAGAGTATATGGAATTACTTCGTTTTTCTTATACGAATCTGAGGCGAAAGCCTGCAGATGCGTTCTTTTTCGCATTCTCGATGTTCTCCGCTTCCCTTGTGATTACGATGTTTTTCGCAATCATCGCAAATCCCTATTACGGAAGTGAGTCATTGCGTGATGCCTCTGCAATGTCACAGGGTGGAATGTCGCTTGTTGCTTCCTTTGATGGAGGCATCGGATCCGGAATCTTTACGATGATGCTGTCTTTGTTTATGATTTTCATCTGCATACTGACAGTCTTTTTTTCAAACAAATTTTTTCTGATATCAAAAACACATGATATTGGTGTAATGATGATCAGCGGTAGCAGTATTATTCGAATAGCCAAGTTCCTGATTGTGCAAAATTTTATGATCATGGGAATTGCAGCACCGCTGGGAGCTCTTGCCGGCTGCTGTGTGTTTCCGCTGGTGAATCATGTCATCTATCTGTCGATGAATATACAGGCACCTGTATTCACCTTTTCTTCCGCAGCCCTTGGATATTGCATCGCTACCCTTGTGATTGTTTCCGTATGGCTGGTTATTGTCGATGCAGGCTTTGTCTATCGCATGGATTCCATGAATGAACTGCTGCGTGCCAGACGGTCGATGAATCCGATTGGAAAACAGAAGCAGGTATTTATGAAAATCGTATATGTATGTGTGTATGCGTTGACCATATATCTGCTGTTCTCGATTGATTATCATTATATGAATGCCATTTTTCTGATATATCTTGGTGTAGCCATCGTATTCGGCGCAGGGAATGTATTTCGTTATATACTTCCGGATGTATTAACCCTGATGAAAAAACGGATGTTTGCAGAAAATCGCCATTTTCTGATATCTTTGGGAAATCTGCGCTACAGCATGGTCAACGGAAATCTTCTGGTTACGATTATTTTATTGTCGACAGCGGTATTATTTCTATATCTGTGTAAATTTTATAACGACACGGCAACTTTTATGGTTGTTATGATCGCCTTTCTCGTATCGATGCTTCAAATCAGTATCTGTCTTGTTTATAAGCTGTCTGCCGACGGATTGAGTAAGTGTCAGGTCTTTCGCAATATGACGGCAATCGGGTATTTGAAAACGGATATCCGAAAAATTATCAAGCAGGAAATCGTCGGCTTTTACGGCATCATTCTGTTGTTATCTCTGCCGCCTTTACTGGTCATAACTTCATTGTTTGCGGCAGGAGGGGATGTGGCGTGGAGCTTTGTATTACAGCTGCACGGCTTGTATATCGGCTTTTTGCTGGTGGCAGCTGTGGTGATGTATCGCATTTATATGAAACTGATTTTCCGTCAGGATCTGATGGAAGCATATATGGAGGAATAGGAGAGCAGAATATGAATACTATATTGGAAGCTAAGAATATAACGAAGATTTATAATCGTCATACAAAAAATGAATTTGAAGCATTGCGCGGCATTTCACTGGAAGTGCACGAAGGAGATTTTATATGTATCATGGGACCCAGCGGTTCCGGGAAGTCCACGCTGATCAACAACCTTTCCACAATTGATACGCCGACAAAGGGAAAGGTGAAGATCAATGGCATTGATGTCTACAGTATGCTGGAATCTCAAACGGGAAAATTCCGGTATGAAAATCTAGGATTTATCTTTCAGTCCTTTAATTTGATGGATACTCTGACGCTGAAGGAAAATATCGCATTGCCTCTTACCCTGTCAAACATGTCGAAGGAGGAAATCGGAATACGTGTGCAGCAAACCGCAGAGAGGCTGGAGCTATGTTTCTATACGCAGTTCATCTGCATATGGAAACATTTTATATTTTCTTAGAATGCGGCATACGATTCCTTTTTTATAAGAGAGGATGCTCTTAGAAAACTCGAAATACCGTTACAGTCACTGCGGCCGCATACCGCATCTGCATGGAGCATTACTTCCTTTTTCGCATGTTCCATGGCAATACCAAGACACACGTCCTTTAGCATGGGAATATCTGTTCTGATATCGCCAAAGCATAGATAATCGTGTCCGGGAAGCCTCCACAGCTTCATCAGCTGGTGAATGCCTGTGGCTTTTGTCACGCCTGCCGGAATTAAATCCGTATTGCGATGGCCGGAATAGGTAATTGCGACATCCAACAGCTTCTCAAAATAGGGGTCATAGTGAAAGCCTTTTTCCTGCAGTCTGTGTACTGCATCTATATTTGCAGGTGGAATCTGTCCATGCACCTGATTAAAGCAGGTGTTGCCGATATCAAAGAAAGCGGCTCTGAAATCGGTTAGGTGCCTGCCATATTTCATTTTCATACCTATTGTATAGTAGAAATTGTATACTAAAAAATACTGTCTATTATCAAATACTGTGAGCCCTCAAATGCAGATGGTGAATGAAAATCTGACCCTTTGGGATAGAAAATGTATGGTATTGGGAGGGGAAAGACCCTTTTATATATAAGGAAGCGTAGATTCCCGTATGTTTTCTGCACATTTGACGGTTTGTATGATATAATGCATAATTGTTAACACCGGAGGTAGAAAAATGATAGAAACGCAAAATGTCAGTGTACGTTTTGGATCACGAACACTGTATGATAATGTAAACTTAAAATTCACAGATGGTAACTGTTATGGCCTGATCGGGGCAAACGGTGCCGGAAAATCCACATTCCTGAGAGTACTCAGCGGTGAGCTGAAGCCGGATACCGGCTCTGTCATCATCAAGCCGAATGAAACGGTATTTACACTGAAGCAGGATCACTTTGCTTTTGATGAGTACACGGTACTGGAAACGGTACTGATGGGAAATACAAAGCTGTATGAAGTAAAACGGGAAAAGGATGAAATTTACTGCAAGGAGGATTTCAGTGAAGCAGACGGTATCCGTGCTGGCGAGCTGGAAGCGGCCTTTGCGGATATGGATGGCTGGAATGCGGAAATTAACGCGGCAACGCTGTTAAACGGCCTGGGAATTTCAGTGGATCTGCATGATGTATTGATGAAGGAGCTGTCCGGTAGTGATAAGGTAAAGGTGCTGCTGGCACAGGCGTTGTTTGGAAAGCCGAATACGCTGCTGCTGGATGAGCCTACCAACCATCTGGATATCAAGGCATGCTCCTGGCTCGAGCATTTCCTGATGAATTATGAGAACACGGTAATCGTAGTCAGTCATGACCGTCACTTTTTAAACAAGGTATGTACACATATTGCCGATGTGGATTATGGCAAGATTAAGCTGTTTGCGGGAAATTATGATTTCTGGTATGAATCCAGCCAGCTGATCAGCCGTCAGCTGAAGGATGCCAACAGCAAAAAGGAAGAGAAAATCAAAGAGCTGGAAGACTTTATTGCCCGCTTCTCTGCCAATGCTTCCAAATCCAGACAGGCGACATCACGAAAGAAAATTCTGGATAAGATAACACTGGATGATTTACAGCCATCTACTCGAAAATATCCGTTTATTGAATTTAAACCGGAGAGGGAGAGTGGTCGTTCTATATTGTATATTGAGGATGTAGAGAAACAGGTCGAAGATTGCAGACTGACAAATATCTCCTTTAACATGATGAAGGGAGATAAGGTGGCGCTGATTGGCAATCCACTGAAAACCACTCTGCTGTTAAAGCTGATTGCACAGGAGCTGACACCGGATGCCGGAAGCATTCAGCTTGGACAGACCATCAAGGTTTCCTACATACCGGATGATAACAGCGCGTATTTTGAAGGTACGCAGAGTATCTGTGAGTGGCTGAGCCAGTATACGGATATCGATGATATGTCCTTTATCCGCGGTTTCCTTGGAAGAATGCTGTTTAGCGGAGAAGAACCGCTGAAGCCTGTCAATGTGTTATCCGGTGGAGAGAAGGCGCGCTGTATGCTGTCCAAGACGATGCTGGAGGCGGGAAATCTGCTGTTGATGGATGATCCGATCAACCATCTGGATCTGGAATCCATTCAGACATTGAATAATGCTCTGATAAAATATCCGGGAGAACTGATTTTTGTAAGTCATGACCATCAATTCATTCAGACAATCGCAAATCGTATCATAGAAATCAGAGATGACGGTATCATTGACCGCCGAACAACGTATGATGACTATCTGGAAAAGGAATACGGAATCGAAGAATAGAAATAAAATTGCCCGAAAATAGGGCTTTTTTTCGTATTTTCTTCACAAGTGGAGAAAACGGTGCGATAAAGCGATAAACAGGGGAGCGACAGCGGTTTCAGAAAACTGAAACAAATGAAAAAACAAATATCATTTGTGAACAGATACCGAATTATCACAAATAAATTTTCACATAAAAATCAGATATCTGACATAATATAGTTCATAGATACCTTTATTTAAAGGGTCTGGCATAAATGCCTCTGCAAATTCATATGTATAAAATACAATGTAGAGGGGAAAATAAACATAAATGCATGTTAAAAAACAAAAATATTGGACAAGTCAAAAAAAGTATGCTAGACTAGTGTCTGTTTCGTAAAAGGAGGAACATCAATGAACTCAAAACGAATAAAATTCGCTTTATTCATCTGTGTTTTCGCTTTATATGGATGTGCTTCCAGTGCCTCTGTACCGCAGAAGTCACTGAACACTGTGAATAACAAACATACGGTATCTCAGGATACCCTTCATACAAACAGTCTGATTCAGACAAAGGATACCAGCATGGCCGCCATGGCTTTTCATGCCTATGGTCCTATGCAAAAAAGTGGCTCCATGTTTCGCAGCATGAGGGATGAGCATGGTGTGCTGCTGATGAAATCCGATGTCGAAGGCTATGCGAAAAAAATGAAAGAAAAGGTTGTAAAGGAACGGAAGCGTCAAGTGCAGCTGGAGAAAAAAAGAAAAGAACAGGAACGCCTGAAAAGGATGGAAAAGGAGTCCTCACAGGCATTCAGTCCGAAAATCACAACCTACGGCGTTGACTGCTATGGATGTGGCGGCGAAAGCGGCCGCGGCGGTACTTCCCTAGGTGTGGCACTGGATTTAACCCTTGGTGTACAGATGCCGGATGGCTCATGGCAGCCGGGTATCCGGTATGGTAATTATTATATCGTTGCCGCAGACCCAAGCATTCCGCTTTGCTCGATACTGAAAATCAGTGATCACGGTCTGAGTGGAAGTGGTATTACACCGGATCAGCCCTACTATGCCATTGTACTGGACCGAGGCGGGGCTATTCAGGGAAATCATATCGACCTGTATATCGGCAGTGAGAACTCCGGTGCTATCGTACCGGTGAAAAACACACAGGCAAAGGCGCAGATCATCCGTGAGGGTGGTAAAAACGGAGCCAGAAGCTGTGCATTATAATCATCAGGACATGGAAGCTGGTTTTCTGTGTCCTTTTGCTTTTACAAAAAGCTAAGCTGGTATTCTCTATATTTAAAATGATATAATTATGGTACTATAGTAATTAAGGAAAGGCTGATGCTTGTGAAGATGAAAGAAATCCTTGTGGTTGAGGGAAAAAACGACACAAATGTACTGAAAAGCTTTCTGGACTGTGATACCATAGAAACAAACGGTACGCATTTGGGGAAAGAAATCCTGCGACAGATCAGACTTGCTCAGAAAACGCGCGGTGTGATTATATTTACCGATCCGGATTTTCCCGGAGAAAAAATACGTTCCTGCATCAATGCGGCAGTACCCGGCTGTAAAAATGCCTTCATTGATAAGGCAAAGGCCAAAACAAGCAAAAAGGTTGGTGTGGAGCATGCCTGCAAGGAAGATATTCTGGAGGCATTAACGCATCTGATGACCTTTGATGAACATCTGCAGGTTACACTGAGCTATGAGGAATATCTGGATCTGGGACTAAACGGCAGAGAGGACAGTGCCGAAAAGAGAGCGCAGATTGCCCGCTCCCTGCATCTGGGAAAACCGAATGCCAAAACACTTTTCAAGCGTCTGAATATGCTGCAGCTGCATAAAACAGATGTGGAAAAGCTGCTTGGACAGCCATATGAATGAGCTTGTTAAGGTAACGTTTGCCCTGCGTCCCAAGGAACAACTGGAAGGCTGGGTATCTGAAATCCTGCAGGAGGGATGGGAATTGTCCTCCTTTCGCTATGTCATGCTTGGCTCTTTGATGAATTTTCGTTTTGTAGAGGGAAAACGACGGCATGTGCGGGTTTGCTTCTATGATGTGAAATACGATGCAGATGAAAGCATCTTTCTGGCCGAGGGATGGAACGTGCTTTGCCGAAACGGTCTGAGCGTTATTTTCTATCATGAAAATCTTGATCAGCCGCTGCCGCTTCTGGATATGAAGCTGTATACGAAGCGAAGAATCTTCAAAATGACATGCAATTTGCTGTATCTGTTTTCATTGCTGTATTGTGTGCGAGTGGAGGAGGAGGCATTGCGGAAGCCGCTTCTTTTCGTCTTTACCCTTCTATTGTTTGCGCTGCCGCTGCTGTTTGATGTCAAAAGCACGACAAAATACAGTAATCTGATTCGAATTATAAAAAACCTGTTGTATGCAGTGCTTTTGACAGGTATTGTATATCTGCTGATAGAATTGCTGGTATCCACCTTCTATCTGCTGTTTTAGAAAGGATAAGCTTATGAAGAAACCCATTGCGACACCTTCCAGAACAAAGGAAATTCTGGAAACACATGGAATGTTTGCGAAAAAAAATTACGGACAGAATTTTCTGATTGAATCCGGAATTGTCGATAAAATTGCACGACATGCAGTCCTGTCGGATCACTGCGTGGTATTTGAAATAGGACCCGGTATCGGTGCATTGACACAGTATCTGTGTGAGTATGCAAAAAAGGTTGTATCCTTTGAAATTGATGAGAGGCTTCCTGATGTTCTGGCAGACACGCTGCAGGAATATGACAATTTTGAGCTGGTCATGTCTGATTTTTTAGAAATCGATTTGAAAGAATGGTGCAGAACGTACAGGGAAGAGGGCTATGATGTCGTCATTGCTGCCAATCTGCCATACTATATCACGACTCCGATTCTGTTTAAAATCTTTGAATCCAAAGCGGACGTTGCGGCAATCACCGTCATGATGCAGAAGGAGGTCGCAGACCGCTTCGCTGCTGAAGTAAATACCAAGGATTACAATGCGTTAAGTATTATCACACAGTATCGCTGTGAGGTAACCCCGGTGATGAAGGTGCCGAAAAACGTTTTCCTGCCAAAGCCGAATGTGGACAGCGCAGTCTTGCAGTTCCGTTTCAGGGATACACCGCAGAATATCGAGGAAGAAAGTTTTTTTCCATTGGTCAAGGCTTGCTTTCGCCAGAGAAGAAAGACCATACTGAACAATTACGGGGAATATTGTCAGGATAAGCAGCAGGCGCGTGCAGAGCTTGAGAAAAGCGGTATAGACTGCACAAGACGGGCAGAAAGCGTCACACTTGCGGAATTTATCAACTTATATGAGGTACATAGAAATGAAAGTAAAAGCACATGCGAAAATTAACATCTGCCTGAATGTCGTATGCAGGCGGGATGACGGGTATCATGAGCTGGAAATGATTATGGTTCCTCTGATGCTCCATGATGAGCTTACCATAACAGTGTCCAGTGAGGACTGCTATACGTGTAATGATGCACAGCTGCGGATGGATGAAACGAATACAATCATTCAGGCGGTGGAGCTGATGCGAAGGACCTTTTCCCTATCGGAATGCTTCCATGTGCATGTGGAGAAGCATATCCCCGCACAGGCAGGACTTGCCGGAGGAAGTGCAGATGCCGCTGCAGTCATGCGTGGAATCCGTGATTTGCTGAAGCTGGATATCTCACTGGAGGAGCTGGCACAGCTGGGAAAGCAGGTTGGCGCAGATGTACCGTTCTGCATCATGGAAACCTGTGCTCTGGTAAAGGGGATTGGCGAAAGGATAACACCGTTCGCCATGCCTTGCGATTTTCATATTCTTCTGGTGAAGCCAGCGATGGGCGTACCTACCGGGAAAGCTTTTTCTATGCTTGATTTTGAGAAATGCGACCATCCGAACTGCAATGAGGTTATCCATGCATTACAGCAGGGCGACCTTGCGCAGCTTTCAAGTGTCATATCCAATTCCCTGGAATACAGTGCCTTTCAGCTGGTTCCGGAAATTGCGGACATCAAACACCAGCTGCAGAGTATGGGGTTTGAAGCGGTGCTGATGAGTGGCAGCGGAAGTACGGTATTTGCAATTACAAGGAAGAAGGAACTTCTGCGGCAAGCAGAGAAGCGGTTCCATAACAAAACGTATTTTGTATGCTGCACAGCAATCAAGCAGTAAATGGAGGTTAAGGCTATAGACAAACAGGGGATATCTCTTCTTTGATGTCTGCCTTAGTGCTGGCTTCATAAAGAAAAAACGGCATAGGATTACCGGTTTCGGTTTATCTGTGCCATTTTCATATTATCCGTATGAAAGCCTTCATAGATCCCCACAGGATTCAAAATGCTACAGCTTGGATATATCCGGCTTTTGAATGGGTGGATTCGGCAGCGTGCTTTCTCTGATATCCGTAAGCAGAAGCTGTTCATGCCGAAAGAAATATGGGTGATGCCGAAAACGGGTGAACAGGAAGAGCAGGCTTATGAAAAGTCCTGTATAAAGCAGGACGGCATACAACAAATCCAGAAACATCATAAACAATAGGAAACAGGGAACACCGGTAAGTAATATAAAGACGCCCATTCCGATATAGGTGAGAACACAATTTCCATATGTTATCATAAGAGAATACAACCGATCCTGCCAGGTGATCAGACTGCGCTCCAGCTCCGTATAAGGAAGCCATACAGTCCCGGTATCATCCTGCAGCAGTATTTTGCGAAATGCAGAGATATCCTCAGTCTGTAAAGCCTCACCGACATATTCCCTGCGCAGAAGCTTAAAAAAGGGCTGCTTTCGCATATGTCTGTTACCGGTAATGAGGTCACCGCCACAGCATTGCGTCCTGCCACAGAGGGTTCGGTACAGCTCCGGTATGAGATAGGCGGGATGACGGGTGTCTGTGAGCATAAGAAAGTCACCGTTTGACAGCTGTGCTCCCAGAAATATAGCAGACACCGGCGTAACACGGTGATTCAGTGATACGTAATGGCATGCATAATCCTGCTGTGACAGCAAGCGCAGAATAGCGGAGCTTCCGTCTCTGGACGCATTGTCAATAAAAAGAAGCTCATAGCTGACCGGCAGCTTCTTTACTTCCCGCAGGACATCCGTATACACTCTGCGTAATGCTCCCGCATTATTATGACAGGGTATAATGACACTGATCTTATCCACACCATCACTCCTTTATAAACATTATGGCATACTATTGTGATAAATCCAGTTTTGAAATCTTAAAAAGTCTTAACACTGATTTAATGAACATTAGGTAGTAGGAGCCTGTATTTTGATATATAATGAAAGAGAAAAGAAATGAGGTGTGGACGATGGGAAGCAGAATACTCATTGTGGATGATAATCAGGAAATTCGTGAGGTAGTAACTGTTCTTCTGGAGAACGAGGGCTATGAGGTGGAGGAAGCCGGTGATGGAGAAGCAGCAGTAGCTAAAGCAGAGGATATGGACTTAATCATTCTGGATGTTATGATGCCGAAAATGGATGGCTTTAAGGCATGCCGTCAGATTCGTGAGGTCACGAATGCGCCGATTCTGTTTTTGACTGCAAAGACCATGGACCAGGACAAAGCGCTTGGATTTTCCAGCGGCGGAGATGATTATTTGGCGAAGCCGTTTTCCTATAATGAACTCATTGCCCGTGTGAAAGCACTTCTGCGCAGATATTGCATTTACAAGGGGAAGGAGGAGCCGCAGGAGGGCGATCAGATTATCATGCATGATCTGATCATCAGCCGAAACAGCAATCAGGTGAAAAAGAAGGAGGAAGCTGTAAATTTGACAGAAATGGAGTATCAGATTTTGTTACTGCTGGCGGACCATCCGAAAAAAATTTTCTCCAATCAGGAGCTGTATGAAGCTATCTGGAAGGGGCCGTATATGTATTCCGCAAATAATACCATCATGGTGCATATCCGAAATCTGCGCAAAAAGCTGGGAGTGGATCCGCAGAATCCGGTGTATATAAAAACCGTCTGGGGAAAGGGGTACCGTTTTGATTAAGAAAAAAAGCCCTGTCGGAACAAGAAAAAAGCATATCTCCAAGCTAAGCCTGAAATTTATCGGTATCGTTATACTGGCGGCAGTTGTTTCCGCATCACTGTTCGGGTTTTTATTTTTTAACCGGTATCGTATGTTTCATCTGGCTGTCGGTGAAGAGGCAGTAAAGAAGGAAACGAGTGAACAGATTCAGACCCTGCAGGATACGATAACGAAAAAGGATATTTCGAAAAAGAATAAAAAAGCCATCAAACGGGAAATGAGAAAATACAAGGATCTCACGCTGTATCTGTATGATGATGAGGATACGCTGAGTGAAACATCATTCAGTACGATGGAGGATCAGGCATATGTGGGTACCATGTCCTTCTGGCTGAATCTGTATGAGCCGGACGATCAGGAATATACGCTGAAATTTCATGATGGTGAAGCCTATCTTGTTGTCTATTCCTTTATCGGTCTTTCCTTCATGATTCGGTTTCTCATTGTGGCGGCAGTTGCTTCTATCCTGCTGTTCATTGTAGTGATTATGCAGTTTGTACACCGCAAAATGAAATATGTCCTCAGTATCGAGGAGGAAATGCAGCTGATTGAAGCCGGTGATTTTCACCATACGATCATTTACAAGGGAAATGATGAATTGACGGATCTTGCCCGGCAGCTGAATCATCTGCGCAATGCATTGTATGATAATATGCTGAAGGAAGAAGAAGCACGCAATGCCAATCAGGAGCTTGTTACAGCCATGTCACATGATCTTCGTACACCGCTCACCTCTCTGCTTGGATATCTGGATATTCTTCAAATGAAAATCTATAAGAGTGATGCAGCGAGGGATGACTATATTCGAAAAAGCCGGCAGAAGGCCGAACAGATCAAGGATATGTCAGATAAGCTGTTTAATCATTTCCTTGTGTATTCCCGTGATGAGGAGCTGCAGCTGCATCCCATAGAGGGGCAGGCGGTACTGAATATGCTGGAGTTCTATTGCGAGGAGCTGCGTGAACAGAAATTCGAGATATTGACAAAATTTGAAAGGGGCAGCTGGAAAATCATGGGGGAGGAAGCCATGCTGATGCGTGTGTTTGATAATGTATTTTCCAATATCCGAAAATATGGGGATAAACACATTGTGACTGTTTCTTTACAGGTGGAGAAGGGGAATGTGCTGATTCGGTTAAAAAATCGTAAGAAAAAGGACGCATCACGGGAGGAAAGCACCCAGATTGGTCTGAAAAGCGTTAATAAGATCATGAAAGGGATGAATGGCAGCTTTCTATATGAAAATGATGATACGGAATTTGTTGTAGAGCTGTTCTTTCCTTGCCGTCAGGAATAGCACTGCTATATTCGTGTTAGATATGTAAAAAAGATAGTTCTGCATTTTTGCAGCATATATGTAACAAGGCATCTGTTGTCTGTCCTTCACAAACACAGCTGCTTTTTTTTATTAGTTTTGCATTACACGGTAAATTGACCTTCTAACGGAAATAGAATGAAATGCGGCAGGGAGTAAAAAACAGCCTGGATAACCAAGCTGTCATAATGCAGGGGATTATAAATCCAGCAGCCTCATCTGCCGCAATGCATGATATATGCCATCCTCGGATACATCCCTTGTAATGATGTCGGCAGCGCGCTTCGCTTCCTCATGGGCATTTCCCATTGCGACTCCGATTCGTGCATGCTGCAGCATTTCCACATCGTTCAGACTGTCTCCAAAGGCTAGATAGTCCTGCATCTGAAAATGATCAAGAATAAAGCGGATACCGATCGCCTTGCTAAAGCCCTTCAGCACAACATCTGCATAGGTCGACTGCCCAATCAAAACATCAACGCTGGGTATCGCCATATATTCCTCATACGCATATCCCATAGGACCATAGGCAATCATCATAATGACATCACTGCCGTCATATGCTTCCACATCCGGTATGGATTCCTTAAAGAATTCTGCAGAGGTAATCACGTATGCATTCGGCTTGCGGGTAAGAATCTGCTTCTTTCCCATAATCAGCAGCGGAGCCTCCTGCGTTTCCGCAGCCTGAATGCAGGCCTCGACGCTTTCTCTTGGAATCGGTGTCATATGCAGAAGGCTTTTGTCGTGATTGTAAATAGCCTGTCCGTTATTGCAGAGAAAGATGTCCCAGTCAATCAGCTCATCAAAGTGACCGTCTGTTACAGATTGCAGAGATCGTCCGGTAGAAATGCATAGAATATGGCCGGCCTTCTTCAGCTTCTGCAATGCGGCTCTGGTGGATGCAGGAACAATATGCGTGGTACTATCCACCAAAGTACCGTCTATATCGAAAAACAGAATCTGTCTGTTCATAAGGTAACCTCCCATCAACACGGTTATGATAGCACAACTATTCACATATTGTAATCATTTCCGGCATATTTCATTATTCCGGTGTCCGAAATCCAATTTGCATGATGGTAAAGTATACGGGAGCATGCTGTTTCCTCCATTCTTTGCTGTGATTGTATGCTTTTTCCTTAATTCACGGTGAAACCTTACAATTCGTCCATAAAACGTATAGGAAATAGGCACTTAGCCTTTTTTTTACCGTCACTTTTTGATAAAATAGTAACGGAGGTATGTTTTTATGAAATCTGCTATTGTTTTAGCTGCCGGAAAAGGCACAAGAATGAAGTCAGCTTTGAACAAAGTGATGCATCCCGTCTTAAACAAACCGATGATTGGACATATTGTTGATACCCTGAAAGCAAGCGGAGTGGAACGCATTGTTGTTGTGGTTGGACATGGTGCTGAAAGTGTAAAGGAATATCTGCAGGATTCTGTAGAGTATGCTATTCAACAGCCTCAGTTAGGAACCGGACACGCTGTCATGCAGGCAAGTGTTCTGGAAGGTCTGGATGGAGATACCATTGTTGTTAACGGTGATGGCCCCTGCATTCAGAAGGAAACGATTCAAAAAGTATTTGAAAGCAACCGTGATGCCGCTTGTACCGTACTGACGAGTGTGCTGCCGGATGGAGAACGCTACGGCAGAATTATTCGAAATGCACAGGGCATGGTCGAGAAGATTGTTGAAGCAAAGGATTGCAGTGAAGAAGAATTGGAAGTAAAAGAGATCAACACCGGAATTTTCTGTTTCAATAACAAGGCACTGTTTGAAGGTCTGAAGGAAATCACCAACAGCAATGCACAGCAGGAATACTACCTGACAGATCTTGTGGAAATTTTTAATAAAAAAGATCTGTGTGTCAATGCTATGATTGTGGATGATCCAAAGGAAGCCATGGGTGTCAATGACCGTGTGGATTTAGCGAAAGCAAATGCATGGATGAAGCGTCATGTAAATGAAGCACACATGCGTGCAGGGGTAACGATTATCGATCCGGATAACACATACATTGATGTGGATGCTGTGATTGGTGAGGATACGGTCATTTATCCCAACGTACACATTCAGGGGAAAACTGTCATTGGTAAGAATACTGTGATTTTACCGAACTCGTTCCTGCGCAATGCTGTAATCGGTGATGATGTAACGATTGACAGCAGCAAGATCGTTGAAAGCAGTGTTGGAAACCGTTCCACGGTGGGGCCGATGTCTCATTTAAGAAACAATACAGAAATCTGCGAAGACTGCCGTATTGGGAACTTTGTGGAATTTAAAAACTCTCACTTTGGTGATGGCTCCAAATGCGCCCACCTGACATATATCGGAGATTCCGACTTTGGTAAGAAAATCAATGTCGGCTGCGGTGTGGTTACAGTCAATTATGACGGCAAGCACAAATTCCGCACAACGGTACATGACGGTGCGTTTATCGGAAGTAATTGTAACCTGATTGCGCCTGTGACCATCGGTGAGAATGCTCTGCTTGCGGCAGGCTCTACGATCACGGATTCTGTAGATGACGGTGATATGGGGATTGCCAGAGCACGACAGTCCATTAAAAAGGGATTCGGAACAACTTACAAGAACAAATAGGAAAGGAACAGGATTGTAGAACAATGGAAAACAAAACAGTAGTTTTTGCGTTAACTTCAAGCGTTGAGCTAGCAAATGAAATCGTGGGAGAATTAGGGATACCTTTGGGTCAGTGTGATGTAAAGCACTTCTCCGACGGGGAAATCATGGTAGAATTAGGGGAGTCCGTGCGCGGGAAAAACGTCTACATCGTTCAATCCACATGTGCACCTGTCTCCAGCAATATCATGGAGGTACTGATTGCCATTGATGCCTGCAAACGTGCCAGTGCCGGTCATATTTCTGTCGTTATGCCATATTTCGGATATGCACGTCAGGACCGCAAGGCAAAACCGAGACAGCCGATCACATCCAAACTGGTTGCGGATCTGCTGGAACGGGCAGGGGCAAACCGTGTCATTACCATGGAACTGCATGCAACGCAGATTCAGGGATTCTTCGATATTCCTGCAGATGACATCTCCGCCATCTGTATTATCGGTCAGTATTTCAAGAGCCTGAATCTGAAAGATGTTGTGGTCGTATCACCGGACCATGGCGGAACTACTCGTGCGAGAAGACTTGCGGAAATTCTTCACGCTCCATTAGCAATCATTGATAAACGTCGTCCGAAACCAAACGTGGCAGAGGCTATGAACATCATTGGGGATGTAAATGGCAAAATCGCTATCGTGGTAGACGATATTGTGGATACTGCAGGGACGCTGACTGCAGGTATCCAGATGCTGTATGACAAAGGCGCTACTGCTGTATATGCATCCTGTGTGCACGGCGTTCTTTCCGGGCCGGCCATCGATCGCTTGAAGGCTGCGAATCTGGAAGAATTCGTATGTACCAATACGATTCCTCAGGATGACAAGGCTGCATTGTACCCACAGATGAAGGTATTGTCTGTAGGACCTGTTTTAGGACAGGTTATCAAGGCTGTGGAAGAAAGCAGACCAGTCAGCGAAATCGTTGCGAAATACGCAGAGTAAGCCTACATAGAAAGGAAACTGTATGCTGGAACATTTCATAGAATTCATGCTGCCGGAGATTGTATCCATTTTGGAAATCATCGGTATCGTTGTGATAACCATCGGATCACTGAAGGCGTTTTATCACTATATCAAAGCGCTGTTTACCCATAAACATTATCCGATCCGTATCGAACTGGCAAATGCTCTGGCATTAGGTTTGGAATTTAAAATGGGTGCCGAAATACTGAAGACGGTACTCGTCAGAAGCTTTTCGGAAATCTATATTCTGGGAGCCATCATTCTGCTGCGTGCACTTCTGTCCTTGATGATACATTTTGAAATCAAGACGGAGAAGGAACACGGATCCGCAAGTGAGGCATCACCGAATAATTATTAACATGCAGTACGGTATCAATTGGATATCGTGCTGCTTTTTTCTATTCCTGTGAAATCACTTAATATGGGTAAGGCAGAATAATTGTTTGAGATTGGTTTTATAACTGATCTTATAAGGTGATGTGTCAATTGCTCTGTGTATATATCACGATCAACCAGGGAACTTCAGGATAGTGGCATAGGATGTGATTTTTATATGGAGGTATATCCTTCTTTCAAGCTGTTTATTGGAATTGACAGTATGGGTCTGTAACAGGCTTCATCATTGTTTGTTTCACTAAGTGAGCATTCATATGAAGAATGTGTTAACACCTTGTATGTATTTGGCAACAATCGGGTTTACATAACTGATGGATAGTGTTCTTCATAGAGTGATTTTTTCGTGAAATCCCCAGATGCTTTCGAAACTTAAAAAATTGTCTTTTTTGAAAGTGTGAGCCATGATCGAAAATCAGATTTTGATATATGGTAATGAAACGATAGAATTGCTTATTTAAAAGATGTCTTTAAACCCTATAAATTGGAATTTCATTGAAATATAAGATATATCGTCACTCTTTTCCTTTCACCATGACAGCTGTATGAATAAAAAGCGCATCAAAAAGCCATGCGATCACTCACATGGCTTATCTGCACTAGCTTGCTTTATAATATATGACAGATTCATAAGGACGAAGTGTGATACACTTGTCAGCTTTACTGTCCTTATAATTGCTTAGCAACAGCACATAATCTGTCAGATTTTCTTTTATTTCCACACGTACAGCTTCTGCATAGAAATTGCTGAGTACAATCAGTTCTCCTTCCTCTCCTTTGCGTTTGTATGCAAAGACTGTCTTATGATCCTGCAGTAATGGAATATACAGGCCATTCTGAATCACCTTATACTCTTTCCGCATGCGTATCAATTTCTGATAATGATAAAATACGGAATTTTCATCCTGTAGTGCATTTTCAACATTGACAGTTTTATAGTTATCAATTACTGACAGCCATGGAGTACCATCTGTGAAGCCTGCATTTTGCTTGCTGTTCCATTGCATTGGTGTTCTTGCATTATCCCGGCTGCGTTCCTGTAATATATGCAGGATTTCTTCCTTACTGTGTCCTTCCTTCTTAAGAATATCATAGAAATTTGTACTTTCTACATCGCGATATTGTGATATATCATGGAAATATGCATTGGTCATACCGATTTCCTCACCCTGATACACATACGGTGTCCCCCGCATGCAGTGAAGCACAGTTGCCAGCATTTTAGCGGCTTCTATACGATAGTTTTTATCATCGCAAAATCTTGAAATCGCACGGGGCTGATCGTGATTACACCAGAATAAGGCATTCCATGCATCTGCTTCCTGCATACCTGTCTGCCAGTCATTCAAGAGCTGCTTTAGCTCCATGAAATCAAACGGCATCAGCTCCCATTTCTTTTTGTTTCTATAGTCTACCTTTAGATGATGGAAGGTAAATACACTCGTCAGCTCATGGGCGTCACTTCCTGAGTAACGTGTGCAATTCTCTAAGGTTGTTGAACTCATCTCACCAACCGTCATACTGTCTTCATCCTTGCCAAAGCTGTTCAGATTCAGTTCTTTCAAATATTCGTGAATGTGTGGACCATCCGTGTAAAACTGCCGGCCGTCAAAGAGGTTTGGATCATCCTCGAAGGAGCCTTTTGATACAAGATTAACTACATCGAAGCGGAATCCATGAACCCCCTTACTGCGCCAGAAGTTGACGATATCAGCCAGTTCTTTTCTGACTTCCGAATTGTCCCAGTTTAGATCAGCCTGTGTGACATCATACAGATGCAGATAGTACTCATCCAGCTCCTTGACATATTCCCATGCAGGACCGCCAAACTTTGAATTCCAGTTATTCGGAGCACTGCCATCTGCTTTTCCTTTGCGGAAAAAGAAGTAATCTTTGTATTTCTCTTCGCCCTTTAAAGCCTTCTGAAACCAGACATGCCGCGTTGAAGCATGATTGAACACCATATCCAGCATGATATCAATGCCACGCTTTTTTGCTTCCCTGCATAATTCAGTAAAATCCTCCATGGTTCCATAGCGTGGATCGATTGCTCGATAATCTTCTACATCATAGCCATTATCCCGTTGCGGAGATACAAACATTGCATTAAACCAGATATACTCAATACCAAGCTTCTGCAGATAATCCAGTCTGGAAATGACACCCTGTAAATCGCCCCATCCATCTCCATTGGAATCCTGAAAGGATTTTGGATAAATCTGATATACTGTTTTCTCTTTAAAATTCATAGTGCCCTCCTATTTGTATGTGATGATATGAGCATCACCAGCTGCTATCTTTTCGTGCTGTTTTTCAAGTGTGATCGCTGTCCCGTCCGTAAATACCACTGGAGAAACAAGAGATTTTTCTTTCCTTTTGATAACATCCAACTCTACATCAACCAGTACGTCACCCTGTTTTACGACATCCCCAGCTTTTACGTGCGGGTGGAAGCCTTCTCCATTTAATTCTACAGTATCCATACCAATGTGAATCAGAACCTCTTTTCCGTTATCTGCCTTGATACCGTAGGCGTGGCCGGTCGGGAATGCGACCATGATGGTTCCGCTGAACGGAGCCAGAACACGGGTATCCTGTAATTCTACTGCAAAGCCGTCACCCATAGCTTTGGATGCAAATGCCTGATCCTCAACTTCTTCCATCGGCATACATATACCGCTCATTGGTGAATGGAAGCTTTCCTCTTCGGCCGAGACAATGACTGCAGCTTCCTTTTGCTGCAGTTTCTTTTTTCCAACAAGCAGAGTCAAAGCAAACGGAATGACAATCGCCGCTGCCATAGCTGCAAGGAATGCCAGCCAAAATTGTGATTTTATGGAAATGATGCCCGGTAAACCGCCGACACCGATGCTGAAGGCCTGCACCCCGCATCCTACAGATATCACTGCTGCAACTGCAGAACCGATCATGCCGCAAATCAAAGGAAAGCCATATTTCAGATTGACACCAAATAAAGCCGGTTCTGTAACACCGAGATAGCAGGATATCAGGGCCGGGATATTGATCTGCTATGCTTTTTCATCCTTTTTCTGAAGAACTGCCATTGCAAGAACACTGGAGCCCTGCGCAATATTGGATAATGCAATCATTGGCCAGAGAATTGTACCGCCAAACATATTTGTCAGCGTTGTGTCAATTGCATTCGTCATATGATGTAAGCCGGTCATAACGATTGGCGCATAGATCAGCCCAAATACCGCGGCAAACAAAACGCCAAAGCTGGAGGTTAGTCCGTTATAGACAATATCCGCAATTGCATTTCCTATTGTCCAGCCTACAGGTCCAACCAGAGTATGAGCAATAACAACTGCCGGGATCAGTGAACAGAACGGCACAACAATCATAGAAATGACAGCAGGACAGTGCTTACGGAAGAATTTTTCAAGATATACGAGGACAAAGCCTGCCATCATGGCTGCGATTACCTGCCCTTGATAGCCAATCATTTGAATCTGTGTGAAATCAAAATTCCATACAGGAATAGCGGAAGCCTCCGTTCCGGCTACCTGGAAGCCGTTTAACAGCTGCGGAGAAACAAGGGTTAGCCCAAGGATGATTCCAAGAATCTGTGTTGTTCCCATTTTTTTAGTAATGGACCAGACGATACCCACCGGCAGCATGTGGAAGACGGCTTCACCAATCAGCCATAGAAAGCTGTATACGCCATTCCAGAACTGTGAGGCTTGGGCGAGCGTCTGTCCGTCAAACATCGCAATCTCGCCTATGATATTGCGAAACCCGAGAATCAGACCGCCGCAGATCAACGCCGGGATCAGAGGTGCGAAGATTTCTCCAAGAGCACCCATTATTCGCTGTAATACTGTCTGATTTGATTTTGCAGAGCTTTTCAGTGAATCCTTGGAAACTCCTTCAATGCCTGCATAAGCCGTAAATGCATTGTAAAATTCACTGACCTCATTTCCGATTATGACCTGAAACTGACCGGATTGTGTGAATGTCCCCTTTGCACTGGGAAGGGATTCGATTGCCGCAACATCTGCCAGCTCCGGCTTTACCAGTACAAATCGCATTCTGGTAACACAGTGAGAAACGGCCTGTATGTTCTCTTTACCACCGACGTATAGCAATAGTTTTTTTACATCTTCCTGAAACTTTTCCATAAGCTCCTCCTTAAACATGTACGTACATCTTAATACAACAACAGTATAACTTGTACGTACATGTATGTCAATATCTTTTTTAAATGATTATTCATTTCTGTAAAAGAACATATGCAGCAGGTAGCCGTCTATCCGGTAATGGTATTTCTAATAAAAAAGCCGGCAACTTACCGGCTCATGCTATTATGCTAATTTTACGCGTCTTGCGAAATCTTTAAATCGAAATTTATCCGGGCGGTGTCTTGCATTGGTATATTGAAAGATTCGTGCATCATCAAGATAGGAGCAGGACTCCACATTCACAACCATATCATACTGTTTCATATCCAGAACCTTCGTATCCAGACCGCTCACGTTCTGGCATGTGATTTCCTTTTCCGCATAGGCGATTTTCAGATGCAGGGTATCTTCAATATAGGAGTACAATGACTGTTCCAGAATCTCTTCGTTCAGCTCCGGAATAATAGAAGCATCCAGTATATCCGTATCCAGAATAACGGCTTCATGGTCAATGATCCGAACCCTTTGAACAAGCCAGATTTCATCCTCCGGGCTCATATGAAACAATTGCCGGATACGGGCATCCGGATGAGTTTTTTCAAGACAAATCACCTTTGTCTGCACATCCTGTTCCATTTTATCGGCAAGCTCCTTAAAGCTGACAACACCGGAAACCGGAAAGTCATAGCGCTGTCGGTCCAGAACAATACTTCCTCTTCCCTTGGATTTCTGTATATATCCGTTTTGTGCAAGCAGCAGCAACGCTTTTCGAATGGTATCTCTGGATGCTTCATAGATTTTCATAAGCTCATATTCACCGGGAAGCGTATCTCCGGCTGCATAGAGATTCTGTTCAATTCTTCCTAATATATCCTTGTAAATCGCTTCGTATTTCGACATTGTCATCACCTACTTGATTTTATCATGTACGTACAAATTCGTCAAAGGGAATTCTGTTTTCATAAAATCAAATATCGTATTCGCTTCGTACGGCTTCATATATCTGACGTGTAATCTCGTCGAAGCATACCAGATAAACAATCTTTATACAGGTTTCCTTTTCTTCCAGTATTGTCCGGATGGCAATGCGGGCAGCCTGTTCCAAGGGGAAGTGATATACGCCGGTACTAATGGCAGGAAAAGCGATGGAGGTTATATGATACTCCTTCGCCAGCTTCATACAGCTTCGATAGCAGCTTTCCAGCAACTCGCATTCCCCATGATTTCCACCCTGCCATATCGGACCCGGTGTATGAATTACATAGGAACAAGGCAGCCGGTATCCCTTTGTGATTTTTGCTTCTCCTGTCTTGCACCCGTGAAGGGTACGGCACTCTTCTAAAAGCTCAGGTCCGGCAGCGCGATGAATTGCTCCGTCGACACCGCCTCCCCCAAGCAGGGAAACATTGGCTGCATTCACGATGGCATCCACCTGCAGGGTTGTAATGTCGCCTGATAAAATCTTTATCATCATATCATTCCCTCACTCATGAAATATCGTCTGAATGAAATTTTTCGGTCCGTGTCTATACAGCAGAACAATGCCTTCTTTGCCAAGGTCACGATAAATATCATCAAAATAAAACATGCCTGCAACAGAGGGGAACTGATTCCAGAATTCCTGTGTCACGGCACTGACCAGGATCTTATGCTGTAAGGCTTTTGTTTCCACCTGCAGCGCCTGTGAAAGAAGACCGAAGGCACGCTCCTTATGCGCTTCATATTTCTGTGTATAAAACTTATAGCTGCTGCAGGAAGCATTCCATGCCAGATAATTCGCAAGACCGTTTGTGAATGCCAGATGGTTTAACAGGCTGAGATATTTACGGGAACGCACAGGGAACTGCTTCTGAATCAGATACTTTGATAGCTCGAAGGTCAGATAATTCTGCAAAATATAGGTCATCTGTGAAACGATACGGGTATAATCAGCAATATGAATCAGATCAATCAGGATACAAAGCCCTTCCTCAGATTTCACAATGCGGTTTTCCTTTGTGCCGACAACCGCCATGATACAGACAGTCTTCAGCTGCTCCCTGTAATTGGGAAAAACAGCCTCAAAAAGCTCTTTATTAAAGGTCGGAAATTCTTCTACGATGCTTTCCAGCTGCGAGTCCAGCTCCTGTACGATATCCCTTCGTTTCGGATCAGCCTCCTTGTACTCCTGCAGCAGGTAAAAATGCTTTTCCTCTGTTACAGGTCTTCCTTCCAGAAATGCGGCAGCTATGCGATTGTCATACAGCATAAAAGACCCCTCCTTTTGTAATTCATTATATCACGTTTCCATCACCTGCGTGAATGTTTTGCCATATCCCTTATAAGATGCACATTCCAGGGGAAAGCTAACAGAGAGGATGTGATTATATGAGAAAAGAAGTATGGCGTGATGTGATTTTAAGCAGTGTGGCATTTCTTGCACTGATGTGGGTTGCTTTTTTCTGGGCCCAGAAATATTTCCCGATGGAGCAGGATAGTGCTGCAGTCGCCAAGGTGGAAGAAAAAAAGGTTGCGTATTTAACCTTTGATGACGGTCCCAGCAAGCACACGCAGGAGGTACTGGATATTCTGGATACCTACCATGTCAAGGCTACGTTTTTTGTGACGGGAAGCAATCCGGAGTATTACGACCTGATTAAGAAAGCGGATGCTAAGGGGCATGCGATCGGTATTCATACCTTCTCCCATGATTATGGCAAAATCTATTCCAGTGAGGAGGCGTATTTTGAGGATGTCAATAAAACGAATGCGCTGATTGAAAAACAGACGGGACATAAGGTGAATATCCTGCGCTTTCCAGGAGGCACCAGCAATACGGTATCCAGAAAGTACAGCAGCGGCATTATGAGTACGCTGGCAGCTTCTGTAACGCAAAAAGGGTATGAATACTATGACTGGAATGCTTCCAACGGGGATGGAAACTGTTATGTAGGCAGTGATTCACTGATCAATACGGCATTAAAGGAAATCAGGGATAAAAAAGAGGTAATGATTCTGATGCATGATGGAACCGGAAACAAGGCAACGGTAGAGGCGCTTCCTACGATTCTGAAAAGTATGCTGTCGCAGGGTTATGAGTTTCGTGTCATTGACTCTTCCACACCGGTATTTCATCATCATATCGCAAACTGAGAAAGTATGGTATAATATTTCATATGCAGTTGCTTGACAGGTGATGAAATATGAAAATAACAAGAGAAAAAAATCTGGATGAAATAAAAAACGGATATACAAAGGACAAACGTAATTTTTACCATTGTAATTTTTGCGATGCAGTGTTTGAGGATGGTGAAATTTTTCCGATAAACGGGCATTTTTACCGTGCCGAAAAGGCGGTGCAGATGCATATACAAAAGGAGCATGGTTCTGTGTTTGAACAGCTGCTGCAGCTGGATAAGAAATCCTGCAGTCTGACCGATGTGCAGAAAAAGCTCCTGCAGTATATTCATGAAGGGAAAACCGATAAGGAAATAGCCTCGCTGACAAGTACAAGTGCGTCAACCGTCCGCCATCAGCGCTTTGTTTTCCGAGAAAAAGCAAGACAGGCGAAAATGTATCTGGCTCTATATGAGCTATCGGTGGAGGGTATGATGGATAATCTGCTGGAGGTGCATGACCATGCCGCACAGGTGGATGAGCGCTATGTCGCAACCAGTGAGGATGAGGAGCAGGTGCTGAAGACGATGACACTCTCTATCGATCCGCTGAAATTAAAGCAGATTCCGGCTAAGGAAAAAAAGAAAATCATCATACTACGAAAAATTTGTGAATTTCTGGAGCCGCATCAGGTATACAGCGAAGAGGAAATCAATGCCTTTTTAAAGCAGATATTCGAGGATTTTGTATCACTGCGCCGCTATCTGATTGAGTACGGCTTTTTGCATCGGACAAAGGATTGTCAGTTCTATTCAATGGATCTAGGAAGGATCCGGGAGGTGGAAGACCATGAATGAAAGCCTGCACTGGTATGAAAATGAGGATCAGGTAAAGCATGTCTCGCGCTGTATGCGAATGTATCCTTTCTAAGATAACGATGAAAGGAGGAGCATAGAATGCAAAGCATCGTACATGCTTACTGGAATGCAATACATGAGCTGCGTTTTCAAGATGTAAGAGAGTTGTTCTGTGATACTGCAGAAATTACATGGCCCAATACGGAGGAAGTCTTTACCCTTGATGAATTTATAGCTGTAAATGAAGCCTATCCCGGAGAATGGGAGGAAGATGTTCTGAAATGCTATGAAACAGGGGATATGATTATAAGTGAAACAATGGTGAAGGGACAGGAAGTATCCTTTCTTGCCATTGGTTTCTTCACAATACAGGGAGGGAAAATCACTGCCCTGCGTGAGTATTGGACTGCTGTGGAAGCAGTCCCGGAATGGAGAAAAGAGCTGTTAAAAAGCAGATAGGGAATGCATACATTCCCTGTCTTTTTATCTCACCATTCACGGAGCTTCTGACCGCCGTTCGATACATTGTAATTGTTTCAGCAGACGGATAAAATTATCATATAAGTGTTAGATGGTGGATACTATCATCATAGGTATGGAAGAGCTTCTGCTGTTCGTCCCATTCGGTGGAAGTATGCATTGTAAAAGGAGCTGGTTTCATGAAGTTTGCGACAAGTCTTACCAGCCTTGCATGCTGGCTCATGGCAATCGTACCCGGTGTGTACCTGCTCGCCTATCTCAGTGCCCGATACCTTCATTTGCCATCTGCATATTATTATACAATACTGGCGCTGGCTGCCACCGGCTACGCAATATTCCTGTTCCTGGTGTATCGGCTGAAATGCCGTATTCACAATTCCGCGCGCAGCCGGGATGGGGAAACCTCGGCAGACTGCATGAACAGTGATCAGTAGGACGAAAGGGTTATTGAGTAAATAACCTTTTTTTCTCGTCTTTTTGTGATACAATTACGTAGTAAATGGCAGGTGTTTTTATGTTGAATGATACAATAGCCGCAATCTCCACAGCGGCAGTGGATGGGGCAATCTCCATCATCCGAATGAGTGGAGCGGATGCCTTGTCGATTGCGGACAGCATTCTGAATTTTAATGTAGGAGAGAAAAAAAGCCATACGATCAGCTATGGCTATGTTTATGATCAGGAGCACGATGAACTGATTGATGAGGTGCTTGTCAGTGTTTTTCGTGCACCGAAGACCTTTACCTGTGAGGATATCGTAGAAATAAACTGTCATGGCGGACGGTTTATCACAAAGAAAATTCTGCGGCTGTGTCTTGCGCATGGCGCACGTCTTGCGAATCCCGGTGAATTTACACAGCGTGCTTTCTTAAACGGCCGGATTGATCTGACGCAGGCAGAAGCTGTGAATGACATGATACAGGCAGATACCGATGAAAATGCACGCATGGCTGTGCAGGGTATTCGCGGAAGCGTCAGAAAGCTGCTGGAGCCCCTGATTCAGGATCTGCTGGATATTATCGCAAACATTGAGGTAAACATCGATTATCCGGAGTATGATGATGTGGAGCAGCTGAGCAGCGACATCATTCAGCCAAAGGCTGAGGAGTGGATGATGCGTATCCGGCAAATTCTGGACCGTGCACAGAGCGGTCAGCTGTTGAAGGAGGGCATCAAAACAGCAATTGTCGGTAAGCCGAATGTCGGGAAAAGCAGCCTTTTGAATGCGCTGCTTGAGGAAGAGAAGGCGATTGTGACAGATATCGCAGGAACAACACGCGATATAGTGGAAGGACATATCCATTTGCAGGGACTGACTCTGAATCTGATTGATACGGCAGGAATACGGGATACAGAGGATGTTGTGGAACAAATCGGTATCCGGCGAAGCTTACAGGCAATTTCCGAGGCACAGCTTGTAATCGTCGTACTGGACAGCAGCCATGCACTGGATGCGCAGGATGAGGAGCTGCTGGAGCTGACGAAGGATAAGACGCGTATCATCGTATACAATAAAACCGATATCTCCCATCGCTGTGAGGGCATATGCATATCCGCAGCCAGTGGTGAGATTGAGCCTTTGATGGCAAAGATACATGAACTGTTCGACGGTCATCAGCTGGTACTGCAGGAGCCGCTGCTGCAAAATGAGCGCCAGATTTCTTTAATGATGAAGGCAGAGAGCTGTATGCGGCAGGCGCTTGCTGCCATGAAGTCGAAAATGGAGCTGGATATCGTTGCTATCGATATACAGGAAGCCTATACAGCCTTAAAGGAGATACTCGGGGAAGTCCATCGTGAGGATTTACTCGACACCTTATTCTCCAATTTCTGTCTGGGAAAATAAGCAGGAGGAAAAAATGTTATGAATACATTGATCGATACACATTGTCATATCACCTGTGATGCCCTGTATGAGCGCATTGACGAGGTATTGGAGAATGCAAGGCAGGCAGGTATAGAAAAAATGCTCATCATCTGTACGGACTTTACAGAATATGAGCGTGCACAGCAGCTAAAGGAGCGCGAACCGGAGCGCTTTGATATCGCACTGGGCTTTCATCCGAACGATTTGTATGCTTTTCAGGAAGCCGATTATGAGCGGCTGGAGGAGCTGCTGAAACAGGAGCGCCTTATCGCAGTCGGTGAAATCGGACTGGATTATCATTGGGATGATGTAAAGCCGCAGGATCAGAAGACCGGCTTTATCCGGCAGATCAGGCTTGCGCAAAAATACAACAAACCGATTCTTATTCATATGAGAGAGGCAACGAAGGATACGCTGGACATTCTGAAGGATATGGGTCCGCTGAAGGGGATCATGCATTGCTACAGCGGAAGTAAGGAAGTGGCTATGGAGCTGATAAAAATCGGTTTTTATATATCCTTTGGCGGGCCGCTTACATTTAAAAACTCAAGAGGGGCTCCGGCAACGGCAGAAGCGCTTCCTTTGAACCGGCTGTTTGTGGAAACTGACAGTCCCTATCTGACGCCGCATCCGTTCAGGGGCAAGCAGAATGAGCCGATGTATGTCAGATATACATTTGACAAGCTGTGTGAAATCAAAGCGGTGGAGAAAGATCTGGCGGCAGAGCAGCTGCGGAAAAATTATGAGGAATTATTTTTAAAATAAGTATACAGGCAGCTGATGGACATCTTAAATTGTAAAAAAAGAAAGTCACCTATCCAACAGATGGAAAGAGCGGCTGATAAAGAAAATGCTGTTATGTGCATAAGAGAAAACCTTTCGCGCATGAGGCATCCTGCCTGCTGTTGCTTTTGATAGAAGTATTCAAAAAAGGTAGACGATTTATAGAAGTCGTCTACCTTTTCAGCAGTCATCAGGTACTGGTAAGCAGGGTACAGCATGTATTACATCAGGATCGCCTTGCCCCTGTATCAGGTATTGATATGTATGAGACACACTGCTTGAATTTGAAAATGCGGATTTGATTCCTGCTGCAGCGCTATTTCCAAGCACAGAATTACACAGCTGCATGATTAGGGAAAAACGCTATGTAAGCCTTCTGATAAGGGGCTTATCCATGGATAAGCATATGTTATGAAAAAAAAAGCCTTTTTTCAAAGGCTTATCAGCAGAAATGGTCGGAATGACAGGATTTGAACCTGCGACCTCTTGCTCCCGAAGCAAGCGCACTACCAAGCTGTGCTACATCCCGATGTCCTATACTATTTTATTCCGTTTTATGAAAATATGCAACAAAAAAAGCGCATTTTCATAAAAAAGCGCTATCTTTTGAAATTTTTGATTTTCTGGAAGGTATCTTCGCTGATCACATGCTCAATATGACAGGCTTCTTCCTCTGCTGTATCCGGTGCAACACCAAGTACATCCTCCAGAAAGGAACGAATAGTCGTATGACGCTGATACACCTTGACAGCCAGCTCTCTTCCCTCCGGAGTAAAATGAATATCCCCATAGGTTTCCTGCTGAACAAGTCCTTTTTCCTTTAATACATTCATAGCCTTATTCACACTTGGCTTGGAAACATCCATTTTTTTTGCCACATCCACACAACGGATCTTGCCGTTTTCATTATCCAGGATCAGCAGTGTTTCCAGATAATCCTCCAACGATTCACCTAATATCACCTTTATCACCTCAATGCCTTTTCATCAATATACCACATATTTGTTATTCTGAACATAAATTTTTATATTTATCTTCCTTGAAGCCGACCGCGATTCCTTTTTCACAAATCAGCAGCGGACGCTTGATCAGCATACCGTTGCCGGCAAGTAAATTCAGCTGCTCCTCCTCGCTAAGCGCCTTCAAGCGATCCTTCAGCTTCAGCTCCTTGTAAACATTTCCGGAGGTATTAAAAAATTTTTTTAATTCCAGTCCACTCTGTTTTACCCACGCACGAAGCTCCTCCACAGTAGGTGTTTCTTCAACGATATGGCGGATTTCCAGCTCCATTCCGGCATCCTGCAGATATTTCTTTGCTTTCCTGCATGTTGAGCAGGTTGGATATTCAATAAACAGCATACGCATAATTTCAGTCTCCCATCTTTTTTATAATCATAACCAAGAATACATGAAATTGCAAATACATTGCCTGTAGGAAGGGTACAATAAGCAAATGTAATGAATAATTCCTATATATATATCGGGTAGAAATGCAATCTGCTTTCGATAAACATGCAAAGGATTTCATACATCATGAATTGCGGCATGTTTTTGGTAAAGCATGCCTACATCCGTTTCCAGCCATCGTATAAACATTCATAAGGTGATATCCCGGTTCCTGTTAAAAGCCGGTAACAAAAAAAGGGTACTGTGATGTCAATGTCATTAAGTTAAGAGGATGAAAACAAACAGGATGCGGTTTTATTTTATCTCATTC